>JAESGB010000014.1_pt1 | contig 429920 bp, 402 predicted proteins | sample 9266211 | NCBI WGS metagenome assembly JAESGB01 (sample SAMN14514844, study PRJNA621659) | algae metagenome | isolation source: Goleter apudmare HA4340-LM2 and co-occurring heterotrophs from cave wall... | place: USA: Maniniholo cave, Kauai, Hawaii | collected 2009-07-28 | reverse complement strand
AAGCTGGACGCGAATCGGGAGGGCGTTAATCTGTTCGTCGGCCATTCGATCACCCCTTCTGATCAGTGGCTCGCGCCTGCCGAGTGAACGGCTCGGCGGGCGCAACCCTTTCCCCTCGGTTCACTGCCTGAAGGCGTGAGATTTCTGCTTCGATCTCGGGCGTGCGCTCGAACCACTCACCGTTGAGCCGGTGGTCAGCGAAACGCTTGTGGTAGGCTCGCTCGTCAGCCTCTGTGCCGACGACCTTCGCCAGCAAGCTAAGCTTTGCCCAATGCCCGGTCTGAAGAACCGCGACGCGTTCGTAGGGCGCCACGCTGAACCCGATCTTCACCGGGCCTTCGGCAGCGCCGATGAAATAGACGTAGGAACGCCCGTCGCGGCTCGCCTGAATGGGCAAAGGCTTCTTGGAGCACACAGCAGCCATGATCTCGCTGAGTACGGCGTAGGGGCGCTGCAAGCGGGGATCGTCTGCCGGCCACAAGCCACGCGCAGCGTCACAATCGAACGCCTCGCGAACATCCTCCGTGACTATTCCGTGAGTCATTGTCCCACATCCTTCCGGCCGTATCCGTTACGTTCCGAAAGCGATTTGGTGGGTTAGCTCTGCGCCAAGGGATAAGCCCTTGTTTTGCGGCAGAAACTGGTCGGGGAGACAGGATTCGAACCTGCGACATCCTGCTCCCAAAGCAGGCGCGCTACCAGACTGCGCCACTCCCCGACGCGTGCGAGCGCCTAGGCGGTTACCGGCCCGAGTGCAAGCGATCACGCGGTGGGCCCGGCAGGACTCGAACCCGCAACCTAGCCGTTATGAGCGGCCAGCTCTAACCGTTGAGCTACAGGCCCTCCGCGTGAGTGACCGCCTATAGGCGGAGCGTCGCAGGGGCGGCAATGCCTCAAATGGTACGCGGCCCCCTGGGAAAGTGACAAAAGAAAAGGGCGCCTCCGCAAAGCGGAAACGCCCGTTTCATCATTCAGCAAAGCGGCGAGCCTGATGGCCCGCAGCGCATTACTGCATGTTGTCAGCCTTTTCCTCGGCGACGTCACGGACGTTGTCCGCTGCGTCCTCAAGGTTGTCAGCTGCATTCTCGAGACCCTCGGCAGCAACGGCGTTCGCCGAGTTGTCAGCCAGGTCCTCAAGGTTGTCGGCCATCATTTCCATGTTGTCGGCCATCATGTCCGCGTTGTTCTCGACCGCGGCGGCCTCCGGCGACTTCGAGCAAGCAGCCACGGACATCAGGCCGGCGGCGGCAGCGATCAGAACGATCTTCTTCATTCGAATGCTCCCAAGCATTTATTCATTTCGCGGCCGACCCGTTTGCCGTCGCGAGCCACGGCAAATACCGCAGCAATTTGATGGGTCAATGATGAAATTCATCTGGCAGCAAGGTTCGCGACGAACGGATTCAGCGGGCGGGGCGCTCAACCGGCCCGATTTCCTCCGGCGCATCGGCCACGATCGCCAGCATCGCCGTCCATGCCGCGACGTTCTGACGCAGGTTGTCCGGGTCCACGCGATCCAGCGTGTCGTCAGGCGTGTGATGCACATCGAAATAATCGAGGCCTGACTGGTTGAGGTCAACGCCGGCGATGCCGAGCGCCACCGTCGGGCCGATGTCGGCGCCGCTGCCGCCCGGGCCATTGCCGCGCACGATGCCCAGCGGAGCGAGCGCGGCGGCGAGGCGATCACCCACGGGCTTCGCTGATTCCGGCAGCGTCATGCCGAGCCGCCAGATCTTGTCCGCGCCAAAATCGCTTTCGGCGGCGAGCGCGTGGCGTTCCTTGCCGTGCTTCGCGGCATAATCGCGGCCGCCGAAGCCGCCGACTTCCTCCGCGCCGAACCAGACGACGCGGATCGTGCGGCGCGGGCGCTTGCCGCTGTCGAGGATTCGCTTGGCGGCAGCCGCAGTGATCGCAACGCCGCTGGCGTCGTCGATCGCGCCGGTGGCGAGATCCCAGCTGTCGAGGTGGCCGCCGATGAGGACGATGCCCGCGTTGGGATCGGTGCCGGGCACCTCGGCGATGACATTGCCCGACTCCTGCTCACCCACCTGGCGCGGGGTGAGAACCAGCTTCATGCGGATCGGCTTGCCGCGCTTCGCCAGCGCCTCGATCAGCTTGGCGTCGGGCACCGACAGCGCGGCGGCGGGGATCGCCGGGCCGTCACGGAAATAGGTGGTGCCGGTATGCGGCAGGCGATGCGTGTCGGTGCCGATCGAGCGGATCACGATGGCGGCGGCGCCCTTCTTGGCGGCGAGCGCAGGGCCGGCGAAGCGTGCGACGCCGGCCTGGCCGTAGCTCGATCCGTCCTGCGTCTTCATCATCGTGTTGCCGACATAGGCGATCTTGCCGGTAAGGCTGCCGTCAGGCGCCGCGGCGAGATCGGCATAGGTGGGGAAGATCACCACTTCCGCCTCGATGCCGTTGGCGGGCGTTGCGCCCGAATTGCCGAGCGCGGTCAGGTGCAGCTTCTGCGGCACGGGGGCGACCACTTCGCCGCGTTCCTCACCGCGCACCCAGACCGGCATCTGGTAGGTTTCGATCCGAACGTTCTTGAAGCCCAGCGCCTTCAGCTTCGCCGCGCTCCAGGTGCGGGCGCGGGCCTCCGCCTCGGTCCCTGCCAGGCGCTGGCCGACCTCGGTCGTCATGCCTTCGACGATGTCGTAGGCGACATCGTCCTTCAGCGCGGCATCGCGCAGCGCGGCGACGCGCGGGTCGACACCGGCGGGCGCGGCCGGTGCGGCGCGCTGCGCGACGGCCGGCACGGCAGCGGATGTGGCGAGGAGAAGGGCGGCGAGGGCGTAACGACTGGTCATGCCCACCGCGTAGGTCGGCGCAGCAAGTTTGCCAACGGCCCGTCGCATCATTACATGCGCGGCGACATTTTCCAGCCATTCCAGTCTACGGAGCGACAGGCGACCCATGGCCGTCCAGTATACCTACGTCATGAAGGGTCTGACCAAGACCTTCCCGGGCGCCAACAAGCCCGTGCTCAACAACATCCACCTGCAGTTCCTGCCGGGCGCGAAGATCGCGATCATCGGCCCGAACGGCTCGGGCAAGTCCACGCTCATGAAGATCATGGGCGGGATCGACACCGATTTCACCGGTGAGGCCTGGGCCGCCGAGGGGATCAAGGTCGGTTACCTGCCGCAGGAGCCGCAGCTCGACCCCGACAAGACGGTGATCGAGAACGTCCGCATGGGCGCGGGACCGGTCGTGCAGATGGTCGAGCGGTTCAACGCCATTTCCGCCGAAATGGGCGATCCGAAGGATGATACCGACTTCGACGCGCTGATGGAGGAGATGGGCGATCTTCAGGCGAAGATCGACGCCGCCGACGGCTGGAGCCTCGATTCGCAGCTGGAACAGGCGATGGAGGCGATGCGCTGCCCGCCGTCCGACAGCCCGGTCACCAACCTGTCGGGTGGTGAGAAGCGCCGCGTCGCGCTCGTTCGCCTGCTGCTCGAGAAGCCCGACATCCTGCTGCTCGACGAACCGACCAACCACCTCGACGCCGAGAGCGTCAGCTGGCTCGAGAATTTCCTCAAGGAATATACCGGCAACGTCATCCTGGTGACGCACGACCGCTACTTCCTCGACAATGTCGTGAACTGGGTGCTCGAGCTCGATCGTGGGCGTTATTACACCTACGAGTCGAACTATTCCGGTTACCTGGAGAAGAAGGCCAAGCGGCTGGAGCAGGAAGAGCGCGAAGAGGCCGGCCGCCAGAAAGCGATCGCCGACGAGCTCGCCTGGATGCGGCAGACCCCCAAGGCGCGCCAGACCAAGAGCAAGGCGCGTATCCGTGCGTTCGACGAGCTGGTCGAGAAGCAGGAGAACCGCGCGATCGGGAAGGCGCAGATCCTGATCCAGATCCCCGAGCGCCTGGGCGGCAAGGTGATCGAGGCCAAGGGTCTGACCAAGGCCTATGGCGACAAGTTGCTGTTCGAGAACCTCGACTTCAACCTGCCGCCGGGCGGCATCGTCGGCGTCATCGGCCCGAACGGCGCCGGCAAGTCGACGCTGTTCAAGCTGATCACCGGGCAGGAGCAGCCCGATGGCGGCACGATCGAGGTCGGCCAGACGGTGAAGCTGGGCTATGTTGACCAGAGCCGCGACGCGCTCGACCCGAACAAGAATGTCTGGGAAGAGATTTCCGACGGGCTCGACGTGTTCCGCTTCGGCAAGCAGGAGCTGGGTACGCGCGCCTACGTGGGTGCGTTCAACTTCAAGGGGCAGGATCAGCAGAAGAAGGTCGGCCAGCTGTCGGGCGGTGAGCGCAACCGCGTTCATATCGCCAAGATGCTGAAGGAGGGTGGCAACGTCCTGCTGCTCGACGAGCCGACCAACGACCTCGACGTCGAGACGCTGCGCGCGCTCGAAGAGGCGCTGGAAAGCTTCGCGGGCTGCGCCGTGGTGATCAGCCACGATCGCTTCTTCCTCGATCGCCTGTGCACGCACATCCTCGCCTTCGAAGGCAACAGCCATGTCGAATGGTTCGAGGGTAACTTCGAGGCTTATGAGGAGGACAAGCGTCGCCGGATGGGCGATGCGGCGGATCGTCCGACGCGGCTTGCCTACAAGAAGCTGACGCGCTGATCCGACGCGATCGTCACCCTGGCGCATCGCCCGGGTGACGGCGGATCAAGGAAAGGCCCGCCCGGCAGATGCCGTGGCGGGCCATTTTTCTTATTGGCGCTGGTCGGCGCTCTTGGCGCGGATCGCGCGGAACTCCGATGACGGCCGCCATTCGGGCCAGACGCCCGCCTTCGAAAGCCGCTGGCCCATCGAATAGAACAGGTCGACGTCCTGCGCCGCGCCGGTGAAGTTCCAGTCGGGCGCCCAGGCGTCGCAGGTCTTGTGGTAGCAAGCCATATAGCCGTCGAGCCACTTCTGCCCCGCCTCGCGGCCGCCGACGCGCATGTCGCTCGCACCGCCAAGCGCCATCAGCTGAAGCGCGGGAACGCCGCGGCGCACGACCGAGAAATGATCCGCGCGATAGAACAGCCCGCGCTCGCTAGCCTCCTCCGGCGTGACGACGCGGTTCTGCGCACGCGCCGCCTCGGTCAGCAGGTCTTCGAGCGAGGATTGGCCGGCGCCGACGAGGATCACGTCCTTCGCCTCGCCCGCGGTCTGCAGGATGTCGAGTGTCAGGTTCGCGACGGTCTTTTCCAGCGGCGCGGTCGGCCGGGTGGCATACCATTCGGAGCCGAGCAGGCCGCGTTCCTCCGCGGTCCACAGCGCGAAGACGAGCGTGCGGTCGGGCGCCGGGCCGGCCTTGAACAACCGGGCAAGCTCCATCACGCCGGCAACGCCGAGCGCATCGTCGTTGGCGCCGGGGCGGATGGTACGGCCCTGCGCATCGGGCGGGCCTTCGCCATAGGCGTCCCAATGCGCGGCGAACTGGACGGTCTCGTCCGGCTTCACCTTGCCCGGAATCTTGGCGAGGACATTGGCGCTTTCAATCCGCTCAACGCTGACAGGCAGCTTCGCGGTGAAGCGCGCCTTCATCGCGATCGGGCGGAACGCGGCGGAGCGGGCCTGCTTGCGAAGCGCCGCGAGGTCGAGACCCTCGGCAGCGAAGACGCGGTTCGCCGCCTCGCCCGACAGCCAGCCCTGGAGGGCGATGCGCTGATCCTCGGGGCCGCGGACGATATCGTAATTCTCGCCGTTGGAGGCGTTGGCGGTGGACCAGGGATAGCCGGCGCCCGCGGTGTCATGGACGATCAGCGCGCCGATCGCGCCGCGCCGTGCCGCTTCCTCATACTTGTAGGTCCAGCGGCCATAATAGGTCATCCGCTTGTCGCCGAAGCGGCCCTTGGCGTCCTCGCCCGCGCCCGCCTCGAAATCGGGATCGTTGACCAGGAAGACGGCGACCTTGCCCTTCAGGTCAACGCCCTTGAAATCGTCCCATTTCGCCTCGGGCGCGCTGACGCCATAGCCGACGAAGACAAGCGGCGCGTTCTCGATCGCAACGGCCGCATCGGGGCGAACGGTGGTGAGGGCGACGTCGGTGCCCTGCTTCAGGCTGGTCGCGCCGAAGCTGACCGGACCATCGCCAAGCCGGGTGTGGATCAGCGGCACCTTCTGCGTCCAGGCGCCGGCCGGCCCGCCGGGCTCAAGCCCCAGCGCCTTGAAGCGCGCGATCGACCATTCGATCGTCTTCTTCTCGCCCTCCGTCCCCGGCGACCGGCCACCGAATTCATCGGAGGCGAGCACCTTGGTCATCTCGGAAAGCTTGGCGGGGTCGGTTTTTGGTGGTTCGGCGGCCGCAATGGCGATCAGCGGGAGGAGACAGGCAATCGTCTTGTTCTTCATCAACGCAACCTTCGCACGAATACACGGCCATCCTCGCGCCGCTCGGTCTGGAAATTGGGAACGGCGGCGATCAGGTCCGACAGGCGCTTGTAGCCATAGTTGCGCACGTCGAAGCTCGACCGGTTGGCGGCAAGCTGTCCCATGGCGGACAGGCTGACGAAGCCCTTTTCGTCGCGCTTCACCGCGGAATAGGCGTCGATCAGCAGCTTGACCAATTCGTCGTCGATCGGCGCGGGGCCCTGCGATGCGGCGGGCTCAAGCGGGGTCGTCTCAGCCGCGCCCGTGTCGGTGGGGGCAGGGGCGGAGGCCGGCGCGGCCTGCTCCTTGCCGTTTGCCGGTGCCGCCGGCGCTTCCCTGGCCGGAGCGGGGCGGGTCGCAGGCGCAGGGCTCTCCTCCTCGGCGGCCATCAGCTTGTCGACATCGATGAAGCGGGTGCAGGCGCGCTTGAAGCCCTCGGGCGTCTTGGCCTGGCCGAAACCATAGACGGGCAGGCCATCCTGCCGCAGCCGGGTGGCAAGCGGCATGAAATCGCTGTCCGACGACATGATGCCGAACCCCTCGACGCGCCCGCGGAACAGCAGGTCCATCGCGTCGATGGTCATCTTCATGTCGGTGGCGTTCTTGCCCTTGGTGATATCGAACTGCTGCTGCGGTTCGATGCCGTGCTTGATAGTCATCTCGCGCCAGCCGCTCAGCGCCGGCTTCGACCAATTGCCGTAGACGCGGCGGATGTTGACCGTCCCCAGTTCGGCAAGGACGGTCAGCACCGGATCGATCGCGTGCCAGCTGGCATTGTCCGCGTCGATCAGGAGGGCGATGTTGCGGGTGGGGGTGTCGTCGGTCGCCATGGGTCAAGCCATCGGCGCTCCATCCGCCCGCGTCAATCGCCCCCGGTTCGTTGATGGACGCAGCGTTCAGCCACCCACGGGTCGCGAGCTGCGGAACGCCTGATCGGCGTTGATATCCGCCTGTTTGGTCAGCGGGGTCGAACCGTCGGGATCATCCACCTGCTTCAGGTCAGCGCGCGAGCCGAGGTCGCGGGCCAGCGCGCCGCCGCTGGTGCCGGCCTGTGCGTCACCCGCGGGGATCATGCCTTCGATCACATCCTTGTCGTCATGATCGCGGGCGCTGGTGGTGCGGGGGTTCTCTGCCATTGTTACTCTCCTTCACTGCGTGGAAGAACGAGTGGGCAGGGTGCCGAGTTTCGTCAGGCGTCCGGATAAGCGATGGCGATCACTTCATATTCCTTCTCGCCCGCGGGCAGCGTGACGCGGCGCAGATCGCCGACCGCTGCGCCGCGCAGCGCGCGGGCGAGCGGGGCATTCCAGCCGATCAGCCCCTTGCCGGCATCCGCCTCGTCATCGCCGACAATGGTGAGTTCGCGGTGATTGTCGTCCTCGTCGGCGATCGTAATGCTGGCGCCGAAATAGACGCGGGTGCGATCAGGCGCCTGCGCAGGATCGACCACCTTGGCGGCCTTCATGCGGCGCGACAGGAAGCCCAGCCGGCGATCAATCTCGCGCAGCCGCTTGCGGCCGTAGATATAGTCGCCGTTTTCCGAGCGGTCGCCATTGCCGGCGGCCCAGGCGATCGTCTCGACCAGCGCCGGCCGCTCCTTGGCGAACAGCTGGTCGTATTCTGCGCGCAACGTCGCATAGCCGGCGGGGGTGATGTAGTTCGGGCGATCCATCGCGGCGTCTTAGCCAAGCCGCAGCGGATCCGCGACCTTCCCGTCGCGTGGCGAGGGAAGGTCGCGATGCGTCAGCCGGTGCGATTGCGGCCGAGATACCAGCTGAGGTTGGCGGGGCCACGGCTCTTGGCGCGCGGCGGGTTCATGAGGTCATACACCACGGCGTTTTCCAGTACGCGCTGCACATAGTTGCGCGTTTCGCCGTAGGGGATCGCCTCGATCCATTCGACCATGTCGATCGCCCCGGTGCGCGGATCGCCATTGGCGCGCAGCCACTTGTTCACGTTGCCCGGCCCGGCGTTATACGCCGCGATCGCCAGCGGATAGCTGCCGTAGATGCCGAAGATGCGCTGGAAATAGCTGGAGCCGAGCTGCGTGTTGTAGCCCGTGTCGGTCAGCAGGCGGCCGGCGTCATAGGGCAGCCCCATCTTCCCCGCCTGTTCGCGCGCGGTGCCCGGCATCAGCTGCATCAACCCGCGCGCACCGGCCGACGAGATGGCGGCGCGATCGAACTGGCTTTCCTGCCGCGCGATGGCGTGGATCATCGTCCACTGGCTGTCATAACCCGAAGGCACCGACACGGTGGGGAAGGCGATCGCGCTATATTCGGTCTGGTCGTTCTGCATCGCCTTTCGCCCGACGATCACCGCCAGGTCGGGGCGACGGATGGAGCGGGAGAGTTCCTCCGCCAGGAAATGCTCGGCATCGGTCTCGACGTCGGCGGCGATGGTGCGGACGAAAGCGGTCTGATCCTGGTACTGGCCAATAGTGCCCAGAAACTGCGCGGCGCGCACCGTTTCGCGGCCGAAGAATGCCTGGCGGGCGGCCGGATCGATGGCGGGGGAGGCCACGTCGCGCGGGGCGGTCAGCGAGCGGCGAAGGTGCTCGAGCGCCAACTGGCCGTAGAATTGATCGCGATATCCAGCGGCGCGGTTGAAGAAAGCGCTGGCATCGGCGCTGCGACCGGCGGCCTCGGCGGCGCGGCCGGCCCAGTAAAAGCCCTTGGCGCGGGTCTGCGGCGACTGGCTGCCCCGGCCATAGCGATCGAACATCGTCATCGCGTCAGCCGGGCGGTTCAATTGCTTCAGCGCCGTCTGGCCAGCCAGCCAGACGAGGCTCGTGTAATCGTCCCGCTCGCCATAGGGCTTCTTCGACACGTCAGTGCCGGCGGGATAGGCGTCGTCGACCTGCCGCGCGATGTCATAGGCGAGCTGATACTGCCCATCGGCGGCCGCGGCGCGCGCATTGGTCAGCAGCACCTCGTAGAATTTCTCGACATTGCCGGGCAGGGCGATTCCGGGCCGGCGGGTGCGGGCGAGCCACGACCGCGCGCTGGCGCTGGCGCCGCTGTTGCGCAGCCATACGGCCTTGTCGGCGATATAGCCTGCGTCCGACGCGCCCGCGGCGTCATTGGCGGCGGCGAGCGCGGAGGCATTCTCCGCCTTGGTGCGGAACGCCAGCCGCGCCTCGAACAGCGGGCGGCGGGTAGGGGAGGTCAGCGCGATCTGCCGAGCAGCGATGCTGGTCGATCCCTGCCACAACAGCGCGTCCATCCGCGCGTCATGATCCTCGGGCCGGAGGGCGCCGGCAAAGCTGGTGAGGATCGTCGATTCATCGGTCGGCGTCAGCGCGCCGCGCCGCCATGCATTGCGCGCAGCCTCATAGGCCTCAGCCATCGCTCCCGTCGCCTGAAGCGCCTTCGCCTGCGCCACGGCGCCCGCCGTGGTCAGCGGGGGATAGCGGCGGAAAAAGGCGACGACATTCGCGGGCGCGGCATAGCCGTTGCTGGCCTGCCGCTCCGCCGCGCGGCGATTGGCGGCCTCGTTCGGCCAGCCGGGATGCGCCATCACGAAGCTGGCGTAGCTGTCGAACGGCAACCCGTCGGTCTGCTGCAACGCGCGCCATTGCGCGAGCGCGGCGGCGAGATCGGCGTTGTTCGTTACCTGCGCCATGGCGGCAGGCTGCGACTGCGCCAGCGCGTTGGCTGCCCGCGTGCGTGCAGCATCATCCTGCCCCTGAGCGACGACCAGCGCCGCGCCCAACCCTATTCCCAGTGCGATCAATGCCCCTGCCCTCAAACCAGTCACCATTGTGGACAGAATAGCCGGCTCACCCGTATCTGTCCTGAACGACCCAACGCACCACAATCCGTTTCAGGAGCAACACATGTTTTCCGGATCGATTCCGGCGCTCGTCACGCCGTTCGACGCCGACGGCCGCTTCGTCGAGCGCGCCTATCGCGATCTGATCGAATGGCAGATCAGCGAGGGTTCCAACGCGCTTGTCCCCTGCGGGACGACCGGCGAGGCCGCGACGCTGGCCAAAGACGAGCATTTCGCGATCGTGCAGGTGTGCGTCGATCAGGTGCGCGGGCGCGTGCCGGTGATCGCCGGTGCCGGATCCAACGACACGCGCGTCGCGGCGGCGAATATCGCGGCGGCCAAGGAGGCGGGGGCGGATGCCGCGTTGATGGTGCCGCCTTATTACAACCGACCCTCGCAGGACGGCATTTTCCAGCATTTCGCCGCGCTGGCGCCAAGCTCGCCGCTGCCGATTGTGCTGTACAACGTGCCGGGCCGCACGGTGACCGACATCCAGCCGGAAACGCTGATCCGTATCGTGGAGGCGTTTCCCAAGGTGTTCGTTGGGGTCAAGGATGCATCGGGCGTGCTCCAGCGTGTGTCGCAGCATCGCGCGGCGCTGGGCGAGGGGTTCAGCCAACTGTCCGGCAATGACGATCTGGCGCTGGCATTCAACGCCATGGGCGGGGTGGGGTGCATTTCTGTCACCGCCAATGTCGCGCCCCGGCTGTGCGCCGATTTCCAGGCGGCGGGCACGGGGGTCGAGGCGCTGGCGCTGCACGATCGTTTGTTCGCGCTTCATACCGCGCTGTTCACCGATGCCTCTCCCGGGCCGGTGAAATATGCCATGAGCCGTGTCCGCCCTGATTTCCCGCAGGGACTTCGCCTGCCAATGACGTGGCCGAACGAGGCGAGCCGCGCCGCGGTCGACACTGGGCTGGAGCGCGCTGGCCTGCTCTGATCGCGCCATCGTGGACGCATCGGCTAAGCGCTCTTAATCCCGCCGCATTCTCCCCGCACGTTCCCGAACGAACAGGGGAGAAAGCGGTGGCGGCTTGGTTGATGCTGACCGTGCAGGCAGTTGCCGGACCGCCGGCCCCGGTCGCCCGCGCGCCCGTGGAACGCCCATGCCCGGTCGCCAAGCCCGGGGAAGAGATCATCGTCTGCGGCCGGTCAGGCGATGCCTTCCGATTGAAGCCGATGCCGGATCGCTACGCGCCCGAACGCGCCCCGCCCAAGGCAGAAACCGCGATTAACGGGGTCGGGACGCTTGCCGCGGAAGCAGAGCGGGCGGCGGATGCGCAGGGGGCGCCGATCAATCGCGCGATGATCCGCCTCCGCGTTCCGATCGGCACCGTCAAACGCTGATCACGCCGCCTTCCCACGGACGACGCAACGCCCTACATCGCCCCGTCCATGCCACGTCCCAAACCCGCCATCTTCGACAAGAAGAAGATCGTCGCCGAGAACCGCCGCGCGCGCTTCGATTATTCGATCGACACCACCTATGAGGCCGGGATCGTCCTGACCGGCACAGAGGTGAAGAGCCTGCGGTTCGGCGAGGGATCGATCGCGGAAAGCTACGCCGAGGTCAGTGAAGGCGGCGTTTGGCTGGTGAATTCGAACATCCCGGAATTCAGCCACGGCAATCGTTTCAATCACGAGCCCAAGCGTCCCCGTAAACTCCTGCTTCACGAGCGCGAAGTTAGAAAGCTTCACGGCGCCGTGGCGCGGGAGGGTATGACCCTCGTGCCCCTGATGATCTATTTCAACAGTCAGGGTCGGGCCAAGGTGGAGTTGGCGTTGGCGAAGGGCAGGAAAGCGCACGACAAGCGTGACGCGATCAAGGAGCGCGACTGGAAGCGCGAGGCCGGCCGCCTCATGCGTGAGCGCGGCTAGTGGCCACGCGCAACCCCGGCATCTGGCAGCGGTTCACCGGCTGGTGCCATCGCAATTTGCCGACCCGCGAATCGATGGAGGAAAGCCGCCTGCTTCGCCCCGTCGCGCACCGTGTGCTCGCGCCGCAGCTCTGGCGGTTCACCCGCCGGTCGGTGCCGCGCGGCGTGGCGCTGGGCATGGTGACCGGGATCCTCTTCCCGGTCGCCCAGATCCCTTTTTCGGCCATGCTGGCGCTGCCGTTTCGCGCCAACATCCCCTCCGCCGCGCTAACGACGTTCATCACCAATCCGGTGACTACCCCGCCGCTGTGGGTGGCGGCTTATTATATCGGCAAATGGACGCTGCACCTCGACCGGGCGCTGCCCGGCGATCCGATGCAGGACGCCGCGGTCAACGCCGCGCAATCGGGCTGGATGCAGTGGCTGATGTCGGATGCGGCGCCAGCGACGGCGCTCGGCCTGTTGATCGTCACCGCGGTGCTGTCGCTGGCAGGCTATGGGCTGTCGATGCTGGGATGGCGTTTGTGGATCGCGCGCAAGTGGCGGTCCCGTCACATTCGTAACCACGTTGACGAGGCGTCTTGAGCGGATAAAACACCGCCTTTCATTCCCTTGAAGGCGATTTTGATGCGCTCGTCCCTCCTGGTTGCTGCGATTCTTTCCACCACCGCGGCTGCGGCGATTGCCCAGACCGCGGCGGACAAGCCCAAAACGGCTGCCGCTCCCAGCAAGGCGGTGCAGGGCCAGACGGCGCAGGGCCAGACGGTGCAGGGTCAGCCGGCAGCCGCGAAGGCGAACGGGCCGAAGATCGGGACCTTCGGCTTCGACATGGCGGGCCGCGACACCAGCGTGCCGCCGGGCGACGACTTCTACCAATATGCCAGCGGTACCTGGGAGAAGAATACGCAAATCCCGGCGGACCGATCGACCTATGGCATGTTCCACGTGCTGCAGGACCTGTCGCGCGAACAGACCCGCACGATCCTGGAGGAGCAGCGTGGCCAGCCGGGCAGCAAGTCGGGCGATTTCTACGCGAGCTTCCTCGACGAGGCGACGGTGAATGCCAAGGGTATCACGCCCGTCCAGCCGTGGCTGACCGCGATCAAGAACGCGCCGAGCAAGGCGGCGCTGGCTGAAGAAGCCGGGCGGATGCAGCGCCGCGGCGTCGGCACCCTGTTCGGCATGTACGTCAACCAGGACGACAAGGATCCCGAGACCTATGCCGTGGTGTTCAGCCAGTCGGGCCTGGGCCTGCCGGACCGTGATTATTACCTGAAGGATGATGCCAAGCTGGCGGCCAACCGGACCGCCTACCAGTCGTATCTGGCGAAGATGCTGACGCTGGCGGGTGAGCCGAACGCGGAGGCGCGCGCCGCGGCCGTCGTCGACATGGAAAAGGCGATCGCCGCGGCGCACTGGACCCGCGTCGACAGCCGCGACGCCGACAAGGTCTATAACAAGCTGACCTTTGAGGAACTGAACGCCCGTGCCCCGGGCTATGACTGGGCGCAGTATTTCGAAGGCGCGGGCATTCCTACGGATGCGCCGATGCTGGTGTCGCAGCCGTCCGCCTTTACCGGTGAGGCAAAGGTGTGGGCGGAAACGCCGCTGCCGGTGCTGAAGGACCATCTGCTGCTGCGCACATTGTCCAGCTATGCGCGTTTTCTGCCGAAGGAGTTCGACGACACCCGCTTCGCCTTTTACGGCACCGAGCTGACCGGCGCGCCCGAACAGCAGGCGCGGTGGAAGCGCGGCGTCGATCTGGCGAGCGAGCATCTGGGGGAAGATCTCGGCAAGGCGTATGTCGCCCGATACTTCCCGCCGGAATCGAAGGCCGCGGCGGACGAACTGGTGCGCAACGTCATCGCGTCGATGGGTGAGCGGCTGAAGAAGCTGGAATGGATGGCGCCCGAGACGAAGCAGAAGGCGCTGGCGAAGCTCGCCGCCTTCACGCCGAAGATCGGCTATCCCGACAGCTGGCGCGACTATACTGCGCTGGAGATCCGCCGCGACGATCTGGTCGGCAATGTCGCGCGCGCCAATGAGTTCGAGTTCCAGCGCAACATCGACAAGCTGGGCAAGCCGATCGACCGGGGCGAGTGGTTCATGACCCCGATGACGATCAACGCCTATGCCAATCCGACGATGAACGAGATCGTTTTCCCGGCGGCGATCCTGCAGCCGCCGTTCTTCGATCCGAAAGCCGACCCGGCAATCAATTACGGCGGGATCGGCGCCGTGATCGGCCATGAGATCAGCCATCATTTCGACGATCAGGGCCGCAAATATGATGTGAACGGCAAGCTGACCGACTGGTGGACGGAGAAGGACGTCGCGCAGTTCAAGACCTTCACCGACCGCCTCGTGGCGCAATATGACGCCTATGAGCCGCTGCCCGGCCAGCACGTGCAGGGCGCGCTGACGCTGGGCGAGAACATCGCCGACCTCGCCGGGCTGGTCGTCGCGCATGACGCCTACCGCCTGTCGCTCGGTGGCAAGAAGGCGCCGGTGATCGACGGCACGACCGGCGATCAGCGTTTCTATCTGGGCTGGGGCCAGGTGTGGCGGACCAAGTACCGCGAGCCGATCCTGCGTCAGATCCTGCTGTCCGATCCGCACGCGCCGGGGATGCAGCGCGCGAACATCGTCCGCAATCTGGATGCCTGGTATGATACGTTCGGTGTCCGCCCCGGTCAGAAGCTTTACCTGACGAACGAGCAGCGCATCCGGATCTGGTGACGCCATGCCCGCCGCGCGCTGCTTGACGCGGCCGCGGCGGGGATTGAAGGGTTGCCGGAATGGCGACGCTGTTTCCCGATACCATGCCCCGCCTGACGCCGCGCGCTGCGCTGGCGACCGCGGTGGGCGCTGGCGTGTTGTCCGCGGCGTTGATCCTGTGGGTGATCGGGGACACGGCGGTTGCGACGGGCTTCCTCGCCGCGGCCATCGTGCTGGGCGGCACCCTGGTGGCGTGGCGCGCGCTGGCGCCCGAACCGCCCGCACCGGGTCCGGCGGTTGATTGGCAGCTGGTCCGCACGCTGGCGCAGGAAAGCGATGATGCGATCGCGATGACGGATCGTGCCGGGCGCCTTGTCTGCGCCAACGATCGTTTCGAGGAGCTGTTCGGCGGCCTGTCCGCGCCACCCGGCCTGCCGATTGGCGAAGCGGGTGTGGGTGCGCTGGCGGCTGCTGGGCGCGCCGCCTGGCGCGACGGGCGCGCGCGGGTCGAGCATGCCGAAGTCGCGGGACGGGCGATCTATTTCGACGTGCTGCGCGCGGGCCAGCGGCAGGATCTGCTGATCTGGCGCGCGGCATCGCTGATGGGGTCCGACAGCGGGCGCGCGCTCGCGGAGGCGCTGACGGGCTCGCTCGGCCGGCGACTGGCGGAATCGGGCATCATGGCCGCGCTGCTCACGCCGGACGGCCGGGTCATTGCCGCCGATCCGGTGCTGCGGATGCGTGCGATGGGGCATGCCGATGCCGCCGTGGAGGGTGCGGATTTCGCCCGCTTCCTGATCACGGATGAGCGGGGCCTGATCCGGTTCGAGCGCGAGGGCCGCGACGGCAATCCGCTGCGGCTGGTGCAGGTGCCGTTCTCCGACATCGACGGCGCGCCGATCCTGGTCGCGCTGCTCGACGAAGACGAGGCACCGGTCAGCCTGGGCAGCGGAGCGGCGGCGCATATCCGTACGCTCGTGCAGCTCATGCCGCTAGGCATCGCGCTCGTCGATCGTGACGGCCGGTTCATCGAGATGAACGATGCCTTCATCCGCGCTGCTGCCGTCGATCGCGACGCGCCGCCGCTGTATCCGGGCGACCTGGTGGTGCGTGAGGACAAGGCCGCGGTGGCGGATGCAGTGCGCCGCTTTGCCGGCGGCGGGGCCGCCCATGTCACCGACATTGCGGTCCGTCTGCGTGATTTGCCGGAGGAACCGGTGGTGCTGTCGATCGCCGGGGCGCGGGGACTGGGCGATGCGGCGGTGGTGCTGAGCCTCAAGGAAAACAACGAGGAATCGCGGCTGAAGCGAGAAGTCGCACAGGCGACGAAGATGCAGGCGGTCGGCCAGCTGGCCGGCGGCGTGGCGCACGATTTCAACAACATCCTGACCGCCATCATCGGTCACTGCGACCTGATGCTGATGCGCCATTCGCCGGGCGACAGCGACTATGACGACATCCAGCAGGTGCGGAACAACTCCAATCGGGCGGCGGCGTTAACGCGCCAGCTGCTCGCCTTTTCGCGCCAGCAGACGCTGCGGCCGCAGATCCTGCAGCTGCCCGATGTCGTGTCCGAAGTGTCGAACCTGCTGAAGCGGCTGTTGGGCGAAATGGTGACGCTGGAGGTGCGGCACGGGCGTAACCTGGGGCCGGTGCGCGCCGATCCCGGACAGCTGGAGCAAGTGGTGGTCAATCTGGCGGTGAATGCGCGTGACGCCATGGCAGCGAAATATCCGCATGGCGGTGGCAAGCTGATGATCCAGACGCGCTCGGCGACAACGGCCGAGATCCGCCGCCGCGGCCCCGACGTCATGCCGGTCGGGGAATATACCGCGCTGGAAATCTCCGACACCGGCTCGGGCATTGCGCCGGACGCACTGCCCAAGATCTTCGAGCCGTTCTTCACCACCAAGGAGGTCGGCAAGGGGACGGGGCTCGGCCTGTCGACGGTCTATGGCATCGTCAAACAATCCGGCGGCTATATCTTCGCCGATTCCAAGCCGGGGCAGGGCGCGACCTTCACCATCTATCTGCCGGTACACGCCAGCGGTGAGCCGGTGGCGCCGCGGAAGGCCGCGCCAAAGGCGAAGCCCGCCGAACTCTGGGGCACCGGTACCGTGCTGCTGGTGGAAGACGAGGACATGGTGCGCGCGGTGGCGGAGCGTGCGCTGACGCGGCAGGGTTATACCGTCATCGCGGCGGAAAACGGCGAGATCGCGCTGGAGTTGATCGAGCAGCACCCGCGCCCCGATCTGCTGGTCAGCGATGTGGTGATGCCGGCGATGGATGGCCCGACGATGGCGCGGCGTATCCGGCTGCGTTACCCTGACCTGCCGATCCTGTTCATGTCCGGCTATGCCGAGGAGCAGCTGCGCCGGTCGATCGACATCGAGAATGTCGCCTTCATTCCCAAGCCGTTTTCGGTCCAGCAGCTCGCCGAAGCAGCGCGCGAGGCGCTCGGCCAGCAGGGCTGACACGCAATGTCACACGATCGACGTGTGGGGACATTGCGGGAACAGCTTGCGCGTTCTAAGGGCTGATCATGACTAGCCGCGTTCTGCTCGTCGAGGATGAGCCGCTTATCGCCATGATGCTCGAGGACTTTCTCGATGCGCTGGATCGTCAGTGTGCCGGAACGGCAGACTGCGTGGAGGCGGCGTTGCCGCTTGTGGAGGCGGGCGGCTTCGATTGCGCCATCCTCGACGTGAACCTGCGCGGGGGTGAGAAGAGCTGGCCGATCGCGGCCGCGCTGGCTGAACGCAACGTGCCGTTCGTGTTCGCCACCGGGGGTGCGGACGACATGATCGCGGAGGAATTTCGCGCCCGCCCGATCCTGCAGAAGCCGTTCACGCTGGACGGGGTGGAAAAGGCGCTCAACGCGCTCTGAGGCAGCGGCCGGATATTTTCGGTCTTTCCGGCCCGCAGTAACGTTCAATGCTTGCTCGGCGGCGCCTTGCGGCATAGCGAGCGGTCCATGACCCAACGTTTCGACAAGGCCCGGCTGCCCAGCCGGCATGTGTCCGTCGGCCCCGAGCGGGCGCCTCACCGCAGCTATTATTATGCGATGGGCCTGACCGAGGAAGAGATTGCCCGGCCGTTCGTGGCGCTTGCCAGCGCCGGGAATGACAGCGCGCCGTGCAACACCACGCTCGACGCCCAGGCCGACGCGGCGCGTCGCGGGGTGGAGCAGGGCGGCGGCATGCCGCGTCGTTTCAACACGATCACCGTGACCGATGGCATCGCCATGGGCCACCAGGGGATGAAGGCGAGTCTCGTCAGCCGCGAAGTGATCGCCGATTCGGTCGAACTGTCCGTCCGGGGCCATTGCTACGACGCGCTCGTCGGCTTTGCGGGATGCGACAAGTCGCTGCCGGGCATGATGATGGCGATGCTGCGCCTGAACATCCCGTCGATCTTCGTTTATGGCGGCTCGATCCTCCCAGGGCGGTTCGAGGGCCGCGACGTGACCGTGGTCGACGTGTTCGAGGTCGTCGGGCGCCATGCGGCGGGTGCCTGCCCGATCGAGGAAGTGCACGCGCTGGAGAAGGTGGCGTGCCCGGGGCATGGTGCCTGCGGCGGCCAATATACCGCCAACACCATGGCATGCGTTGCCGAAGCGATCGGTTTGTCCCTGCCGAACAGCAACATGGTGCCAGCACCTTATACGACGCGTGAGCAGATCGCGGTTGCTGCCGGTGCACAGGTGATGGAGTTGCTGGCGCGAAACATCCGCCCGCGCGACATCTGCACGCGCGAGGCGTTCGAGAATGCTGCCCGCATCGTTGCGGCGACCGGCGGGTCGACCAACGGCGCGCTTCACCTGCCGGCGATGGCGCATGAGGCCGGCATCGAGTTCGACCTGTTCGACGTGGCCGAGATCTTCAAGTCGACGCCTTATTGCGCCGATCTGAAGCCCGGCGGCCAGTATGTGGCGAAGGATATGTACGAGGCCGGCGGCGCCTATATGCTGATGAAGTCGCTGCTCGCCGAAGGCCTGCTGCACGGCGACTGCCTGACCGCCACCGGCAAGACGCTGGGCGAGAATATCGAGCAGGTGACGTGGAACCCGGACCAGAAGGTCATCTATGACGCCAAATCGCCGATCACGCCCACGGGCGGTGTTGTTGGCCTGCGCGGCTCGCTGGCGCCGGATGGCGCGATCGTGAAGGTGGCAGGGATGCACCGCCTGCAATTCGAAGGGCCAGCGCGCTGCTTCGACTGCGAGGAGGATGCGTTCCAGGCGGTCGAGAATCGCGAGATCCGCGAAGGTGAGGTGATCATCATCCGCTACGAAGGGCCGAAGGGCGGCCCCGGCATGCGCGAGATGCTGTCCACCACCGCGGCGCTCTATGGTCTGGGCATGGGCGAGAAGGTGGCGTTGATCACCGATGGGCGTTTCTCGGGCGCAACGCGTGGCTTCTGCATCGGGCATGTCGGCCCCGAGGCCGCGGAGGGCGGCCCGATCGCGCTGGTCGAGGACGGCGACACGATCCGCATCGATGCTGAGGCGGGCACCATCGACCTGCTGGTCGAGGCCGACGTGCTGGAGGCGCGCCGCGCCGCCTGGCAGCCGCGTCCCACTGATTACGGGTCGGGCGCGTTGTGGCGCTATGCGCAGAACGTAGGGCCGGCGTACAAGGGAGCTGTCACGCACCCGGGAGCCGCCGCCGAAAGCCATGTCTACGCGGATATCTAGCGCGCTGCTGGTCATGCTCGCCGCGTGCGGCGAGGCGCGACAGGACGCACCGGTTGGCGGCGAGCCGACCGCGGTTGCGAGAGGCGGCGAACAGGCCGCGGCGGCCGGACCGGCGCGGCTGCCCTGCGCGCTGGCGAACGCGGGGGCGTTTACCCCCTCGTGCACGGTGGATCGCGCCGAGCGTGATGCCGGCGTCGTCCTCACGCTGCGACACCCGGACGGTGGGTTTCGCCGGCTTCTGGTGACGGAGGATGGCCGCGGCGTTCGGGCGGCCGACGGTGCGGAGCCGGCGCAGGTCGCCTTGGTGGGCAAGAACGTGATCGAAGTGTCCGTGGCGGGTGACCGTTACCGGCTGCCCGCCAGGGTCAGCGGAGAGGCGCAATGATCCCGATCGATGGGCAGGCGATGCTGACGGCGGCGGACACCCGCAAGGCTGAGGCGCGCGCTATAGCGGCGGGGGTCAGCGCCGACGAAATGATGGCGCGAGCGGGCGCAGCCGTGGCGGAGCAGGTGCGCCGGCTGGCGGCAGGCGCGGAAGTGCTGGTTCTGTGCGGGCCGGGCAACAATGGTGGCGACGGCTATGTCGCGGCCGCCGCGTTGCGCCGCGCCGGGCTGCCGGTCCGCGTGGCTACCTTTGCGCCGGCGACGACCCCGCAAGCGCGTGCCGCGCGCGAACGCTGGGGCGAGGAGGTGGAGGCCCTGGCGGAGGCGCTCCCGGCGCCGATCCTGGTCGATGCGATCTTCGGCATCGGATTGTCGCGTGCGCTGGACGAGGGGGTGTCGGGCCCGCTGCGCAGATTGATGACGGCGGCGCGGCTCACGATTGCCGTCGATGTGCCGAGCGGGGTGTCGACGGACGATGGCGTCTGCCTCTCCGATCTGCCCCCCGCGAACCTGACGCTGGCGATGGGGGCGGTGAAGCCGGCCCATCTGCTCCAGCCTGCCGCGGCGCAGTGCGGCACGGTGCGCTTCGTCGACATTGGGCTCGAGGCGCCGAGCGGGGTGCGCGCGGCAGCAGCGCCCGTGATCGAGCCGCCCGCGGCGTCGGCGCATAAATATTCGCGCGGGATGGTTGCCGTGGTTGCGGGCGCGATGCCGGGCGCGGGGGCGCTGGCGGCCAGTGCCGCCGCGCGGGCTGGCGCCGGCTATGTCCTGCTGCTCGGCAGCGCCACCGACCGGCTGCCGCATGCGATCGTCAGGCGGCGGTTCACGGCGGAGGCGCTGGAGGATCATCGGATCGGCGCCGTTGTGATCGGGCCGGGGCTGGGGCGGGACGAGCGTGCCGAAGAGCGCCTGGTTGGGTCGCTCGCCAGCGGGCGACCGCTGGTGATCGATGGCGACGCTTTGCGTCTGATGGATGATCGTCGATGTGCCGGCGCCGCGATCCTCACGCCGCATGCCGGCGAGTTCGATGCGATGTTCGGCAGGGGCTCGGGCAGCAAGATCGACCGAACCGTCGCCGCGGCGGAAGGGACCGGGGCGGTTGTCGTGCACAAGGGCCCCGACACAGTGATCGCCGCCCCGGACGGCCGTGTCATCGTTCATTCGGGCAGCAGTAGCTGGCTGTCGACGGCGGGTACCGGCGACGTGCTTGCCGGCGTGATCGGCGCGCGATTGGCGGCAGGGCTTGAGCCGATGGAGGCGGCAGTCCAAGGGGTGTGGCTTCACGCCGAGGCGGCACGACGGGCGGGAGCAGCCTTCATCGCCGACGACCTGGTGGACCACCTGACACTCACGGCATGACCTGCCGTGAAAACAATGATTTGTGAGTAATAGCTGTGAGTGATGTTGATGAGATCGTGCGGGTTGCCGCCCGCGGCGAAGGCGTGACGGCGGATGGGCGCCATGTGTCCTTTGCGGCGCCCGGCGATCGCGTGCTGCCCGGCGGTGACATTGAGGCGGGACCACATCACCAGGTGCCGCCGTGCCGTCACTTCCCCGAATGTGGCGGCTGTCAGTTGCAGCATCTGGACGACGCCAGCTGGAGCCAGTTCATCCTCGATCGGATCAGCAGCGCGTTGGCCACTCAGGGGCTGGAGGCGGCGATCCGGGCACCGGCGCTGTCGCCACCGCGGACCAGGCGGCGTGCCACGCTTCATGCGGAAAGCTCGGGCCGGATCGGCTTTTCGATGGAGAAGAGCCATGCGATCGTTGACCTTGCCGAATGCCATGTGCTGGCGCCGGAGCTGTTCGCGCTGGTCGCGCCGCTGCGGCGGCTGATCCATGTTCTGCGACCGCGCCGTCGGCTGGACGTGCATCTGACGCTGGCCGATCAGGGCGTCGACCTGCTGATCAATGGCGTGATGCCGGAGGGGCTGGCAGCGGCAGAGGCGATCACCGCCTTTGCAGAGGGTAATCGACTGGCGCGCGTGGCCTTCGACGAGGGCTACGGCCCGGAGGTGCGCTGGGAGCCAGAAGCGGTCACCATTACGCTGGGCGGTGTGCCGGTGCCGCTGCCGCCCGCGTCTTTCCTGCAGGCAACGCGCGAGGGCGAGGCCGCGCTGGTTGCCGCGGTACGTGAGGTGGTGCCCGGCGAGGGCGTCGTGGCCGACCTGTTTGCGGGGCTAGGCACCTTTGCGCTGGCGCTGCCGGGCAGAGTCTATGCCGCGGAGGCAGGGCGCGAGGCGATCATGGCGTTGAAGGCGGCGGCGGCGCGATCGCATCGCACGGTGTTCACCGAGCATCGCGACCTGTACCGGCGGCCGCTGACCCCGGCCGAGCTTGACCGGTTCAGCGCCGTTGTGATCGATCCGCCGCGCGCCGGTGCCAAGGAGCAGGCGGCGGCCCTGGCCAGCTCAAAGGCCCCAAAGCTGGCCTATGTTTCGTGCAATCCCAGCAGCTTCGCACGCGACGTGAATACGATGGTGGAGGGCGGCTGGCAGATCGACTGGATTCAGCCGGTCGGCCAGTTCCGCTGGTCAACCCATGTGGAACTGGCCGCCAGCCTGAGCCGGCGCTGACCGGCCGGGATCAGACGTCCGCGGTCAGCCGGCCGTACAGTTCGGGCCGGCGATCGCGGAAGAAGCCGAAGGCGGCGCGGTGGCGCTTCACGCGATCAATGTCGATCGTGGCGGTAATCACGCCCTCTTCCTCGCGGCCAAGCTCCGCCAGAATGTCGCCGCGTTCGTCGCAGATGAAGCTGGTGCCGTAGAAGGTCTGATCGTGTTCGACGCCGATGCGGTTTGCGGCGACGACGGGGACCACGTTGGAGACGGCATGGCCGACCATCGCACGGCGCCAGAGGCGGGCGGTATCCAGCGACGTGTCATGAGGTTCGCTGCCTATCGCGGTGGGATAGAACAAAACTTCCGCACCCATCAGCATCATGGCGCGGGCGGTTTCGGGATACCATTGGTCCCAGCAGATGCCGACGCCGAGCTTCGCGCCCTTGCTTTCGGCCGGGCCGTCCCAGACCTTGAATCCGGTGTTGCCGGGGCGGAAGTAGAATTTCTCTTCATAGCCCGGGCCGTCAGGAATGTGGCTCTTGCGATAGACGCCCTGCACCTTGCCGTCGGGGCCGATCATCGCGAGGCTGTTGTAATGGTGCGGGCCATCGGCTTCGAAGAAACTGGTGGGAATAGTGACCTTTAGCTCCGATGCCAGCGACTGCATGGCAAGAACGGCGGGGTGCTCGGCCGTGGGGCGAGCGTTGGCGAACAGCCCTTCATCCTCGACCCGGCAGAAATATTCGCCCTCGAACAATTCGGGCGGGAGGATGACCTGGGCACCGCGCGACGCCGCTTCCCGAACGAGGCGGGAGACGTTGGCGACGTTGGCGTCCATGTCGGCGGAAAAGGCGAGCTGAAGCGCGGCGACGGTGATTTCGGTCATGCGCGGCCATGTAGGAGATCGCGCCACCGGCCGCCACCCTGTCGCGAACGGCCGGCCGCCGGCGCCCGACCCGCGGCCTGCCGGCGGCCTCGCGTGCGACCGCACTGGCGACAATTGGCCTGTTCGCGGCCTGTCGTGGCCAGATCGCGCGAACAGGCCGGTTTTCGCGCCAAATGCGATCAATAGATCGTGTAGCCGCCGTCGATCGTGAACGTGTCGCCGGTGTGGAATCGCGAGGCATCGGAGGCGAGATAGACGGCGAGGCCGCCGAAGTCCTCCGGCTCACCCCAGCGGCGCATCGGCACGCGGGAAATGACCTTTTCATTGAAGCGGTCATTGCCCTGCGCCCGCGCCGTCATGTCGGTGGCAATCCAGCCCGGGAGGATGGCGTTGGCGCGGATGCCGTGGCGGGCATATTCGACCGCGAGGCCGCGCATCATCGGGAGCAGCGCGCCCTTCGTCGCGGCATAGGCCTGGTTGCGCGGCGCGCCGTGGACCGCGGAGGTGGAGGAGGTGGCGAGCAGCGAGCCGCCGGGATCGCCATCCTTTGCGCGGGCGACCATGTGGCGGGCGGCGGCGCGCAGCGTCCAGAACACGCCATCGAGATTGACCGCCAGCACGCGGCGCCACAGATCGGTGCTCATCGTATCGAAGCTGTCGGCGCCCTCGCCGACGCCGGCATTGGCGGCGACGAAATCGAGCCGGCCGAGTGCCTCCAGCGCGCGCGCCACGCCGGCGTCGACTGCCGCCTCATCCGCCACATCGACCCGGTCGACGATGATTCGGGTGCCGTGCTGCGCGAGGCGCGCCTCGGCCGCCTCGTTCTTGGCGGGATTGTTGCCCCAGATGACCACATCGGCCCCGGCCTGCGCCAGCGCATCCGCCATGCCGATGCCGATCCCGCCATTGCCGCCGGTGATCAGCGCGGCGCGCCCGCTGAGGTCAAAGGGTGTATAGGCCATGGTCTCTCTCTCCCATCGTTCTTGTCGCGGAGGAGCCTAGCCGCGTCGGGGGGCAGGACGCCAGATTGGAGGGCCTGTCACTTTTGGCATTGGCGCAGGCGGGCGATGCTTTTCATAGGTGGGCGTGATGCAACAGGAACGACAAGGCGCGGAGCGGGGGGCGGATGATGCCGAGCCCCGCGTTGCGGCGACAGAGGGGGAAGAGGATTTGACCTTGGGCAAGACAATCGCGGCGGCCGGATTGCTGGCGATCACCTCCGCCGCGGCGATCGCGGGGCAGGGCGGTAAGGCGGAGGCGCCGCGCGCGCGGGAGGCGGGGGTGACGATCGGCGTGCTGCCGGCAGGGCCGCGCAACGCGATCACCGATGTCGCCGGCGTGCGGGTGGGGCATGTCACGATCGAGGAGGGGCGCGACGTGCATACCGGCGTCACCGCGGTCGTGCCGCATGGCGGCAACGTCTTCCGATCGCGCGTGCCGGCGGGGTTCGTCGCCTATAATGCCTTTGGCAAATTTGCCGGATCGACCCAGGTCGTGGAGCTGGGCGAGATCGAGACGCCGATCCTGCTGACCAACACGCTGAACGTGCCCGAGGCGATGGCGGCGGCGGTCGAATGGACGCTGGCGCAGCCGGGCAATGAGAAGGTGCGATCGGTCAACGCCGTAGTGGGGGAGACCAACGACGGCTTCCTGAACGACATCCGCCGCCGCCGCGTGACCATCGCCGATGCGCGCCGCGCGGTCGAGGCCGCGCGCGAGGGGCCTGTGGCGGAGGGCGCGGTGGGCGCGGGCACGGGGACGGTCGCGTTCGAATATAAGGGCGGGATCGGCACGGCGTCGCGCCGCCTGCCCGCGGCGATGGGCGGCTGGACGCTGGGCGTGCTGGTGCAGAGCAATTACGGCGGGGTGCTCAACATCGCGGGCGTGCCGGTGGGCCAGCGGCTGGGGCGGCACGAGTTCGCCGGGCGGGTGGAACGCGGCACGGCGGATGGATCGGTGGTGATCGTGATCGCGACCGACGCGCCGCTTTCCGACCGCAACCTGCGCCGGATCGCCGAGCGCGCGTTCATCGGGATCGGGCGGACCGGATCATCCTTCTCCAACGGATCGGGTGATTATGCGATTGCCTTTTCCACCCATGCGGCGGTGCGCCGCGAGGAAGGGAAGGCGGGGGCGGTCGGTGCCACGGCGGCCGAGCTGCGCAACGAGGCAATGTCGCCGCTGTTCCAGGCGGCGGCGGAGGCGACCGAGGAAGCGGTGATCAACTCGCTGTTCGCCGCGCGGACGGTGACGGGGCATCGCGGCACCGCCGAGCAACTGCCGCTGGACAAGGTGCTGCCGTGGGTTGTTGACGCGGGGAAGTGAGCGGCCTCCCGCGCGCGCCGGCAGGATCGGGCGGGGCGCGGGTGGCAGACTTATCCAAGCGCACGGATGGAAGCATCCGAACAGAAACCGCGATTAATACAACCGTGTTTCTAAACAATCTGTCGCGCTGCGCTGGATGAGTGCATAATGTTACGACAAGCTCGACTCAAAGATCATGGGAGAGCGGCATGTTACGCAGACTGAGCTGTCTGATCGCGGGAACGGTGTTGCTTCATAGCGCACCGGCAAGTGCCCAATATGCGCCGGTTGATACCACGCCGCTGGGACACATTGCGACCGGTGTGATGGCGAACAAGCTTTCGGGCGGTATCGCGAACGATAAAGCAAGCTCCAATTCGATATCGAGCCGATGCCTGGCCGATTCCGGGCCGGGCCCTGAGCGGCGCGCGATGGAAGCGGAATATGGACGAGTGCTCAAGGCGAGCGGGCGTCAGCGCGCCGACGCATGGCGGGCCGAGCACGGGCGTCGCTATCGCGCCAAGCTCAAAGCCGACGGGAAATGCCCCTAGACCTGATTGAAGCAGATCGACCGCTTTCCTGCCGCTCCCGGCCGCTTTGCATCGGTGACGCCGGTATCTGCCGCCGTTCTGCTTTCGCCGCAATTGCAGACGTTCCACAATAGCCGCAACTTGGTCCGATGATCGTCATCCGGCTCAGCGTCATCCTCGTTCTGGTGGCTAGTTGCGCACCACGGCAAGAGCGAGAAACCCGCGCTCAGGTCTTAAGCATCGTGCCGTCAGTATCGCGGTTCCGCGCCAACATGCTCACCGTCACTGTCCGATCGGCCCACGGCTTGGTGGGACGGGCATCGGTGGATACTCGCGTGCTTCGCTGCCATGTAGGCGATACGGTAGACGCAACAGTTACAGGTGTCAGACTTCGCTTTCACCCTAGTTCATGCCGCCACGATAGATCGGCCGTTTTCCATCCAATGTCGTACCATCAGCGCTCGTTCTGGAAGCCCTGGTTTGCGGGGGCCGCCAGTTCACGGGCGAGGGTGTAGCGCCTCGCACAGGCGGTCGGTGGCCAGCGCGATGCGGGATTCGGCGGTGGTGCGGTTGGAGGGGTTGTTTTCGACCGCGCGCGTTTCGGTGTTGAAGGCGAGCAGGCTGGCGGCGCGGCGGGCGGGGCAGAGGCTGAGATAGGCGCGAAAGCCGTTCTGGTCGCCATTGTGGCCGATGAAGGTGAGGCCGCCGGATGCCTGGTCGATGAAGAAGGACAGGCCGGCCTTGGTGGTCGGGGCCATGCGGCCTTGCGAATAATCCTCGCCGGCGGCGATCTGCGGCGCCCACATCTCCTCCAGCGAGGAGCGCTTGAGCACCAGATCGTGCCGGGCTGCGGCGGCGGGATCGCCGAGGAGGAAGGCGGCGTATTTTGCCATGTCGGGCATGGGCGCGTTCAGCCCGCCGTTGGAGACGGTGACGCCGGTGTCGGCATCGAACGGCGCCTCCACCCGCTTGCCATCGCGGATCAGATAGCTGTGCGAGCGGTGCGGCAGGAGGTGCGGCGGGGTGCGATCGAAATAGCTGTCGTACATGCCGAGCGGGCGCAGGATGTTCTTGTCGACATAAACCTCCCAATCCTCGCCCGAGAGGCGTTCGATCACCTGGCCGAGATAGACGATGCCCGGGTTGGAATAGCTGAAGCGGCTGCCGGGGCGGAACTGGACCTGGGTGTAGGGGAGCATGGCGACAAGCTGCGACCAGCGCGCCGGCTCGAACGGTTGCCACGCGGCCTCGCGCCACGGCCAGGTGGGGCCACCATAGCCGGCGGAATGGCTCATCAGGTGGCGCAGCGTGATCGCATCGTTGCTGCCGTGCGGATTATGGACGGCGGCAAGCTCCGGCACGTAGCGGGTGATCGGATCGTCGAGCGTGAGCAGGCCGCGGTCGCGCAATTGCATGATCGCGATGCCGGTCATCGTCTTGGTGATCGACGCCCAGTGGAAGATCGTGCGCGCATCGACCGGGGTACGCGTGGCGGCGTCCTGATAGCCGATATGGTCGGCGACGGCGGTGCGCCCGTTGCGCAGGAAATAGAAGCTGCTGCCGACGATCCCCGCCTCCGCCACGACGCGGCGGTGCGTGTCCCGGAACTCGCCGAGCGCGCGGTCGAATGACGCCGGCGCGGCGGCAGCGGGCAGCGGCATCAGCGCGGCGGTGAGCAGGGCGGGCGGGATGAGGGCGGCGGGGATGAATCGGGCGGGCAAGGGGAGGCTTCCTGAAGGCAGGGGACGTTGGGTCGCCAGAACGGCGTTTGGGAGGGTGGTAGGATTGTGCGCAGATGTCGAGGCGTATGATTGCCATGTCCGCGGGTGTTTCGCGCATGGTTCGGCAGATGCTGCCCCGCTGTATGCCGCCCCTGTGAAACGACCGACCGCAACCTGTTTGCAACCTTTTGCGCGAAGTAATAGTTTCAACGATGCGACTGGGTTTCTTCCCTGGATCGCCGTGGGCGGGATAAACGATGTTCGTCGTCGTCTCCAAACAGGCGACGAATATCGCCCGCCCAGATGACCGCCTTCGCAGATCGCCCAGTTAGGGTGGTTCAGGCGATTCGAAACGGCAGCATGCGTTGATAGAATTTTGTCTGGCTGTTGACCGACATCTTTGCATAGATGCTGCGCACATGCGTTCGCACCGTTGGGGTGGCTAATCCCAGTTCGATGGCAATGTCCTGCGCTCCAAGGCCGCGCGCCAGCGCGTCGGCGATCCGAGCCTCAGCGGCGGTGAGCCCGAAGGCCTCGGCGTAACCGGAATAGTGCGGAGCCGGGAACACGCGGCCGCCCGCAAGAGCCAAGCTGACCGCCCAGCAATTCTCTTCGGGCGGCTGTTCCAGGTGCAAACCTTTCACGATGATGAAATTTTCTGGCTCCACGGAGGGGCGGCACAGGCTGAAGCGCGGCGCTCCAGTTGTCAGCGCAGTGTCGAGGTCAGCAGAGAGTTCGGGCACATGGATGGTGAGGACGCCGCCAGTTATTGAAAGACCGGCATTTAATGCGGCAAGTTCAGCTGCAGCCTGATTGTGCCAAAAGATCAAACGATCCTGACGGATCAATACCTTGGGCTGGGGATCTGCTTCCTTCCATGCCCGAAACACACTGCCCGCGCTGGCAGCCACAAATTCGCCCTGCATCATCCTCGCCATTATCGTTTTGACGGTTTTGCGATGTGCGTTCCGGCGCGACAATCGTTAATTGTTTACCCCGCTCAGCATTGTCCCAGGGCGAGACAGAGTCGTTTCGGCTCGGGGCGTGCGGTTATCACCGTGCAATGCGCCGGCGCTGTAAATAACTGAAAAGAAAAAGGTTATATGTCGACTGAACCGGTCGGGTTAGCGGCTGTTTGTTCGCGTCTAATCAATTGTGATGATGTTGGCACGCAAGGCGGCTGTTAATGACTTATTTACCGAAGGAGAGGCGAGTCGCAGCGCGGCGCTTCCCCTGAGGATGGGGGACTTCTTGGAGACGAGGTTCCCCGCTCTAACAACCGTTTAGATCCAGGGAAGAACCTACATGACCAAGATGCTTGCTGCGGCTTTCGCCGCCACCACTCTGCTTGCCTCGCCGGCTCTGGCGCAGTCGCAGTTTGCTCCCGTCAATCCGGGCAACAATGATGGCAAGGCCGATCTGTCGATCATTGGCAAGATCGCCCTTTCGTGCACCGTCAGCCCCGACGAACGGACGGTTCAGGTTGACCTCGACTCGACCGACGCGCAGACCGCGGGCAGCCTGACCTACAAGTGCAATGGCGCCAACGGCTTCACCCGCACGATCAAGTCGGCCAATGGCGGCCGCCTGAATGGCCCGGCGAACAGCTTCGTGCCGTACACCGTCTCGCACTCGGGCGGTTCGGGCATCGCGATCAGCACACCGGTGTCGCTGGCGACCACCTACACCAACAGCCTGTCGTCCTCCGCAGCGTTCGTGAATGGTCAGACCGGCCAGCTGCGCCTGATCGCTGCCAAGCCCGCCACTGCGACCGACGGCAACCCGCTGTTCGCCGGCACCTACACGGACACGATCGTCGTTTCGATCGCTGCCAACTGAGCAGGGCTTTGGCCTGAGCCAAGATCGGGGCGGCTCTGCGAGCCGCCCCGTTTCTGACTGGAGAGTCCGGCAATGTCGCGGTGGTGGTCTATTTCCTTGTGCCTGCTGGGCCCGCTCCTTTCGGTCACAGCGAGCGCGCAGGCGATCAAGCGATCCGATCTGCAGCAGCGCGAAGACAACTACCTGTCGCGCGACAAAGGGGGCGAGGTGGCGCTGCTGATCCGCGGAGACAATCCGCTGCAATGCGGGGTCGTTTTCGACGAGGCGACCGCATCGGTCGATCTTACCGCCAGACGTTCGTACGAAGTCGGCGTGCGCATGAACTGCAATGCGCCATTTCGCATGACGGGCCGCGCGACCAACGGCGCGCTGCGCAACGTCCAGTCCTTTTCACCTGGCGACCGGCGGACCTACCTTGATTATTCGATCGCATGGCCGGCGATGGTGACCAACGGGGGTCAGGCGCTGGCCCCGCAATTCTCTGGCCCCGGCAACAATTGGGCGCGGGGCGTCAACTATTCGTCGGGGACGTCGGTCGTCCAGCAATCGGGCCAGATGCGGATCGAATGGGAACGCCCCGGCGAATTGCTGGCGGGCACCTATACCGAAACGTTCACGGTCGAGCTTGAGCCGATCAACTAAGAGTTCACATCGCCCGGGGGGGGCGCAGTGGCGAAGGGGAGGGTGCGTAATGAGGAAGCTTCTGGGCCCGTTGATTGGGGCGTCGGCCATGCTGGCACCGGCGGCGGCCCATGCGCATCGCGTGTACCCGATGACGTACGAGCTGGCGCCGACCGGATCGGCCGCGTCCACCGTACTGCGAGTTGAGAACACGACCGACCGACCGATCACGCTGGAGATGAAGGTGGAGCGGCGCGCCTGGGACGAAGCCGGCAACGAGACCCGCACCGCAGCCGACGACGACTTCATCATCCTGCCGCCGCAGATGATCGTTGAGCCGGGAAAGACGCAGGCGGTGCGCGTGCAATATGCCGGGCCGCCGCTGGCCGATGATACTGCGATGTACGTCGTAGGCGTCAACCAGGTACCGGTGCAGGATCCCAATGCAGAGACCGGCGTCCAGTTCGTCATCAACTTCGGTACGGCCGCCTATGTGGTGCCGGCGGGTGCCAAAACCCTGCTGAACGTCGTCTCGGTCGAGCCCGCAAGCGAGCCGGGGATGATGAAGGTCACGCTGGAAAACGCCGGCGCACGTCATGCGCCGCTGGGCAACACCACCTTCACCTTCACCAACGGGGCAGGACAGCGCATGGTGCTGACCGGTGATCCGTTGCGCGAGGCGCTGGTTGCATCCGTCGTTCCGTCGCATGGGCGCCGGGTGTACATGATCAAGGCGAGCGAGGGCTTCGCCACGACCGGTCCGCTCCAGTTGGCGATCCGCTGACCTCCCTGCGCAGCGAGCGATCGAGATGGTAAACCGGATCCCCCGCGTGCGGAAGGCATTGCGGTTGCTCGCCGCGGGCGCAAGCGTCGCGGCGCTGTCGACCCACGCCGCCGTGGCGCAAAGCGGGGCAAACGCCGTGGCGCCCGCCGCCGCCGCGCCTGCCGCAGGCGCGGTTCCTGGCGCCCCCCCTGCGCAACCGCAGCGCACGATCGACGTCAACCTGCCGCTGGAGCTGAACGGCTTCTACCTAGGGGACATCGCCGCCAAGGCGACGATGACCGGCGAGATCGTCGCCGTCGACGCGCCGCGCTTTCTGGCTTTGGTCAGTCCTCGGCTGGCGGAAGTTGCCGCCGCGGCCCTGGCGGCCCGCGTCGCCCAGGCCGGCGCGACTGCGTCGATCGAAGCGCTGGCGATCCCGGGCATAGCGGTCGAATATGACACCGGCGACCTGAAGCTGGTCGTCACCGTATCGGCGGACAGCGCGCGCGCGCAGGATGTCGCGCTGGCCCCGTCCATCATCGACAAGCCGACCGACACGACCATCATGCCAGCGGATTATGCCGCCGGGGTGAACCTGTTTGCGTCCAAGGCATTTACCCATCGCGGTGTGGCGGGCCCAAGTACGCGCGGGTTCCAGCCGACGACGGTGGGGATCGACAGCTTCGTCAATTTGGGCGGGATCGACGGCGTCACGATCGTTCACCAGTCGACGTTTCAGGATGGGCCGGATGGACGTTATACCCGCGGCCCCATCACGCTGCTTCACGACGACTGGCGCAACGCAGTGCGCTATGCCGCCGGTGACGTCGATCCGTTCCCCTTGCCGCTGCAGGGCGCCACCCCGCTGGGCGGGTTGCTGATCACGCGCGCCTACGCGGACCTGCAACCAACACGCAACGTCCGCCCCGCGGGACGCACCAATTTCATCCTGGAACGCGACGCGATCGTTGAGGTCGAGGTGAACGGCGTGGTCACCCGAACGCTTCAGCTGCGGGCCGGAACCTATAATCTCCGCGACCTGCCGTTCACCGAAGGGTTGAACGAGGTTCGACTGCTGATCCAGGATGCGGCCGGGCGGCGCGAGATCGCGTCCTTCTCCCGATCGTTCACGTCGACGCTGCTGGAGCAGGGGATCGACGAATTTTCCTTTGCCGTGGGCATGCCACGCATCGGGACGATCGGCGGTTTTACTTACCTGACCGAACCGCAGGTTACCGGGTTCTACCGCGTGGGGCTGACGCAGAGCCTGACCTTGGGCGTGAACGCTCAGGGCGACCGGTTCACCCAATTGTTCGGCGGCGAAGGCCTGCTGGCGACACGACTGGGCACGTTCCGCTTCGAGGCCGCGGTCAGCCGGACGCGAGGCGGCCGAACTGGCATCGCTACGACAGCAGGCTGGATCCGGTCGTTCATCCTAGGAGGCAATCCCGGCGAGATCGAGGCGCTATGGGATCATCGCAGTCGCGACTACACGACGCTCAACCAGGGGCGGTTTGGCACCGACCTGGTGGACGATGTCGCGGTGCGATACCGTCAAGCGCTGTCCGGCGGCTTCTTCGCCAATGCAACCTTCGGACGATCCGAGCGCCGCCAGGGTGTCGACGAGACCCGCTGGTCCGGCGGGTTAAGCCGGGGGTTCGGGCCGTTCTTCCTATCCGTCCTGTACGAGGGGCGGCAGCGTGATCGTCAGCGCGTCGAGCATGCCGGTTTCCTGAACCTGAGCCTTCGCCTAGGCACGCGGGAGAACGTTACCGCACGCTATGCCACGCGCGAGGACCGATATCGGCTGGAATATGAGCGCAGCGTCACTAACCGGCTGGGCGACTGGGGTATCAGGGCAGGGCTTGGCGGTGCCGATGGCGAGCGCAGCCTGCAGGGACAAATCGACTATTTCTCCAACCGTGCCGAGGCGGGGGCCCGCTTCGACCTGTTTGACGACACGCTGAATGGCGCGCGCGCACGCCAGACAACGCTGCGCCTTGCCACCGCGATCGGGTTTGCAGACGGGGCGGTCGCCGTGGGCCGGCCGTTCCGCGACGGATTCGCCGTCGTGCGGGGGCACCGAACGCTGGATGGGGCGCCGATCGATGTCAGCGCCGGCGTCGCGAGCGAAGTTTATGCCCGCACCGGCGCGTTGGGGCCCGCGCTGGTCAGCACGACCCGTGCCTATCAACGCAACCCGATACGGGTGGACGTTGCCGACCTGCCGGCCGGCTATGATCTGGGCGCGGCGGCATATGAGCTGTTCCCGGGCACGCGAAGCGGGTTCAAGATCACGGTCGGATCCGACGCGTCGCGCACGGTGATGGGCGTTTTGGTCGATGAAGAGGGTGCTCCGATCGTGCTGCTGAGCGGAGAGATGCGATCGTTGGACCGTCTTGGAGAGAAGCCGGTGGCGCTGTTCACCAATCGCACCGGCCGCTTTGTCGCGTCTGCCGTTCGCCCGGGCCGCTATGTCGTCGAGATGGACGGCAAGCAAGCCGAGGTGACCATTGCCAAGGACCGGATCGGGTTGGTCGACGCGGGTCGGCTGCGCATGGAAAAAGGGTCACTACCATGATGGCACGCGAGAAATCATGTCTGGTCCTCCTGGGGCTGATCGGCTCCGCCGCGGTTGTAACCCCCGCTTGGGCCTGTGACCCGCAGGTCAGCCGGGTGTCAGCGCCGCGCAATGCCCCATACGAACCCTTCGCGCCGGACGTGGCGGTCTATTCGCTCGATATCGACATCCGGAACAGGGACGATGACCGCTGCGAGCTGCAGCTGGTAGCACTCAGCACGTCCCCGGGGCAGAGAAACCTGATCGGATCGGCGGGCGGGGGACGCCTGGCCTATGACCTGACCATTGGCACTGGGGTGCGGATTCCCAACGAAGAGGCGGCGACCTTTGGCGCGCCAATTGTGCTGACACCCAAAGCAGAGCAGACCGTGCGCCTGCAGCTGCGAATCAACCCGGGGCAGGTGGTGCCGAGCGGCCATTATGATGAACAGCTTCGGTTGCGGATCATCAGCAAGAGCGGCGGCGTGCGCACCAACGAACGGCAGGTGCCGGTCAGCGTGCAGGTCCAGTCACGCGCGCAGGTCAACATTGCCGGTACCGCGGGCAACTTTTCCGCCGGGGTGCGCAGCGCGCGGCTCGACCTCGGCTCTCTGGAGCGGGGGGCCACTGGCCGCATGTTCATCCAGGTTCGGGCGAACGAGCCGGTGACGCTGCGGCTGGAATCGCTAAATCGCGGTCGCCTCACCCACGTTCAGGCGGCCGACCAGTCAATTCATTACGAATTTTCGGTCGACGGACAAAGGATCAACCTGGCGGCACCGACAATACTCAGCCGGCGTCCGCCGCGTACGTTGGACGGAGCCGCTTACGAAGCCCGCACCACCGTTGCCCCTGTGGAAGGTCGCTTGGCGGGCGAATATCGCGACGTTGTGACCGTAAGCGTAGACGCGACGGGATAAATGCACGCCGATCGGCGTTTAGAGTTTCTCAAACCAAGCCGGTTAGTCCCGTCTGGTTGGAGGGCATATGCCGATCTTCGTAAACACCGGATTAATCTTAAGTGCGCTCACCGCTACTCCCGCCGTTTCGGAGCCGCAGCGGTATGAGGCGACGTTTCGGATTTCGGGTATCATCCCGGTCCGCTGCTCTGCCGCAGTGACGAGCGTCGAACGACATGCCGGGTCTCTTCGCGTTCATGTTAGCGAGGATTGCAACACGCCGTATCGCCTCGTCGTACGGGTGATGGATACGGCGGGGACCGGCGAGGATCGAAGTCTGACCCTGCAACGCCGAGCGTTCACCCGGGGATCCGTGATCGACCTTCCCTATGAGGCCTCCGCTGCGCCCTTGGTGCAGCTGTACGCTGAAGTATGAGCGTCGTGCTTTCCTAAACTGATTTCTGCCGGATCGTCAGGGCGGCGGGGGCGCGTCGGTTGCCTCGGCCGCGAGGGTGCGCACGTCGACGCGCGCCTTCAGCCGGGCGGCGAGGAGGGCGGTGCCGCTGACCTTGCGCTGGACGAACAGGGTCTCGACGTCGGGGACGTGCCAGGTGGCGCGATCCTCGATCATCGCCTTGGCTTCCTCGCGGATCACGGGGACGAAGGCGCGGTCGCCGAAGTCGAAGGGGCCGGGGCGGTGGATGGTGGCGTCGACCGCCGCGATCATCCGGTCGACCGCCGGGCGGTGCGCCGCCGCTGCGCGGGCGCCGATGAAGCCGGTCTCGATCGCGACATCGCGCATCGCGTCGCGATCACGTGCGAGGCCGGCGTGGATGAGGCGGGTATAGGCCTCTGCGGTGGCGGCGGGCACGGCGCGGGTGGCCCCGAAATCGAGCAGCACCAGCCGGCCGGTGTCGGGTTGCCAGCGGTAATTGGCGAAATTGGGGTCGGTCTGCATCACCCGGAATTCGAACAATTCGCGCAGCACGAGGCTGACCAGCGCATCCATCGCGGCATCGCGCGCGGGCTGGTCGGCGCCCTCAAGCGTCTCGATCGGGCGGCCGTCGATGAACTCCATCGCGAGCACGCGGCGCGTGGTGAGCGCGGGTTCGAGGCCGGGGACGACGTAGCGATCGTCGCCGGCCAGACGATCGCGATAGGCGCGCATCTGTTCGCCCTCGCGCAGGTAATCCGCCTCCTCGCGCAGCTGGCGCTTCGCCTCGGTGAGGAGCGGGGCGATATCGAGCGTCGAGGGGAGGAGGTTCGAGACGCGCAGCAGCGTCGCGACATTGTCGACATCGGCGTCGATGCTGTTCGCGACACCGGGATATTGGACCTTGATCGCGAGGCGCCGGCCGTCGGGCAGGGTGGCGCGGTGGACCTGGCCGATCGAGGCGGCGGCGATCGGCGTTGCCTCGAACCGGGCGAAGCGGCGGCGCCAGTCGGCACCCCATTCGGCCTTCAGCACCTTGTCGAGCTGTTGCGGGGGCATGCGATAGGCCTGGTTGCGCAGGCGGGCGAGGATGGTGGCGAGTTCGGGCGGCAGCATGTCGCCGGCGTCCATCGAGATCATCTGGCCAAGCTTCATCGCCGCGCCGCGCAGGTGCGACAGGCGATCGGCGACGCGGGTGGCGTTGGCCGGGGTCAGCACCAGATCGCCGAGGCGCGGCCGCTCCCCGGCGGCGAGGCGGCGTGCGCCCTCCGCCAGCATCCCGCCCGCGACACCGCCCGCGAGCCGGCCGAAGGTGCCGAGCCGGGCGATGCGGCCGGACGGAATCGCGCGGCCGGGGTTGGCAGGATCGGGGGCGTGGGGATCGGGAAGGAAGGGATCGGAAGGATCGTCGGTCATCCCGCTACGACTGGCGGGGGCGGCAATCGTTCCGCTGGGGCGGGGCTGGATAGGGGAACCGTAGCCGTGGCCGCGCCTTTCATGCCGGGGTGGCGGCCAACAGGAGTATGTCATGGCTTTGCGCATCGCCTCGATCGTCGGCAGCCTGCGGCGCGATTCGCTCAACCGGCGACTGCACGACGCGCTGCTTCGCCTGGCACCGGCTGACCTTTCCTTTCACGACGTGCCCATCGGCCACCTGCCACTCTACAACCAGGACGAGGAGGCAGACCCGGCCGAGCCGGTACGGCGGCTGAAGCGCCCGATTGCGGAGGCCGACGGCGTGCTGTTCGTCACGCCCGAATATAATCGATCGATCCGGGGTTCTGAAGAACGCGCTCGACCATGGATCGCGCCCGCCGGGGGAGAGCGTGTGGGCGGGGCGGCCGGCCGGCATCATCGGGGTGTCGCAGGGCAAGATCGGCACGGCGCTGGCGCAGCAGCATCTGCGCAACATCCTGGCCTATCTCGATATGCCGACTCTGGGGCAGCCGGAGGCGTTCATCCAGTGGAGCGACGCGATGCTGGATGCGGACGGCACGATCGCCGCTGGCAGTCGTGCGTTCCTGCAAGGCTGGATGGACCGCTTTGCCGGCTGGGTGCGGCGGCACGCAGGGTGAGCGACGCGGCGTGCGCCGGGAAGGGGCGCCGGCCGCGCCGGCGCCCCCTTCGTTCGCGATGCGCGATCAGACGTCGAGGTTGGCGACGCTGAGCGCGTTTTCCTGGATGAACTCGCGGCGCGGCTCGACCACGTCGCCCATCAGGCGGGTGAAGATCTCGTCCGCGACGTCCGCCTGGTCGATCGCGACCTTCAGCATCGAGCGGTTGTTGGGATCGAGCGTCGTTTCCCACAATTGCTCGGCGTTCATTTCGCCAAGACCCTTGTAGCGCTGGATCGCGAGACCCTTGCGGCCGGCGGCGAGGATTGCCTCCAGCAGCTGCGACGGGCGGGCGACGAGCGTTTCGCCCTTGCCGATCACCAGCGCCTCATCCGCCTCACCCTCATCGACGATCGCGCCGTCGAGCGTCGCGTCGGGCGCCGGTTCCTCGGTGCGGTCGCCGGCCTTGAGCGAGATGAGCTTGCGCGCGCTGTCGTACAGGTCGGCATGTTCGGCAGCGAGGCCGTGCAGCTTGCGCGCCTCCGCCGACGCGACGAACGCGGCCTCGACGATGTGGTGATCGGTCACGCCGCGCCAGAAGCGCTGGAAGTGGAAGCCGCCCTCCGGCGTCATCTGTGCCGTCCAGCGGGCCTCGGGATCGCCCTGGTCGAGCCGGCGGGTCACCTGCGCGAGGCGGGTGGCGCGTTCGGCAGGGTCGATCTGCGGATCGAGCGCGCCGCCGAGCGCCAGCGTCTCGATGATCACCGGATCGTAGCGGCGCGGCACGTAGCGCATCAGCGTGCGCATGCGGCGGGCGTGATCGACGAGGTTGAACAGCGGCGCGCCGGTGCCGACGCCGTCGAGCGTCGTCGCCTGCGTCCCGTTGCGGACGAGGTAATCGTCGAGCGCCGCCTCGTCCTTCAGATACTCGACCGCCTTGCCGCGCGTCGCCTTATAAAGCGGCGGCTGCGCGATATAGAGGTGCCCGGCGCTGATCAGGTCCGGCATCTGGCGATAGAAGAACGTCAGCAGCAGCGTGCGGATGTGCGCGCCGTCGACGTCTGCGTCGGTCATAATGACGATCTTGTGGTAGCGCAGCTTCTCGAGGTTGAACTCGTCGCGGCCAATGCCGGTGCCCATCGCCTGGATCAGCGAGATGATCTCCTTCGACGAGAGCATGCGATCCTCGCGCACGCGCTCGACGTTCAGGATCTTGCCGCGGATCGGCAGGATCGCCTGGAACTCGCTGTTCCGGCCCGACTTGGCAGAGCCGCCGGCCGAATCGCCCTCCACGATGAACAGTTCGGACTTGGCCGGATCCTTCTCGCGGCAGTCGTGCAGCTTGCCCGGAAGGCCGCCCATCGAGCCCATCACCGTCTTGCGGCTGGCGTCGCGCGCCTTGCGTGCGGCCTCACGCGCGGCGGCGGCGTCGATCACCTTCTGGATGATCTGGCGCGCGTTCTGGGGGTTTTCCTCCAGCCAGTCGGCCATCTTGTCGGCGAGCAGGCTTTCGAGCGGCTGGCGCACCTCGGAGCTGACCAGCTTGTCCTTGGTCTGCGAGGAGAATTTCGGGTCCGGCAGCTTGACCGAGACGATTGCGGTCAGCCCCTCACGCATGTCGTCGCCGGTGAGCGAGACCTTCTCCTTCTTCAGCATCCCCGACTTGTCGGCATAGGCATTGAGCGTACGCGTCAGTGCCGAGCGGAAGGCGGCGAGGTGGGTGCCGCCGTCACGCTGCGGGATGTTGTTGGTGAAGCACAGGACGTTTTCGTAGTAGGAATCATTCCACTGCAGCGCGACGTCGATGCCGATGTCGTCACGCTGGCCGGAAATGGCGATCGGCTCCGGGAACAGCGCGGCCTTGGTGCGATCCAGCCACTTCACGAACGCGGCGATGCCGCCCTCGTAATAGAGCTCGACCGTCTTGGGCTCCTCGTGACGTGCGTCGGTGAGGAACAGGCGGACGCCCGAGTTGAGGAAGGCGAGCTCGCGATAGCGGTGCTCCAGCTTCTCGAAGTCGAACTCGGTGATCTTGAAGGTGGCGGGCGAGGGGAGGAAGGTGACGCGGGTGCCCTTCTTCCCCTCAGGCGCCTTGCCGACGACCTTCAGCGGAGCGACGGCGTCGCCATGGGTGAAGCGCATGTAATGCTCCTCCCCATCGCGCCAGATGGTGAGATCGAGATATTCGGACAGCGCGTTGACGACCGAGACGCCGACGCCGTGGAGGCCGCCGGAGACCTTATAGGCATTGTCGTTCGAGGTGTTTTCGAACTTACCGCCGGCGTGAAGCTGGGTCATGATGACCTCGGCCGCCGAGACGCCTTCCTCCGGGTGGATGCCGGTGGGGATGCCGCGGCCGTTGTCGGTGACGCTGACCGAGCCGTCCGGGTTCAGCGTGATGTCGATCCGGTCGCAATGGCCGGCCAGCGCCTCGTCGATCGCATTGTCCGAAACCTCGAACACCATGTGGTGGAGGCCCGATCCGTCGTCGGTATCGCCGATGTACATGCCCGGCCGCTTGCGCACCGCGTCCAGGCCCTTCAGCACCTTGATCGAGGAGGCGCCGTAGTCGTTCGAATTCTGCTGATCTGCCATGCCAATCATATAGGCATGGCGGCGCTGCAACGAAAGCGAAATGGCGCGCGTTCAGGCCGGTTGCGCGTGCGCCTGGACGTGCGGGAGCGGCCGTTCGCGCAGGGTGAGGAACAAAACCGCCGCCAGCGCCAGCGCGATCGCCGCCATCGCAAGCGCGGCGCCATAGCTGCCGGTGGCATCGTACAGCCGCCCGAAGGCAGTGATGCCGGTGGCGGTGCCGAACAGGCCGATCATCACCAGCAGGCCGTAAAGCTCCCCAAAGGCGCGCAGGCCGAACAGGCGGGTGGCGAGATAGGGCAGCAGATCATGCTCCGCGCCGTTCATCAGCCCGGCAAGGAACACCAGCGTCAGCATCAGCGGCAGGCCAGGCGCGGGGAGTTGCAGTCCGACAAAGGCGAGCGCCGACACGGTGGCGAAGGCGGCGGCGGTCGCTTGCGGCCGGTAGCGGTCGACCAGCGCGCCCATGACGAGCCGGCCGACGACCTGGCTGGCGGCGAAGGCAGTGACGAGCAAGGCGGCGGCGGCGGGCGTCAGCCCGCGATCGGTACCGAGCGGGACGAGCGAGGTGACGAGGCCGACGCTCGCGATGTTGATCAACGCCGCAGTGGCGCCGAGCCGCCAGTAGCGGGTGTCGCGCCGGGTTTCCGCGCCGGTCATGCCCTCGACCGGCAGCGCTGCGGCGGGATCATCGGGATCGGGGCGGGTGGGGGCAGTTCGTTCGTGCCGCAGGAGGTAGAGGACGGCGGGAAGCGCCAGCAGCGCGACGATGAGGCCGAGTGCGACGAAGCCGGCGCGCCAGCCATAAGCGGCGATGATGATGCCCAGCACCGGGGCGAGCGCCAGCGACGAGATCGAGATGCCGGAGGTGGCGACGCCCAGCGCAATGCCGCGCCGCGCCTCGAACCGCTGGGCGATCAGCTTGCCATAGACGATCGCGCTGGTGCCCGGGACGGTGAGCGCGAGGCCGAACACCAGCACCTGATATTGCCACAGCGGCCCGGTGAGCGATGCCATGCCGGCATAGACGAGGCCGAGCAGCAGCATGGCGAGGATGATGATCGCCTTCACCCCGATGCGGTCGGCGAGGCGGCCGAGGAAGGGGACGGTGAGGCCACCGAGCAGCCCGAGGCCGGCGGCAGTGGCGATGTCGCCGCGCGTCCAGCCGAATTCGCCGACCGGGCCGGCGATGAACAGGCTGGACAGATTCTGGAACAGCCCCGGTCCGGTGCCGATGCCGATCATCGCCGCGACGACCACAGGCCAGCCGAGACGCCACTCGCCGGCGCGGGCCGGGCGGTGCGTGTTCCTCTCCATGACGGTGATGGTAGCGCGCGGGGCGGGCGCGTCCAGCGATTATGGCGGGGTCGGGGTGGGGTCGCGCGCCTAACCGAGCGCGATGCGGGTCGCATCCTCGCCGATCGCGGCGAACAGCGCAGGCTCGGTACCGGTCATCCAGACCTGCGCATGGCCGCCGAGCCGATCGAACAGCGCGGCGCGGCGGGCGGGGTCGAGATGCGCGGCGACCTCATCGAGCAGCAGGATCGGGGGCTGGCCGCGGCGCTCACCCACGAGCGCGGCATGGGCGAGGACGATCGACAGAAGCAATGCCTTCTGCTCGCCCGTGGAGGCCTGAGCGGCGGCGATCTGCTTGTCGCGATGGGTGACGTGGAGATCGGCACGGTGCGGCCCGACGAGGGTGCGACCGGCGGCGGCATCGCGCGCGCGGCCGGCGGCAAGCGCGGCGAGCAGCGCGTCGAGGTCGCCGCTCCACCCCTCCAGGGCCAATGTGGCGCGGGGGAAGTCGGTATCCGAGGTGCCGGCAAGTTGGGCGGAAACCGCGCTTACCGCCTCCCGCCGGGCGGCGTCGATCGCCGCGCCATGCTGCGCCATTTGCGCCTCCAGCGCTGAGAGCCACTCGCGGTCGGGAAAGGGCTCCGCCAGCAGCTTGTTGCGGGCGCGCATCGCGGCGTCGTAGCGGGTCGATTCGGTGGCGTGACCGGGCACCAGCGCGAGCGTCAGCCGATCGAGGAAGCGGCGGCGCTCGCTCGCGGGTTCGACGAACAACCGGTCCATCGCGGGGGTGAGCCACAGCACCGACAGCCATTCCGCCAGCGCATTGCCAGGAGCGGCGGCGCCGTTGATGCGGATGACGCGGCGCTCGGGGGCGCTCGCCAGCGTGCCGGTGGCGATTTCCGTCGTGTCGTCCAGCGTGGCGGCGATGCCGAAGCCGCCTGGCCCGTCGCGGCGCGCGATATCGCCGAGGCTGGCGCGGCGCAGGCCGCGACCGGGCGCGAGCAGCGAGACCGCCTCCAGCACATTGGTCTTGCCCGCGCCATTGGGGCCGGTGAGCAGCACGAACCCCGCCCCGGGGGACAGCGCCAGCGCGGAATGGCTGCGCACGTCGGTCAGCACGAGCCGGCGGATCATCGCCGCCGCTCTACTGTGGCTTGGGAAAAGGCGAAAGCGCCGTGTTGTGCGCGGCGGCGCGCGCCTAGTGGCGGAGGCGCGGGCGATCGCGGCGGAGGAGCGTCGCACTCGCCAGCCCAACGATGGCGTCGCCCGACTGGAGAGCGGCGATGCGGCGAGCATAGCCAGCGGCGAGGCCGCGATGCGCATGGCGCGCCTCGAATGTCGGCGCGGACGTGGCGCGCACGACCGATAGCTGGTGGCGGAAATACAGTTCGTTGAGGTCCATCATCGTGCCTTCAGAAGGGGTAAGCGAAAGCACGTCGGTCTCTCAGCCGATGACGCCTACAGATCAGAACTGCCACCGATGAAATCTACATGGAGAACGGGGTAATTTCCGCAACGGTCGCGCCAAAATATATCGGCCTGGGCCGGGGCTGGCTATTTTCAGGAATATTGTCTATATCGGCGGGGCTACAGTCGCAAATCGAACGGTCTTTGGCGCTTTGCGGCACCTTCTTCCTTCTTTCCCTGCTGCCGCGGCACCGGACGATCCGCTCTTTGGATCGGCCAGCCAAAAATGAAGGAATAAGCACATGGCCCAGATCGGCACCGTAAAGTTTTTCAACATGGACAAGGGCTTCGGCTTCATCGCGCCGGACAATGGCGGCGCGGACGCGTTCGTGCACATCTCCGCCGTCGAGCGCGCGGGCTTCGCCACGCTGCAGCAGAACCAGCGCGTCAGCTATGAGATGGAGACCGATCGTCGTGGCCGTTCGAGCGCCGTGGCGCTTGAAGCCGCGGAGTAAGGACATGCGGGTCGGCCGATCGCCGGCCCGTTTTTTTCAGGAGCGATACCATGGCCGATGATGCCGTCACCTATCGCGCTCGCGCGGCCGCCGAAACGGCCAATGCGAACGCCGCAACGCTCGACAATGTGCGCGAGCGATGTGAGCGGGCAGCGCGGGCGTGGGGCGTCATGGCCGACCGCGCCGAACGGGTGAGCACCCAGAGGATGGAGCGGGAGGCGGCCACCGCCGCCCAGCGGACCGCCGAGGGCTGACCCACCAACAGCGATCAGCGCCCGGCTGAGAACAGCCGGGCGCTGGCGCTTTTTTCTTTCTTGATGACGCAGCGGTCAAAGGCGCTGCCTTTAAAGGCGTCGCGCTTGCTGCAGTCGCGGACCGCCGCTGCCGGCGGCCCTGCGTCGATGCTGCCGGTCAGGCGGCGAGCGGCATGTCCTTCTGCTGCGCCTCTTCGCGGCGCTGGCTGAGATAGGATGCCATTTCCTCACCCAGTTCCGCCTGCGCGCGGCGGTAGAGCACTGGCTCGGTCAGGCCGAGACGCTTGCGCGCGGCGCCGAGCGGCTCGTGCATCAGCTTCAGATAATCCTCGCCGGCTAGCCATTTCGCGGCCTTGCCACGCTGATATCCCTCGAGCACGGCGCGGGCGAACAGCGTGCCCTTTGTAATGCGCAGGCTCTTGAGCGCGGCGGCCGAGCCGATGAAGGCCCAGCCCGCACCGCCGACCTGGGCGTAGCTGAACGCGACCAGTGCCGCCTCACCCAGGCTTTCGTCGGCCTTGTAGCCGGTCAGCACGTGCCAGATGTCATGGATGTCGCGGGTGCGGCGACCAAACCAGGCATAGGGATGGTTGATCTCGACATTGTCATTGCCTTCGCGGCTGACCGCGACGAGGCCGTCGGCCGAATAGCCGGTGCTGTCGAGGAAATCGCGATAGGCGGCGCCGACAGTGCCGGGCGCGAAGCTGTCGACCCAGGCACGATCGGAAAAGCGCTCCGACAGTTCGGCCTGCTCGCGGGCGATGCGGCCACCCTCTTCGGTGCCGAGCAGCTTGGCATAGCCCCATTCGGTACTGCCGACGTTCAATGCGCGCATGATGCGGAACACCTGCACCGTGTCGTCGCCATTGTTGAGCAGCTTCTTGATTGCGTCGAAGGCTGTGTTCCAGTCACGCCGGCCGGTGCTGCCGGGGAAGGGGGGTAGCTTAGCGGCCATGTGTTCGGCTCCTTACTGACAGGCATGTCAATAAATCATCGCGCGAGGGGCGTCAATTGTTCCCGGCGACTGCTGACACAATTCGTTACGCGATGGTTCCAAAGATGAGCCCGGCTGGCGACGCGGCCGGCGCCGCTGTTAAAGGGGCCGCAATGCCAATCGATCTTATATGCCTCGATGCCGACGATACCCTGTGGCACAACATGCGCTTCTTCGCCGCGGCGGAGGACGCCTTTGTGGCGATGCTGGCACCCTTTGCCGAGGCGGGGATCGCACGCGACCGGCTGGCGGCGGTCGAGGTGCGCAATCTGCCGCTGTACGGCTATGGCGCCAAGAGCTTCACCCTGTCGATGATCGAGACGGCGCTGGAATTCGGCGCGGACGCGCGGGCGATCGGCGACGTGCTGGAGGCAGGGCGCGCGCTGCTGGCGCATCCGGTCGAGCTGTTGGATGACATTGAGGACACGCTGGCTGCCCTCGCGGAGCGTGCGCGGCTCGTCCTCGTCACCAAGGGCGACCTTTTGCATCAGGAAATGAAGCTGGCCGCATCGGGACTGGGCGAGATGTTCCACGGCGTCGAGATCGTCAGCGACAAGAAGGAGGAAACCTTTGCGCGGCTGTTCGAACGCTACGGCGTGCCGCCCGCCCATGCCCTGATGGCGGGCGATTCGATGCGCTCGGACGTCCTGCCGGCGCTCGCCGCCGGGGCATGGGCGGCATATGTGCCGCAGGCGGGCGCCTGGGCGCATGAGGTGGCGCCGCCGCCAACCGACGCGGCGCGATTTCGCGAGCTGGCGAACCTGGCGGAGCTGCCCGACTGGGTGCGGGCGATCGAGGAAGGATAGCGGCGGCCGGCGCCCGAAATCGTCGCCAAGCTGTTGACCCTGCAGCAAAACTGGAACAGCTTCGGCCGACAGACGTCTGATACGGGGCGAGACATCGTAGCAGGAGAGGTCGGATGAAGGTTGTCCTAGCCGCAGCATTGCTGGTCGTTGGTGGAAGCGCGAGTGCGCAGAGCACGTTCTCCGTGCCAGGCACCGCGCCAGGCTCCCCGACGCCGCTCGGCACCTTCGGCGGCCTGAATGATCCGGCGTTCAGTTCCACCGTGCTGATCCCGACTGCCACAACGCCGGTCATGTATCGCGAGCGTCTGGAACGCGCGCAGATGGTGGACGAGATGTTCCCGGAACTGGGCGCCAAGCTGTCGAAGAAGAAGATCGCCGGTTTCGATCAACTGCGGCGTAACAAGGAATATCAGCGAGCCGAACGCAAAGCGCGCTGGGCGCGGATCGAGGCGAGCGGCGACGCGAACCAGTAAGTCTGCGTAGCGCCGCCCGCGCGTCACTGGCCGCGGGCGGCGCAGCGCTCATCGCATCCCTCCCGTCTCCTCTTGTCGCCGCGCTGGCGTGCGGCGACAAGGCGGGGAAAGGGAGATCATTACATGGTGTGCCGAACCGGCATTGTTGTTGCCGCGCTGCTGATTGGCGGTAGCGCCGCTGGGCCCGTCGTGGCGACCGGACCGGGTACAGGTGCCGGGCAGCAAGCGAGCGATCCGCTGACCCGGCCGCTGGCCGTTGAGCGCGAATCGACGTGGCTGGCACCGCGCGCGCCGGAGAAGATCTTCGGTACCACCTATCTGGTCGGGTTCGGCGGGCTGAGCGTCGCATTGATCGATACGGGCGCGGGGCTGATCCTGGTCGACGGCGCGCTGCCGCAGGCGGCGCCGCGAATCCTCGACAATGTTCGCAAGCTCGGGTTCAAGCCCGGCGACATCAAATACATCCTGAGCACCGAGCCGCATTTCGACCATGCCGGCGGGCTCGCCGCGCTGGTGCGCGATACCGGTGCAACGGTGGTGGCGAGCGATCGCGCCGCCGAGGGGCTGCGCACGGGGCGGCTGGGCAAGGACGATCCGCAGCTTGCCTATGACCACAGCTTTCCGCCCGTGGCCAAGGTGCGCACGCTGGCGGACGGCGAGCGGCTGACGCTGGGCAATGTGACGGTGACGGGGCATCGCACCGCGGGGCATACGACCGGGAGCATGAGCTGGAGCTGGCCGGCGTGCGAGGGCGCGACATGCCGGACGATCGTGTTCGCTTCCAGCCTCAACCCGGTGTCGGCCGAGGGGTATCGTTACAGCGCGCCGACGAGTGCGGGGATTCGTGATGCCTTGGCGCAGACTTATGCGACGATGAAGGCGATGCCGTGCGACATCCTGATCACCGCCCATGCCGATCAGGGCGGGGCGACAGGGCGCTATCTGACCGAGCCGGGCGCCTGCCGCGCGCTGGCCGAGGCGTCGGAGCGCGCACTGGCGGCACGGCTGCGCAAGGAGGCGGCGGGGACGGCCGAATAGGGGCGGTCGACGCCAATCAGGCGGCGTTGTCGATGCCCAGCTCGCCCAGCTTGCGGTAGAGCGTCGAGCGACCGATGCCGAGGCGACGGGCGACCTCCGTCATTCGGCCGCGATAATGGCCGATGGCGAGGCGGATGACGTCTGCCTCGATCTCCTCCAGCATGCGCAGATTGCCGTCCGGGCGGAACAGCTCCACGCCGCCTGAGGTCGCCATCTGCTGCGGCTGGGGCGTGCGGACGCGGCGGGTGTTAAGCGTCGCGATCTGCGGGAAATCGGTGCGGGTCAGCGCATCGCCCTCACACAGCACCGCGGCGCGGAACAGCGCGTTCTGAAGCTGGCGCACGTTTCCGGGCCAGTCATAGTCCATCAGGAGCGCGAGCGCGTCGTCGGTGATGCCGAGCTGACGCAGGCCGGGCTGAAGTGCGATGCGGGCGAGCAGGTGGCGGGCTAGCGCGGGAATATCCTGCGCGCGTTCGCGCAGCGGCGGGATGGTGACCGGCACGATGTTGAGGCGGAAGTACAGATCCTCGCGGAAATTGCCGGCCTCCACCTCATCCACCAGCCGCTTGCTGGTGGCGACGATGACGCGCACGTCCACCTCGCGCGGGTGGCGGCCGCCGAGCGGGTGAACCAGCCCGGTCTGGATCGTGTCGAGGAGGCGTGCCTGCGTTTCCAGCGGCATTTCGCCGATATCGTCGATGAACAGGGTGCCGCCATCGGCCTCCACGAACTTCCCGATCTTGCGATCGAAGGCGCCGGCGAAGGCGCCGGTTTCGTGGCCGAACAATTCGCTGTCGAGCTGATTGGCGGGCAAAGCGCTGCAATTCACCGACAGCATCGGCTTCTTCGCGCGCGGGCTGGCGGCGTGCACCGCCTCCGCCACCACTTCCTTGCCGACGCCGCTTTCGCCCTCGATCAGGACGGCGACACGGGCGCGGGCCGCCTTGGCCGCCACCGCGAGCGCGGCGCGGAATTGTGGGGCGGAGCCGACGATCTCGTCGAAGCCAAGCATCGCCGGGATCTTTTCGGTCAGCGGGCGAAGCTCTCCGGCCGCCGTATCCGCCACCGCCGCGTCGAGCGCCTGGAGCAGTCGTTCGGGCGCGAGCGGCTTTACGAGGAAGTCGGTCGCCCCGGCGCGCATCGCGTTCACCGCATGGGCGACCGAGCCATTGGCGGTCACCACCAGCACCGGCAGCGCGGGCCGGCGGGCGCGCAGTTCCGCGATCAACGCGGAGGCATCGGCATCCTCCCCCCAATGATCGAACAGGATGGCGTCGAGCTGCATCCCCTCCTGCGTGCCGAGCATGGCGATCGCCGTTTCGGCATCGCTGGCGAACAAGGTGCGCCATCCACCGCGCGAGGCGAGCGCCGCCACCAGCCGGCGCTGCGCGGGCTCGTCATCGATCAGCATCAGCATGCGCTGGCCGTTTCGCGTCATGATTCGTCCCGTTTCATCCAGTGCCCCACTTTATGGCATGCAAGTAAAAGCTCGCTTAAGCAGGCTTGAGGCGAAGGCGCCGACCGGACTAAGACGAACATCAAAGCAGTGGAAAGAGGATTGCAATGGCCCAGCACAGCGCAAATCACCATGGCGACATGAAGGCGCATGAAGCAACCTATGGCAGAGTCATGGGCATGTTGAAGTGGGGAACGATCGTCTGCGTGGCGCTGGTTGCGTTCGTCGTCTGGCTGATCGCCTGAGCCATGAAGATCGCTGTCCTCAAGGAGGGGGCGGACGGCGAACGGCGAGTGGCGGCGACACCGGAGACGGTGAAGAAGTTCATTCAGCTAGGCGCTGATCTGGCCGTGGAGGCTGGCGCAGGCGCCAGCGCCTCGATCGCCGACCAGGCGTACCGCGATGCGGGCGCCACGGTCGCGGACCGGGCAGGGGTGGTCGACGGGGCGGACATCATCCTGGGCGTCCAAGGCCCCGATCCCGCCTCGATCATCAATGCCAAAAGGGGCGCGTGGCTGGTTGCGGGGCTGAACCCGTTCGGCACGGGCGAGCAAGGCGGACGGGCACGGGTGGACGCCTATGCCGCCGCCGGGCTCGAGGCGCTGGCGATGGAGTTCATGCCGCGAATCACTCGCGCGCAGTCGATGGACATCCTGTCGTCGCAGTCGAATCTCTCGGGCTACAAGGCGGTGCTGGATGCCGCGGCGGAATATGACCGCGCCTTTCCCATGATGATGACCGCGGCGGGCACGGTATCGGCCGCCAAGGTATTCGTGATGGGTGTCGGCGTTGCCGGGCTCCAGGCGATCGCCACGGCGCGGCGGCTGGGGGCACAGGTCTCCGCCACCGACGTGCGCTCCGCGACCAAGGAGCAGATCCTCTCGCTCGGCGCCAAGCCGATCTTCGTCGAGAATGTGAAGGGGATCGAGGGCGAAGGCTCGGGCGGGTACGCGACCGAGATGAGCGAGGAATATCAGAAGGCGCAGGCCGAGCTGGTTTCCAGCCATATCGCCAAGCAGGATATCGTGATCACCACCGCGCTGATCCCGGGCCGGCCCGCGCCGCGCCTGATCAGCGACGCGCAGATCGCGACCATGCGGCCGGGCAGCGTCATCGTCGACCTGGCAGTGGAGCAGGGCGGCAATGTCGAGGGCGCCGTCGCGGGCGCAATCGTCGAGCGGCACGGCGTCAAGATCGTCGGGCATCGCAACGTGCCCTCGCGGCTGGCGGCGGATGCCTCCGCGCTGTTTTCGCGCAACCTGTTCAACTTCCTGTCTGCCTTCTGGGACAAGGATGCCGGCCGGCCGGTGCTGGACGAGGAAATCGGAGACGCCGTGCGGCTGACCCGCGACGGCCAGATCGTCAGTCAGAGGCTGCTGTCGTGATCCTTCCTCCCCACATCGGGGAGGGGGGCCGCGGCGCGGGGCGCCGTGGCAATGTTTCGGAACTGTCGGCGCCCGTCGCGGCGCATCTCCACCACCGGCACGCCGCCGGGGGTCAGCCCTTCTGCGCGCGGAAGGATCAGGAGTAGATCATGTCTTTCATAGCGATCCTGTCGATCTTCGTGCTGGCGTGCTTCGTCGGCTATTTCGTGGTCTGGTCGGTCACGCCGGCGCTGCACACGCCGCTGATGGCGGTGACCAACGCGATTTCCTCCGTCATCATCGTCGGCGCGCTGATCGCGGCCGCGGCGAGCGGATCGCCCACCGCCAAGTGGCTGGGGCTGCTGGGCGTGGTGCTGGCCAGCGTCAACATCTTCGGCGGCTTTGCCGTCACCCAGCGGATGCTGGCGATGTACAAGAAGAAGGAGCGGCCGGCGGCCGCCAAGCACTGACGACAACAAGCGGCTCCGATCCAACGAGACGGGGCCACGTCCAACAACGTCGCGCTCGGGCAGGGCGGTTCCGCTTGGGCAGGAACGACGAACGCCGGGACGACGAACAGGGGGTAGAGGATAGTGGATCACGTCGCGGACAATCCCTGGGTGGCGCTTGCCTACCTGATATCGGGCGTGTGCTTCATCATGGCGCTGCGCGGCCTGTCGAGCCCGGAAAGCAGCCGTCGCGGTAATCGCTATGGCATGATCGGCATGGCCATCGCCGTCGTGACGACGCTGGTGACGCACGTGCCGACCATGCCGGTGCTCGCGGTGGGCGAAGTCGCCGGCTATGATTATGCGACGATCCTGCGGCGGGTCGACACGCTGTCGGTGATCGAGATCCTGCTGGCGATTGGCCTGGGTGCGGTGATCGGCGTGGTGACCGCGCGGCGGATCGCGATGACGGCGATGCCGCAGCTGGTCGCGGCGTTCCACAGCCTCGTCGGCCTTGCCGCGGTGCTGGTGGCGATCGCCGCCTTCCTCAATCCGGTCGCCTTCGGCATCGCAGACGTGGTCACGCCGCTGATCGGCGCGCCTTTCGCCGCGATCCACGGGGTCAGCCGGATCGAGATGATCCTGGGCGTCGCGATTGGCGCGATCACCTTTTCGGGCTCGGTCATCGCCTTCCTGAAGCTGAACGGCAACATGGGCGGCGCGCCGATCATGCTGCCGGCCCGCCACGCGATCAATCTGGGCGTGGCGTTGATGATCCTGTGGTTCTCCTTCTCCTTCTGGCTGACGCAGTCGCCGTTCGATTTCTGGATCGTCGTCGCCCTGTCGTTCGCGATCGGTTTCCTCCTGATCATCCCGATCGGCGGCGCCGACATGCCGGTCGTGGTGTCGATGCTGAACAGCTATTCGGGCTGGGCCGCAGCGGCGATGGGCTTCACGCTGCACAACACCGCGATGATCATCACCGGCGCGCTGGTCGGCAGCTCGGGCGCGATCCTGAGCTACATCATGTGCCGCGCGATGAACCGCAGCTTCATCAGCGTGATCGCCGGCGGTTTCGGCGCGGAAGCGTCGTCGGGCGGCGGCGGCGGGGCGCAGATCGACCGGCCGTGGAAGCGCGGCTCGGCCGAGGACGCGGCGTTCCTGATGAGTCAGGCCGAGCAGGTCATCATCGTCCCCGGCTACGGCATGGCGGTCGCCCAGGCGCAGCACGTGCTGCGCGAGATGGCCGACAAGCTGAAGGAGCAGGGCGTGCGCGTGAAATACGCAATCCACCCAGTTGCCGGCCGCATGCCCGGGCATATGAACGTCCTGCTCGCCGAGGCCAACGTGCCGTATGACGAGGTGTTCGAGCTGGAGGATATTAATTCCGAGTTCGCGCAGACCGACGTTGCGTTCGTCATTGGCGCGAATGACGTGACCAATCCCGCGGCAAAGACCGACAAGACCTCACCAATCTACGGCATGCCGGTGCTGGATGTGGAAAAGGCCAAGACGGTATTGTTCGTGAAGCGATCGATGGGCGGGGTCGGCTATGCCGGCGTCGACAATGAAGTATTCTATCGCGACAACACGATGATGCTGCTGGCCGACGCCAAGAAGATGGTCGAGGAGATCGTCAAGGCGCTGGACTAACCTGATCCGGTCCGGATTGGATGCAAAACCGACCATCAATTGTCATCCATTTCGGATGATGGATTGTCGAATGGCGTAAAACATTACAGGAATGTCGGAAATCGCCGTTCGGAGTCAGAAGATGCATTTGATCCATCGTGATTATCACGCCGGGGGGGAGTCGTCGGGCTTTGACGCCCTGATCATCGGTGGCGATCGGCACCCTGGCGGGGATAAGGGCTGGGGTGAGGATGAGGGCGGGGGCGAGGACGCAGCTGCCGCGCTGGAGATGTGTGGCGGCCGGGTGGTCGGTAGCGGCACGCTGAGCGATGCGCCCGCCCGCCTCGCGACACTGGCGACGCGGCCGCTGATCCTGCTCGATCTGCGGCAGGTCGAGGATGAGGCGATCAGTGCCGGCCTGTCCCGGCTGGACGGCATGGCGGCCGGGCGCGACCTGGCGATGGTCGCCGCCATCACCCCGGCGCAGATCGATGTGGTGGCCGCTGGCCTCGTCCTGTCGCGTCACCAGATCCTGTGCGATCCGCAGCCGGCGGACTGGATCGCCGCCATGGCCGGCGCTCAGGGCGCAGACCGGCTGGTCCTGCATGATCGGATCAACGAGGGCGAGGCGGCGCGGCTGGCGAAGCTGAACGCGGAAGTAGCGCGGATCGCCGACGTGCTGGCGAAACTGTCCAAGCATGACGAGCCGATGCGCACCGCGATCGTGGCTGAACCCAGCTTTGACTATGCAGCCGAGCAGCGGACCGATTCGATCACCGCGGCCGATATCCGCCAGATCGTTCGCTCGCGCCGGCTGCGCGATCGCTATGTCGGGCCCGGGCTGTTCGAGGATCCCGCCTGGGACATGATGCTGGACCTGTATGCCGCGCATCTGGAGCGCGCGCATGTTTCGGTGTCCAGCCTGTGCATCGCGGCGGCGGTGGCGCCGACGACGGCGTTGCGCTGGATCTCCCGCCTGACCGAGGCGGGATTGTTCGAACGCCGCCCGGACCCGTTCGATCGACGCCGTGCCTTCATGTCGCTGACCGAAAGCGGTCTGGACGCGATGCGCCGCTATGTCGCGATGGCGCGCACTCTGGGGCTGCCGATCATCTGACGCGCCCCCGGGCCGGCGTGCGGAGGTGGCGTTGGCGTCTCAAGGAGCCTTGTGCGATCGGCGCGGGACGCTAAAGGAGCATCCTCCCGCAAAGGGGGCGCTTAGCTCAGCTGGTAGAGCGGCTCGTTTACACCGAGTAGGTCGGCGGTTCGAACCCGTCAGCGCCCACCACCTGCAAAGCCGCAGTATTCCTATGTGGTGATCGGCGCGGACTCTCACCGCTCGATTTTTCACAGACAGCCTGGGAAATGCGCCGCGCGCAGTTTTGTTGTGCTCTGTCCCGGATATCGAGATGGTGATGGATTCTCCCACGGTGCGAGGATCCGAGCACTGCACAATGGGACTACTGCGCCAAAGCCTTCCTCGCTTCCTTCGGTCCATGCGCTGCACAGGGTGACGGATCGTTTGTGAATTTGGATCTTGGCTGATCGACGTCAGACTCCAGTCGGCGCGCTTCGATGTGCTTGCATGCAAGCGGAAGGCTTTGGTCCGGTGGCGTCACGACGGATGGTATCGCGACGCGTGAGGATAGCGGGACCTGGCCTGCACTCAGGAGCAGGCCAACGCTGTCGCACGTGGCGGAAAGCCGTTGGCCAACCCAGCGTTACAACGGTCGAAATGCGTTCCCGGATCGCGCGTTGGGCAACGGGAAGATCACGCGTATAAATTGATTGCCCCACCCCGGATTACGGACGGACAAAATGGGCGGGGTGGAGCGCGGCTTAGAACACACAGCCGTCAGCTTTGTTCCCGTGTTCGTGCGGATCGGGTTCGAGGCAATGTCGCGCCGGGGTGCGGAAGCCACCTGTTGCCCGGCGGGCTGCGAAAGGGGTGCTCCGCAGAAGCCGTGAGGCAGGTCAGTTGGTCTGGCATGAAGAAAGCGATGAATGGGAAGGGATAACGTTCGGGATCGCCGGCGCGCCCTTCGTTGAAACGGATGCTGCGAAAACGTCGGGAGCAAAGCCGCGCCGTGAATCGCGTTTTGGTCGACCTCATGCGCTCCGCGGCTTTCAGTTGTTGCCGCGGTTCTCGGAGCTTTTGCGCAGATATGCTCGTGTCACGAGTGAATGCGCTGGCGCTCCTGCGGACAGCGTTTGGCCTAGCTGCGACGATCCTCTGCGCAAACGCCCGAGGCAGCTTAGCATGGATCTGCACTGCAAAAGGCTGCCTCGCCTTTGATCCGGATCAGTATCTTTGATGGGACGGCGCAATTCGCCACCTGCCGCGATTGTGGCTGATCTTGTTGTGGAGACCGCACGCTCCCTATCCGCCCGAGTAAATCAATCGTTTCGGGGAGGTGGCCTTTCCTCTCTTGCACATGCCGGGCACAGTCACGATTCTATTACGGTGCACAGGCGCGAACACGATAACCGACGGAGAGCGCCGGAGGCGATAGGGGGAGTGATGAGCGACCAGCATTGCGATGGCAGCGGCAGGCCCGTGCATGGCTAGGGCGCAGTTTAGTGACATGGCGCGCTATGTGGCGACCGCCCTGCTGGAACCGCACCGCCCCTTGCTCGCCCATCTCGTCGTCACGCGATACTGCAACCTCGACTGCACCTATTGCAACGAATTCGACAAGGTATCGAAGCCGATCGCGGCCGAGGTGCTGCTGGCGCGGGTGGACCGGCTCGCGGCGCTGGGCACACGCGTGCTGACGCTGACGGGGGGCGAACCGCTGACCAATCCGGCGCACGAGGCGGTTATTGCGCACGCCCGGTCGCGCGGCATGATCGTCACCACCATCACCAACGGCTTCCTGATGACGCGTGAGCGGATCGAGGCGATGAACGCTGCGGGGCTGAACGCGCTGCAGATCTCGATCGATGGGGTGGAGCCGGACGAGGTGTCGAAGAAGACGCTGAAGTCGCTGCGCGGGAAGCTGCAGCTATTGGCGGACCATGCCGAGTTCGCGGTGAACATCAATTCGGTGCTGGGGATCAGCGAGGAGCGCACGCAGGATGCGATCGAGGTGGCGGAGGTCGCGCGCGGGCACGGCTTTTCCCATACCGTCGGCGTCATGCATGATGACAGCGGATCGCTGGCGCCGCTGTCGCCAACGCAGCGCGCGGTGTACGCGCGGCTGATGCACGAGGGCGGGATCCCGCACCGGTTCAATTACTGGACGTTCCAGCGCAATTTGATGGACGGGCGGCCGAACCGCTGGCGCTGCCGCGCGGGCGGGCGGTATCTGTACATCTGCGAGGACGGGCTGGTGCATTATTGCTCGCAGCGGCGCGGTGCCCCGGCGATCCCGCTGGAGATCTATTCGCGGGACGACGTCGCGCGGGAATATGCGACGGTGAAGGCATGCGCGCCGTTCTGCACGGTGAGCTGCGTTCATCAGGCGAGCTTTGCCGACAATTGGCGCGCGCAGCCGCGGCAGGACGGGCCGGCGCAGCTGGTCGCCTGAGCCGGTTCAGCGCCAGTCGGTGACGGTGCGGCGCGCGCGGGCCAGTGGGGCGATCGCGGCGGCGGCAATGCGCAGGCCGGCGGTGGCGGCCATGCCGCGCAGACGGGACGGTCGCGAAGGCGCGGCGTCGATGCTCGCGGCGCGCACAGGATCGAGGACGCGCGCGCAAAAATCAGCCACCAGCGTCGCATCGCCGACGAGCGCGAGATATTCCTCATTCGCGACATGACTGGCGAAATCGAAGTTGGTCGATCCGGTCACCAGCGTTTTGCCATCGATCAGCATTGCTTTCAGGTGGCTCATGCCCGGCGTCAGGCGGATGGTGAGGTTGGACACGGGCGGCCTGGCGAGCAGTGCGTCGCGCACGATCGGCTTGTTGCTGTCGCGCGGGGTGAGGATTTCGACCGCGACATTGCGGCGGGCGGTTGCCTCCAGCCAGTCGAGAAACGGAAAGCTGGGATAGGGGCTGATCACGACAATGTCGCGCTGCGCTGCGCCGATCGCGTCGGCGAGCGGGGCATAGCCCTGATCGTTCGTTCGCCCGTCGAGCGAGACGAGGGTGAGGCCGGGCGCGTCGCGGCGCGCATGGTGCGGCGTTCCGGCCCAGGTCGCTTCGAAATCCTGCGCGAGGAAGGCGGCTGCCTCTGCGTCGTCAATCCGCACCATCATGTCGTGCCAGGCGAAATTGTGGTCGCTGAAGTTCAGCCCGCCGAGATAGGCGACGTCGTCGGTGATCAGCAGCTTCTTGTGGTTGCGCACGCCATAACGCAGCGGGTTGCGGCCGATCGGATTGGTCCGCCGCACGGCGATGCCGTGGCGCCCGGCATCGTGGAACATCTCGCGTGTCGCGCGCACCTCCTGGCGGAAGGCGGCATTGGACAGGCGTTGCGGGGACAGCACGAAACGGTCGTTCACCACCATGCGCGAATAGCTGTCGACCAGGATGCGGCGATCCGTGGCGGTGCTGGCGGCAAGGGCATCGAAGACGCTGGTGCCGGCGGCGTCCGCCTCGAACGTCATCGCCTGGACCAGCACGCGATCGCGCGCCGCCGCGATGTCGGCCGCCGCAGCGGTCCAGAATTCGGCCGCGCCGACGAGCAGCTGATGCTTGACCAACCCCGGACCACCCCCCAACAAAGCGCGACGGTTCCGGCATTTTTTCCGGAGCTTGGCTCACGCGGGCCGGTTGGTTGTAGCGTGAGGGGGAAGACAAGGAAACACGATGGGGCGCGGCGAGGAGGATGACAGGCGACGGATCCCTCCGGCACGCGTTCTGTTGCTGCTGACATCGCTTCATGGGGGCGGGGCCGAGCGCGTCGCGGTCCATCTGGCCAATCGCTGCGATCCCGCCTTGGTCGACGTGCGCATCGGGTTGCTTCGCGCAGCCGGGCCGTTCGTGAAGGATGTCGACCCCGCGCGGTTGATGGTGGCCCCGGAGGGGGAGCGGCGGTTCGTGTTCGAGGGGCCGAACGCGGGCTTCTACCGGCCGGATCGGCTGATCGCGGGGGCGATGCAGGCGCCGATCGCGTTTCGGCGCATGATCCAGGAATGGCGGCCCGACGTGGTGATGAGCTTCCTGAAGGGGACGACGCTGATCACGCAGCTGGCGCTGGCGGGGCTTGGTGCGGCGCGGCCGCGCTGGATCGCGCGCGAAGGGAACAATACGCTGGCGGTGATCGGTGACGAGCTTCGCTCACCGGCAGCGCAGCGGCTGGTCACCTGGTATACGGCGCGGACCTATCGCGCGGCCGACGTGTTGCTGGCAAATTCGCAGCATATGGCGGACGGCCTGATAGACGATCTGGCGCTGGACCCAGCACGCATGCGGATGATCCGCAACCCGATCGATGCCGCGCGCGCGCGCCGGGAGTCGGACGGGCCGATCGCGCGAACATCGGAGGCGCGGCTGTTCATCCTGTCGGTCGGCCGGCTGGAATATCAGAAGGGCCATGACATGCTGCTGACGGCCTATGCCGCCAGCCGCGCGCGGGGCACGCATGACCTGGTGATTGTCGGCCGTGGATCGCGCGAGGCGCAACTGCGGCAACAGGCGGCAGCGCTTGGTATTGATGGGAGCGTCAGCTTCGTCGGGTTCGACGACAATCCCTGGGCGTGGATGGCGCGGGCCGACCTGGTGGTGCTGCCGTCGCGATGGGAAGGCTTCCCGACGACCGCTGGCGAGGCGCTGGCGCTGGGGCGACCGACACTGGTCACCGATTGCCGCTTCGGATCGCGCGAGCTGGTCGGCCATGATGTGGCGGGCTGGTGCGTGACGCCGGATGCCGATGCGATCCGCGGCGGGATCGATCGCCTGATCGAGGACCGGGCGCTCGCCGCGCGGCTGGGCGCCGCGGGGCCGGCGCGCGTCGAGGCGTTCGGCATGACGGCGATGATCGCGGCCTATCAGGCGCTGTTCATCGAGCAGGCGGCGCTCGGCCCCGGTGCCCTCGTCGCCGCCTGAGACTGGACCACCGACAAGCGACCGGGCGGGACAATTGATCCTGCGCGGTGGCGGGGCCAATGCGCTCGGCTTCCTGATCCGCTTCGGCGCGCGCTTTGGCTTTCTGTTTGCGGGCGCGCAATTGTACGGCGCTTCGCTGCTGGGCGCCTATGCCATTGCCCTGGCGGTGGTCGAACTGGGGGTGATGGCGGGCGGGGTCGGCGCACGCTGGCTGATCTTCCAGTGGATCGACGAGCGCGGCCCGGGCCGTGCGCCGCGGCACGTGGTGATGGATGCGGTGCTGCTGGCGGGGGGCGCGTCGACGATCCTCTGGATCGCGGTGGCGGCGGCTGTGCTGCTCGTGCCCACCACTACGCTGGCGGCGCAGACGGCGACGGCGCTGCTGTGGCTTGCGCCGACCATCCTGATCCAGGTGCTGGTCGAAGTGCTGCTCGCCGCGACGCGCTGGAGACGGGAAATACGCTATGACGTGATCGGGAAGAGCGTGATCCAGCCCTGGATCGGCATCGTGGTCGCGCTGCTCGCTTGGGTTGCGGGGGCGCGGACGATCGGCCTGCCGCTGTCCTATCTGGTCGCCTCGCTGGTGGTGCTGGCGTATGCGGTACTCGCCGTGCGGCGGGTGCTCCCGACGAGCGGCGTGCCCTACCGTCCGAGCCGACAGCGACTGCGTCGGATGGCATCGCAGGGCCTGCCGACGATGATCAGCGAGGTGAGCGACGGGCTGGTCGCGCGGATCGACCTGTGGCTGGTCGGCGCTTTGCTGGGGCAGGCTGCGGCGGGCATCTATGGCGTGGTCAAGCAGATCGCCATCGTGCCCCGCCAGGTGCGCCAGAGCATCGACGGAATGCTGGTGCCGCTCGTCTCCAACACGCTCGCGCAGGCCGGGGAGATTGGCGCGGGGCGGGCGATCGGCAGCGCAATCCGCCTGTTGCTGGTGATCCAATTGCCGCTGCTGATCGCCCTCGCCGTCGTGGGTGCACCGCTGCTGGAGCTGTTCGGCGCGGGCTTTGGCGCCGGGGCGGGGGCGCTTCTGCTGCTGACGGGTGCGGAGATCGTGCAAGGCAGCTTTGGCGTGGCGGACCTGATCTTCGCCTATCGCCGGCCGCGGCTCGGCCTTCGCGTCACGCTGCTTGGGGTGGCGGTGGCCGGCTTGCTGGCGAGCGTGCTGATCCCGGCGTTCGGAATGGCAGGCGCGGCCGGGGCAGTTCTGGGCGGCTATGCCGCGCGGGCGCTGGCGCGACGGATCGTGCTGCGTCGCGTCTTCGGGATCGTCGCGACCCCGGGCGTCGCCGCCATTCCGCTGGCGATCGGCGCGGCGGCGATGGAGGTCGTGCTGGCGCTGCACCGCCTGCCGCCTGCTGCGCTGCTCGCAGGGCTGGGCACCTACGCGATATCCCTTCTGGCGTGGCGGCGGGCGAGCGGGATCACCTTCCTGCCGACCGGTTTCGTCGACGAATCGCCCTGATTGCGCCACGAGATGCTGTCAAAGGAGGGTCATGAACACTGTGCGTATCATTGCTTCGGCCGCTCTCCTGTTGCTGGCGCCCTCGGTGGCAGCGCAGGGCAAGGGCACCATCCTTGGCCCCTATGCCGCGCGCTGCGCGGCGGGGAATGAGCCGTCGATCCTGGTGAATGTGGTGGGGCTGAAGAACCGCAACGGGGCGCTGCGCGCCCGCACCTTTGGCGGGGCGACCTCCACCTGGTTCGAGAAGAAGGGCTGGATCACGCGCGTCGAAGTGCCGGCGCCAAGTTCCGGGCCCGTGCGGATCTGCCTGCCGGTGTCGGCACCCGGCACTTACGCCGTCGACCTGCGGCACGACATGAACGGCAATGGCGAGACCGACAAGTCGGACGGCGGCGGCGCGTCGGGCGATCCCAAGGTGACGCTGCTGGACTTCATCCTGGGCCGCAAGCCATCGCCCAAGGTGACGGCGGTGCATGTAGGCAATGGCGTGACCGAGATTACCGTGACCGCCATGTACCTGCGCAATGGGGCGCTTCGCCCGGTCGAGGGCATGGCGCGCTGAGCGGCAACGCTCGTCCCCGCCGCGATCATGCTCAGGCGGGGGCGAGCTGCCCCTGAAGCGCCGTAATTCGCGCGACCTGCGCGGTGACGGCGTCGCGGACCTGCGCTGAGGCGGCGGTCAGCGCCGGATATTCGGAGCCCACCGTCACGGCGCGCTCCTGCGCCATGTCGCCGAGCTGGATCGCCAGGTCGCCAGTCGATGAGCGCAGCGAGTCCAGTTCCGCCAGCGCCACCTGCGCATCGAGCCAGCGATCGGTGCCCGCGGCGGCACCACGCGCGCTGCTGACCAGCCGGGCGGCGCGCGTCGCGGCCGCGTCGAACGCGCTCACCCGTTCTGTCAGCGTGGCCAGCACGGTGGCGATCTGTGCGTCGAGCGCGGGGTCCGTCTGCGGCGGCTCGGGCGCGGCGGGTGGCGGTTCATCGAGGTTCTGCGTTTCGGCGGGCCGGGGAAGCAGCGAGGGATAATCGCCCTGCGCGGTGCACCCGGCAGCGATCAGGAGGAGGGCGAGCGGGGCGGGGAGGGCACGGAGCAGCATGAGAATGTGTTAGGTAGCGAGAAAGTTATGCGCAACGCTCTTGCCTAATCCAAAAGTCGCTTCTATCAGCGCCACTCCAACGCGCCCGTAGCTCAGCTGGATAGAGCATCAGACTACGAATCTGAGGGTCGGACGTTCGAATCGTTCCGGGCGCGCCATTATTTACAGCACAAGTTCCACGCGCCCGTAGCTCAGCTGGATAGAGCATCAGACTACGAATCTGAGGGTCGGACGTTCGAATCGTTCCGGGCGCGCCACTTCCCTGATGGGGAGTTTGGATGGAAACACGCTGACCGCGCCGCTGCGCCACCTTTCCCGTCGCTGTTTACCTGCTGAGGGGCGCCATGCCTCTTCTCGTCGCGCTGCCGCTTTGCCAAAGCCGCTTCGGGCGCCCGCGTGGCGGCAACAGAAAGGGAGAGCGGCGAGGATGAGTGCGGATGGCGTGGGACGCGGCAGGACAGATGGCGGCCCGATCCTGAGCGTGGAGGAATTGCGCACGCTGCTGGCCGGTGCCTTCCCGGGGCGGGCAGGCGAGGGCGGGACGGTCGAGGTGCTTGGCCCCGGAACCGCGCGCATGATCCTCGATCCGCTGCCGGCGATGGCGCGGCCGGGCAACATCGTCTCCGGCCCGACGCTGATGACGCTGGCCGATCATGTCGCCTATGCGGTGATCCTGGCGCACACCGGACCGATGCTGATGGCGGTTACGCACACCCTGACCATGAGCTTCCTGCGCGCGTGCCGGTTCGAGCGGATCGTCGCGGATGCCACCATCCTGAAGATGGGGCGCCGGCTGGTCACTGTCGATGTCCGGATCTGGCAGGGAAGCGAGGCCGGGATCGTGGCGCAGGCGACCGTGGGTTATACGCTGCCGTCAGGATGAACGACGCGAAGCCGCCGCGGCTGTCCCGGAGGGCGACCGCGGCGGCGGCGGGAGAGACGAGGATCAGAGGCGGAGGCCGAGGCCGACGCCAAAGACCAAAGGATCGACGTTCAACCGCACGCGCTGCGTACCGGCGGCTGCGGTATCCAGCCGGGCGGTCGTATCAATGTCGATATATTTGACGTCGAGGTTCAGGAACACCTTGCGCGACAGGTCGATGTCGATGCCGGCCTGGGCGGCCCAGCCGACGCTGTCCTTCATGTGCACGCGGGTGCGCCCGACTGCTGCCTCCAGCGCGGGCGAGGCCTTTTCGTTCCAGAAGATCGTGTAGTTGATCCCCGCGCCGACATAGGGCCGCACGGTGGAGCGCGGCATGAAGTGATATTGCATGGTCAGCGTCGGCGGCAGCACCCAGGTGGAGGCCAGGCGGCCGATACCGCCGGTGGTGCCGGTGCGACCGTCGGCATGATGCTTCGTCGTGGAAGCGATCAGTTCGAAACCGATATTGTCGGTCGCCATATAGGTGAGGTCGAGTTCGGGCATGACGCTGTTGTCGATCCGCACCTTCTCCCCCGGGAAGGCGGGCAGGATGCTGCCGGAGCGCTCATTGGGCGCAACCGTGATGGCGCGGGCGCGCAGCAGCACGTCGCCGGCGCGCGTTCCGACCCGCGCCGCATCGTCCTGCGCCGCGGCGGGCATGGCAGCCACGCCGGCAACCATGACACCCAGCGCCGCGACCAACCGCTTCTTCATCGTCATTCCCCTTTGCATCTTTGTTCGGAATGCGACCGGGGTAGGCGCGCCGGCGGGGGTCGGCGTTGATCGGCGCCAAGCAAGTTTTTGACCGCGATCAAGGATGCGCCACTGGCCGTGCCCCACGCGGTTGGCATGTGGACCTACCATCCCGACCTGCTCGCCCGCGCGGTGCCGCGCTATACCAGCTATCCGACGGCGGCCGAATTCGGCGACACGGTGGGTAGCGAGGACATGGCCGTCGCGCTTGACCGGGTCGCGCCGGACGAGGCGATCTCGCTTTATCTCCACATCCCATATTGCCGGGAAATCTGCTGGTATTGCGGGTGCAACACGGGCGCGGCGAACCGCAGCGCGCGGCTGTCCAACTATCTGGCGCGGCTGGGCGAAGAGATTGCGCTGGTCGCGCGCCGGCTGGACGGACGCGGCCGCGTGGGGCGCATCGCCTTCGGCGGGGGCAGCCCCAACGCCATACCGGCCGACGCCTTTGCTGACCTGGTCGCGCAGGTCCGTGACGCCTTTCAGTGCGATGACGACACGATCGTCTCGGTCGAAATCGATCCGCGCGGCTTCGGCGCGGGATGGGCACGGGTGCTACGCGGCGCGCAGGTCACGCGGGCGAGCCTGGGCGTGCAGACGTTCGACCCCGCGATTCAGGCCGCGATCGGCCGGGTGCAGCCCGAAGCGGAGATCCGCGAGGCCGTCGCGATCCTGCGCGCGGCCGGCGTGTCATCGATCAACTTCGACCTGATGTACGGCCTGCCGGCACAAGACGATGACAGTTTGCGCGCGACGCTGGCCACGGCGCTGACGATGGCGCCGGACCGGCTGGCGGTATTCGGCTACGCCCATGTGCCGCACATGATCGCGCGGCAGCGGCGGATCGACGCCACGTTGCTGCCCGACGCGGCGGCACGGTTTCGGCATGCGGCACTGGCGCATGAGACACTGACGGGGGCGGGGTATCGCGCGGTCGGTTTCGATCATTTCGCACTGCCCGGCGACGCGCTGGCGCAGGCGGCGGCCGCGGGCACATTGCGGCGCAATTTCCAGGGCTTTACCGAGGATCCGGCGGAAACGCTGATCGGGCTGGGCGCGAGCGCGATCAGCGAATTTTCCGATTGTTTGCTGCAGAATGAAAAGAACACCGGCCGCTACCACACGGCGATCGGCAGCGGGCGCTTCGCAGTCACACGCGGGCTGCGGCGCAGCGCCGAGGACCGGGTACGCGGACGGGCGATCGAGGCGATCCTGACGCGTGGCGAAGCCGACCTGTCGGGGTTGCCGCAACTGGGAACGGTTTATTCGCGGCTGGCGCCGTTCGTCGCGCACGGGCTTGTCCGCTGGAACGGCGAGCGCCTGCTGCTGCAGGATGAGGCGCGCCCCTATGCGCGGGTGATCGCGGCGACGCTGGACGCCTATCGCGGTGAGGAGCCCGCGCGCTTCAGCAGCGCCGTCTGAGCCGCGTGCCGATCGCCGCCAACGACCCCGGCTGCGCCCCGCCACGCTGCGCCGCCTGTGCCGCGCGCGACACGTCGGTGTGCGCGAGCTTTGCCGATCGGGAGCTGACTGCGTTGCACGGCATCGGCCGCCGGCGCATGCTGAAGGCCGGCCAGGTGCTGATCTGGGCGGGTGATCCGGCGGCGGTCTGCGCCAATCTGGTCTCCGGCGTGCTGAAGGTCGTGCGCGAGGATCCGGACGGGCGGGCGCAGATCGTCGGCCTGTTGTTTCCCGGCGATTTCGTCGGCGAATTGTTCGTCGAACAGGCGCGCGAGACGGTGGTGGCGCTGGTCGATGCCGATCTGTGCCTTTACTCGCGCCGTGCGCTGGAGCCGGTACTGGCGGCCCAGCCGGGTGCCGAGGGGCTGTTGCTGCGCCGCGCGCTGGGGACGCTGGCCGAGGCGCGGCGCTGGATGCTGATGCTGGGGCGAAGGCACGCGCCGGAGAAGGTCGCCGCCTTCCTGCTCGACATGCATCGCCGACTGGGCGTGGGTGACCGCGTGGACCTGCCGATGGGGCGCGGCGCGGTGGGTGAGGTGCTGGGCCTGACGATCGAGACGGTTAGCCGGCAGATGACGGCGCTAAAGGCCGCCGGGCTCATCGCGCTGCCGGGCGGGCGGCAGGTGCGGCTGCTCGACCGCGCGGCGCTCGCCCGTATCGCTGGGTGACCGGATCAGGCAGCGAGTTGCGGCAGCGGGTGATCGCCGGCGAGAAGATCGATCCGGCGCTGGCAGGTGGCGACCATCGCGGGCCGATGGCTGACCAGCAGGAGCCCCTGACCGGTGCGATTCAGCCGCTGCGCCAGCCGCGCGGCCACCAGCTGTTCGGTCGCCGCGTCCAGCCCTTCGCTCGGTTCGTCGAGCAACAGCCAGGGCGCCGCGCTCGCATAAGCGCGGGCGAGGGCGAGCCGCCGGCGCTCACCGCCGGATAGCCGCGCGCCATTCTCACCGACCCATCCGTCGAGCCCGCCGAGCGCGCGCACGCGATCGTCGATCGCGGCATCGTGCAGCGCCTGCCACAGCGCGTCGTCGGACAGCGCCGGATCGGCGAGCAGCAGATTGTCGCGCACAGTGCCCGAGAGCAGGGCGGCATCTTGCGGCGCCCAGCCGAAGCAGCGGCGGCGAATGACGGGATCGATCTGTACCGCGTCATGCCCATGGAGCGCCATGCTGCCCGGCGCGGGATCTCGCAGGCCGAGCAGCGTTTCGAGCAGCGTCGTCTTGCCGGCGCCCGACGGGCCGACCAACGCGACACGCTCGCCGGGACGAAGGACGGCGCTGCACGGGCTGGCGAGGGTGAGTGTCGGCGCGGCGACAAGCGCAGTGGCCGGGGCAGGGGCAGGGGCAGGGGCGATCTGCGCGGAAGCATTCTCCAGGATGGCGTCGAGCCGGACCTCTGCCTCACGCACGCGTCCCTGCTCGACCAGGGCGCGCAGCAGCGGCCCCAGGCCATCGATCGTCATCGCTGCGGCCAAGGCCGCCATTGCCGCGATCGGCGCGCCGGCGGGGGCGGCAAGGAACAGCGCGCTGGCGGCGGCCAGGCCGATCCCACCCGCGTGAAGCCATTCGAACCAGCCTGCCGCTTCGGTATGCCGGCGATGCGCATGACCCAGTGCGCGCGCCTCCACGGTGATCCGGTCTGCGGCCCAATCCTCCAGCCCGAAGCAGCGAAGCTCGGGCGCGGCATCGACCAGCCGGGCGACTTCCTCGCGCAGCGCGCCGGCCGCCTGCTGAACCGCGCGGCCCGGCGCATCCATGCGGCGGGACAATAGCGTGCCGATCACCAGGGTCGCTGCGGCGCAAGCCAGTGTCGCCAGCGCGGCGGGGATACCGCCGAGGATTACCAAACAGCCGCCGGCGCCGACAGCGGCGGCAATGCCCCAGGGTGCTGACAGGCGGACGAAGCGGCTCTCGATCGCGCCGACATCATCGACGAGGCGTGCGGTCGCTTCTCCGGTCCCGAGCGCCATCGCGCGGTGGACCGGCGCGGCGGCCAGCGCACGGTACAAGGCGGGCCGGATGCGTGCGAGCGCGCCGAACGCCGCCTCGTGGCTGGCCAGCCGCTCACCATAGCGCGCGCCGGTCCGGACAATCGCGAGCAGGCGGATGCCGGCGGATGGCAGCATGTAGTTGAAGGCCAGCGCCACCGCCGGCCCCGCTGCGCCGGCAATCGCGGCGGCGGTGATGAACCAGCCCGACAGGCCCAGGAGAACGACCGAGGCCGCAGCGACCAGCGCGGCAAAGAGTGATGCGCGCAGCAGCAGGCGATGCTGGGCGCGACGTTCGGCGGCGATCAGTGTGGCGAGGGTCACTGGCTGTCTCCGAGGCGGACGACCTGGTCGGCGATGGCGGCAAGGCGCTCGCTATGGGTGGCGAGGAGGGTGGTGCGTCCACGGCACGCGCCGGCGATGGTGGCGATCAGCGCGGTTTCGCTGGCGTGATCGAGATGCGCGGTCGGCTCGTCAAGCAGCAGCAACGGCGCCGGCTTCAGCAGCGCGCGGGCGAGTGCGATCCGACGTCGTTCGCCGCCCGACAGCCCGCTGCCGCGCGAATCGATTTCGCTGTCCAGTCCCGCCGGCCGGCGGCCCAGCATCGGTCCAAGCCCCGCGCCCTCGACCGCGGCGTCGAGATCGCGGGGCGTCGCTTTCGGATTGGCCAGCAGCAGATTGTCGCGGATCGTGCCGGCGAGCAGCAGCGGGTGCTGCCCGGCCCAGCTGGCGAGCGGCGCGATCGTCCCCATCGTGTCGAGCGGCACGCCGTCCACCAGCACCGTGCCGCTTTCCATCGGCGCGAGGCCGAGCAGCAGGTGGAGCAGGCTCGACTTGCCGCTGCCCGACGGGCCGACCAGCGCGATCGTCTGTCCGGGCGCGGCGGTGAAGGAGAGGTTGGCGACCGCCGGGCGGTCGCTGTCGGGATAGAAGATCGTCACATCGTGGAAGGCGAGTGCGGGCTGGGCGGAAATCGGCCGCGGGCGCGCCGGGGCGAGCGGGGCGGGGAGCGCCATCAGCCGCTCCGCTGCGGTCTCGGCCGACTGCTTGTCGTGATAGGCGGCGGCGAGGCGGCGCATCGGACCATAGAATTCGGGTGCCAGCGCCAGCACGAAGAAGGCCCGGCCGAGATCGAGCTGTTCGGGCACGGGGAAGGGGAGTTGGCCGAGCAGGTTGAAGCCGCAATAGACCGCGACCAGCGCCACTGATAGCGCGGCGAAGAATTCGAGCGCCGCGGAGGACAGGAAGGCGACCCGCAGCACACGCATCGTTCGTTTGGCGAGCTCGTCCGCCGCTTCGCCCAGCGCATTCGCCTCGCGCTGCTCCGCCCCGAAGGCGAGCACCACCGGCAGGGCGCGCACGCGATCCGCAAAGCGGCCGGAAAGGCGCGACAAGGCGACGAACTGGCGGCGCGATTCATCCGCCGCGGCGCCGCCGGCGAGCGCCATTGCGATGACGAAGGGGATCAGCGTGCCGAGCAGGATCGCCGCCGATACCGGGCTGGCGATGGCGGTGGCGGCCAGTACCAGTAGGGGCGCCAGCACGGCCGCGCGTCGCGCCGGGAGGAAGCGGGCGACATAGCCGTCGAGCGCCTCCACCTCGTCAACTGCGGCAGTGATCCAGCCGCCCATGGTGGTGGCGCCACCCGGCGCGCGGTGAAGCGCGGCCTCCACCACGCGGCGGCGCACCTGCGCCTTCGACCGCTCGGCCGCAGCGGCGCCGATCCGCGCCGATGCCATGGCGAACAGCCCGCGCGCCGCGCCGGTCACCGCGACCAGCGCCGCCCAGGGGAGGACGGCGGTGAGGCCATCCGGCACCGCGACCACGCCGCCCGCAAGGCCGGCGGCAAAGCCGATCGCGGCGAGCGTATCCAGCAGCAGCACGGCGCCGGCAGCGCCCGCACCCTTGCCGGCCGCGGCGGTGAGCCACCGGCCGCGCGCACGGGCCATGGCCTTTGTCGATGGGATCGCAGTCATGCACGGCAGGTCGCTGCGAAACAGCGCCGGGTCTTTGACCACGGTCAATGTTGCGCGTGCGGCCCGGGCCTACCGCGCGGCCATCCAGGGGCCGGACGTGCGGCCCCACGGGGGAGACATTTCAATGGACCTCGGGGTCACAGACCTGTCGCGGCTGCAATTCGCGCTGACCGCGCTGTATCACTTCCTGTTCGTGCCGTTGACGCTCGGCCTGTCGTTCATGCTCGTCATCATGGAATCGATCTATGTGATGACGAACCGCCCGGTGTGGCGGGTCGCGACTCGGTTCTGGGGCAAGATCTTCGGCATCAATTTCGCGCTGGGTGTCGCGACCGGGCTCACCATGGAGTTTCAGTTCGGCACCAACTGGTCGTATTTCTCGCATTATGTCGGCGACATCTTCGGTGCGCCGCTCGCGATCGAGGGGCTGATGGCCTTCTTCCTCGAGGCGACCATGGTCGGCATCATGTTCTTCGGCTGGGACCGGCTGTCGAAACTGGGCCACCTCATCGTCACCTTCCTGGTGGCGCTGGGCACCAACCTGTCCGCCTTGTGGATCCTGATTGCCAACGGCTGGATGCAGAACCCGGTCGGCGCGACCTTCAATCCCGAAACCATGCGGATGGAGGTGAGCGACTTTGGCGCGGTGCTGTTCAATCCGATTGCGCAGGCCAAGTTCGTCCACACCGTCAGCGCCGGCTACGTCATTGCCTCCGCACTCGTGCTGGGCGTATCGGCCTATTACCTGCTGAAAGGCCGCTTCATCCCCGTGGCGCGTCGGTCGATGACGGTCGCCGCGGCGTTCGGCCTTGCCTCCTCGCTGTCGGTCGTTGTGCTGGGTGACGAGAGCGGCTACGCGCTGACCGACAACCAGAAGATGAAGCTCGCCGCGATCGAGGCGGTCTGGCACACCGAGCCTGGCCCCAGTGGCCTGACGCTGGTCGGCTATCCCGATTCCGTCGCACGCGAGACGCGCTACAAGGTCGAGATCCCGTGGCTGCTGGGCCTGATCGCGACGCGCAGCCTGGATGGCACCGTTGCCGGCATGTCGGAACTGGTGCTGAAGGCGCAGGAGCGGATCGCGTCGGGCATCATCGCTTATGATGCGGTCGAACGGTTGAAGACCGATCCCACCAATGCCGAGCAGCGCGCCCGGTTCGAGACGCACAAGCGCGACCTTGGCTATGCCCTGCTGCTGAAGCGGCATCTGGACGATCCGCGCCTGGCGACCCCGGCGCAGATCGAGGCGGCGGCGTGGGACACAGTGCCTGACGTCGGCCTGATGTTCTGGACCTTCCGCGTGATGGCGCTGATCGGCTTTGCGATGATCGCGCTGTTCGGTGCGGCATTCGTCCTGTGCTCACTCCGGTTGCATCTGCAGAGCCGCTGGTTCCTGAAGCTGGCCGTTGCGGCCATCCCGCTGCCGTGGATCGCGGCCGAGATGGGCTGGATCGTCGCCGAACTGGGCCGCCAGCCCTGGGCGATCGAAGGCGTCCTGCCGACGTTCCTGGCGCACAGCACCCTGAGCCGCGGCGCCCTGTGGACGACGATCGCGGGCTTCACCGCGCTGTATGGCGGCCTGGCCGTGATCGAGGTTCGCCTGATCCTCGCCGCGATCAAGCACGGGCCGGATGCGCGCGAGCCTGATCAGCCGGCGCCGGGACCGATCCCCGCCGAGCCCATTACCGCCTGAACGAAAGGATCGAACCATGTTCGACTATGAGACGCTACGCGTCATCTGGTGGGCGCTGATGGGCGTGCTGCTCATCGGCTTCGCCCTCACCGATGGGTACGACCTTGGGGTGGCATCGCTGCTGCCCTGGGTTGCCAAGACCGACGCCGAGCGGCGTATGGTGATCAACAGCGTGGGGCCGACCTGGGAGGGAAACCAGGTGTGGTTCATCCTGGGCGGCGGTGCGATCTTCGCGGCCTGGCCGCATGTCTATGCCGTCAGCTTCTCCGGCTTCTACCTGGCGATGTTCGTGGTGCTATCGGCGCTGATCCTGCGGCCGGTTGGGTTCAAATATCGCTCCAAGCGGCCGGACCCCGCATGGCGCACGCGTTGGGACTGGGCATTGTTCGTCGGCGGCTTCGTCCCGGCGCTGGTGTTCGGTGTGGCGGTCGGCAACGTGCTGCAGGGCGCGCCTTTCCGCATCGATAGCGACCTGCGTTCCTTCTACGAGGGCAGTTTCCTTGACCTGTTCACGCCCTTCACGTTGCTGTGCGGCCTGTTGTCGGTCGCGATGCTGGTGCTGCACGGCGCGGCGTGGCTGGCGATCAAGGTGGAGCGTGGGCCAGTGCACGATCGCGCACGCGTTGTCGGCAGCGTCGCGGCGATCGCGACGATCGTGCTGTTCGCGGTCGGCTATGCCTTCGTCGCTTATGGCGATGTCGGGTATCGCATCACCAGCGTCGTCGATCCGGCCGGCCCGTCCAACCCGCTGCGCACCACCGCCGAACAGGTCGCGGGCGGCTGGCTCACCAACTTTGCGCTTTATCCCTGGATGGTGGCGGCGCCGCTGATGGGCTTCGTCGGTGCGGTGCTGGCGTTTGTCGGCATTCGCCGCGGCGCCGAGGTGCTGGCCTTTGCCGGCTCGTCCTCCGCCGCGGTCGGGATCATCGCCACCGTTGGCTGTTCGATGTTCCCGTTCATCCTGCCGTCCAGCATCGACGCGCATTCCAGCCTGACGGTGTGGAATGCATCGTCCACGCACCGGACGCTGGGGATCATGCTGTTCGTTACCGTGGTCTTCCTGCCGATCGTGCTCGCCTACACCGCCTGGGCATACAAGGTGATGTTCGGCCGGGTGACGACGGAGGAAGTCCGCACCAACCCTGACTTCTACTGACAGGAGGCTGATACGATGTGGTATTTCACCTGGGTTCTCGGCCTTGGCCTCGCCGTCCTGTTCGGCATCCTCAACGGCATCTGGCACGAATTCCATCTGCCTATCGAGGATGACGACGAGGCGCCGGCGCGCCGGTGATCGACGCAGCACGGGGTGACGCGCGTGCGTCGCCCCGTTTTGCATGACAAGGCGGGGGCGACAGCCGCGCGACGCCGACCTATATGGCGGCCATGCTGGCCAAGGATATTTGTGCGGATTGCGCCGTGCGCGACCAGGCGCTGTGCGGCAGCCTAGACGATCAGGAACTCGTCGCGCTCAATTCGATCGGGCAGCGCCGCCGGGTGCCGCGCGGCGCCACCGTCATGTGGGCGGGCGATGAAAGCGTGATCTGCGCCAATCTGCTGTCCGGCGTGCTGAAGCTGGTGGCGTCGACCGCCGACGGGCGCGAGCAGATCGTCGGTCTGCTTTATGCCTCCGACTTCGTCGGCACGCCCTTTGCCGATCACGCCGATTTTACGATCACCGCACTGACCGATGCCGAATTGTGCGTCTTCCCCCGCCAGGCGTTCGAGCGGGTGCTGGAGGATCATGCGCGCATGGAGCACGTGCTGCTGCAACGCACGCTGCGCGCGCTGAACGAGGCGCGCGGCCGGATGCTGACGCTGGCGCGTAAATCGGCGGAGGAGAAGATCGCCGGCTTCCTGCTCGACATGGCGTCACGCGCGGGTAGCACCGGATGCCGCGCGACCCCCGACGGGCCATTGACCTTTGACCTGCCGCTGACGCGCGGTCAGATCGCCGACGTGCTGGGGCTGACGATCGAGACCGTCAGCCGGCAAATGACGAAGCTGAAGAGCGCCGGCGTCATCTCGCTGCCCGGCGGGCGGGGGATCACCATCGCCGATCAGAACGCGCTGGAACTGCGCGCACAGGCGGCCTGAGGGCAGCGACGCCGGGCTAGCCGGCGGCGGCCCGCCGTCCCAGCGCCTCGACCAGCAATGCCCGCCCCTCTGCGGTGAGCCGCTGGTGCGCGGCCGCGAGGATCGCCAGCTGTTCGAGCTCGATCGATGCGCGGCAGCCAGTGAAGAAACAGCGCAGCATATAGCCGAGCGTCGCCGCATCAGGCGTAGGCGTTTCGTCATCGGGCCGAAGCGCGGCGATCAGTTCCTGCGCGTAAACGGTGTTGGCAACGCGCCGCGTCTCGATCAGGCGGGATAGTGCCGTGCCGAGCGGGTCAGTGCCGGACGGGCGCAGGAACGGGGCGACCGGGCAGCGATCATCGTCACCAGTTGCGATCACCATCTCCAGTCCGCTGCACAGCCGCGCGCACGTTGCCGGATCCGGCAATGCGGGCAGGGCGTCGGCGCATTGCTCCAGCGCGTCGCACAGCGCGGCGACGCCGGTGTGAAAGGCGACGAGGCGCATCAGGTCGACTTCCTGCACCACCTGCCAGCCACGCGAAAACGCCAGCACGAGGCCGGCAGAACGATCATGCCTCGTCACGGGCAAACTCCCTTTGTGCGGGGAGGCTAGCGTACGGCCCGCATGCGGCTTTGACCGGGGTCAAACCGCCCCGCCGCCACGCCGTGCAATGCCACCAGCCGAATGATGATGATGGTGGGGCATGTCTGATGGATCATGATGTCGTGGTGATCGGCGGCGGGCCGGCCGGATTGGCGCTTGCCTGTTCGTTGCGCGGAACCGGCCTGCGGATCGCCGTGGTGGAGCGCCAGCCCGCGGACGTTCTCGCCAACCCACCAAGCGACGGGCGCGAGATCGCGTTGACCCATCGCTCCGTGCGCCTGCTGCAGGAGATGGGTGCGTGTCAGCATCTCGACCCCGCGATAATCGCGCCCCTGCGCGCGGCACGCGTGCTGAACGGCCGTTCACCGTTCGCGCTCTCGTTCGATCCGGCTGGCGGTGCGCAGGACTGGCTGGGGCAGCTGGTGCCCAATCATCACTTGCGCCGGGCGCTTTATCGAACCGCGTTCGAGGCCGGCGATGGACCGGCGGGGCTGGAACTGGTCGCCGGCGTTGCGGTGGATCGTGTGCGCACGGGGCTGGCGGCCGCAAGGGTGACACTTGCCGACGGGCGTGAATTGCGCAGCCGCCTGCTGGTGGCGGCGGATTCGCGTTTCTCGAAGGTGCGCGAGCAGCTTGGCATTGCCGCGTCGATCAACCGGCTCGGCCGATCGATGATGGTGTGCCGCGTGGCGCATGACCGCGACCATGGCGGCGTGGCGACCGAATGGTTCGATCATGGGCAGACCATCGCGCTGCTGCCGCTGCCGGGACGCACCTCGTCCATCGTGCTGACGCTGCCGGCGGGGGAGATCGAGCGGATCGCCAGCCTTGATCGCGCAGCCCTGGGGGCGGAGCTGACGATGCGGTCGGCCGGTCGGCTGGGGCGGTGCACGGTGGTGGAGGATCCGCACGTCTATCCACTTGCCACCACTTTTGCCCAGCACTTTGCCGCGACGCGCGCGGCGCTGATCGGCGATGCCGCGGTGGGGATGCATCCGGTGACGGCGCATGGCTTCAACCTGGGATTGCAGGGGCAAGCGACCCTGGCCCGGCTGATCCGCGAGGCGGTGAGCGCGGGGCGCGACATCGCCTCTGCGCTGCTGCTGCGCCGCTACGAGGCGGCGCATCGGCTCGCCACCCGCCCGCTTTACACCGGCACCAATCTGCTGGTGCGCCTCTACACCGATGATCGACCACTGGCCGGGGTGGCACGCCATGCGGTGCTGCGGGCAGGCGCGCGCCTGCCGCTTGCCCGCCAGCTGGTCAGCCGCTCGCTGATGCAGCGTTGATCCCCGTCAATGATCGCGCAGGTCCGCGGCGCTAGCCCGTCGCCCGAACAAGAGGTCGGGGGGTATCGTGGACATTGTATCAAAGGGCTTTTGGCACCGGTCGCATCATCTCGACCGGATGACGTTGCGCGAGCTGGTGGTCGCCTATTTCCAGCATTACGCCATCCTCTGCTACCTCGCGCTGACCGCGCTTTCCATTGGCGTGTTCGTCATGCAGCCGGCGCCGGTGCTGCCGACGATCGCCACGATCGCGCTGATCGTCCTGGCCTATCCTTTGATATGGTATTGCCTGCACCGCTGGGTGCTGCACTGCCACTGGATGTTCAAGGTGCCGTGGCTGGCGGCCACGTGGAAGCGGATCCACTACGACCATCACCAGGATCCCAACCATCTGGAGGTGCTGTTCGGCGCGCTCTACACCACGTTGCCGACGCTGCTGCTGGTGTCGGCGCTGCCGGGCTATCTGATCGGCGGGGTGGGCGGGGCGGCGGCCGGTTTTGCCACCGGGCTGCTGGCGACGTGCTTCTATGAGTTTTTCCACTGCATCCAGCACCTGTCGTACAAGCCGCGCGCGGGATGGCTGGCGCGGATGAAGGTGCGCCACATGGAACATCATTTCCATGACGAGGACGGCAATTTCGGCATCACCAACTTCGCCTGGGATCGACTGTTCGGCACGCTCTACACCCGCCGCGAACGCCCGCTGAAAAGCGCCACGGTGTTCAACCTAGGCTATACCCGCACGATGGCGGCCCGCTATCCCTGGGTGGCGCGGCGATCCAACGGCTTCGTTGCTGAGGGCCATCCGCGGCAGCGCCAGCGGCGGGGCTGAACGAGGTATCAAGTGGCGGCGTCGTCTCTTGGATTGCGCGAGGTCAGCGCAACGGGCAGCCGCCACCCGAAATGGATCGCCGCAACGCGCAGCGCGAAGCAGGCGAGGGCGGACAGGATGGCGGTGGGGACGAGCGGCAGGCGCAGCCAGCTGCCGGTGACCGCCAGCCCGGCGCCGAGGAGCGCGGCCACCGCGTAGATATCCGCCTGCAACACGGTTGGCGTGCGGGTGACGAGGATGTCGCGCGCCATCCCGCCGCCGATCCCCGTGACCATGCCGAGCAGCGCGGCCATCAGCGGGTCCAGTCCGTAGGTCAGCGCCTTTTCCGCGCCGGCGACCGAGAACAGGGCAAGGCCAGCGGCGTCGAACAGCTGGATGGCGGTGTGCAGCCGCGCCCAGGGCGAATACCAGAAGAAGATCGCCAGTCCCGCGGCGACCGATGTCGCCAGATAGCGCCAGTCGCTGATCGCAGTCGGCGGCACCGCACCGATCAGAACGTCGCGCATGATCCCGCCGGCACTGGACGCTGCGAATGATAGCACCAGGACGCCGAACACGTCCAGCCGCCGATGTACCCCCAGCATCGCGCCACTGATCGCAAACACGAACGTGCCCACCAGATCCATGAAGAACAGCAATTCGTGGACGGCCTGCTGCTCCAGCATCGCGCTGCTTGCGGTCACCAGCCGGTTCCTCCTGCTGCGCGCCGCTAGTTCTGCATCCTTATCTGCTGACCCTTGACCAGCGGGTAGACCGCAAGGTCATGGCCATCCAGATTCTCCTTGTGCATGTCGACGGCCGTAATCTGGCCGTTCTCGTAGGTAGTGTAATAATAGATGCCTGTGGCGGTGTTGCAGCATGATGAATAGATCGTGATCTCATATTTTTCGTCGCCGACATTGGCACACCCGCGTTGTTGCGCGACCGATCCCAGAATCTGGAAGAATTGGCTGATGGATTCTGATTCCGAGTCTCCGCAGACCGAGTTCATCTTGGTGAAGGTCGCCTTCACGAAGCGGGAGGGGGAGGACAGGTCACCCGGCAGCCCAAGCGCACCCATGCCGCGGCTGTAGATGTCGAAGGTGATCGCGCTGGAGAAATTGTTGGTCGGCGGATAACGCGACAGGTGCATGTAATTGTTCAGGTTGAACAATTGCATGTCGAAGGTGGGGTTGTTGGTCAGCACGCCGACGGGATTGTCATAGACCTTGAGCCCGTCACGCAGCGGCTCGACGGTGATGGAGCGGTCCCGATCGGCGATGATCCAGTGCAGGGGGGAGGTGGGCATCCCCTCGCTGAACGCCTCATCGAACAGGTTTACCGACGGAAGCGCGGCCTCGACCTCGGCCACCGTTTCGAATTGGGCCAGCACCCAGAGGACGAATTCAAACGAGGTGACGTTCGTCTTGCCGGCGGCCGCGGGCAGATAGGCGGCGTTCCCGCTGAACGCGAGTCCGGCCATGCTGAGGCCCTTCTCGTTGGTGCCGTCGTAATAGAGCGGGTAGTTGTTCGCGACGGTGGCCATGCCGATGATTGCGTGATGCGCCTCGATCGGTGGCAGCTTGCGAAGCGCGATCGGGAAGTTGCGCGGCGTGAAAGTGACGGCTTCGCCATACGACATTTCGTAATCGAGGTTGCGCCCGAAATAATGATCCTTGGTGGTGAAGCTCAGTCCGGTGCACATTGCCGTTCTCCGTCCCGCACTTGCCGACAGTGCGCGATGATGCGCCGCGGGAGGGGACGGTGACTGCTTCGGTCCCGCACAGGGCAATGTCTATCTTCGGGAAAGTACGCAGCGTGCGGTCCCGGTTAGTCTCCGTTTGCCAATAGCGAAGGGGCAGCCAAAGCATGTCGCCCGGCTGCCCCCGTTCATGGTCGTGCTTTTGAGCAGCGCCTCATTGACAGGCGAGGCACTCGTCATAATCGGTCGTTTCGCCCAGATCGAACTTGGGCTTCTCGATCGTGTTGTCGGCCTCCACGCCGCCAGCAAAGCCGGCGCGCTGCACGCTCTTGGAGCGCAGATAATAGAGCGACTTGATGCCCAGTTCCCACGCGCGGAAGTGAAGCATCAGCAGATCCCACTTCTCGACGTCCGCCGGGATGAACAGGTTTAGCGACTGGGCCTGGTCGATATAGGGCGAACGATCGCCCGCCAGTTCCAGCAGCCAGCGCTGGTCGATCTCGAAGCTGGTCTTGAAGCAATCCTTCTCTTCCTGGCTGAGGAAGTCGAGGTGCTGCACGCTGCCGCCATGCTCGAGGATCGAGTTCCAGACGCTGTCCGCGTTCTTGCTCTTCTCGTTGAGCAGCTTCTCCAGATACGGGTTCTTCACCGCGAAGCTGCCGGACAGCGTCTTGTGGGTGTAGATGTTGGCCGGGATCGGCTCGATGCAGGCCGACGTGCCACCGCAGATGATCGAGATCGACGCGGTCGGCGCGATCGCCATCTTGCAGCTGAACCGCTCCATCACGCCCATGTCGGCCGCATCGGGGCAGGGGCCACGCTCGGCCGCCAGCGTCATCGATGCCTGGTTCACCTGCGCATTGATGTGCTTGAAGATGCGCAGGTTCCAGCTCTTCGCCATCGCGCCTTCCATCGGCAGGCCGCGTGCCTGGAGGAAGGAGTGGAAGCCCATGACGCCAAGGCCGACCGAGCGCTCACGCGCCGCGGAGTAAGCCGCACGCTCCATGCCCGGCTCATGCCGGTCGATATAATCCTGCAGCACATTGTCGAGGAAGCGCATCACGTCCTCGATGAACTGCTTGTCGTCCTTCCACTGGTCCCACGTCTCCAGGTTGAGCGAGGAGAGGCAGCAGACCGCGGTGCGATCATTGCCGAGATGGTCGCGGCCCGTCGGCAGCGTGATCTCGCTGCACAGGTTCGAGGTGGAGACCTTCAGGCCCAGGTCGCGGTGATGCTTGGGCATGTTCTTGTTCACGTGATCGGCGAACACGATGTACGGCTCGCCGGTCGCCAAGCGAGTCTCGACCAGCTTCTGGAACAGGCTGCGCGCATCGACCTTGCCGCGGACGGTGCCATCCTTGGGGGACTTCAGCTCCCATTCGCCGCCGTCGCGCACCGCTTCCATGAACGCGTCGGGGATCAGCACGCCGTGGTGCAGGTTCAGCGCCTTGCGGTTGAAATCGCCCGAGGGCTTACGGATCTCGAGGAACTCCTCGATCTCCGGGTGCGACACGTCGAGATAGCAGGCGGCCGAGCCGCGGCGCAGCGAACCCTGGCTGATCGCCAGCGTCAGGCTGTCCATCACGCGCACGAAGGGGATGATGCCGCTGGTCTTGCCGTTGAGGCCGACCGGCTCACCGATGCCGCGCACATTGCCCCAATAGGTGCCGATGCCGCCGCCGCGCGACGCGAGCCAGACATTCTCGTTCCAGGTGTCGACGATGCCGTTCAGGCTGTCGGGCACGGAATTGAGGTAGCAGCTGATCGGCAGCCCGCGCCCGGTGCCGCCGTTCGACAGCACGGGCGTCGCCGGCATGAACCACAGGCGGCTGATGTAATCGTAGATGCGCTGCGCATGCGCGGCATCATCGGCGTAGGCGCTCGCGACGCGCACGAAGAGATCCTGATAGGATTCGCCCGGCAACAGGTAGCGATCCTGCAGCGTGTCCTTGCCGAAATCGGTCAACAGCGCATCGCGCGAATGATCGACCTCGATCGGGTACGGCTTGCGCAACGCACCCTTGGTCGCGCTCGCTTCCGCTGCGCCCGTGCCCTCGGCACTTGCTACTAAGGTGTCGGTTGCCATGTTCGCCTCGTTCGCGTCTCTAAAATCCATCGCCGCCGTTCCCCCAGTTGAGCTCGTCCGAATCGGAGGCGAGCCATCATGCTACACCCGAACGCGCTTCACTAAGAACAAAAAGGGATCAATGTGGGTGCCTCGCCCGCATGTCCGTTCCCTTCAGCGGCAGAGCGGCCGCTATCTGTTCTACCAGCACTAGCGCCCGCCGTAGCAGTCTACCCCCACAGATTGTGGCAGAGCGCGCGAAGAGGCAAGGGGGAAGGTGGTCTCGAAGCGGCCATTTGAGCGCCACTCCGTCGCCTCGCCATGCGGCGACGCGTGGACTTCCGCGGGGTTCGCGAATTGCAAGACTGAAGGTCGCCAGGGAAAAATTTTCCCGGGCTTGTGGCGCGGCGCCGGACATGCGGCCGGGGCGGGTCTAACGCGTCGCTGGCGCTCCCGACCAGCGCAGAACTGCGGCGCTCAGCCCGCCTTGCGCAGCGTGCGCGGCTGCGCCGGCGACAGGCGTTCCATGTCGAAATGGCGGGTGAATTCCAACCCGGCGCGGCCCTCGTCGACCCAGCGGATCACGGCGGGGAACATCTCCTCCTCGACCAGTTCGATGCGCACCTCGGCGCCGACCGCCTCTTCCGGGAAGTCGACGCCGTCGATCATCACCCCGGTCGCCGACAGGTTGCGGATCCGCACCTCGCCGGTGTCGCCGCCGACCTCGAGCCGCGCCGATCGCAGCACGGTGGACCGCGCGGCGCGGCTGACGCGATGGCCCACCGCAAGCGCCGCGCCGTCCTGTTCGCGGAACAGCGCCAGCATCTCGGCGGCGCGGCCGGGGCGGCCATAGACGAAGCCCTGGATGTGGCTGCAGCCAAGGTCGCGGATCAGCGCGATCTCGTCCTGCTGCTCGACGCCCTCGGCGGTGGTTTCCATCCCCAGCGTCTCGGCCAGCGTGACGATCGCGCGGATGATCGCTGCGTTGCGGTTGCCCGCCTGGATCGCACCGCGCACGAAGCTCTGGTCGATCTTGATCTTGTCGAACGGCGCCTTCTTCAGATAGCCGAGCGAGGAATAGCCGGTGCCGAAATCGTCGAGCGCCAGGCGAACCCCGATCCCCTTCAGCGCCCGGAACATGTGGCTGGAGGAGGAATCGTCGGTCAGGAAGACGCTTTCGGTGATTTCCAGCTCCAGTCGGCTGGCGGCGAGACCGGCGGAGGCAATCGCGCTGGTGACGATCGCCGGCAGCGCGGGATTGGCGAACTGGATCGCCGAGACGTTGACGGCGATGCGGACCGGGTCGGGCCATTGCGCCGCTTCCGCGCAGGCGGTGCGCAGGACCCACTCGCCGATCGCCTCGATCATCCCGCATTCCTCCGCGATCGGGATGAAGTCGGCCGGGCTGACCGCGCCGCGGGTCGGATGCACCCAACGCAGCAGCGCTTCATAGCCGACCACGCGCTCGCTGCTGGTCGAAACGACGGGCTGATAGACAAGGTGGAATTCGTCGTTGGCGAGCGCCTGGCGAAGATCGTCCTCCAGCCGCTTGCGGTTCTGCGCGCCGGCCAGCATCTCCTCGCGGAAGAAGCGTGAAACGCCGCGGCCGTCCGCCTTGGCGGCGTAGAGCGCGAGGTCGGCATTGCGGATCAACGTCTCGCTGTCATTGCCATGTTCGGGTGCGATGGCGATGCCGATCGAACAGCCGATCGACACTGACGAGCCGCCCAGGAAATAGGGCTGCGACAAGGCGGCGATGATCTGCTGCGCCAGCGCGCCCAGACGTTCGCGATTGCCCTCGCGCGGCAGGACTACCTGAAACTCGTCGCCGCCCAGGCGCCCGACGAGGCCCGCGTCGCCGACGCTCTGCTGCAGCCGATGGGCGACCTGTTTCAGCAGTTCGTCGCCCATCTGGTGGCCGAGCGTGTCGTTCACCGCCTTGAACCGGTCGAGGTCGAGCAGCAGCAGCGCGTTGGTGCTGCGTGCGCCCGTGACTGGCGCCAGCGTCTGATCGAGCGACAGGCGCATCCGCTGGCGATTGGCGAGGCCGGTCAGGCTGTCGAACAGTGCCAGCCGCGTGATCTCCGCATCGGCACGACGCTTTTCGGTGAGGTCGGAGCCGAAGCCGATGAAGCCGTGGAATCGGCCAAGATCGTCCAGCAGCGGCCGGCCGGAGATCGACCACCATCGGTCGCCGCCCGCCTCGAACGCGGGGCGCACCGAATAATCGGAGAAACTGGTGCGCGCCGACAGGTGAAAGGTCAGCGTCCGCTCGGTATCCGCCATGGTCGAATCGACCCGGAAAACCTCCACCAGCCGCTGGCCCAGCGGCATGAAGCCAAGCGTCTGCAACTCGTTGACCAGCTTGCCGCTGAGGTGAACCAGGCAGCCATAACGGTCGGTCTGCCAGAACCAGCCCGTGCTGTGGCTTTCATATTCCGCGATCAGCCGGACCGCGAGGACTCGGTCACGTTCCTCCTGCTCGCGCGTGCCCAGCGCCTGATGATCGCGCCGCGCCATGCGCAACACGCCGACCAGCAACAAGGTGGCGAGCACGATCGCGGCGGCCGACGCTGCGCCCAGCCCCGCGTTCACCGGCACCAGCATCGCCAGCGTGAGCGCCAGGGCGAGCGAGGCGACGCGCACAGAATGAAGCGCGATCGCCGCCATGATGATCGCGCCGAAGCAGGTCACGAAGGCGGTGACCTGAAGCGATCCGCCGGGCAGATGCTGTATCACCGCAAGCTGCAGCGACAGCGCCGCGGACAGTAAAGCGACCAGAGTCGTCAGGATCGTCACGCGGCGATGCGGCGGCAGCGCCCGGGCGGCGGGGAGGGCAAGCAATCCCCAGATCATCAGCGGCAGGACCGCGAGCAGCGGCAGCAGCCCCACGGTGCGCGCAGTGGGCGTGCCGCTCAGGCCAAGCGCCAGCGCCAGCCCGGCCGTACCCAGCAGCAGCACCGCGGCAACGACGGGCCACAAGGCGGCGACGTCATTGAGCCGTTTTTCGGTCGCCTCGTTGATCGCGTCATGGCCGGTGGCGACAAGCCCCAGCGCCTCAGCGAGGCGGGGCTGCTCCGGCGCGAGCGGGCGCGGTGTACGGCGTACGAATCCCATCCCGCCGACGGTAGGGGGAGAGGATTGGCAAAACGTTTATGGCTAGGGGGCACAGCGACGCCCCCGTTGCACTCGCCGCCGGCGCGCCATAGTGCACCGCCTCATGACCACGACGATCCGCGCCGCAGACCTGATCGAGAGCGTTGCCGATGCGCTCCAGTTCATCAGTTACTATCACCCGATGGATTACATCCGCGCCTTGGGCGACGCCTATGAGGCGGAGCAGGGCCCGGCCGCGAAGGACGCGATCGCGCAAATCCTGACGAACAGCCGCATGTGCGCGGAAGGCCACCGGCCGATCTGCCAGGACACCGGCATCGTCAACGTGTTCGTGAAATGGGGCATGGATTGCCGCATCGACGACACCGATCGCTCGATGCAGGAAATCGTCGATGAGGGCGTGCGCCGGGCATATCTGAACCCGGAGAACAAGCTGCGTGCCTCGGTCCTCGCCGATCCCGCCTTCACGCGCCGCAACACCAAGGACAACACGCCCTGCGTCCTCCATGTCGAGATGGTACCGGGCAGCAAGGTCTCGGTCGACGTCGCGGCCAAGGGCGGCGGCAGCGAGAACAAGTCCAAGTTCAAGATGATGAACCCCAGCGATTCGATCGTCGACTGGGTGCTGGAAATGCTGCCGCAGATGGGCGCCGGCTGGTGCCCGCCGGGGATGCTTGGCATCGGCATCGGCGGCACGGCGGAGCATTGCGTGCTCCTCGCCAAGAAGGCGCTGATGGAGCCGATCGACATGGGCCCGCTGAAGGCGCGCGGGCCCAAGAACGACATCGAGGCGCTGCGCATCGAGATCTTCGACAAGGTCAACGCGCTCGGCATCGGTGCACAGGGCCTGGGCGGCCTGTCCACCATCCTCGACGTCAAGATCATGGACGCGCCGTGCCACGCCGCGGGCAAGCCGGTGGCGATGATCCCGAACTGCGCCGCCACCCGCCACGCACATTTCACGCTCGACGGCAGCGGCCCGGCGTATCTCGAGACGCCGAAGCTGGATGAGTGGCCCAAGGTCAACTGGACGCCGGACAAGGCCGCGATCCGCGTCGATCTCGACACGCTGACGCCCGAGATGGTTCGCTCGTGGAAGCAGGGCGACCGCCTGCTGCTGAACGGCAAGATGCTGACCGGGCGTGACGCCGCGCACAAGCGGATCAAGGACATGCTCGATGCGGGCGAGGAGCTGCCGGTCGAGTTCAAGGGCCGCGTGATCTATTACGTCGGCCCGGTCGATCCGGTCGGCGAGGAAGTGGTCGGCCCGGCCGGCCCCACGACCGCCACGCGGATGGACAAGTTCACGCGCATGATGCTCGACCAGGGCCTGCTCGCGATGGTCGGCAAGGCCGAGCGCGGCCCCGCGGCGACCGATGCGATCAAGGACGCCCAGAGCGCCTATCTGATGGCGGTCGGCGGTGCGGCCTATCTCGTCGCGCGCGCGATCAAGGGATCCAAGGTCGTGGGCTTCGAGGATCTCGGCATGGAAGCGATCTACGAGTTCGAGGTGGAGGACTTCCCGGTCACCGTCGCCGTCGACAGCGAGGGCAACAACGTCCACCAGCTCGCCCCGCTCGTCTGGCGTGACAAGATCGCCAAGGAAGGCCTGCTGCAGCCCGCATAAGGGCGCGGCTGCTTCAGGAGACGGCGCCATGAGCACGCGGCATCTGGTCGATCCCGAACTGCTGCCGCTGCTCGACCTGTGGCCGGCCGTGACCATGTCGGCGGAGGTGCTGGAGCAGGCGCGCAGCTGGCCCGCCCCGCCGCCGCCCGCCGACGATGACGGCGTGGTGATGGAGCGGATCAGCGTGCCCGGCCCGGCCGGCGCACCCGATCTCGGCCTCGTCATCTTCCGCCCGGCCGAGCCGGTGCAGGACGCCGGCGGCATCTGCCACATGCACGGCGGCGGCTTCGTGCTCGGCACGCCGGAGGGCAGCGCCGCGCGGCTGCGCCCGATGGTCGCCGCGCTCGGTTGCGTCATCGTCTCGGTCGACTATCGCCTCGCGCCGGAGACGCCGTTCCCCGGACCGATCGAGGATTGCTACGCCGGCCTCGCCTGGACCTTCGCCAATGCCGCGCGCCTCGGCATCGATCCGGCGCGGATCGGCGTGATGGGCGAAAGCGCCGGCGGTGGGCTGGCAGCCGCGCTGGCGCTGCTCGCCCGCGACCGCTGCGAGTATCGCCTCGCCTTCCAGCACCTGCTTTATCCGATGATCGACGATCGCACCGGCGTGATCGAAGGCGACCCGCTGACCGGCGAGTTCATCTGGAGCCGCGAGAGCAACCGCTTTGGCTGGCAGGCGATGCTTGGCCAAGCGCCGGGCGGGGAGGGCGTCTCACCCTATGCCGCCGCGGCGCGCGCGGAGGACCTCACCGGCCTGCCGCCCACCTATATCGCGACGGGGAGCCTCGATCTCTTCCGCGACGAGAACATCGCCTACGCCCAGCGCCTCCTTGCCGCCGGCGTGCCGACCGAATTCCACATCTGGCCCGGCGCCATCCACGGCTTCGACGGCGCCCCCGACGCAGCGATCACGCGCGAGGCGAACCAGTCCCGAATTGCGGCGCTGCGGCGTGTGGTTTGACTCTAGCTCCTGAGGTCCCGCCTAGATCGCGACCGGTTGCCGGTGAGCAGCTGGCTGCTTGTCCGATCTCAGCAGGCTCCCGCCTGCTCGGCACCATAGCGTGCTTGTGCCTTGGTATACTTGGAGCCAGCGTCAGACGATAATTGTTCGACGAGCCCGCTGCACGAGAATCCGGTCATATCCAAATACTGTTTAGCTGAGCGTACTGCCTGCTCGTTCCAATCCACCGTCAGGCTGTCGACCGCTGCAGTGGCATCCGCGATACTGTAGCCGTCTCCCGCGCCGGATGAGAGCTGCTCGATCAGTCCCTCACGTGAGAAGCCAGTCATGTTCAAATATTGCTGCGCGCTTCTCGCCGCGTTCGCCCTCGGACCGAATAGCCCTACGTTTGAACGAGTTTCCGACGCTTCTGAAGCGGTTGCTCCTTGGTTATCATCCGAGTTGGCCTTCGATAATTTACTGGTGGCTTCACCCACGTTTTCGCTTGCTACCATGTTTGCCGATGGAGTGGGGTCCGAGCCTGAGCTTAAAAGTGATCCGAAGATCCCAAGTGCCACAAGCGTTCCTAATGCGATCAGGCAGCCCTTTCCCTGTCCCGGCTTCTTGTCCGGCAGCGATGAATCGCCTTGCTCAGACGACGCGATGTTCTCAAATGAGTGGCCGCAAAATCGGCAGATCTTTGCCTCAGATTTTATCGTTTCAGCACACTGTGGGCACTTCTTCTCGTCAGCTTCCATCGATCTTCCCCCTGTTGTCGCCAACTGAAGTTGTGATCGGGGCCAAGTCAACCGCAGAGCGGATAAAGTCCGGGACGGGTCAGGTTGCGTCCTTAATCCGCGTCGATCTAGTTAGCCGTCAAGGACCTGTTGTAACTTTTGCTTGTGGGCTTGTCCCAACCTCGCGGCTGCCGCACAGATCGGCGGATGGTTTCCATGACATGGCGGCGCCCCGGGCGGCGGCGGAGTGACGCGCGGGGCGTGGCCTGATGCTCGTCCTGGCCGGCCTCGCGATCATCGCGCTCGGCTTCCTCCTGCGCTTCAACCCGATGCTGGTGATCGCTGCCTCCGCGCTCGTCACGGGGCTCGCCGCGGGGATCGATCCGCTCGCCATCCTTGCCGCGTTCGGCAAGGCGTTCAACGACACGCGCTACGTCACTGCCATCTATATCGTGCTTCCCGTCATCGGCCTGCTGGAACGCAACGGCTTGCAGGCACGCGCTCGCTCGCTGGTTGGCGGGCTGAAGGGGCTGACGACCGGGCGGCTGCTGATGGCCTATCTCGCCTTCCGCCAGATCACTGCCGCGCTTGGCCTGACCTCCGTCGCGGGGCCCGCGCAGACCGTCCGCCCGCTGATCGCGCCGATGGCGGAGGCCGCGGCGGGCGAGGCGCATGATCCCGAAAAGGTGAAGGCGATGGCCGCCGCCACCGACAATATCGGGCTGTTCTTCGGCGAGGACATCTTCATCGCGATCGGATCGATCCTGTTGATGAAGGGTGTGCTGGAAGGCTACGGCATCTTCGTCGAGCCGCTGCACATGTCCGTCTGGGCGATCCCCACCGCGGTTGCCGCCTTCGCCATCCACGGCACGCGGTTGTGGCTGCTTGATCGCAGGGCGCGGCGCGCATGATCGGGCTGAACTTCGTCTATCTCGTTGCGGGGCTGACGTTCCTCGCCTTCGCGATCCTCTCGTTCAGCGAGCGGCGCTGGGCCAATACCGGCTTCTACGCGCTGGTGGCGACGAGCTTCCTCGTCGGCGACTGGCTGGGCGACATTGGCAATGGCGTGCTCGTCCTCGCGCTGGTGGCGATCGCCGCGAGCGGGCGGATGAAGCGGCGCGTGCCGACGGGCGAGCCAGCAGCGCGCGGCGCGATGGTGTTCGTGCCCGCATTGGTGATCCCGGCGACGGCGCTGATCGGCACCTTCGTGTTCAAGCAATTCCCCGCAGTGTTCGACGGCCGGCAGGCGACCTTGGTGGCGCTGGCGGCTGGCGTGCTGCTGGCGCTCGCACTTTGCTACGCCTGGCTCCGGCCGGCGCCCGGCGAGCCGTTCCGCGCTGGCCGTGCTTTGATGGACGATATCGGCTGGGCCGCGGTGCTGCCGCAGATGCTCGCGAGCCTCGGCGCTGTGTTTGCGCTGGCGGGTGTCGGCGAGGTGGTCGGCCGGCTCATCGGCGTCGCCATACCCACCGGCAGCGTGCTTGGCGCGGTGCTCGCCTTCGGGCTCGGCATGGCGCTGTTCACGATGGTGATGGGCAATGCCTTTGCCGCCTTCCCGGTGATGGCCGCGGCGGTCGGCATCCCGCTCCTGATCCAGGCCTATGGCGCCGATCCCGCACCGGTCGCGGCGGTCGGCATGCTCGCGGGCTTCTGCGGCACGTTGATGACGCCGATGGCGGCGAACTTCAATCTCGTCCCCGCCGCGCTGCTTGAGTTGAAGGATCGCAACGGCGTGATCCGTGCGCAGGTGCCGACGGCGCTGCCGCTGCTCGTGTTCAATGTGCTTTTGTTGTGGTGGATCGTTGCATGACCCTGACGCCCGATATCGCCGCCGGCTTCGCCCGGCTCACGCTGGGCCATGTCGGGCAGCGTTATCCCTTCAAGCTCGATCAGGTGCTGACCGGGCCGGAGGACCTGCGCGAGCCGCATGAAATCCACCCGATCTTCCACGGCAGTTTCGATTGGCACAGCTGCGTCCACGGCTGGTGGCAGTTGCTGACGATCGCTCGGCTGTTCCCCGATCTGCCCGAGGCGCTGGAGATCCGCCGCCGCGCGGAGGAGATGCTGGTGCCCGACAAGGTGGCCGGCGAACTGGCGGTGCTCACGCGGCCGTACGCCGCCGGTTTCGAGCGGCCGTACGGCTGGGCCTGGGCGCTGGCGCTGCATGGCGAAGCGGTGCGGCATGACGCGGCCTGGGGCGCGGCGCTGGAGCCGCTGGCGCGCGCCTTTGCCGAGCGGTTTCACCAGCACCTGCCCAAGCTCACCTATCCGATCCGCGTCGGCACCCATTTCAATACCGCCTTCGCGCTGACGCTCGCGCGCGATTGGGCGCTCGACCATGATCCCGCGCTGGTGACGCTGATCGACATGCGCGCTCGCCACTGGTTCGGCGAGGATCGCGGCTGCCAGGCATGGGAGCCGGGCGGCGACGAGTTCCTGTCCCCCGCCTTGTGCGAGGCGCTGCTGATGAGCCGCGTGCTGGGCGACGGCTTCGCTGGCTGGTTCGACGTCTTCCTGCCGGATGCCGTCGCCGGTCGCCCGCAGAGCCTGTTCACTCCTGCCGTGGTTTCGGATCGCAGCGACGGAAAGATCGCGCACCTCGACGGCCTCAATCTCAGCCGCGCCTGGTGCTGGCGCTCGATCGCCGCCGCGCTGCCGGCTCATCCCATCGCGCCGGTGACGCGCGCCGCGGCGGACGATCATCTTGCCGCCAGCCTGCCGCACCTTGCCGACGATTACATGGGCACGCACTGGCTGGCGACCTTCGCGCTCCTCGCACTCACTGTTTGAAAGGGGCTGGCGCCAAGGGGCTGACCGTGCGAACCCGATCTTCGAATCGTTGGAAGCGGGAGAGGAAAATGGCGCTGAAGACGCGCGTCACCGAGATGCTCGGGATCGAGAAGCCGATCATCCAGGCGGCGATGGGCTGGATTGCACGGTCGCACCTGTCGTCGGCCGTGTCGAACGCCGGCGGCATGGGAATCATCGAGACGTCGTCGGGTGAGCTCGACGCGGTGCGCGACGAGATCCTCAAGATGCGGCAGCTGACCGACAAGCCGTTTGGCGTGAACGTGGCCCAGGCGTTCGTGCGCGATCCGGGCATCATCCAGTTCGTGATCGATCAGGGCATCCGCTTCGTCACCACCTCCGCCGGGGACCCGATGAAATATACCGCCATGCTGAAGGCGGCGGGACTCACCGTGTTCCACGTCGTGCCCAACCTCGCCGGTGCGCTCCGCGCGGTCGAGGCCGGCGTCGACGGCCTGATCGTAGAGGGTGGCGAGGGCGGCGGGTTCAAGAACCCGAAGGACGTTTCCACCATGGTGCTGGTGCCGCAGGTGGTCGAGGCCGTCGACGTGCCGGTCGTCGCCGCGGGCGGGATCATGGATGGCCGCACCATGGCCGCGGCCTTCGCGCTCGGCGCGGAGGGCGTGCTGATGGGCACGCGCATCCTCTCCTCCGCCGAAAGCCCGGTGCACGAGAATTGGAAGACGGCGATCGTCGAGGCGGACTCGACCGACACCGTGTTCCTCAACCGCAGCGGCCCGGGCCCAGCGCTCCGCGCATTGCGTACCGAGCGCACGACCCGGATCGAGAAGGAAGGGACGCCCAACATCTTCGGCGAATTCGCCGACACCCAGGCGGTCTATTTCGGCGGCGACCTGGAGGCGGGCATCGCGCTCACCGGCCAAGTGGCGGGCCGCATCCGCGAGGTGAAGCCGGTCGCGCAGATCTTCGACGAGACGATGGCGGAATATGAAGCGACGGTCGCGCGCCTGCCGCGGTCCGCGTGAGGGGAGAGGAAGAATGAGCGAAGACGTAACCTACGAAGTGTCCGAAGGCGTCGCCACGCTGACGCTGAACCGGCCGGACCGGATGAACACCATCTCCGGCCCGATGCTGGACGAACTCACCCGCTTGCTGGTGAAGGCGGGCGAGGATCGCGACGTGCGGGTGATCGTGCTGACCGGCACGGGGCGCGCCTTCTGCGCTGGGCTCGATCTCAACGCGGCATCGAAGGGGGAGGGGATCGGTTCATCGTCGGCCACCTTCGGCGCGACGATCGACCTCCGCAACACGCCGCCGACCGTGCTCCACGCGCTCGACAAGCCGGTGATCGCCGCGCTCAACGGCTCGGCCGCCGGCTATGGTATGGACCTGGCGCTCGGCTGCGACATCCGCGTCATGGCGTCGGAGGCAAAGCTCGCCGCGGCGTTCGTGAAGCGCGGTGTCCTCCCCGAATCGGGCGGCACCTGGTTCCTGCCGCGCATGATCGGCTGGGCCAAGGCGGCTGAGATCGTCTTTACCGGCCGCACGCTGTCGGCGGAGGATTGCCTCAAGGAGCGGCTCGTCAACGAAGTCGTGCCGGCCGATCAGGTCGCCACGCGCGCGCGCGAGCTGGCGCTGGAGATCGCCGCCAACGCGCCGATGGCGGTGCAGGGCGCCAAGCGACTGATGCGCATGGGGATGGAGGAAACCTTCGATACCCATGTGCAGCACGTATATCTGCAGCTGCTGCCGCTGTTCCAGAGCCAGGATTTCCGCGAGGGCATGGCAAGCTTCCTCGAAAAGCGTCCGGCAAAGTTCACCGGCAAGTAACGCCCCGGGCGCGGCGCCGCGGTCATCATCCCGCGGCGCCGATCGCCCGCATTAACGATGATGATTGATCGATCGCTTACCATCGGCGGGCACGAGCGCCCGTATGCGCCACGATCGTTCCTTCCATCGCACCACGCGCCGCGCCGCCAAGCCGATTTCCTTCTGGCCCGCGCCGCGCCGACGGCGGAAGCTGCCGTTTGCGGCCGCACTTGTCCTCGCGATCGCCACTGGCCTTGCCACCGGCGTCTGGTTCGTTCCCGAGCCCGGCACGCCGGCCACCGCTAACACATCAGCGATTCGCCACTTTTCGCTCTGCCATCGCGGCGGCGGCGAGAATTGCGTCGTGGATGGGGACACCATCTGGATCGGCGGCGAAAAGGTGCGCCTTGCCGATATCGACACGCCCGAAACGCACCCGCCGCGCTGTGCCGAGGAGGCGGCGCTCGGCGAGCAGGCAACACGACGATTGCAGGAACTGCTCAACACCGGCCCCGTCACGCTGGCTGACGCCGATCGCCCGACTGATCGTTACGGTCGCCGCCTTGCGATCGTCACGCGTGACGGCCAGTCGCTGGGCGACACGCTGATCGCTGAGGGGCTGGCGCGCCCGTGGGAAGGACGCCGCCGCCCCTGGTGCAGCTGATCGGTTGCGCCCAGAGGCTCAGCCGCGCAGCCGCTCGTGGTGGCGGATCACCTCGTCGATGATGAAACGCAGGAACTTCTCGCTGAACTCGGGGTCCAGCTCGGCTTCCTCCGCCAGCGCGCGGAGTCGTGCGATCTGCGCTTCCTCGCGGCCCGGATCGGCCGGGGGCAGCCCCGCCTCCGCCTTGTGACGACCCACCGCTTGCGTCACCTTGAACCGCTCGGCGAGCAGGCAGACGAGCGCCGCATCGATATTGTCGATGCTTTTACGATAACCTCTCAGCACTTCGTCCGTCATTCGCGCCCTCCCATGGCGTTCCCCGCAGTTGCGGCCTTGCCCGCGCGTCCGTAGAGGCTGTCGCAGATGAGCGCCACCGTCCAACGCCTTGCCGGCACCCAGCCGTCGCTAGACCCGATGATTCACCTCGTCGCGGATGACATGCTTCGCGTGAATGACGCGATCCGCAACCGGATGACGTCAGAGATCCCGTTGATCCCCGAACTTGCCGGTCATTTGATCGCCGGTGGGGGCAAACGGATGCGCCCGATGCTGACGCTCGCGAGCGCGCGGCTCGTCGGCTATTCGGGAAGCAGGCATCACGGGCTCGCCGCCGCGGTCGAGTTCATCCACACCGCGACGCTGCTGCACGACGATGTCGTCGACGGCTCCGACCTTCGCCGCGGCAAGCGCACGGCGAACACGATCTGGGGCAATCCGGCGAGCGTGCTGGTCGGCGATTTCCTGTTCTCCCGCTCGTTCGAGCTGATGGTGGAATCGGGCAGCCTGCGCGCGCTGAAGATCCTGTCCAACGCCAGCGCCGTGATCGCCGAGGGTGAGGTCAATCAGCTGACCGCCGCGCGCCGCGTCGATCTCGCCGAGGACCGTTATCTCGAGATCATCAACGCCAAGACGGCGGCGCTGTTCGCCGCGGCCTGCCGTATCGCCGCAGTCGTCGCTGATCGGCCCGAAGCGGAGGAAACGGCGCTCGACGCTTATGGCCGCAACCTTGGCATCGCGTTCCAGCTGGTCGACGACGCGATCGACTATACGTCGGACGCGGGGACGATGGGCAAGGACGCGGGCGACGATTTCCGCGAGGGCAAGATGACCCTGCCGGTCATCCTCGCCTATGCCCGCGGCGATGCGGAGCAGCGCGCCTTCTGGAAGGACGCGGTGGAGGGGCGCCGCGACAGCGACGAGGATTTCGCCCAGGCGATCGCGCTGGTCCAGTCGAGCCACTCGGTGGCCGACACCATGGCGCGCGCCCGCCATTACGGGCAGCAGGCGATCGACGCGATCGCCCCGTTCCCGGCCGGCGCGGCGAAGGACGCGATGATCGAGGCGGTCGAATTCGCGGTGGCGCGCGCCTATTGATCGATGGCGTCGGCGGGGTCAGCGCCCCGCTGGCGATCAGACCGACCCGTGCGGCTCCAGCACGCAGGGGTTCTCCCCGGTTTCGACCTGCAACGTCGCATGGCCGATGTTGAACCGATCGTGCAGCATGTCCTGTGCCTCCGCGAGGAAGGTGTCGCCCGGATGACCGGCGGGCATCAGCAGATGCGCGGTCAGGACCGGCTCAGTCGTCGACATGGGCCAGATATGCAGGTCATGCACCTGGGACACGCCCGGCAATTCGGCCAGCGCGGCCTGCACCCGATCATAATCGATCGCGCGCGGCACCGCGGCGAGGCTCATCTCCACCGTCTCGCGCAGCAGCCCCCAGGTCTGCCAGAAGATCAGCGCTGCGATGACGATGCTGACGATCGGATCGATCCAGCCGAAGCCGGACAGCCAGATGCCGATCCCCGCGACCACCACGCCGGCCGATACCGCCGCATCGGCGAGCATGTGGAGATAGGCGCCGCGAATGTTGACGTCGCCCTTGCGCCCGCGCGCAAACAGCCAGGCGGTCAGGCCATTGATCAGGATGCCGACCGCCGCCACCGCGGAAACCGTCAGGCCCGGCACGGGGGCGGGATCGGCAAAGCGCTGCGCCGCTTCCAGCACGATCGCGCCGAGTGCCACCAGCAACAGCAAGGCGTTGGCGAGGGCGGCCAGGATCGTCGACCCCTTCAGCCCATAAGTGAATCGCTTCGATGGTGGGGTACGAGCCAGCGCGGCACCCGCCCAAGCCACGGCCAGGCCCAGGACATCCGAAAGATTATGCCCCGCATCCGCCAGCAGCGCGACTGAGCCCGTCCACAGCCCGGCGCCCGCCTCCGCCACGACATAGACCAGGTTGAGCCCGATCCCGATCGCGAACGCCCGGTCCCAGGAGGCGGGAGGGGCGGGGTGATGATGGTGACCATGGCCATGAGCGTGCCCGTGGTCATGAGCGTGCCCGTGCCCATGCCCATGCCCATGCCCATCATCATGAGAGCCAGCGGCGGCGGAACCGTGGCCGCGCGTGTGTGCGTGGCCGTGATGATGCGCGTGACCCATGGTGCCAATCTAGCAGTGGCTCCCGGACGTGACCAGAACAGGCGCAGTGCACGATTGCCCACGCCGCCTTAACATATAGGCTGTACAGCCAACGCGATGCTTCGTGTCCTGACCCTGTCCAGCCTCTTCCCCGATGAGACGCGCCCCAATTTCGGCGTCTTCGTGGAACGCCAGACGCTGGGGCTGGCCGCCGCAGAGGATGTGACGGTGCGGGTCGTCGCGCCGGTCGGCCTGCCGCCGTGGCCGCTGCGCCGCCATCGACATTATCGCGCACCGGCGTCGCTTCCGCGCGCGGAGACGTGGAAGGGCCTGCACGTCGTGCGGCCACGTTTCACGACTTGGCCGGGAACGAAGGGTCGCTTCCATGTCGCGGCGTTAATACGCGCGCTGGCGCCTTTGCTCGACGACATGCGGCGCGACTTCCCGTTCGACGTGATCGATGCTTCCTTCTTCTTCCCCGACGGGCCTGCCGCGCTCGCGATGGGGCGGCGGTATGACGTGCCCGTGTCGATCAAGGCGCGCGGCGCGGACATTCACTTCTGGGGGACTCAGCCTGCCACCCGCGCTTCGGTGCTGGCCGCCGGGCAGGGGGCGGACGGGCTGCTCGCGGTATCTGGCGCGATGCGCGACGACATGGTCGCGCTCGGCATGCCGGGGGACCGGATCCGCGTGCATCATACCGGGGTTGATCTCGAACGGTTTGCGCCGGTCGACCGGGCAGCGGCGAAGGCAAGCATCGGCGTCGATGGGCCGCTCATCATCTCGGTCGGCGCGCTGATCCCGCGCAAGGGGCATGACATCGTCGTGGAGGCGATGCAGCATGTGCCGGGCGCAACGCTGTTGATCGCCGGGTCGGGGCCGGAGCATGCCGCGCTCGAGGAGGTCGCCCGCCACGCGGGTGTTGCCGCTCGCGTGCGCCTGCTGGGATCGGTGCCGCACGCCGATCTGCCCGCGCTGATCGCGGCGGCGGACGTCATGGCGCTCGCTTCTTCGTCGGAAGGATTGGCCAATGCCTGGGTGGAGGCGCTGGCCTGCGGTACGCCGATCGTGATCACGGCCGCCGGCGGCGCGGGTGAGGTGGTGACGGCCGCCAGCGCCGGGCGGGTCGTCGCGCGAACGCCGGCGGCATTTGCGGAAGGGATCAACGATCTTCTCGCCGCATCCCTGCCAGCGGACGAGGTGCGCGCTCATGCGGCGCGGTTCACATGGGCGGCGAACACGGCTGCATTGCGCGATCACCTGCTGCGGCTGGTGGCAAAGCGGCGCGAGCAGGCGGGCTGACGGGCGAGCCAAAAGAAAAGCCGCGGCGCCCCCCGACGCCGCGGCCTCTTTCCCCACGAATGGGAAGCGTCAGGCGACCTTGGCGGGCACCTCGTCCAGTTCGCGCAGCACGTAGCCGCGGCCCCAGACGGTTTCGATGTAATTTTCGCCCTCGCACGCCATGCTGAGCTTTTTGCGCAGCTTGCAGATGAAGACGTCGATGATCTTGAGTTCGGGCTCGTCCATGCCGCCATAGAGATGGTTGAGGAACATCTCCTTGGTCAGCGTCGTGCCCTTGCGGAGCGACAGCAGCTCCAGCATCGCATATTCCTTGCCCGTCAGGTGGACGCGCGCGCCATCGACCTCGACGGTCTTGGCGTCGAGGTTCACCGAGAGCTTGCCGGTCTTGATGACTGACTGCGAATGGCCCTTGGAGCGGCGGATCACGGCATGGATTCGCGCCACCAGTTCCTCGCGGTGGAACGGCTTGGTCACATAGTCATCCGCACCGAAGCCGAAGCTGCGGATCTTGGAATCCATCTCGTTCACGCCCGACAGGATCAGCACCGGCGTCGACACCCGCGCCACGCGCAGCTTTTTCAGCACGTCGTAGCCGTGCATGTCCGGCAGGTTCAGGTCGAGAAGGATGATGTCGTAATCGTAGAGCTTTCCGAGGTCCAAGCCCTCTTCGCCCAGATCCGTCGAATAGACGTTGAACCCCTCGGCAGAGAGCATCAGATCGATGGCCTTGGCGGTCGTCGGCTCGTCCTCGATCAACAGCACGCGCATACGTCATTCCCCCGTTTGCGAGCGTGTGGCGAAGCGACACACCCCAAGCGATCCATTAACCATTCAACATCTGAACGCAAAAGGTAAATAAGACATTAATCCAGCTTTTCCGGCGAGTCGCGTTCATTGCCGGCTGAATCGAACAAGGTGCGATGCCGGCTGCGGGGGATGTCCTCGCCCAGTGTGTCGCGCAGATAGAGGCTGCGGATCAACGTATAGATCACGACCAGCAGCGCGGCCGAAAAGAACAGGCCGAACAATCCGAACACCGCCCCGATCGCCAGCACCGAGAACAAGGTAATCGCCGGAGGGATGGCCACCACGCGGCTGGTGACAAAGGGGGTGATGAAGTTGGTCTGGATCACCCGCACTGCGGCAAAGACACCCAGTGCCCAAAGCACATGGCTGACCGACTGGGTCGCCGCCAGGCCGAGCGCCGGGATCATCGCCGCCACCGGGCCGACATAGGGGATAAACTCGCTCAGCCCCGACAACAGCCCCAGCGCCGCGGCGGACGGCACCTCCAGCCACCACAGGCCGAGCCCGACGAGCACCCCCATGCTCGTCATCTGGATCAGTTGCGCGCGCAGCCACAGGCGCAGCGTCGATGCCGTGTCGCCCAGCGCGTCCTCCACGACGGCGCGCTTGGAGGGCGGCATCAGCAGCAGAAAGCCGCGCTCGTACACCTTGGGATCGACCGCGAAGAAGATCGCGCCGACCAGGACCAGGAGCGCGTTGATCGCCAGTTGGCCCGCCCCTTCGGCAAGGCCACCGATGTCCTGCGCCACGCGGCTGCCCGCAAAGGCGGCGCGCACCGCGTCCACCACCTTGGCCCCGACCGGCGAGATCGACAGCTGATCACCGATCTCGTCCAGGATGCCGGGCAGGCGGGTCACCAGCACGTTGACCTGCGTGCGGAACTCCACCCCGAACAGCCAGCCCAGAAAGACGATCAGCGCCAGCACGGTGAGGATCGCAGCGACCAGGGCGGGCCGGGCCGGTACGCGTAGCCGTTCATTGTAGATCTCGGCGATCGCGTGAATGACGATCGCGCCGAGGACCGATCCAAAGGCGAGGATCAGCAGATCCCCGATGAAGTACAGCGTGGCTGCCAGCGCTATGACGCCAAGCGTCAGGAACAGGCGGCGAATGAAACGCGCGTCGTCGTCATCGGGGGATAGCCGGCTCATGCACTGCAAAGTCTGGCAGCAGCGGCCCGGTTCCGCCAGCCGGGCCGATTGGTCAGCGGCGACCGCCCGGCTGCACCTTGGGTTCGCTGGCAAGCCATTGCGCGAGCGACAGCTCGCTGGTGGGGCGAGTCTCGGCGCTCATCCCGTTTTCCATCATCTCCAGCGCCCAATGCGCGCGCTCCTCATGCTGCGAGGCGACCGCGTCGCGCGGAACCCACAGGTCATATTCGCGCATGTGCGCGTCGGCTGCTGTGAAAAGGACGCAGATATCCGCCGCCACGCCGATCAGGACGAGCGCGACACGCCCAGCCGCGGCAGCAGGGCGGGCAGCGTGGTGGCATAAAAGCCGGAGGATTCGGGCTTGATGACGAAGTAATCGTCGGGTTGCGGCCTCAGCTGGTCGAGCAGGTCGCCGCCCTTGCTGTTCGCGACATGCGCGATCAGTTGATGCGGTTCATCGTGCCAGCGGCCATAATTGTCATTGACGAAGATGACGGGGACCTTTGCTTCGGCCGCCTGGCGTCGAAGCGAGGTAACCGGTTCCATCATTGCGGCAACAGCGTGCTTCAGTGCGTCTCCGCCATTGAAATCAAAGGTATTCAGTAGGTCGATGGCCAGGATGGCGGCGTTGCTGCTCATGTCGTTCACCGTAACCGCGGTACCATGGCGAACAACGATATAGATCAGGATAAGTTGATTTTATCTGCAGCGATCACGCGCGGATCTCTCAAAAGGAAAACGCCCGGATCGTTTCCGATCCGGGCGCCTGCGTGACGATTGCTCGTCAGCCCCCTTGTGCTACCGCCCGCGCGCCTCAACTGGGAGGCGGGGCAGAAAGCTTCCCCGAACCACGGCCTTTGCCTGTGTGCCAGTGGCTCGTTGCTACGTGCTCCTTGGTGGCGCGTCCACGAAAATGAACCGCAGCTAAACAGATTGATCGGGGCGTGTGATGATTCCGCAACAGCAACATTGCCAGTGCCGGCCCGCGCCGATACAGCGCGGGACATGATCCTGTCGCGCTACGAACGAATGATCGCGCGGCGCTATCTGCTTCCCGGGCGCGGTGAACGCTTCATTGTCCTCGTGGCTGGGTTCAGCCTGGGCGCGGTGATGCTGGGTGTCGCGGCGCTCGTGATCGTGATGAGCGTCATGAATGGCTTCCGGGCCGAACTTTTCGACAAGATTGTCGGCTTGAACGGCCATGCGGTGGTGCAGGGCGTCGGCGGGCGGCTGACCGACTGGCGGGAGGTCATCCGGGAGGCTGATGCGACCCCGGGTATCGTCAGCGCCGTGCCGCTGGTCGAGCAGCCGTTGATGTCGACCTATAACGGGCGCGTCGAGGCGGTCCTGGTACGCGGGATGCGCGTTCAGGACATCCGCTCCAACACGACGATCGGCAGCAAGGTCATCACCGGTACGCTCAGCTCGCTCACGCCTGGTGCGGGGCGCGTCGCGATCGGGTCGCGGCTGGCGGAATCGCTCGGCGCCACGGTGGGGTCGGAGATCACGCTGATCAACCCGGCGGGCCAGACGACCCCGTTCGGCACCGTGCCGCGCTACGTCAATTACACTGTGTCGGCGGTGTTCGAGATCGGCGTGTACGATTTCGACAAGGCCTATGTGATCATGCCGATGGAGGATGCGCAGACGCTGCTGCTGCTCGGCGACGCGGTGGGGATGATCGAGCTGGAGACGGTGGACGCCGATCGGGTCGGGCAGATCCTGGCGCCGCTGGCGGAGAAGGTCAGCCGTTTCGCCGTGATCAGCGACTGGCGCCAGATGAACGCCCAATTGTTCGAGGCGCTGGCGGTGGAGCGGATCGCGATGTTCGTGGTGCTGTGCATCATCATCCTGGTCGCGGCGTTCAACATCGCCTCCTCGCTGATCATGCTGGTGCGCGCGAAGACCCGCGACATTGCCATCCTGCGCACGATGGGCGCGACACGCGGCGCGATGATGCGCATCTTCATGACCGTGGGCGTGACGATCGGTGCGCTTGGCATCATCGCGGGCCTGGTCCTGGGCGCGTTGTTCCTGTTCTATCGTCAGGCGGTGGTGAATTTCGTGCAGTTCGTCACGGGCCAGGAATTGTGGGATCCATCGATCCGCTACCTCACCGAATTGCCGTCAAAGCCCGACCCGGTGGAGATTGTCGCCATCGTGCTGATCACGGCGCTGATGACGCTGCTTGCCACCGTCTATCCGGCGTACAAGGCGGCAAGCACCGATCCTGTCCAGGTACTGCGTTATGAGTGATGGGCCGATGACCGCCGTCCTGCAAACCGAGGGGCTGTCGCGCAGCTTCACCCAGGGCGGTGAGACGATCGAGGTGCTTCGCGGCGTCAACCTGGCGGTCGCGCCGGGGGAGATCGTCGCGCTGCTCGGGCCCTCCGGTTCGGGCAAGTCCACGCTGCTGCAGGCGGTCGGACTGCTCGAGGGTGGCTTCGACGGGTCGATCCGCATTGCCGGCGAGGAGGCCGCACGGCTCGACGCCAACGGGCGCACGCAGGTGCGGCGCGACCGGCTGGGCTTCGTCTACCAGTTTCATCACCTGCTGCCCGATTTCAACGCGGTCGAGAATGTCGTCCTGCCGCAGCTGATCCATGGTGCCACGACGGAGGCTGCGAACGATCGTGCCGCTGCGCTGCTCACCGCGCTGGGGCTCGGCCACCGGCTGACGCACCGTCCCAGCCAATTGTCGGGCGGCGAGCAGCAGCGCGTCGCGGTCGCGCGCGCGCTGGCCAACCGCCCGGCGCTGATCCTCGCTGACGAGCCGACCGGCAATCTCGACGAACATACCGCCGATCGCGTGCTGGGCGAATTCCTGCGGCTGGTTCGCGAGGAAGGATCGGCGGCGCTGATTGCGACCCATAATGAACGGCTGGCCGGCCGGATGGACCGTGTCGTGCGGCTGCACGAAGGGGTGATCGAGCCTGCTTGAGTTGCGCGCCGTATTGAGAGACGCTGGCCGGGCATGCCGGCGGTGAACAGGGAGAGGGGCTGATGGCTGCGATCACCGATTTCGAGGTGAAGACCGCTGAGGGTGGCATGGCATCACTGGCTGATTACCGTGGCAAGGTGCTGCTGATCGTCAACACGGCCTCCAAATGCGGCTTCACCCCGCAATATGAGGGGCTGGAGGCGCTGCATCGCGACTATGCGGCGCGCGGGTTCGAGGTGCTGGCCTTTCCCTGCAACCAGTTCGGCGCGCAGGAGCCGGGCGATGCCGCGGAGATCGCGAACTTCTGCTCACTCACCTATGACGTGACCTTCCCCGTGTTCGCGAAGATCGAGGTCAACGGCCCCAACGCCGATCCCCTGTTCGAGCGGCTGAAGGCGGAGGCGCCCGGCGTGCTCGGCTCCAAGGCGATCAAGTGGAATTTCACCAAGTTCCTGGTCGATCGCGATGGGGCGGTGGTGCATCGTTATGCGCCCACCACCAAGCCGGAGGACATCCGGCGCGATATCGAGAAGCTGCTCTGACGCGGCGCTCCGCTCGGCTCTTTACCCGGGAAAGGTGAAGGCCGATGCGTTGCTGCGATGATCGATACCGGCCATGATCGCGGTGATCCCGCCGAGCAGGAAGCTGATCCCCAGGATGAACCCGGGCAGCGTCAGCGCCGACATGGGCACCGTCGCCACGATCAGCATGGCCAGCAGGATGTTGACGATCCCCAGCGCGATCATCAGCCAGCGTTGCCGCCGCACGCGAACGCCGAACACGATCTCCATCACGCCGCGCACCATCAGCCAGGCGGCGACCACCACGGTCAGTGAAATGGCGCCGGTCAGCGGCTGCACCACCATGATGCCACCTGCGACGAGCGACAGCAGGCCCAGCAGGATCGAATAGACCCGGCTGTCCGATCCCGTGCCGCGTATGCCGGCGATCAGCGAGAACACGCCCGAGACGATGAAGGCGAAGGCGATCACCATCGTCGCGGCGAGTGTCGCCGGGAAGGGCCAGACAAGGGCGGAAATGCCCAGCAGGGTGGACACCACGCCATAGGCGACGAGCCAGCCCCAGCCGCCCCCCACTCTGCCAGTGTTGCCAAGGAACGTTTCGCGTTGCCGAGTGTCGGTCATGGCTGGATGCTCCTGATCCTGCGCGTCGATGAAAGCGCACATTGCCATCTGCGGTTCCGCTGGTCGAATCAGGACAATTACGGTAGCCTCAGGCGATGCCGCATTCCGGGTTCGTTCCGCTTCGCATCTTCTCCTCCTACACCATGCTCGACGGGGCGATCGAGCCGAAGGAAATTGCCAAGCGGGCCGCCAAGCGCGGCTTCCCCGCCGCCGCGCTCACCGATCGCAACGGGCTGTACGCGGCGATGGCCTTTTCCGACGCGGCCTTTGGAGAGGGCGTGCAGCCGGTCATCGGCACCATGCTAGGCGTGGCGCGCCCGGACCTGCCGGAGGGCGTGGCGCCGATGGTCGATTGGCTGGCGCTCTATGCCCAAAACGAGCGCGGTTACGACAATCTTTGTGAACTTGTGAGCCGCGCCCACCTCGATCGCCCCATCGATCTGGCGCCGCACGTCGACCTGGCGACGCTCGCGCGCTTCACCGACGGCCTGATCGCGCTGACCGCTGGCGGCGAGGGAACGCTGGCGCGGCTGTTCGCCGAGGATCAGCCGGCACGTGCACTCGCCTACGCCGAGCGGCTGGCCGCGCTGTTCGGCGACCGGCTGTATGTCGAGATCAGCCGGCGCGGCAATGAGGTGGAGGAGCGCGCCGAGGCGGCGCTGATCGACCTTGCCTATGACAAGGACCTGCCACTCGTCGCCACCAACCCATGCTGCTTCGCCGAGCAGGGTTTCGGGCCAGCGCATGACGCCATGCTGTGCATCGCCAATTCGACCTATGTCGAAAGCGAGGATCGCCCGCGCAGTTCGCCCGACGCCTGGATGAAGCCGGCGGAGGAGATGAAGGCGCTGTTCGCCGATCTGCCCGAGGCGATCGCAAATACGCTGGTGGTGGCGCAGCGCTGCGCCGTCGCGGCGCCCAAGCGCAAGCCGATCCTCCCCAGCCTCGCCGGCGACCGCGAGGGCGAGGCAGCGATGCTACGCGAACGGTCGCACGCCGGCCTCGACGCGCGCCTGAAGCGCATCGCGGAACTGGCTACCGAACCGCTCGAGGACGGGTGGCAGGAGAATTACCGCAAGCGGCTCGACTTCGAGCTCGACGTCATCATCCAGATGGGGTTTCCGGGCTACTTCCTGATCGTTGCCGACTTCATCCAATGGGCAAAGTCGAACGACATTCCTGTGGGTCCGGGGCGTGGTTCGGGCGCAGGCTCGGTCGTCGCCTGGGCGCTGACGATCACCGATCTTGATCCGCTTCAGCTCGGGCTGCTGTTCGAACGTTTCCTCAACCCGGAACGCGTCTCGATGCCGGACTTCGACATCGACTTCTGCGAAACGCGGCGCGGCGAAGTAATCCGGTACGTGCAGGAGAAGTACGGCCGCGATCAGGTGGCGCAGATCATCACCTTCGGTAAGCTGAAGGCCCGCGCCGTGCTAAAGGACACCGGCCGCGTGCTGCAGATGAGCTATGGCCAGGTCGATCGCCTCGCCAAGCTGGTCCCCAACCATCCGACCGATCCCTGGACGCTGAAGCGGGCGATCGACGGGGTGGCGGAACTGCACCGGGAATATGCCAACGACAATCAGGTCCGGCACCTCCTCGACTTGGCGATGCAGCTTGAAGGCTTGCCGCGACATTCGTCGACGCACGCCGCGGGTGTGGTGATCGGCGACCGCCCCCTCTCGCAGCTGGTGCCGCTCTACCGCGATCCGCGATCGGATATGCCAGTCACCCAGTTCGACATGAAATATGTCGAGGGCGCGGGACTGGTGAAGTTCGACTTCCTAGGCCTGAAGACCTTGTCGGTGCTGAAGCGCGCGGTGCAATTGCTTCAGAAGCGCGGCATCCATGTCGATCTGGATGCGCTGTCCTGGGATGACGAGGCGGTCTACGCGCTGCTGCAGAAGGGCGACACCGTCGGTGTGTTCCAGCTGGAATCGGAAGGGATGCGGCGCACGCTGTCGGCCGTCCGACCGACGAACTTCGGCGACATCATCGCGCTCGTATCGCTCTACCGCCCGGGGCCGATGGACAACATCCCATCCTTCGGCCGGCGCAAGCAGGGCACGGAGGCGATCGATTATCCGCATCCGCTGCTGGAGCCGATCCTGGCCGAAACCTACGGGATCTTCGTCTATCAGGAACAGGTGATGCAGGCCGCGCAGGTGCTGGCCGGTTACTCGCTCGGCGGCGCCGATCTGCTGCGCCGCGCGATGGGCAAGAAGATCAAGGCGGAGATGGACGCCCAGCGCGCGACCTTCGTCGAAGGCTGCGCCAACCACAACCAGATCCTCGCTGACCGCGCGAACGCCCTGTTTGACTTGATCGACAAGTTCGCCGGCTATGGCTTCAACAAGAGCCACGCGGCGGCCTATGCGCTGCTCGCGTACCAGACGGCGTGGCTGAAGGCGCATTACCCGCACGAATTCTTCGCCGCGTCGATGGCGTATGACATTCATCAGACCGACAAGCTGGCGATCTTCTGTGACGATATGCGGCGGATGCAGGTGAGGGTGCTGCCGCCTGACATCAACCACAGTCAGGCGGACTTCGACGTGGAGGTGGATGAGGATGGGCCGGCGGTGCGCTACGCGCTCGCCGCGCTGAAATCCGTTGGCGAAGGCGCGATGGAGCGACTGGTCGCGGAGCGTGATGCGGGCGGCGCGTTCACCCGGCTGGACGACCTGGCGCACCGCGTCGATCCGCGGCTGATCAACAAGCGGCAGCTGGAAACGCTCGCCGCCGCGGGCGCGTTTGACGCGATCGAACCCAACCGTGCCGGTGTTCACGCGGTTGCGGAGACGATCCTTGCGGTCGCGGCGCGCACCCACGACGCGCGGATCAGCGGGCAGGGTGGGTTGTTCGGCGATGCCGAGCCTGCCGGAGATGCGATCAAGCTGCCCACGTCAGCCCGCTGGAGCATGTCGGAACGGATGGAGCAGGAGAAGGAAGCGTTCGGCTTCTACTTCTCGGCGCATCCCGTCGACCGGCACGCCCATCTGGCGAAATCGCACGGTGCGCGGCTCTATACCGCGCTGGCGGAACTGGCGATCCCGGATGATGGCACCCGCGCGGGCGCGACCATGGCGGTACTGGTCGAGGACGCGCGGTGGCGAACGTCGGCGCGCGGGAAGCGCTATCTGATGGCGACGCTGAGCGACCAGAGCGGCCAGTTCTTTGCGACCTGCTTCGACGATGCGGTGGCGGCCGATCTTGAAGAGGCAGCGCGGGCGGGGGGCTGTGGCCTTGCCACGGTCGAGCTTGACCGGCGACCGGGCGAGGAAACACCGCGGGTGACGGTGAAGCGGCTGCAGCCATTCGAGACGCTCGCTTCGCAGGCCCGGTTTGTCGTTGAAGTTGCGGTAACCTCCGCGGCTGCCTTGCCCGCCTTGGCCGCCGTGCTGGAACATCAACGCGGCGCCCGCGGCGAAGTGCTCCTGCGCGCGCCCGTCGGCGAGGCTGCGGTCAGTGGCGAGGCGACGGTGCTGCTCGGGCGGGACTTTCTTCTCGATCTTGAACTGGTGCACAGGATCGAGGAACTGCCAGGCGTCAGCACCGTGACATTGCGCCAATCCGAAACCCGGCTCTCGCTGGTCGGCTGATGTCCCTCCCCGCGCTCCTCCTCGCCGCTGGCGGCGGGGAACTGCCAGGGGAGGGGCGGTAAGCGGGGCCCAGCCGGTCTGCTCGCTGCTCCAACCAGCCCGGCTGAGGCAATGCGGGAGTTCAGTCCCAACCGGGCAAAAATTTTCGTGAGCTCCTCCATGCGGTTCTGATCGGTGGCGACGCTCAGCCGAACAAATCGCCCTGGGCGCCCGGTGGTGGTCGGAACAGGTCGGTCCTGAGCCCAAGGCGCTCGGCGCGACGGACGATGCCGTGCCGCCGCCGCGCGATGTCGAAGCGCGTGCGGAGGAGGTCTGCCCACGGACCTTGCCCTCGCATTCGTGAGAAGAATGCGGGGTCATTGTCCCTGCCACCACGCAGCGAGGCGATCGTCGCCATCACCTTGGCCGCGCGATCGGGGTAGTATTCGTCGAGCCACGCGCGGAACAGCGGAGCGACCTCCCAAGGCAGCCGCACGGGGATGAACGACACATCCAGCGCGCCAGCCGCCGCGGCGCGCGCGACGATCGTCTCCACCTCATGATCGGTGATGGCGGGGATAACGGGGGCCATGTTGACGTAGGTGGGAATGCCTGCGGTGGTCAGCTTCGTGACCGCGGCGAGGCGGCGTTCGGGATGCGGCGCACGAGGTTCGATCGTCATGGCGATCCGTGGATCGAGCGAAGTGACGGAGATGGCGACGCTGACCAGATTGCGCTCGGCCATGAGGGCGAGCAGGTCGATGTCGCGCACCACGCGATCAGATTTGGTCGTGATTACAAGCGGATGACTGCAGGCCGAAAGCACCTCGATGATGCCGCGCATGATCTGCCAGTGCGCCTCGATCGGCTGGTAGGGATCGGTGTTGGTGCCCAGCGCAATGGGGGCGCAGCGGTAGGAGGGTTTGGCAAGTTCCTCGCGAAGAAGGCGGGGTGCGTCAGGTTTGGCGAAGAGTTTGGTTTCGAAATCGATGCCGGGCGATAGATCATGGAAGGCATGGGTGGGACGGGCGAAACAATAGATGCAGCCGTGTTCGCAGCCGACATAGGGATTGATGCTGCGATCGAACGGGATATCGGGGATTTTATTGTGTGAAATGATCGTCTTGGCCGACAGTTGCTGGACGGTGGTGCGGACGGGTGGGGGCGGGCCGTCGATCATGTCGCGCATGTCGAGCCAGTCGCCGTCGGCCTCTCGCGCGGCGAGGTTGAAGCGATCGCTGACCGGGTTGATGGTCGCGCCGCGATGGGGGCGTGGTTTGCGCATGATCGTCCGAACCACGATATAGCGGAACAAAGACGGAACATAAAGCGCTGACGTCGGCGAAGGCCGGCGTGTCTCCGGCTAAATTCGGCCAGCGATCGCCCGAGCGTGGCCAGCAGTCGGGAAGAACCGCCCCGCGGTGATCAGGTCAGCGCCAGCGGCCGGTTTCCATCCAGCGCAGCAACGGCTTGAGCGGCGCGATCCAGATGATGCCCGCCACCACGTAGAACAGCGCCTGCACCAGCGCGTGCCATTCGCCGACGGTGCCGGAAAGGCTGACGATCAGCGCGCACCAGACGGTGATGAGAAGGAGGATGGCAAGCATCCCCACCGGCTTGCGCCAGGACGGCGTCATGACGTGATCCATTCCTGTTCGGTGATGATCGCGTGGAGCGGGACGTCCCACGGATCGACCGGGAGCCGTTCGACCTCCTGCACCGAAAAGGCAACCCCGATGCGGTGCGCATTCGGGTAGGCGGCAAAGGCGCGATCGTAATGGCCGGCGCCCTGGCCGAGCCGGGCGAGCGTCCGATCGAACGCGACCAATGGTGTGAGGATCAGGTCGGGCACCAGTTCGGGCGCATCGACGTCGGGCTGGCGAAGGCGGAACGGGCCGGTCGCGAGCGGCGCGTCATGCTGCCATTCGAGGAAGCGAAGCGGTGTTTCGCGATCAATCACATGCGGCAGCGCGATCCGGCATCCCGCCGCGCGCGCCGCGCTGACCAGAGCGGTGGGATCCGCCTCGCTGCCGACGGGCACATAGCTGGCGACGATCATTCCCGGCGCGAGCAACGCGGTGAAGGGCGGTGGCGGTGCGATGATCGGCGGATGAGGGCCGAGCGCCTGGCGCGCAGATCGGGCGGCGCGGCGCAGCGCCTGCTTGTCCAGTCGCGCGTCGTTCATGATGCACGGGGGCGGGTGACGGGACCGCCATGGCCGTTTGCCGGGATATCCACTGACGCCCAGTACGTCAGGTGGGGACCATGTGCGTCGGGCCAGGGCCCGGGCAGGGACAGCCCCCATGGATGATGAATAGCCTCAGGGATAAGTCTAGGCTCGTACCGGGCAGTACCCGTCACGACCAAACTAGTCATTCGGGGCGGGTTGCTCAAGGGCCTCCGCCAATCCTTCCAACCGTTCGGCGATTGCGACGAGCGTATCGAGGTCGACCGCCTCGGCCTGCGCACTGTCGGATGGGACGGACGGCGTCGCCAGCTGCGCCGCCTGATCGTTGAACTGCGCGGTTTGCGCATCGAGCAGGGCGGATTGTTCCTCCAGCTGCGACGCCTGCGCATCGAGCAGCGCCGATTGCTCCTCGATCTGGACGGATTGTGCCTCCAGCCGGGTGGCCTGATCGGCGAGCTGCGCCTGCGCCTCGCTCACCTCGTCGGCGAGCATCAGCGCGGTGAGGAGCAGCGCCTGCGGGATGCCGCCGTCGCCGGCCGCGCGCAGCGCCTGCGGCCAGCGTTCCGCCACGATCCGGCCGAGGCGCTGCACCTCCGCCTCGCCGCCCTCTCGGGTGTTGACCGTCCAGCGCGTGCCGCCGATGTCGAGGGATACGCGCGCCATCAGCGATCGCCCTCCGGCGCGGCATCGCCAGTGCTGTCCTGATCAGTGGCGTCCTGCGCGGCGACCAGTGCGTCGATCGCGGCGACCGCCTGCGCGACCTCGCCACGCAAGGCGGCGTGCCGCTTGCGCAATGTCTCGGTCTGCTGCTCACGGCTGTCCATGGCCGCCTCGATGCGCCTGATCGCGGCATGAATCCGCGTCACAGCGTCGCTTTGTGTCATGGGACCGGATTAGGATCGCGGTGCCGCAACGGCAACCCCCGGGCTTGTGCGCGTAACCCACAGCTGGCGGCCGTCCGGTTGACGCATCATGCTTCTCTTGCGACAGCGCGCCAAAATCTGAACGAGAGGTGAGTCGGCATTATGACGAAGGTTGCGATCAACGGCTTCGGCCGCATCGGACGCTTGGTGGCACGTGCGATGCTGGAGCGCGGCGGCAGCGATCTCGAACTGGTGGCGATCAACGATCTCGCCGATGCCAAGTCCAACGCATGGCTGTTCAGCCGTGACAGCGTTCACGGCAAGTATCCGGGCACCGTCGAGGCGGTCGGCAACGACCTGGTGATCGACGGCAAGCACATCCGCGTGACCGCGGAGCGCGACCCGGCGAACCTGCCGCACAAGGAACTGGGCGTCGACCTGGTGCTGGAATGCACCGGCTTCTTCACTGATCGCGCATCGTGCGAAAAGCACATTGCGGCAGGCGCCAAGAAGGTGCTGATCTCCGCCCCCGGCAAGCATGTCGACCTTACCGTCGTTTATGGCGTCAACCATGACAAGCTGGAGGCCGGCCACACGATCGTGTCCAACGCATCGTGCACCACCAACTGCCTGGCGCCGGTCGCCAAGGTGCTGAACGATGCCATCGGCATCGAGCGTGGCCTGATGACCACCGTTCACGCCTATACCAACGACCAGAAGATCCTCGACCAGATCCACCCGGACCTGCGCCGCGCACGCGCCGCGGCGATGAGCATGATCCCGACCACCACGGGCGCGGCGCGCGCGGTGGGCGAGGTGCTGCCGGAGCTGAAGGGCAAGCTGGACGGTTCGGCGATCCGCGTGCCGGTGCCGGACGGCAGCCTGGTCGACCTGACCTTCACGCCGAAGCGCGACACCAGCGTCGAGGAAGTCAACGCGCTGCTGAAGGCGGCGGCGGAAGGCCCGATGGAGGGCGTGCTGCACTTCTCCGACGAGCCGCTGGTGTCGATCGACATCGTTCACACGCCTTATTCGTCGACCGTCGATAGCCTGGAGACGGCAGTGATCGACGGCAAGCTGGTCCGCGTGGTCAGCTGGTACGACAATGAATGGGGCTTCTCGAACCGCATGGTCGACACCGCGACCCTGATGGCGAAGCTGGGCTGATCCGTCGGGCCGCCCCGGCGCCACGTCGGGGTGGTCACGCGATACGCGCATGGCAAACGGGATCCTTGTTGGAATCGCGCGCCATGCGCGATCGCGAGCACCCATGGAGGTGTTGACCAATGCCGAGGTGACGCCCGAGGGCGGCATCGTCGGTGATTTTCGCGGCGCGATGAAGGGCAAGCCGTACAAGCGGCAGATCACCCTGATCGAGCGCGGCGACTGGGACCGGGCGATGACGGAAGTCGCGCACGCCATCGGCTGGGAAGAACGGCGCGCGAACCTGCTGGTCGACGGGTTCGACCTGCCGCAGACGGCGGGCTGCCGGGTGCGGATCGGCGCGGACGTGGTCCTGGAGATCACGCGTGAATGCGATCCGTGCGAGCGGATGGAAGCGCTGGCCGACGGGCTGCGCGCGGCGCTGACCCCCGATTGGCGCGGCGGTGCGTGCGCGATGGTGATAAAGGGCGGCCATATTGCCGTCGGTGATGCAATCAGGATCGAGGAATCATGGCCAAGTCATTCCGGACGCTCGACGACATCGGTGACATCCGCGGAAAGCGCGTACTCGTCCGCGAGGACCTGAACGTTCCCTTCGCCGACGGGCAGGTGACCGACGACACGCGGCTGCGCGCCACCGTGGCGACGGTCAGCGAATTGGCCGACAAGGGCGCGATCGTGCTGATCCTGGCGCATTTCGGCCGGCCCAAGGGCGTGCCGAGCCCCGAATTGTCACTGGCGCAGATCGTGAAGCCCTATGAGGCGGTGCTGGGCCGCCCGGTGCGCTATATCGACTGGGAAGGCGATGCGGCGAATGTCGCGATGCTCCAGCCGGGCGATATCGCGGTGCTGGAGAATACGCGCTTCTTCGGCGGCGAGGAAAAGAACGATCCGGCGGTGGTCGATCGCTTTGCCGCGCTGGGCGACATCTACGTCAACGACGCCTTTTCGGCGGCGCACCGTGCGCACGCCTCGACCGAGGGGCTGGCGCACAAGCTGCCGGCCTATGCCGGGCGGGCGATGGAGGCGGAGCTGGACGCGTTGCAAAAGGCGCTGGGCGAGCCGGAGCATCCGGTGGCCGCGGTGGTCGGCGGGGCCAAGGTGTCGACCAAGCTGGCGGTGCTGAAGCACCTCGTTGGCAAGGTCGATCACCTGATCATCGGCGGCGGGATGGCCAACACCTTCCTGGCGGCGCGCGGCGTCAATGTCGGCAAGAGCCTGTGCGAGCATGACCTGACCGGCACCGCCGACGAGATCATGGAAGCGGCCGATCGCGCCGGCTGCACCGTGCATTTGCCCTATGACGTGGTGGTCGCCAAGGAGTTCAAGCCGAACCCGCCGACGCGCACGGTAAACGTGCATGAGGTGGCCGCGGACGAGATGATCCTCGACGTCGGGCCCGCCGCGGTCGAGGCGCTGGGGGACGTGCTGAAGAACTGCCGCACCCTGGTGTGGAACGGGCCGCTGGGCGCGTTCGAGACGCCGCCGTTCGATGCGGCGACGGTCGCGCTGGCCAAGACGGCGGCGGCGCTGACGGTCGACGGCAGCCTGGTATCGGTCGCCGGCGGCGGCGATACGGTGGCGGCGCTGAACCATGCCGGCGTGGCGGACGATTTCACTTTCGTCTCGACCGCGGGCGGCGCGTTCCTGGAATGGATGGAAGGGCGCGAGCTGCCGGGTGTTGCGGCGCTGATGCACTGACGAAACTGATGCGCTGACGAGACTGGCCGCTCCCCGGACATGATCCGGGGAGCGGCCGATCGGTCAGGCTGCGAGCGCGGCCGGCCGTTCCACGCCGCGGATCATGTCGGCGGCCTTCTCCGCGATCATGATCGTCGGTGCATTGGTGTTCGATCCCACCAGCGTCGGCATGACCGAGGCGTCGACCACGCGAAGGCCAGTGAGGCCGCGCACGCGCAGTTTCTCATCGACCACCGCCATCGGATCGCCATCGGTGCCCATCTTGCACGTGCCGACGGGGTGGTAGATCGTTTCGGCATTGGCGCGGATCCAGGCGTCGATCTGGTCGTCGGACTGGATATCGCGGCCGGGCGCATATTCGGCGCCGCGATAGGGATCGAGCGCCGCCTGATAGGCGATCTCCCGCCCCATATGGACGCAATCGCGCATGACGCGGCGGTCCACCTCACTCGCGAGGTAATTGGCGTAGATCAGCGGATCGGCGGTCGGATCATCCGAGCCGATGGTGATGCGGCCGCGGCTCTCCGGGCGCAGCTGGCACAAATGGAGCGAGAAGCCGTCCGATTTGATCCGCGTCTTGCCGTGATCCTTCATGATCGCGAGCACGCCGTGGATCTGCACGTCGGGGCGCGACAGCCCCTCGCGCGAGCAGAGGAAGGCGCCGGATTCCAGGAACTGCTGACGCCCGAGGCCGGTGCCGCGCAGGAGATATTCGAGGCCGACGCGAAGCTGGCCCAGCCCCTTGGTCTGTGAGTAGGCGGTGAGCAGGCCCTTGCTGTGCCAGCTCATGATGATGTCGAGATGGTCCTGCAGATTCTCGCCGACGCCGGGGAGGTCGTGGACCGGGCGCACGCCGACCTCGCGCAGCTGCGCGGCGTTGCCGATGCCGGAGAGCTGGAGGATCTGCGGGCTCTGCACCGCGCCGGCGCACAGGATCGCCTCGCCCGCGACCTCGACCCGCTCGGGCTGGCTGCCGTGGAGGTAGGTGACCGCGACCGCCCGGCCGCCCGCGACGACAATGCCGGTGGTGCGCGCGTCGGTAATGACGGTCAGGTTCTTGCGATGCTGCACCGGGCGCAGATAGGCGGCGGCGGTGGACCAGCGCTGGCCGTTGGCGATCGTCAGGTCGTAGCGGCCGAAGCCTTCCTGGTCGGCGCCGTTGAAATTTTCGCACGAGCGGTAGCCGGCCTGCACCCCGGCGTCGACCAGCGCGTCGTGGAACGGGCTGTCGCTTTCACCCGGCGAGACGGTGAGCGGGCCGTCCGCGCCGTGATGCTCGCCGCCGCGGTGATGCCCCTCCAGCTTGCGGAAATAGGGGAGGACGTCGGACCAGGACCAGCCGGTCAGCCCCATCTGGCGCCATTCATCGAAATCCTGCGGATGGCCGCGGGTGTAGACCATGCCGTTGATCGAGGAGGAGCCGCCCAGCCCCTTGCCGCGCGGCCACCACAGGCGGCGGTTGTCGAGATGCGGTTCGGGCTCGGTCCAGAAGCCCCAATTGTGCTTGCCCTTGGCCTTGATCAGGCTGCCGACCCCGGCCGGCATCCTGACCAGCAATTCCTTGTTGGGGCCGCCCGCCTCGAGCAGGCAGACACTGACCGCGGGATCCTCACTGAGCCGTGCCGCCAGCGCGCAGCCGGCCGAACCCCCGCCGATGATGACGTAATCGAAACCGGGCATCTTGCCTCTCCACTTTTTTCTGTTCTGCGATCCCGTTGGGCGGGATTCTTGTTGGCTTGATGATGCTATTGAAGTCGCGGTGGCGATGCCAGCCCGGACGTGGCCCGTTCAGGGCACGAGGACGATCTTTCCCACCATGTCGCTGCGCGCCATCGCGTCGAACGCGGCGCGCCAGCCGGCCAGCGGATATTCGGCATGGACGCGCGGGCGGATGCGGCCTTCGCTGGCGAGCGCCCAGATCGCTTCCTGGTTCTCGCGGCCCTTGTCGGGGAATTGCCGGCCATATTCGCCGGCGCGCACGCCGATGACGGAGAAGCCCTTGATCAGCGGCATGTTGGTGGAGACGCTGGCGATGCGGCCGGAGGTGAAGCCGACCACGCACAGCCGGCCGCCAAAGGCGATCGAGCGGACCGATTCGTCGAATACGTCGCCGCCCACGGGATCGTAGATCACGTCAGCGCCGCCGCCGGTGAGTTCCTTCACCGCGTCGCGAAAACCGGGCGCGGGGAGGGTGGCGTCGACGCCATATTCCTCCGCCAGCACGGCGAGCTTCTCGGGCGAGCGGGAGGTGGCGATGACGCGCGCGCCGAGCCCCTTGGCGAGATCGACCGCCGCCAGCCCGACGCCGCCGGTCGCTCCGTGGACGAGCACCCATTCGCCCGCCTGTACCTTCGCCAGCCGGACGAGCGCGACATAAGCGGTGAGATAGGCAGCGCCGACGCCGGCGGCCTGGGCAAAGGAGAGGTGCGGCGGCTTGGGGCGGACCGCGGCGGCATGGACCAGCACCATGTCGGCAAAGCCGCCGAGCCGCGTGCCGGCGACGACTGCGTCGCCCGGGGTGAAGCCGTCGCCGTCGATGACCTCTCCTGCCACCTCCATGCCGGGGGCGAAGGGGAGCGGTGGCTTCAGCTGATATTCGCCGCGGGTCATCAACAGGTCGGGGAAGTTCAGTGCTGCCGCCTTGACGCGGATCAGCACCTTGCCGGGCGTGGCGACGGGATCGGGCACGTCACGGAGCGCGGTGCCCGACAGGTCGGGCGAAAGCTGTGAGACGACCAATGCCCTCACGGACGCGCCACCAGGATGTCGAGCAGGGATTCGAACAGGCTCGACATCTCGAGGTGCGGGGCGTGCACCTTGCTGAGGCCGAGGGTGATGAGGCCGTAGGCGCGTATCTCCGCCTCCTCGCGGCTGAAGCCAGTGGCCATGAGGTTCCGGGCGAGGAAATCAAGCATCAGTTCGTCATGGCGTTCCACCGCGACACGGGCGCGCGGGTCGCTTTCCGCCCAGGCGCGCATCGCCACCGCGATTCGCGACGAGCCGCGCCGGCGCACCGTCTGCCCGAGCAGCCGGATGCGGTCGATCGGTTCGGGCGTGGCGCGTTCGAGCGCGGCGATGAGATCGCTGACCTGATCCTCCGCGAAATAGGCCGCGAGCTTCCCCTGGTAATCATCGAAGTCGCGGAAATGGTGATAGAAGCTGCCGGTCGAGACCTTCAGCTCCTCCGCCAAGGGGCGCAGCTTGAGCGCGCGCAGCCCGCCGCGGCGCAGCAGCGACTGACCCGCCTCCAGCCAATCGCGTGGCGTGAGATCGGTTGAGCGCGGCGCAACCACCGGTGCTGAAGCGGCGGGCGGCACGCTTGACATCCTGTCTACCATAACGAAGGTTATGCCGGAAATCCGCGCCGGTAAAGGGCCGGTCGGGGTGAGATTCTTGGAGAGGTTTGGAAGCAATGGCCGACGCTTACATCATCGACGCCGTCCGTACGCCGCGCGGGATCGGGAAGCAGGGCAAGGGCGCGCTGGCGCACATGCACCCGCAGCATCTCGCCGCCACCGTGCTGAAGGCGCTGAAGGAGCGCAACAACCTGAACACCGCCGAGGTGGACGACATCATCTGGTCGACCAGCTCGCAGCGCGGCAAGCAGGGCGGGGACATGGGCCGCATGGCGGCGCTGGACGCGGGCTATGACGTCAAGGCGTCGGGCACCACGCTGGACCGGTTCTGCGGCGGCGGCATCACCGCGGTGAACTTCGCTGCGGCGCAGATCATGAGCGGCATGGAAGACCTCGTCATCGCCGGCGGCACCGAGATGATGAGCCTGACCGCGGCGATGAGCCAGGAGGACATGGAAAGCGGCAAGCCGCCGCTGGGCATGGGCTCGGGCAACGAGCGGCTGAACCTGAGCCACCCGCAGTCGCACCAGGGCATTTGCGGCGACGCGATCGCCAGCATGGAAGGCTTCACCCGCGAGCAGCTCGACAATGCCGGCCTGGAAAGCCAGCAGAAGGCCGCCAAGGCGATCGCCGAGGGCCGGTTCAACAAGTCGATCGTGCCGGTGCTGGACGACGAGGGCAATGTGGTCCTCGACCATGACGAATTCCCGCGTCCGCAGACCACGGCGGAAGGGCTCGCCAGCCTGAAGCCGTCCTTCGCGGCGCTGGCCGACATGCCGTACAACAAGGCGGGCGACACGTTCCGCAAGCAGATCAACCGCAAGTATCCGGATCTTGAGATCCAGCATTTCCACCATGCCGGCAATTCGTCGGGCGTGGTCGACGGCGCGGCGGCAGTGCTGCTTGCGTCCAAGGAATATGCCGAGAAGATGGGCTGGAAGCCGCGCGCGCGGATCGTGGCGATGGCGAACGTCGGCGATGATCCCACGCTGATGCTGAACGCGCCGGTGCCGGCGGCGAAGAAGGTGCTGGAGAAGGCGGGCCTCACGAAGGAGGACATCGACCTCTGGGAAATCAACGAGGCCTTCGCGGTGGTTTCCGAGAAGTTCATCCGCGACCTCGAACTGCCGCGTGACAAGGTGAACGTGAACGGCGGTTCGATTGCGCTCGGCCACCCGATCGGCGCGACCGGATCGATCCTGATCGGCACCATCGTCGACGAGCTGGAGCGCCAGGAAAAGCGCTATGGCCTGGTCACCATGTGTGCCGCAGGTGGCATGGCGCCGGCGATCATCGTCGAACGCCTGGCCGCCTGATCACAGCAGAAGCAAGACCGTGAGCGGGCCGAGAGCGCCCGCCGCGGCGGAGAGAATGATGACGCACCCGTACAAACATGCCGCCGCCACGCCCGACAAAGCCGCCTATGTGATGGCGGGGACCGGCGAGACGGTCACTTTCGCCCAGCTCGATGCGCGCGCGAACCAGGGTGCGCATCTGATCCGATCGCTGGGCCTGAAGCGGGGCGACGCGATGGCGATGATGATGGACAATTCGCCGCGCTATTTCGAGGTCGCCTGGGCGGCCGAGCGCGCCGGCGTCTATCTCACCTGCATCTCGTCCAAGCTGATGGCCGGCGAGGCGAAATATATCGTCCGTGACGGCGACTGCCGCGTGTTCATCGCGTCCAAGGGGTGCGCCGCCTGTGCGGAGGCCGTGCTGCCGCTGATCGGCGATCTGGTCCATTACATGGTCGACGGTACGATCGAGGGTTATCAGAGCTGGGAAGAGGCCTGCGCCAGCCAGCCGACCACGCCGATCGCCGATCCGTCGCCGGGGCAGATCATGCTGTATTCCTCCGGCACGACCGGCAAGCCCAAGGGCGTGCGCTTCGCATTGCCCGAAGAGCCCTATGGCGAGAATGTCTCCCCGCTGATGATGATCGGGCAGGGGCTGTACGGCTTCAACCCGGACATGGTCTATCTGTCGCCCGCGCCGCTGTATCACGCCGCGCCGCTGCGCTGGTCGATGGCGGTGCAGCAGTTGGGCGGCACCGTGGTGGTGATGGAACGCTACGATCCCGAAAAGGCGCTGGAGGCGATCGAGACGTACAAGGTGACCCATGCGCAATGGGTGCCGACGCACTTCATCCGTATGCTGAAGCTGCCCGAGGACGTGCGGCGGAAGTACGACGTCTCCTCGTTGAAGGCGGTGTGGCATGCCGCCGCGCCGTGCCCGATCCCCGTCAAGGAGGCGATGATCGAGTGGTGGGGCCCGATCATCGGCGAATATTATGCCGGGACCGAGGGCAATGGTTTCCACAACATCCTGTCGCCCGAGTGGCTGACGCACAAGGGATCGGTCGGTCGCAACCTGACCACGATCACCCACATCTGCGACGAGGACGGCAATGAAGTGCCGCCGCGGACCGAGGGCACGATCTATTTCGAGGCGCCGGTAACGGACCTGAACCCGACCGGGGCGGCGCCGTTCAGCTATCACAACGATCCCGAGAAGACGAAGGACAGCACCAACGCCAAGGGCTGGACCACGCTGGGCGATGTGGGCTGGATGGACGAGGAGGGGTATCTCTACCTCACCGATCGCAAGAGCTTCATGATCATCTCGGGCGGGGTGAACATCTATCCGGCCGAGATCGAGAATTTGCTGATCACGCATCCCAAGGTCGCCGATGTGGCGGTGATCGGCGCGCCGCACGAGGAGATGGGCGAGCAGGTGGTCGCGGTGATCCAGCCCAAGGATCCGGGCGCGAATGAGGAAGCATTGGCGAGCGAGCTGGCGGAGTTCGCCCGCGCGAACCTCAGTCACGTCAAATGCCCGCGGCGGTGGGATTTCCGCGCCGAGTTGCCGCGGCATGACACGGGCAAGCTCTACAAGCGGCTGCTGCGCGACGAATATTGGGGCAAGACGAAGCCCGCCGAGACAGCGCCGGCCCCTTCGGAGCAGGCGGCATGAGCTTCAACTTCGGTGACCTGATCGAGGCGGTGGAAGCCGCAGTGCCGGGTGACCGGGTGGCGCTGGCCCATGGCGAGCAGGTGATCGACTGGGACGGGCTGCGGGTCCAGTCGAACAACCTGGCGCGCGCGCTGATCGACCGCGGGCTGAAGCCGGGCGACCGCTTCGCCTTCTACGCCTATAATTCGGCCGATTATCTGGTCGCGCTGATGGCGTGCTGGAAGGCGCGGGGGACTCACGTCAACGTCAACTACCGCTATGTGGCGGAGGAGCTGGCGTACATCCTCGCCGACAGCGACGCGACGGTGCTGGTCTATGATGCGCGGCTGCGTGATTGCGTGGCCGATGTGGTGGACCGCTCGCCGCATGTGCGCAGCTATGTCGAGATCGGCGGCGACCCCGGCAGTCTGCCGCCCTTCGCCGAGGCGTTCGAGGATCTGGTCGCCGGCGATGGCGCGCCGGTGCAAATCGCGCGCGATCCGCAGGACCGGTTCTTCATCTATACCGGGGGCACCACGGGGATGCCGAAGGGCGTGGTGTGGAGCCATGCCGACCTGAACGCGATCGCGCATGGTGCGGCGGCGGCGGCGGGGCTGCCGGTGCCGACCACGGTCGAGGAAGCGGCGGCGATGGCGGCGGCGAACCCCGATTATCCGCGCACCGTCTGCGGCCCGCCGCTGATGCACGGGACTGGGCTGCTGACGTCCTATGGCTCGCTGCTCGCGGGCGGGTTCGTCGCGACGCTGCCGAGCCGCAGCTTCCAGCCGGAGGAGGCGCTGGACGCGATCCACCGCTGGCAGGCGAACCGGCTGGTGGTGGTGGGCGACGCCTTTGCACGGCCTATCCTGGAGGCGCTCGACGCCGAGCCCGGCCGGTGGGACGTGTCGGCGATGCGGCTGATCAACTCGTCGGGCGTGATGTGGACGCAGGGCGTGAAGGACGGGCTGATCCGGCACATGCCCGAGGCGACGTGCCAGGACAATTTCAGCTCCTCCGAGGCAATCGGCATGGGCGTGTCGCTGACCACCAAGGACGGGACGGTCGAGACGGCCAAGTTCGTGGTCGGCCCGCGGTGCCGCGTGCTCGACGATGACGACAAGGATGTGGTGCCGGGGTCGGGCGTCACCGGCAAGGTCGTGCTGGGGCCGCCCAACCCGGTGGAATATCACAAGGACCCGGAGAAGAGCGCGCGCACGTTCCGGCTGATCGACGGGGTGCGCTACACCGTGTCGGGCGATTATGCGCAGGTTGCGGAGGATGGCAGCGTCATCCTGCTGGGCCGTGGTTCCGCCTGCATCAACTCGGCCGGCGAGAAGATCTTCCCCGAGGAAGTCGAGGAGGCGCTGAAGCTGTGCCCGAAGGTGGACGACGCGCTGGTGTTCGGCGTGCCCGATCCGAAATGGGGGCAGGCGGTTGCGGCCGTCGTGCAGTCGACCGGCTTTGACGAGGATGCCGCGCGCGACGTGCTGCGCCAGCGGCTGGCGGGGTACAAGCTGCCCAAGACGATCATCGCCACCGACCAGTCGCTCCGCGCGCCCAATGGCAAGGCGGATTATGCCAAGGCAAAGGCGCTGGCGGGCGTTGCCTGACAGGGTTGGGCGGGGCGTTGCGCCTGTGCGCAGGGCCGCCCCGCCAGTCATTGCCATGTAACGGCGCGGGCGGCGCCAATCCTTTCATAATGCTGTCTGCTGCATTCAGCCGGTATTCGCCACGGCTCGCCTAATGGTTCGTCATAGGCAGGGCCGGCGAAGTGTGCCGGCGATGGAGTAATCAAAGATGGCCAGGAAGTTCATGGCGGCACTGATGGCGGCCGCGGCGCTGGTTCCGGGTATCGCGACCGCGCAGGATCGTGGCGGCGACCGCGGCGGCGATCGCGGGCGGCGTGCCGAACGCCCGCAGTCGGGCGGCGGCTGGCAGGCTCGCCAGGGCGGGCAGCCTGGCGGCAGCTGGCAGCAGCGGCAGGGTGGCCAGCCCGGTGGCGGCGGGCGTCAGCGCGCGGAGCGGCCGACCCCGGCGCAACGTCCCGCACCGGCCCAGCGCCCCGCGCGGCCCGATGGCGGGCGGGCGGACGCCTGGCAGCGTGCGCAGCAGCAGGCGCCGACTCGCAATTACCGGCCGATCCGTCCGCAACAGGGCGCGCAGGCGCCGCGCCCGGAGCAGGTCCGTCCGGACCGCAATGCGGGAGGTGACCGCGAGGCGTGGCAGCGCAACCGCCAGGCGGAGGCGCAGCGTAACTGGGCACGCAGCGGCGCGGACTGGAATGACCAGGCCCGCGATTCCGCCCGCCGTGCTCAGTGGAACGATCAGCGCCGCTGGAATGGCCAGCGCGGCCGTGATGATCGCGACGGATGGCAGCGCAACAGCTGGCGTGCGGGGAATTTCGACCGTGGCTATCGCAACGATCGAAATTGGGACCGCAACTGGGACCGCAATCGGGATCGGGGCGGGTGGAACCGCGACTGGCGGCGCGACAGCCGCTATGACTGGGCACGCTGGCGCAACAGCAACCGCAATGCCTTCCGCCTGCCGCGCTATTATGCGCCCTATGGCTGGAACCAGGGGTATCGCCCGTTCGGCATCGGTGCGGTCCTGACCGCCGGGCTGTTCGCGCAAAGCTACTGGATCAACGATCCCTGGGCCTATCGCCTGCCGGAGGCGTATGACGATTTCCGCTGGGTGCGCTATTACAATGATGCGCTGCTGGTGGACGTCTACACCGGCGAAGTGGTCGACGTGATCCAGAACATCTTCTGGTAAGAAAATGGGGCGGGTGGCCGAGCCATCCGCCCTGTTCTTTGGGCAATCGAGGGCCGTTCAGGCGTCGATGCTGGTGCCGAGCGACGCGTTGACCAGGCCCCCGTCGACGACGAGCGTATCGCCGACCACATAATCGCTGGCGCGGCTGGCAAGGAAGATCGCGGCGCCGGCCATGTCATCGAAGTTGCCGATCCGGCGCATCGGAATGCCCTTTGCGACCGTCTCGCCATGGTCGCGCGCGGCGCGGTTCATCTCGCTGGCGAAGGCGCCGGGGGCGAGGCTGGTGACGATGATGCCGTCCTTGATCAGCCGCGCCGCCATCCGCTTCGTCAGGTAGATCAGCGCCGCCTTGGAGGCGTGATAGCTGTAGGTATCCCACGGATTGAGGCGCAGGCCGTCGATCGAGGTGATGTTGATCACCTTTGACGGGGCATCATGGCTGGCCTTCACCTTCAGCAACTCATGAAGCGACTGGGTGAGGAAGAAGGGCGACTTGACGTTCAGGTCCATGACCTTGTCCCAGCCGGCCTCCGGGAACTCCTCGAACGGCACGCCCCAGGCTGCGCCCGCATTGTTCACCAGGATGTCGAGATGATCCTCCCGCTCGGCCAGCGCCTTGGCCAGCGCGCGGCAGCCGTCGACCGTCGACACGTCCATCGGCAGCGGGATGCAGTTGGGGCCGAGCTCGGCCGCGGTTTCCTCGCACGCTGCCGCCTTGCGCGACGAGATATAGACCTTCGCGCCCTGTTCGATGAACGCCTTGGCAATGATCTTGCCGATGCCGCGGCTGCCGCCGGTGACCAGCGCGGTGCGCCCTTCCAGGCTGAAAAGATTGTTCAGGCTCATCGTGATCCCTCCTCGTTTGCGGTGGGGCTAGCGAGCGCGCCGAAAGACGGCAAGCGGCCTACCGCTTTTTCGAACAGGTTATGATTGACGAAGGGCAGCGCCATACTATGCTGCCGAAAACAGAAAGACAGGACGAGAGGATGCGCTTTTCGGGTAAGCGTGCCGTGGTGACAGGCGGCGCGTCCGGCATCGGACGTGCGACTGCGCTGCGGCTGGCGGAAGAAGGAGCCGAGGTCTGGATCGGCGACATCGACGAGGAAGGTGGCGAGGAGCTGGCGAGCACCTCCAACGGCAAGATCCATTTTCGACGATGCGACGTCACCGAGGAAGGTGACATCAAGGCGCTGATCGAGGCGCCGGGCGAGCTGGACGTCCTGTTCAACAATGCCGGCGCCGGCGGGGCGCCGGAAAAGATCGACGAAATGCCGGCCGATGGCTGGGACCGCACCCAATCATTGCTGTTGCGATCGGTGGCGCTGGGCATCCGATATGCCGCGCCGCTGATGGCGAAGCGCGGCGGCGGGGCGATCGTCAACACCTCCAGCGTCTCTGCCCTGGGCACCGGCTATGCGCCGATCGCTTATTCCACCGCCAAGGCCGGGGTGCTGCACCTGTCGAAGCTGGCGGCCGCCGACCTTGCCAAGGACAATATCCGCGTCAACGCAGTGATCCCCGGCTTCATCACCACCAACATCTTCACCCGCCACCTGAACGTGCCGGCCGACAAGCTGGAGCTGGCGAACCAGGCGATCGCGCAGGTGGCCGCGCACGCGCAGCCGGTGAAGCGGGCGGGGCGGCCGGAGGATATCGCCGCGGCGGTCGCGTTCCTGCTGAGCGACGAGGCCGGGTTCGTCACGGGCACACATCTGGTCGTCGACGGCGGCATCACCATCGGCACACGGCAAAGCTGGGATCCCGAACAGCCCGGGCTGTTCGCGGCGCTGGAGGCATTTCAATGAACGCCACAATCGCGAGTACCGCCAGCGTCGCGGTGCCCAGTCCGGCGCCGGCGCGTCGCCTGCGCCCGGGAACGATGGCCAGCTATGGCTTCGGCGCCGCGGCCTATGGCGTGAAGGATTCGGGCTTCGGCACGTTCCTCCTGCTGTTCTACAACCAGGTGATCGGGGTGCCGGCCGCGACGGTCGGCTTCGTCATCATGCTGGCGCTGATCATCGACGCCTTTGTCGATCCGACCATCGGGTTCCTGTCCGATCGCACGCGCACGCGCTGGGGCCGGCGGCATCCCTGGCTGTACGGATCGGCGCTGCCGATCATGCTGGGCTGGATCCTGCTGTGGAACCCGCCGCAATCGTCGCAGGCGGCGACGCTCGGCTGGCTGTTCGCGGTCGCCGTGCTCGTGCGCAGCGCCGTCAGCGCTTATGAAGTGCCGAGCCAGGCAATGGCCGCGGAGCTGAGCGCCGATTATGACGAGCGGACGCGGATCATGGCCTATCGCTATCTGTTCGGCTGGGCCGGCGGGCTGGTGATGCTCATCGCGGCCTATTGGGTGTTCCTGTCGCCGACGCCGGAATATCCCAACGGCCTGCTCAATCCCGCGGGGTACAAGGGATTTGCCGTCGCCGGCGCGATCTTCATGGGGATCGCCATCCTGACGTCGGCGATGGGCACCCATCGCGAGATCCCGAACCTTCCGTCGCCGGTGATCGAGAAGCAGACGCTGAAGCAGAATTTCGCCGACCTGTTCCAGACGCTGAACAACAAGGCGTTCGTGATCCTGATGATCGCCGGGCTGTTCGTGTTCACCAACCAGGGCATCACCTACGCGATCTCCAACTATCTCTACACCTATGTGTGGGGGTTCACGACGGTCAGCTTCCTGGGGCTGACGGTGCCGACCTTCGTGCCGCTGAGCATGGTGTTGTTCGGCGGCGTGCTGGTGGCGTTTGTCGTCGCGCCGCGGATCGGGGCGGTGACGAGCAAGCCCAAGGCGGCGTCGACCGCAGCGATCCTGGCGATCATCATCGGCACCACGCCTTATTGGCTGCGGCTGGCCGGCATGTTCCCGGGGCCGGAGAACCCGATGATGCTGCCGCTGCTGTTCGGCATGCTGGCGGCGGGGACGGCGGCGAGCGTGACGGCGCACATCCTGGGCGCATCGATGATGGCCGATGTGGTGGAGGATTCGGAGCAGCGCACCGGGCGACGTTCCGAGGGCGTGTTCTTTGCGGGCAGCTTCTTCATCCAGAAGTGCACCAGCGGCGTGGGGATCTTTGCCACCGGACTGATCCTGGCGGCGGCGAACTTCCCGGCGAAGGCGGTGCCGGGGCAGGTGCCGGTCGCGGTGCTGGATCGCCTGACGATTATCTACATCATCTGCGCCACGGTGCTCGCGCTGATCGCGGCGTTCACCTACCGCGCCTTCCCCTTCGGGCGGGCGGAGCATACCGCGCGGCTGGAGGCGCTCCGGATGCAGGCGCTGGACGCGGAGCGGATCGACCCCGTGCCGTAAGCACCTGCGCCAGCGATGAGGTGGAGGAGCCCTCGGGATCATCCCGGGGGCTCTTCTGTCTGCGGCGAATCCAATCGGAGTAAATGCAGGCGGAAACGGCGGTTTTTCAGCCTGCGGGAGCGTGAGAAGCGGCGGGCGGCTGCCGCCGGATGGTTAAAATACGGGTAGTTTTGCTGTTCGTCGGCGCCGCAACACCGTTCATCGGAATTGGTTCCCGCAACTATTGGTATTCGGCGGAACCCCCCGTAGCTGGACTGCAACGAACGTCGGTTTGGCCGGGGGGTCGCAGTGAATTTCAAGTCTTTGACGGCGCGTTTGGCGCTGGTGGTGTCGTGCGGCCTGATGACCGCGACCGCAGCCAATGCACAGTTCTGGCAGTGCGCACCTTATGCCCGTGAGATCTCTGGCATTCAGATTCACGGCAACGCCAATACCTGGTGGGGCCAGGCTGCCGGTCGCTACGAGCGCGGCAATACGCCCAAGGTCGGCGCGGTGCTTTCCTTCCAGTCGACCCGCCGCATGCGCGTCGGCCATGTCGCGATGGTCAGCCAGGTCGTCAGCGATCGCGAAGTCCGCCTGACCCACGCCAATTGGTCGCGCCGCGGCAAGATCGAGCGCGATGTGCGCGCGATAGACGTGTCCCCGGCCGGTGACTGGAGCATGGTCAAGGTGTGGTATGCGCCCAATGGCGGCCTTGGCACGTCCGACTATCCGACCAACGGCTTCATCTATGCCGATGGCGTTGCCGGTGCGCCGGTGATCCAGGCCGGCAAGGGCGAGGGTGCCGACGAGACGCGGCTGGCCAATCTGGCGATCGCATCGGCCGCATCGGTGCCGGTCAGCGGCGGCGTTTCGGTTTCGGACTGATCCCGGGCGGGCGCCAGAGCGCCCGTTCCTGACCGCCTGCGGCGCCTATCAGGCGGCGCGAAACTGTAGCGCGACCCCGTTCATGCAATAGCGCTTCCCCGTCGGCGGCGGGCCATCGTCGAAGACGTGACCAAGGTGGCCGCCGCAGCGGGCGCAATGCACCTCCGTCCGCGGGATGCCGAGCGAGAAATCCCGCCGCGTTCCCACCGCATGGCGCAGCGGCGCATAGAAGCTGGGCCAGCCGGTGCCGCTGTCGAATTTGGTCCGCGAGGAAAACAGCGGCTGACCGCAACCCCCACAACGAAAGATACCGGCGCGCTTCTCGCGATCCAGCGGGCTGGAGAAGGGGCGCTCGGTCGCCTCCTGCCGCAGCACGCGATAGGCCGCGGGCGACAGGCGCTGGCGCCATTGTTCGTCGCTGAAGCGGACGGGGAAGCTTTCCGCGGCGGCGGGTGAGGCGCGGCAGGCGCCGAGTGCCGTTGCCGCGGCTCCCGCGCCGAGCACAGCCAGCATCTGCCGTCGATCGAGCGTCTGCCACATGGGTTTCGATATAGTGCGGGCAGGCGCGGCATCACAGGGGCTGGGAAGCGCGCGTCCAGCGTCAGGTGATCGGGCGAGGAGCCCAGGTGCCGGCGTTACTGGAATGCTGGCGGGTGCCTGTTTCGCTGCCACGATGCCCGACGGCCGGGGTGCGCGCTGATCCGGGGGACCACAGCTACTCGTCCGCAACGCCCTGGCATGGTAGATGTCGGCCATGCTGGATCCGTTGTCCCCGTCTGCCCTGATCGCCGACCTCGCCACCAAAGCGCGCGCGGCGCAGCGCATGCTGTCGCGCACCAGCACGGAGGAGCGGCGCGCCGGCGTGCATCAGGTCGGGCAGGCGCTGCGAGCGGCGTCCGAGGACATTCTGCACGCCAATCGACAGGACGTTGCGCGAGCGGAGGCGGCGGGGCTGTCGGGGGCGATGCTGGATCGTCTGCGGCTGGACCCGGCGCGGGTCGCGGCGATGGCGGATGCGGTCGAAGCGGTGGCCGGGCTACCCGATCCCGTCGGCCAGATCATCGACACGGCAACGCGCCCCAACGGGCTGCGCCTGTCGCGCGTGCGCGTACCGATCGGGGTGATCGGCATCATCTACGAAAGCCGGCCCAACGTGACCGCCGATGCCGCCGCGCTGTGCGTGATGTCGGGCAATGCCGTGCTGCTGCGCGGGGGATCGGAGGCGCGTGACAGCAATGCCGCGATCCATCAGGCCTTCTGCGAGGGGCTGGCGGCGGGCGGTCTGCCGGCCGATGCGGTGCAGCGTGTCGCCACCACCGATCGCGCGGCGGTGGGCGCAATGCTGGCGGCGGACGGGTTGATCGACATGATCGTGCCGCGCGGCGGAAAAAGCCTGGTCGCACGCGTCCAGGCGGAGGCGCGGGTGCCGGTTCTGGCGCATCTCGACGGGATCAACCACCTGTTCATCCACCGATCCGCTGATCCGGTGATGGCAACCCGGATCGTGGTCGATGCGAAGATGCGGCGCACCGGCATCTGCGGGGCGACCGAGACGTTGCTGATCGACGCTGGCTACCCCGAGCCGGGTGCGCTGATCGCCGCGCTGGTGGCGGCGGGGTGCGAGGTGCGGGGCGACGAGCGGATCGCGTCGGTTGCCGATGTTGTCCCGGCGACCGAGGAGGATTGGGACACCGAATATCTCGACGCGATCTGTTCGGTCGCGATGGTCGATGGGCTGGAGGGGGCGCTGGCGCATATCGCCCGGCACAGTTCGCACCATACCGATGCGATCGTCGCGTCGGACGAGGCGGTGGCAGAGCAGTTCCTGGCCGAAGTCGACTCCGCGATCGTGCTGTGGAATGCGTCGACGCAGTTCGCCGACGGCGGCGAGTTCGGACTGGGCGCCGAGATCGGCATCGCGACCGGCCGGCTTCATGCGCGCGGGCCGGTCGCGCTGGAGGGGCTGACGACCTACAAATGGGTCGGCGTGGGGACGGGGCAGGTGCGCGGCTGAACGTCAGCGCCCGCCGATCCAGCGGAAGAAGCGCGGCACCGGCGCGTTGCGGCTCATCCAGGCGCTATATTCCTGATAGGCGGGGTCGGCCGACAGGTGCCGCTCCTCCGTCCGGGCACGCCAGTAATAGACGCCGCTGACCGCCGCGAGGATCAGCGTGGCACGCGCCGCGTCGGCCAGCGAGCCGGTCGAGAGCAGCGGGATCGTCGAGACCCACCAGAACAGGTTTTTGGTCAGATAGGCCGGGTGGCGTGACCAGGCGTAGGGACCATGCGTCAGGATGCCGCGGTGCGTCAGGTTGGAGAAGCGCAGGCCGAAGGCGACCGTCGCCCAGGCGTAGATGCCGGTGAGCAGCACCAGCAGCGCGCCGACGAGCGCGAGCAGGACGGGATATCCCTGAAGCCAATAGGTCCAGTCGGCGGTGCCCGGGTGATAATCGAGCGGGCCGCCGGCATCCATGAGGATGAAGGGGGGATAGCAGATCAGCGCCGCGGCCCAGCCGGCGGCATAGGGGTTCGCGCTGCGGATATGCGCGTCGAGCGGCCGCATGGTGAGGATGTAGCCCACCGTCGCGAATGCCACGTCGATCACGAACATGAAGGTGATGAGCCAATTGGCGAGGCGCACCGGATCCGCGAGGATGCCGAAGGTCGGCGTCTGGATGAACTCGGCAAAACCGGGCGGGACGATGGCGAGCATGAACGCCAGGAAAAAGGCCTTCACCCCCCAGGCGCGCAGGTGGCCGTAGATCACGTCCGGTTCCGGCCGGGCAGTGTTGGTGAGCCATGCGCCGAGCGCCCAGGCGCCATCGCGTGGCTCGACCAGATAGCGGTCGAGCCACAGGACATAGGGTATCGACAGCAGGAAGAGGGCGGGGGCGGCGGTGCCGAGGCACCACATGGCGAAGGCGAAATTGCCCTCCCAGTAGAACCGGCAGGTCGCGTAGATGAGCGCGATGCCCGCCCAGGTCGCCCACAGGCCGGCGAGTTTGACGAGGCTGACGTCGATGGTGTCGCGCCACGGCCGCGCCGCTGCCCAGTCGATCCCGGTCGACGAACGGCGATGGACCTTGTCGACGAAGATCGACCAGACGATCATCGGTATGCCGCAGGCGAGCAGGTTGACCAGCGCGGCATAAGGCCCGTCCATGCCATAGGCGCGGGCAATCGCGATCCAGACGATCACCCCGGCGAGCCCGGCAAGCCCGACGCCATGCGACACGGCGGACGCCGGGCGGGGCTCGGCGCGGCCGGCAGCGGCAACGATGGAATCGGCGATCATGCCACCCCAATAGCGCAACAATGGTAAGCGGCGCATGAAGGAAGCCCCTCGCGCGATGGAGCGGGGGCGACTACATCGCGCACCATGTATCAGTTCGACATTGCAGCCGGCGACAAGGCCGAGCTTTACCGTGACATCCTGTCGGCGCTGGACGCGCTGACCGCCGACGAGCCGGACGCGATCGCCAACATGGCCAATGCCGCGGCGCTGCTGTGGCAATATCTGCCCGACCTGAACTGGTCCGGCTTCTACCGCATGGTGGACGACACGCTGGTGCTGGGGCCGTTCCAAGGCAAGCCGGCGTGCATCCGTATCGCGGTCGGCGCGGGGGTGTGCGGCGCCGCGGCCGCGACGCGCGAGACGCAGCTGGTGGCCGATGTCCACGCCTTTCCGGGCCATATCGCCTGTGATGCGGCAAGCGCGTCGGAACTGGTGGTCCCGATTATTCATGAGGGCCGACTGGTCGGCGTCCTTGACCTCGACAGCCCCATTCCCGGGCGGTTCGACGCGCAGGATGCGCGAGGATGCGAGGCGATCGTCGCGTTACTGGCGCCGCGGATCGCCTGATACGAACGATGGTCGCGCCACGGTGCCTGTTCCGGATGCATCATTCCGGGACATTGGCCATTGTGGCTAGTCCTTATCCATTTTGATATCATTCTTCCTGACGAGCGTCGGCAGTTGCCTTGCCGGTTGAATGAGTTCTGGGAGAATGGACGATGCGCGCACTCTTGGCGACGGCGGCGATCCTGTCGATCGCGACGAGCGCGGCGGCTGGCAGTCCCGATCGCCCCGACCTGCGCGCTGCAGCCGCCGAGCGACCGAGCGGCCCGCGTGTGCCGCCGCCCCCGGGAAGCCGCCGCTCGGCCGAGGCGCGGCGTGACGCCGGCGCGTCGCAGGCCGCGGTCACGTCGCCGTCGCGCTGGGGCGAGCGGTCCGAGGGACGCTGGTGGGCCGGGCATCGCGCGCCGGGCGGCTGGGACGCCTATCGCCGGCCGCTGCGGGGCTGGGCCTTGCCGACCTATTGGCTGTCGCCCGATTGGCGGGTGAACGACTGGGCCACCTATGGCTTGCCGCGGCCGCCGGAGGGCTATGTCTGGTCGCGTTATTATGACGACGCGGTGATGATCGATGCGCGCGGATCGGTGCACGACACGATCGGCGGCGTCGACTGGGACCAGTTTGACGATGTGCTGGTCGATTATGCCGATGTCGGCGCGATGCCGGGATATGACCGATTGGCCTATGCCGCCCCGCCACCGCCACCGCCACCGACCCGGCCGTCGTCGTCGCAGGGTGCGCCCTATGATGCACCGCGCCGAGCGGCAGCGCGCACACCCGAACCCGCCCCGGCGCAACGGACGGTGGCGAGCGTTGGCGCAGGGCAGGTCGCGGGCACTGGTCAGCCTGCGGAACCCTATCGCGCGCCGGCGCCGCGCTACGGCGCGGACTATCCGGTTCCGGGAGCAGGCTATTCGGCGGCGACCGGTGGCTATCCTCCGGCCGTGGCGACGCGTGCGCCTGCCTCTCCGCCGGCAGCCGCTCCGCCCCCCGTGCAGCAGGTAACGGGTGCGGCGCCCGTCGTGGTGACGGCGGCACCGGGCACGCGGGTGCTCAGCACGACCACCACGACGCCGACGCCCGGCTATTATGCCAACGGCTATTATTATCCGGGGACGAGCATCACGACGATCACGGTGCAGGGGCAGCCGGTGACGACGACGACCACCACCACGTCGCCAAGCCAGGGGCGCCGCTGAGATTGACGCCCGCGCCGCCGGGTCTCGCAGGGGCGACGCGGGTGGATCAGCTCAGCCGGTCGATTGCCTCGCGATCGAGATTGCCGGGGATGATCATCAGCGGTACCGGCAGCGTGCCCGCCTGGCCTGCGAAGTGGGTGACGAGCGGTCCGGGCGGCCCGTCGGCGGCCGCGCCAAGCACCAGCGCGGCGACTTCGCGATTGGCGGCCAGCATCTCCCGGATGATCTTGGGACCATCGCCCTGCCGCACGGTAATGGAGGGGCGAAGGCCCGATTCCTCCAGCAAGGTACCGGCGGCCTTGGCCACCAGCCCCTCGGCATGGCGGCGGGCCTCATCCTCGATCGTGGCCTGCACGCCGCCAAAGGCGATGAACTCCTGCTGTTCGACGAGGGCGAGGATTTCCACGCCGCCGCCGGTCTTCACGGCGCGCCGGGCGGAGAAGCGAAGCGCGATCTCTGCCTCCGGGGTTTCATCAATCACGGTCAGATAGATGCGCATTATATTGTCTTCGCCCCTGTAAGGCGTCACTTATCCGCCTGCGGGGTTGACCGCGCAAGGCCTCGGCGCAAGAGACGGGCGCCCCGCCAGGAACCGCTGAGGACCTTCATGTCGATCGAGATCAAAATGCCCGCGCTCTCCCCCACGATGGAGGAAGGCACGCTGGCGAAATGGCTGGTGAAGGAGGGCGACTCCGTCAAGGCGGGCGACCTCATGGCCGAAATCGAGACCGACAAGGCGACGATGGAGTTCGAGGCCGTCGACGAGGGCGTCGTCGGCAAGCTGGTGGTTCCCGAGGGTACCGATGGCGTGAAGGTCGGCACGGTCATCATGCTGCTCGACGGTGAGGGCGAGGAAAGCGCGCCGGCGAAGAAGGACGCTGCCGCCGAGACCGCCGCCCCGGCGCCGAAGAAGGAGCAGGTCGACGCACCAGTCGATCGCGAAACCGGCGAGAAGGTGTCCGCAGAAAACCCCGAGAACAAGCAGCCGGCCGCTGAGGCCCAGGCTCCGGTCCAGGCATCAGCACAGCCGCAGGCCGCTGCCGCGCCGCGCCGCGATGGCGAGCGCGTGAAGGCCAGCCCACTGGCGCGCCGCATCGCCGCCGAGAAGGGCGTGGACCTGGCGACGTTGGCGGGATCGGGGCCGAACGGCCGGATCGTAAAGGCCGATGTGGAAGGCGCGCAGCCGGCGGCCGCGGCTGCGCCTTCGCAGGCCGCCAGCGCGCCAACCGCCGCGCCGGCCGCTGCACCTGCCCCGGCCCAGATCCCCGACATCCCGCATGAGACGACCAAGCTCAGCAACATGCGCAAGACGATTGCGCGCCGCCTGACCGAGTCGAAGCAGCAGGTGCCGCACATCTACCTCACCGTGGACGTGCGCCTCGACAAGCTGCTGAAGCTGCGGGCCGAGCTGAATGAGAGCCTGGGCGTGCGCGGCGTGAAGCTGTCCGTCAACGACCTGATGATCAAGGCGCTGGCCGCTGCGCTGGTACAGGTGCCCAAGTGCAACGTGATGTACACGCCGAACGAGCTGGTCACGTTCAAGCGCGCCGACATCTCGGTCGCGGTGTCGACGCCGGAAGGGCTGATCACACCGGTGATCACCGAGGCCGATACCGCGTCGCTGTCGTCGATCTCCACCCGGATGAAGGATCTGGCCGCGCGTGCGCGCGACAAGAAGCTGAAGCCGGAGGAATTCACCGGCGGCACCGCGTCACTGAGCAACATGGGCATGTACGGGATCAAGCAGTTCGAGGCGGTGATCAATCCGCCGCAGGGCATGATCCTGGCGGTGGGTGCGGGCGAGAAGCGCCCGTATGTGATCGACGATGCGCTGGGCATCGCGACCGTGATGAGCGCGACCGGCAGCTTCGACCATCGTGCGATCGATGGTTCGGATGGTGCCGAACTGATGCAGGCGTTCAAGGCGCTGTGCGAAAACCCGCTGGGCATGCTGGCCTGAGATGAACCGCGCGGCGGCCGTCGAGCTGATCTATCTGGCGATCGCGCTGGTGGCGACGCAGGCGGTCTTTCGCGCGGCGATCTGGTCCTATCCGCAGGGCACCGACTCGCTGGAGCCGGTGAGCTGTGCGGTGATGCTGGCATTGCTGGCGATGAGCGTGCCGGCGGTGATGAAGGCCGCGCGCAAACCAAGGAACTGAAAAGTGGCAGACACTTATGATCTCGTCGTCCTCGGCTCGGGGCCGGGCGGCTATGTCGCTGCGATCCGCGCCGCGCAGCTTGGGCTGAAGGTCGCGATCGTCGAGCGTGAACTGCTGGGTGGCATCTGCCTCAACTGGGGCTGCATCCCGACCAAGGCGCTGCTGCGGTCGGCCGAGGTGTTTCACCTGATGGGCCATGCCAAGGATTACGGCCTGAAGGCGGATGGCATCGTCGCTGACCTGGACGCGGTGGTGAAGCGGTCGCGCGGCGTTGCCAAGCAGCTCAACCAGGGCGTCACGCACCTGATGAAGAAGAACAAGATCGCGGTCCACATGGGCACCGGCAAGCTGACGGGGAAGAACAAGCTGACCGTCACGGCCGAGGACGGCAAGGCGACCGAGATCGGGTATAAGAACATCATCGTCGCCACCGGCGCGCGGGCGCGCGACCTGCCGTTCGCCAAGGCCGATGGCAAGCGGATCTGGACCTATCGCCACGCGATGACGCCGAGCGAGATGCCGAGCAAGCTGCTGGTCATCGGATCGGGCGCGATCGGGATCGAGTTCGCGAGCTTCTACAACGACATGGGCGCGGACGTGACGGTCGTCGAGATGCTCGACCGGCTGGTGCCGGTCGAGGATGCGGACATTTCCGCGCATCTGGAAAAGTCGCTGAAGAAGCAGGGCATGACGATCATGACCTCCGCCGGGGTCAGCGCGCTGGACGTCAGCGACAAGGGCGTGACTGCCAGGCTGAAGGACGCATCGGGCAAGGAAGTGACTGCCGAATTCAGCCATGTGATCGTGGCGGTCGGGATCGTGCCGAACACCGCAGACATCGGCCTGAAGGAGTTGGGCGTCGAGATGGACGAGCGCGGCTTCCTGAAGACCGATGCGATGTGCCGCACCAACGTTTCGGGCGTCTGGGCGATCGGCGACATCACCGCGCCGCCGTGGCTGGCGCACAAGGCGAGCCATGAGGGCGTGATCGCGGCAGAGGCGATCGCGGGCGGGCACCCGCATGCGATGGACCCGCGCAACATCCCGGGCTGCACCTATTGCCGGCCGCAGATCGCCAGCGTCGGGCTGACCGAGGCGAAGGCGAAGGAGGCCGGCTATGAGGTGAAGGTTGGCAACTTCCCCTTCATCGGCAACGGCAAGGCGATCGCGCTGGGCGAGCCGGAAGGCTTCGTGAAGACGGTGTTCGATGCCAAGACCGGCGAACTGCTGGGCGCGCACATGATTGGCGCCGAAGTGACCGAGATGATCCAGGGCTACACGATCGGCAAGACGATGGAGACGACCGAGGCGGAACTGATGGAGACGGTGTTCCCGCACCCGACGATCAGCGAGGCGATGCATGAATCGGTGCTGAGCGCCTACGGCCGCGCGCTGCACATCTGATCGCCATCCCGGAATCGAAAAGGGGCGGTGGAGGACGAAACCTCCACCGCCCCTTTTTTCATGAGCCAGCGGTCAGCGGCTGAGGAAGGTCAGCAGATCCTCCGTCAGGCGCTCGCTTTCGGTGGCGAACAGCCCGTGGGGGGCGCCGTCATATTCGACCAGCTGGCTCGCGGCGATGCCGGCGGCCGCGGCGCGACCGGTGGCGTCGATCGGCACCGTCTTGTCGCCCGTGCCGTGGATCACCAGCGTCGGCACGCGGAACGCCGGCAGGTCGGGGCGGAAATCGGTGAAGCTGAAGCTCTTCGCGCATTCCAGCGTCGAACGCAGCGACGCCTGCATCGCAAGTCGCCAGGCCCATTCGAGCATCGGCTGGCTGACCGGGCTGGTCACATAGCCCACGCCGAAGAAGTCTTTGAAGAAATTGTGGAAGAAGTTCGGGCGGTCTTCCTGGATGCCGGCGGCGATCCCGAGGAGTTGATGTTCCGGCACGCCGTGCGGATTGTCTTCCGTCTTCAGCATATACGGCACGACCGACCCGACGAGCACGGCCGAACTGACGCCGCGGCCGTCATGGCGGCTCATGTAGCGCGCGACCTCTCCGCCGCCCATCGAGAAGCCGACCAGCGTCGCATCCTGTTCGACGCCGGCCGCTTTCATCACGTCGGCCAGATCGTCGGTCAGCGTGTCATAGTCATAACCCGTCCACGGCTGGCTCGACCGGCCGAAGCCGCGCCTGTCATAGGAGATGACGCGATAGCCGGCCTCCGCCAGCGCCAGTGCCTGAGGATCCCAGCTGTCCGCCGACAGCGGCCAGCCGTGGATCAGCACGACGGGACGACCCTCGCCCCAATCCTTCACGAAGATGTCGGCTCCATCACGGGTCTTGACGTAGGGCATGATTAACTCCGGTTAGTGCCTTGCCGTGAACGAGCGGATGCGAGCCGCGTTCCGGTCAGCGCGAGGGGCGGAGGGTTGGTGCCTCGGCAGGAGTTTCAAAGCCGGCGGGGCTGCTTACCGAGGGGCGCAGCCGGGCGATGCTGCACAGGCCGGCGATGAGCGCGAGCCCGGCGGCCACCAGCGGCGGGACGGCGCCGGTCCCGACACCCGCGGCGAGAAGCGCGGCGACCAGGGTGGCGCCGATCGTCTGCCCCGTCAGGCGAAGGGTGGAGATGAGGCCGCCGGCGGCGGCAGCGCGATGGTGCGGCGCGGAGCCGACCACGAGCCGTGAATTGGGCGGCAGGTACAGGCCGAATCCCGATCCGCACAGCGCCATGCGCCACGCCACGTCGAGCATCCCCGCGTCGGCCGGCATGGTGGCGAGGAGCACCAGCGCGATGAGCGACACGGCCATGCCGATGCCCCCCAGGATGCCCGCGGGGATACGATCGGACAATGCGCCGGAGAGCGGTGCGACGACCATGTTGGTTAGGGGCCAGGGGGCGATGCAGGTGCCGATCTGCGCGGGGGTGAAACCCAGCGCGGCCAGACGGAAGGGCGTGGAGACCAGCACCGTCATTGACGCCATGAACGCGGTGAGGCTGCCGATCGCGGACAGCGCAATGATCGGGCGGGCGAGCAGATCGACGGGGAGGATCGGCGCGGTGATGCCCAGTTCGCGCCGCACGAAGAACCAGCCGATGGTCGCGCCGGCGGCGACGACCGCCGCGCTGACCACCGGACTGTCGCCGTGGACGAAGCTTTCCGCGCCGCCGATGACGAGGCCGAACATCGCCGCGCACATGATCGCACCGGCAAGATCGAGCCTGGTGAGGCGCGGCGGGGGATCGGGAAGCCAGCGACCGAGGATCAGGCTGACGATCGCGAGCGGGATGGTGCAGGCGAAGACCCACGGCCAAGGCGCGACGGCGAGCACCAGGCCGCCGACCGTGGGGGCGGCGGCGGCGGCGCTGGTAACGATGACGGCATTGATCCCGAGCCCACGGCCAAGCTGCCGGGTGGGATAGGTGTGACGGATCAGCGCTGACGACACGCTGAGCACGCCAGCCGCGCCGATCGCCTGCATCGTCCGCACGATGAGGAGGAAGGGGAAGCTCTCGGCAAAGAAGCAGAGCAGGGTCGACAGGGTGAAGATGATCTGCCCGCCCTGGTAGGTCCGCTTGAGCCCGATACGCTCTGCCATCCCCGAAAATGGCAGGAGGAGCATGACCAGCGTGACCTGATAAACGGTGACGATCGACACCACGGCGCTGGACGCCACACCCAGATCGCGCGCGATCGTCGGCAAGGCGACGTTGGCGATGCCGCCGTCGATGATCACCAGCGCGGACCCGCAACCAAGCGCGCCGATCGCGAACAGGCGGCGGGGAAGCGGAAGGCCATCGGACATTGCGGCGGTCATACGCGGATGATGGTCGTGGACAAGCCGGCGATTGCGGGGTGCCGCGGGGTGTGCGCTAAAGCGTTGAATCAGCGCCAGCTCAGGGTTGTTCGATCGGCAGGAGACAGTATATCGACGCCCGATGAAGACACGTCCCGCATTGCAACATCTTGTGGCTATCGCACTTGGAGCGCTTGCAGCACCGCAAAGTGCCGCCCAAATCGCATCGATGACTGAAGATCCGTATATCTGGCTTGAGGACAAGGACGGCAAGCGGGCACTGGCATGGGTAGAGGCGGAAAATGCCCGGACGCTTGCCCGTCTGGAGAACGACCCGCGCTATCGCACCTTCTATGACGAGGCGCTGGCCATCGCCTCCGCCGAGGACCGGATCGCGATGCCGCAGATGCTGGGCGACCGGATCTTCAACTTCTGGCGTGACCAGAAGCACCCGCAGGGCATCTGGCGCTGGACGAGCGCCAAGGAGTACGCCACCGCAACGCCGCGCTGGCAGACGCTGATCGATGTCGACGCGCTGTCGCAGGCGGAAGGCAAGAAGTGGGTGTGGAAGGGGGTCGTCTGCCTCGAACCGGGCGAGCGCCGCTGCCTCATCACGCTGAGCGAGGGGGGCGAGGACGCCACGTCGCTGCGCGAGTTCGACCTGGTCGACGGGCGGTTCGTCAAGGACGGCTTTGCATTGCCGACGTCGAAGCAGAATGCCGACTGGATCGACGAGAACACGCTGATCGTGTCGCGCGACTGGGGTACCGGATCGCTGACGAAGTCCGGCTATCCGTTCGTGGTCAAGATCCTGAAGCGGGGCCAGCCGCTGAGCGAGGCGCGCGAGCTGTACCGCGGGACCAAAGATGACCTGGGCGTGTTTCCATCGGTGATGGTCGACGGCGACGGCAACCGCGCGGTGGTGATCACGCGCGCCAAGACCTTCTTCACCTCCGAGACATTGCTGTGGGACGGCAAGACCGCGAAGAAGATCGCCATTCCGGAGAAGGTGGAGGCGATCGGGCTGGTCAAGGGGCGGCTGATCTTCCGCACGAGCGAGCCGTGGGGCGCGGTGCCGGAGGGGGCGCTTGCCTCCTTGCCGCTGAAGGACGCGATGGCGGGAACGGGCACGCCGACGGTGATCTTCGCGCCGGCGGAACGGCAAGCGGTCGACCGGGGCAATGTGCGCGTGACGCGCAATGCGGTGGTTGCGGCGATCTATGACAATGTGCGTGGCCGCGCGATGGTGTTCACGCCGTCCGGGGACGGGTGGAGCAGCCGCAGCCTCAAGCTGCCCGACAATCTGTCGGTCGATCTGGTGGCCAGCGATATCGCGAGTGACGAAGCCTATCTGGCGGTGTCGGGTTTCACCACGCCAACGCTGCTGATGTCATTCAACGCGGCGAGCGATGCGGCGCCAGCGACGGTCAAGTCGGCGCCCGCGCGCTTCGATGCCACCGGGCTGGTGGTGGAGCAGCACGAGGCGCCCTCGTCTGACGGCACCAAGATCCCGTATTTCGTCGTTCGCCGGGCGGACACCCCGCTCAACGGCAGCACGCCGACGCTGATGACGGCCTATGGCGGCTTCGCGGTATCGAACACGCCTTATTATTCGGGCATCACCGGCAAGCTGTGGCTGGAGCGGGGCGGGGCATTTGTCCTGGCCAACATCCGCGGCGGCGGGGAGTTCGGCCCGTCATGGCATGAGGCAGGGCGCAAGACGCGTCGCCAGCTGATCTATGACGATTTCGCCAACATCGCGCGCGACCTGTTTGCGCGCGGGATCACCAGCGCCTCGCGGCTCGGCATCTATGGCGGGTCGAACGGCGGCCTGCTGATGGGCGTCGAGATGACGCAGCACCCCGAATTGTGGGGCGCGGTGACGATCCAGGTGCCGCTGCTCGACATGCTGCGCTACGAAGGAATTGCGGCGGGCGCGTCGTGGGTGGACGAATATGGCTCGGTCAGCGTCCCCGAGGAGCGCGCGTTCCTCGAGCGGATCTCGCCTTATCATGCGCTGCGTCGCGGTGGGCGTTATCCCGAACCCTATATCTGGACGACGACCAAGGACGATCGGGTCGGGCCGCAGCATGCCCGCAAGTTCGCGGCGAGGATGCGCGAATATGGCTTGCCGTACCTGTTCTACGAGGACACGGCGGGTGGCCATTCGGGTGATGCCGACATTGCGCAGGGTGCGCGACTGCAGGCGCTGCAGATGACCTATTTTGCGCGCAAGCTGATGCCCGAGCAGGAGTGAGCAGCCGCATCTACGGGTGCAAACAGGTTACGCAGAGTTGCAGAAAACGAATGTTGCTGCGGTGCAGCAGTGTGGATATTGCCGTTGAACATGAAGCTGAATACCGACCAGGATCAGGTCGCACCGTCGCCGCCGCCGGCCACCATGCCCGTCGTGTTCGAGGCTATCGTCAAGCAGCAGGCACTCGCCGCGACCTATAATCGCGGCGACGTGACGCTGGCGCCGCACATCGTCTACACCAAGCACGGTGAATTCTACCTCGACGCGGTGACGCTGGAGCGCGACGGCAAGCCGCCGCGCGAGCCGAAGATCGGCGCGTTCAAGATCGTTGGCCTGGGCGGGATGCGGGTCACGCCGCGGCGCTTCACGCCGAGCGAGCTCTTCAATCCCAAGGAAGAGCGCTACGAAGGGGTGACGCTGCTGGCCATCGACGGCTGACGCGCAGCGCCGCGACGATCCGTTCGTCAGCGGCAGCGGATCTGCTGATTGCTGCGATCCACAGCGCGCCCGGCGAGTGCGCCGGCCGCGCCACCCAGCAGCGTTCCGACCGTGCGGCTGCGGCCGCCATCGATGACATTGCCCAGCACGCCGCCCAGCGCGCCGCCGACGATCAGCCCGGTCGTCCCGTCGGAGCGCCGGCAGTAATAGCGGCCGTCCGATCCGGTATAGACCCGGTCGTTGGGGCCGAGCGCGCGTTCCTGGTTGCCGGGGCTATAATAGCGGCTGGGATCATAATCGCCCTCATCGCGCCATTGCGGGTCGTCGTACCGGGGGTCGGCCGGCGCGGTGCGATAGCCGGATCCCGGCACCCGGCGCACCGACTGGTAGCGATCATATTCGCTGCGGAATGTCTCCAGCTCGCGCTCGAACCGTTCCTGCGCGGCGCGGAAGCGCGCGTCATCAGCGGCGGTTTGCGCGAGTGCGGGGGTTGCCACCGCCGCCGCGGCGGCAGCCATGGTGACGGCGATGTGACGGAACGACATGTCGCGATCCTCTCCCAATCCTGAAAACCGGGCGCCCGCAAGCGCGCCCCACATAGAGGGCAAGGCGGATACGGTTGCATCGGCGTATCGTTCCGTTGGTCAGGAGGATCGATGATGGACCGGGAGAGCGGCGGCAGACGCGTGGCACGCTGGCTGCTGATCGCCTTCTATCTGACGGCGGGGATCGGGCATCTGCTGTTCATCGATGCGATGGTGCGGATCGTGCCGAAGTTCGTGCCGGCGCCGCGGCTGGTGGTGCTGGCAACCGGGCTCGCCGAGCTGGCAGGCGCGGCGGCCCTTGTGACGCCGCGGTACCGGCGCGCGGCGGGATGGGCGCTGGCGGCCTATGGGCTGTGCGTGTGGCCGGCGAACATGCAGCATGCGTGGAACGACCTGTCGAGCGGAACGGGGCTGCCGAGCGGATATCATGTGGTGCGCCTGCTGCTCCAACCACTGATCATCTGGTGGGCGCTGTGGGCGAGCGGGGCCGTGCGCAGCTGGCGTCAGCCCTGATCAACCATCGGCGGGCCATAAGCGTCGATCGCCTCGAACAACCGGGTCAGGTCGGCGCGTTCGTCGGGCGCGATTTCCGGCTTCCAGATCTCGAACAGCAGGACGGTGCGGGTCGACGTGCCGCGATTCCATGCCTCATGCTCAAAGGAATCGTCGAAGGTCACGAGCTCACCCTCGCGCCATTCATGCGTGTCGGCACCAACGCGCAGCGCGCAGCCGGGCGGGGCGATGATCGGCAGATGGCAGATCAGGCGGGTGTTGAGCAGGCCGTGATGCGGCTGGATATGCGCGCCGGGCGTCAACCGAGAGAACAGCGCCATCGGTGAGCGGCCGGCGATGCGCGGAATGGGCAGCTTCGCCAGCGCCGCCATGGTGACGGGAAAGCGATCGGCGTTCTCCGCCACGATCTCGCCGCCGCGCCACAAATGCAGCGCGCTCCATGCCGGATCGTCGAGCAGGGGGTTGTTGGGGAGCGGGCGGTTGGGATCACCCTCCACATAGGGGCGAAAGTCCTCGGTAACGGCTTCCAGTTCGGCGCGGATGGCGGGGGTGGCGGCCTCGAGCTCGGCGACCCAGTCGAATTCGTCGCGGCGGTAGAAGGGGCGCTGCGGCAGCCCTTCGAAATAGAACATCGAGGGTTGTTGCAGGTGAAGTTCGCGGCGGCCGAGCAGCAGGTCGACCGATTGGGCGACGCGGCCGGCGTGAAGCGCGCCCACGGCCGCCTCGACATGGCCGGCGAAGCGCACGGCGCTTTCCTGCTTGAACGCTTCCGCCTGGCGCAGCAGCGGGTGGAGCGAGGCCGGAACCTCACGCATGGCCGCGGCCTGATTGAGCGCCGCGGTGTAAAAGACGGTTGCGGCGCGATCGTCGCTATCGAGCCGCTTGCGATCCCCCATCAGCAACAGCCCGGCGAGGTTGCGAGGCTGTTCCCTGAGCAGCGCCTGCAGCGCCTCCGTCTCAGCCGGGGCGTCCCCGATCAGTCGGCAGGCCTGGGCGAGCGGCAACCACGGACGCGGCACGTCGGCCGGGGCCTCCACCGCCAGCCGATCAAAGATGGCGCGGGCGCGGGCGCCGTCGCGATTGCGCAGGGCATCGAGCCCCTGACGGGCGAGTTGGTCGGCATCAGCACGCGGAAGGGCCATGGCCGAACTATTGCGGCATCAACCCGGCAGGTAAATAGCACTGAGGCTCAGGGGATGGTGACGAAGCTGTCCATGACGCGCTTGCGGCCGGCCTTCTCGAACTCGATCTCGAGCTTGTTGCCCTCGATCTCCTCGATCGTGCCGTAGCCGAACTTCTGGTGGAAGACGCGCAGGCCAACCGACAGGTCGGTGCGCCCCTTGTCGCCGAGGCTGACCGCCGGCGTGCGACTTTCGACCACGCGCGACGGTTCGCGCGAAAAGGTGCGGCTTTGCCAGTCGCCGCCGGGCTTGCCGCCGAGCGTCCCCGCCGCGCGCTGCCAGCCAGGACCGCGGCCCGTCCCGCGCGCGACATCGGCGAAGGGATCGGCGCGTTCCGACCAGTTGGCGCGCCACAGGCTTTCGCCGCCCGACATGGTGGTTTCGGTTTCCACGTGATCGTCGGGCAGCTCCGCGACGAAGCGCGAAGGGATGGAGCTGGTCCACTGGCCATAGATGCGGCGATTGGCGGCGTGGAGGATCGTGGCCTGGCGGCGCGCGCGGGTGATCGCGACATAGGCGAGGCGGCGTTCCTCCTCGAGCCCGCGGGTGCCGGTTTCATCGAGCGAGCGCTGCGAGGGGAACAGGCCTTCTTCCCAGCCGACCAGGAAGACGGTGTCATATTCGAGGCCCTTGGCGGCGTGGATCGTCATGATCGTGACCTTGGGATCCTCCCGCAAGCCTTCATTGTCCATGACGAGGCTGACGTGTTCGAGGAAAGCGCCGAGGCTTTCATATTCCTCCATCGCTCGGACGAGTTCGCTTAGGTTTTCCAGCCGGCCCGCGGCCTCGGCGGACTTTTCCGCCTGCCACATGGCGGTGTAGCCGGATTCGTCGAGGATCTGTCGGGCGAGTTCGGGGTGCGGAAGATCGCGCGCCATGTCGCGCCAGCGCGCGATGTCACCGACGAAATTGCCCAGCGCACGGCGCGCCTGCGGGGTTAGTTCGTCGGTGTCGAGGATACGCGCGGCGGCGAAGCTGAGCGGGAGGTTCTCCGCGCGGGCAAGCTGGTGGAGCTTGGCGATCGCCTTGTCGCCAAGGCCGCGCTTGGGCGTGTTGACGATGCGTTCGAAGGCGAGATCGTCCGCCGGCTGGTTGACGATGCGCAGGTACGCGAGTGCATCGCGGATTTCCTGCCGCTCGTAGAAGCGGAAGCCGCCGACGATGCGATAGGGCAGGCCGATGGCGATGAAGCGGTCTTCGAACTCGCGCGTCTGGTGCTGTGCGCGGACCAGGATCGCCATGTCGTCCAGGCTCTTGCCCGCACGCTGGCACGCCTCGATCTCGTCGCCGACGCGGCGCGCCTCCTCAGGCCCGTCCCATACGCCGACGACGCGGACCTTTTCGCCGACGTCGAGCTCGGTCCACAGCTGCTTGCCGAGCCGCCCCGTGTTGTTGCCGATCACGCCGCCGGCGGCGCCCAGGATGTGCGGCGTGGAGCGGTAGTTCTGCTCCAGCCGGATGACCTTGGCGCCGGGGAAGTCCTTTTCGAACTTCAGGATGTTTTCGACCTGCGCGCCGCGCCAGGAATAGATCGACTGGTCATCGTCGCCGACGCAGCAGATGTTGCGGCGTTCCTGCGCGAGCAGCCGCAGCCAGAGGTACTGGACGGCGTTGGTATCCTGATATTCGTCCACCATGATGTAGCGGAAGCGCTGCTGATACAGCTCCAGCACCTCGCGATTGTTCTTCAGGATGGTGAGCACGTGGAGCAGCAGATCGCCGAAGTCGCAGGCGTTCACTGCGCGCAGGCGGGCCTGATATTGCTCGTAGAGTTCGCCGCCGCGGCCGTTGGCGTAACGCTCGCTTTCGCCGGCGTCGATTTCGCGCGGCGTCAGGCCCTTGTTCTTCCATTCGTCGATCAGGCCGGCGAGGCTGCGCGCGGGGAAGCGCTTCTCATCAATGTCGGCAGCAAGGACGAGCTGCTTCAGCAGACGCAGTTGATCGTCGGTGTCGAGGATGGTGAAATTGTTCTGCAGCCCGACGAGTTCGGCGTGGCGACGAAGCATCTTTGCGCCGATCGCGTGGAAGGTGCCGAGCCATGGCATCCCCTCCACCGCATCGCCGACGAGGCGGCCAACCCGCTCGCGCATTTCGCGCGCCGCCTTGTTGGTGAAGGTCACCGACAGGATCTCGCTGGGATAGGCGCGGCGGGTGTAGAGCAGATGGGCGAGCCGCGCGGTCAGCGCCGCCGTCTTGCCGGTGCCGGCACCGGCGAGGACGAGGACGGGCCCGTCGGTGGTAAGCACGGCCTCGCGTTGCGGCGGATTCAGGCCGGAAAGATAGGGCGGCTCGCTGGCTTGGCTCTGCGTCGACAATTCGGTCACGGGTGCCACGTAGGCAGGGTTGCGCGACAGCGCAATGCATGAGAACAAAGGTGAAACGATTGGGAGAAGGGTGATGAGCGCGACGGGACGCTGTCATTGCGGGGCGGTCACATGGGCAGCCGAAGGTGAGCCGCAGCATCATGCGATCTGCCATTGCGAGGATTGCCGGCGCTGGTCGGGCGCGCCGATGGTCGGGTGGATCGCGTGGCAGGAGGATCAACTGACCGTCGAAGGCGCGACGACGCGCTATCATTCGTCGCGGCACGGGACGCGGGAGTTTTGCAGCGCCTGCGGGACGGGGCTGTTCTATCGCAACCCGGAGACCTTGCCGGGCATCGTCGACATACAGTCCGGTACGCTCGACGACCCGGAACGGCTGCCGCCCGGCGCACAGATCATGGTCAAGGAGCGGCTGGGCTGGGCGCCGGGCATCGCCGACCTGCCGGCGTTCAACGCCTATCCCGGCATGGACTGACGCCGCCGGGGCGCGCAGGAGCTGCGTGCGGCTGTTGCCGGTTGAACGGTCATCGGCGAAAGTGGAGCGATGATGTCACAGGCCTCTTCACTGACCATCCGCCGCTTCGCCGAGAGCGACGTGCCGGCGGCGCTTGCCATTCAGGCAGTCTGCTTTCCCGCGTTCCTGCTGGAGGATGAAGCCGCCTTCGGCAGCAGGGTGAGACTGGCGAGTTCGTGCTGCTTCGTCGCGATGCAGGGCGACACGATGGCGGGCTATGTGCTGGCGCATGGCTGGCCGGAGGGGTCGCCGCCGCCGGTGGGAGCCGTGCTCGCCGAGCCGCCGCAGGTCGACGTGCTGTTCATCCACGACATGGCCGTCTCCCCTGACGCGCGCGGGCTGTCGGCCGGACGGGCGCTGATGGAAGCGGCCTTCATGTGCGCCGCGGGGCAGGGCATTGGGCGCGCCGAGCTGATCGCGGTGGGCGGCGCCGCGACCTATTGGCGCACGCTGGGGTTCACGGAGGCGGCGACATCCGATGCGCTGGCGGCAAAGGTGGCCGGCTATGGCGCCGACGCAACCTGGATGACGGGCGCCATCCCGCTGGACTGACGATCGGGACCTGACGCGACCGTCAGTAATTCCACTGTAGCTGCGCGCGGATGACATCGCCCTCCGCCCGGCCGAAGCGGCGCTCGTCTGCCTCGCGCCGCGTCATATCGGCATAGGCGAGCGTCAGCTCCAGTTCCTCGATCGGCTGAAATTCAATGCCGAGCTCGATCTCGTCCGTTTCCAGTCGGGGGGCGTTGACGATCGCCTTCCACCCGCCGCGATACGTCTGCCAGCGAACATAGGGCATGAAGGGGCCGAGCGGGCTCTGGCGAACCCGGCCCATCGCCTGGACGTAGCCGCCGCTGAGGGAGCGGGTGCGGATCGTCCCCAGCAAGGGATCATATTCCGGGCCGCGGCCCCAGTTCCATTCCGCCTGCAGGCCGAACGGCTGGGGGTAGAGGCTCAGGTGAACGCCGACCCGATCGTCACGGAAGCTGGCGTCGCTGACGCCGCCGGTGCGGATTTCCGGGCGGACACGGTTGCGCATCCCGGACGCGCCCACTTCGAGTACCTGGCCGGCGAAGGTGGTGCCCAGGCCGTCAAGCTCGAACGGCCAGGTCGCCATGGCGACGCTCATCAGGTCATTGTTGCGTTCCGGCCGGTTGACGCCCTGACCGTTATACAGGCCGAAACCGAAGGCGCCGTAATTGCCGAACAGCTTCTGCCCGTCATCCTCCAGCCGATCCCAGATCCGCTGCACCGCGGCCGGCGTGAAAAATGCGGTCACGCCCAGATCGCGTTCGCCGGGGATGGCACTGTTGATCCCGTCCGAACGGTCGAGCGTCAGCCGGTTGGACGACGACTGCAGATTCTCCCAGCCAAATGGCACCTTCTGCTGGCCGAAGCGAAAGCGGAAGCGGCGATCGGCCCATGGCGACCAGTCGACATAGGCGTCGCGCAGCTGGGCGAACCCCTCGCGACGCTCGCCCGCGGACTGGTTGCTGACCGCGACGGCGAAATCGGGCTGGAAGTAGAAGGATATCGAATCGGACAGATCGCCCGAAAAGACGAGGCGGATACGGCGGAAGGTGAAATTGCCTTCGTCGGTAATGCCGCCGTCGCCGGGTGACCGCAGCCGTGACACGCCGTCCCGGGCGGTGGCGTCGCCCGAAATGATCTCGTTGAGGCGCAGCTGCGTATAGCCGCGCACGTTGATCCGTTCGTACCACGGCTTGTCGGCCGGCGGGGTGGCGGCCGCGAGCGCCACCGGCGGAGCGGCGGTGGGAGTAGCGGCCGGGGTGGCAGTCTGTGCCGGGGACGCGAGGATGGCGGGCGCGGCGGCCGCTACCTGCGTGTCTGGCGCGGGCGTCTGATTTGTCGTCACCGGCGCAGGAGCAATGGTTGCGGCGGACTGGTTGGCGGCAGGCTGGTTGGCGGACGTGGACGGCGCGGCGGCGCGCTGATTTTGGGTCAGCACGCGAATCTGCGCCTTCAGCTCGTCGATCTGATGCTGGAGGTCCTCGACGGTGGGCGTTTTCGCCTGGGCAAAGGCCTGGGCCGGGGACACCAGCATCCCCAGCGCCAATGCGCCGACCCCAAGGCGACGACGGAACGCGGCTGGTTCCTCCCTCATCACTCGCAAACAGCTCCGGCAATCACAATTCGGGTGCCGCCCTATGCCCGTTCAAAAAGCGTGGCAATCAGGGAGACGTCCGATGCCCTGATCGGCATCAATGATCTGGATGATCCAAACGCGCCCCTGGTGCGTTCAGCCGCCCTGATGATCAAAGCTCAAATCGTGCCGCGCGTGTTCTGGGGGGCGTCGGCGATCGTCGTCGCCTTGCTGACAGTGACATTGCTGATGCCCGGCCGCGCGGACGTGGCGTTCAGGGCAGCGCAGGCGTGGACGATCGATACGTTCGGCTGGTTCTACATCGCGTCGGTCGCCGTGTTCCTGGTCGTGGCGCTGATCCTGGGGTTCGGGCCCGCCGGCAAGCTGAAGCTGGGGCCGGACGATGCCGAGCCGGATTTCCCTTATGTCTCGTGGCTGGCGATGCTGTTCGCCGCGGGCATGGGCATCGGCCTGATGTATTTCGCGGTGGCCGAGCCGATCCAGCATTACATCTCGCCGCCCGAGGTGGAGAGCGGCACGATCCTCGCGGCGCGTGAGGCGATGGCCATCACGTTCCACCATTATGGCGTCCATGCCTGGGCGATTTATGCGCTGGTGGGGTTGAGCCTGGCGTTCTTCACCTATCGCAAAGGGATGCCGCTGACGCTGCGGTCCGGCCTGTCACCGATCCTGGGCAAAAGGATCAACGGCCCGTTGGGCGATGTGATCGACATCTTCGCAGTGTGCGGCACCGTTTTCGGCATTGCGACGTCGCTGGGGTTTGGCGTGTCGCAGATGACGTCGGGGCTGGCCTATAATTACGGCGTGCCGGACACCACCGCGACCAAGGTGGTGGTGATCCTGGTCGTTATGGGCGCAGCGACGCTGTCGGTGCTGAGCGGCGCGGACCGGGGCGTGCGGCGACTGTCGGAACTGAACCTGGTGCTCGCCGTGCTGCTGATGCTGTTCGTGCTGGCGGTCGGCCCGACGCTTTTCCTGCTGCGTGCGCTGATCCAGAATTTTGGCCTGTACCTTGACCATTTCGTGAAGCGCACCTTCACGCTGTACGCCTATGAACCGCGCGCCTGGATGGCGGACTGGACGCTGTTCTACTGGGCCTGGTGGATCGCCTGGTCGCCGTTTGTCGGCATGTTCATCGCGCGTATTTCGCGTGGGCGGACGATGCGCGAGTTCGTCACCGGTGTGCTGTTCGTTCCTACCGCCTTCACCTTCGTCTGGATGACGGTATTCGGCAATACGGCGATCGCGCTTGATCTTGGCGCAGCATCGGGCGGCATTGCCGATGCGGTCCAGGCGAACCTGTCCACGGCGCTGTTCAAGTTCCTGGAATATCTGCCGGCCGCCGGCTTTACGTCGACGCTGGCGATCATCCTGGTCGGTGTGTTCTTCGTCACCTCGGCGGATTCGGGGGCGCTGGTGATCGATACGCTGACGTCGGGCGGTGCGGAAGAAACGCCGCGCTGGCAGCGGGTCTATTGGTGTGTGCTGCTGGGTGTGACAGCGACGTTGCTGCTGGTCGCGGGCGGTCTGGGCGGATTGCAGGCGGCGACGCTGATGGCTGCGCTGCCCTTCTGCTTCATCATGCTGCTGCTGGCGTTCGGGCTGGTGCGGCAGGCGAATGCCGATCTGGAAGGGATCACGCTGGCTGATGAGGCCGCGCCTGTCAGCGAGCGGCTGAAGCGATTGTTCGTTCCGGCGCGGCGCGGCGAGATCATGCGCCAGCTGCAGCAACAGGGGGAGCCGGCGCTGCGTTCCGTCTATGATGCGCTCCAGCAGGACATGCCCAGCGAATGCCGACTGGACGTGGAGGACAGCGAGGTGGTGCTGACGGTCGGAACGGAGCCCGAGCGGCGTTTCGTCTACCGGTTGTTTCCCCGTGCCCGCCCGCTTGCCGCCTATACCGCGCTGGAGGCGCCGGAGGGGCGCCGCAGCGTGACCTGGACGCTGGCGGCGCAGACCAACAGCGATCCACGTTTCCGTGACCTGACCGATTTTTCGCAGGATCAGATCGCCGGTGACGTGCTGGCGCAGCTGAAGCGCTGGCGGCTGGGCTGAAACGGGCAAAAAAGAAGGGGCAGCCGCTAACGATCGACTGCCCCGCAGTTCAGGGAGTGCCGCGACCAGAGGCCGGCGGCTGTCGGTGTCAGATAGGGGGCTGGACCGACAGGGCAGCCTCTACAGCGCGAATGTTGCGCAATTGTGTCGCGTAGGGACAAAGTTGTTGCACGGCGGCCGTGTTGACGCGGGCGCGGCGTGGAGGGAGAGGGAGGCATGAGCACCATCGTCTCCGGCGGCAATTCGTCGCGCCGCGTTCTTCTGGCGAGCTTCGTCGGCACCGGCGTCGAATTCTACGATTTCTACATCTACGCGACGGCGGCGAGCCTGGTGTTCGGCCAGATATTCTTCCCGGTCGCGGAGCCGGGGATGCAGCAGATGGCGAGCTTCGCCACGCTGGCGGTGGCGTTCTTCGCGCGGCCGGTGGGTGCGGCCTTCTTCGGGCATTTCGGCGATCGTATCGGCCGCAAGTCGACGTTGGTCGCCAGCCTGCTGACGATGGGGCTGTCGACGACGCTGATCGCCTTTCTTCCGACCTATGCGCAGGCGGGATGGTGGGCGCCGTTCATCCTGTGCCTCCTGCGGTTCGGCCAGGGATTTGGCCTTGGCGGCGAATGGGGCGGGGCGGCGTTGCTGGCGGTGGAGAATGCGCCGCCGGGCTGGCGCGCTCGTTTCGGTTGCGCCCCCCAGATGGGCGCGCCGGCGGGATTCATCGCGGCGAATGGCCTGTTCCTGCTGCTGGGCCTGTGGCTGACGCCCGAGCAGTTCCGCGATTGGGGCTGGCGTATTCCGTTCCTGGTCAGCGCGCTGCTGGTCGGGCTGGGGCTGTGGATCCGGCTGAAGCTGACCGAAACGGCCGAGTTCGCCGCGGCGCTGGAGGAAGCGCCGCCACCGGCGGTGCCGTTCGCCGAATTGCTGCGCCACCACGGTCTGGCCACGCTGGCCGGGACCGTCGGCGCGATCGCCTGCTTCGCGCTCTACTATATCGCGACGGCCTTTGCGCTGGGCTACGGTACCAAGACGCTGGGCTATTCGATGCAGTCCATGCTGCTGGTGCAACTGGGCGCCATCCTGTTCATGGCGGTGGGGATCTATGCCTCCGCCTGGCTGGCAGACAAGAAGTTCGACGAGCGGCGGGTGCTAGCGGGCGGGTGCGTCGCGGTGGTGTTCGCCGGTTTCCTGCTGGGGCCGATGATGGGCGCGGGGTCGCTGGTGCTGGTGTTCGCCTTCCTGGCGCTGGCGCTGCTGCTGATGGGGTTCGTGTACGGCCCGCTGGGCGCGTGGCTGCCCGGCCTGTTCCCGCCACGGGTCCGCTACACCGGGGCGTCGATGGCGTTCAACGTGGCGGGCGTGCTGGGCGGCGGCCTGACGCCGCTGTTCGCCCAGGCGCTGGCGGAGAATGTCGGCCTGTCCGCGGTCGGATGGTACGGCAGCGTGGCCGCCGCGCTGAGCCTGGTGGCCCTGGTCGCTACGAGGCCGCGGCCGCGCACCCACGCCGTCGTGCTGGAGCCGTAAGTTCGCTGCCTCAGGCGGCGCGCAGCAGCGTGATCTTTGCCTTGCCGTAGACGCGTTCGGCGTCGACGACGAAACCCTTCACCTCGACGTCCTCCTGCTTGGCGGTCTCGATCGAGATCCACGTCGCCGGGCCGGCCCAGCCGAGCCGGCCGAGCTTGTCGAGTGCCACCGCCCCGGCGCCGGTGCCATAGGGCGGGTCCATCATGATGAGGTCGAGCGGCTTTGCCGTCGGGCCGAGTGCCAGCGCGCTGCCGGCGCGGACCTCCGCCCCGCTCGCCTTGAGCGCGGCAATATTGGCGCGCAATGCGTCGAGCGCGGCACGATCCTGCTCCACGAACAGGCAGGAGGCCGCACCGCGCGATAGCGCCTCCAGCCCCAGCGCGCCCGATCCGGCGAACAGATCCGCGACGGCCAACCCCTCGAAGCTGCCGAGGCGGCTCGCCAGCATCGAGAACAATGCCTCGCGCGTGCGGTCCGCGGTGGGACGGGTCGCGTCGCCCTTTGGCGCGACGAGCGGTCGGCCGCGCCATTCGCCTGCGATGATCCGCATCAGCGCTTCCCCCGCGGGCGGGGCGGGCCCGAGCGCGATGCGCCGGGGCGGGCAGGGCCAGCACCCGGGGACCGCGGCCGTCCGCCGCCGGGACGTGCGGGGCCGCCGTTGCGCGGTGGCCCGTCGGGACGATCGACGCGTGGCTTTGCCGAGCCGCGCGGGGCGGAAGCGCCGCGGGCGGGGCGGCTGCTGCGATCGGCCGAGCGACCGGCGGCGCGGTCGGTGTCCGCACTCGCGCCACGCGCCGGCCGTTCCGCAGGAGCCTGTTCGGCGCGAAAGGTGCGTGCGCGCTCGTTGCGCGCGGTGCCGGCGCGACTGGCGACAGAGCCGTCGGCGCGGCGACGTGGTTCCTTCTTCGCAGCGCTGGGCCGGGTCCGCTGCTCTGGTTTCTTGTCGGCGGGCCGCTCCGGTGCGAGGATGGCGTCAGCCGGGGGCAACACCGGCTCGACCGCGCGTCGGCGCGCGGGTTGCGGCAGTTCGCGGCGCGTCGGCTCCGCGCTGAAGCTCTCGACGTCGTGGCGGCGGACCTCGCCGATCTGCCCAGGGGCAAGATCACCCAGGACGAACGGGCCGTAGCGGGTGCGGATCAGGCGGCTGACCTGCAGTCCCAGATGCTCCAGCACACGCCGGACCTCGCGATTCTTGCCTTCCTTCAGCACCAGTTCGATCCAGAGGTTCGCGCCGGTGCGGCGTTCGATATTGGCGTCGATCGGGCCGTAGCGGACGCCCTCGATCTCGATGCCGTGGATCAGCTCCTCCAGTTGCGGCTGGCTTATCTGGCCGTAGGCGCGGGCGCGATAGGCGCGCTCGACGCCGGTGGCGGGAAGTTCCAGGAGCCGCTTCAGCCCACCATCGGTGGTCATCAGCAGCAGCCCTTCGGTGTTGAGATCCAGACGGCCGACCGGCATCAGGCGCGGCAGCCCCTTGGGTAGCCGATCGTAGATCGTCGGGCGCCCGGCGGGATCGCGCTCGGTCGTGAGAAGCCCTGCCGGCTTGTGGAACAGGAAAAGGCGCGCCGCCTCCGGCGCGGCGACCGGGTTACCATCCACCGTCACCCCGTCGAGCGAGGCAAGCAGGGTCGCCGGCGTGTCGAGCGTGACGCCGTCCAGCGCGACGCGGCCCTCCGCAATCATCCGTTCGATCTCACGTCGCGACGCGACGCCAGCGCGCGCCAGCAGCTTGGCGATGCGGGCGGGTTCCGGCGCTCGGGTGGTCGATTTCTGGTCATGGCTCTTGCCGGGTCCGGTCGACGGCCCGTCACGCTTTTCTGTCGGCATGGAGCGCTATTACCGCGGTTCATGTCGCAGCGCGAAAATATTTGCGACCAGCCGTCACCCGGCGCGTTATTCCTGCCATGGGAAAGAGGGACAGGCGCGGATCGGTCGTATGATCTTCAGGAAACGCAAACGGTCGATCATCCGTCTCCTCCTCGTCGAGGACGAGCCACTTGTCGCCTTCGACACCGAGCATCTGTTGAGCGAGCAGGATTTCGAGATCGTCGCCACCGTGGATCGTGTTTCCGATGCGGTGGCCACACTGCAGGCCGGACACGACATCCATCTCGTGCTGGTCGACGTTCGGTTGGCGGACGGCAGCGGCATTGATGTTGCGCGAGCCGCGGGCGAACGCGGCATTCCCTCGCTGTTCGTCACCGGCGACTGCCCGCCGGAGGCGGAGCTGGTCGGTGTCGGCTGCCTCTACAAACCGTTCGGACAGCGCGATCTTCTCCAATCGATCAAGGCGATCGAGGCGAGCCGGGCGGGCAAGGTCCCGCGGCGGCTGCCGGATGCCCTGCGGCTGTTCTCGGCAGATCGCGGCAACGAAGCGCCGGGGGTCAGCCAGACGCCAGATGCGACGATTCAGCAAAGCAGCGTGCCCGGCCGTGAATGACGCCGGGGCCAGCGCCGGTTTCTTCAGCGAGGTTCAGGAAAGGTGCGGGCGAGGTGGACATTATGTCCAATCCCGGCTTGATGGCGGCATCCCTACCTGCTGAGCATGATGGAGAAGCAAGCTATCGAAAGCGAAGCCCAGTCCGACGGAGACAAATTCCGCTGGATCCTGAAGAGCGGGTGGAAAGGTCTTTGTCCGCGTTGCGGCAAAGGTCACATGTTCCAGTCATGGCTAAAGATCACGGATCGATGCGAGAACTGTGGCCTCGATTACCGCTTTGCTGCGCCTGATGACGGGCCGGCGTTCTTCTCTCTGTGCATCGTGGCCCTGCCGCTGACGGCATTCATCGTGTGGTTGCAGGTCGCCTTCGATCCACCCGGCTGGGTCCATCTGTTCACGTCGGTTCCGATCATGGCGCTGGGCACGGTGCTGCCGCTGCGGCCGATCAAGGGATGGCTGGTCGCCTCTCAATATGTGAATCGCGCGCAGGAAGCGGGGACGCAGAAGCTGTGGGCGCAGCTTCATGGCACGGACGCCAGCAAGAGCGACTTCGACCAGTAGCTGCGGCTCTGGTCCAAGCGGCTGTCCGCGCGCCGGCTGCCCGCGCTAGTTCACGCGGGGATCGTGCCGGCTGTCATCGGGGCTGTCGGTTTCGCTGAAGCGGGCGGGAGCGTCGTGCGGCTCCGCAATGGCGCCTTCATCGACCGCTTCGTTGCGGATCGCGGTTTGCCCCTCGATGTCGGTGCGGGCAAGATCGTCCTGCGCGGCAGGCGGGCTGTCCGGCGCGGCTTCCGGTTCATCTTCGGGCAGGCTGTCGATCAGCGGGTCGTTGCTGCGATTGTCGGTCACGTCAGATACTCGGGTTGGCGGGGGCAGGATCGTTCGCAGGGGCGCCCGGTGCCGGCAGATCGATGTCGGGCGCGGGCGGCGTCACTTCCGGCGGCGGGGCCGCGGGCTGAGCCGGCTGGGTGGGCTGAACGGGTGTTTCGGGCGGGGGCGTGGTGGCCATGTTCTGGGTCCTCTTCACGCTTTCAACGCGCGATCGCGCTGCGTGGTTGCTCGCGCCGCTTGCCGATCGGCTCCACCCGGTATAGAGGCCCGCGACCGGCGGTGCCTAAATGCGGGCGTGGCGGAACTGGTAGACGCGCTGGATTTAGGTTCCAGTATCGCAAGATGTGGGGGTTCGAGTCCCTTCGCCCGCACCAGTTTATCCGCGGCGTGCCCGCGGACAGGCACCATCCACGAAATTTCAGTTGAAGGCACGAAGATGCAGACTGTCGAGACGTTGAACGAGGGCCTGAAGCGCGCCTACACGCTGACCATCGCGGCCAAGGACATCGAGGCGCGCGTTGATGCGGAGCTGGCACGAGTCGCACCGCAGGTCCGCATGCCCGGTTTCCGCCCCGGCAAGGTTCCGGCGAACATCGTGCGCAAGATGCACGGCCCGGCGCTGCTGCAGGACGCGCTCAACACGTCGATCCAGGAAGGCATCCAGACGCTGCTGGCTGAGAAGCAGCTGCGTCCGGCGATCCAGCCCTCCGTCCAGCTGGCCGACGGCTATGAGCCAGGCAAGGACGCCGAGCTGACCGTCGAGTTGGAAGTGCTGCCACAGGTGCCGGCGCCGGCGATCGAGGGGCTGAAGCTCGAGAAGCTGACCGTTCCGGCCGACGACGCCGTGATCGACGAGCAGCTGCAGAAGTTCGCCGACCAGACCAAGAGGTGGGAAGACGCCGAGGAAGGCTATGCCGCGAAGATGGGTGACCTCGTCACCGTCGATTTCGTCGGCAAGACCATGGACGGCGTCGCCTTCGAAGGTGGCACCGGCACCGACATGGCGATCGAGCTCGGCTCGGGCCGCCTGATCCCGGGCTTCGAGGATGCGACCGTCGGCGTGAAGGCCGGCGAGGAGCGCCAGATCAAGGTGACCTTCCCGGAGGATTACCAGGCAAAGGAGCTGGCCGGACAGGACGCCACGTTCGACCTGACCGTGAAGTCGGTGAAGGTCGCTGGCGAAGCGACCGTCGACGAGGACCTCGCCAAGAACCTGGGCCTCGAGAGCCTGGAGCAGCTGCGCGGCCTGGTCCGTGGCCAGATCGAGAGCGAACTGGGCAACCTGACCCGCACCCACATGAAGCGCAAGCTGCTCGATCAGCTCGCCGCCGGCCACGATTTCGAAGTGCCGCCGTCGATGGTCGAGGCCGAGTTCCAGCAAATCTGGGCGCAGCTCGAGCATGAGGCGACCCATGAGCCGGATCCGAAGGCGGCAATGGAAGAGATGGAGAAGGAGCGCGACGATTATCGCAAGATCGCCGAGCGCCGCGTCCGTCTCGGCCTGCTGCTGAGCGAGATCGGCCAGGCCAACGGCGTCGAAGTCACGCAGCAGGAAATGAACCGCCTGATAGCGCAGGCCGCGCAGCAGTATCGCGGCGAGGACCAGCAGCGCTTCATCCAGTACATCCAGCAGGAGCCGATGGCTGCTGCCCAGCTGCGTGCGCCGCTGTACGAGGACAAGGTCGTCGACTTCCTGTTCGACAAGGCTGAGGTGACCGAGCGCGAGACCACGCGCGAGGAACTGGAAGCCGCGATCGAGAGCGAGGACGGTTTCGCGACCGGCACGCATCACCACGATCACGACAACCACAAGCCCAAGCAGAAGAAGGCCGCGGCCAAGAAGAAGGCTGACGAGGCCGCTGCCGAGGGTGACGAGGGCGACGAGGTGAAGCCGGCCAAGAAGGCGGCGCCGAAGAAGAAGGCCGCGGCAGCACCGGCCGAGGACGAGGCGACCGACGAGGCCGCAGCGCCGGCCAAGAAGGCAGCGCCGAAGAAGAAGGCGGCTGCCGCTGATGCCGAGAGCGAAGCGGAAGCACCGGCCAAGCCGAAGAAGGCCGCTGCCAAGAAGGCGCCCAAGACCGAAGGCTGATCTTAATTCGTTTCGGATAGTGAAGGGCGTCTCCCTGATTTTTCAGGGGGACGCTCTTTTTTGTTACAGAACATCGCAATCGGAGATCTGGGCGGCGTGAATGGAGCTATGGTGCGCGAGACGGAGCTGAGGATTGCCGTCCTGCTTCCTTGCTACAATGAGGAAGCAGCGATTGCGCAGACGATCGCTGGCTTTCGCGCTGCGCTGCCGGGCGCGGCGATCTACGTCTATGACAACAACTCGCACGACCGAACCGCGGCGGTCGCGCGGGCGGCGGGCGCGATCGTGCGGACCGAGCGCGTGCAGGGGAAGGGCGCCGTGGTGCGCCGCATGTTCGCCGACGTCGATGCCGACATCTACGTGATGGCGGATGGCGACGCGACCTATGATGCGGCCTCCGCGCCGTTGCTGATCGAGCGGATGCTCGACGAGCAGCTCGACATGGTGGTCGGCAGCCGCATCGGTGAAGCGACCGAGGCGTATCGACGCGGACATCGGTTCGGCAATGCGATGCTGACCGGGATGCTGACTCGCCTGTTCGGGCGCAGCTTCACCGATATCCTCAGCGGATATCGGGTGTTCTCGCGCCGCTTCGTCAAGAGCTTCCCGGTGCTGTCGGTCGGGTTCGAGATCGAGACCGAGATTTCGGTGCACGCGCTGGAGCTGAAGATGCCGGTGGGCGAGGTGGAAACGCCTTATTTTGCGCGCCCGGAAGGCTCGGTGTCGAAGCTGAGCACCTATCGCGATGGCTGGCGCATCCTGGGCACGATCGCGACCCTGTATCGGATCGAGCGCCCCTTGTGGTTCTTCGGCTACGTCGGGGCCGCACTGTTGCTGTTCGCGATCATCCTGGCCGTCCCGCTGGCGGTTACCTATGCACAGACCGGGCTGGTGCCGCGCTTCCCGACGGCGATCCTCGTGACCGGACTGACGATCCTGGCGGCGCTCGCCGGATTTGCCGGGCTGATCCTGGATACGGTGGTCCGTGGCCGCCGCGAGGTACGGCGATTGGCGTATCTTGCGTATCCTGCGCCGGGAACGCTGGTCAGGGCCGACAGACTGATCTAGTCTCACTGCATGGCGATGTCGCTCCTCGGCCGTTCAGCGGCCCTTTTCGTCCTTGGCACGACAGGGGCGACAGGCGTTGCCGCGCAGGACGAGCCACGGCGGACCAGGATCGCGGCGGGGCCCCAGCTTGTCCCCCGATATCCCGGCTACAAGGGCGTGGTGCTGCGGCCGTTCCTGGATATCAGCCGGGCGCGTGGAGACACGCCGTTCATCTTCGAGGCGGCGGACGAGAGCGCCAGCATCTCCGTCTTCGATACTGAAAGGTTTTCCGTCGGCCCGACGCTGAGTTTCGAGGGGTCCCGCCGGACGCGCGACGTGCCGGGCGTGCGTGGCGTGGGCTTTACCGTGGAGCCGGGCCTGTTCGCGCAATATACCATCGCCGAGCCGCTGCGCGCCCGCCTCGAGCTGCGCCAAGGGATTGGTGGGCACAAGGGGCTGATCGGTGTCGCCAGCGTCGATTATGTCGCGCGCGACCGCGACGACTGGCTGTTCGCGATCGGGCCGCGGGTCACCTATTCCAACGGCAAGTACCAGCGTGCCTATTTCGGCGTCCCGGTGGAATCCTTCGCCACGTCCGGGTTGACGGCGTTCCGCCCCGGGGGCGGGATCCAGGCAGTGGGCGGGAACGCCGGTTTCCTCAAGCAGTTGACGCCGCAATGGGGCATCTACGTTTATGGCAAATACGAGCGGCTCGTCGACGATGCGAGCCGGTCGCCAATCGTCCGGCGCTACGGCTCACGCAATCAATGGTCCGGTGGCCTGTCCCTGACCTATACGTTTCGCGGCCGCCAGGACTGAGCGGCAGGTCTTGAAGTCGCCGCTGCCGCGCGCGACATAGGTCATCCTGAAAGAACAAGAGAGAGCCTTCCATGCACAACCCGTTCGAGACCGGCGACTTTGCAGGCGCCCTTGCGCGCGCCGGCGTCGGCATGCAGCAGACGCAGGCAGGTCTCGTGCCGATCGTCATCGAACAGTCGAACCGTGGCGAGCGGTCCTTTGATATCTTCAGCCGCCTGCTGCGCGAGCGCATCGTGTTCGTTACCGGCGGCGTTGAAGATGGCATGGCAAGCCTGATCACGGCGCAGCTGCTGTTCCTTGAGTCGGAGAATCCGAAGAAGGACATCTTCATGTACATCAACTCGCCGGGCGGCGTCGTCACGGCGGGCATGGCGATCCACGACACCATGCAGTACATCCGGCCGCGCGTCGGCACCGTGTGCATCGGTCAGGCCGCGTCGATGGGCAGTTTCCTGCTGTCGGCGGGCGAGCCGGGGATGCGGGTCGCGCTGACCAATGCGCGGATCATGATCCACCAGCCGTCGGGCGGTGCACAGGGCATGGCCAGCGACATCGAGATCCAGGCGCGCGAAATCCTGCGCATCCGGCACCGGATGAACGAGTTGTACGCCAAGTACACCGGCCAGCCTATCGAGGTGATCGAGCGCGCGATGGATCGTGACAAGTTCATGAGCTCGGATGAGGCCAAGGAATTCGGCCTGATCGACGAGGTGTTCGACAAGCGGCCTGCCCCAGCCGAAGATACGGCTGCCGCCGCCTGATCGGCGTTGGCCCTCTTTCCGGCATTGCCGGATCATGACTGGCCGGGTTACCATGCCCGGCCGGCAAAGGATGTGATTGAATGACCAAGCTCAGCGGCGGTGACTCGAAGAGCACGCTCTATTGCTCCTTCTGCGGCAAGTCGCAGCACGAGGTTCGCAAGCTCATCGCAGGACCGACCGTGTTCATCTGCGACGAGTGCGTGGAGCTGTGCAACGACATCATCCGCGAGGAAACCAAGTCGGCGCTTGTGTCCAAGAAGGACGGCGGCGTGCCGACCCCGCAGGAAATCTGCGACGTCCTCGACGATTATGTCATCGGGCAGAAGCAGGCCAAGCGCGTGCTGTCGGTCGCGGTGCACAACCACTACAAGCGGCTGAACCACGGCGCCAAGGGTGCGGATGTGGAACTCGCCAAGTCGAACATCCTGCTCGTCGGCCCCACCGGCTGCGGCAAGACGCTGCTGGCGCAGACGCTGGCGCGCATCCTCGACGTGCCGTTCACCATGGCCGATGCGACGACGCTGACCGAGGCGGGCTATGTCGGCGAGGACGTCGAGAACATCATCCTGAAGCTGCTCCAGGCGTCCGACTATAACGTCGAGCGGGCGCAGCGCGGCATCGTCTACATCGACGAGATCGACAAGATCAGCCGCAAGGCCGAGAACCCGTCGATCACGCGCGACGTGTCGGGCGAGGGCGTGCAGCAGGCGCTGCTCAAGCTGATGGAAGGGACCACCGCGTCCGTTCCGCCGCAGGGCGGGCGTAAGCATCCGCAGCAGGAGTTCCTGCAGGTCGACACGACGAACATCCTGTTCATCTGCGGCGGCGCCTTCTCGGGCCTCGAGAAGATCATCGGCGACCGCCTGCAGGGCAAGTCGATCGGCTTTGGCGCCTATGTCGCGGCGCCGGAGGAAAAGCGCACGGGTGAAGTGCTGCGCCAGACCGAGCCGGAGGATCTGCTGAAGTTCGGCCTGATCCCCGAGTTCGTCGGCCGTCTGCCTGTGATCGCGACGCTCGAGGACCTGGACGTGACGGCGCTCGTGAAGATCCTGAGCGAGCCGAAGAACGCGCTGGTCAAGCAGTACCAGAAGCTGTTCGAGATGGAGGAAGTGAAGCTGGGCTTCACCGACGACGCACTCGTCACGGTCGCAAAGAAGGCGATCGAGCGAAAGACCGGCGCGCGCGGCCTGCGATCGATCCTGGAGGGCATCCTGCTCGACACGATGTTCGACCTGCCGGGCATGGAATCGGTGGACGAGGTGATGATCGACAAGGATGTGGTCGACGGCCGCAAGGAACCGATCCGCGTCTATGCCGAAAAGAAGAAGGCCGGCAGCGACGCGGCGTAAGCCTCGTGACGCACCGCTGAATGACGAAGGGCGCCGAGCGATCGGCGCCCTTTTTCGTTGTCGGTGGCTGCGCGTCGATCGGAGTGGTGAAAAGGAGGGGAGGGGATGGCAATGATCTGGACCCCCGCTTTTGCGGTTCTGTTGGAAGATCGAGGGTGACCGGCATGCGCAATGCGGGCCGGGCTGACCGGGCGCGGGTTGCCGCGATGCTGGCGCGCGCGTTCGCGGATGATCCGGCGATGAGCTGGATCTTTCCCGATCCGGCGGAGCGCGCGCGTCGGCTGCCGCGATTGTTCGCGATCCTGTTCGATGCGGATGCGGCGGGGATGCGGGTCGTCACGGCAGGGGGCGAGGCCGCGACGCTGTGGCGCGGCCCGGGCAAGGCCACGACCGGCGCGGTCGCCATGCTGCGGCAGGCGTGGCCGCTATGGCGTGCGCTGGGGGCGAACATTCCACGCGCCCTGAAGGTTTCGCATGCGGTCGAGGCGCACATGCCGGCGGGTGACTTCTGGTACCTTCACGTTGCCGGCTGTGATCCCGCTGCGCAGGGCAAGGGTCTGGGCGCTGCCGTGGTGCGGGCGGGGCTGTCCCGCGCGGCCGGGCGCCTGCCCGCCTATCTCGAGACGGCGACCGAGCGGAACCTCGGTTTCTATCGCGCCCTCGGCTTCGATATTGTCGATGACTGGCACGTGCCGGGGGGCGGGCCACGCTTCTGGTCGATGCTTCGCCAGCCAGATTGAGGTGCATGCCCGCGCAGCCGGCGAGCAGGCCCGGTGCGCGACTTGTCAGCGTCACGCCGGCCCGGACAATGCGCCGATGCGACGTCTGGAAGGGTTAACAAGCAAAAGGCCCGCACCACGCCGCTGCCTCTGATGAGGCAGGGCGGGGCGCGGGCCCTTCGTCACGTCAAGCCGATCAGGCGAACAGCTTCGCCCAGGCGCGCTTTGCGCGATCCTTCCAGTAACCGCGGTGATAAGCGTCGGACGCCAGCAGCGGCATCACCGAGCCGGCTTCCGCGAACACCATCTGCTCGATGCCGGTGTTCACCTTGCCCCACGAAGCTGCTTCCTGCAGCGTCGAGGAGGAGCAGGCGCCGTCGCGCACGTCGGCGACGGTGATCTGCACGGCGTACTTGTGCACCTCGACATCCTCGTGACCGAGGATCTCGGCGCAGACGACGGTGTCCTGGATGAAGTTCTTCGGCACGCCGCCGCCGATCATGAGGAGCCCGGTGGTGCCGGCCTTGATCTTGATCTCGGTCAGCTCACGGAAGTCCGCGACCGCGTCGATCATCATGTACGGCTTGCCTTCCTTGGCGCGGTCCACCTGGTGCTTGACGAGGCCGAAGCCGGCCGACGAGTCGACAAACGCCGGGCAGAAGATCGGCACGTCATGCTCATAGGCGAGCTTGACGAGGCTGTTCTCCTTCTTGCCGTGCTCGACGAGATACTTGCCCATCTCGCGGATGAAGGCGCGCGAGGAATAGGCCCTGGGCTCCAGCTCGTTCGCGATCTTGTTGATCGTGAAGTCGCAGTCCTGCAGCTGCTCCTCGTCGATATACGTGTCGTAGATGCGGTCGATGTAGAGCGAGCGCAGCGTATCATCATCAGGGATTTCAAGCGCCTGATAGTGCTTGTGGCCAAGACCTTCGAAGAAATCCATGTCGACGATGGTGGCGCCGGTGGCGACGATCACGTCGACCATGTTGTTGCGCACCAGATCGGCATACAGGTCCATGCAGCCGCCTGCGCTGGTCGATCCCGCGATCACCAGGCACACGGTGCAGTCCTTGTCGGCCAGCATCTCGTTGTAGATCTTCGTCGCGCGGCCGAGGTCGCGGCTAGTGAAGCTCATGTCGCTCATCGCGTCGACGATCGGGCGCGCATCGAACGACTTGATGTCGATGTGCTTGACCTGCTTCGACAGCAATTCCGCCTTGCGGGTGTCGTTGATCGGCGCGTTTGCCGCCGCGGTCTTCGTGAGGGTGTCAGTCATGGGTGCTTCTCGCATGATGGCACACGTCGTTCGGAAGGGGACGCGTTAACCCGTAAGAACGACGGCGCCCCTGCGAGCGCCGCCGTCTATCTCAATGTAATCGGTCGGTTACAGCTTTACGACGTTGGACGCAGCTTCGCGTTCCACCTCGGCGTAGAGCGACACCATCGGCTCGTCCTCGACGATCACCGTCTCGTCCGATCCGAAGCCGTTGAAGGCCGTGCGCATCGCCGAGCCATAGGCGCCGAGCATCCCGATCTCGATGTAATCGCCTGCTTCGACATCCGCCGGCAGCAGGAACGGACCGGCCATGTGATCGAGATCGTCGCAGGTCGGGCCGTAGAAGGAGAAGGGATGATCGCGCACGGTGGACTGCGGCTCGCGCAGCAGCGTCACCGGGAAGCGCCAGTCGATGTGTGCGGCATCGAACAGCGCGCCATAGGCGCCGTCGTTGATGTACAGCTCGCTGCCGCGGCGCTTTTCGACGCGCACGACGACGCTGCTGTACTCGGCGCACAAGGCACGACCCGGCTCCGCCCACAGCTCCGCCGAATAGCTGATCGGCAGGCTCTCAAACGCGCGGTGGATCGTCTCGAAATAGAGCTCGAGCGGCGGCGGCTCCATGCCCGGGTAGGACGACGGGAACCCACCACCAACGTCGATCACGTCGACCGTCACCGCCGCATCGACGATTGCGCCGCGCACCCGCTCCATCGCATCCGAATAAGCCTCCGGCGTCATCGCCTGGCTGCCGACGTGGAAGCAGATGCCGAGCGCGTCGGCCGCCTGGCGCGCGGCGAACAGCAGCGGCTTGGCATCCTGCGGCGCCACGCCGAACTTCGACGCGAGGCTGAGCTTCGAATGCTCGGACGACACGCGTAGCCGGACGCAGAGCGTCAGGTCGGCCGCATTGCGCGTCGCGCGCATGATCTTGTCGAGCTCTTCGAGCGAATCGAGGCTGAACGTGCGGACACCGTGCTTGAAATACGCCTCGGCAATGGCCTCCTCGGCCTTCACCGGGTGCATGAAGCACAAGGTGGCCTCCGGCACCGTGCGGGCAACCATGCGCACTTCGCCGATCGAGGCGACGTCGAAATGCGTGATGCCGTTCTCCCAGAGGATCTGGATGAGCTCGGGCGACGGATTCGCCTTCACGGCATACATCGAGCGACCCGGGAACTTCTCTACGAAGAACCGGGCGGCGCGTGCCGCGGCGTGCGGACGCACGAGCGTGACCGGCTCGACCGGCTTGCCCTGTGCGATGTCGATGGCGCCCGAAACGGAGTTGCAGGCAACGGTCGAGAGGGGCGCTAGCCCCAGCGCGCGATGATCCTGGTGCAATTCAAGGGACCTCCAATGCCAGGGAGGCGGGCCCCCCGGTCTTCAGTTGACGAAATCACTGCCTTGCGGTGGAAGTCCCATGGGGCAGCGGAGGCGCGAGTTAGGTTTAGAGACCCCATATGTAAAGACCTTTTCCGGGGTAGTGTTTCCCGGCAAAGGGTGGCCCGTGACCATTTTGCGACAGCCCACCCGTGCAGGCGTCCGCGACGCTGCGGCGAAGATCGCTGCGATCCTGCCCCCGACCCCCTTATTCGTGAGCGAGATCAAGGGGATCCCGGTCGCGTTCAAGGCAGAATCGCTGCAGCCGATCGGTGCGTTCAAGATCCGCGGCGCGTGGCACAGGCTGACCGCGATGGACCATGCGGCGCGGGCGCGCGGCGTGGTGGCATTTTCGAGCGGCAACCATGCGCAGGGAATCGCCTGGGCGGCGCGGCGCCTGGGTATGCCGGCTAGCGTCGTCATGCCGTCTGACGCGCCGCGCGCGAAGGTCGAGGGCACGCTGGCGCTGGGTGCCGAGGTTGTCCGCTATGACCGCCACACCGAGTCGCGTGAGCAGATAGCCGCATCGCTGGCCGAGGCGCGCGGCGCCACGCTCGTCCCCAGCTTCGATGATCCGTGGATCATCGAGGGGCAGGGCAGCGCCGGGATCGAGGCCGCGGCCCAGATGGAGGCGGCCGGGCTGGGCGCACCCACGCGCGTCCTGGTGCCATGCGGTGGCGGTGGCCTGGCCGCCGGCCTGGCGCTGGCGCTTCCCGAGGCGGCCATTACCGTGGCGGAGCCCGAGGGGTGGGACGACATGCGCCGCAGCCTGGAGGCGAGCTGGATACTGCCGGTCGAGGATTCGCCGCCGACGACGGCGTGCGATGCGTTGATGACCAAACAGGTGGCGTCGCTGACCTTTGACGTGTTGGCGCGTCGCGATGCGCAGGGCGTGGCGGTGAGCGAGGAACAGGTTGCGGCCGCACAGCGCTGGGCAGCGGAGAAGCTGCGGCTGGTAGTGGAGCCGGGCGGCGCGGTTGCCCTGGCTGCCCTGCTCGCCGGGAAGGTCGCGGCCGAGCCGGGCACGTTGGTGATCCTGTCAGGCGGCAACGTGGATACGGCCGCTTATGCGCGGGTGCTCGCCGGCGGCTAACGCGCGACACGCTGTAGGCGGCGCCTGATCAATATGCAGACACGGCCAGCGCGGGCGGCCGGCAATTACATCACAGTCAGAAGGACATCATGGACGCCATTGCCAATGCAGCCCCCGCGATCGCGATGCTCGCGGCTTTCGCCTGTGTCCTGGGCGGAGGCTGGATGATTCGGTCCCGCCGCGATCCGAAGCGTGGCTGGCTGCTGATCATCATGGCGCTGGTGCTGTTCGGCAATGTCGCAATTTGGACGCTATGACGCGTCACAGCGCGATGGGTGCAGCGAGCGGCGCGGTGCCGCTCGCTGCCACACCGATTACTTGATCGGGCAGTTGGGGTCGAGCCGCATGTCGAGATAGCCATCGACCGACTTCATCAGGTCGTCCATCTCATGCTCGAAGAAGTGGTTGGCGCCCGGGATCACATCGTGATGGATGGTGATGTGCTTCTGGGTGCGCAGCTTGTCGACCAGCTTCTGCGTGGCCGGCGGGGTCGCCACTTCATCCTCGGCGCCCTGGATGATGATACCCGACGAGGGGCACGGGGCGAGGAAGGTGAAGTCGTAGAGATTGGCCGGCGGGGCGATCGAGATGAAGCCGCGGATTTCCGGACGGCGCATCAGCAGCTGCATGCCGATCCAGGCACCGAAGCTGAAGCCCGCGATCCAGGTCGTCTGCGCCTCGGGGTGGAAGCTCTGCACCCAATCCAGCGCGCTGGCAGCGTCGGAAAGCTCGCCGACGCCATTGTCGAACGTGCCCTGGCTCTTGCCGACGCCGCGGAAGTTGAAGCGCAGGGTAGCGAAGCCGCGACGCTGAAAGGTCTTGTAGAGCGCCTGGACGATGTGGTTGTTCATCGTGCCGCCGGCGGTAGGGTGCGGATGCAGAATCATCGCCACCGGTGCGCGCGGCTTCGGGGCGGGTGCAAAACGTCCCTCGAGGCGGCCCTCGGGGCCAGGAAAGATCACTTCAGGCATCGTTACTCTTGTCTGTGGAGGGCGCCGGGTGTGGCGCCATGAACGCCGCACTATATAGGGGATGCATCGGAATATGGAACGAGTTTTGCCCGAGCGCCTCTATCTGGACCATGCTGCAACCACCGCTATCACCCCTGCCGCGCGTGAGGCGATGGCGCGGGGCGTGGCGCTATGGGCCAATCCGTCGTCGCCCCATGCCGAGGGACGCGCGGCGCGTGCCGCGCTTGAGGAAGCGCGGCGTGCGATCGGCACCGCCTATGGCTGGCAGCATGAGGTGCTGTTGACGAGCGGGGCGAGTGAATCGCTGGCCATCGCGCTTGGCCGGGCGGTTGCCGGACCACGCTTCATTTCCGCGGTCGAGCATGACGCAGTGATGCGCGCGGCGGGCGAGCAGGCCCATGTGCTGCCGGTGACGGCGCACGGGCTTGTCGATGTGGCGGCGCTGCGGGGGCATGCTTGCTGGAGCAGCGACGGCGCGCGGGGGCGGCCGATCACCTGCATCCAGTGGTGCAATAGCGAGACTGGCGTGATCCAGCCGATCGCCGAAATTGCGGAGATCGTGCACGCCGCTGGCGGGCTGTTGCTGGTCGATGCAGCGCAGATGCCGGCGTCGGATGCGCTGTCGGCACATGCGGATTTCATCGCAGTGTCCGCGCACAAGCGGGGCGGGCCGCCGGGGGTGGGGGCGCTTCTGATCCGCGATCTGGCGACGCTCCAGCCCACCGGCGGGCAGGAACGGGGCTATCGCGCGGGGACGGAGAATGTGCCCGGGGTGCTGGGCTATGCCGCAGCACTCGGCGAGAATGAGCCGGATCACAAGGAGTTGCGTGCTATTCTTGATGACGCCATCATGCGATCGGGCGGTGAAGTGGTGGCGAAAAACGCGCCGCGTCATCCGGCGATCGGCAGTTACCGGCTGGCCGGCATGAGCGCCAACGCGCAGCTGATCCGCCTCGACATGGCGGGCATTTCGGTGTCGGCGGGGAGCGCGTGCGCGAGCGGCAGCCTGAAGCCGAGCCATGTGCTGCGCGCCATGGGGTGGTCGGAAGAGGCCTGCCGCGAGGTCATTCGGGTAAGCTTTGGCCGCACCACGGACAGATCGGCCGTCCAGCGGTTCATTTCGGCCTGGCGTGACATGGCGCGCGGCGCGCGGGTGCTGGCGGCGTGATCTACCTCGATTATCAGGCGACGACGCCGCTTGCCCCCGAAGCGTTCGAGGCGATGGTGCCGTGGCTGCGCGATCAGTTCGCCAATCCCCATTCGCCGAGCCGGCTGGGTCGCGCGGCGCGAGCGGCGGTCGAGGTGGCGCGCGAACAGGTGGCGCAATTGCTGCCGCCGGGCGGGCGCGTGATCTTCACCAGCGGGGCGACAGAGGCGCTGAACTGGGCACTGAAGGGCACGTCGGGTTCGCTGATCACCATCGCCAGCGAACATGCCGCGGTGCTGGACACGGCCCGCGCCGAGCAGGCGCGCGGACGCGAGCTGACCGTGTTGCCGGTGCGCCCCGATGGACGCATCGACCTGTGGGTGGCGCATCGCGTACTGGGGCAGGGCGCGGGCGTGCTGGCTGCGATGCTGGTCAACAATGAGATCGGCGTGATCCAGCCGCTGCCGGAACTGGTACGCGCGGCGAAGCGGCATGGCACGTTGGTGCTGTGCGACGCGGTGCAGGGATATGGCCGCATCGCCATCCCGGAGGAATGCGACCTGGTGGCGATTTCCGCGCACAAGATCCACGGGCCAAAGGGGATCGGCGCCTTGTGGGTGCGCGACGGCGTGTCGATCGAGCCGCTGCTGCATGGCGGCGACCAGGAGGGTGGCCGCTCCGGCACGCTGAGCCCGGCGCTGTGCGTCGGATTTGGCGTGGCAGCGCGGCTGATGGGCGAGCGGTACGAGGCGGATGCCACGCATGTCGAACGGCTGTGGGCACTCGCCACCGAGCGGCTGAGCGGCTGGACGATCAACGGATCGGCGGAGCACCGCTATTGCGGCAATCTCAACGTCCGTCGCCGCGGCCTGGATGTGGCGCGGTTGATGAGCGATTGCCGTGACGTCGCCTTTTCGGCCGGATCGGCGTGCGCCAGCGGTTCGGGGCGGACCAGCCATGTGCTGAAGGCGATCGGGCTGCTCGATGCCGATGCGCGGTCGTCCATCCGGCTGGGCTTTGGCCGCTACACCACCGAGGCGGACCTTCGCGCCGGGCTGGATGCGATCGTCGCGGCTGCCGACGCGCAGCTGATGATGGCATGAAGATCCGTTTCATCGACGAGGATGGCCGGGCGATCGACACCGATGCGGCGGCCGGGGAGCGGCTACTCGACGTGGGTCAGCGGATCGGCATGCCGCTGGAGGGGACGTGCGAGGGGCAGATGGCGTGCGCGACCTGCCATGTCATCATCGACGCGGCCGACTTCGACCGCTTGCCGCCAGCGAGCGAGGAAGAGGAGGATATGCTCGATCTGGCGCCCGGTGCGACGCGCACCAGCCGGCTGTCGTGCCAGATCGTGCTGGACGATGCGATGGACAGCCTGACGGCGCGTATCGCGCGCACTTGAACACCGCGCATTGCTCGGCCATATGGCGCCCCGGGAGTCGGGCGGACGTAGTCGTCGCCAACCTGGTCAGATCCTGACGGAAGCAGCCACAACGATTTCGCTGCGGGTCGTTCCGGCTCCCACCGCAGTGCGCAGCGCGACGCAGCGCTCCCCATCGCCAATTGGCAAACAGCCCCTTCGACAAGCGCGGCCGGCGAGACTAGATAGGCGCCGATGAGCGACTCTCTTCTCGGCCTGGACGAACCCGCGCAGCCAACGCGTGGTGGGGAAGCGTATCGCGTGCTGGCGCGTAAATATCGCCCGCAGACGTTTCAGGCGCTGATCGGCCAGGAAGCGATGGTGCGGACGCTGGAGAACGCGATCCGGCGTGACCGCATCGCCCATGCCTTTCTGCTCACCGGGGTGCGTGGTGTCGGCAAGACGTCGACCGCGCGGCTGATCGCCAAGGCGCTGAACTGCATCGGCCCCGATGGCACCGGCGGGCCAACGATCGATCCCTGCGGCGTGTGCGAGCCGTGCCGCGCGATCGCGGAAGGCCGGCATATCGACGTGATCGAGATGGACGCGGCGAGCCATACCGGCATCGACGACATCCGCGAGATCATCGAGGCGTCGCGCTATGCCGCGGTGTCGGCGCGCTACAAGATCTACATCATCGACGAAGTCCACATGCTGTCCAAGGCGGCCTTCAACGGGTTGCTCAAGACGCTGGAGGAGCCGCCGGGGCATGTGAAATTCCTGTTCGCCACGACCGAGGTGAACAAGGTGCCGGTCACTGTCCTGTCGCGATGCCAAAGGTTCGACCTGCGCCGCATCCCGGCGGAGAAGCTGGCTGAGCATTTCGCCGCGGTGAGCACGCAGGAAGGCGTGTCGGCCGAGCCCGAGGCGCTGGCGCTGATCGCGCGGGCGGCGGAGGGATCGGCGCGCGACGGCCTGTCGATCCTGGACCAGGCGATCGCCCATGCCGATACCGAGGGCAGCGGCGTATCCGCCGCCGCGGTGCGCGAGATGCTGGGGCTGTCCGACCGCGGCGCGGTGCGCGACCTGTTGGCGCTGCTGCTCGCCGGCGATGCGCCGGGGGCGCTGGCCGCGCTGCGGCGGCAATATGATTACGGCGTCGATCCCACCGGCGTGCTGCGTGCGCTGCTGGAGGCGGTGCACGGCATCACGCTGACCAAGGTCGGGACGGCCGAGGACCCGGCACAGCCCGCCGAGGAGCGCGCGGCCTATCGCGAATGGGCGGAGGCGTTATCCTTCCCGCTGCTCCACCGCCTTTGGCAATTGCTGCTGAAGGGGCATGACGAGGTGGCGCGCGCCGCGTTGCCGATCGAGGCGGCGGAAATGACGCTGCTGCGGGTGATCCATGCCCGGTCCTTGCCCGACCCGGGCGAGCTTGCCCGCGCGATCACCAAGGGGGAGGGCCCTGCCGCCACCTCGCCGCAGTCTGCCAGCGCGGCCGCACCCGCACCCGCGCCGGCGCCGGTCGCGGTGGTAGAGGAACCGGCCGCGCCCGCGATGCCCGAGACCTTTGCCGCCCTTGTCGAGCAGATGGAGGTGCATGGCCATCATCTGCTGGCCGTGCGGCTGGCACATGGGGCGCGGATCGTCAGCTACCAGCCGCCGGAGATTGTGCTGAGCGGCACTCGGCCGATCGCCGCCGATACGCTGTCGGAAACGGCGGCGGCGCTGCGGACAATCACAGGTGTCGCGTGGAAGCTCAGCCTGCTTGATGCGCCGGGTGAGCCAACGCTGAAGGAGGCGCAGGACGCCATCGCGGAGGCGGAACGCCAGGCGGTGCTCGCCTCGCCCATCGTGCAGGCGGCAATGGAGGCGTTTCCCGACGCCGAACTTATCGATTGGCCTAACAAGAGGAACAGCGCGTGAAGGATATCAACGAGCTTCTCGCCGCGGCGCAGAGCGCGGCCGAGAATGTCCAGAAGCAGATGGACGAAGCGCAGAACACGCTCGACAAGATCGAGGTCGAGGGTGTGTCGGGTGGTGGCCTGGTGAAGATCAAGGCAACCGCCAAGGGGCGCATCCTGTCGGTGTCGATCGACGATTCGCTGATCGTGCCGTCGGAAAAGCAGATGCTGGAAGATCTGGTCGCCGCCGCGTTCAACGACGCGCGTGGCAAGGCAGACGCCGCGTCGTCGCAGGAAATGGCAAAGATGACGAGCGGCCTGCCGCTGCCGCCGGGCTTCAAGCTGCCGTTCTGATGATGTAGCCGCGGCGCGCTTCATTGCAGCGCTGGAACAACAATTGATCGGTCAACGTTGCGCTTCATCAGTAATGATGGAGAAACACATGACCGACGAACGTGTGACCGAGACCTCCACGCCGAATACGACGATCATCGAGCGGCGTGGGGGCGGTGGCGGCATGCTGATCGGGCTTGCCGTGCTGCTGGCGGTCGTGGTTGCCGCCTTCTTCCTGTTCAATCAGTCGAAGAACGACAATATGGAAACCCGGGCGATCAGCTCGGCCGCCAAGAGCGTCGGCGACACGGCCGACAAGGCTGGTGCCGCGATCGAGGGCGCTACCAAGTAATTTCGTCGATCAGGGGTTGGGCGGCCGGATACAGGCGTCCAGCCCCTGCCGGCGGACCACGCCGACGTAGCGAGCGATCGTATTGCCGTGGCGGCGGACAAAGCCGCTGGGCGCGACAGCCTCGCGCTTCTTCGGCAAGGGCAGTACCGCGGCGATGCGGGCCGCCTCGGTCGGCGTCAGCTTGCTCGCCGAGTGATTGAAATAGCGCTGCGCGCCCGCCTCGGCGCCATAGGTGCCGATGCCGGTTTCCGCGACGTTGAGATAGACCTCCATGATCCGCCGCTTGCCCCAGATCGCCTCGATCAGGAGGGTGAACCATGCCTCGAACGCCTTGCGGATGTAGCCGCCGCCCTGGAAGAGGAAGACGTTCTTCGCCGTCTGCTGGCTGATTGTGGAGCCCCCGCGAATCCGGCCTCCTTGCGCGTTGCGATAGGCGGCGCCGGCAATCGCCTCCAGGTCGAAGCCGTGATGGCTGCAGAATTTGGCGTCCTCCCCGGCGATCGCGGCCCGCGCCATGTCGGGATCGATCCGATCGAGCGGCATCCATTGCTTGGTGACGGAGCGGCCGGCCAGGAGATCGCCGAGCATCGTGAAGGTGAACGGCGGCGGCACGAAGCGGAGCGCGACGACCAGCAGCACCGACAGGGCGACGAACCAGAACGCCGCCTTCAGCAACCATCGTAGCACGCGTGTAGCCATGCCGTGACGCTAAGCGCCAAACGCCGCCGGGGGCAACGGGGCGGAAGCTGCGGCGATTGCCGGGCCGCGGGGTGCCGCTGTTTCATTGATGCCATGGGACGTGCCGATTGTGGTCGGACACATGCAAAAGGCATAAGCAGGTTAGAACAAAAAGTTATGTTCCAGGTCGCCAGAGGTCTGGCGAAAACGCTGCTCGATCTTATAACGTTCCTTCATAACCATAAAACGCCGCAGCAGGGACGAGAGCAAGATCAACCGGGGAGCGTCATGAACCTGCGCCACATCGAGGTGTTTCACGCCGTCTATTCCGTGGGATCGATCAGCGGTGCGTCGCGTCTGCTGAATGTATCCCAGCCATCGGTCAGCAAGATCGTGAAGCATGCCGAAAGCCGGCTCGGCTTCCGGTTGTTCACCCTGGTGCGCGGCCGGCTGACCCCGACCGAGGAAGCGCATATCCTGTTTCGCGAGGTGGACGATCTGCACAGCCGGATCGACACCTTCCAGCGGGCGGCGCGCAACCTGCGCTCGCCGTCGGAGGGGCATATCCGGATCGGTGTGCTTCCCTCGCTGGCGCTGGCGAAGCTGCCGCGCGCGATCTCGGTCTTTCGGCAGAAGTGGCCGCGTGTGACCTTTGAGGTGTCGGCGATCCACCATGACGAATTCCGCGCGGCGCTGATGTCGCGCGAGTGCGACTTCGTGATTGGTCACCATGCGGTAGGTGACCCCGAGATCGCTGCCTTCTCGCTCGGGCAGGGGTGCGTCGGCGCGCTGTTCGTCGAGGGCATGTTTGACCGTGATTTAAGTGCGATACCGATCGATCTTCTGCGCAGCCAGGAACTGATCGGGCTCGCGCCGAGCGTGTCGATCGGCGACCTGATTGCACCTGTCATGGCCGGCACGCTGAAGAGCACACCCGCGATCCAGGTGAAGTCCGTCTATATCGCGGCGGCGCTGGCGCGGAGTGGATCGGGGGTTGCGATCGTCGACCAGTTCACCGCTCAGGCCTTTGTCGGTGACGACCTGCATTTCCGCCCCGTCGAACCGGCCGTGACCTTTGGCCTGTCGGTCCAGCATCTCTCCGCGCATCCGCTGTCGCGGGTCGCGCGCAGCTTCACCGACCTCATGGCGGGGATGATCGAGGCGCAGGGGCCGAGCGCCGAGCGGGATGATTGCCGAAATGCTATGGGTGCCCGCCAACACTGAAAGCTTGTCGAACAACGGCCTGCTGTGTGAACTGCGGTGCAGGAGATCGATCCAGTCCCCATGACGGCCGAAGACGGCGCTGGACGATCGTGGAACACCAAAGGGTCGTCCGGGCGTTGAACGCCCCGACCAGCAGGATCGGAGCCGACCATCATGAATCTCGCGCGTTTCGCGCGCCGGCGCTACACGCCCGGCGCAACCCCGATCGAGCCCATGCCGCATCTGACCAAGGCGCTCGGCGGGCCGGAGCTCTTCATCAAGCGTGACGACCTGCTCGGCCTGACCGGTGGGGGCAACAAGACCCGCAAGCTCGAATTCCTGGTTGCGGATGCGCTGGCGCAGGGCGCGGATACGCTGATCACGGTCGGCGCAGTGCAGAGCAACCATTGCCGCCTGACGCTGGCCGCCGCGGTTCGCGAGGGGCTGAAATGCCGCCTCGTGCTCGAGCAGCGTGTGCCGGACAGCTATGACAAGACCGCGTCGGGCAACAATTTACTGTTCGACCTGCTCGGCGTCGAGGCCGTGACGGTGGTCGCGCTGGGCGATGATCTTCAGGCCGCGATGGAGAAGATCGCCGGCGACCTCGCGGCCGAGGGGCGGCGCGGCTACATCATCCCCGGTGGCGGCTCCAACCCGCTGGGCGCGCTCGGCTATGTCGCCTGCGCCGAGGAAATCCTTCAGCAGTCGTTTGCCGATGGCGTCGCGTTTGACCGGATCGTCGTGGCGAGCGGCAGCGCCGGTACCCATGCGGGGATCGTCGCCGGCCTGATCGGCAACAGCGCGGGCATTCCGGTGACGGGCGTCAACGTGCGGCGTCCCCGCGCGGAGCAGGAGGCGAATGTGCTTCGCCTGGCGCGGGAGGTTGCCGCGCTGGCCGGGGTCGTTCCCGAGATCACGCCGGACGAGATCGAATGCCGCGACGAATGGGTCGGGCCCGGCTATTCGCTGCCGACCGAGGAGATGGTCGAGGCGGTACGCCTGTTCGCCTCGCTCGAAGGGGTGCTGCTGGATCCGGTTTATACCGGGAAGGCGGCGGCGGGGCTGATCGGCATGGTCCGTTCCGGCGAGATCCACGCGGATGAGCGCGTGCTCTTTGTCCACACCGGTGGCTCGCCGGCGCTCTATGCATACCAGCCGCTGTTTACCGGCGACGCTGCCTTCTGATGACCGACCACCCGCTGGCGATCGGCGTGCTGGGGGGCATGGGCCCCGCCGCGACGATCGATTTCATGGCGAAGGTCCTGCGCCACTCGCAACGCGGCGCAGCGCGGGAGCAGGACAATGTGCGGGTGATTGCCGACAGCAATCCCGCGCTGCCCGATCGCAATGCCGCGATCGCGGGCACCGGTCCGTCGCCGGCCGCGGCGCTCGCCGCGATGGCGCGCGGGTTGGCGGCGGCGGGGGCGGGCGTGCTGGCGATGCCATGCAACGCCGCGCACGCCTTTGCCGATGCGGTGCGCGCCGCCACGCCGCTGCCCTTCGTTCACCTGATCGACGAGGCAGTGGCCGCCGTCCGTCGCCGCCATCCCGAGGCGCGGCGGATCGGCGTCCTTGCCGTCGCTGGCGCGGCGGAAGCGAAGCTGTACGAACGCGCGCTGGATGCGGCCGGGCTCACCGCTGTCACACCCGACGATGCGGCACGGGCAGCGTTCATGGACGCGATCTGGCAAATCAAGCGGGGCGAGCTTGATGTGGGCACGGCTGGGGTACGCGCAACGGCGCACCACCTGCTGGATCAGGGCGCAGAGATTATCATCGCCGGCTGTACCGAAGTGCCGCTGGTGATCGCCGACGGCGAGCTTCCCGTGCCGCTGATCGACGCCACCGACGTTCTTGCCGAGCGCACGGTCGCATATGCGCGGGGTGAGTGGGGGCGAGGCGCTTAGCCTGCGGTTATGCGACGTTGAACAATCAATCAGTTCCCTGACGCGATTGGCACTCGTCCCCGCCACTTTCGTGAGTAGCATGCGGTGAACAGGCGATCGTGACTGCAAGAGCGGCGCGACGCACATGGTGCCGACTTGGCGGTACCGGCGACATGGTGGTCGCCGCGATCGCCGGCGGTACATCGCAACGAGGGGGCATGAATGAAGACGCTGTTGACCTTGGCATTGCTGGCGAGCGCGATGGCGCCGGCAGCGGCAGTCGCGCAGAACCGGGACGCAGCAGCCAAGCAGTTCCTGTCCAGCCCCAAGTTCGCCGCCGCCAAGGCCAAGCTTGCCGCCGATCACGATCGCGTCGTGGCGGATGTCATCACGCTGACCGAGATTGAAGCGCCGCCCTTCAAGGAAGCCAAGCGCGCCGCCGCATTCCTGGAGATGCTGCGCGCCGAAGGGCTGACCGACCTGACCACCGACGCGGAAGGCAATGTGTACGGCACCCGCAAGGGCACCGGCGGCGGGCCGCTGATCGTCATCACCGCGCACCTTGATACGGTGTTCCCCGAAGGCACCAACGTGAAGGTGCGGCGTGAAGGCAACATGCTCTACGCGCCGGGCATCGGCGATGACACGTCGAGCCTGCCGGTGCTGCTGGCGTTCATCCGCGCGATGAACGAGGCGAAGTTCACCACCAAGTCGGACATCGTCTTCATGGGCAATGTCGGCGAGGAAGGGCCGGGCGATCTGCGCGGCACGCGCTATCTGTTCACCAAGGGGCCGCTGAAGGATCGGATCGGCTACTTCATCTCGCTGGAGCCGGGGCGCGCGGGGCGCATCACCAATGCGGGGGTCGGATCGAAGCGCTACAAGGTGACATTCTCGGGGCCGGGCGGCCATTCGATGGGCGATTTCGGCCTGGTGAACCCCGCCTATGCCATGGCCAATGCGATGGTCGAGTTCGGCAAGATGAAGGTGCCGGCGGAACCGCGCACCGTGTACAATGTCGGCCTGCTGGAAGGTGGCACCTCGGTCAATTCGATCCCGTTTTCGACCGCGATGACGGTGGACATGCGGTCGGTCGGCAAGGCCGAACTGGACACGGTGGAGAAGAACTTCCTCGCCATGTTGCCGGGCGCAGTAGCGGCGGAGAACGCCGCGCGGTCCACCGCCAAGGGCAAGATCACCTATGAGGCGAAGCAGGTCGGTGACCGGCCGGTCGGCACCACGGCGTCGTCGACCGACATCGTCCAGATCGCGACCGCCGTCACCAGGGCAGCGGGCTTCACGCCCAGCTATGGCGCGGGATCGACCGATTCCAACATTCCGATGAGCCTTGGCATCCCGGCGGTGACGCTGGGATCCGGCTTCCAGACGATGCGGGCGCATTCGCTGGAAGAGGCGATGGTGGTCGACAAGCCAAAGGACGTGGACAGCATGGCGGTGAGCCTCGCCACATTGCTGATGCTTGCGGGGGCGAGGTAAACAGGGGGAGCAGATCACGATGCGTGCATTGATGCTGGCAGCCACAGGGCTGTCGATCGTTTTCGCCAGCGGCGCGGCGACCGCCCAGTCGCGGACCGTGACCGACCCGGTCGCGGTGCTCAAGGCAAAGCCGGGCTCCGACTATTTCCTCGCCAATTACAAGCAGATCAGCGAGTGGCTTCAGAAGGTGTCACAGGAAAGTGACCGGATGAAGCTGGTGAGCATCGGCAAGACCGCCGAGGGTCGCGAACAATATATGGCGATCATCTCGTCGCCAGAGAACATCCGCAACCTTGATCGTTATCGCGGCATTGCGCAGCAGCTCGCGCTGGCCAAGGGGCTGACCGACGATCAGGCGAAAGCGCTGGCCGACCAGGGCAAGGCCGTCGTGTGGATCGACGCCGGGCTGCATGCGACCGAAGTCGTCAACGCGCAAAGCCACGTTCAGCTGATCCACGAAATGCTGACGCGGACTGACCCCGAGACGATGCGCATCCTGAACGACACGATCGGGCTCTATGTGTTCGCCAACCCGGACGGGCTGGACCTCGTTGCCGACTGGTACATGCGCCCCGCGGACAAGGCGAAACGCAGCACGAACACGATCCCCGTGCTTTACCAGAAGTACGTCGGGCACGATAACAATCGCGACAGCTACGCCTCGCACCAGCCCGAGACTACCAACATGAACCGCGCGGCCTATCGCGAGTGGTTCCCCCAGATCCTCTATAACCAGCATCAGACCGGGCCGGTTGGCACGGTGGTGTTCATCCCGCCCTTCCGCGATCCGTACAATTTCAACAACGAGCCGCTGGTCATCAACCAGACGGATGCCGTGGGTACGGCGATGCATGCGCGGCTGGTGGCGCAGGGGAAGGGCGGGTCAGTCTCGCGATCGGGCGCGCCCTATTCGACCTGGTTCAACGGCGGCGTCCGCACGGTCGGCTATTTCCACAATCAAATCGGCATCCTGACCGAGATCATCGGCAGCCCGACGCCGATGGAAATCCCGCTCGTGCCGGCGAAGCAGCTCGCCACATCCGATGGCGTGATGACGATCGCGCCGCAGAAATGGCACTTCCAGCAGTCGATCGATTACGTGAAGGAAATGTCGCGGGCGATCCTCGACTATGCCTCGCGCAACCGCGAGACGGTGCTGTTCAACCGCTACGTCATGGGTCGAAACCAGATCCAGAAGGGTAGCGAGGATAGCTGGGTTGTCACACCCAAGCGGATCGACGCGGTCAAGGCGGCGGCGGAGCGGCTGAAGAAGGAGAGCGGCGGTAGCGCGCTAGACGATCTGGCCGGGTATAACACGCGCGATATCGTGCCCTCCACGCTGTACCAGACGATCCTGCGCGATCCACAATATCGCGCGCCGCGCGCGTTCGTGCTGCCGGTCGACAAGCAGGCGGATCTGCCCACCACGGTGGATTTCCTCAACTCGCTGATCAAGACCGGGGTCGAGGTGGAACGGGCGGACAAGCCGTTCAGCTATGGCGGCAAACGCTATGCCGCCGGCTCGTACATTGTGCGGTCCGACCAGGCGTTTCGCCCGCACGTGCTCGACATGTTCGAGCCGCAGGACCATCCGCAGGACTTCGCCTATCCGGGCGGGCCGCCGATCCGGCCGTATGACATCACCGGCTACACGCTGGCGTATCAGATGAACGTCACGTTCGATCGCCTGCTGGACGGCGCGCCGCAGCATTTTCCGCAGGTCACTGATGTGATCCAGACTCCGCCGGCCGGGCGCGTGATCGGCGACGGTGGGGCGGGTTATGTCGTCAGCCATGCGACCAACAACAGCTTCATCCTGACCAATCGGCTGCTGAAGGCCGGAGTGCCGGTGTACTGGCTGAACCAGGGTGTGACCATTGGCGGCGAGCAGCTGGCCCCGGGCGCCTTGTGGATCCCGGCGGGCGGCGCTGCGAGCGGCATCGTCGATGGTGCGGTCAGGACGCTGGGGATCGATGCGCATGCCGTTACCGCCAAGCCTGCGGGCGACGCGGTGAAGCTGAAGCCGGTGCGGATCGGGCTGGTGGACCATTATGGCGGCTCGATGGCGTCGGGCTGGAACCGCTGGATCTTCGAGAAGTACGAATTCCCCTACACGCGGGTCTATCCGCAGGAGCTCGACAAGGGCGGACTGAACGCAAAATATGACGTGCTGGTGTTCCAGTCGGACGTGCTGGGACGCGAGGGGCGGCCGCCACAGAAGCAGCCGGATGCCGCCGACCTGCCGGCCGAATGGCGCGCTACCCTCGGTCATATCACCAGCGAGAAGACGGTGCCGCAGATCGCTGCCTTCGCCAAGGCGGGCGGTACCGTGATCGCAGTCGGCGGCGCAACGCGTCTCGGGGCCGAGATGGGGCTGCCTGTCTACAATGCGCTGACCAGTGTCGATGCATCGGGCAAGCGCGTGCCACTGCCGAGCACCAAATTCTATGTGCCGGGTTCAGTGTTGCAGGCAAAGGTCGATCCCAGCGACCCGCTGGCGTACGGCCTCCCCGAGACGCTCGACATCTTCTACAACAACAATCCGACCTATGCCGCGGTGCCGGGGCAGGCGGGTGTGCGGCGGGTGGCGTGGTTCGCCAGCGACGATCCGCTGCGGTCTGGCTGGGCCTGGGGGCAGAAGGCACTGAACGGCACGGCCACCGTGATCGACGGGACACTGGGGCAGGGCCGGGTTTACCTGCTCGCCAATGAAGTGACGCAGCGCGGCCAGCCCTATCCGTCGTTCAAGTTCCTGTTCAATGCGGCGCTCTATGGCCCGACCCAGTCAGGACAGGCCGCTCGCAAGGCGGACTGATCGCTAACGCGTTCGATTGTCCGCGCCGGTGATCTGGCGCGGACAATCGATCCCGTAAGATGCGCGGGATCAGGCGTGGCCGACGGTAGGGTACGCCATGGCGCGTAGCAGGCCGCGCCGATCGAACGGCTTCCAATCGTCCTCCGGCTGGGCGAGCCGGTCGGCCACCGCATAGAGGACGGCAGGATTGACCGGCATGCCGAAGTGGCTGCCAAAGATCTCGATATTGTCGGTGGTGGCGCAATGCGGCTCGACGCAATTGGCCCAGGGCACGATGCCGTCGTCCCGGCTCCAGATCGCGGTGGACGGGACCGTCAGCTGCTGCGCGGCCTCGCCCATATAGCCAAGCGCCACCGGGTCATCGATCTTGTGCCCCGACAGATATTCGTAGATCCGCCACACCCGCGTCGATCGCGGCGTGCCAGAGAACGGCGCGCCGAGGGTGATGACCTGCCGCACCATGGCCGGGCGACGGTGGGCGATCACGCGGGCCATGATCCCGCCCAGGCTCCAGCCGACGACGCTGACGCGGCGCCCCTCGGCAGCGTGGATCGCCTCGAGCCGGGCGATCAGCTTCTCGCCCTCCGATCCGATCGAACGCGGGCCCCGGTTGCGCCCGAGGTCCCAGCCGTGAACGTCATAGCCGAGCCGGCGAAGGTAGAAGCGCAGGATTCGCGTCGACTTGTCCGAGGCGTTGAAGCCGGGGATGACGAGGACGGGATGACCGTCGCCATGCGGGACGCTGGCGAGCGCCGGGGCGGCCCAGGGCAGCATGCCGAACTCCAGCAGCGCGCGGGGCAGTTCGGTAAGCGCCAACAGCGGGGAGGGCGGCGCCACCACCGTGTCCGCCGCATCATTGGCCATCGTCTGCGTCTCCTCAGGGTCCGCGAACAACGGACAGAACCGGACAAGGTTCTGCCGCGCAGCCGCTTAATCGTGACTATATGGTGAGGATTACGTGCCGGTCACTGCGGATTCGGCGCGGATGAGCCCACCAGGGCCGGGGCAGGGACGGCGCCCACCGCGTTGACCGCGAGCTGCGAATCACCGCCCAACGTGCGGTAGAGCGTCACCAAATTCGTCGCGCGGATCAGGCGGGTCTGCACCAGCTGCTGCTGCGCCGCATAGAGCGAGCGTTGCGCGTCCAGCGTGGTCAGGAACGGCTCCACCCCACCGCGATAGCGCGCGTTCGACAGCTGGTAGGTGTCTTGCGCGGCGGCGGCGAACCGCTCGGTCGCGGCGAGTTCATCACTGATAGTGCCGCGGCGGGCGAGCGCATCGGCAACCTCGCGGAACGCGGTCTGGATCGTCCCTTCGTAGCGGGCAAGCGCGGCCTGCTGCTGCGCGCGGGTCTGATCCACCCCTGCGCGCGCCGCGCCACCGGCGAAGATCGGATAGGCGATGTTGCCGGTCGCGGTCTTGGTCAACGCGTCACTGCTGATCAGGGAGGAGAGCGCCGTGCTGGCAAAGCTGAACAGCCCGGTCAGCGAGATGCGCGGGAACAGCGCGGCGCGCGCAGCGCCAATTTCGGCGTTGGCGGCGCGCAGATCATATTCGGCCTGCACCACGTCGGGCCGGCGCAGCAGGACCTGGCTGTCGAGGCCCGCGGGCAGCTCTGCCACTGTGCCGGCGGCTTCCTCGATCGAGGCGGGCAGAAGCGCCGGATCGATCGGCGCGCCGACGAGCAGTTGCAGCGCATTGATATCCTGCGCCAGCGCGGTGCGCTGGCTGGCGATATTGGCCTCCGCCGTGGCGAGGATCTGCTCCGCCTGGCGCAGGTCGGTGCGCGGTGCGATGCCGCCCGACACGCGCGCGCGGGTGAGCTCCACCGATCGCCGTGCGGCTGCGGCGGTGTCCTGCGCGATCTTCAGCAGGCTCTGGTCCGCCGCATAGGTAAGCCAGGCGCTGGCAACATCGCCGGTCAGCGTCAGGCGGACGGCACGCGCGGCGGCCTCCTGACCGAAATAACGCGCGAGCGCGGCGTCGCTGAGCGAGCGGACACGGCCGAACAGATCCAGTTCGAACGCGCTCGTTCCCAATGTTGCCTGATAAGTGGTGCCGCCGACGGCGAAATTGCCGCCCGCCGCCTGCCGGCCGATCTCGCGCCGGGTGATGGTGGCGCCGGTGTCCACCTGCGGGAACAGCTCCGCACGTTGGATGCGGTATTGCGCACGCGCTGCCTCGATATTGGCGACGCTGGCGCGAAGATCGCGATTGTTCGCGAGCGCCTGGTCGATGAGACGCTGCACCCGTGGGTCGCGGAAGATGTCACGATAGGTGACGCTGGGCAGCGCGGCCTCGCTCTGCTGCAGATAGGCGTCGCCCGTCGCCCACGACGCCGGGACCGGAAGGTCGGGTCGCACATATTTGGGCGCCATGCTGCATCCGGCGAGCGCGGTGCCGAGCAGAAGCGGCAGGAGGAGGCGCATCACGATTGCTCCAGCTGCGGTGTGCCCTTGGGGGGCACATTATTGTCTTCAGGCGGGCGGTGGCCGGGTTCCTCGCCGCGCAGCTTCGCCATGCCGTCACGGAAGCCGCGACGCACCAGCACGAAGAACAACGGGATGTAGAAGATCGCCAGCACCGTCGCGGTGAACATGCCGCCGATCACCGCCGTGCCGATGGCAATGCGGCTGTTCGCGCCAGCGCCGGTGGAGATGGCAAGCGGCAGCACGCCGAAGATGAAGGCGAGGCTGGTCATCAGGATCGGGCGAAGGCGGATGCGCGCCGCGGTCAGCGCCGCGTCGATGACGCGCGCGCCCTTTTTCTCTTCCTGCTCGGCAAATTCGATCATCAGGATGGCGTTCTTCGCCGCGAGCCCCATGGTCGTGAGCAAGCCGATCTGGAGGTACACGTCGTTGGTGAGGCCGCGCAGCGTGACGAAGGCGACCGCGCCGATCAGCCCGACGGGAATTACGAGCAGCACCGCCAGCGGGATCGACCAGCTTTCGTACAAAGCGGCGAGGCACAGAAACACCACGATGATCGACAGGCCGTAGAGCAGCGGGGCCTGGCCCGCCGACAGGCGTTCCTGATAGGAAATGCCGGCCCAGGCCACGCTGGTCCCCGGGATCTGCCGCGCGAGTTCTTCGATCCGCGCCATTGCGTCACCCGAGCTGCCACCCTGCGCCGCCGAACCCTGGAATTCGAACGACTGGATGCCGTTGAAGCGTGACACGGTCGTTGGCGCCTGTGACCAGCTGGTCGACGCGAAGCTGGAGAAGGGCGCCATCTGCCCGTTCGCGCCGCGCACGAACCATTGGTTCAGCGAATCGGGATTGTCGCGATAGGGCGCGTCGCCCTGCACGAACACGCGCTTCACGCGGCCACGATCGACGAAGTCGTTGACGTAGCGGCCGCCCCAGGCGGTCGACAGCGTCGTGTTCACGTCGGTCTGCGACAGGCCAAGCGCTGCGATGCGTTGCGGATCGGTGTTCACGCGCAGCGTGCCGATATCCGGCAGTTCGGACAGGCGCACGCCCGACAGTTTCGGATCGGCATTGGCCATCGCCAGCAGCTTGTCGCGGGCCGCGGCAAATTCCTTGGTGCTGAGGCCCCCGGTATTCTGAAGCTCCATGGTGAAGCCCTCGGACTGGCCGAGGCCACGGATCGCGGGCGGAACCAGCGCGAACACCTGCGCATCGCGGAAGGCGCGGAAGGCCGCCGCAGCACGCGCGACAATCGCGTCGGCCGAGTTTTCCTTGCCCTTGCGGTCCGCCCAATCGGTCAGCGAGATGAAGCCCTGACCGGTATTCTGCCCGGAAGCGCCGCCACCGCCGCCGCCGGCGACGGTCAGCATCGTGCGGACGTTGTTCTTCTCATACTCCTGAAAATAATGCTCGACCGCCTTCTGCACTTCCTCGGTGCGGGCGCGGGTGGCGCCGGCGGGCAGGCGGAACTGCACCTGCGTTCCACCCTGATCCTCGGTCGGCAAGAAGCCGGTGGGAAGGCGAAGGAACAGCACCGCGAGCAGTGCGACGATCACCAGGTAGATGCCGACGAACAGCCACTTGCGATCGATCACGCGGCGCGTGGCAGCGACATATCGCTCGGTCGCGCGCTCGAAACTGGTGTTGAACCAGTGGCTCGCACGGTCCAGTCGGTCGCTGACCCAGCCGAAATGGCGCGCGAAGCGACCTTCGCGGCGGTCCTCATCCTTCTTGTGGCGCTGCTTCAGCAGCGTTGCAGTGAGCGCGGGCGACAGGACGATCGCCACGGCGACCGACAGCACCATTGCCGAGATGATGGTCAGCGAGAACTGGCGGTAGATCACGCCGGTCGACCCGCCGAAGAACGCCATCGGCAGGAACACCGCGGAGAGCACCAACGCGATCGCGATCAGCGCAACGGTGATCTCGTTCATCGACTCGATCGTCGCTTCACGCGGCGTCATGTCGGGATTTTCCTCAAGCAGACGCTCGACATTCTCCACGACCACGATCGCGTCATCGACGAGCAGACCGATCGCCAGCACCAGCCCGAACAGGGTCAGCGTGTTGATCGAGAAGCCCGCCAGATAGAAGACCGCGAAGGTGCCGAGCAACACGACCGGCACCGCAATCGTCGGGATCAGCGTCGCGCGCCAGCTCTGCAGGAAGACGAACATGACGATGACGACGAGGATGATCGCCTCGATCAGCGTCTTCACCACTTCGTCGATCGACAGCTTGATGAAGTCCGTCGAATCGTTGGCGTAGGCGACCTTGATGTTGGGCGGATAGGTTTTGGCGATGCGTGCGATTTCCGCCTTCACCAGTTCCGCGGTGGTCAGCGCGTCGGCGCCCGGCGCGAGCAGGATGGCGATGCCGGCGCCCGGATGGCCGTTGATCCGGCTGCTGGCATTGTAGTTTTCGGAGCCGAGCTCCACCCGCGCGACATCGCCGACGCGCACGGTGGCGCCCGATGGCAGCGTCTTGAGAATGATGTCGCGGAATTGCTGCGGCGTCTGGAGACGCGATTGCGCGGTGACCGTCGCGTTCAGCATCTGGTCGGACGGCATCGGCTGTCCGCCGATCTCGCCCGCGGCGACTTCGGTATTCTGCGTCTGGATCGCGCTGACCACGTCGCCCGGCATCAGCTGGAAGCTCGCGAGCTTCGCCGGATCGAGCCAGATGCGCATGGCGTATTGCGAGCCGAAGACGTTGGTGTCGCCGACGCCCTGTACGCGGCCCAGCGGGTCCTGCAGCGTCGAGGTCATCAGGTCGGAGACGTCCCGGTTGGTCATCCGGTCGCTCTCGTCATAGACGCCGGCGATCATCAGGAAGTCCGGGTTGGACTTTCGCACGGTGACGCCCTGCTGCTGCACCTGCGCCGGCAGGCGGGTCAGCGCCTGCTGAATCGAGTTCTGGACCTGGACCTGCGCGATATCGGGATCGGTGCCCTTTTCGAACGTCGCGGTGATCGACACCGAGCCGCGCGAGCTGGACGACGAGGCGAAGTAGAGCAGGCCGTCGATTCCCGTCAGCTGCTGCTCCAGGATCTGCGTGACCGAGTTCTCGATCGTCTCCGCATTCGCGCCGGGATAGGTGGCGCGGATCGACACCTGCGGCGGCGCCACGTCGGGATATTGCGCGATGGGAAGGCCCATGATCGCACCGGCACCCGCCATCATGACGATGATGGCAAGAACCCAGGCAAAGATCGGACGGTCAATGAAGATGCGCGACATCTCAGCCGCCCTTCGCCTTCTGCTGTTGCTTTAGCTGTTCGGGCGTGGGGGGCTTGGGCTGCTGCGGCGCCGAGGCGGGGACAGGACGTACCGTGCTGTTGGGACTCAGGCGAGCGGTGCCCTGCGTGATGACGCGATCGCCGGGGTTGAGCCCGCCGGTCACGATCCAGTTCGCGCCATCGGCGCGGACGGTCTGCACCGTGCGCTGCACGGCCTTGTTGTTGGCATCAACGACCCACACGGTCGCATTGCCCTGCGGATCGCGCGCGACGGCTTGCTGCGGCACGAGAAACGCGTTGGCCTCGATCGCTTGAGCGAACACGGCACGCACGAACATGCCCGGCAGCAGCAGCCCGTCCGGATTGGGGAAGCGGGCGCGCATCGTCACGGTGCCGGTCTGCTGATCGACCACCACTTCGGAGAATTCGACAAAGCCGGTGCGACCATAATCGCTGCCGTCTTCCAGCTTCAGGCGGACGGCGGCGCTGGCCGGCAATGCGCCGCCGCTGGCGAGTTGCCGGCGCAGCCGCAACAGGTCGGCCGCGGATTGCTGGATATCGACATAGATCGGGTCGAGCTGCTGGATCGTCGCCAGCGGGTCCGCCTGGCTGGTGGTCACCAGCGCACCGACGGTGAACAGCGACCGGCCGATCCGGCCGGTGATCGGGGCGGGAACGGTGGTAAAGCGCAGGTTGACGCGCGCCGTTTCCAGCTGGGCGCGGTTCTGCGCGATGCTCGCCTCCGCCTGACGCTGGGTTGCGACCGCGTCGGTATAATCCTGCTTGCTGACTGCCTCGATCTCCGCCAGCGGACGGAAGCGTTCGGCACGCACACGTGCGGCGGCCGCCGTCGCCTGCGCGCTTTGCACCGCGGCCGATGCCTCGTTCACGGCCGCGCGGTACAGGCTCGGATCGATCTGGTAGAGCGGCTGCCCCTGCCGCACCAGGGAGCCCTCCTTGAACAACCGCTTCTGGATGACGCCGCTAACCTGAGGGCGCACCTCGGAGCTTTGGTAGGCGAAGGTCCGGCCAGGCAGTTCGGTCATCAGCGGGACACGGGTCTGCTGGACCACGACATAGCCAACCTGCGGCGGTTGCCCGCCGTCACCCTTGCCCGCGGCCTTGCCCTGGGTTCCGGCGCCCTGATTGCCGGTGTCGCCGCCGCTGCTGCACGCCGCCAGAGCCACCGCGCTGACCAACGCGAGCGTTCGCACCTCTATCAACCGCATCAATCCTGCTTGCTCGTCAGATCATTAGCCGACCGGGCACACGCGAGTGCACGAACTTTCGCTCGATACATTGACCATGATCTCCGCAGAAAGCGGCCGCTCCGGTGCGGCAGCCCAGTGGCATCGTTAAGCCTGTCGCGTAATCGCTTTCAAGCGGGGTTGCCACCCTGAACATGTCGCAACTTGTCGCACCGGTTACGGTGCGGAAACTTATCGTTCAACAAAGCGTTGGGCCATGCGGGGGGATTCGAAAAATCGGACGTCCCGAGGTTGAGAAGGGGCGTTTGTGCGGTTCAATTCGGGTTGTCATCGGTGGCTCGCGGTTGCGCTGGTTGCTGCATCTTCAGCGGCAGCGAGCGGGCAGATGGCAAGGCCGGGGACCGCCCCTGCAACTGGACCTGACGCACCCAAATCAGCGACGGCGCCGCAGAATGCGCAAGGGAACGAGCCCATCGTGCCCGATGCCGCATTCGACGCCGCGCTCCCGTCGCTCTCCGGCGATATCAATGCGCCGCTCGAGCCGATGCCGCCGCAGACCGTGCAGCCGTTGCCCGACGGATCGTCTGCCGCGCCGATCGATGGAAGCGCCACCATCCCGCCGCCCGCACCCGAGGACCCGGCGCTGAACCAGCCGTTGCCGCCGCTCAGCGCGACCGACACGGTGCCGCTGCAGACCGCCGCGGACGTCACGGACAGCGATGCACCCGAGATCCGGTATGAGACGGTGGTCCGCGGGTTGAATGACATCGGATTGGAGGATGAGTTCAATTCGCTGTCTGCATTGCGCGAAGGCGGCGGCAAGGCGGCCAATGCGACGCAGGTAAATGCGCGCGGGCGCGAGGACGAACAGCTTGCCGTCCGGCTGATGAAGTCGCTCGGCTATTATGATGGCACCGCGTCGATGGTGCTGGAGACGATCCCCAACGAACCGGGCCGTCTTCGCGTGGTCCTGACCGCGACGCCGGGACCGATATTCAAGCTCGGCACCATCACCGTGGTCGCGAACCCGACGGTGCCGCCCAATCTGGTGCGCGAGCAATTGCCCCTGAAGACCGGCGACCCGATCGAGGCCGCGCGCGTGCAGGGGGCAGAGGCAAATGTCTCGCTCGTGCTGCCGCAGCGGGGCTATCCGTTCGTGGAGGTAGGAGAGCGCGACATCCTGCTCGACGACGAGACGATGACGGGCGATTACACGCTGCCGGTGGATACCGGGCCGCGATCGTCCTTCGGCGTGGTGCAGACCGAGGGCGATAACGTCTTCGACCTCGACCATCTCAGCATCTTCCCGCGGTTCAAGCAGGGCGAATTGTACGACCAGCGGCTGCGCGACGATCTGCGCGAGGCGCTGATCGCGACCGGCCTGTTCGACACGATCAGCGTCGAACCGGTGCGAACCGGACGGCCGGGCCCGGAGGGGACCGAGCAGATCGACATGATGGTCCGCCAGACCAAGGGGCCGTGGCGCAGCCTGGCGGGCAGTGCTGGTTACGGCACGGGTGAGGGCGTCAAACTGGAAGGCGGCTGGACCCATCGCAACCTGTTCCCGCCGGAGGGCGCCTTGATCCTCGCCGCAGTGGCGGGCACGCAGCAACAGGGCGCGGCGGCCACGTTCCGGCGGCAGAATGCCGGGCGCCGCGATCGCAGCTTCTTCACCGGCATCACCGCCAGCCATTCCAATTATGATGCATTCGATTCCTACACCGGTTCGCTCTTCGCGCGCTGGGCATATGAATCGACGCCATTGTGGCAGAAGCAATTCACCTACGCGTTCGGCGGCGAGCTGATCGCGACCAACGAGAGTGTCTTTGACTTCGACCTGAACGAGCGCGTGCGCCGCACTTATGGCATCGCGGCGATCCCGATGCAGACCGTGTGGGATCGGTCGAACGACCTGCTCAACCCCACCCGCGGCTTCCGCCTCAAGCTGAACGTCAGCCCGGAGGCATCGGTGCATGGGCAGGTGCGGCCCTATGCGCGCACCATGCTGGAGGCGACAGCTTATTACCCGGTCACCGACAGCCTGGTGATCGCGGGCCGCGCGCGGGCGGGATCGATCTTCGGCATCTCGCGCGATGATCTGGCGCCGTCGCGGCGCTATTATGGTGGCGGCGGCGGATCGGTCCGCGGCTACGGCTATCAGCGTCTCGGGCCGCTCGAGCCGGTATCGTCGCTGAAGCCAAACGAGGACGGCGAGATCAACCTCGCCGATCTGCGCCCGGTGGGGGGACGAAGCATCAACGAATTCTCGCTGGAGGCGCGCTACCGGTTCGGCAATTTCGGCATCGTGCCGTTCATCGACGCCGGCAATGCCTATGAAAGCACGTTCCCCAATGCGTCTGACCTGCGGTTCGGCGCGGGCATCGGCGGGCGCTTCTACACCAATTTCGGACCCTTGCGCGTCGACGTCGCCACCCCGCTCAATCCGCGGCCGGGCGATCCCAAGGTCGCGCTGTACGTCTCGATCGGGCAGGCATTCTGATGGTCGAGGACAACACAGCGCCCACCACCGAGGTAATCATCGAGCGTCGTCCGCTCTGGCAGCGCGTCGTCAAATGGATCGGCATCGCACTGGCGGCGCTGGTGCTGCTGCTGCTGGCGATCGTCTTCGGCATCAACACCGATCCCGGGCGGCGCTTCGTCGCCAACCAGCTGGGCAATTACACCACGGCGGGCGGCCTCAACATCAAGGTCGGCCGGATCGACGGGTCGCTGTACGGGCGGATGGTGCTGACCGACGTTCGGGTGAGCGATCCAAAGGGCGTGTTCATCGTGTCGCCGCGCCTCGACGTGGACTGGCGACCGTTCGCGTTCCTCAACAATCACGTCAACGTGAAGAGCCTGCAGAGCGAGCTCATCACGATGGCGCGCAACCCCGAACTGATCCCGCAGCCGAGCGACCCGAACGCGCCACTGCTGCCCGATCTCGACATCGATATCGATCGGCTGCGCGTGGCCCGCTTCGTCATGGAGCCGCCGGTGGCCGGTCGGCGGCACATCGCGCGGATCGACGGGTCGGCGCATATCGCCGATCGGCGTGCCCAGCTGACGGTGGATGCCGGGGCGCTGCGGGGACCGGGCGTGGCCGGTGGCGATACGCTTCGCCTGCGGCTGGATGCGGTTCCCGACGACAACAAGCTGACGATAGACGCGCGCCTGTTCGCGCCCGCTGGCGGCCTCGTTTCCGGCCTGGCCGGTACCAAGGCGCCGCTTACCGCCACGATCGACGGTCGCGGCAGCTGGAAGTCGTGGCAGGGCAAGTTGAACGCGACGCTCGGCGGCGGGCGTCTGGCGGATCTCAACCTGTCGGCACGTGACGGGCATATCGAGGTGCGCGGCACGACCCGGCCGGGGCTGTATCTTGAAGGGCCGGTCGAGCGACTGACCGCGCCGCAGCTGGACGTGGCAATCGATTCGACGCTCGCCGAGCGACGTGCGGATACCCGGTTCAAGCTGCGCTCCAGCGCGCTGGCGGTGGACGGCGGTGGCATCGTCGACCTGGCGAACAGCCGCTTCGGCAATTTCGCGGTCGATGCCAAGCTGCTGACGCCGGGCGCGATCGCCCCCAATCTGCGTGGTCGGGACGTGCTGGCACGAGTGGTGCTGAACGGCGCCTTTGCGACGCCAACGGTGGACTATAAGCTGCGCGCGACAACGCTGGGCTTTGCCGAAACCACGGTGGAGAACCTGTATGCCGAGGGGCTGGCACGGGTGGATGCTGATCGCATCCTGGTGCCCGTCCATGGTCGTGCGCGGCGCATTTCCGGGCTGAACCCTGCACTGGGTGGCCTCACGACCAACGTCCGGCTAGACGGCGATATCGCGATCGACATGCCGCAGATCCTCTCCGACAATCTGCGCATCCGCTCCGACACCATCGATGCGACCGCGATCATCGCCGCCAATATGGAAACCGGCCGGTACACGGGCGCGCTCAAGGGCCGGGTCAACAATTTCCGGGTCGAGAGTGTCGGCATCCTCAACCTGACGACCGATGCCGAATTGGTGACAAAGCCCAATGGCGGGTTCGGGATCGTCGGTCGCGTGGGCGTGCAAACGCGCCAGATCTTCAACGACGGCGCACGCAGCTTCCTCGGCGGCAACGCCGTCGCCTTCACAAACTTCGGCTATGATACCGACGGAATCGTCACCTTCCGCAACATGAAGCTGACGGCGCCGCTGTTCCGCGTGACGCGAGGCGAGGGGCGTTATGACCTGAATACCGGTGCGGTCGCGGTGTCGGCCGACGCCTATTCCAACCAATATGGCCCGCTGTTCGCGCGGGTCAGCGGAAGCGCCGCCGCGCCGGTGGTGAACCTGCGCGCGCCGCGCCCCGGCGTCGGGATCGGCCTTGCCGACCTCAACGCGCGTATCGTCGGCCGCAACGGCGCCTATGCCGTGACCGCGACGGGCGGGACCACCTATGGTCCGTTCAATGCCGACATCTTGGTTACGCCGGGATCGCAGCTGGCGATCGACATCCGCCGGGTCATCTTTGCCGGGGTCAATTTCGCCGGGCGCGTGGTGCAGACTGCCGCGGGGCCGTTCGCAGGCCGCGTGCAGTTTGCCGGCTCCGGCACGCAAGGCACCGTCCAGTTGGGCGGGCAGGGACGCTATCAGACGGCTGCGATCGACGCGCGCGCCAATGCGGCCCGCTTCCCCGGCGACGTCGACTTCGTCATCGGCCGCGCGATCGTGAAGGCCAATGTCGTCCTCTACGATCAGCCCCAAGTGATCGCGGACGCCCAGGTTGCGGACCTGCGCTATGGCCCAACGGTGATCGAGAGCGGCCGCGTGAAGGTGAATTACGCCGGCGGCAACGGGACGGCACAGGCCCTGTTCACCGGCTCCAACAGCGTGCCGTTCCGACTGGCCGCTAACGCCCGTCTGTCGCCCGACAATTATCTGGTGGCGTTGCAGGGACAGGCCAACAACATCAACTTCCGCACCGGCAATCCGGCGCGCATCACCAACAATGCGGGCGTGTACCGGCTGGCGCCGACCCAGATCATCTTTGACCAAGGTCGTTTGCGCATTGCTGGCTCCTATGGTGACGGGCTCAGTGCGCAGATGCGTCTCGACAGCCTCGACCTGTCGATCGCCAATGCGCTGGTCCCGAACCTCGGCCTTGGCGGCAAGGCGACGGGCAGCCTGGACTTCGTCCAGGCGAGCGCCGAAGCCTTCCCGCAGGCGGACGCCCGGATGACGATCACCGGCTTCCAGCGGTCCAGCCTAGCCACGGTGTCGGAACCGGTGGACGTCGTCTTTGCCGGCCGGCTGTCGGGAAGCGGTGCCGAGGCGCGTGCGCTGATCAATCGCGGTTCGACGACGGTCGGCCGGTTGCAGGCGTTCCTGCGACCGCTCGGCACCGGCGGATCTTGGGCATCGCGCCTGATGGCCGCCCCGCTGAGCGGCGGCATCCGCTACAATGGCCCGTCGGGCGTGCTATTCAGCCTGAGCGGCCTCGCGCACCAGCAGCTGACCGGGCCGATCGTCGTCGCCGCGGACTTCGGCGGCCGTGTTTCGGCGCCGCAGCTGAACGGCCTGATCCGCGCCGACAATCTGACCTATGACAATGAAACCTACGGTACGCGCCTGTCGAACATGGCGATCCGCGCGCGGTTCAATAACGACCGGCTGCAGCTCGACAGCCTGACGGGGCGGGCGGGCGACGGAACCGTGCGCGCGCAGGGTTATGTCAGCCTGGCGGCGGATCAGGGGTATCCGATGCAGATCGATGCCCAGCTGAACGACGCACGGCTCGCCCGGTCGGATTCGCTGGGTGCGACCGCCACCGGCACTCTGTCGGTGACCAACGGGCGTGGCGGCGGGCTGATCAAGGCGGATCTCACCATCCCCGAGGCGCGCTACCAGATCATCCGCCAGGGGTCGGCGGAAGTGCCCGAGCTGACGGGCGTTCGCCGCAAGAGCGACATTCGTCCGGCGCGGATCACCGATCGGCCGGCGGCGGCGGAACCGCAGTCCATGGGGCTGTTCCGCCTCGATATCCGCATTCGCGCCGACAACCAGCTGTTCGTCTCCGGCATGGGGCTGGAGAGCGAGTGGGAGGCCGACATCAAGGTGGGCGGCACGTCCGCGGCGCCGCTGATCACCGGCGGGCTGGATCTGGTGCGCGGCACCTATTCCTTCGCCGGCAAGCGCTTCGACCTGGAACAGGGCCGGGTCCGCTTCCGCGGCGGGGCGATGACCGACCCGGATATCGATATACGCGCGACCACGGTGAACGACGGCGTTACCTTCGCCATCAACATCGCCGGCACGGGCCAGCGGCCGCAGATCACCTTCTCCTCCACGCCCTCGCTGCCGCAGGACGAGGTGCTGAGCCGGTTGCTGTTCGGCACCAACCCGGAGAATCTGTCGGCGATCGAGGCGCTGCAACTCGCATCCGCACTCAACTCGCTGCGCGGGTCGGGAGGCGGGCTGAACCCGCTGGGCAAGCTTCGGTCGGCCACGGGCTTCGATCGCCTGCGCATCCTCGGCGCGGACGATGCGGCTGGGCGCGGCACGGCGCTTGCCGCCGGAAAGTATCTGACCGACGATATCTATATCGAGATCGTCACGGATGCCCGCGGCTTCACCGCCACGCAGTTGACCATTGCGCTCAGCCGTTCGCTCAGCCTGCTGACCCAGGCGGGATCGTTCGGCGGATCGAATGCGCAGCTGCGCTACTCCAAGGATTATTGAGGGAGGCGGCGGCCAACGGATCATCAGCGATCTGGTGGCCGCCACTTACTGACACGCGAGTAAGTCTGGTCCTTTCCCCGCCCGGCGTGTTGCGGTACGCTCGGGCACAAGGAGAGGATCGGCCATGACCGAACACGTCGACGTCATCATCGTGGGGGCCGGACTGTCCGGCGTAGGCGCCGCGCATCACCTGCAGCGGCGTTGCCCGAACCGATCCTATCTGATCCTTGAGGCGCGCGCGGCGATGGGCGGGACGTGGGACCTGTTCCGGTATCCCGGCATCCGCTCCGACAGCGACATGCACACGCTGGGCTACAACTTCCGGCCGTGGACCAAGGCGAAGGCGATCGCCGACGGCCCGTCGATCCGCGAATATATCGAGGATACGGCACGGGAAGGCGGCATCGATCGCCGCATCCGGTTCAATCATCGCGTGACCGGCATGTCCTGGTCCACCCCCGATGCGTGCTGGACGGTGACCGCGGAAACGCCGGAGGGACCGGTAAGCTTCACCGCCAACTTCCTGCACATGTGCTCCGGCTATTATGATTATGAGCGTGGGCACGCGCCGCAGTTTGCCGGGCAGGAAGACTTCGCGGGGACGATCGTCCACCCGCAATTCTGGCCCGAAGACCTGGACTACAGCGGCAAGCGCGTGGTCGTGGTCGGCAGCGGTGCGACGGCGGTAACGCTAGTGCCGGAGATGGCGAAACGTGCGGCCAGCGTGACGATGTTGCAGCGATCGCCGACCTATGTCGTGTCGCGGCCGGCGCAGGATTCCATGGCCAATTGGCTGCGCGCGAAGCTACCGCAACATGCCGCCTACGGCATCACGCGGTGGAAGAACGTGCTGTTCGGCATGGTCTTCTACCGCATGACCCGCAAGAAGCCGGAAAAGGTGAAGCAGAAGCTGCTCGATCAGGTGCGCGAGCATCTCGGGCCTGATTACGACGTCGCAACCCATTTCACGCCGCGCTACAATCCCTGGGACCAGCGGTTGTGCCTGGTGCCTGACGCCGACCTGTTCGACACGATCAAGGCGGGCAAGGCGGAGGTCGTGACCGACACGATCGAACGGTTCACGCAGGACGGGATCAAATTGCAGTCCGGTCGCACGCTGCCGGCGGACGTCATCGTGACGGCGACAGGGCTGGAGGTGAAGCTGCTCAGCGGCATCGCGCCGGTCGTTGACGGGGAGACCAAGGATCTGTCCGCGGCGCTGCAGTACAAGGGGATGATGTTCTCCGACATTCCCAACCTCGCCTTCACGTTCGGCTACACCAATGCATCCTGGACGTTGAAGGCGGATCTGGTCGCCATGTACCTGTGCCGCGTCCTCAACACGATGAAGAAGCGGGGGATGCGGCAGGCCACTCCGCGCATCGGCGCCGAGCCGGTGGGCGTCGAGCCCTTCGTCGATTTTTCGTCGGGCTACATCCAGCGGGTGGCAGACCAACTGCCCAAGCAGGGCAACCGCAAGCCGTGGCGGCTGAATCAGAATTACGCCCTTGATGTCATGGCCTTGCGGTTCGGATCGGTGGACGACAGCATGGAGTTTTCCAACCCGGCGCCAGCGCGGGCGCGCTTCGCCGCGTGATATCGGTCGCCGGGACGCGGGGCCTTTCGGTCGCCGGCAACTTGGGTCATGGCGCTGCTCGTTAACAGAACGGCGGAGTGTTGCCCGTGACTCAAGTGCTGATCCTCACCACCGGCGGAACCATCGACAAGCTCTATTTCGATGCGCTGAGCACCTATCAGATCGGCGACACGGTGGTGGACCGGCTGCTCCACACCGCGCGCGTGACGCTGCCCCACCGCATTGTCGGCCTGATGCGCAAGGACAGCCTGGAACTGACCGATGAGGATCGCGCCGCCATTCGCGACGCCGTCACACACGCGCCGGAGGACCGGATCGTCATCACGCATGGCACCGACACGATGACCGAGACGGCGCAGGCGCTGAGCGGGCTGGAAGGGAAAACGGTCGTACTGGTCGGCGCATTGTCGCCGGCGCGCTTTGCGGAGAGCGACGCGGCCTTCAATCTCGGCATGGCATTCGCCACCGCGCAGGTGGCGCCGCCAGGCGTCTGGATCGCGATGAACGGAACCGTGTTCGACGGTGCCAAGGTGCGCAAGGACCGCAGCCAGAACGCCTTCGTACCGGTGTGATCGTCAATCGGAGCTGCCGAATGAAAACGGCGCCGCATCGCTGCGGCGCCGTCCAGATCCTGGCAAAGCCTGAGGCTTACCGCTGCGCGAGGCTCACTGCGGCCACCGGCGGCGGGAAATCGAGCGAGCCGCACTTCTTCGTCTGCCACTCGCCCTTCTTTGACCAGCAGACCTTGTCGAGCCGCGGGACGCGTGATTCCGCATAGAAGGAGCGGGGGAACTGCTGCTCACCCCAAGGCGACAGGCTATTGCGCATCTCGCGCATCCGCTCCTGCGCGACCGCAGCGAAGCTGCCGCGCGGCGCATAGATCAGCGCACGGCCGATCGAACCGGCGGTCTGGCAGAAGTTGTACTGCGCCGCGATCGCGTTGAAGCTCGAATACGTCTTGGTGCCGAACTGGTCGAACGCCGTTTGCGCAGCCTTTGGCGTCTTGTGCGTGCGCTTGAAGTAGTCGTAAACCGTATCGTACGAATCCTTCAGCTCGGCCCGATGGTCGAGCAGGATTGCGTTGTAATTCTCGACCGTCAGCAACGTCGGTTCGAACTGGCACTGAAGCGCGGCGACATTCATGCCGGCACGCAGCGTCCAGGCGAGGGCCGCGCGGACCTCCTTCTCGGTCGCGCCCGGCAGTGCCTGCGCAATGCCCGGCTCATCCCCCCGGACAGCCTGACCGGAAAGGTCCTTGGACTTCATGAAAAACTGCGCCGACGCCGGCGCCGACGCGACCAGCGCAGCCATGACCACGCTCGCACCGAAGACCCGCAACCCAACCATTGATACCACTCCCCGCTACTCGCAACGCGCGGGATTCTTACGCCTTTTGGACCCAACCTCCAACACAGATCATGCACGGCCGGTCGAATTTGTGAGGCGCGAATCAGAAAGGCCGCCCGGTTGCCCAGGCGGCCCATCAAATCACGTCAGAGACGCGATGATTACATCGCGTTCGTGCCGTTCATCATCATCATGTCGTTCGACAGCATCGTGTCGTTCGCCAGCATGCCGTCGTTCATCGCGCCGTCAACCGCCGTCATGTTGTCGGTCATGGTGTCCATGCCCTCGGTGGCGTTCAGATCAGTGATGGTGGTGTTGTCGACGTTGGTTTCGGTCTTGGAACCGCAAGCCGACACGGCGAGCGCTGCAGCCGCGATGGCCGAACCGGTCAGGATCTTCGAGATAGCACGCATGGATAGCTCCCTAGATAAAGGATTTGGACGGCGGACGGATCCTTAATACCCAAATCAGACTGGATATTAGTCAGAGAACGCCGCCCCCTCAAGTCTCGATTTTACGCGAACAAGTTAGACTTTCGAGGAAAGCGCGGCTCGTCAACGCCAGCGCAGCATCAAAGGTTTCAATATCATGGCTGGCCCCCAACGCCGCGGCGCTGGTCACGGGATAGTCGGCGATGCCGCAGGGCACAATCCCCGTGAAGTGCGACAGATCGGGCGAAAGGTTCACGGAGAAGCCGTGCATCGTCACCCAGCGGCGCACGCGCACGCCGATCGCGCCGATCTTCGCTTCCCGGCCCTGCGCGTCCTGGGTCCAGATCCCGATCCGGCCCTCGGCGCGAAATGCGGGAATGTCCATCTCCGCCAAAGCGGCGATGATCCATCCTTCCAGTGCGTGGACGAAACAGCGCACGTCGCGCCCACGCTCCGCCAGGTTCAGGACGAGATAGCCGATCCGCTGTCCAGGCCCATGATAGGTGTAGCGGCCGCCGCGGCCGGCATCGACGACGGGAAAGCGCGCGTCGAGCAACTCGTCGGCGGACGCGCTGGTCCCGGCCGTATAGACGGGGGGATGTTCGAGCAGCCAGACAAGCTCGCGCGCCTCGCCCGCAGCCACAGCGGCCGCCCGCGCTTCCATCTCCTTCAGTGCCGCAGAATAGTCGGTCAGCCCCGGCGTCACCCGCCATTCGAGATCGTTGATGTCCATCGCACTGGAGCAGATGCGACCGGGCAGGGCGATTGGCAACCATTCGTCCGATCGAGTAGCGTCCACCCGTCGCAACAGCAGCAGAGTCGATTGATGATCAGCATGGGAACGGTGTGGGACCGCACAAAGGCGGTCATCGCCGGACGGCTCGGTATTCTGTTGTCACTTGCATTGGTGTTCCTGTTCGCGCCCACCGTCGTGCAGGCGAGCGTCGATGCCATGGCCGAGACCCCCGGCCAGCCGGGTAGCGGAACCGCGATCCTGTCGTTGATGGTGTCGCTGCTCGCGACCGTTGGCACGCTGGCGATCACGGCGGTTGCCACCGATCCCAACGTCGATCGTCCGCGCGCGGCCGCGCTGGGCATCCAGCGCCTAGGACCGGCCATCGGGATCGTCCTTCTGCTGACGCTGGCGGCCTTGCTGATCGTGATGCCCGGCGTTCTGCTGATCGTGGCGGCGGGGCTGGACGTGACCCGGGCGCAGCTTGGGCAGGCGCAGGCCAATCTGAACCTCGGTATGGCGGCGGCCGCCGGGCTGTACTTCATCCTGTTTTTCGCCCTGATGTTCTGGGTGACCGCGCGCTTCGTGCCGCTGCTGGCGGTAATCATGAACGAGCGCCGCGGCCTGGGCGCGATCCGCCGTAGTTTCGAGCTGACGCGCGGAAGCACATGGAAGCTGATCGGCGTGCTGATCCTGTTCGGGATCGTCTGCCTCGTCGCGGTGGTGGCCGCCACCAACGTGGCCGGGCTGATCACGCGATTGATCGTCGGGCCGGATCACCCTGGCCTGGTGGCGCTGGCGGTGGCGATCGCGACGGCGGCCCTCACGGCGCTTTTCGGGATCATCCAGTCGGTTTTTTCCGGCCAGTTCTACCTTGCCGCGCGTGATGTTAAGGACGCTGCGTGACCCCTACTTTCATGAACCTGCTGGCCAACGCCTGGCGGGTGTTCCGCCGCGATGCGGACCTCATCCTGCGCATTGCCGGGCCGCTCATCTTCCTGCCGGCGCTGGCGGTCCAGCTGCTGTGCGACCCGCTGCCGGCACTGCCGACCGAGCGCGGTGATGAAGCTGCCATGGAGCAGTGGATCAACGCCGTATCCGCCTGGGGCAACAGCAACGCCTTTTTCTACGTGCTGGCGGACCTGATCGGGATGATCGGCCTGGCGACAATCGCATTGTTGCTGTTGTCGCCGGACCGGCTGACAGTGATCGGCAGCCTTGGCGCCGCCGTCCGACGCCTGTGGCGATTCGTGCTGCTCAACCTGCTCATCGCCATTCCCGTCGGGCTGGGATTGTGGCTGTTCGTCTTTCCGGGTCTCTATTTTCAGGCGCGCTTGATCGCGGCGCTGCCGGCGCTGGCTGCGGCGCCTGAGCTAAGCGCGGCGCGCGCCATCGGTCGTAGCTGGCGTCTCACTGCCAAGCCTGCCTGGGCGATCCTGGGCGCGGTCGTGTCGCTGTTTCTGGCGCAGTGGATCATCGTTCGCCCGCTGTTCCCGCTCGACACCTGGCTGCGTCAGCCGGAGCATGAGAATCCGTTCCTGATCGCCATGGTGGCGATATTGCTGACCGCCGCGACCACGATCTACAATATCGCGATCCTGATGGTGGGAACGGTGGTCTATCGCCGCGGGGTCAACAGCGGGATGTGAGGCGCGACGTCCGCGGGGAGCAGCCCGGCGGCCCGCGGATCGGCAAACGTCTCCACCGTTCGGCGGATCGGGACAAAGCCCTGCGCGCGGTAGAAATTGAGCGCTGACGGGTGATCGAGCGTGCAGGTATTGACCGTGAGGCGTTCGATCCCCGGCCGCCAGGCGCGCAGCAGCGCCTCCGCCATCAGCCAGCGGCCGTGGCCGCGGCCGGTCAGTTCCGGGACCAATCCGAAATAGGAAATCTCGCCAACCGACGGCTGACGAAAGTCGAGTTCGACGAAACCGATCTCGATCCCCATCGAATCCATCACCGGATAGAGTTCGATCCGCGGGTCCCGGATGATGGGCAGCAGCGTGGCGTCGTCCATCACCAGCCGCGAAAACCACAGCCAGGGTGCGCCAACCCGGCGGAACAGGATTCGGTAGGCGTCGGCGCCCGGTTGCCGCCAGCGAAAGAGTCGCAGGGGAGACGAGGGCAGCGGACGTAGCGGCGGCCGCGTCGTCATCTCCAGCGTCGTGACGACGGTGGCCAGTTGGTCATCAGGAACGGGCGTCAGCCCCATGTGGCGACCGGTGGCAGGCTCATCAGAATCGCGTCGATGTTGCCGCCCGTCTTGAGGCCGAACAGCGTCCCGCGGTCATAGACGAGGTTGAACTCGGCATAGCGACCGCGCCATTCGTTGCGCGCTGCCATCTCCGCATCAGTGAAGGGCATGTTCATGCGCCGCCGCACGATTTGCGGGTAAATGTCGAGAAAGGCACGGCCGACATCCTGCGTGAACGCGAAATTGTCGGCGAACGCGCCTTCCAGATGGTCGTAGAAGATGCCGCCGACACCGCGATGAACCTTCCGGTGCGGGATGTAGAAATAATCGTCCGCCCATTTCTTGAACCGCGGGTAATGATCCGGATCGTGCGCGTCGCACGCCGTCTTCAGCGCCGCGTGGAAGTCCTCGGTGTCCTCGCTGATTGGCAGCGGCGGGTTGAGATCCGCGCCGCCGCCGAACCACCGCTTGGTGGTGACGAGGAAGCGGGTGTTCATGTGAACCGCCGGCACGTGCGGGTTCGCCATGTGCGCCACCAGGCTGATGCCGGTCGCGATGAAGCGCGGATCATCGCCCGCCCCATGGATGGTCTTGCCGAACTCGCTCTCGAACGTCCCGCCGACGGTGGACACGTTCACGCCGACCTTTTCGAACACGCGGCCCTTCATCACCCCGCGAACGCCGCCGCCGCCCGGCTCGCCCGACGGGTCGTGACGATCCCAGGGCGTGTAGGTGAAGCTGGCCTCCGATCCTGCCTCGCGCTCGATCGCCTCGAATGCGGCGCAGATCTGGTCGCGGAGATGCTCGAACCATTGGCGAGCGGCGGTCTGTTCTGGATCGAGCGTCAGCATGATCGCGCCTTTAGAGACAGGGTGGATCGGGTGTCGAGGTGCCAGAATGTCCTACCGGGCAGGCGCCTCAGCATGCCTGAGCTGGCGCAGGGCCTCGGCAAGGATGATTCCCGCGCTGACTGCGACATTGAGCGATCGCATGCCCGAAAGCAGAGGAATCCGCACGGCCAGATCGGCACAAGCATGCACGTCGTCGGGTACGCCAGCGCTTTCGCTGCCGAAAAGCAGGATATCCGACTGTTCAAAACGGGCGTCCCACAGGTCGGTCGCGCCGCGCGTGCTGGCAAGCACCAGCCGGCCATCACGCTCCTTGTTGAACGTCGCCCAATCGACATGCCGCGTGACCTGTCCGGCCGGAAGATAGTCCATGCCGGAGCGGCGTAACGCCTTGTCACTCCAGGGAAAACCCATTGGTTCGATGAGGTCGACGGGAACGCCAAAGCAGGCGGCGGTGCGCAGGATCGTTCCCACGTTGCCGGCGATGTCCGGTTCGTAAAGCGCAAGTCGCATGGCAATGCTTTAGCAATGGTGAGCCGTGCCGCCATGATGAAGCGCCGGTGAATGATCGCAAAATCACCATTGGCAGGCGCAGGGTGCGAAGCTATCAACCCGCCGACCCCGCGGGGCGATGGGGAAAAAAGGCGGGCGTCGGGGAGGCTCTTTCCAAATGCGCGTTCCCCGCCGGGGCCGGTTGGACAAGGGTTGGTGAATGGCGACGGCTGACAACACAATTACTCCGGGCGATTACCCAACGCCTGAAGCGGAAGACGGGCACGATCCCCGTCGTAGAGATTTCATCAATATCGCGGCTGTTGCATGGGCTGGCGTCGGCGCGGGCGTTATCGTCCTGCCGCTGATCAACCAGATGAACCCGTCGGGCGACGTGCTGGCTTTGTCGACGACTGAGATCGACATCAGCAAGATCGAGCCGGGTCAGTCGATCAAGTCGACGTTCCGCAAGCAGCCGCTGTTCGTGCGCAATCTGACGCCGAAGGAAATTGCCGAGGCCGATGCCGTTCCGGTGAGCGATCTGCGCGATCCGCAGACGCTGGAGGAACGCACGAAGTCGGGCAAGAAGAACTGGCTGATCACCCTGGGCGTGTGCACCCACCTGGGCTGCGTGCCGCTGGGTGCGGGCGAGGGCGAGAACAAGGGGCCGTTCGGCGGCTATTTCTGCCCGTGTCACGGCTCTGCCTATGACACTGCCGGCCGCATCCGCTCCGGTCCCGCACCGACGAACCTCGTCGTTCCCGAATATGAATTCACGTCCGACACCGTCGTGACGGTCGGTTGAGGTAGCACACAGATGAGCTTTCCCTGGGCCAAGCATTATGAGCCAAAGCAGCCGCTGATGCGGTGGATGGACGAGAAGCTGCCGCTGCCGCGCCTCGTCTACAACGCTGTTGGCGCCGGTTATCCGGTGCCGCGCAACCTCAACTATTTCTGGAACTTCGGCGTGCTCGCCGGCCTGGCGCTGGTGTGCCAGATCGTGACGGGCATCGTGTTGGCGATGCATTATGCGCCTAACAGCCTGGTCGCCTTCGGCTCGGTCGAAAGCATCATGCGCGACGTCAACGGCGGCTGGTTCCTGCGCTATGCGCATGCCAACGGCGCCTCGATGTTCCTCGCCGTGGTATACATCCACATTGCCCGCGGCCTGTATTACGGGTCGTACAAGGCGCCGCGCGAAATGGTGTGGCTGCTGGGTGTCGTGATCTTCCTTCTCATGATGGCGACCGCCTTCATGGGCTACGTGCTGCCGTGGGGCCAGATGAGCTTCTGGGGCGCGCAGGTGATCACCGGCTTCTTCTCGGCCATTCCCTTGGTCGGTGAGCCGATCCGCGTGCTGCTGCTGGGCGGCTATGCGCCGGATAATGCTGCGCTGAACCGGTTCTTCTCGCTGCACTATCTGCTGCCGTTCGTCATCGCGGGCGTCATCATCCTGCACATCTGGGCGCTGCACATCCCGGGTTCGAACAACCCGACCGGCGTCGACGTGAAGGGTGAGCAGGACACCGTTCCGTTCCACCCGTATTACACGGCCAAGGACGGCGTCGGCGTTGCCGTGTTCTTCCTGGTCTTCGCGGCGCTGATCTTCTTCTCGCCGAACATGCTGGGTCACCCGGACAATTACATCGAGGCGAACCCGCTCTCGACGCCGGCGCACATCGTTCCGGAATGGTACTTCCTGCCGTTCTACGCGATCCTGAAGAGCTTCACCGCGGACTTCATCCTGACGGGCAAGCTGTGGGGCGTGCTGGCGATGTTCGGCTCGATCCTGCTGCTGTTCTTCCTGCCGTGGCTCGACAGCTCGCCGGTTCGTTCGGCCAACTATCGTCCGACGTACCGCTGGTTCCTGGCCGTGCTCGCAATCGACGTGCTGGTCCTGGGCTATATCGGTGGCGCGGAAGCGAATGCTCGCAACGTCATCATCGGTCAGATCGCGACGGCTTATTACTTCGCGCACTTCCTGATAATCCTGCCGATCGTCTCGCGCTCGGAGCGTCCGCGCCCGCTGCCGAATTCGATCACCGAGGCGGTGCTTGCCAAGCATGGCGGAACCTCGCCTGCACAGACCGCGCTGGCACACTGAGCCGATACGGGGGAATTGAAAGAAAATGGTTCGTACCATCGCACTCCTGATCGGCGCGGGATTCGTCTTCGTGCTCGGTATCGCGCTGTTCGGGACGGTTTCCACCGCGATCAGTGATCCGGCACCGGAGACCGCCGAACATGAGTTCCACCTCCATCCCAAGGATGCGGGGCTCTCCTCCGCTGGCCTGTTCGGCAAGTTCGACAAGCAGCAGCTGCAGCGTGGCCTCAAGGTCTACCAGGAGGTTTGCGCCGCCTGCCACAGCCTGAAGTATGTCTCGTTCCGCGACTTCGAGCAGCTCGGCTACAGCGAGGGCCAGGTGAAGGCGCTTGCCCAGGCGTGGCCGATCGAGCAGCCGAGCGTGAACCCGGACACGGGCGAAGCGATGACGCGGAAGAACATCCCGTCTGACCGTATCCCGAGCCCGTACCCGAACGAGGTCGCGGCGCGTGCGGCCAACAACAATGCGCTGCCGCCTGATCTGTCCCTGATCACCAAGGCTCGTCATGATGGCGCCAATTACGTTGCGTCGCTGCTGGACGGCTATCAGAACCAGCCGGCAGAGTTGCTGCGTAAGTTCCCGGACGCGAAGACGCCGCAGGGCCTTCACTACAACCCGTACTTCGCGAACCTGAACATCGCGATGCCGCCGCCCATCACGGCCGACGGGCAGGTGACCTACGAGGACGGCACGCCGGCGACCAAGGAGCAGATGTCGAAGGACGTGTCGGCATTCCTCGCCTGGACCGCGGAGCCGAACCTGGAATCGCGTCACGCCGCAGGATTTGCCGCGATCATCTTCCTCGCGATCTTCGTGTTCCTGACCTGGGGCGCGTACCAGAACGTCTGGCGCGGGGTTAAGCACTGAGCTGAACCAGAACGATCCCGGGCACGCCGGCCGGGATCGATAGCGAGAAAGCCCCGGTCGCCATTCGCGGCCGGGGCTTTTTTGTTGTGCGGCTTGCGGTCGCTTCGGTGCGAGCGCATGACCCGCCGCATGAGCACGAACGAGAGCCCTGAGATCAGCGCGGCCAGCCGCCATGTCGCAGCGGCAAACGCCGATAATGCCGATCTGAAGGCGCTGATCCGGACCATCCCGGACTTCCCGAAGCCGGGTATCCAGTTTCGTGACGTGACCACGCTGCTGCTGGATCGTTGCGGCTTTTCGAGCTGCGTCGGGCGGATGGCAGCGGCAGCTCCCGGTCCGGTTGATCTGGTCGCCGGGGTCGAGGCGCGGGGCTTTCTGTTCGCCGGTGCGCTCGCCGATCGATTGAATGCGGGCGTGCTCCTGATCCGCAAGGACGGCAAGCTGCCGGGTGCCACGATCGCGGAGGATTATGCCCTGGAATACGGGCAGGATCGGATCGCGATGCACGCCGACGCCTGTGCCCCCGACGCACGCGTGCTGCTGGTCGACGATCTGATCGCCACCGGCGGGACGGCACGCGCGGCCGTTCGCTTGTTGCGCAAGGCGGGGGCCCGGGTCGTCCAGGCACAATTCCTCGTTGACCTGCCCGAGCTGGGCGGCGCCGACGCGCTACGGAAGGACGGGGTTGATGTGCATGCCCTGGTCGCCTTCGAGGGCCATTAGGAACTTCGCCGACCGCTTGTCGTTGTCGATGAATTGGCGGCGCGTATCAGCCGCTTCTCCGCCGTTGTAGGAGGATGCCATGAAGTGGCAGCGTGCAGGGCTGATCGCCATCATCTCGGCCCTTGGTTTCGCCTCGAGTGCCTGTACCGACGGCTATGGCTATAGTGGCATCGGCCTCGGCTACGGCTCGGGCTATTATGGCGATCCCTATTACGGGGACCCCTATTATTACGGCGGTGCACCCTATGGCGTCGGGCTGGGCGGCACCTTCGGCTGGTACGACAATTTCTATTATCCCGGCACCGGCGTCTATGTGTACGATCAGTACCGTCGCCCGCGGCGCTGGAACAATGCGCAGCGACGCTATTGGCAGAGCAGGCCTGGCTGGAACCAGCCCAATCGTCGACCCGATTGGGGTGGCTTCAATCGTCCCGACCGCCCCGGGCGGCCGAACTGGGGTGCGGGTCGCCCGGGCAATCCCGATGCCGTGCGTCCGGGGCGGCCGCGCGCGCCCGGCGCCGCCCCGGGCCAGCGGCCAAATCCCTGGAACACTCCGGGATATAATCGTCCGCAGAACCCCGGTCGCCAGCCCGGTGCCGGTCGTCCGCAAGGCCCCCGGCCGGGTGGCTTCGGCAACCGCGGTGGGCCAGGGCGCGGCGCCGACCGCCCCGTCACCCGCCCACAGTGATCCCGCCCGCGCGCTGAACGGCGCGCGCGGCAGGCATTGCTGATGGTCAGCTAGGTCGCCGGTCGCGTGGCAATCAGGCCGTTCGACACCATGGTCATGACCACGACGTCGTCCTGGTTGAAGACGCTCATCCGGCTTTTGAAAATGCCCATCTCGGGCCGCGACTTGGACTGGCGCTTTTCGATCACCTCGGTCTCGCAGCGAAGCGTATCCCCGGGATAGACCGGCTTGACCCAGCGAAGCTCGTCGATCCCCGGCGAACCCAGCCCGGCAGACGGGTGGCGCTTCCCGTTCTCCACGATCATCGACATCACGATCGCGCAGGTGTGCCACCCGCTGGCGGACAGCCGCCCGAAATGCGTCTGGGCGGCGGCGTCGTCGGACAGGTGAAAGGGCTGCGGGTCGTAGCGCGATGCGAAGTCGACGACCTCCTCGCGCGTTACCTTGTAATTGCCGAAACTTGCCCGCGCACCGACCTCGATGTCTTCGAAATATTGCATTGCCTCTCCTATCTGCGCCGTAGCACCGGGCGGAACGCCGCATCCGTGCTGTCCAGCGTAGGGTCGGCGGGCAGGCCGAGCAATGTACGAAGCAGGGGGGCAACGGCGACATTGTCAAAGGCGCCGACCTTCTTCCCCGGGGCGAACGCGGGGCCGTTGGCGATGAACAGCGCCTGCATGCTGGGCGCATAAGGGTCAAAGCCGTGGTTGCCGCGCGTGTACGTCATGGTCGGTGCCGTCTTCTGAAGCTCCCAGCCGTCCTCGGCGAGGCACAGGAACGCAGGAACGCGGACGTTCTGGCCATAATGGAACCGGGCCGGAATCGCCTCCTTGCGCCAGCATTCCATATGGGCGTGCGGCTTGAGCAACGCCGCCGCGACGGCGGCATCGCGGCCGGGCAGCGGCGCGAAGGTCGCATAGGGGCCGCTTTCGACAACGCGCGCGTCGGTGGCGGGAACGATGCGGTCAAGCGCGACCACGCGCTCGCTCGACGTCTGCGACATGCCGTGGTCTGATACGATGATGAGGTTGGCGGGCTGCCCCAGCTCGGCAAGGCCCTCCACCAAGGCGCCGATCTGGCGATCCACCTCGGCAAGCGCGGTGTTCACGCCTGGTGAGTTCGGCCCGTTGCGATGTCCTTCCGTATCGACCACGTCGAAGTAGGTGGTGACGAAGCGCGGGCGGCTGGCGGCCGGACGCCGCATCCAGTCGATCACCTGGCGCACGCGATTGTCGCCGGGAAGCTGCTGGCTGAAGGCTTGCCAGTCATAGGGCCGGGTGCCGCCGGTAATATCGTTCGGCCAGGCTGTCGCGCGCGCGCCGCCCCAAGCGACGTTCGAGCCGGGCCAGAACATCGAGGCGGTCGGGATGCCAGCCTCTTCCGCGGTCACCCAGATCGGCGGCACGGCGTTCCACCAGAAGGGATCGTCGCTCGCCATGGTGAAGACCTCACCCGGGCGGCTGGGGTCCTCCATCATGTTGGCGGCGATGCCATGCCGGTCGGGACGAACGCCGGTGACGATGGTCCAGTGATTGGGAAAGGTCTTGGAGGGGAAAGACGGGCGCATCGGCCCCGTCACGCCCCCCGCCGCGAGACGTGACAGGTTCGGCGTCAGACCACGCTTCAGATAATCGGGATGAAAACCGTCGATCGAGATGAGGATCGTGACGGGTGCCCGCTGCATTTCGATGGCGGCGCTTGTCACACCAGCCGGCGCGGTTGCGGAGGGGAGGGCCGGCGGCGTCTCGGGATAGGAGCAACCGGCGAGGGCGGTGAAAGCAGCGAAGGCAGGAACGAGTCGACGGATCATGGCGCCCCGTTAGCTCGCGTCACCGCTCCTGTCTTGCGCAGCATTGTTACAGCAGGCGAATTTGCCCGCCGGATGGGGGCCGCGATCAGCGGCACTCCATCGCGTCACCGAAGCCTCAGCGCGCCGCCGGTGCGTCCGCCGGCGTAACGCGCCAGATGACGTTGCCGACATCGTCCGCGACCAGCATGGCGCCGGTACGATCGCCGATGACCCCCACCGGGCGGCCCATCGCCTTGCCGTCCGCGTCGAGGAAGCCCGTCAGCACGTCGACGGGCTTGGAGCCGGGCACCGGCCAGCCCTTGTCGGTAAAGGGCACGAAGACGACCTTGTAGCCAGACGGCGGCACGCGGTTCCACGAACCATGTTCGCCAATGAACGCGCCATAGTTGAACCGCTGACCCAGCTTCACGTCACCTGCGAAGGTGAGGCCCAGCGCCGCGACGTGCGGCCCCAGCGCATAGTCGGGGCGCTTTGAATATTGCTGAAGCTGCGGGTTGCCCGGCTCCACGCGCTTGTCCGGATAGCCGCCCCAATAATACCACGGCCACCCGAAATGGTCGCCGAGCTCGACGGCGGTCAGATAGTCGGGGACGATGTCGGAGCCGAGCATGTCGCGCTCGTTGACCACGGTCCACAGCTGGTTCGACTGCGGATTGATCGCCATGCCATTGGCGTTGCGCAGGCCTGCGGCATAGATGCGCGAGGTCTTTTCCTTCGGCCACACCTGCAGGATCACCGCGCGACGACGCTCCAGATCGAGGCCCTTTTCGGCAATGTTGGAGGCCGATCCCACCGACACGTACAGCGTGCGGCCGTCCTCCGCCGGGATGACGTTGCGCGCCCAATGGTTCTCCCCGCCCGGCAGCTTCACCACCACTTCCGGTGCGGCGGTGATTTTGGTCGCGCCTTCCTCATAGGGCACGCGCACCAGCGCATCGGTGTTGGCGATGTACAGATGCCCGTCGAACAGCGTCATGCCGAAGGGCGAGTTCAGGCCGGTCATGAATTCCGACCGGAAATCAACGCGGCCGTCGCCATTCTCATCCCGCAGCAACGTGATGCGGTTGGCCGACGGTACGCCCGCGCCCGCACGCCCCATCAGGTACCGCATGACACGATCGACGAAGCTGCGCCCGCGCGGCGGAGAGTTGGTCTCTGCCACCAGGATGTCGCCATTGGGCAGGCGATACATCCAGCGGGGGTGATCGAGATTGTCGGCGAAACGCTCGACCTTAAGGCCCGCCGCCGGCGTCGGCTTCGCACCCGCCGGCCAGCCGATCGCATCGGCAACCTTGACGGTCGGGATGATCTGACTGCGCGGCGCGGTGATGTTTGGACGCTGCCCGGTCACCTCCTGCACATCGAGCCGCGCCTTGTCGGGCCAGCTCAGCCAGGCGAAAATGCTCACCGCCACCAGGACGATCAGGCCAAGCACGATCAAGATGTGTTTGCGCATGCGCGGTGAGATAGACTGACGCCGCAGGGCGGGGAAGGGGGGAGATGCTTCGCCCCGCCAGCGACCGCTGCGTCAGCGCAGAAGCTGATCGCCCAGCAGCAGGAGCAATTTCACGTCCATCGCGACGCCTTCTGCGCGCTTGGCGTCGACGAAGAATTTCACCTCGGCCAGCGGCACGAGATGGACGGTGATCTGCTCATGCTCGTCGCCGCCGCCATCACCCACCTTGCTAAGGTTGCCCGCGCGCACCAGCGTGAAGCCCTCGCTGACCATGCCGGGCGATGAGTTGAACTCACCGATGATGTCGATCGCACCGGCGCGGTAGCCGGTTTCTTCCTCCAGCTCGCGCACGGCGGCATCCGCCACATCCTCGCCCGCATCGGTGTCACCCACCAGGCCGGCGGGAAGCTCAAGACAGCGGCGGCCGAGGGGGACGCGGTACTGCTCGACCAGAACGATCTCGTCTGCGTCGGTGATCGCCAGGATGACCGCGGCCTGCATGTCGCCTGACCGCGCGGCATATTCCCACGGCCCCTGCTTCAGCACCTTGATGAAGCGGCCTTCCCACATGGTGGCGGGCGGTTCATCTGCCATCGTCAGAGCTCGATCAGGCGGTCGGGCAGCTCATTCGGATTGCTGCCGCTGCGGGGGAAATGCTCGGCCAGCACGACGCCGATCTCCTCGACCGCCGCGGCCATGCCCTCGCCGGCGCGGCCGTCCTTCACGCCAGCAATCAGCGCCGCCATCGCATGGCCCCAGACGTCGGGCGACACACGCTCGTGGATACCGACGTCCGCGATGATCTCCGCGCGATGCTCGGCGAGGCTCAGGTACAGGAGCACGCCGGTGGCCGCCATCGTGCGATGCTCCGCGGAGGCGCGAAACAGCGCCAGCGCCCGGCGGCGCACGCGGCGCGCCTTGGTCGCGCGCGGCGTCAGCGCGATCCGAAGCGGCGCAGCCGTCAGGATCAGCCGAACCGCAACAAAGGCCAGCGCCGCCAGCGCGGTCGCAATGGTGAGCGCTGCACCGGTGGAGACATGATCGGTCCAGGGATCGCGGATCAGCGCGTGGAGGTGATCGACCCATTCCGGAAAGGTCGCCAGTACCGCCAGCACCAGCAGCATGGCGAGCGCGGCATAGTGGACGCCGATGTCGACATAGCTGTCCGACCGGCCGGCGACGATCGTGACGATCTCACCGCTCGTATTCGCTTCGGCAGCCTTAACCGCGGCGGTTACCGCCGCATGATCTTCGGGGCTCAAATGCATTACCAGTCCCCCGAGGCGCCGCCGCCGCCGAAGCCGCCACCGCCGCCGCCGCCGAAGCCGCCGCCACCCCAGCCGCCACCGCCGCCACCCCAGTCGCCGCCGCCGGAGCCACCGCCCCAGCCGCCACGGCCGGCCTCGCGGCCAATCTCGCTGGCGATCGACCAGAGGACGACCGGGAGAGCGCCGCTGCCATCGCCGCGATAGCGCTTCCCTCCACCGCCGCGACGACGCGCGACCGACAGAAAGACGAAGAGCGCGACCATGCCCCAGAAGACGATGCCGATCGGCACGCCGTCGCCGCCGGTGCGCTGCGCCTTGTTGGCCTGATCGAACTGCTTCACCGCCGCATCGAGCCGCGCCTGCGCCTCCTCGGGCGAGGAGCGCAGCTGAGTCACCAGCGCATCGGTGCCCGCCGCGATGCCGCCCGGCAGGTCACCCGCCTTGAAGCGCGGGAGGATTGCCTGGTTGATGATCACGCTCGACAGTGCATCGGTGATGAAGGGTTCCAGCCCGTAACCGACCTCGATGCGCACCTTGCGCTCGTTCGGCGCGACGAGAAGGATGGCGCCATTGTCGACATCCTTCAGGCCGACGCCCCATTCGCGTCCCAGCTTGTAGCCATATTCCTCGACCGGATAATTCTCGAGGCTAGGTACCGTGACCACCACCAGCTGCCGCTTCGTGTCACGCTGAAGCGCGTCGAGCTTGGTGGTCAGGTTCGCCTCCACCTGGGGTGGCAGGACGTTCGCGGCATCGACGACGAACCCGGTGAACTTCGGGAAGGTCTGCGCCGATGACGGGCTGGCGACGAACGCCAGCACCATCATCATCGCGGCAAGCAGCCGGACGATCCAGGCGCGCAGCACCAACGGGGTCAATCCGCCGGTGCCGGCAGCGACACCTGCGACGAACGATCCGGCATTCCAACGAACGGGGACGGAGATGGTCATTCGGTGATCAGGCCCCGAAATCGACCTTGGGGGCTGTCTCCGCGCCCGGCGTCGTCGCGGCGAACGGCACCATCGGCTTCGCGCCGTAGAAGATCTTGGCGCCGATCGCATCCGGGAAGGTGCGGATCCTGGTGTTATATTCCTGCACCGCGGTGTTGTAATCGTTGCGCGCGATCGTGATCCGGTTCTCGGTGCCCTCGAGCTGGCTCATCAGGGTGGTGTAATTGCCCTGGCTCTTCAGCTCCGGATACGCTTCCTGCAGCCGCTGCAGCGACAGCGTCAGGCCGGCCTGCGCGCGCTGATATGCCTGCATCTTGGTCGGATCGCTCAGCTCCTCGGGCGAGACCTGGATCTGGTTGGCCGAGGCGCGGGCCTGGGTCACTTCGGTCAGGATCTCCTTCTCCTGCGCGCCGGCCGCCTTCACGGTTGACACCAGGTTGGGGATCAGATCGGCGCGGCGCTGATACTGGTTCTGCACATCAGCCCAGCGCGCCTTGGCATTCTCCTCCGCGGTGGGCACGCTGTTGATGCCGCAGCCGGCGAGGCTCGCGGAAACAGCGACAAGAAGCAGGGGACGGAACGTCATGGGCGTGGGTCTCCAAGAAAACACTGTATGATCAATATAGGACGGTGTGCGCTCTTGGCGATAGGGCAATGCCCCGATATCGTCGCGGAAACGATGAAGGGATGAGCCATGCTCAAGGAATTCCGGGCGTTCATCGCGCGGGGCAACGTGCTGGATCTCGCCGTAGCGGTGATCATCGGCGCCGCATTCGGGAAGATCGTCACCTCCCTGACCGAAGACGTATTGATGCCGATCATCGGCCGGATCTTCGGCGGGCTCGATTTCTCGAGCTATTTCATACCGCTGGGCAAGATTCCGCCGAACCTCGCTGGCTCCACCGATTATGTCGCGCTGAAGCAGGCCGGCGTGCCGCTGATCGGCTATGGCGCCTTCGTCACGCAGGCGGTCAATTTCCTGATCGTCGCCTTCATCATCTTCATGCTGCTGCGGACGGTGAACCGCGCGATGGCCATGTTCGAGAAGGAAAAGGCGCAGGCGGCCGAGGAGCCGAAGGCAGAAGCGGCTGAAATCGCGCTTCTTCGCGAGATTCGCGACGAACTGAAGGCGCGTCCCCCCGCATGATCGCCGGGGGCGGCCGCAGCCTGCTCAGGCTGCGGCCATCTCCTCTGCCGTCGCGTCGGCCAGGCTGGTGCCGTCGAGGATCCGTGCGGTTTCGTCGCGAACCCGCGCCATCGCGTGCCGGATGGCGCAGTCCGCCTCGCTCTTGCAGTCCTTGCAGGGGCGATAAGCGGTGCGGCTCACGCAGGGCACCAGCGCGAGCGGCCCTTCGATCACGCGGATGATCTCGCCCAGGGAGATGAGGTGTGCTGGCCGGGCGAGCATGTACCCGCCCATCTTGCCACGATGGCTGTGCAGCAACCCGGCATCGCGCAGATCGGCGAGGATCAGCTCAAGAAACTTGCGCGGCACATTCGCCTCTACGGCGATGCGGTTCATCGGCACGGGCGGGCCGCCGGCCGGTGTCGTCGCGAGGAAGATCATCGAGCGGAGGCCGTAACGGGAACGCTGGGTAAGCATGATACCCTGTTATATGCACCCGCATTATGGCGACTGGAAGGCGCGCCGGCCAACTTTCTAGCTCTTCCAACTTTCTGTCCGCCATCCTATATGGGTCGGGCTCGCGGGGCTTGCCCCGCGGCTATGGCGATAAACGCCGGCGAAGAATAGGCACAGCGGACCCGGGGGCAGTACCCGGCGGCTCCACCATCGCTTCTGCTTTCAGCAGGGACGTTGACGGGGCCGAACCAGGATCGACGTGTGTTGAAAAGCGCTGGTTTTTGCTCGGAATGGGACCACCGTGACGGCCCATACACAAGTGCCAACGATAACGAAGCACTCGCGATTGCGGCGTAACCTGACGGCTTAACGGCCTAAGGTTACACCAAAATAGCGCGGTTGGACCGCACCGGGCAACAGAAGCGGATTCCAGCGGCACGGGGAGCGCCGGGCAACAGAAGCTCCCCACCCGTTCCGTTCGGCCCGCTGTTCGAAGGCGTGTCGCCGATCCCCGATCGACCTTCGTCTTGCTATCGCTGGACTGGCGCGCAAATAGACGTCATGGCGATCACCAGCGTACCCGGTCATCCTTCCGCTCACCGCGCCGCGATCGGCGCTGCGGTGGCAGCACGGCTTGATGCGGACCCCCGATCGATCCGGCTGCCCAGCGAGCAAGCGGCGGCGTGGAAGATTCCGAACTATCTGGACGTTGCGACGTGCAAGCGGCTGGTCGCGATGATCGACGCTAATCGGCGCCCCTCGACCTTGTTGTCGGACAGTGGCGACAGCTCGTTCCGCACGTCGGAAAGCTGCGACATGAACCGCCGCGCGCCCGATATCGAGCCGATCGACGTGGGCCTCGCCAACCTGCTGGGCATTGACCCTGCCTGGGGCGAGACGATGCAGGGGCAACGCTACGCCCCCGGTCAGTATTTCAAGGCGCATCACGATTATTTTCACGAGGGCGAAAGCTACTGGCCGTCTATGAAGGCGTCCGGCGGGCAGCGCGTGTGGACCGCGATGATCTTCCTCAACGACGTCGACGAGGGCGGCGCGACATGGTTTCCACAGGCCGGCGTGCGCGTGAAGCCAAAGCGGGGCACGCTGCTCGCCTGGAACAACATGAACCCCGATGGCAGCCCCAACACCGCGACCCTGCACGAGGGGACGTCGGTGTCGGAGGGCGTGAAGTACATCATCACCAAATGGTTCCGCGAAGCGCCCTGGACCCCGGCGGCGTGACGTCATGAGACATGTGCTGGGTGTCGAACGCTCGATCCTGGGCCAGCCGTGGCGCTGGCGCGCGACCGCGGCGGAGGATCTTGCCCCTACCGATCTCGTCACCCAGCTGCTGCTGGCGCGGGGGTGTCCGCCCGAGGCGCTCGACGATCATCGCGCGCCCTCGATCCGCGCGTTCATGCCCGACCCGTCGATCTTCCGCGACATGGACACGGCGGCAATGCGGCTGGCTGATGCGGTCGAGCGCGGAGAGAGCATCGCCATCTTCGGCGATTATGACGTGGATGGCGCGACCTCCTCGGCGCTGATGCTCCTCCTCCTGCGTCAGCTCGGTGTCGAGGCGCGGGTCTATATTCCCGACCGGATGACGGAGGGATATGGCCCCACCGTCGCGGCCATGACCCGGCTGGCGCACGAAGGCGCGTCGCTGATCGTGACGGTGGATTGCGGCGCGCAGGCGTTTGACGCGCTTGCTGCCGCCCACGCTGTCCCGGTGGATGTTATCGTGGTCGATCATCACCAATGTTCGAGCGAGCTGCCGCTGGCGCATGCCGTGGTGAACCCCAACCGCCTCGACGAAGGGGAAGGGGCCGCACACGGCCATCTGGCAGCGGTCGGCGTCGCCTTCCTCCTCGGTGCAGCGCTGCTCCGCGTTCTGCGCGGGCGCGGCTATTTCGCCGCCCGCGCAGAGCCGCGGCTGCTCGACCTGCTCGATCTCGTCGCATTGGGCACCGTCGCCGATGTCGCGCAATTGCGCGGGCTGAACCGGGCGTTCGTCGCGCAGGGGCTGAAGGTCATGGCCGGCAGGCGCAACATCGGCCTCGCCGCGCTGATCGAGGCTTCGCGGCTGACCCGCGCACCGACCGCGACCGATCTTGGCTTTGCCCTCGGACCGCGCATCAACGCGGGTGGCCGGGTGGGGCGAGCAGATCTTGGCGTGCGCTTGCTCACCACCAACGATCCGGCGGAGGCGCGCGCGATCGCCGCCGAGCTTGACCGGCTGAACGAGGAGCGCCGCGCGATCGAGGCCGCGGTCCAGGCAGAGGCCGAGACGATGTGCGCCGCGGGCCGCAGCATGACCGTCGTCGCGGGTGTCGGCTGGCACCCGGGCGTCATCGGCATCGTCGCTGGCCGCCTGAAGGAGAAACTGGGTCAGCCAGCGATCGTCATCGCCATCGACGAGAACGGCGTCGGCAAGGGCTCCGGACGCTCGATCACCGGCGTCGATCTGGGGCAGGCCATCCACGCAGCGAAGGAGGCCGGGCTGATCGTCGCTGGCGGCGGCCACGCCATGGCAGCCGGGCTGACGATTGCGGCGGACCAGATTCCGGCCTTTGCCGACTTCCTCGAAGAATTGCTGCGCGACCGGATCGCCGCGGCCGTGGCTGACCGCGCGCTGCTGGTTGATTCGGTTCACGCCCCCGGCGGGGTGACGCCCGACCTGGTCCATGCGCTGGAGGCGGGCGGGCCCTATGGCGCCGGGTGGCCGAGCCCGCGTGTTGCCATCGGCCGCGTCCGCCCGGTACGCGTCGATGTCGTCGGTAACGGCCATGTCCGTGCGATCGTCGCCGGGGATGACGGGCGCAGCCTGAAGGCGATGGCGTTCCGCGCGGCGGATACCGCGCTCGGCGCCGCATTGCTCGGCGCGTCCTCGCACCGACGCTTGTGGCTCGCCGGGCGCGCCAAGGTGGATGACTGGGCGCAGCGGCCTGCCGCAGAATTGCATATTGATGATGCTGCATGGGCAGATTGATGCATCGGGGCGTTGACAGCCGGCTTTGGCCCCTCTAGCAGCCCCCTCGCTGGCCCCTTCGTCTAGTGGTTAGGACGCGGCCCTTTCACGGCTGAAACACGGGTTCGAGTCCCGTAGGGGTCACCAGCTAAAAGCCCGCTTCGCCGGACTGGCGCCATGATGGGCGTCAGGAGGGGCGAGATGAGTTTCGATCTCACGGGGCGCACCGCGCTGATTACCGGCGCATCGTCGGGCCTGGGCGCTCACTTCGCTGAAATCTTCGTTGCTGCGGGTGCGCGGGTCGTGATCGGCGCGCGCCGTGTCGATCGGGTGCGCGACCTTGCCGACCGGCTCGGGGATCGTGCCTTGCCGGTCGCCATCGATGTCCTGGATGAAGCCTCCATCACCGCCGCTTATGATGCCGCCGAAGCGCATTTCGGCGCGATCGACACGGTTGTCGCCAATGCCGGTGTTGCCAATGGTGGCCGCGCGATCGACATCCCCGCGGACAAGCTGCGCCAGACGATCGATACCAATTTCACCGGCGTGCTGCTGACCGCGCGAGAGGGGGCGCGGCGGATGATCGCCGCCGGCTCGCGTGAGAGTGGCCGCGGCCGCATCGTGCTGATCGGGTCGATCACCGCGCACGTCACCGGCCATGGCGACAGCGCCTATGCCGCGTCGAAGGCGGCCGTCGCGCATCTCGGCCGCAATCTGGCGCGCGAATGGGTGCGGCTGGGCATCAACGTGAACGTGCTTCAGCCCGGCTATATCCAGACCGAGATCGCCGGCGACTGGTTCGAGACCGAGGGCGGCGCCCGGCAGGTCGCGGGCTGGCATCGCCGCCGCTTCATGCCGATCGACGTCCTCGACCCCCAGCTGCTGTATTTCGCCTCGGACGCGAGCGCGATGGTGACCGGGTCGGTGATCGACATCGACGACGGCCAGTCACTCTGAACCACGCGGCTTCGACAATCCGATGCTGGACGCGTAAGCAGGCGCGGTGCGGACGATTGATCTGAATGCCGATCTGGGGGAAGGTTTCGGCCCCTGGACGATGGGCGATGATGCGGCGATGCTGTCGCTCGTCACCAGTGCCAATGTCGCCTGTGGCGGCCATGCAAGCGACCCGGAGACTATGTTCCGCACGCTGGAGATGGCGCGCGATCGGCGGGTCGTCGTCGGCGCGCATCCAAGTTACCCCGACATGGCCGGCTTTGGTCGTCGTAGGCTGATCGCGCCGCCTGAGGAGATCACTCGTTTCGTCGCCGCGCAGGTAGGGTCGCTGGTGGCGATCGGTGCGCTCGCTGGGCATCGCGTCCGCTATGTGAAGCCGCATGGCGCACTCGCCAATGTCGCGGCGGTGGAGCGCGACGTGGCCGATGCCATCGCGCGGTCGGTTCAGGCGATCGATCCGCAGCTCGGCATCCTCGCCATCGCGGGCACGCAGCTTGAGCTCGCGACCCGTGCGCTCGGCATGACGGTGTACCGTGAGATCTACGCCGATCGCGGCTACATCGCGGCCGGCCTGCTGGTGCCGCGTGATCAGCCCGGCGCGATCATTCACGATCCGGCGGAGGCGACCGATCGCTTGCTGCGCTTCCTCGAAACCGGCGCCATGCTCACCGTCGATGGCGGGCAGGTTCCGCTACAGGCGGATTCGATCTGTGTGCACGGCGACAATCCCTACGCGGTGGACATGGCCCGGTCGATCCGCGCGGCGCTGAGCGAACACGGCATCGCGATCACCTCCTTCGTGCACGACGCATGACGAGCCCGGTGCTTCGGCCGGCGGGTGCGGCGGCGCTGCTGGTCGACTTCGGCGAAACTATCGACGATGCGGTCTATGCCGATGTCGTGGCGCTCGATCAGGCCGTGCAGGCCGATCCCCCGGGGGGCCTGTGCGAGACGGTGCCGGCGTATGCCAGCCTCCTGCTGGTGTTCGATCCGCTGGTGACGGACCACGAAGCGGTGGGGCGCCATGCACTCCGGCTGGTGACGAACGCAGAGAGGCTGGCGGCGCCGCCCCGCGTCCATGACGTGCCGGTCTGCTATGATGGGAAGGCGGCACCCGACCTCGCGGCGGCAGCCGAGGCGCTGGGAATTACGCCGGAGGCGCTGATCGAGCAGCATCTGGCGGGCGACTATCGGGTGTATATGTACGGCTTCGCGCCGGGATATGCCTATCTCGGCGGGGTGCCCGAGGCGATCCATCTGCCGCGCAAGCCGGCCGCGGTACGCGGCTATCCGGTGGGAAGCGTCATGATCGCGGGTGCGCAATGCCTGATCACGACGCTGCCTATGCCGACCGGCTGGTGGGTGATCGGGCGCACAGCGGTGCGCGTGCTGGATGCCGATGCCGAGCGCCCGTTCCTGTTCGACCCCGGCGATCGGGTGCGCTTCACGCGGGTTCACGGGGATATGTTCGGGTGAGCCGGGCGCGTCTCAGGATCGTTGATGCCGGCCCGATGACCAGTGTGCAGGATGGCGGCCGGCCCGGCTGGCGCCGCTTCGGCGTGCCGCCCTCGGGACCGGTCGACCGGCGCGCCTTTGCCGCTGGGATGGCGGCGTGCGGAGGCAGTACCAGCGGCATCGAAGTCGCGCCCGGCGGCCTGACGTTCGTGTGCGAGGAGGGCGCGGTGGCCATGGTGGTCACTGGCGCTACGCGGGCCACCGTCAACGGGGTCGATCTTGGGGGATGGAGCCGCTTAACGCTGCCGCAGGGGGCGACATGCGTCGTGCGGGTCGAGCAGGCGTGCTGGGGCTATGTTGCCTTCGCCGGAACGCTGCAGGCGCCGTCGTGGCTCGGCAGCCAGTCGACGCATCTGATCGCGGGGCTGGGCGGGGGGCGGCTGGGCGCGGGCGACGTGGTGGAAATCACCGAGGCGCGCGAAAACCTGGCCTTTGCGATGTTGCCGGCGGCGCCGGATCGGCCTGTGCGCGGCCTTTTTCGCGCGGTGCTCGGCCCCCAGCAGGATCATTTTGGCCAGGAGGCACTCGCGCTGCTGACGTCGGCCAGCTTTGTCGCGACGAGCCGCTTCGATCGCATGGGGCGGGGGCTCGACGGGCCGGCGCTCCAGCCGCTGCGGATCGACATGCCGAGCGGGCCGGCGGTGCGCGGCGCGCTACAGGTTGATGGCGAGGGGCGGGTCAGTCTGCTGACTGCCGACCATCAGACGACGGGCGGCTACCCGCGCATCGCGGTGGTGATAGAGCCGGATATCGATGCGCTCGCCCAGCTGCCCCCCGGCGAGGCGGTGCGGTTCGAGCTGGTCAGCGCGGCCGAGGCGATTGCCGCGACCCGAGCCGCGGCGTCACGCGATCAGGCGTGGCTGAAGGAAATTGCGGCGGGCGTGCGCCAGCGCGCGCCATTGATGTTGGCCAATCTGGTCGACGGCATGGCGGTGCGGCAGGGCACCAGCCGGTAGCGGCCCGCCTGACGGCAGGCAGGCCGCGGGGGCCGGGAGCTCAGGCCGGCTTCTTGGCGACGCCGACAAGCGAGGGGCGCAGCAGCCGGTCGCGGATCATCCAGCCCGACTGCATTTCCTGCACGATCGTGCCCGGCTCCGCGTCCGAAGGCACTTCGATCATCGCCTGGTGCCGGTTGGGGTCGAGCGGCTGGCCCATCGCCTCGATCCGGGTCAGGCCGTTGCGCTGGAACACGTTGACCAGTTCACGCCCGGTCGCCTCGATCCCGGCGATCAGCCCTTTCACCCGCTCATCCTCGCGCAATTCGGCGGGGATCGACGACAAAGCGCGTTCGAGGTTGTCGTTCACGCTCAGCACGTCGCGCGCGAAGTTGGTCGCGGCATAGGCGCGGGCATCGGCCACGTCCTTTTCGGCACGGCGGCGCACGTTCTGGATCTCGGCCTGTGCGTAGAGCGTCTGCTGCTTCGCCTCGGCCAGCTGGTTCTCCAGTTCCGCCGTGCGGTCATGCTCGGCGACTTCCGGTGCCTCCGCAGCGGTTTCCTCGCGCAGATCCTCGGCCGGCGGGGTGCTTTGCGTGTCGGTCATTGTTTCCCTGTCATCATCTGGCTGCTCAACCCATCAGGCGAGCGAGCGTTGCTGCCGTGAAATCCACCATGGGCACGACGCGGGCGTAGTTCAACCGCGTGGGGCCGATCACACCCACCACGCCGACGACGCGGCCGTCGCTGCCGCGGAACGGCTTTGCGATGACGGACGAGCCGGACAGCGCGAAAAGCTTGTTCTCCGCACCGATGAAGATGCGCGTCGCGTCGCCCGCGCGGGCAGAATCGAGCAGCGCGGCGATTTCCTGCTTTCCGTCGAGATCATCGAGCAGGTCGCGCACCCGATCGAGGTCGGCGGCGGCGGCATCGTCGAGCAGCCGGCCTTGGCCGCGCACGATCAGCACCGGCCGGCGTTCGCCGTCTTCGCTCCACACCGCGATGCCGCGTTCGATCAGGACGCGGGCCGCGCTGTCGAGCGCCGCGCGGTCCCGCGCCAGTTCCTGGTCGATCCGCGCCCGCGCCGCCGCCAGCGTCAGCCCCGACAGCGTGGCGGACATGTAATTGCCCGCCTCGATCAGCGCGGCTGGCCCGACGCCCGGGGGCAGGTCGACGACGCGGTTCTCGACCGCGCCATCCTCACTGACGAGGACCGCCAGCGCTTGACCATGGGACAGCGGCACGAAGCCGATCGAGCGCAGTACCTGTTCCCGCTTCGGCACCATGACCAGCCCGGCGCAAGCCGACAGCCCCGACAGGGCGGCGGTGGTCGCCGCCAGCGCCTCTTCCACCGGGCCGCCGAGGCCGGCGCGCGCCTCGATCGTGGCGCGCTCCTCGGCCGATGGCTCCAGCGCCTGCATCATGCCGTCGACGAACAGGCGCAGGCCAAGATCGGTCGGCATCCGCCCGGCGGAGGTATGCGGGGACGCGAGCAGCCCGGCCTCCTCAAGCTGGGCGAGGACGCTGCGGATGGAGGCGGGCGAGAGGTTGAGCCCGGCCTGCGCCAGCGTCTTCGATCCGACCGGCTGGCCGCTGTGGAGATAGCCGTCGACTACGCGGCGGAAGATGTCGCGCGCACGATCCGACAATTCGGCGATGGGAGGGGATGCACTCACAACGCAAATCTAGGGAAGACAGGCTGGCGCGACAATTGCCAAGCGGCTACCGCGGTTGCACATCAACATCCTGATGACATTTGCCGATGGTCGCCTTCCTCCCGGAAACCAGCGCCCATGCAGATGGTGTCGGATGATCTGCGGAGAATAATGATCATGCGTCCTAGCGGCCGTGCGCCCGACCAGATGCGCGCCATCACCATCGAGCCGAATTTCACCCGTCATGCCGAAGGGTCGGTGTTGATCGGTTTCGGCGACACCAAGGTGCTGGTCACCGCCAGCGTCGAGGAGCGCGTGCCGCCGTTCCTTCGCGGCAAGGGCCAGGGCTGGGTGACGGCGGAATATGGCATGTTGCCGCGCGCCACCCACACCCGCGGCAGCCGCGAGGCGGCCAAGGGCAAGCAGTCCGGCCGGACGCAGGAAATCCAGCGGCTGATCGGCCGTTCGCTGCGCGCCGTCACCGACATGCAGGCGCTCGGCGAGCGGCAGATCGTGCTGGATTGCGACGTGATCCAGGCCGATGGCGGCACGCGGACGGCGTCGATTTCCGGCGCGTGGGTCGCGCTGCGCATGGCGGTGAACAGCCTGATGGCGGCGGGCAAGATCGAGAAGGACCCGATTTCCCAGAAGGTCGCGGCGGTGAGCTGCGGCATCTTCCAGGGGCAGCCGGTGCTCGACCTCGATTATGACGAGGATTCGAACGCGGACGCGGACGCCAATTTCGTGCTGCTGCAGAACGGGCATATCGCGGAAGCGCAGGCGACCGCCGAACATGCGACCTATGACGAGGAAGCGCTGCTGCGCCTGCTGCGGCTGGCCCGGATCGGTTGCAACGAGATCTTCGCCGCGCAGGATCGGGCGATCGGCGCATGAGCGGCGAGGGGAACGAGCCGCAGGCGATCCGCAAGCTGCAGCCCGGCAAGCTGGTGATCGCCAGCCACAATCCCGGCAAGGTGCGCGAGATCGCGGCCCTGCTGGCAGGGCACGGCCTGGAAGTGGTGTCGGCCGCCGAGCTCGACCTCCCCGAGCCGGAAGAGACCGGCACGACATTCGTCATGAATGCCGAGCTGAAGGCGCAGGCGGCGGCCGACCTGTCGGGCCTTCCGGCGCTGGCCGACGACAGCGGCATCTGCGTCGATGCGCTGAACGGCGAGCCGGGGATCTTCTCCGCGCGCTGGGCGGGCGAGACGAAGGATTTCGGCGAGGCGATGCGCCGCGTCCACGCGCGGGTGTCGGAGATCGAGGATGCGCCGCGCGACGCGCATTTCGTCTGCGCGCTCGCGCTGGCCTGGCCCGACGGCCATGTCGAATGGTTCGAGGGGCGAGTCGACGGCACGCTCGTCTGGCCGCCGCGTGGGAACAAGGGCTTTGGCTATGATCCGATGTTCCTGCCCGACGGCCATGACCTGACGTTCGGCGAGATGGAGGAAGAGGCGAAGCACGCCATCAGCCATCGCGCCGATGCGTTCCGCCAGATGGTTGCCGCCGTTTTCTGACACCCGAGGGTCGGCGCGCGTCAGAGCGTGCGCTGGCCCACCACATTGCCGGGTGGGCTGTACCGGCAGACCAGATAATCGTCGCGCCGGTTGGAGGCGAGCGCGCAGCCGACGCGGGTCGTGTTGCGCCAGATGATCTGGGTATAATGCGACACGTCACGCCACTTGCCCGTGCGGCTGAACGCGGGCGTGACGCCGTTCACGAAATAGCGCTGCTCGGCCACCCAATGCCCGGCCATTTCGTCGAAGCGATAGGCGCCGCGCGTGCCGGTCCACAGATTTTCCCCCTCACGCGTCGGGCCCTGCGGCTGCCTGGCGTGGGCGAAGCGGCGGGTGCGCGCCAGTTCACGCGCATAGCGACCGGCCGATGCGGCCAGCGCCGGATCCCAGGTGAGCGGCGGGACGCCAACCTCCGCCCGCGCGCGATTGTGCGCCGATAGCATGACCTCGCGCAGCAACGCGCTGCCGCGGGGGGCGGGCGCCTCGGACACCTTCTCCTCATACACCCGTTCGGGGCCTTGCGCGCACCCGGAAAGAAAAAGAACGAGCGCGGCGAGGTGGCGTCGGAGGAGCATCGCGGCCATATCGGCGGCACCATGCCCTTCGACAATGCCCTGGCGCTCTACATTCATTGGCCGTTCTGCGTCTCCAAATGCCCCTATTGTGACTTCAACAGCCATGTGCGCGCCGCCGTCGACCAGGAGAAGTGGCGCGAGGCGCTGCTGATCGACCTCGCGCACGAGGCCGCGGTGCTGCCGGGGCGCAAGCTGCGCTCGATCTTCTTTGGCGGGGGCACGCCCTCGCTGATGCCGCCGGCGACCGTCGCCGCGTTGCTGGACGCGGCGGAGCGGCATTGGGGGTTCGACGAGGGGATCGAGATCACGCTGGAGGCGAATCCGTCATCGGTCGAGGCGGCGTGCTTCGCCGATCTGGCGGTGGCGGGGATCAACCGCGTGTCGCTGGGCCTGCAGGCGCTGGACGATGCGGCGCTTCATTTCCTGGGGCGCGCGCATGACGTGGCGGAGGGGCTGGGCGCGCTCGACATCGCGCAATCGGTGTTCCCGCGCGTCAGCTTCGACCTGATCTATGCCCGGCCCGAGCAGACGCTGGCGCAATGGGAGGCGGAGCTTCGCCGTGCCTTGTCGTTCGGGACCGAGCATCTGTCGCTGTACCAGCTGACGATCGAGCCGGGGACGCGCTTCGCCACCGAGGCGGCGGCGGGGCGGCTGACGATCCCTGATGGCGACGATGCGGCCGACCTGTTCGAGATGACGCGCGCGATCACCGCGGCGGCGGGGCTGCCGGCCTATGAGATCAGCAACCATGCCCGGCCGGGTGCGGAGAGCCGGCACAATCTGGCCTATTGGCGCTACCAAACCTATGCCGGGGTTGGCCCGGGCGCGCATGGCCGGCGGCAGGGGCTCGCCACGGTGCGGCGCAAGAAGCCGGAGAACTGGCTGACCGCGATCGAGCGCAACGGGCACGGGATGGAGGCGGAGGAGCCGCTCGCCCCCGCGACGCAGGCGTCGGAAGCGTTGCTGATGGGGCTGCGGCTGCGCGAAGGCGTGGATCTCGCGCGGATCGCGGCGCTCGCCGGGCGGGGCATGGCCGACATCGTCGATCTCGCCGCGATCGCTCGGCTGCCCGAACTGATCCGGCTCGACGGCAGCCGCCTGACGGTGAGCGAGCAGGGGATGCTGCTGCTCGACGCGATCCTGCCGGAAGTGGTGCGCGATTCCGCGCCTGCCTGACCAGGCGGCGGCGCGTCCAGATTGCAAGCGATGGGTTGTCGGTGCGGAGGCGCCGACGCTAAAGGCCCGACAGAACAACGGAGAGTATCATGCGCGTCATCGACCATCACATCGTCGGCCATCAGGGTGGCGCCGGCGGGCGCGTGTCCGAGGTGTTCGACCCCAATACCGGGCGCGTTCAGGCGCAGGTGACGCTGGGCACGCAGGCCGATCTCGACCGGGCCGTCGCAGCCGCCGAGGCAGCGCAGCCGGCCTGGGCCGCGACCAATCCGCAGCGCCGCGCGCGCGTGATGTTCGCGTTCAAGGCGCTGGTCGAGGCGAACATGGACGAGCTGGCGCATCTGCTGTCGTCCGAGCACGGCAAGGTGATCGCCGATTCCAAGGGCGACATTCAGCGCGGGCTGGAAGTGGTGGAGTTCGCCTGCGGCATCCCGCATGTGCTGAAGGGTGAGTTCACCCAGGGCGCGGGGCCGGGCATCGACGTCTATTCGATGCGCCAGCCGATCGGCATTGGCGCCGGCATCACGCCGTTCAACTTCCCGGCGATGATCCCCTTGTGGATGGGCGCGGTCGCCACCGCCTGCGGCAATGCCTTCATCCTGAAGCCGTCGGAGCGTGACCCGTCGGTGCCGGTGCGCCTTGCCGAGCTGATGCGCGAGGCGGGAATGCCGGAGGGCATTTTCCAGGTCGTCAACGGCGACAAGGAGATGGTCGACGCGATCCTCGATCATCCGGCGATCGGCGCGGTCAGCTTCGTCGGATCGTCCGACATCGCGCATTACGTCTATCGGCGCGGTGTCGCGGCGGGCAAGCGCGTGCAGGCGATGGGCGGCGCGAAGAACCACGGCATCGTCATGCCCGACGCTGACCTCGACCAGGTGGTCGCCGACCTGTCGGGCGCGGCGTTCGGCTCGGCTGGCGAACGCTGCATGGCGCTGCCGGTGGTGGTGCCGATCGGCGACAAGACCGCCGATGCGCTGCGCGAGAAGCTGATCCCCGCGATCGAGAAGCTGCGTGTCGGCGTCTCGACCGATGCGGAGGCGCATTACGGCCCGGTCATCAACGCCGCGCACAAGCAGCGCGTCGAACAGTGGATCCAGACCGGCGTCGACGAGGGCGCGGAGCTGGTCGTCGACGGCCGTGGCTTCACGCTGCAGGGGCATGAGGACGGGTTCTTCGTCGGCCCGTCGCTGTTCGACCGCGTGACGCCGCAGATGAAGGCCTATCAGGAAGAGATCTTCGGCCCGGTGCTGCAGATCGTCCGCGCGCCCGACTTCGAGACCGCGCTTCGCCTGCCGAGCGACCATCAATACGGCAATGGCGTCGCGATCTTCACGCGCAACGGCCATGCCGCGCGCGAATTCGCGGCGCGAGTCAATGTCGGCATGGTGGGCATCAACGTGCCGATCCCGGTGCCGGTCGCCTATCACACCTTTGGCGGATGGAAGCGGTCCGCCTATGGCGACACCAACCAGCACGGCATGGAAGGCGTGAAGTTCTGGACCAAGGTGAAGACCGTGACTCAGCGCTGGCCGGACGGCTCCGCTGATCTGCCGCGCGGCAGCGAGGACGGCGGCCCGTCGCGCGTCCAGGATGCGTTCGTCATCCCGACGATGGGCTGAGGTACCTTGGCGCGTAACTTCCTGTTTGCTGCCGCAGCCGCGGCGTCACTCGCCGCCTGCGGCACGCCGGTCGAGGAGATCGGCAACAATGCGCTGGAAGCGGCGGAGAACATCGTGGCGGTCGACAATATCGCTGCGATCGTTCCCGTCGAGATCAAGCCGCCGGTGAACCGTCTGCCCCAGCCCTTCATCGGGCGCTGGGGCCTGACGGCGGAGGATTGCACGGGCACGGCCGGGAACAACGCCGGGCTGATGGTGATCGCGCCGGACCTCCTGACCTTCTACGAATCGCGCGCCGCGGTGCGTGGTCTTCAGGCGATCTCCCCGACGGAAGTCCGCGTGACGCTGACCTTCACCGGCGAGGGGCAGGAGTGGACGCAGGAAACACCGCTGATCCTCGGTGAGGATGGCGTCACGCTGACGCGCCTCGTCGATGGTCGCAAGCTGCAATATACGCGGTGCGGCGCATGAGCGGGGGAAGCGCGACAGGCTGGATCCTGACCTTTTCCTGCGAGGACCGCGGCGGGATCGTGGCCGCGGTCGCCGGCTGCGTGGCGGAGGCGGATGGCTTCATCCTCGACAGCCAGCAATATGCCGATCTGGAAAGCGGCCGCTTCTTCATGCGGCTGGTTTTTCGCGGGCCGGACTGCCGCGAGGGGCTGTCGCGCGTCGCGGCGCGGTTCGGGTTCGACTGGACGCTGGTACCGGCCGATCATCGCCCCAAGGTGCTGATCGCCTGTTCCAACACTTCGCACTGCCTGAACGACCTGCTGCACCGCTGGTCGATCGGCGCGCTGCCGATCGAGCCGGTCGGCGTGGTGTCCAACCACACGACGTTGCAGGGGCTGGCCGAATGGCATGGCCTGCCGTTCCATCACCTGCCGGTATCGGCCGCCAACCGCGCGGAGCAGGAACAGGCGCTGTTCGACCTGTTCGAGCGCAGCGGGGCCGAGTTGCTGGTGCTGGCGCGTTACATGCAGATCCTGTCGGCGGACCTGGTGGCCAAGGTCGCCGGGCGCTGCGTCAACATCCACCACAGCTTCCTGCCGAGCTTCAAGGGGGCCAAGCCCTATCACCAGGCGCATGCGCGCGGGGTGAAGCTGATCGGTGCGACGGCGCATTACGTCACCACCGACCTCGATGAAGGGCCGATCATCGAACAGGCGGCGGAGCGTGTCGACCATCGTGCGACCGTGGAGGAACTGATCGGCATCGGGCGCGATATCGAGGCGCAGGTGCTCGCGCGGGCTGTTCGCTGGATCGCGGAGCGCCGCGTCCTGCGCAATGGTGCACGCACCGTTGTCTTTCGCTAGAGCCGGAAAATGACTGACCAGTTTGATCTTACCGACGACCAGCGCGAGATTCAGGATCTCGCGCGCCGCTTCACCGCGGACCGCATCACCCCGTTCGCTGCCGAATGGGACGAAAAGCACATCTTCCCGCGCGACACGATTAAGGCTGCGGCGGAGCTTGGCTTTGCGGCGATCTATGTCAGCGAGGAAAGCGGCGGGATCAATCTCGGCCGATTGGAAGCCGCGCTGATCATGGAGGCGATGGCCTATGGCTGCCCGGCCACCAGCGCCTTCATCTCGATCCACAACATGGCGTCGTGGATGATCGACCGCTTCGGCTCCGATGACCTGAAGAGCCGCTATCTGCCCAGCCTTGTCACGATGGACAAGATGGCGAGTTATTGCCTGACCGAGCCGGGCTCCGGCTCCGACGCGGCGGCGCTGAAGACCAGCGCGCGGCTGGAGGGCGATCATTATATCGTCAACGGATCGAAGCAGTTCATTTCCGGCGCGGGCGAGAATGAAGTCTATGTGACGATGGTGCGCACCGGCGCCGATGGTCCGAAGGGCATCTCCTGCCTCGTCATCGACAAGGACATGCCGGGCGTCTCGTTTGGCGCGAATGAGCGCAAGCTCGGCTGGCATGCGCAGCCGACCCGGCAGGTATTGTTCGACAATGTGAAGGTGCCGGTGGCGAACCGCGTAGGGCAGGAGGGCGAGGGTTTCCGCTTCGCCATGATGGGCCTCGACGGCGGCCGCCTGAACATCGGCGCCTGCTCGCTCGGCGGGGCGCAGCGCTGCCTGGACGAGGCGATCGCCTATACCAAGGATCGCCAGCAGTTCGGGAAGCCGATCGCCGATTTCCAGAACACGCAGTTCACGCTGGCCGACATGGATACCGAGCTTCAGGCGGCGCGCTACCTGCTCTATGTCGCCGCCGCGAAGGTGACGGCGAATGCGCCCGACAAGACGCGCTTTGCCGCGATGGCCAAGCGACTGGCGACCGACACCGGTTCGTCGGTGGTCGATCGCGCGCTGCAACTGCACGGCGGCTATGGCTATCTGATGGATTATCCGATCGAGCGTTTCTGGCGTGACCTGCGCGTCCATTCGATCTTGGAGGGCACCAACCAGGTGATGCGGATGATCGTCGGCCGCGAACTGACGCGCCAGTAACTGTCCTACACGCGGTACGTGTGAGAGAAGGTAGGATCGCCTGCGAAACGAACGTCTTTATCTTCTCTCTCACACGCACAAGTTTCGGGAATTTTGCGGATGACCAGTGACGTTCTGACCTTTGTCGACGGGCCGATCGGCCGCATCCGGCTGAACCGCCCGAAGGCGATCCACGCGCTCACCACCCCGATGTGCGTCGCCGTGCTCGACGCGCTGGAGGCATGGCGCGGCGACGATGGCGTCCGGGCGATCATCGTCGATCACGCGGAAGGCCGTGGCTTCTGCGCCGGCGGCGACATCCGCATGCTCGCCGAAAGCGGCGCGAAGGACGGCGCGGAGGCGCGTGAATTCTTCCACACCGAATATCGCATGAACCACCGCCTGTTCACCTATGTGAAGGCAACGGTCGCCTTCATGGATGGCATCACCATGGGCGGCGGCGTCGGCATTTCGCAGCCATGCCGCTATCGCGTGGCGACCGAGAACACGAAGTCCGCCATGCCCGAAACCGGCATCGGCCTGTTTCCCGATGTCGGTGGCGGCTGGTATCTGTCGCGCCTTCCGGGGCGGATCGGGCAATATCTGGCGCTGACCGGCCACCGGCTCGACGGCGCAGAGACCTTCGCGCTGGGCCTCGCCACGCACTACCTGCCGGCGGATCAGGTCGAGGAGGCCAAGCGCCGCATCGCTGCCGATCCCGGCGCGATCGTTGAGGCGCTGGATACGCTGTCCGCCGAGCCGGGGCCGGCGGCGCTGCTCGACAAGCGCGCCGAGATCGACCGGCTGTTCGCATCGGACAAGCTCGAGGACATCTACGCCGCGCTGGAGGCGGACGGCGGTGAGTTCGCCACCGCGACGCTCGGGACGCTGAAGACCAAGTCGCCGCAGACGATGAAGGTCAGCCTGAAGCTGCTGAAGGACGGCAAGGCGATGGCGAGCTTTGCCGACGAGATGCGCCAGGAATATGCAGTCGGCGCGCGCGTGGTGCAGCGCCACGACTTCCTCGAAGGTGTCCGCGCGGTGATCGTCGACAAGGACAATGCGCCGAAATGGGATCCGGCGACACCTGAAGGCGTCAGCGATCATGTGATCGACCAGATCTTCGCGCCGCTGCCCGATGCCGAGGCGTGGACGCCGCACGATTGACCAATGAACCGTTCGCCGCTGGCAGTGCCGCGGCGAGGGATGGGGAGAGAATGATGACCGACTACGCCAACATCCTCGTCGAGCAGCGCGGTGCCGTCACGCTCGTCACGCTCAATCGCCCGCAGTCGCTGAATGCGCTGAACAGTGATGTGCTCGCCGATCTGTCGGCGGCGTTCGGTGCGTATGACAAGGACGACAGCCAGCGTTGCCTCGTCCTCACCGGATCGGGCGAGAAGGCGTTCGCCGCCGGCGCGGACATCAAGCAGATGGCCGACATGGCCGCAGCCGATTTCTTCCTGCAGGACTTTTTCGCCGGCTGGCAGACCGGCGTCGTGGCGACGCGCAAGCCGTGGATCGCGGCGGTCAACGGCTTTGCGCTGGGCGGCGGGTGCGAGCTCGCGATGATGGCGGACTTCATCTACGCGGCCGACACGGCGAAGTTCGGCCAGCCCGAGATCAAGCTTGGCGTCGCGCCGGGGATGGGCGGATCGCAGCGGCTGACGCGTGCGATCGGCAAGGCCAAGGCGATGGAAATGTGCCTCACCGGCCGGATGATGGATGCCGCCGAAGCGGAACGCTCGGGCCTCGTCGCCAAAGTGGTGCCGCTCGCCTCGCTCCTTGAAGAGACGCTGAAGACCGCGGAACTGATCGCCTCGATGCCGCCGATGGCCGCGATGGTGAACAAGGAAATGGTCAACACGGCCTTTGAGACCGGGCTGGCGCAGGGCATCCTGACCGAGCGTCGCCTGTTCCAGATCCTGACCGCGACCGAGGACAAGGCGGAGGGCATGGCAGCCTTCGTCGAGAAGCGGCAGGGGGTCTGGAAGGGGCGCTGAGCCCCCGCCGGCTCATCCGGACGAACCACCATTGAAGAGCGGGGCGGGTAATCTCAGCTCCGCGGGACAAGGCGCCTGCCGCAGCGGCGCGGCGCTAAGGAGAAGAATATGGCACGCGTTGCATTCATTGGCCTGGGCAACATGGGCGGCGGCATGGCCGCGAACCTGGCCAAGGCCGGCCATGATGTGCGCGCCTTTGACCTCGATGCCGAGGCGCTCAATCGGGCGAAGCAGGCGGGATGCCTGCCAGTTCAAAGCGCGGCAGAGGCCGTGGTCGGCGCCGAGGCCGTCATCACCATGCTCCCCGCTGGCGCCCATGTCGCCGCGACGTACAAGGAGGCCGTGTTCAGCAATGCGGCGCCGTCGGCCGTTCTGATCGACTGTTCCACCATCGACGTCGCAACCGCGCGTGAGCTGGCCGCGGCGGCGGCGACACGCGGGCTTGAGGCCGTCGATGCGCCCGTATCCGGCGGCATTGCCGCCGCTAATGGCGGCACGCTGACATTCATGGTCGGCGGCACCGCAAAGGGGTTCGAAGAGGCGCAGCTCTATCTGGAAGCGATGGGCAAGGCGGTCATCCATGCCGGCGACAGCGGCGCGGGGCAGGCCGTGAAGATGTGCAACAATTTGATCCTAGCGGGCACGATGATCGCGACCTGCGAGGGGCTGGCGCTGGCCGAGCGGCTGGGGCTGGACCTGCAGGTTTTCTACGACATCGCCAGCAAGGCGACGGCGCAGAGCTGGTCGCTCAACACCTATTGCCCGGTGCCCGGGGTCGGCCCGGAGAGTCCCGCCGACCGCAATTATGAAGGCGGGTTCGCCGCTGCGCTGATGCTCAAGGATCTTCGCCTCGCCATGGGGGCGGCGGAGCAGGCTGGCGTCGACCTGCCGTTCGGCACGCATGCGACCGAGCTGTACTCCTCATTCGTCAATGCCGGCAACGCGGCGACCGATTTCTCCGGGATCATCCGCACGCTTCAGGACAAGCCGTGAGCGTCGCCTTTCGCCGGGAGAGCGACGAGGAGCATCGGGAGCCGCGGTTCGAACTGCCGCTGCCCAGCGGACCCAATCTCGTCACCGAGCGCGGCCTTGCGCTGATCGAGGAGCGGATCGCGGCGCTGACCGAGGAACAATCCGGCGCGGACGAGATGCGCGCGACAGAGATCGCGCGCGAGCTTCGCTACTGGAATACGCGCCGCGTGACGGCGGTGCTCGCCCCGCGGCCACCGGAGGACGAGGTGGCGTTTGGCAGCCGCGTCCGCTTCACGCTCAACGGCAAGGAGCAGGAGATCGTCATCGTCGGTGATGACGAGGCCGATCCGGCAGCGGGGAAGGTCGCGTTCTCGGCACCGCTCGCCCGCGCATTGATCGGCGGTGCTGCGGACGAGGTGGTGGCGTTCAACGGACGCGAGGATGCGATCACGATTCTGGACGTTCGCCCGGACTGACCCGCGGCGGCCCCGGGGCTGGTGGCCTGCCGCGTGGCGGGTTTTCTGAAAGCCATGCCGTACGTGGCTACCACGGGGTCGGCGACCCTCAGCTTCGTGGTCGCAGGGTAATGCTGCGCAGCATGGCCAATGACGCGCAGACGGCGCTCTTCGCGCCCAGGCATGAATTCGGCGCCTGCCGTCAAGCTGCCGTCAGGTCTTGCTACGATCGAGTGAAGCTAAGTTTCTGCATGCTGCACGCCTTTTGCGCAGCATGACACCGATGTCTCAAAGGTCAGACTTGTTGCAGCGCCATATGGGATGCTGTACCGCGGAAAGACATCATTAGCGGGGCAGCGCGATGAAGAAGCAGCATAGCGTAGATGGCGTGATCATCATCAAAAAATACGCCAACCGGCGCCTCTACAATACCGAAAGCTCTTCCTACATCACGCTCGAGCATCTCGCCGCGATGACCCGCGATGGCCGCGAGTTCAAGGTCGTCGACGCCAAGACCGACGAGGATATCACCCACAGCATCCTCACCCAGATCATCATGGAGGAGGAGGGACGTGGCGATCAGCCGATGCTGCCAGTGAACTTCTTGCGGCAGCTGATCTCGATGTACGGCGACTCGATGCAGGCCATGGTGCCCGGCTATCTGGAAGCGTCGATGGAAAGCTTCCGCCGCAACCAGGCGCAGTTCAAGTCGGCGGTCGAGGGCGCCTTTGCCGGATCGCCCTTTGCCGAAATGGCCAAGCGCAACATGGCGATGTTCGAAGCCGCGACCAGCGCGTTCAAGCCGGCGGCGACCGCAGCGCCGCCCGCGAGCAAGGATGATGAGATCGCCGCGCTGAAGGCGGAATTGTCCCGCCTTCAGGAGAAAGTGAACAAGCTGGGCTAAGACGGCCTACGCGCGCTACGTTGGCGAGAGCATTGGTCGGTCAGGTTGCGGCGTCGCTGCAGCTGCGCGCATTAGCGAGCATCAGTCGTACCCACAGGAACAGGGGTACGCCATCGTCGCTGAACACATAAGTGTCTGGTTCGTCGACGACGGGAACGATCAGGCCATATCTGTCATGAAGCGGCTGCAGGAGGGCTGACGTATTCGGCTGGCCGGCCGGATCACGCGGGATCTGCGCCACGGGCAGTCGAAAGCTGTTGATCAGGGACACCTGCGCGAGGCTGCCCAATGCCCGCTCGTGACCGTCCCGTATCGCTTCGTCCACACGCAATCTGGTGCCCGGCGCGATGCGTAGCTGGAGATGGTCAAGCACCTGACCCATTCCTCGTTCGACGTCATTGTGATCCACCCGGTCGGAGCGTCGCTCGAGCGCCGCAAACCCGGCATGCTGGGCGATGAGGCTGGCCAGATAAGGAAGCCCCAGTGCCGCCAGGCTGATGAGCTGCAGCGCCTTGGGCGTGAAGCTCATCCCGCTGGCTTGTTGTCCAGCGTTGATCAAGTCGGCGATCTCGTCCTGCGTCATGTTGGGCAGCAGCAGGCCCAGGATGTTGCGCCGGATCGAGGGTACATGCTCGATGATCTCGGTCAGGTTCTGCGCGACGCCCGCGATGATCAGCTGAACACGGCTGCCGCGGTCGGACAGGTTCTTGATGAGCTCTGCGATCGACCGGCGCAGATCGGCATCGCCCGCCCGGTCGAATTCATCGAGGACCACAAGCAGCCTCGTTCCGGCAAGCCGATCGAAGATGTCGGATACGAGATCCACCGTCAGCGGCTGATCGTCGAGCAGGTCCTTGAAGCTGAGGCCGGATTCGATCTCATTGGCGGTGGGATCATAGCTGTCGTGGAACAACAGCGGCGTGTCCGCCAGGATCGCGCGGAACAAGGCGTCGAAGTTGCTGCGTTCACCGCAGGACACGTAGCGTACGAGATAACGGGATTCGCGTGCGATGCCGCACAGGACGTGCAGCGTGGATGTCTTGCCGATGCCCCGCGGACCGAAGAGCACGACGTGCAAATATTGATCCTCCACCGCCCGTATGACGGTTCGAAGCAATTCCCCCCGTCCAGCGAACCTCGTTGGCTCCATGACGGGTCGGGCGGGCGTGAAGGCCGCCCTTAGCCGGAGGCGAAGCTGGTCGTAGCTGCTGGTGCTGGGGGCGACGCGATCGACCGCTGTGCCGCGGAAACGGGGAAGGACATGCGCCGTGCGGCGCGGCGTTGCGACCGGCTGCTCGATGTGCGGCGCCGATCCGATTTCCGGCGTGGTCGCCTGCTCTTGTGCCTGGCCGAACAGGGAAGACCACCATCGCATATCGTATTCCGCTCATTTTACCGTGCAGCATCGGTGATGCTGGGGGCGGGTTCCGGCAAGCGGGCTGGTCCGTTATGGATAGATCTTACTTTGTTCCGCCGCTTTGTGCTGGCCGAGCCGAGGGATTGCAGCGAGGATTGAGGAGCGGTTTGCCGTCAATCCCGCGAGCCGCAGCCCGACAATGGCGAAAGGGGCGGCGAGCAACAGCGCATAATAGCCGTTCACATAGTGTGCGAGCAGGACGAGCGTGATCGAGGCAGCAAGAAGCGCCAGCGTGGCATAATAGCCATCGTGCATGCGGCCATGGGGCACGTTGGTGAACAGGCCAGCACAGTAGGCAGCGGCGAGTTCCGCGCCGATCCCCGCGAGGATCATGGCGTCGATCCTGCCGGTTGTTGCGGCGATCGCCAGTGCGGCCGGCACGCCGGCGAGCCGCACGATATTGGTGTAAAGCGGGCTGCGCGTTTCGGCAGAGGCAAGGGCAGCAATCGCGGGCGCGGCGCGAAATAGTCGCAAGGCGTTCAGGCAAGCGAGCGGCACGATGTACGCAGCCGCGGCATGAAAGCGGGCGCCGAACAGGAGGTCGAGCACGACCGCTCCGAGAAGCAGTGCGCCCACCGTCAAGGTCATTGCCAACAGCGCGGAAAGGGCGATCAGGACGGTGTAGAGATGTGCATGATCCTGCGGCCTTGCCTGTGTTTTCGCCAGTGCGGGCAGCGCCAGCGTCTGGAGGGACTTGGCGGCGAGATTACTGGGGATCATCGTCAGCATCAGCGCCGCGCTGAACCACCCCAGGGATTCCGGGCCGAACCTATTGAGGGCGATCATCCGGTCGCCGTTGAGGATGAAGAACATCAACAGGCCGTTCACCACCAGCGGCCAGCCGAAGCGGAAGGCATGCCGGGCGATCGTGCCGTCGAAGCTGACCCGATAGCTATGCTGGACACCGACGTGGGAGAGGGCGACGGCGCTCACCTGCTGCGTGAGGATGGCGGCCAGGGCGACGCGGTGATCGTGGAAGAACCAATAGGCTGGCAGGATGGCGAGCAGGCCCAGGGGTTGCGAGAGCAGCGACCGCAGCGCTTGCGGAGCGAAGTGTCCATCGCGCTGCATTCGGAAAATATCTAGGTTTGTGAAGGCGTTGATGAGCGGAACGACGGTGAGGATCAGGTAGTCGCCGGTCTGGCTGATGGTATAGGTGGCCGCGGCGAAGATGAAGGCGACCAGTATGAGAAGGATGGTCGCCATGAAGCTGACCACGATCTGCGCGCCGTGGAGGTTGGAGACGAAGGCAGGATCGTCGGCACGGGGATCCTGCACCACGAGACGGTTCAGGCCAACGTTCTGAAATGTCTCCACAATCGTCATCAGTATGGCGAAGGTGCCGGCGAGGCCGAACTCCGTCACGGAGAGCAAGCGGGCGAGCAGGACGTTGCGCACGAGGACCGCGGCGACGTCCACGCAGTTGCTGAACAGCACGATCGATCCTGATCGCAGTAAGCGCACGGTGATGGATTCCTTGCCTTGGATCAGGATGGCAGTGGCGCGAAATGGCCGGCGACGACGGGGGGAGCGGCCTGTCCCCGGCGCACTTTGGCCTCGTTCCGGGGGCGAGCGGCCTCGACCAGCCAGCCGCCCGCGCCGAGCACGAACATCAGCCAGATGTAGCTGTTGTTCCAAAGGTGAACGCTGACGATGGCGACCATCGTCGCGACGACGGCGAAGACGTAGCCGAGGCGGATTGCCGCCTCATCGTCCCCGGCTGTGCCGCCCTTTGATGCGCGGAACAATGTGAGCATGAACACGGACGCCAGCAGGGCGAGGCCGACCAGCCCGTAACGGTAGGCGATGACGAGCCAGAAATTGTCCATGCTGTTGCTCATGTACGCCGGCCGTTCCCATTCGTCGGTGCCGTGGCCGATCAGCGGGCTGCGCATCACGTCTGCCGTGCCGAATTCCCAGATCAGGATGCGGTTGTAGGAGTTGCGGGTGTTGAAGGTGGCGTAGTCGACGAAGAGGTGAAACGGTGTTCGATCCGACAGCAGGTCGGTCACGACAAAGGCGGCGACGCACAGGGCGATGAGGATGATCCAGCGGCGCTGGACGCGGCGGAGCAGCAGGTTCCAGGTCATCAGCGCGAACTGGACGTTCATGCTGAGCAGCGCGCCGGTGGACAGCGAGGTCAGCGTGGCTATGGCCACGGTCGACGCGATGCCGCTGCGGAACGCGAGCGTGCGACGGGCGGCGGTGATGTAGATTGCCGGCGCCATCAAGGTTGCACAGAAGACGCCGAGGAGGATCGGGTGTTCGAACACGCCCTGCGCGCGGCTGAAGCCCCAGCGTTCCTCCATATAGGTGGGTGCGAGTGCCTGTCCGAAGCGGCCGGCCAGGTCGAGCAGCGGCTTCGTTCCGCTGACGGATTCCCAGATGAGGAAGGGGGCGAGCAGGATGACGCCGACGATCGCGACCGCGAAGGTGTAGCGCATCGAGGGTGCGTCGCGCACCAGCACGCGGCCCGCAAAATAAGCGCCGGCGCTTTGCAACAATACGACGCCGGCCGGCTCGATCGCGTCGCGCGGGTCGAGCAGGAGGAAGCGGGTGGCCGCGGCCCAGATGGCGAAGGCCAGCACTAGGGCGTCGATCACCGACCGCTGCCCCGCGCGGCCGACTGCCCACAGGCCTAACATTACCGGCAAGGTGACGATCAGGAGGATCAAGGAGGGCGAGAGCCGGATCGATCCGACATCGTAGAGCGACGGCAGGAAAAGAGTGGCGATGAAGCCGATGATCATCAGCCGGCGGGCAAGCGACGAATGCGCAGGTGCTGCCGCCATCTCCGTCGGCAGCAAGGGTGTATCGAGCGGCTGCCGCTCCACTGCGGTGTCGGTACGGACGAGCCGCCCATTGTGGACGCGGACGAGCGGCCCCTTGCGCTGAGGCCCATGCGCACGGGAAGCGGGGGTCACCATAGGGCGGCGGAGCGCGAGCGGCCGGTTCAGATCAGTCACTGGCAGGCTGCCATCCCGGCGGCGCGCGGCGCGTCACAGGCCGGGCGCCTGTTGCCGCCACGTCGCATGATAACCGGCCATCGAGCGGTTGCTGATCCAGCGGCGCAGCGCGGAACGGCCGCGGTCGCCGGTGACCGGCATGACCGTGTTGCTGGGCGGCGTGACCGGGGCGGCCGCGCCGATCAGGTAGAGCGGCGCGGCATTGCCGGTGAGGCGAGCGCCCTCCTGAACCCGGATCCAGCTTTTCTGATCGGGGAAGCGTGCGACCACATTGTCCTTCACCACCAGCGAGGGGCTTTTCGACAGGACGGCAATGCCATTGTACATCGCGCCGATGACGATGTTGTCGGCAATCACGACGTCGCGATAGGGCAGGCCGGACTTTTCATCGCGCAGGAAGATGCCCTGCATTGCAGCGCCGGCCCCGCGATCGATGATGTTGCCGCGGATCGTGATGTTCGACGCGGCGCTGCCCTGACGCGAGGTCCACATCTGAATGGCGTCGGGGTGATCGCCCGGCGCCGGGGCAAAATCGGTGATCACATTCTCGGCGATGACGATGTGCGAATTGCCGCCGCCGCGCACGCCATCCATCCGCAGATGGTGGAGGTAATTGCCTGTGACGGTCGCGTTATGCGTGTCGAGCAGCGAGATGGCGGTAAAGGAATTGGTGAATTCGGACCGGGTGATACCGACATCCCGGCTGTCGCGGACGAGCAGAAGCTTGTCCTGCGCGCGGCCGATCGGGCCGTGGCGGCCGGTGACGCGGACCTGATCGAGCGACACATCGTGCACCCGGTGCAGGGTGAAGCCATGCTGCACCGGTGATCCCGCGCTGCGCAGGGTGAGGCCGGAGAGCGTGAGATTGCCGCTGTTGCGCAGGAAGAGCCCGGTGAGGATCGCCGGGTCGGCGGGATCGCGCGAGGTGAGCGTCACCACGCGGCCCGGACTGATGTTTTGCAGGGTGACGGGCGGGTAAAGCCCCGGCGCGAGCCGGATGCGCTCCCCACCCCGTGCCTGGCGTACCGCGGCGACCAGTTGCGGCGCCGTGCTGACGATCAGTTCACGCTTATCGGGCGCGGTGACGACCGAGGTGCTGGCGAGGAAGATCGTCGCCAGACCGAACAGGGGCGGGATGACATGTGCCGACATGAACGCTCGACCCTTCCCCCCTTCGCAGATCCAGGGATGTCTCTAACCGCGCCGCGCCACTGCCGGCAGGAGTTAGCGCAGGAACGGATCAACCTCGCACCGCGTCGGAGCGAATGGCCGATATTCAGCGGGGCGGACAGTCGGCCGGGAGGGGGCAATGATCGTGGATCTGCGCGAAATGTTGCTGCGCCGTTTGTACGGCGGCCGGCGGACGCATCGCTGGTACCTGCGGCTGATCAAGCGCTGGGAGGGGGGCGAGCTCCACTCCCGTCATTTGCGTGCGATGCTGCAACGGCAGCACGGGGTTTCGGTGGGTGATTATTCCTATGGGCCCATTCTGCGACCCGGCCTGTTGCCCGGTGGGACTCAGGTGGGGCGATGGTGTTCGGTCGGGCAGGGGCTGATCGTGCGGCGGCGGGACCATCCGATCGGGCGGATCACGCAGCATCCGTTCTTCTACAATGCGAAGCTGGGGCTGGTGCCGCGCGACACGATCGGCGCGGAGGCCGATAATCCGCTGACCATCGGCAATGACGTGTGGATCGGGGATCGCGTGACGATCGTCGGCGGGTGCCGATCGGTCGGCGACGGCGCGGTGATCGCGGCGGGGGCAGTGGTCACGCGTGACGTGGCGCCGTTCTCGATCGTTGGCGGCGTGCCCGCGCGGGTGATCGGCCGGCGCTTTTCGCCCGAGGTGGCGGATCGGATCGCCCGGTCACGCTGGTGGACGCTGGACCTGGAGACGGTCGCTGGGTGGGGCGAAGCCCTGATGCAAAACATCACCCCCGAACTGGCGGAGGTGATGCTGTCACGTTGCGTTGCCTTGGGAGCAGCGGCCGCCACGCCCCCGGAGGAGCGTAGCGGCGCATCTGCGATCAGCGGGTCTGCATCCGCAGGCCGATGCGGAACTGACGACCCAGCAGGTCGGAATAGGTGCTGTTCGCAGCCAGGCCCGTTTCCGGGAGCAACAGCGGCCAACGATCGAACAGGTTGGTCACGTTGACGAAGAACTGAGCGTCCGCGTCGCCGAAGCGGACCTTCTGCGTCAGGTTGAGATCGGCGTAGAACACACCCGACACGCGGTTCACGTCATAGGTCGGCTGCTGCGGCGTCGAGATCGGGCACCCGCTGGTGCATTCGATGCCGGTGGCGACATATTTGCCCGCGCTGACGCCGCGACCCGTTGCCGTGATCGCGAAGTTCGGCGTGTCGTAGGTTGCCGTGAAGCGATAGATCCAGTCCGGCGTGGTGGACTGGCCGCCGTTCACGCCGACCGAGTTGGTGATCACCGCCTGCGGCACGCCGCTGTCGAGGATGTTGTCGATATAGCGGGTGGCGACGCCGCGCAGGGTGAGGTTCCCGTCCGTGTCGCCGAACAGGCGGTCGAGCGGCAGGCGGTAGGATGCGTCGATGTCGACGCCGCGCACGACCTGGCTCGCCGCGTTGAACGGCTGGCTGCGGATCAGGAGGTACGGCTGGCCCGGGACCGAGCGCGCGGGATCCTCGGAGATCGCGTCGCACAGGGCCGTATTGCCGGAGTCGCAGAGGTTGACGATGTCCTGCGCGCTGAACGTGGTGATGCCGTCCTTGATGTCGATGTCGAAGTAATCGACCGACAGCGCGAAGCCGGGGATGAAGCGCGGCGTCAGGACCACACCGGCGTTCCACGAGTCCGACTTTTCCACGCCCAGGCGCGGGTTGCCGGTGACGAGGCCCGAGTAGCCGAAGCTGGCCGGACCATTGGCGCCGTCGGCGGTATAGGCCGGGTTGCGGACCGAATCGCTGTTCGCGGAGCCGCCCTGATACAGTTCGTTCAGGTTGGGTGCGCGAATGTCACGCGAGCGGGTGACACGGACGCGGAAGTCGTCGATCGGCTGCCAGGTGGCGCCGGCCTTCCACGTGGTGACATAGCCAGCCGTGGAATAGTCGGTCGCGCGGACTGCGCCGTTGAACTCGAGACCGGCGCCGAGCGGCACCACCGTTTCGAGGAAAACCTCCTTCACATTGTAGCTGCCGTTGGTGGGCAGGTAGTTGCCGACCGACCAGGCGTTGGACGTCGTGGGGTTGCCGGCGGCGTTGGTGGTCGCAATCGGCTGGAACTCGGTCGGCACGAATCCGCGGATCTTTTCCTCACGATATTCGGCGCCGATCGCGACGCTGACCTCGCCCGCCCAGGTGCGGAACGGCGAGGCAGAGACGTTGAAGCCGGCGTTGTACTGCTCGACCACTTCGTCACGGTACGGATCGCCGAGGACGTAGTTGAAGGCGGCCGGATTGGCGACGCCAAGGCCCAGGCGGTTCAGCGGAACGCAGTTCGGGTCGTTGTTGCTGGGATTGCTGTCGACGTTGATCGCGCACTGAATCGAGCCGGTCGCGAAGTTGCCCGGATTGCCGGCGGGCGCGAACACCGCGTTGGTGGCATTGGCCATCCGGCTGATGTTCATGATGTTGCGCAGCTGTTCACGCAGGTCCGCGCGGCCGTACTGGCCGAAGACGTTCCACACCGCGTTGCTGCCGAACACCTCGGTGCTGCCCTCTGCGCCGATGGCGTAGCGCTGCACCTCGCGCTTGTTGTTGATCGCGCGGAACGGCAGGTCAGCCGCGGTGGTGGCGAGCGTCACACCGGTGATGCCGGTCAGCGCCGCCGGGCCGAGCGTGTTGTAGAGGAACGCGTTGCAGTTGGGACCGACGGGCACGGTGGTGCAGCCGGTTGCGTTCAGCGCGATGCCGGTCTGCAGGTTCGGGCCGGCGTTGAAGAAGATTTCCTGCGTGTTGTACGAACCCTCTGCGAACACCTCGATATCGTCGGCGATTTCGTAGCTGGCGCGCGCGAAGATGCCGCGACGGTCGTCCTCCGGGCTGAGGCCGATGCGGCGGCCGGAGTCATTCAGGCGCCAGTCGCCGCCCTGCGTCAGCGTCGGCGGGGCCGTGCCGGTCGGCGACGGGAAGGTCAGCGCGCCATATTGATACTGGCCGATCGCGCCGTTGTAGCCGAAATAGGTGCCGCGCAGGCTGTTCGCGCGCGCGCCGGTCGAGGCGGTGATGAGGCCGCCCGGCGTGGAGTTCGCCGCGCCGACCTGGCGACGGATCAGGAACTGCGGCTCGGTGCTGTTGGCGGACCAGTTCGGGTTCTGGATGCGGACGTAGCCGGTGGCGTTCCAGTCGCGATCGACACGGAAGATGCCGTCCTGATGCGCGAGCTCCGCGTTGAGCAGCAGGTGGCCGCGGCCCTCGCTGCCCCAGGAGAGGCCGCCGGTGACGCTGAACGAGTAATTGCCGCCGTCACCCTTGTCGGTGATGCCGCTGTCGATCGCGACCTTCAGGCCCGAATACTTCTTGTCGAGGACGAAGTTGACGACGCCGGCGACGGCGTCCGAACCATAGGCCGACGAGGCGCCGCCGGTGACGACCTCCACGCTCTTGATCAGTGCCTGCGGGATCGTGTTGACGTCGACGAGCCCGGTGACGGTCGAGGCGACCGAGCGGCGGCCGTCGAGCAGCACCAGCGTGCGCGTTTCGCCCAGGTTGCGCAGGTTCAGCGCGTTGATGCCGGCCTGACCGCTGGAAAGGTTGAGGCGAGAGTTCGCCGGGCGGGTGGAGCCCGCCAGCGACGGCAGCTGATTGACGAAATCGGCGACGTTGTTCGACGGCGAGGAATTCTGGATTTCCTGCTGCGTCAGGACGGTCAGCGGGGTGGGCGCCTGGAAACCGTCACGCACGATGCGCGTGCCGGTGACGATGACGTCCGGGCCATTGCCGTCGTTGCTGGTCCCGGGTGCCGGATCGCCGATCTGCGCCGTGGCGGTGCTGGAAGGCTGCGTCTGCGCAGCGGCAGGCGCCGCGAGCCCCGAAGCGAGCGCGAGCAGCGCCGTTCCCGTCAGCATTGTTCTGGACAAGATAATATCACGCACGTGCCGTCCCCCGAGAGCTTTTGTTACCTGTGCCTACCTGCATGCGTCATGCTGTTGTCGCAGATCGCCGATAGGGTGGAACGTGCCGGTAGGAGCAGAAAGCCGTCAAGGGAAGATCGGCCTACCTGTGTTTGTTGATCCATAGATCAGGCATATGGGTGGGAGCCGTAGGGCGGCGCATAACCGGCCGCTATAAGGCGTGACCTGCTTGTCATGGACGCGGCCCGCCTCACGCGGTTAGCCTGCGGCATACCCACAAGGAAAGGATAGCAATGCTCGACCGGCGCCTATTTCTGCTTGGTTCGGCGGCGACCGTGCTGGTGTCTGCTGCCTGCCACGGCCAGTCGGCGCCGGTGCAAGGGACCAGCCGTGTTGCCGGCCTTTCCGCACCGATCGAGATCATCGACGACCGCTGGGGCGTGCCGCATATCCGCGCGCAGACGAAGCCGGACGCGTTCTTCGGCCAGGGCTATGTCGTCGCGCGCGACCGGCTGTTCCAGATCGACCTGGCGCATCGCCGCGAACTGGGCCGGATGGCCGAAGCGTTCGGGCCCGAGTTCGCCAAGCACGATGCGGTGGCGCGGCTGTTCCATTACCGCGGCGACCTGGACGCGGAGCTGGCGCGGGTGCCCAAGGAGGTGCGCGACGCCGTCGCCGGCTATATCGCGGGGATCAACGCGCGGATCGCGGAGGTGGAGAAGAACCCCGCGCTGCTGCCGCCGGAATATCGCATCCTCGGCGTCAAGCCGCTGCGCTGGGACATCCGCGACCTGGTGCGCGCGCGTGGCAGTTCGATGGGCAATGCCGATGACGAAATCCGCCGCGCGAAGCTGGCCGCGATGGGGATGCTGGAGCTGGACGCGGTGATCGCGCCGCTCCGTCCCACTTGGAAGCTGGCGGTGCCCGAGGGGCTGGATACGTCGAAGGTGAGCGATGCGGACCTCGGCGTGCTTCAGCTCGGCCGGCTGCCGTTCGGGCCGGACACGCCGACGCGCGAGCCGGAGGAGGATCTGGACCGCGCGCAGGCGGGGTCGAATGCCTGGACCATCGCGGGCAGCCGCACCACCACCGGACGCCCGATCCTCGCCAACGACCCGCACCTGGGCATCGGCGGCTTTGGCCCGCGGCACGTGGCGCACCTGACCGCGCCAGGGCTGGACGTGATCGGCGGCGGCGCACCGGGGCTGCCGGGCATCATGCAGGGGCATACCGATCGCTTCGCCTTTGGCCGGACGAACTTCCACATCGACCAGCAGGACCTGTTCGTGCTGGAGCTCGATCCCAAGGATCCGGAGCGGTATCGTCACGAGGGCCATTGGAAAAGGTTCGAGCGGGTCGAGGAAGTGATCCCGGTAAAGGGCGGGCCGGCGCAGAAGGTCGTGCTGCGCTATGCCGTGCAGGGGCCGGTGATCATGCACGATCCGGCCAAGGGGCGGGCGACCGCGCTCGGCTCGATCGGGATGCAGCCGGGCGGTTCCGGATCGTTCGCGATGGTAGCGATCAACCTGTCGCGCGATTGGGAGAGCCTGAAGGAAGCGTTCAAGCTGCACCCGTCGCCGACCAATTTCCATTATGCCGATGTCGACGGCAATCACGGCTGGCAGGTGATCGGGTTCGTGCCGCAGCGCAAGAAGGGCGACGGGCTGATGCCGGTGCCGGGCGACGGGCGGTATGACTGGAACAGCTATCGCGATTTCCGCGCGCTGCCGAGCGAGTTCAACCCGCAGAAGGGCTGGTTCGCCTCCGCCAACCAGAACAATCTGCCGGCGGACTGGCCGCGCGACAAGATCCCGGCCTTCTCGTTCCGCGATCCCTATCGCTACGAGCGCGTCGCCGAGGTGCTTGGCTCGCACCAGCGCCATTCGGTCGCCAGCAGCGTGGCGTTGCAGTTCGACACGCTGTCGACCCCGGCCAAGCAGTTCCTGGCGTTGCTGCCCAAGCAGCCATCCGCGGGCGCGGCGCCGGCGGTGAAGATGCTGTCCGGATGGGACGCGAAGCTCGACCGGGATAGCGGCGCGGCGGCGCTGTACGAGATCGTGTGGCGTGACCTTGGCAAGCGGATGCTGGCAGAGATCGTGCCGGACAAGGCCAAGGGGCTGGTCGACGAGATCGCGCCGTCCGAGCTGCTGCGCCGCGCGGCGAGCCGTCCGGCGATGGTGGACACCGCGCTGGCGAGCGGCTGGGCCGAGGCGCAGCGGCTGATGGGCAGCGATCCCGCCGCCTGGCGCTGGGGCACGTTGCATCAGGTGCGGATCGCGCATCCGCTGTCGAGCATTCCGGCGATCGCCGCGGCCTTCCCGGCGATCGAGGGCGAGGGATCGGGCGGCGACAGCTACACCGTCATGGCGCGTTGGCTGGGCAATGGGCCAGGCTGGCGCACCGGCGGCGGCGCAAGCTACCTCCATGTCATCGACGTGGGTGACTGGGACAAATCGGTGATGCTGAACCTGCCGGGCCAGTCGAACGACCCGCGCTCGCCGCATTATCGCGATCAATATGCGCCGTGGATCAAGGGCGAGATGCAGCCGATGCCGTTCAGCCGCGCGGCGGTGGATGCGGTGGCGGCCAGCCGATCGACGCTGATGCCGCAGGGGCCGGCGACGAAGGGGAGGGGCAAGTGATGCGCGTGGCATTGAAGGCCGGCGTGGCGATCGGATCGCTGCTGGCGCTGGGCGCCGCGAGCGGGCCGAACGTCGATGTCGTGATCCGCGGGGGGACGATCTATACCGGCGCCGAGACGCCGCCGATCACCGGTGACGTCGAGATCGCCGGCGACCGCATCGTCTATGTCGGGCCGAGCCGTGGTACGCGCGCCGGGCAGGTGGTCGAGGCCAAGGGGCAGATCGTGGCGCCCGGCTTCATCGACGCGCACACCCATCCCGACAGCTATATCCGTTCCGATGATCCCAAGGTGCGGTTGAACCTGCCGTGGCTGGCGCAGGGCGTGTCGACGATCGTGATCGGGGTCGACGGCTATGGCACGCCCGACGTGGGGGACGATGCACGCAAGCTGGAGGCTAGCGGGATCGGGACCAATGTGGTGCCGTTCGTCGGCTTTGGCGGGATCCGGCAGCGCGTGCTGGGCAAGGCCGATCGCGCGCCGACGCCGGCCGAGCTGGCGGAGGAAAAAAGGCTGGCGGCGAAGGCGATGTGCGAGGGTGCCTATGGCATGTCCGCCGGGCTGTTCTATCCGCCGCAGAGCTTTGCCAAGACCGACGAGGTTGCGGCGGTGGCGGCCGAGGTGGGCAAGCGCGGTGGCATGTACGACAGCCACCAGCGCGACGAATCCAACTATAATATCGGCCTGATCGCCTCCACCAAGGAAGCGATCGAGATCGGGCGGCGCGCCGGGACGCCGGTGCATTTCGCGCATCTGAAGGCGCTGGGCGTCGATTTGCATGGCAAGGCGCCCGAACTGATCCGCACGATCGAGGAAGCGCGTGCCGCCGGGCAGGATGTGACCGCCGATCAATATCCCTGGCTGGCCAGCGGATCGAGCGTCGATGCCTCGCTGGTCCCGCCCTGGGCGGTTGATGGCGGCTATCAGGCGATGATCAAGCGGTTCGACACGCCCGCGACGATGGCGAAGATCAGGACTGAGATGCGCGAGAATTTGCGTCGGCGCGGCGGGGCGGAATCGCTGCTGCTGATCTCTCAGGGGCAGCCGTGGACGGGCAAGACGCTGGCGCAGATGGCGACGACGTGGAAGCTCGACCCGATCGATGCCGCGATCCGCATCCTGCGCGTGGCCAATGCCAAGGGCACCGATCCCGCCGGCGCTGGCGTCGCGAGTTTCAACATGGCGGAGGGCGACGTCGACCTCATCATGAAGCAGCCGTGGGTCGTCACCTCCTCCGACGGATCGAACGGGCATCCGCGGCAATATGCGACCTTCCCCAAACTGTATCAGGATTATGTCGTGAAACGGCCGGTGATCACGCTGGCGCAGTTCATCCGCCGGTCGAGCGGGGCGACCGCCGACATGTATCGCATCAAGGATCGTGGCTATCTGAAGCCCGGCGCCTTTGCCGATGTCGTGGTGTTCGATCCCGTCGGCTATACCCCGCGGGCCGATTACATCCGCCCGCGCGAGCCGAGTGCCGGCGTCAGCGCCTTGTTCGTCAACGGCAAGCTGGCGCTGAAGGATGGGGCCGTCACCGGGGCGGCGGCGGGGCGCGCGCTGCTGCGGCCGCGGCCGGCAAATTGCGGGGAATAGCCTTGCGTTATAGGCAAAGCTGCGAGCATGATTGGCGGGGCACCGTCAGCGGCATCTATCGTCCTGCGCTATGACCATTCCGGCACCATATCTGCTGTACCTGGGCCATTCGGACGACGAATTCGGCCTGAAAACCTCGCGCGGCCTCGCCACGTTCCGACGCGAGGATTGCGTCGGCGAGTGGCGGCATGACGATTGCCCATTCAGTTTCGACCTGCCGCGCATGGACGCGGCGGCCGGGGCGGCGGCGGGCGCTCGCACGCTGGTGCTGGGCATCGCCAATGCGGGCGGCCGCTTCCCCGAGTGGATGATGGCCGATGCGCTGGCGGCGATCGCGGCGGGGATGAACCTGGCCTGCGGGCTTCACCAGCGGCTGAAGGATGAGCCCCGGCTGGTGGAGGCGGCCAAGGCCGCTGGCGTGCAGCTGTTCGACATTCGTGATCCTCGGCCGGACCTTCCGGTCGGCAACGGCAAGAAGCGGGCGGGCAAGCGGCTGCTGACGGTCGGCACCGATTGTTCGGTCGGCAAGATGTACACCACCTTGTGCCTGCGCGACGCGCTGCGCGCGCGCGGGGTTACCGCCGATTTCCGGGCGACCGGGCAGACCGGCATCCTGATCGCCGGCGACGGCGTGCCGCTCGACGCGGTGGTGGCCGATTTCATCGCTGGCGCGATCGAGGACCTGTCGCCGGCGCGCAGCGACGATGGCTGGGACCTGATCGAGGGGCAGGGTTCGCTGTTCCACCCGGCGTTCGCCGGCGTCTCGACCGGGCTGCTGCATGGCGCGCAGCCGCAGGCGCTGGTGATGTGCCACGATCCGACCCGCCCGCACATGCGCGGCTTGCCGCATTATCCGCTGGTCGACCTCGCCGAGTGCATCGACGCGAACCTGCGCGTCGCGCGGCTGACCAGCCCGCCGGTACGCTTCGTCGGGATCGCGCTGAACACCGCCAAGCTGGGCGAGGCCGAGGCGCGCGACCTGCTGGCGGCGACGAGCGAGGCGCATGGCCTGCCGTGCACCGACCCGTTCCGCTTTGGCGCCGATCCGATCATCGACCATCTGCTGGCGACCGATGCGCCGAACGCTTGACGCCCGCCACGACGGCTTTCCGCTGCACACCCCGTTCCGCATCTCGCGCGGGGTGAAGACGGTCGCCGATGTGGTGACCGTCACGGTGCGCGAGGGCGAGCTGGTCGGGCGCGGCGAGGGCGTTCCCTATCCGCATTATGGCGAGACGGTCGACGGATCGCTGGTGGCGATTGCCGCGATGCGCGCGCTGGTGGAGGCAGGCGCCTCCCGCGAGGAACTCGCCGCCGCGATGCCGGCGGGGGCGGCGCGCAATGCGATCGATTGCGCATTGTGGGACCTGGAAGCGAAGCGCGCGGGCACGAGCGTCGCGGCGCTGGCGGGATGCCGGGCGCCCGAGGCGCTGGCCTCCGCGATCACCATCGGGATCGACACGCCCGAGGCGATGGCGGCGGTGGCGCAGCGCCACACGTCGGTGCCGCTGCTGAAGGTGAAGCTGAACCGCGAGGAAGCGGAGGCGCAGCTGGCCGCCGTGCGCGCAGTGGCGCCGCTGCCGCGGCTGATCGTCGACCCCAATGAAAGCTGGCGTGTCGAGGATGTCGCGCGATGGCAGGACATGTTGCTGGCGCACCGTGTCGACCTGCTCGAACAGCCGGTTCCGGCGGATGATGACGCCGGGCTGGAAGGGCTGGGCAGCCGGATCCCGATCTGCGCCGACGAGGCGCTGCATACCCGTGCGGACCTGCCGCGGCTGCGTGGCCGCTATGATTACGTCAACATCAAGCTCGACAAGACGGGCGGTCTGACCGAAGCGCTGGCGCTCGCCGATGCGGCGCTGGGGATGGGGTTTGGCCTGATGGTGGGGTGCATGGTGTCGTCGTCGCTGGGCATTGCGCCTGCGATGCTGGTCGCGGAGCGCGCGTCGTTCGTCGATCTGGACGGGCCCTTGTGGCTGGCCGCTGATCGCGAAGGCGGGGTGCGTGACGAGGCCGGCTGGATGCAGCCGCCGGCGCCCGGTTTCTGGGGAACGCCCGCGTGACCATCCTGCGTGGATGGTTCGCGATAACTTTGTGGAAGCGGGTGGTGGCCGGGCTGGTGCTCGGCGCGCTGCTCGGCATGTTCTGGCCCGACGCGGCGCCGGCGGTGAAGATCGTCGGCGACCTGTTCGTCCGGCTGATCAAGATGCTGGTCGTGCCGGTGGTGCTGATCACCATCGCCGCGGGCATTGCCGGCCTGGGCGACCCGCGCCGGCTGGGGCCGATCGGCGGGCGCACCATCGGGCTGTTCGCGCTGACGACGCTGATCGCGGTGTCGCTGGGCATGGCGGTCGGCCTGCTGGTCCAGCCGGGCGAGGGGATCGCGCTGGCCGGCGTCGCGCCGCACGTGCTGGGCGCGGCGGTGTCGCCAAGCGACCAGTTGCTGTCGATCGTGCCGGCCAACATCATCGAGGCGCTGGCCCGCGGCGACATGCTGGCGATCATCTTCACCGCCATCCTGCTGGGGATCGGCAGCGTGCTGGCGGGCGAGGCGGGCAAGTCGGTCGTCGCCTTGCTTCAGGGCCTGGCCGCGGTGCTGATGCATATCGTGCGGATCGTGATGGAAGTAACGCCGTTCGGTGTCTTCGCGCTGATCGCCAATGCGGTGGCGGCCAATGGCGCGGCGGTGTTCGTCAATGTCGGCTGGCTGGCGCTGTGCGTCATCGTCGCCTCGCTGGCGCAGATGCTGGTGGTGCATGCCGGGCTGATCTCGCTGGTCGCGCGGCTGCCGGTGGTGCGATTCTTCCGCGGCATCGTCGATGCGCTGGCGATCGCATTCTCGACGGCATCCTCCTCTGCGACGCTGCCCGTGGCGTTGCGCGTGGCGCACGACAATCTGGGCGTTGCGCGGCCGGTTGCCTCGACGGTGCTGCCGCTGGGCGCGGCGATCGGCAAGGACGGCACGGCGATGTATGTCGGGCTGCTGGGTCAGTTCGCGCTTCAGGCGCTGGGCATCATTCCCGATGCGCAGATGCTGGTGGTGATGCTGGCAACGGGCGCGCTGGCGGCGTTCGGCACCGCGCCGGTGCCCTCCGCCTCGTTGTTCATGCTGGCGGCGATGCTGTCGGCGGTGGGCGTATCACCCGAGCAGACCGCGCTGGTCGTCGGGCTGGTGCTGCCGTTCGACCGGCTGCTCGACATGACGCGCACCGTGCCGTCAGCGTCCGCCAACCTGACCGTCGCGACGCTGGTGGCAAAGGCCGAAGGGGCGCTGGACGAAGCCAGGTTCAGGGGGCGGGTGGTAGAGTGATGGCATCAGCGGTAGGACCTTGCCGGTGAACCTGCGCCATATCGAAATCTTCCATGCCGTGTACGTCAACGGCTCCGTCTCCGCCGCCGCGCGTGCGCTCAACGTGTCGCAGCCGTCCGTCTCCAAGACGCTGCGCCACGCGGAGACGCTGCTCGGCTTCGACCTGTTCCAGCGCACCGGGGGCCGGCTCGTCCCGACCGAGGACGCGCGCAACCTGTTTGCCGACGTCGCCGAGATCCAGGAGCGCGTCCGTGCGCTGCGCGAGGCGGGGCGCAACATGCGCAGCGGTGGTGGCGGGCGGCTGCGCATCTCCGCGCTGCCGAGCCTGGCGCTGGGCGTGCTGCCGATGGCGGTGTCACGCTTCCTGCAGAAGCACCCCAAGGTGCATTTCGACCTGCAGACCGTCCATCACGACGATCTGCTGCGCAAATTGTACGAACGCGAGGCGGACATCGCGATCGCGAGCGAGCCGCCGCGCGGCGCGGCGCTGAACACCACCTGGCTGGGTGAGGGCGAACTGGTCGTGCTGTATCGCGAGGCTGACATGCCCGACGCGCCGGCGCGGGTGGAGCTGTCCGACCTCACCGACCGCCCGTTCATCTCGCTGGCCGGAAGTGGCCCGATCGGGACGCTGCTGACCGACGAGCTCGACCGGCTGGGACTGGAACTGACCGAGGTGGTCGCGGCGCGGACCTTCTATATCGCCGCCGGTCTGGTGCGTGCGGGCGTGGGGGTGACCGTGGTCGATAGCTTCACCGCCGAAGCATGGATGTGCCCCGGCCTCGCCATGCGGCCGCTGCGCCCGTCGCTGACGTTCGACCTCCATGCGATCCATTTGCTCGACCGGCCGCCGTCGGCGCTGGCGAGCGAGTTCCTGGCGGTTCTGAAAGAGGAGATTGACGCCGAATGATGCTCGTCCTGCTGCCGTTGCTGGCGATCGCCCATAGTCCTGCGGCTGCTGCGCCCCCCGTCGAGGCGCCGGTCGCCAGTGCGATCGCGCAGGCGGCACAGGGGACGCGGCTGGGGCTGCTGGTGGTGGATGAGGAAGGGCGCGAGGTGGTCGCGATCCGGCCGGACGAGCGATTTGTCCCGGCGTCCAATACCAAGCTGTACACGACGGCGTCGGCCTTTGCCTTGCTGGAGACGAGCGGCGCCGACGAGGCGGCGGGCGCGAGCGTCCGGCTGGAGGATGGCGACGTGATCCTCAGCGGCGCGGGTGATGCGCGGCTGTCGAGCGCGGCGGATTGCACGCGCGATTGCCTGAAGGATCTGGCGGCAGCGGTGGCGCAGAAGACGCGGCGGGTGCGCCATGTGATCGGTGACGACACTGCGTTTCCCGACGAGCGTTGGCCGGCGGGGATGAGCTGGAACAACATGGTCGGGAAATACGGCACCGCCGTTTCCGCGCTGACCATCGACGATAATGAGGTGGCGCTGTCGGTCGCGCCGGGTGCGGTCGGCGGATCGGCAGTCGTGGCCGGCGACGGATATTTCACGATCGACAACCGGGTGATCACGGTGCCGGCCGGGGGCAAAAGGTCGATCAGCGCGACGCGCCAGCCGGGTAGTGACCTGCTGCGGCTGACGGGGACGATCCCGGCGGGAACGGCGCCGTATGAGATGCGCGTGGGGCTGGATGATCCGGCGCATCGCGCGGCGTGGCTGCTGTCCGGGTTGCTGCGCGCGCAGGGCGTGACGGTGACCGGCGAGGTGGCGGTGCGGCATCGCCCGCTGATGCCGGGCGATGATCCGGACGTGCGCGGCACCGCGCCGGCGGCGCGCGCGCCGCAGCCGCAGGTGCTGGCCAAGCTGTCGCCGCCGCCGCTAAACGAGGATTTGATCCACACCAACAAGGTGAGCCAGAACCTGCACACCGAATTGCTGCTGCGGCGCGTCGGCGCGGTGGAGGGCAGCGGATCGGTGGCGGACGGGCAGCGCGCGGTGCGCCGGGTGCTTGATCACGCGGGGCTGTCGCAATGGCAATATGACTTTGCCGACGGGTCGGGCATGTCGAACTACAATCGCGTGACGCCGCGCGGGACGGTGACGCTGCTGCGCTGGGGCGCGACGCAGAAATGGGGCCCGGCGTGGCGCGAGACCTTCCCGGTGGCGGGTGTCGATGGCACCTTGTCCAACCGCTTCAAGGGGACGCCGCTCGCCGGGCGGCTGTTCGCCAAGACCGGGACGCTGAACGCGTCAAACGCGCTGGCCGGTTACATGACCACGGCGAGCGGGCGCACGTTCACCTTTGCGGCCTATGCCAATGACATGCCGGGCGATGTCAGCGCGACCAAGGCGATCGACGCCGCGCTGGTGGCGGTGGCGGAAGCGAACTGATCGGATGGCCGGGGCGGGCAGCCCCGGCCGGATCCAACCCGGGATCAGGCGGCGTCGAAGGCGTCGATCAGTGCCTCACCCGTCTCGGGGCGGAGCGTGAAGATGCCGCTGTCGAAGTGGCGCGTCGGGTGGACGCGGTTGGTGAGCAAGGTCCAGGCGAGGCCGCGATCGAAATCGACCCACAGGCCGGTGCCCGTGAAGCCGGTGTGGCCGATCGTACCGGGCGAACAGGATTGCCCGCCCGACCAGCCGGGGAAGCGGATTTCCCAGCCCGCCGTGCGATGTCCCTCCACCGGCGTCCTGATCGCGTCGAGCATCGCGGGGCTGGCGCCGGTGCCGTCGAGCAGCCCTTGCGCGAAGTCGAGCACGCCGTCGATCGTGCCGAACAGGCCGGCGTGGCCGATCGTGCCGCCCATGGCGGAGCAATTCTCGTCATGCACCTCGCCGACGAGGACGCGCCCGCGCCACTGGCAATATTCGGTCGCCACGGCAGGGCCCGGCGGTGGGCCCCAGCTGAGGCCGTTGCCGATCGGGAGGGCGTCGATCCCGGCGCCGGTCAGCCGCTCAAGCGCGATGCCCAGCAGGATGAAATTGATGTCGGAATAGACCGGCGGGCCGTGGCGCCATTCGCGCTGAAGCACGAAGGCGCGCAGGCGGGCGGGATCATCGCCGTACGTGTAGATCGGCTCCACCGCGGGCAGGAAGGTGCGGTGGACGAGACAGTCGCGGAAGGTGAGCCGCCGTTCGGGCGCGCCGGCGACGTCATATTGCCGCAGGTCCGGGATCGCGTCGGTCAACGGGCGATCGAGGTCGATCCGCCCTTCGTCGGCGAGGCGCAGGATGAAGCTGGTGGTGGCGATCACCTTCGTCAGCGAGGCGAGATCGAACCAATGGTCGCGGGTCAGCGCCTGTTCCACCGGCACCTTTTGCGCAGCGCCCGTCAGGCGGACAGCGCGTTCGCCGCTTGCCGTGACCAGCCCCAGCGCCGCGCCGGGGATCCGCCCTGATGCCACGGCCTCTGCGGCCGGGCGGAAGGCTTGTTCAACAACGGTATCGATCATGCGTCATCGTCCGGACGGGAATGGATGCGGGCGAGCGCGGGGAGGAACACGATGGTCACCACGCTGAGCGCGCCCGAGAGAAGGAAGAAATTGTCATAGCCGATCGCGCCGACGATCGTGCCGCCAGCGCCGGCGAGGAGGCGCGGGAGCATGAAGGCGAAGCCGGTGAGAAAGGCATATTGCGCGCCGGCGAAGCGCGGATTGACCAGCAGCGACAGGTACACGACGAAGACGGTGCCTGCGAAGCCGTTGCCGAACTGGTCAAGGCCGGTCGCGACGTAGAGCAGCACCTCATCCACCGGTTGCTGCGCCAGCCATACGAAGGCGAAGTTGCCGATGCCCGCGAGCAGCGCGCCGACCGCCAGCGCCCATGTCATGCTCCAGCGGGTGACAAGCCAGCCGGCGAGGCCGACGCCGACGATGCTGGAGAGGAGCGCGACGAGGCTGTCGGCGCGGCCGATCTGGGAGAGCGAATAGCCCAGATCCTTGATCATCGGTTTCGACAGGTTGAGCGCGAGGACGTCGCCCATGCGGTAGAGCGAGACGAACGCCATCAGCACCAGCGCGCCAAAGCCGAAGCGCCAGAAGAAGTTGACGAACGGGCCGAGCGCGACCGAGCGACGCAAGGCCGAGGTGGGCGGCGCGCGGCGGATGCGGGGAAGCGCCGCCGCCATCGCGAGGAAGGGCAACATGCACAGGCCAAGCACCCAGGGGGTGACGTTGGAGCCGGCGTCGATGCCTGCCCCTTCCGCGGCGCGCAGGATCACCCAGCCGACGACCATGGTGGCCACGGTGGTCAGCGCCAGGATGATGACGCTCGCCAGGATGCCGGTGGCGAGCGAGGTGACCCGCTCCACGTCGCGATCATCCGCGCCCCGCATCGCGGCGAGCACAGGGAAGGGCAGGAAAGCGGCGAGCGCGATGGCGAGATAGGCGAGCGTCCAGCCGCTCCAGTCCGCGAGCAGCAGCGCGCCGCTGCCCGCCGCGACCATCGCGCTGCGATATCCCCACAGGTTGGCGGCGACGATCGGCCCCTGTTCGTCCTGCGATGGAAACAGCTCGATACGCCAGGCGTCGGCGGCGATTTCGAGTGTGGTGGTCCAGAAGGCGAGCAGCACCGCGAACAGGGCGGTGACCGCCAGGCTGCCGTCGCCGGCGGTCAGCGCCATGCCGAGCATCGAGGCGAAAATGCCGAGCTGCGCCAGCATCAGCCAGCCGCGCCGCTTGCCATAGAAGCGCGAGAAGCCGGGTACGGCATAGCGATCGAGCAGCGGCGCCCAGACAAACTTCAGCGTCGGCAAAAGCTGCACCCAGGCGAAGAAGCCGATCACCGCCAGCGCCACGCCATGCGCCTGCAAGCGCAGCGCGAGCACGGTGGAGAACATGTAGAAGGGCAGGCCAGCGGCAAAGCCCAGCAGCCCGTACAAGGCCATGCCGCGCCGGTTGACGGGCGCGCGGGTGATGTCGGCTGGGTCGGGCGCCGCAGCGGCGGCGATGTGCGTCATGGCGGGATCGTTCTACGCGACGACGCTCGCGTCAATCCCGCGACACGCCCGATAGGCGGGCTGCATCACTGGCGGTTATACCGGCGGGGTCAAAGGGAATGGGCCCTCGTGCCCCGGGAGAGACACATTGCCCGCCATGGTAAAATGGTATCTCGGCATCGATGCGGGCGGCAGCCATTGCCGTGCGCGGTTGGTGGATCCGACCGGGCGGGTGGTCGGCACGGGTCACAGCGGCCCGGCCAGCACGCGCCTTGGCATGGAGGCGGTGCGCGCCGCGCTTGAAGAGGTCATCGACCAGGCGATGGCGGCGGCGGGACTGACCGGCGAGGCGCGCGCCGATGTGGCGGCAGGGGTCGGCATCGCGGGGATATCCCGATCGGGCACCGAGGCCGCGCTTCAGGCGATGCCGCTTGGCCTGGCGCAGGTCGCCTGGACGTCCGACGCGGTGATCGCGAATATCGGTGCGCATGACGGCGGCGACGGCGCGACGCTGATCCTGGGCACCGGCAGCATCGCGCAGCTTCGCGTCGGTGGGGAGGATTCCTCGATCGGCGGATATGGCTTTCCGATTTCAGACGAGGGGAGCGGCGCGGCGCTGGGCCTGTCGGCGATGCGCCATGCGTTGCGCGCGCTGGACGGGCGCAGCGAGCGTACGCCGCTGACCCGTGCGATCACCGCGCGCTTCGACGAAGCGATCCCGCGCGCGATCGCCTGGATGGATCAGGCGGGGCCGGCAGATTACGCCGCGCTGGCGCCGATCGTGATCGACTATGCCGAGCGGGACGATGCGATTGCGCGGTCGATCGTGACCGATGCGGTGGGGCATGTGGAGTGTTTCATCGACACGATCTTTGCGCGTGGCGCGCCCGCCTGCGCGCTGCTCGGCGGGCTTGCCCCGCATCTTCGTCCGTGGCTGCGCGAGCGCACGTCCGCCAGACTGAGCGAGCCGAAGGGAGATGCATTGCACGGGGCGTTGCGGCTGGCGGGCTTTGCCGGTGTCTGGGCGGAGGAGCGTCAATCGTGAGTACCGAAACCGCCGATCCCCGTTACACCGCGATCGATCGCTGGCCGGCGACGAGCGCCGTCGAGGCGATGCTGGAGGGGCAGTTGGCCGCGATTGCCGCGCTGAAGAGCCAGGTGGCGGCGATTGCTGCCGCGGCGGATGCCGCCGCCCGGCGGCTCGGCGATCACGGGCGGCTGATCTACGCGGGGGCGGGCACGTCGGGCCGGGTGGCCGTGCAGGACGGCGTGGAGCTGTACCCGACCTACAACTGGCCGCGCGAGCGGCTGCTGTTCCTGATGGCGGGTGGCACGCGCGCGCTGATCGAGAGCGCCGAAGGGGCGGAGGATGATCCAGAGGAGGCGCGTGACGCCGTCGCCGCCGCCTCGCTGACGCGCGAGGACGTGGTGATCGGCGTCGCGGCGAGCGGGCGCACTCCCTATACGCTGGCGGTGATCGAGGCCGCGCGGGCAGCGGGCGCGATGACCGTCGGGATCGCCAACAATGCCGGTGCGCCGCTGCTGACCGCCGCAGAACATGCCATCCTGGCGGATACGGGAAGCGAGATTGTCGCCGGGTCGACGCGCATGAAGGCGGGCACGGCGCAGAAGGCGGCGCTCAACATGTTCTCGACCACGATCATGGTGTGCCGCGGGCTGGTCCATGCCGGGTTGATGGTCAACATGCGCGTGTCCAACGCCAAGCTGCGCGCCCGGGCGGAGCGGATGATCATGACGATCGCCGGGGTTGGGGCGGAAGCGGCGCGCGATTCACTCGCCGCTGGCGGGGACGATGTACGGCGCGCGGTGCTGATCGCGCGCGGCGCGACCGCGGCGGACGCAGCGGCGTTGCTGGCACGTCATGGTGGCAATTTGTCCGACGCGTTGGAGGCGATGCGGGGCTAGCGCGGGTCGGCGCTGCCCGGAAGCGCCACCGGATAGGGGGTCAGCGTGGCGCGGTTCTCGTCCGCGGCGACTGCGCGGCCGATCATCGGGAAGGCGCGCTGCGGGCAGGCGGTGCGCTCGCACACCTTGCACGCGACGCCGATCGGGGTGGCGGCGGACGGATCGCTGAGGTCGAAACCGCGCGAATAGACCAGCCGATGCGCGTGGCGGATGTCGCAGCCGAGCGCGATGGCGAAGGTCTTGCCCGGTTCGCCAAAGGCGCCGGCGGTGCGGCGGACGGTGCGCGCGACCCACAGGTACGTGCGGCCATCGGGCATTTGCGCGACCTGACGCAGCACGCGGCCGGGCTGGGCGAACGCCTCATACACTTTCCACAAGGGGCAGCTGCCGCCGACGCGCGAGAAGTGGAAGTCGGTCGCCGACTGCCGCTTGGAGATGTTGCCCGCGCGATCGACGCGGATGAAGAAGAAGGGGACGCCGCGCGCCTCGGGACGCTGGAGCGTCGAAAGACGGTGGCAGATCGTCTCAAACCCGACGCCGAAATGGCGGCCCAGCCGCTCGATATCATAGGACTGCGCCTCCGCGGTGGCCAGGAAATCGGCATAGGGGAGGAGCAGCGCGCCGGCGAAGTAATTGGCGAGGCCGATCCGCGCGAGGCGGCGTGCCTCGCTGCCGGTGAGGACGGGGCTGCTGGCGAGATCGTCGATGAGGTCGCCGACCTCAAGGAAGGCCAACTGGGTCGCCATCTGGAACGCCTGCTGCCCGGCCCGCAGGTCGGGTGAAATGTGGAGGATGCGGGTGTCGGGATCGTAGCGGCGCTGCACCGAGCCGGGCTGGGCATGGACGACGCGGATGTCGTGCAGCCGCTGGAGCCGCTCGATCAGCCCGGAATGAACCATGCGCGGGGCGAAACCGGCCTCGCGATAGAGGCGCTCGGCCGCCTGGTCGAGCGGTTCGATATGGTTGTTATGCGCGTGGAAGAATTCGCGCACCTGTTCGAAGGGCATCCGTGCCGAGCCGCCGGCAAGCCATTGGTTGCCGAGCTGATCGGCCATCGCCTCGGTCCGTTCGATCATCTCGCGGTGGCGGCGCTGGAGCCCGATCAGGGTCCGTGCGACCGCAGGCATGTTGGTGGCGAGTTCGCGGATTTCGGCGAGCGAGATCGGCTCGGGCGCCTCGGCGAGGCTGTCGCGCAGTTCGGTGATGAGGCGCGCTTCCTCATCCTCCGAGAAAAGCTGCACGTCGATGCCGAAGACGGCGTTGATCTTCAGCAGCACCGGCATGGTGAGCGGGCGCTGGTTCTGCTCGATCTGATTGAGGTAGCTGGTCGAGATCCCCAGCGCATGGGCGAGCTCGACCTGCTTCAGCCGACGTTCCTCGCGCAGCCGCCGCAGCCGCACGCCCATGAAGGTCTTCCGCATGTGCGCCTTTGCACCTTTCGCATCCAGCGGCCGGCGGGGAGCCAGCGTTACCGGATGGGGAGCTTAGCGCCTTGCGGATGTTGCGAAAAGGCAGGTGTCTGCCCGGCCGGCGCGTGGCCAGCCGGGTGGACGAGAGGGATCAGCCCTCCTGCGGCATCACCGGCACCACCGTCTTGATGATGCTGGCGTCGAGTTCCTCGAAATCGTGCAGGCCGATCGTGTCGTACAGCTCCTGACGGGTCTGCATCCGGTCGACGTACTTGTGCGTGCCGCCATGTTCCTTGATCGAGGCGTAGAGCTCTGCCTGCGCCTTGTTGGCGACGCGCAAGCTGGAAACCGGCCAGATCACCATCTTGTAGCCCATCTCCTCGAATTCCTTCGCGGTGTAGAAGGGCGTCTTGCCGAATTCGGTCATGTTGGCGAGCAGCGGCACGTTCGGCATCGCCTTGGCGAACTTCTCGAACATCTCGCGGGTGTTGAGCGCCTCGGGGAAGATTGCGTCGGCGCCGGCGTCGACATACATCTTGGCGCGCTCGACGGCGGCGTCGAAGCCCTCAACGCCGGCGGCGTCGGTGCGGGCGACGATGACGATGTCGCGTGCGGCCTTCTTCGCGGCGGCAACCTTGGTCGCCATGTCCATCGCCGAGACGAGGTTCTTGCCGTTCAGGTGGCCGCACTTCTTCGGCAGGATCTGGTCCTCGAGGTGGACAGCGCCGGCGCCGGCATCCTCGAAGGTGCGGACCATGTGCATGACGTTGAGCGCTTCGCCATAGCCGGTGTCGCCATCGACGAGCAGCGGCAGGCCCGACGAACGGACGATCTGGCGGATGAAGAAGGCGACTTCATCGACGGTGATGATGCCGAGATCGGGCAGGCCCATCGAGGCGGTCATCGCCGCGCCCGAGAGGTACAGGCCGTCGAAGCCGGCGTTGCGCGCCTGGATCGCGGCCTGGCCGTTGTGCGCGCCGGGCAGCTGGAAGATGCCGGGACGCTCAAGGCCGGCGCGGAAGCGCTTGCCGGCGGATTCGGTGGGGAGGTCGGAGGCGAGGAGGTAAGGCATTGGTCGTCCTTGATTATTCAATGTCTGATTTGGGTACGCTTTCGCGCTTTTGCAGCTTGGCGCGGCCATTTCTGACGCTGGCCGCGCCTCCGATCCTCTCACTTCGTCAGCGGGCGCTTACTTGCGCTCGGCCAGCGGCACCCACTGGAGATCTTCCGGGCCGGTGTAATTGGCCGACGGGCGGATGATCTTATTGTCTTCGCGCTGCTCGATGACGTGCGCCGCCCAGCCCGAGGTACGGGCGATGACGAACAGCGGGGTGAACATCGCGGTGGGGACGCCCATCATGTGATAGGAGACGGCCGAGAACCAATCGAGGTTCGGAAACATCTTCTTCACTTCCATCATCACCGCCTCGAGGCGATCGGCGATGTCGTACATCTTGGTCGAGCCGGCCTCGTCCGACAGCTTCTTGGCGACGCGCTTGATGACGACGTTGCGCGGATCGCTGATCGTATAGACGGGGTGGCCGAAGCCGATGATGACTTCCTTGGCTTCCATCCGCTTGCGGATGTCAGCCTCTGCCTCGTCCGGGTTCTGGTAGCGCTTCTGGATCTCGAAGGCGACTTCGTTGGCACCGCCGTGCTTGGGACCGCGCAGCGCGCCGATCGCGCCGGTGATGCACGAATGCATGTCCGACCCGGTGCCGGCGATCACGCGGCTGGTGAAGGTCGAGGCGTTGAACTCATGCTCGGCATAGAGGATCAGCGAGGTGTGCATCGCCTGCACCCAGCTCTCGGACGGCTTCTCGCCGTGAAGCAGGTGGAGGAAGTGGCCGCCGATCGATTCATCGTCGGTCTCGACCTCGATCTCCACGCCGTTGTTCGACAGGTGATACCAATAGAGCAGCATCGAGCCGAGGCTGGCCATCAGCCGGTCGGCGATGTCGCGCGCGCCCGGTGCGTTGTGATCGTCCTTCTCCGGCAGCGCGCAGCCGAGCGCCGAGACGCCGGTGCGCATCACGTCCATCGGGTGAGCGGCGGCGGGGAGGGCGGCGAGCGCCTCCTTCACGGCGAGCGGCAGGCCGCGCAGCGCCTTCAGCTTCGCCTTGTACGCCTTGAGCTCGGCCGCATTGGGCAGCCAGCCGTGGACGAGGAGGTGGGCGATTTCCTCGAACTCCGCCGTCTCGGCGAAATCGAGGATGTCATAGCCGCGATAATGCAGGTCGTTGCCGGTGCGTCCGACGGTGCACAGGGCGGTGTTGCCGGCGGTGACGCCGGACAGGGCCACGGACTTCTTCGGCTTGAAGGTGGGAGCGGTGGCGGTGTCGGTCATGCTCTTTCGGTCCTCTTTCTTCTTGTTCGGTCGCCCTGCGGCGGGCGTGTTACAAGCGCTACCGTTCCGGTCGCCGGCATCGACGGACGCCGTGCGACATGGGACGGGGCGGGTGTCAGAAACTGCCTTCCGGCACGCGCACATGGCCCTCCATGAGGATGCGCGCACTTCGGCTCATGATTGCCTTCGTCACGGTCCACTGGCCGTCGACCAGCTTCGCCTCCGCGCCGACGCGCAAGGTGCCGGAAGGGTGGCCGAAGCGGACCGCCTGGTGCTCACCGCCGCCGGCCGCCTGGTTGACGAGCGTTCCCGGCACGGCGGCCGCGGTGGCGATGGCGACCGAGGCGGTGCCCATCATCGCATGGTGCAGCTTGCCCATCGATAGCGCGCGGACGAGGAGGTCGATATCCTCGCCCTTCACGATCTTGCCGCTGGAGGAGGGATAGTCGGTCGGCGGCGCGACAAAGGCGATCTTTGGCGTGTGCTGCCGCTTGGCGGCTTCCTCGGGCGACTTGATGAGGCCCATCTTGAGCGCGCCGATCGTGCGCAGCGTCTCGAACCGGCGCAGCGTGTCGGGATTGCTGTTGATCGTCTCGCGCAGCTCGGTCCCGGTGAAGCCGATGTCGGCGGCTTGCACGAAGATCGTTGGGATGCCGGCGGTGATCATCGTCGCCTTGAGCTTGCCGCCGGGCACGATTTCCTCCGGCACGTCGAGTTCGTCGACGAGGTTGCCGGTGGGGAACATCGAGCCGCCTTCGTCGCCGTCATCGGCGGGGTCGATGAATTCGAGCACGATCTCGGCCGCCGGGAAGGTGACCCCGTCGAGCTCGAAATCGCCGGTTTCCTGCACTTCCCCATTGGCAACCGGTACGTGGGCGATGATCGTCTTGTTGATGTTCGCCTGCCAGATACGGACCGTGCACATGCCGTTTTCGGCGCGGTTCGCATCGACATAGCCGGCGTGGATCGCAAAGGCGCCTGCGCCGGTGGAGAGGTTGCCGCAATTGCCCGACCAGTCGACGAAGTCGGTGTCGATCGACACCTGACCGTAAAGATAGTCGACGTCGTGATCCGGCTGGCTGCTGGGCGAGACGATGACGCATTTGCTGGTGCTGGACGTCGCGCCGCCCATGCCGTCGATCTGCGCGCCATAGGGATCGGGGCTGCCGATGACGCGCTGGAACAGCTTGTCACGGGCGGGCCCCGGAACTCGGGCGGCCTCGGGCAGATCCTCCAGCCGGAAGAACACGCCCTTGCTGGTGCCGCCACGCATATAGGTGGCGGGGATGCGGACCTGGCCCGCCATCAAGCGGCCTCCGCTTCCGAGGCGAGGAAATCCTGCGCGAAGCGCTGCAGCACGCCGCCGGCCTCGTAGATCGAGACTTCCTCCGCCGTGTCGAGGCGGCAGGTGACGGGCACCTCGATCGTCTCGCCGTTCTTTCGGTGGATGACCAGCGTCAGCTCGGCACCCGGACGACGCTCACCGACGACATCATAGGTTTCGGTGCCGTCGAGGCCGAGCGTCAGTCGCGTGGTGCCCGGTTTGAACTCGCACGGCAGCACGCCCATGCCGATGAGGTTGGTGCGGTGGATTCGCTCGAAGCCTTCGGCGACGATCGCCTCCACACCGGCGAGACGGACGCCCTTCGCCGCCCAGTCGCGCGACGAGCCCTGGCCGTAATCGGCGCCGGCGATGATGATCAGCGGCTGCTTGCGCTGGTGGTAGGTTTCCATCGCCTCCCACATGCGCATGACGACACCGTCGGGCTCGACACGGGCGAGGCTGCCGCGCTTCACCTGGCCGTCGACCACCGCCATCTCGTTGACGAGCTGCGGGTTGGCGAAGGTAGCGCGCATGGCGGTGAGGTGATCGCCACGGTGGGTGGCGTAGGAGTTAAAGTCCTCCTCCGGCACGCCCATCTTCGCCAGATACTCGCCCGCCGCTGACGAGGGCAGGATCGCGTTCGAGGGCGAGAGGTGGTCGGTGGTGATGTTGTCCGGGAGGATGGCGAGCGGACGCATCCCCTTCAGCGTGCGCGGGTGTGCAGCGAGCGCGCCGACACCCTCGGTATCCCAGTAAGGCGGGCGGCGGATGTAGGTCGACATCGGGCGCCAGTCATAGAGCGGGCTGATCTTTTCCGCGGAGCGGGCGCGGGCGCCGAACATCGGCTCATAGACCTTGCGGAACTGCTCCGGCTTCACGTGCGCGGAAACGATCGCGTCGATTTCCTCGTCGGTCGGCCACAGATCCTTGAGGCGGATCTCCTTGCCGTCGACGACGCCGAGCACGTCCTGCTCGATATCGAAACGGACGGTGCCGGCGAGCGCATAGGCAACCACCAGCGGCGGCGAGGCGAGGAACGCCTGCTTGGCATAAGGATGGATGCGGCCGTCGAAGTTGCGGTTACCCGAGAGGACCGCGGTGGCATACAGATCGCGGTCGATGATCTCCTGCTGGATCTTCGGATCGAGCGCGCCCGACATGCCGTTGCAGGTGGTGCAGGCGAAGCCGACGATGCCGAAGCCGAGCTTCTCGAGTTCGGGCAGGAGGCCGGCCTCCTCCAGATAGAGGCGGGCGACGATCGAGCCGGGGGCGAAGCTGGTCTTCACCCACGGCTTGCGCACGAGGCCAAGGTCGTTGGCCTTTTTCGCGACGAGGCCGGCGGCGACGACGTTGCGCGGGTTCGACGTGTTGGTGCAGCTGGTGATCGCGGCGATGATGACCGCGCCGTCCGGGAGCAGACCCTGGCGTTCCTCTTCCTGCGCAGCCTCAAGTCCGACGGCGATGCCGCTTTCCTCCAGCGCGGAGGTGGGCAGGCGGCGGTGCGGGTTGGACGGGCCGGCGAGGTTGCGCACCACGGTCGACAGGTCGAATTCGAGCACGCGCTCATACTGCGCGGTCTTCAGCGCGTCGGCCCACAGGCCCGTGTGCTTGGCGTAGGTTTCGACCAGCTTCACCTGCTCCGGCTCACGCCCGGTGAGGAGGAGATAGTCGATCGTCTGCTGATCGATGTAGAACATCGAGGCAGTGGCGCCATATTCCGGGCACATGTTGGAGATGGTCGCGCGATCGCCGATCGTCAGGCTTTCCGCGCCGTCGCCGAAGAATTCGAGCCACGCGCCGACGACCCGCTCCTTGCGGAGGAATTCGGTGATGGCGAGGACGATGTCGGTCGCGGTGATGCCGGGCTGGCGCTTGCCGGTGAGCTTCACACCGACGATGTCAGGGAGGCGCATCATCGACGCGCGGCCGAGCATCACGGTTTCGGCCTCGAGCCCGCCGACGCCGATGGCGATGACGCCAAGCGCATCGACGTGCGGCGTGTGGCTGTCGGTGCCGACGCAGGTGTCGGGGAAGGCGACGCCGTCGCGCAGCTGGATCACCGGCGACATCTTTTCCAGATTGATCTGGTGCATGATGCCGTTGCCGGCGGGGATCACGTCGACGTTCTGGAACGCCTCCTTGGTCCATTCGATGAAGTGGAAGCGGTCCTCGTTGCGGCGATCCTCGATCGCGCGGTTCTTCTCGAACGCCTGGGGATCGAAGCCGCCATGCTCCACCGCGAGGCTGTGATCGACGATCAGCTGGGTCGGGACGACCGGATTGACCTTGGCCGGATCACCGCCCTTGTCGGCGATCGCATCGCGCAGGCCGGCGAGGTCGACGAGCGCGGTCTGGCCGAGAATGTCGTGGCAGACGACGCGGGCGGGATACCAGGGGAAATCGAGATCGCGCTTGCGCTCGACGATCTGGGTCAGCGCATCGGTGAGCAAGGCGGGATCGCAGCGGCGCACGAGCTGCTCGGCGAGGACGCGCGAGACATAGGGCAGGCCGTCATAGGCACCGGGGCGGATCGCCTCGATCGCCTCGCGCGTGTCGAAGAAATCGACACTGGTGCCGGGGGGCGTGCCGGGAAGCTGTTTGCGGAATGCTTTGTTCATGGGCGAATCTCTACCTGGCGTTGCTCGGCGCACAGGAACGAGGCTCTAACCCGGGCGTGCGCGTCGCGTCGTACGATCACGGTCCCTTCATTTGTGCATTATCCGCAAAGACGCAACCCACGCGCCGCGCCTAAAGGGCGAAGATCGGCGGACGCGTGCTGCTGGTGCTGCGAACTTTGCGAAGATCGCGCTTTTGCCCTCTGGCGCGACTTCCCGTATATCGCCCCGCCATGACCGAGATCGAACGCCCCCTGCTGACCCCGCCTGAGGGCCACAAGAAAGTGCTGCTGCACAGCTGCTGCGCGCCGTGTTCCGGCGAGGTTATGGAAGCGATGACGGCGAGCGGGATCGATTACACGATCTTTTTCTACAACCCGAACATCCATCCCAAGGAAGAGTACCTCCTGCGCAAGGAGGAGAATATCCGCTTCGCCGAGAAGCATGACGTGCCGTTCGTCGATGCCGATTACGACACGGTGAACTGGTTCAAGCGCGCCAAGGGCATGGAGCAGGAGCCCGAGCGCGGCATCCGTTGCACCATGTGCTTCGACATGCGGTTCGAGCGGACCGCGCTATATGCGCATGAGAATGGCTTCCCCGTCATCACCTCGTCGCTGGGCATTTCGCGCTGGAAGAACATGGCGCAGATCAACGATTGCGGCGAGCGCGCAGCATCGCATTATCCCGACCTCAGCTATTGGACGTTCAACTGGCGCAAGGGCGGCGGCGCGGCGCGGATGATCGAGATTTCCAAACGCGAGCATTTCTACCAGCAGGAATATTGCGGCTGCGTCTATTCGCTGCGCGACACCAATGCGCATCGCGTGTCGCAGGGGCGGCCCGAGATCGAGATCGGGAAGCTGTTCTACGGGGCTGACGAACCGTCCTGAGCCGGCGCGGCGATTCGAGGGCGCGGCGTCGGTCGCTAGCGGCGGGAGCCGCAGGCGGGCGCCCGATAGCCGGTCCCGCCGCGCGGCACCGCGCCAGTGGGCGTGCGGCGCGACCGCGACGTATCCGCTCAGCGTCGGTGTCACCGACCCGTGACCCTTTCTTGCCATTTCGTGCGTTTCGGTTCGATCCGGCGTTTGTGACCATGGGGGATTACGCGCGATGACCATAGCCGCCGCTTGCCTCGGCTTCCCGCATGAGGCGCAGCATGGCGACGTGGCGGCAGCGGTGAAGGACTATCGCGCCGGCCGGATCAGCGCGGCGGATTTGATCGATCTCGGCCGCTGCGCGCGCGCGGCCGCCTGGGAGCGGCAGCGGCAGGCGGGGATCGAAGTCATCCCCTGCAACGATTTCTCCTTTGCCGGTCAGCTGCTGGATACCAGCATCATGCTGGGCGCCGTGCCTGAGCGGTTCCGTGCGGCCGGAGAACCTGGGTCGCTGGACCTGTATGTCGCAATGGCGAGTGGTTTTCTTGAAGGCGAGGGGGCTGCGCTGCCGACGGTGGAGCGCGGACCCGGTCGGGCGCGATGGTTTGACAGCGACGGTCCGGGAACCGTCCCGGAAGTGTCGGCCGACCAGCATTTCAGTCTCTCGACCAGCAACGTGCTGGATGCGTTCAACGAGGCCAAGGCGCTGGGGTATCACTGCCGGCCAGTGATCCTCGGGCCGGTGACGTTCCTGCACCTCGCGCGGTCACGCGAGCCCGGCGTCGAGCCATTGTCGCTGCTGCACCAATTGCTGCCGGTCTATGCCGAGCTGCTGCTTCAATTGAAGCTCGCCGGAGCCGATTGGGTGCAGATCGACGAGCCGGTGCTGGTGATGGATTCATCGCCGGCCGTTCGCGCGGCGCTGCGCACGACCTATTGGGCGCTGGCCGGGAGAGGCGCGCCGAAGATCATGCTGGCGAGCTATTTCGGTGCGATCGGCGACAATCTGGATGCGGCGCTAGGCCTGCCGGTCGCGGGGCTGCACCTCGATCTGGTGGCTGCGCCCGGGCAATTGGCGCAGGTGATGCGGGGCGGGCGGCTTGACCTTGTCCTGTCGCTCGGCGTCGTCGACGGGCAGGGTGGCGAGCCGGCGCACCTGTCGGCGATCCTCGACCAGCTGGAGCCGCTGGTCGGCAAGGTGACGGTGCAGATTGCGCCCTCGTGCTCGCTGGCGCATGCGCCCGTGGACGAGGGGCTGCCGGCTGGCGCCCGGCTGGTCGCCGCGATGCAGCGGCTGGACGAGGTGACGACGCTGCGCACCGCGCTGCGCAGCGGGCGCGGGCGGGTCCAGGATTATCTGCAGGCCAATGCCGCGGTCGTCGCCGCTCGGCGTGCGGCGACCGGCGTGACCGGTCAGGCCATTTCGAACCAGACCGGTGAGTCCGCGAACAGCGATGCGACGTCGCGCTCCTCGCCGCTGTGGAAGCGGATCGCGCCGGTCGACTGACCCCCGTCTAGCGCCAGTGCGCAGCGGAAGATCACATCGCCGTGCCGTCGCTCAAACGCGAGCAGGCGGTCGGTGCCGTCGACACTCGCAGGATCGTAGCTGCCGCGCGCGAACACATCCGGATGCTCCCGGCGCAGGTTCAGGAGGGTGGCGATCAGCCGCAACTTGGCGGGTGGGTGATCGAGTGCCGCGATGCGCGCGTCATAATCGACCGGACGCCGATTGTCGGGATCGACGAGGCTGAGGTCGGCGAACTCCGTCCCCTGATACAGGTCGGGCACGCCGGGCATGGTGCAGCGAAGCGCGGCCTGGACGAGGCTGTGGCGGGTCGCCGCCGGGGCGATCTCTGCCAGAAAGGCGGTGATCGAGGCGCGGAATGAGGGGCTGTCGATCAGGGTGAGCGCGAGGTCGTTGCAACGCGCCTCGTAGCTTTCGTTCGGCGCTTCCCACGAGGAGCGCAGCTTCGCCTCGCGCAGCGCCTTCGTCTGCCAGGCGGTGATTCGATCGCCGAACGATGCGTCGAGGGTGTCCGGCCAGGCGCCGAGCAACGTCTGGAACAACATGTAGCGATCACCGCAATCGACGCCATGCGACAGCGGCTCTGCGATGGCCTCCCAGTCACTGACGATCCCACCCCATTGGTCGGGGAGCGCACTGAGCACCGCCAGGCGCGCCCGGCTATCCTCGCCGCGCTTGTGATCGTGTGTCGCAGTGGTGAGCATGGCGGTCGGCCAGTCGCGTGCGCGGGCCTGCATGCGCAGGTGAAAGGCGGACGGCTCCAGCGCCATGTGTCCGGCGTCGAAGCCGACGTCATTGCGGGAGAGAAGGCGGCCGTAGCGGTAAAAGGCGGTGTCCTCGAGCGCCTTGGCGGCGATCGGGGCGGAGAGCTGCTGAAAGCGGCGGACCGGGTCGGCGTGGTTTCCCTCGCCAGCGAGCCAGCGCAGGACCAGATCGACGACCGGCATTTCGCCTGGCGGCACGTGCGGCGCGACGCGCAGGCGCACGGTGGCGCGCACCTCCGCGTCGGTTGCCGGGGGTGTCGGGCCGTAGGTGCGATATACCGGGAAGATCCATAGCAGGCGTTCCAGCGCACGGCGCAGCATGCCGCGCGTGATCCCGTCCGGGGCTATGGCGGCAAAGGCGTCGACGCACTGTTCGAGCTGGCCGCTGAACTGCCAGGCGAGAAGTTGTTGGCGGGCGAGCAGCTCCTCCGTCGCCAGATCAGCCCGCCGACCGCTGATGTCATGCCACAGGCAGGCGAGCGGTGCGGCGCCGGATGGATGATGAAGCAGCGCGGCTGCTTCCTCCATGAAATCATAGCCGCTGGTGCCATTTACCGCCCACTCCTGCGAAAGCACCTCACCGGGGCCGAGGATTTTTTCGATCACGATCCAGGCATCCTCGCCCAGCCTGGCGCGCAGGGCGCGGCAATAACCAAGCGGATCGGTGAGCCCATCGACATGGTCGATCCGCACGCCGTCGATCAGACCCTCATCGTGCAGCCGGAAATACAAGGCGTGGGTCATCGCGAAGACCGCGGGGTCCTCCACCCGGACGCCGGCGAGTTCGTTGATGGCGAAGAAGCGACGCCAGTTCAGATCGTCATTGGCGGTGCGCCACGAAGCGAGGCGGTAATGCTGGCGGTCGAGCAAGGCTGCGAGTGGTTCACGACCGGCGCTCGCCTGATCCTCATCGCGCAAGGGGAGGCGGCGTTCGCCATAGAGGCTCAGCCAGTGGCGGCCGTCGTGACGGTCCAGCGTGATGGCGCCGTCCGCCAGTGCCTCGTCCAGCGGGCCGCCGAGCACGGGCAGCAGGATGGGGCGGGACCAGTCGATATCGAAGATCGCGGCGTAAGGGCTCGATTGGCCGCGGAGAAGGACGTCGTTCCACCATGCGTTAGTGTCCCCGGCGACGCCCATATGATTGGGGACGATGTCGATGATGACGCCCATGTTCCGCGCGCGAAGCGCGGCCACGAGCCGGCGAAAGCCGGCCTCGCCGCCAAGCTCCGGATTGATGCGCGTGGGGTCGACCACGTCATAGCCGTGGGTCGATCCGGGCGCGGCGGTGGTGATCGGGGACGCGTAGATGTGGCTGATGCCGAGCCGGTCGAGATAGGGCACGATCGCCTCCGCATCGGCGAAGGTAAAGCCGCGGTGAAATTGCAGGCGATAGGTGGCGCGCGGGATCATCCAGGTCTCTTTTCGGACAGCATATGGGTGCGCCGCTGTACGTCAGGGCGGGCGAGGAGCGTGTCGGTCGCGCCGGGCATACGGCGGCGCCAATTGGGATGCTGGTCGATCGTGCCGGGAAGGTTGGGCTGTTCCTCGAGGCCGAGGAGATCCTCCAGCGGGAAGATGGCGAGCGGGGCGGGGGCGTCCGCTACCGCGTGCAGGATTTCATCGACCGGCGCGGCAGCGGGTAATGGCACTAGATCAATGATCTGCACGAGAGACTTGCGTTCATTTGCGCGGTGCGACGTCGCGGCGGTATCGACCATGCCAGCGATGCGCGCGCGCCAATCGATGTCTCGCCCCACCCACCAGCCGGCGAGCGTCGGCGTATCATGGGTGCCGGTCATGGCGACGGCATCGGGATCCCAGCGCGAGGGAGGGATGAAGGCGCCTTGCTGGTCACGCTCAAAGGGGAGGACGCGCATGCCGAACATGCCGCGGCGGGAGAGGTCCGCACGCAGGCCGGCCGGGACGGTGCCGAGATCCTCCGCTATCACGATGGCGTTGGCCCGATATGCCTCGATCGCCACGATATTCTTGAGTGTGTCGCCGGGCATGGTGAGGTAGGCGCCGTCCGCCGCGGTGCCGCCGTCGGGAACGATCCACAGGTGGTCAAGGCCGATGGCGTGATCGATGCGCAGGCCGCCCGCATGTCGAAGAGCCGTGCGTATCGTCTTGATAAATGGGGCAAAGCCGCTGCGGCGGAGGGCATAGGGATCCAGCGCGGAAATACCCCAATTCTGGCCGTCGGGACCGAGCGGATCGGGGGGCGCGCCGATCGAGACTCCGCTGAGCAGGTCGGTGCGGCGGCTCCAGCCGTGGCTGCCGGCGCGATCGGTGCCGACGGCGAGGTCGGCGATGAGGCCGATCGACATGTCGCGGCGGGCACTTTCCTGCGCATTCGCAAGACCTTGGTCGGCGAGCCATTGAAGGAAGATGAAGAAGGAAATGTCGTTCTGATGCTCGGCGGCGAAGCGTGCGACGGCGGGGGCTGCGGGATGGTGATAGGCGGTCGGCCAGTCGGGCCAGCCGATGCCGCCGAGCTGAAAATGCAGGGCATCGAACAGCGCGTGGGCGGTGAGATCCGGGCCGTGTTCGGCCTCATAGGCCGCGGCGATGGCCTGGTGGCGGCTCAGATCGGCCAGATAGACGCGGCGCAGATGGGCGAGGCGATCGGAGAGGGCGCCGGGCCAGTCGATGAGGTCGCCGGATGGTTCGTCGGGGAAGGGCATCCCGAGCGGCGACGGATCGGCCAGCATCACATTGTGGAACAGCCGCGAGGAGGGCGCATAGGGGCTGAAGCGATTGGGGTCGGCCGGAAAGAGCGCGTGGGTCGGGCTGATCGCGAGCGCCGCGGCCCCGGCGTGACCGAAGGCGGCGGCGGCGGCGGAGAGGGTGCCGTAATCGCCATAAAAGGTCGCGCGGTCGTCGCGGAGCGCGGGGATCTGTACCGACGCGCCCCAGCTACGGGCGGGAACCGGGGGGCAGCGGGGTGGAGCGACGGCGATCGTGTAACGACGATGCCCGGCGATCAGCGTATGATAACCGACCGGGTCGATCGGCGCTGCGATACCATTCGGAGCAATCGTCAATGGGCGCGTCGTCCCGTCCTCCAGCACCAGTTCGGCAGTACCAGCGGGCGCATCGGGCAGCGAGAGGGGCGCGCCGGCCGTCACCGAGACGAAGGGGGTGCCGGAGGGCGTCGGATCGAGCCGGGCGAGAAGCGCCTCAAGCACCGCATCGTCCACCCGCTGCGCGCGGCCGCTGGCGTCGGTCCAGTCGCGCTTGAGCCCGGCGGCGGCAGCGGCGGCGTGAAGATCGCTCATTCGGCCCACGCGGCGAAGCGTTCGTCGGTGGTGAAGATCGGGGGTGATCCAGCGTCCTGCGGCAAGGGCGCCGGCGCGTCGGCGAGGTCGATCGCGTGCGTCAGTTGCCTGCCGTTGCCGAGACGCCAGCGGGCGATGACGGCAGCATCCCCCAGCACCTGCGCGCCCAGGGCGACTGCGCCGGGCAGATGGGGCACGATATGTTCGTGGCGCAGCGCGAGCAGGTCACGGTAGAAGGTGCGCCAGGCGAGGGCATCGCTGCCGGGTTGCGGATGGGATTGCGCGAACGTGTCCGGCGCGTTGGGATCGGGGATGCGTTCGCGCGCTTCGGGATCGGCGAAGGCGGCAAACTTGGCGAATTCGCGCCGGCGGCCTTCGCGAACCGTGTCGGCAAGTTCGTCATGGAAATCGGTGAAGAAGAGGAACGGGCTGTCGCTGCCCTCCTCCTCGCCCATGAAGAGCAAGGGGATCTGCGGAGCGAGCAGCATCAGCGCGGTGGCGGCACGCAGCTTTGACGGATCGGTGAGCCGGGTGAGCCGCTCGCCCAGCGCGCGGTTGCCGACCTGATCGTGGTTCTGGAGGAAGCTGACGAAGCGGGTCGGCGGGAGGTGCGCGCTAGGCGTGCCGCGCGGGCGGCCGTCCTGATTGGGCGAGGGTTCGCCCTGATAGATGAAGCCCTCAATAAGCGCGCGGGCGAGCCGCTGCGCCGGGCGATCGGCGAAGTCGGCATAATAGGCGCTGGTCTCGCCCGTCAGCAGGACATGCATGACATTGTGGAAATCGTCGTTCCACTGCGCGTCATAGCCGTCGGCGTGGAGCCGGGCTGCGTCATTATGTTCGTTCTCGAGCACGAGATGGACGTGGCGATCGGGCAGGGACGCGCGGATCTCGGCAGCCATGGCATCGAGGAAGGCGGGGTTGTCGATCGCGTGGACGGCATCGAAGCGGAGGCCGTCGAAGCGATAGTCGCGCAGCCACATCAGGGCATTGTCGATGAAGAAGCGCGCCACCGGAGCCTCGTCCACCGCCACTGCTCCGCCCCAGGGGGTCGCCACGTCGCGGTGGAAAAAGCGATCGGCATAGAGGCCGAGGTAGTTACCGTCGGGGCCGAAGTGGTTGTACACGACGTCGAGAAAGACGCTGAGGCCGAGTTCGTGCGCCGCGTCGATCAACGTGCGCAGCTCGGCGGGGGAGCCATATGCCTCATGCACGGCATAGGGCAGGACGCCGTCATAGCCCCAGCCGCGGTCCCCGGCGAAGGCGTTGATTGGCATGAGCTGGATCGCGGTGACGCCGAGCGCGGCGATGACGGGGAGCCGCTGGGTAACGCCGCTGAAGCCGCCGAGCGTGCCGGCGTGAAGCTCCATGATGACCATCTCGTGCCACGGCCGCCCGCGCCAATGGGGTACCCGCCAGTCATGGCTGTGATCGGGAACGATGCTCCAGCCGTGCACCCCGCCATGCTGGCGGCGCGATGCGGGATCGGGGGCGGGCGTGTCGCCGATGTGGAAGCGGTAGCGGGTGCCGGGGCCGCCGGGGTGATCGGCGACGTGCCAGCCATCGTCCTGCGGCGTCATCGGCAGATGCGTGCCATCGCAGTCGAGGACGACCTGCGGCGCACCGGGCGCCCAGAGGCGGAAGCGCGTGGCGCCGCCGGGCAGCGGCTCCGGACCCCAGGCGTTCAATCCTCCCATGCGCTGGTCCAGCTGAGGAGGACGGCGCCCTGCGGCGCTACCTCATATTCACTGCCGATGTCGATTTCGCCCTGATCGGGCCTGGCGCTGTCGATCAGAACCGTGCGCTTCGTGTCGGGCTTCGGCAGGTGGAAGACGACGGGATCGCTGCTGGCGTTGAGGAGCAGCGACACTGCCTCCACCTCGCCCGCGTCGTTCATTGCGGCGCGGCGCATCATCAGCGCGCGGCCTTCGGGGTTCTGCCAATCCTCGTCGCTGAGCCGCTCACCCCGTTCGTCCCACCATTCGACATCGTTGACGCCGTGGCCGGGCGAATCCTGTCCATAGAGGAAGGTCGGCGCGCGCAGCACGGGGTAGCGGCGGCGAAGCTCGGCCAGGCGGGCGGTGAAATCGATCTGCTGCTGGCCCTCCGGCGTGGCGGCGGCGGCCCAGTCGAGCCAGCTGATCTCATTATCCTGGCAATACGCGTTGTTGTTGCCTTGCTGCGTGCGGCCGAATTCGTCGCCGGCGACCAGCATCGGCGTGCCGAGCGAGGCGAGCAACGTGGTCAGCATCGATCGCATGACGCGGCCGCGCGCGTCGTTGATCGCGGGATCGTCCGTCGGCCCATCCACGCCCCAGTTGCGCGAATGATTGTTGTCATGGCCGTCGCGATTGTCCTCGCCATTCGCCTCATTGTGGCGATGTTCGTACATCACCGTGTCGGCGAGGGTGAAGCCGTCATGCGCGACGAGGAAATTGACGCTGGCCCAAGGGCGGCGCGAACGGCGGTCGAAGAGATCGCCCGAGCCCGACAGGCGTGCGGCGAGATCGCCGCGGGTGCCGGGATCGCCCTTCCAATAGCTGCGCACCGTATCGCGGTACTTGTCGTTCCATTCGGCGAAGCCCGGGGGGAAGTGGCCGAGCTGATAGCCGCCGGGGCCGACATCCCAGGGCTCGGCGATCAGCTTCAGCCGGCTGAGCACCGGATCCTGCCGGACCACATCGAAGAAGGCGGCGCCGGGATCGAAGCCGGTTGCCTCGCGCCCCAGGGTGAGGCCGAGATCGAAGCGGAAGCCGTCGATGCCGAAGCTGGTCGCCCAATAGCGCAAGCTGTCCGCGACCATCTGGATCACGCGCGCCTTGCTCATGTTGAGCGTGTTGCCGGTGCCGGTGTCGTTGATCGTGTAGCGCGGGTTGTCGGCGACGAGGCGATAGTAGCTGGCGTTGTCGAGGCCGCGCCATGAGAGCGTCGGGCCCTTTTCCGAACCTTCGCAGGTGTGGTTGTACACCACGTCCATGATGACTTCGATCCCGGCCTGGTGGAGGCGGAAGACCGCGCGGCGAAGCTCGTCCTGCTGCTCGCGCGCCATATAGGCCTGTTCGGGGGCGAAGAAGCCGAGCGTGTTATAGCCCCAATAGTTGCGCAGGCCCTTTTCCTGCAGGAAGCGATCCTGGATGAAGGCCTGGATCGGGAGCAGTTCGATCGCGGTGACGCCGAGCCGCTGGAGGTGGCGGATGACGGCGGGGTGGCCGAGCGCCGCATAGGTGCCGCGATCGCGCGCGGGCACTTCCTCCATCAGCCTCGTCAGGCCCTTGACGTGCGCCTCGTAGATGACCGTTTCCGACCAGGGCGTGTTGGGGCGGCGATCGCGTGACCAGTCCCAATGATCGTCGACCACCACCGCCTTGGGCATGGCGGCGGCGCTGTCGCGCCGGTCGAAGGAGAGATCCTCTCGCCGGGAGCCGATGCGATAGCCGTGGAGCGCGTCGGTCCAGCGGATCTGGCCGTGGAGCTTTCGCGCATAGGGATCGAGCAGCAGCTTGTTGGGATTGAAGCGGTGCCCGGCCTCAGGCTCGTACCGGCCATGCGCGCGATAGCCGTAGAGGAGGCCGGGTTCGACGTCGGGCAGATAGCCGTGGAACACCTCATCGGTGCATTCAGGGAGCCAGAAGCGCTTGATCTCGCGCTTGCCGGCGGGATCGAAGATGCACAGCTCGATCGCGTCGGCATTGGCGGAAAAGACAGCGAAATTGACGCCGAGGCCATCGAAGGTGGCGCCGAGCGGGTGGGGAGAGCCGGGCTGGAGCCGGTCGATCGAAGGAAGCAATGCGCGAGCCTCGCTGCAGGACGGTGATGGACGCGGGAGTGACAGGCGAATGCGGCCGATCGTGCCGCGCCGCAGGGGCGTGGGGCACGCGCCGGTGGCCGTTGAGGGGCGGCCGGGAAGTGGGGCGGGTGCGCCGCCCGAGGCTTCAGGTCACCGCCTTGATCAGGCCTTTGCCGCGGCGTGGTTTTCGCGCCGGGGCGGGTTCGGTGGAGGCGGGACTGGTAGATGCAGGCGCCGCCACCGCGCGATCCTCGACGCCGGTATCGGCAGGTTCGCCGAAGGGGAGGTCGGCCGCAGTGCCGGGGAGCAGCGCATCCTCCTCCGATGCGGCGGGCGCATGCTCCTGCTCGGCGCGCGACCAGTGATCGTGGGCGCGCCCCTCGGGCTCACCTTCCTCCTGCCAGATCCGGTAGGCGCGCTGCCGGATCAGCTCTTCGCGGTCGTCCGCCATGATCATTCTCCCCATCTGATCGCCCTCCAACGCGCCGCGCGGGGAAACGACGCGAGGTTGGGAACAAAATCTTGGTTTGGCAGGAAAAAGCCGCCGATGCGGGGCGATCAGCGGCCGTAGGGGTTCTTGAGCGCGGGGATCCAGCCAGCGGACGGCGCGCCTGAGGGGGCGGCGCTGGGGGATGGCGCCGGGCGAGGCGCGACGGCGGCGCGGGCGCGGGCGGCATCGGGATCGATCGGCTCGGCGAACTTGATCCCGGCCTGTCCGTCGCGTGCCCATACCACGGTGGCCGCGACCGCCTGCAGCGCGCCGACGCTGACGAGGATCGTCGCGCCCGCCTGCAACCCCGTCGCCTGATCGAGCCGGACGCCGCCGGTCGAAAGGTCGCGGACGCGGTGGCGGGTGGGGGCGCCGCTGCCGAACCGCTCCACCGTGGCGCTGAGGAACACGCTGTTACGCGGCGCGCGCGCGATCATTTCGCGGCCGGGCGTGGCATCGGCGGCGCGCGCGTGATCCTCGGGCGGCTGCGGATCGATCATGCGGCGGTAATTGGGAATTTTGCCCCGGTCGCGCAAGCGGATCGTCGATGGCGCAAATCACCCCTTGTGATGTTATCACGTCGCGGTTAGGGAGCGGCAATCCAGGGAGGGACCACGTTGAAGATCTTTGCCGTTCTGCTGGCCGGTACCGCGTTTGCCGCCACCCCCGCACTTGCCCAGTCCACCGATCAGCCGGCCGATACGCCGGCACCGGCCGCCACCGGCACCGCAGGCGGCAGGAATGACAGTGCGCCGACCCGGACGGGCCATGTGGAAGCCGACAATGACATTGTCGTCAGCGCGCCGTTCGTCCGGGATCTCAACCTGTTGGCGGGCAAATCTGTTGTCGCTGGTGATGAACTTGTCCGCGATCTGCGGCCGCAGATCGGCGACACGCTGACGCGCCAGCCGGGCGTCTCCGCCACCTCGTTCAGCCCCGGCGCGTCGCGCCCCGTGCTGCGTGGTTTCCAGGGCGAGCGCGTGCGGGTGCTGACCGATGGGCTGGGGTCGCTCGACGTGTCCAACACCTCGACCGATCATGGCGTGACGATCGACCCGCTGACGGCGGAGCGGATCGAGGTGCTGCGCGGCCCGGCGGTGATGCTGTTCGGCAGCCAGGCGATCGGCGGTGCGGTGAACGTGATCGATCGGCGCATCCCGCGCGGCGTGCCCGAACATGGCTATCACGTCGATGCGATCGGCACCTATGGCTCGGCGGCGAACGAGCGGAGCGGCGGCGCAGGCGTCGACGTGGCGCTGTCGTCGCAGATCGTGGCGCATGTCGATGGCAGCTATCGCAAGTCCGACGACCTTCGCATCGGCGGCTATCAATTGTCGCCGACGCTTCGCCGCGAGCAGCTGTCCATCGTCGCCGAGGAAGCGGCCGAAGGGCATATGGAGGAGGCCGCCGAGGCGCGGGCGCTGGCCAATCGGCGCGGGCGGCTGCCCAACAGCGGGACCGAGACCTATACGCTGGGCGCTGGCCTGGCGCTGATCAACGAGGGGGGGAGCCTGGGCTTCTCCGTTGGCTATTATGACAGCAAATATGGCGTGCCGGAGCGGCCCGGGGCGTCGCACCTGCATGGCGGCGACGATCACGGCGACCATGATCATGATCATGATCATGGCGAGGAAGGGCATGACCACGGCGACGTGACGATCGCGATGAAGCAGTTCCGCGCCGACATGCGCGGCGAAGTGATCGCGGGCGGCGACTTCCTCGACCGCATCCGCTTCCGCGCCGGCTTTGCTGATTATGAGCATACCGAGTTCGAGGGCGCCGAGGTTGGCACCGTGTTCAATTCGCAGGCCTTCGAGGGGCGTGTCGAGCTGGTCCAGGCGGATCGCGGCGGCTGGCGTGGTGTGACCGGATTCCAGGGCTTTACGCGCGACTTCTCAGCGGTGGGCGCAGAAGCGTTCGTGCCCCCCAACGTGACCGACCAATATGGCCTCTTCACGCTGCAGGAGATCAACCGGGGTAACTGGGAGGTCGAATTTGCCGGCCGCTATGAACATGCGGCGGTGCGATCCAGCGCGGTGCGCGTCGGCCCGGAAGAGGACGCGCCGGTGGTTGGCGTCAGCCGCAACTTCAACGCCTTCTCCGGCGCGCTTGGCCTGTCCTATGCCGTGGCGCCGGAAGTGCGCATCGGGATCAACGGATCGCGCGCCGAGCGTGCTCCGTCGGCGGAGGAATTGTTCTCCAACGGGCCGCACATCGCAACGCAGGCGTATGAAATCGGCAACCCCAATTTCAAGACCGAGAAGAGCTGGGGACTGGAACTGTATGCGCGCGGGCGGACCGGGCCGGTGCGCTTCCAGGTCAGTGGCTACGCCACCTGGTTCGACGATTACATCTATGAAAATGCGGTCGGGGGCGAGCGCGACGGCCTGCCGATCTTCCAGTATTTCCAGGCCGGTGCGCGCTATTACGGCGTCGAAGGCGAGCTGACCGCGGACCTGATCCGGAGCAACGGGTTCGAGCTGGATGCCAATATCGTCGCCGATTACGTCAACGCGACGCTGACCAACGATCGTGGCCCGGTGCCGCGTATCCCGCCGCTGCGCGTGCTGGGCGGGCTGAGCGCGCGGGCGGGCGATTTCGGTGGCCGGGTCGAGGTGGAGCATGTCACGGCGCAGAACCGCGTCGCGGCATTCGAGACGCCGACTGAGGATTTCACGCTGGTCAATGCGTCCTTGTCGTTCAAGCCGTTCGGGCGCGAGAGCGAGACGACCTTCATCGTGTCGGCGAACAACATCTTCGACGTGGACGCGCGGCGCCATGCGTCGTTCACCAAGGATTATGTGCCGCTCGCCGGGCGCGACATCCGGGTCGCGGCGCGGCTGAGCTTCTGAATGCGAAAGGGGCATCCGCCGGCCTGATCGGTCGGCGGATGCCCCTTCCTTGTCGTCAAAGATCAACGGTGGCGGATCAGAGGCACGCCTCGAGAAACGCCTGATCGAAGCCGAACTGCTTGGCCTTGTCGATCGTGTACGGGCGGAGGCCCATGGCGCGATATTCGCCGATGATCTTCCCATCGGCGCTCTCGTCCAGATATTCGAACTTGAAGAGCTCCTGCGTGACGATCACGGGGCCTTCCATGCCGATCACCTCGGTGACGTTGGTGACGCGGCGCGAGCCGTCGCGCAGGCGCTTCACCTGAATAATCATGTCGACCGAATCGGCGATCTGGCGGCTGATCGCCTCCTTCGGCACCTTGATGTCCGACATCATCACCATGTTCTCCATACGCGCCAGCGCCTCGCGCGGGCTGTTGGAGTGGAGCGTGCACATCGAGCCATCGTGGCCGGTGTTCATCGCCGAGAGCATGTCGAAACACTCGGCGCCGCGGATTTCGCCCAGGATGATACGATCCGGGCGCATACGCAGCGCGTTCTTGACCAGATCGCGGATCGAGATTTCGCCCTGACCCTCAAGATTGGCGGGGCGGGTTTCGAGCGGCAGCCAGTGCGGCTGCTGGAGGCGGAGTTCGGCCGCGTCCTCGATCGTCAGCACGCGCTCACCCGGGTCGATCATCTTCGACAGCGCGTTGAGCATCGTCGTCTTGCCCGAGCCGGTGCCGCCGGAAATGACGATGTTGAAGCGGCAGGCGCCGGCGATCTTGAGCGCGGTCGCCATCTTGGGCGACATCGATCCGAAGCCGGCCATCATGTCGAGCGTGATCGGCTTGGCAGAGAATTTACGGATCGAGATGGCGGTGCCGCGAAGCGAGAGCGGCGGCACGATCACGTTGACGCGCGAGCCGTCCTTGAGGCGCGCGTCGGCGAGCGGCGTGGTCTGGTCGACGCGGCGGCCGACCGAGTTGCAGATGCGCTGCGCGATCTGGAACAGATGTTCCTCGTCACGGAACTGGATCTGCGCGAGCTGGAGCTTGCCCTTCTTTTCGATGAAGGTCTGGTCGGGGCCGTTGACCATGATGTCCGAGATTTCGGGATCGGCCAGCAGCTCCTCGAGCGGGCCGAGACCGAGCAGCTCGTCGACCAGCACCTTTTCCAGCGCGAATTGTTCGCGGCGGTTGAGGGTGAGCTTCAGCTCGGCGAGCACCTCGCCGATGATCGGGCGAAATTCCTCCGCCAGCTCATCCTTGCCGAGCGTGGCCGCGGCCTCCGGATCGACGCGTTCGAGAAGGCGCGGAAGCACCTGTTCCTTGATCTTGTGGATCGACGCCTCGAAGCCTTCCATGCGGCTGTTGCCGGCGTCGCCCGAGGTGGCCTGACGTTCAGCGAGGCGCTGCATCGCGTCCATCTGGAGCCCCGGCATGGTGCCGACGATGTCGGGCGCCGCAAGCTCTCCGGGGAGGGGCAAGGCGTCGAGCGCGGGGAATTGGTCACCGCCATCGGGGCGGGGCGCCGGGGCGCCACCCTGCATCGGGCGCGCCACGCCAAACCCGGGGCGCGCGGCCGTACCTACGTTGTTACGACGCCCAAAAGCGCTCATGCCATCCGTCCTGCTAACACCGGAGAATTGGTAAGCGGCAAGGCTTTATATTTGCCTAATTACGGGCGTCTGGCGGGATCAGTCGCGCGATGGGGCGCGGGCGGTGGCGGTGTCTTTTTCCCGGGCAAGCAGCGCCTGTTTGCGCTCGGGGCCAAAGGCGTAGCCGCCAGTTGCCCCGTCGCTGCGGGTGACTCGGTGGCAGGGGATGAGGATGGGGACGTGGTTGGCGCCGCACGCGCTTCCCGCGGCCCGTACCGCTCCGGGCCGGCCGGCGAGCGCCGCGAGATCGGCATAGCTGCGCGTCTCGCCGGGCGGGATGGTGCGCAATGCCTGCCAGATCGCCTCCTGAAAGGCGGTGCCGCGCACGTCGAGCGGCAGGATGTGGTCACGGGCGGGGGATTCGACAAGCGCGACGACCTCTTGGGCGAGGTGGGCGAGCGTCGTGTCTCCGGGGATGATCTGCGCCTTGGGGAACAGGCGGTCGAGGTCGTCCGGCCCGGTGTCAAAGGCGAGGCGGCAGATGCCGCGGTCGGTGGCGGCGACCAGCAGTGGGCCAAGGCTGGTCGCCGCGATGGTCCAGCGGATCGTGACGCCGGCGCCGCCGCGGCTCCAGGCGCTGGGGCTCATGCCGAGCCGTGGGGCGGCGTGGTCGTAGAAGCGGCTCGGCGCGGAATAGCCGCCCTCGTAGATGGCCGTCGTGACGGAGGCGCCGGCGGCGAGTGCCTCGGCGGCGCGGCTTGCCTTCAGCCCGCGCGCATAAGCGGCGGGCGTCACGCCGGTCGCGCGCTTGAACAGGCGGTTGAAATGGTGCGGGGCGTAGCCGACGGTGGCGGCGAGTTCTTCCAGTGGCGGCGGAACCTCAGCCGTGTCGAGCAGCGTCAGTGCGCGGGCGACGGCGAGGCGATCGCGGGCGATCTCGTCCGGGCGGCAGCGCATGCAGGCGCGATAGCCGGCCGCGCGCGCCTGATCGGGGGCGGGGTAGAAGGACACATTCTCGCGCCGGGGGTGCCGGGCGGGGCAGCTTGGCCGGCAATAGATGCCGGTGGTGCGCACCGCGACCACGAACCGGCCGTCGGCGCCACGATCGCGGCTGGCGAAGGCGGCCCAAGCGGCGTCGGTGTCGATGGCATCGCTCATGACCCTGATGTACGACACCGCGCGGACGCAGGCATCCCATGGCTTGCGATCAAAACAGAACAATGAACGGGAGAGGGTGAATGGACGATCTGGTCTTGCTGGACGTGGCCGATGGCGTGGCGACGGTGACGCTGAACCGGCCGGGGGCGATGAACGCGCTGTCGACCGCGCTGCGGGCGCGCCTCTACGCGGTGATGAAACAGGTCGACGCCGACGATGACGTGCGGGCGGTGGTGCTGACGGGGGCGGGCGAGCGCGCGTTTACCGCCGGGCTGGACCTGAAGGAGCTGGGATCGCAGGCCGGCGCACTCGGCTCCGCCAATGCGCGCGGCGCGGACGAGAACCCGGTCAAGGCGATCGAACTGTGCCGCAAGCCGGTGATCGGCGCGATCAACGGGGTGGCGATCACCGGCGGGTTCGAGGTGGCGCTGGCATGCGATATCCTGATCGCGAGCGAGAATGCGCGCTTTGCCGACACCCATGCGCGGGTCGGCGTGATGCCGGGGTGGGGGTTGAGCCAGAAACTGTCGCGGCTGATCGGCATTTCGCGGGCCAAGGAATTGTCGCTGAGCGGAAATTTCATCGATGCGGCGACGGCCGAGCGCTGGGGGCTGGTCAATCGCGTGGTGCCGGCGGGCGACCTGCTGGCGACGGCGCGCAAGCTGGCGGCGGACATCGCCTCTGCCGATGCAGGCTTTATAGCGGCGTACAAGAAGCTGATCGACGATGGCTTTGCGCGGCCGTTCGGCGAGGCAATGACGCTGGAGCATGAGCGCTCATCGGCGGCGAACCGGGCAGTGACGCCGGAAGCGGTCGAGGCACGGCGCGCGGCGGTACAGGCGCGGGGGCGGTCGCAATAGCGCTTTTCTTCCCAAATATCCCCGCTAAGTTCATGGAACGGGGATGAAAACGGGGGATGGATGACCTGGGGGAAACTGGTCGCACTGTGCGGTGCGATCCTGGCGGCGACGCCTGCCGCAGCCGAATGGCTGGAGGCGTCGTCGCGGCACTTCGTGCTGTATTCGGACACGAGCGAGAAGATGATTCGGCGCCAGTCGGAGGCGCTGGAACGGCTCGACTGGGGGCTGCGCCGGTTCGCCAAGGTGCAGGACGAGCCCGAGATTGCGTCGCGCAAGGTCACCGTCTTTTTGATCGATGATTCGCAGGTGCGATCGCTGTGCGGATGCCAGAATGTCGGGGGCTTCTACCAAACGCGGGTGAGTGGATCGATCGCGTTCAGCGGCAAGGCGTCCTCGTTCGGTGACAATGGCATCGGGCAGATGGTGCTGTTCCACGAATATGCGCACCATTTCATGTTCGCGTCCTACGACCTGGCCTTTCCCGCCTGGTACACAGAAGGCTTCGCCGAGTTCGCGTCGACGATGCGGATCAAGGACGATTCGGCGCAGATCGGCGTCCCGGCGCAGCACCGCGCCCGTGGGCTGTTCCAGGGCCAGCGCTTTCGGGTGCCGGAAATGTTCGATCCGACGCTGCGATCGCGGCTGGGCAGCGCCGAGCGGCAGGACGCGTTTTATGGGCGCGGCTGGCTGCTCACCCATTATCTGACGTTCAAGCCCGAGCGGTACCGGCAGTTCCAGCAATATCTGAGGCTGCTGAATAGCGGCACGTCAAGCGTGGCGGCGGCCGAACAGTCATTCGGCGACCTTGGCGCATTGTCGATCGAAGTGGACCGGTATCTTGCCGGCTCGCGGATGCCGGCCATGACCATGATGTACGATGGGAATGTGTTGCCGGCGGCCCGTGTGCGGCGTTTGTCAGCAGGCGAAGCGGACATGATCGACCTGCGGATGCGATCGATACGTGGCGTCACCAAGACGGAGGCGGCGAAGCTGTACGCCAGGGCGGCTCCGATCGCCGCCAAATATGCCGATGACGCGCTGGTTCAGGGATGGCTGGCCGAAATGGCCTTTGATGCCGAGCAATATGACGCGGCGGTGGCGGCGGCGGACCAGGCGATCGCGCGGGATGCCCGATCCGTCCAGGCGCATATGTATCGCGGCGCGGCACTGCTGCGCCAGTTGAAGCAGGGCAATGTCAAGGATGCCGCGCAGTGGGACCGCGCCCGCCGCAGCATCATCGCGGCCAACCGCAGCGATCCGGACGATGCCGAGCCGCTCTGGTGGTTCTGGCTGAGTTTCCAGATGCAGGAGCGCGAGCCGACGCCGTCGGCGATCAAGGGGCTGTACCGCGCGCAGGAACTGACACCGCAGGATTGGGGGGTCAGGATGGCCGCGGCAGTGGGGCGGATCGAGGCAAAGGAGTGGGCCGAGGCCAAGCGGCTGTTGCGGCCGGTCGCCTATCATCCTCACGCGCCCGAGGATAATCCGGCGTTGGCCATGCTGACCGCAATCGAAGCGGGAAAGTCGGGGAGCGAGATCCGCGCGGTCGGCGAGGTAAAAACGGAAGCGACGACCGAGCAGCCGTGAGCGGCGCGCCCCGCCGCCGCTGACCTTCTGCCGGGGCGGCAGGGCGCGGGGCCCCTGATTGGGGCTGATCAGCCGGCGGTTTCGCGGAACAGGGTCAGCGTCCGGTCGCGCGCGAGTTCGGCCGAGGGCTCGTGATAATCCTTGCGCCTGTCGGAGTTGAAGCCGTGCCCGGCCTCATAGACATGAACTTCGGCGAGCGGGTGCGCGCAGGCGATTGTCGCCTCGACGCCCTCCATCGGGATGCCGCGATCATAGCGGCCGAAGTGCGCGACGACGGGAACCCGTGGGGCGGCTTCCGCGGCGAAGGCGGGAATCATGCTGCCATAATAGGCCGAGGCGGCGGCCACATCGTCGAGCTTCGTCGCGGCCGCCCAGGCGACGGAGCCGCCGTAGCAATAGCCGACCACGAACACCGGCCCCTTGTCCTTGAGACCGTCGATGCAGCTTTGCGTGTCCTTCAGTGACAGGTCGAAAGGGTGAAGCGTGCGCGCCAGCTCCACGGCGCGTTCGAAGCCGGGGCCGGTATAATCCGCCTCGAATCCCGGATGCTCGCGGTCGAACAGCGCGGGGGCGAGCACTTCATATCCCTCGGCGGCATAATCATCGGCCATGTCGCGGATGTGATCGGTGACGCCAAAGATTTCCTGCACCAGCACGACCCCGCCGCGCCGCTCGCCCGCGGGAGCGACGTGATAGACCGCGATGTCGGCGCCGTCGCTCATCGTCATGCGCATCATCTTGCCCGTCGGGCCATCAAGCATCGCAATCCCTCCGTTTCCGATTGTTGCATCCACGCTACCCCTTTGCTACGCGGCGGCCAACCCAAGCGTCGGCGCCGTTAGCGCGTCGTGTTTTCGCATGGGGGTTTAACCTTAGTGCGAACGGGGATTCGACTCGCGTGGATGGTTCCAGCGGTAATCTAGGTGGCAGCATCCAGGCGAGCCTGGGCGGTCGGTATGCGACTGCGCTGTTTGACCTCGCCGAACAGGCGAAGACGATCGATACGGTGGAGGCGAGCCTGGCAAAGGTTCGGGCCGCACTGGATCAGTCGGACGATTTCAAGGCGTTGACGACCTCGCCGGTCGTGGCGCGCGACGCGGCTGGAAAGGCTGTGCTGGCGACCGCCGACGAGCTCGGCGTTGATCCCGTCACGCGCAACTTCCTGGGCGTGCTGGCGCAGAATCGCCGGCTGGCGCAGCTGCCCGCGATCATTCGCGCCTTTCGCATGCTTGCCGCGCATCACCGCGGCGAAGTCACCGCTGACGTCACCAGCGCGCACCCGCTGACCGACGATCAGGTCACCGAACTAAAGCAGCAGCTGCGCCAGCGCGTCGGCCGCGAGGTGTCGGTCGACCTGTCGGTCGATCCTGCGCTGCTTGGCGGACTTGTCGTCCGCGTCGGTTCCCAGATGATCGATTCGTCGATCCGTACCCGCTTGAATGCGCTCGCCAGCGCGATGAAGGGCTAAGAACAATGGATATTCGCGCCGCAGAAATCTCCAAGGTCATCAAGGACCAGATCGCCAACTTCGGCACCGAGGCCCAGGTCAGCGAGACTGGCCAGGTGCTCAGCGTCGGTGACGGCATCGCGCGCATCTATGGCCTCGACAACGTCCAGGCGGGCGAGATGGTCGAGTTCGCCAATGGCGTGCAGGGCATGGCCCTCAACCTCGAAGCCGACAACGTCGGCGTCGTGATCTTCGGCTCGGACGCCGAGATCAAGGAAGGCGACACCGTTCGTCGTACCGGCACCATCGTGGACGTTCCAGTCGGCAAGGGCCTGCTCGGCCGCGTGGTCGATGGCCTGGGTAACCCGATCGACGGCAAGGGCCCGATCGTGGCGGCCGAGCGCCGCCGCGTCGAGGTGAAGGCGCCGGGCATCATCCCGCGCAAGTCGGTGCATGAGCCGGTGCAGACCGGCCTGAAGGCGATCGACGCGCTGGTGCCGGTTGGCCGTGGCCAGCGCGAGCTGATCATCGGCGACCGTCAGACCGGCAAGTCGGCAATCGCGATCGACACGTTCATCAACCAGCGTGAAGTGAACAAGGGCGACGACGAATCGAAGAAGCTGTACTGCGTCTATGTCGCAGTGGGCCAGAAGCGTTCGACCGTCGCGCAGCTCGTCCGCACGCTGGAAGAGAATGGCGCGATGGAATATTCCATCATCATCGCCGCGACCGCTTCGGACCCGGCACCGCTGCAGTTCCTGGCGCCGTACACCGGCACCGCGATGGGCGAGTTCTTCCGCGACAACGGCATGCACGCCGTGATCGTGTTCGACGACCTTTCCAAGCAGGCCGTCGCCTATCGTCAGATGTCGCTGCTGCTGCGCCGTCCGCCGGGTCGTGAAGCCTATCCGGGCGACGTGTTCTATCTCCACTCGCGCCTGCTGGAGCGTGCGGCGAAGATGAACGACGCCAATGGCGGTGGCTCGCTGACCGCGCTGCCGATCATCGAGACGCAGGCGGGCGACGTGTCGGCCTACATCCCGACCAACGTGATCTCGATCACCGACGGCCAGATCTTCCTCGAAACCGACCTGTTCTTCGCGGGCATCCGCCCGGCGATCAACGTGGGTCTGTCGGTGAGCCGCGTGGGCTCGGCGGCCCAGACCAAGGCGATGAAGAAGGTGTCGGGCTCGATCAAGCTGGAGCTGGCGCAGTACCGCGAGATGGCGGCGTTCGCTCAGTTCGGTTCGGACCTCGATGCCTCGACGCAGAAGCTGCTGAACCGCGGTGCGCGCCTGACCGAGCTGCTGAAGCAGCCGCAGTTCTCGCCGCTGCCGTTCGAGGAGCAGACGGTGTCGATCTTTGCCGGCACCAACGGCTATCTGGACAATGTCGCGGTGCAGGACGTGGTCCGTTACGAGGCGGCGATGCTGGCCTTCATGCGCGACCAGCATGGCGCGACGCTGGCGAAGATCCGCGACACGCGCGACCTGGGCGACGAGGCCAAGGGCCAGGTCGTCGCGGCGCTCGACGCATTCGCCAAGACGTTCGCGTAACGGATAGGGCAACACATCGCGTCACCCCGGCGTCTGGCCGGGGTCCCGCTGCTGCCACGGCAGGAAAAGGCGGGAGGCCGCGCAGGCGCGGCATGACGGGTGAGGGGACGGTGAAGAACTAGAATGGCAAGCCTCAAGGCCCTCAAGATCCGCATCGGCTCGGTGAAGTCGACGCAGAAGATCACCAAGGCGATGAAGATGGTCGCCGCGGCGAAGCTGCGCCGTGCGCAGGAAGCGGCGATCGCCGGTCGCCCCTATGCGGAGCGGCTGGAGGCGGTGATGTCCAGCCTCGCGTCCAAGGTGACGGTCAGCGAGAACAGCCCCAAGCTGCTCGCGGGCACCGGCAAGGACCAGGTGCACCTGCTCGTCGTCGCGACGTCGGAGCGCGGCCTGGCGGGCGCGTTCAACACGAACATCGTTCGCGCCGCGCGCAAGAAGGCCGAGGAGCTCGAAAGCCAGGGCAAGACGGTCCGCTTCTATCTCGCGGGCAAGAAGGGGCGCGTTCTGCGCCGTTTCTACCCGGACGCGATCCTGGCCGATCATGAGCTCGGGCAGCACAAGGTGCTCGGTTTCGACCAGGCACGCGAAGTTGCCGATGACCTGATCGCACGCTTCGAGGCGGGCGAGTTCGACGTCGCGCATCTGTTCTACGCCAAGTTCCAGTCGGCGTTGGTGCAGATCCCGACCGGGCAGCAGATCATTCCGGTGTCGGTGCCGACGGTTGCCGTCGATACCGCCAACGATGGCGATGCGGCGGTGGAGTACGAGCCCGACGAGGAAGCGATCCTCGCCGAGTTGCTGCCGCGCAACGTCGCGATTCAGGTGTTCCGCGCCATGCAGGAAAATGCCGCGTCCGAGCAGGGCAGCCGCATGACCGCGATGGACAATGCGACCCGCAACGCCGGTGACATGATCAAGCGGCTGTCGATCCAGTACAACCGCGCGCGTCAGGCAGCGATCACGACCGAGCTGGTCGAGATCATCTCGGGCGCCGAGGCGCTGTGATGAAGTCGGGCATCCTGCTGGCGGCGGCGACGCTCGCCCTGGCGGGTTGCTCCGGCGCGCCTGCCGGGAATGACACGGCAGAGGCGGCTTACAACAACAGCTTCGTCTCGCCCAATCTTGCCGGGGGAACCTGGCAAGGGGTGTTCGACGATCCGGCAAGCTCGATCGACCATTTCGCACGCATCGGGCTTCGCCCCGGCGCATATGAGAAGGTCGGTGGCGAATGGCGATCAGAGGCCGTGCCAACGGCGATGACCGATCCGTCGGCGCCCAGCCCGGTGATGGCGATGTTCGTCGCCGCCGGAGACGAGAAGAAGCTGTCGCGAGTCACCTTCACGCTGGTCGAGCCGCTTGCGTCGAACGACCAGCAGGCGCGCGACCAGTTCGACAAGTGGATGAGCCAGGCGCTTACCCAGCTTGGCGTGGCCGGTGGCGACCAGGCGGTGAAGGCGATCCATGGCGAAGCGAGCGCGACCGGTAAGGTGCCGGGCGGTGCGCGCTACGCGGTTGATCGCGAGACGACCGACAAGGATCGGTTGCTGGCCGTGACCTTCACGCCCGGCGACCCTATATTGAACGGGACCGACCCGACGGCTAGCTGAGCCGCCGCAACGCCCCGCACGAAGACCAACGACACAATCCTGCACCCGCAGGCACGACGAAGAAGGTAGAAGCAAGATGGCCACCGTCCTCGAGGATCGCCCGACCACTTCGGGCAGCAACAATGTGGGCCGCATCAGCCAGGTGATCGGCGCGGTGGTCGACGTGACGTTCGACACCCACCTGCCGGCGATCCTGTCGGCGCTGGAGACGAGCAACAACGGCCAGCGCCTGGTGCTCGAAGTCGCCCAGCACCTTGGTGAGAACACCGTTCGCACGATCGCGATGGATTCGACCGAGGGCCTGACCCGCGGCCAGAGCGTGACCGACACCGGCGCGCAGATCACCGTGCCGGTCGGCCCGGCGACGCTCGGCCGCATCCTGAACGTCGTCGGTGAGCCGATCGACGAGCGCGGCCCGGTCAACTCGGAGCATCACGCGCCGATCCACGCCAAGGCGCCGGAGTTCATCGACCAGTCGACCGAAAGCTCGATCCTGGTCACCGGCATCAAGGTGATCGACCTGCTCGCGCCTTATGCAAAGGGCGGCAAGATCGGCCTGTTCGGCGGCGCCGGCGTCGGCAAGACCGTGCTGATCCAGGAGCTGATCAACAACATCGCGAAGGGCCATGGCGGCACGTCGGTGTTCGCGGGCGTCGGTGAGCGTACCCGCGAGGGCAACGATCTGTACCACGAGTTCCTCGACGCGGGCGTTATCGCCAAGGATGCCGACGGCAACCCGACGACCGAAGGGTCGAAGGTGGCGCTGGTGTTCGGCCAGATGAACGAGCCGCCGGGCGCGCGTGCCCGCGTCGCTCTGTCGGGCCTGACCATCGCGGAATACTTCCGTGACGTTGAGGGCCAGGACGTGCTGTTCTTCGTCGACAACATCTTCCGCTTCACCCAGGCGGGCGCGGAAGTGTCGGCACTGCTCGGCCGTATTCCGTCGGCCGTGGGCTATCAGCCGACTCTGTCGACCGACATGGGCGCGCTGCAGGAGCGCATCACGTCGACCAACAAGGGTTCGATCACCTCGGTGCAGGCCGTGTACGTCCCCGCGGACGACCTTACCGACCCGGCGCCGGCGACCTCGTTCGCCCACTTGGACGCGACGACCGTGCTTAACCGCGCGATCTCTGAACTCGGCATCTATCCGGCGGTGGACCCGCTCGATTCGACCAGCCGCGTTCTCGAGCCGCGCGTTGTCGGCCAGGAGCATTACGAGACGGCGCGCGCCGTGCAGACGATCCTGCAGAAGTACAAGTCGCTGCAGGACATCATCGCCATCCTCGGCATGGACGAGCTGTCCGAAGAGGATAAGCTGACCGTCAGCCGCGCCCGCAAGATCCAGCGCTTCCTCAGCCAGCCGTTCCACGTCGCCGAGGTGTTCACCAACATCCCCGGCAAGTTCGTGCAGATCGAGGACACGGTGCGCAGCTTCAAGGCGGTGGTGAACGGGGAGTACGATCACCTGCCGGAAGCAGCCTTCTACATGGTCGGCGGCATCGACGAAGTCGTCGCCAAGGCCGAGAAGCTGGCGCAGGAAGCGTAAGCACGTTTCCCTCCTGCCTAACAGGGGGGCCGCAGGGCGGGGATTGATCTGAGGATCGACCCCGACCGCCCGGTCCTCCCAGCCCCTTCCCGGGTGGAAGGGAGTGAGAAGAAGAAATGCTGCACTTCGAACTCGTCACGCCTGAACGCCTCGTCCGCAGCGAGAGCGTGTACATGGTCACCGTTCCCGGCACCGAAGGCGACTTCGGCGTGCTGGAAGGCCATGCACCGCTGATGTCGACGATCCGCGACGGCAATCTGCTGGTCCAGAAGACCGCGGGCGCCGCGCCGGAAACGATCGCCATTCGCGGCGGCTTTGCTGAAGTGAACGCCAACGGCCTGACCGTTCTGGCGGAGCATGCTGCCTAAGGGCGGTTCGCTCACGCGTCCTTAGCGAACATTGTCAAAGGCTTCCCCGGATCGGATCCGGGGAGGCCTTTGTCGTTTTGGGCGTCGGCGCTAGCGGGCGAAGCTCCGTTGGAGGAAGTCGGCGTAGATGCTGGTCAGCGTGTGGAGGTCGGCCACCGATACCGCCTCATCAAGCTTGTGCATGGTCGCGTTGAGCAGGCCGAATTCCACCACCGGGCAGACCGCAGCGAGGAAGCGCGCATCCGACGTGCCGCCCGAGGTGGAAAGTTCGGGCACCAGCCCGGTACAGGCCTCGATCGAGGTGGCGAGGGTGGCCGAAAGAGCGCCGGGCTCGGTCAGGAACGCCTCTCCGGACACTTTGGGTGTGACGATCGCGTCGGGTGCGTGGCGCTGGACGATGGCGGTGATCCGTCGCCCCAGCTCCTCGCCCCGGTGCAGGTCGTTGAAGCGGATCGAGAGGCGGGCAGTAGCGCGCGCCGGGATCACGTTGGTCGAGGGGTTGCCAACGGTGATATCGGTCACCTCGATATTGGACGGCTGGAACCAGTCGGTGCCCGCGTCCAGCACGATTCCCTCGATCTCGGCCAAGGCCGCAATGAGCCGCGGGATTGGATTGTCGGCGAGGTGCGGGTAGGCGACATGGCCCTGGCGGCCCGGGATATCGATCCAGATGTTGACCGATCCTCGCCGGCCGATCTTCATCATGTCGCCGAGCCGGGTCGTCGAGGTCGGCTCTCCCACGAGGCAGGCGTCCGGGTGGATGCCGCGTGCCGCCATGCGATCGATCAACGCGCGGGTGCCGTAGATTGCGGGGCCTTCCTCGTCGCCGGTGATCAGCAGGCTGGTGGTGCCGGGGCCATCGACCTGCGATGCGGCCGCGACGAAGGCGGCGATCGCGCCCTTCATGTCGACGGCGCCGCGGCCGTAGAGGAGATCGCCGCGGACCTCGGGTTCGAAGGCATCGCTGGTCCAGCCTTCGCCCGGCGGGACCACGTCGAGGTGGCCGGCAAAGGCGATGTGCGGCCCGCCGCTGCCGCGGACGGCGAGGAGGTTTTCGACCGGGCCGTCGGGCGCCTCGCCGACGACGAAGCGATCGACGTCGAAGCCGAGCGGGCGCAAGGCCGCCTCAAGCACGTCGAACACCGGGCCGCGGGCAGGGGTAACGCTTTCGCAGGCGAGCAAGGCCTGCGCCAGCGCGAGAACATCGGTCATTGCCGGGCCGGCTGTTCGAACTGTTCGATCACCCAATCCTCTTCCTGCGCACCGGCGATCCAGTCCTGCATGAACGGATGGGCGAGGACGGCCGCGATATAGGATTGCGCGAACCGCGCGACCGGCAGCGAATAGGTAACGATGCGGGTGCAGACAGGCGCGAACATGATGTCGACGGCGTTGAACTCCCCGAACAGGAACTCGCCATCGCCACCCCAGCGGGCGCGGGCCTGCGCCCACAATTCCATCATTCGGGTGAGATCGGCCACCACGCCAGCCGATGGCGGTGCGGGCGGATAGATCTGGCGGATGTTCATGCTGTGCTCGCGGCGCAGCGAGACGAAGCTGGAATGCATTTCCGCCGCCATTGAGCGGGCCATGGCGCGGGCGGCATCGTCCTTGGGCCAGAACACGTCGCGGCAGACCTTGTCGGCGAGATATTCGATGATGGCGAGGCTGTCCCACACCACCGCGTCACCATCCCACAGGATCGGCACCTTGCCAGATGACGGGGCGAACTCTGCGCCCCCACGGCGCTTGTCCCAATCCTGATCATAGAGCGGCACCACGACTTCCTCGAACGGGACGCCCGACTGCTTGCAGGCGAGCCAGCCGCGCAGCGACCAGGAGGAATAGGCCTTGTTGCCGATGATCAATTTCATAGCTGCAAGGGGTAGAGCCGCGCGCGACCCCGTGCAACATTCGCCGGGCGAAACAGAACGAGGGGGGATTATGGAGACGGATCGGCGCGGGCTGCTGGGCGGCGCAGTGGCGGGGGCGGCGTTGCTGGCGCCGGGAGCGGTCACGGCACAGGGCGGAGACATGGACAAGATCCGGCGCGCGGTGAGCGCCGGCCATGACGAAGCGATCGCGCGGCTGCGCCAGTGGATCGCGCTGCCCTCCATCGCGGCGGAGAACCGCGACATGGACAAGGGCGCGGCGATGATGGCGCAAATGGCGCGCGACGCCGGGTTCCAACAGGCGACGATCGTTCCCACCGATGGCGCGCCGGGCGTGTTCGCCACGATGGACAATGGCGCGGCCAAGACGCTCGGCCTGTATTTCATGTACGACGTCAAGCAGTTCGACCCGGCGGAATGGACCTCACCGCCGCTGGAGGGGCGGATCGTCGACAAGCCGGGGCTGGGCAAGGTGCTGGTCGGGCGCGGGGCGGTGAACCAGAAGGGGCCGGAAAGCGCGCTGCTGGCCGCGCTTCATGCGTTCAAGCGCGCCGGCGTGAAGCCGCCGGTCAATCTGGTGTTGGTGGCGGAGGGGGAGGAGGAGATCGGCTCCCCTCACTTCAAGCAGATTGTCGAGCGGCCCGAGGTGCTGGCGGCGCTGAAGAAATGCAGCGGCGTGATCATCCCGGCGATGTGGCAAGACCCGACGACGGGTGACTTCACGATCAACCTGGGCGCCAAGGGTATCGTTGAACTGGAGCTGATCGCCTCGGCCGACAATTGGGACCGCGGGCCGACGCGCGACATCCATTCCAGCCAGAAGGCGATCATCGACGCGCCGGCGTGGCGGCTGGTCAAGGCGCTCGACACCTTGGTGTCCGAGGACGGGAATACGCCGACGATCGACGGCTGGTTCGACAAGGTTCGCCCGCTGACCGCGCGCGAGAAGGCGCTGATCGCTGAGAACGCGCGGGTGAGCGACTCGGCTGATGCGTTGCGGCAGGCCGGGGTGAAGAAGTGGATCGGCGAGGAGAGCTGGCAGGCGACGCTGGAGCGGCTGGCGGCGATGCCGACGGTCAATATCGAGGGGCTGGTCGCGGGCTATACCGGCCCAGGCGGCAAGACGATCCTGCCGGCCAGGGCGACGGCGAAGCTCGATTTCCGGTTGGTGCCCAACCAGACCTATGCCGATTGCGTCGCCAAGGTGCGCGCGCATCTGGACAAGCGCGGGTTCAAGGACATCGCCGTCAAGGTGGGTGGTGGCTACGACCCGACCGAGACGGCGGAGGACTCGGCGCTGATCAAGGCCGAACGCGCGACGTGCGAGCGGGCAGGGGTGAAGACGACGGTCTATCCGCGGCTCGCAGGAAGCTGGCCCGGCTATATCTTTACCGGCGCACCCGTGTCGCTACCCGCGGGACAGTTCGGGCTGGGGCATGGCAATGGCGCCCATGCTCCTGACGAATATCTGCTGATCGAAAGCACCAATCCGAAGGTGATGGGCTATGATGCGGCGACCGCCGTGTTCGCCGATTTCCTGTATCAGGTCGCAGCGATCGCCTGAGGGTGCAGGTGGGGGCGATCGGTCAGCCGATCGCCTCGATCACCGCGGCGCGCAGTTCGGGGATGCCCATGCCCTTCTCGGCGGAGGTGGCGATGATCTCCGGATGCGCGGCGGGGCGCTTGCGTGCCTCAGCGACGGTGCGTTCCGTGACCTCGGCAAGCTCGCTCGCCTTGATCTTGTCCGCCTTGGTCAGGACCATGCGGTAGCTGACGGCCGCCTTGTCGAGCATTTCCAGGATCTCGCGATCGACGTCCTTCACGCCGTGGCGCGCATCGATCAGCACCAGCGCGCGCTTCAGCACCTGACGCCCCCGCAGGAAGTCATTCACCAGAAAACGCCATTTCTTGACGATGTCCTTGGGGGCCTTGGCAAAGCCGTAGCCGGGCATGTCGACGAGGCGGAACAGCAGCGGATCGCCGATGTCGAAGAAGTTCAGCTCTTGCGTGCGCCCCGGCGTGACCGAGGTGCGTGCCAGCGTCTTGCGCCCGGTCAGCGCATTGATGAGCGACGACTTTCCCACGTTGGAGCGGCCGGCAAAAGCGACTTCGGGCACCAGCGGATCGGGCAGGAACTGAAGCGCGGGGGCTGACTTCAGAAACTCGATCCGGCCGGCGAAGATCTTTCGCGCGGTCTCGATCTCCTCGGCGGAGCGGCTTGCCGCTTCGCTGACGTCGGGCGCGAGATGGCCTGCCACCTCCGGCACCGGCATATCGCCGGGCGTATTGCCGGTGTCGGAGGGGGACTGGCTCATTTCGACGGTGCTTCCTTCAGGCCCGGATGGCGGGCGTAGAGCAGCTTCTGCTGCAGGATGGTGAGGACGTTGGAGGTGATCCAGTAGACCTGGAGGCCGACCGCGAACGGCGCCATCACGAACATCAGTACCCACGGCATCAGCGCGAAGATCTGCTTCTGTGCGTCATCCATCGGCGCCGGGTTCAGCTTGAACTGGAAGTACATGCTGATGCCGAGCAGGATCGGGATCACGCCGATCGCCAGGAATGACGGCGGGGTGAAGGCGAGCAGGCCAAACAGGTTGACGGGGGTCAGCGGATCGGGCGCGGACAGATCCTTGATCCAGCCGACGAACGGCTGATGCCGCATTTCGATCGTCAGCATCAGCATCTTGTACAGCGCGTAGAAGATCGGGATCTGCAACAGGGTGGGAAGGCAACCGGCGAGCGGATTGACCTTCTCCGTCTTGTACAGCGCCATGATCTCCTGCTGCATCCGCGGCTTGTCGTCTTTGAAGCGCTCCTGGATGGCCTTCATCTTCGGCTGGACGGCGCGCATGTTGGCCATCGACGCGAACTGGCGCTGCGCGATCGGGAACATGAGCAGGCGGATCGTCAGCGTCAGCAGGATGATCGCGACGCCGAAGTTGCCGACATGGCGGAACAGCCAGTCGAGATAGTAGAAGATCGGCTTCTCAACGACGCGGAACCAGCCCCAGTCGAGTGCATAGTCGAACCGGGTGACGCCTTCCTTGTCGGTGTAATGATCAAGCAGGCGAACTTCCTTCGCGCCGGCGAAGAAGCGGCTCGTCTGGGTGATCTGGCGGCCCGGGGGCAGCAGCTGGGCGTTGGTGGTGTAATCGCCCTGATAGGCCTTGTTGGCACCGGCGCGGAACTGGCCGTCGAAGGGACGCACCTGATCCGGGATCAGCGCGGTCAGCCAGTATTTGTCGGCAAAGCCGAGCCAGCCGCCGGTGGTGGAGAAGCGCTGCGGCGCTTCGTCCAGATCCTTGAAATCGACGTCATAGTCGGCCTTGTCGTTGTGGACCGACATCGGGCCGACGTGGATCGTCCAGCTGTCCGGATCCTTCGACACGCCGGCGCGGTTGACCAGGCCGTAGGCGGCGACCGGAACGGCGCCGGTGCCTGCATTGGCGACCGTCTGCTTGATCCCGAACATATAGCCGTCGTCGACGGTCAGCTCGATCGTGAAGCGCTGGCCCTTGTCGTTGATGGCGGTCAGCGTGACCGGCTTTCCGGGGGCAAGGAGGTTGGACGAGGCGGTCCAGACCGTGTCGGCGGACGGCGGCGAGAGGCCGTCGTCACGCCAGCCAAACGCAGCGAAATATGCCTCGGGCGCGCCCGCTGGCGACAGCAGGCGCACCGGCGGCGAATCCTTCGCCACGGTGACCTTGTAATTCTTCAGCACGAGATCGTCGATCCGCGCGCCCTTCAGGTTGATCGAGCCGTGCATGGTCGGCGTGTCGATCTGCACCCGCGGCGTTTCGCGCAGCACGACGGCGCGGTCGCGATTGGCGGCCGGCGTATCGGCCGTCGGATCGGCGTTCTTGTTCGGCAGAACCTCGGTCTTGCCGTCCTCGATCTTCGTCACCGGCGGATTGGCGGTCGGGAAGAAGCGGTTCTGCACCACCGGCCAGCCGAACAGGATCAGCGCCGCGATGACCGCGAACAGCACGAAGTTCTTGTTCTCTTTGTTCACGAGCGCCTTATTCCCTTAGGGCCCAATCCATCATGGGACCGGATCATAGCCGTGCCCGCCCCACGGATGACATCGCGCGATGCGCTTTGCCGCGAGCCAGCTGCCTCGTGCTGCGCCATAGCGGCGCAAGGCCTCGATTGCATAGGCCGAACAGCTTGGCTGGTAACGACAGGTTGGTGGCAGGATGAGCGACGGGCCGAGTTGCCATAGCCGAGCCACCAGGATCAGCAGGCGGGCGATCATCCCGGCACCTTGCCGCGGACACGCGTAGCCGTCTTTCGCAGCGCCTTGCCGAATTCGGCACGCAGGCTGGCATAATCACGCTCGATTCCGCCCATACGGCCGATCAGGACATGATCTGCACCCGGCACGCCATCTGACGGCAGCAGCTCACGCGCGAGCGCCCGCAGCCGGCGTTTCATCCGGTTGCGCACCACCGCGTTGCCGATTTTCTTGGTGACGGTATAGCCAACGCGGATCGTCGCGTCGCCATCATTGCGGGGGCGCACCAGCAGCACGAAGCCGGGCATGGGTGCGCGCTCGCCCGCGTTCGCCGCCAGGAAATCCCGGCGGCGGGTAAGCGTCTGAATGATCGAGTCGCCTGCGCGAGGCTGACCGGCCGTTAGGCCGACAGCTTCTTGCGACCGCGCGCGCGACGCGCCCGAATCACGGCGCGGCCGCCGACCGTCGCCATCCGCGCACGGAAGCCGTGACGGCGTGCCCGCACCAGGTTGCTCGGCTGAAAGGTCCGCTTCATTGCTCATTCCCGAATCTGAAAAAGAAGGGCCGCCACGAGGGGCAGCCCGAACATGGCGCCGCATAGGTGAAGGTGACGGGTAAGTCAACGCGAGCCGATCACGCGATCCCGCGCGCGGCGGCGCAGCGCACTGCGGCGGCGCATTGCCCGGTCCGCGATGTTGCCGACGCGTGGCCAGCGACGTTTGGCACGGGCCCAGCGCACCTGCGCGCGGCGCGAGTTGCGGAGGATCAGGATCATGCCGCCGGCGAACAGGAAGATGCCGCCCGGCCCCGGCAACGGCCCCATCGCCGCCGCGCCCACGAGCAGCACGCCGCCGAGCGAGAGCTGCAGGATCCTCATGGCAGGGTGGCGATCACGCATGCGGCGCATGTGGCTCCGGTGTGTTGCGAAGACAAGACGGTGATGAATGGTTTGCAGCGCTGACAAAGCGGCTATGAACAATGTCATAACGGGGGCGGGGGATGCATGGCGGCGATCGTCGCGACGGTGGCGTATCTGGGGCTGGAGGCGCGCGCGGTCGAGGTTCAGGTGCAACTGATAGCTGGCCTGCCGGCGTTCAATCTGGTCGGGCTGGGCGACAAGGCAGTCGGCGAAAGTCGCGAGCGCGTGCGCGGCGCGATTGCCGCCATGGGGCTTGCCATGCCGCCCAAGCGGATCGCGGTGAACCTGTCGCCGGCCGACCTACCGAAAGAAGGATCGCATTTCGACCTTCCCATCGCGCTGGGGCTGTTGGCTGCGATGGGCGTGGTCGATGCCGAGGCGCTGGCGGATTATGTCATCGTCGGTGAGTTGACGCTGGACGGACGGATCGCCGCGTCACCTGGGGTGCTGCTGGCCGCGTTGCATGCCGCGGAACTGGGGCGTGGATTGATCTGCCCGGCCGCGCAGGGCGCCGAAGCCGCCTGGGCGAGTTCGATCGAGGTGCTGGCCGCGCCCGACCTGCTATCGCTGATCAATCACCTGAAGGGCCACGGGTTGCTCTCGGCCCCGGCGCCGAGTGAGGTCGTCGCTGGTGGTGAGGGGCCGGACCTGCGGCAGGTGCGGGGGCAGGAGACGGCCAAGCGCGCGCTGGAGATCGCAGCGGCGGGCGGACACAACCTGCTGATGGTCGGACCGCCGGGTGCCGGCAAGTCGCTGATGGCGTCCTGTCTGCCGGGCATCCTGCCTTCGCTCGATCCAGCCGAGGCGCTGGAAGTGTCGATGGTGCAATCGGTGGCGGGGGTGTTGGAGAACGGGCGGCTAACCCGCACCCGACCCTTCCGCGCACCGCATCATTCAGCCTCGATGGCGGCGCTTACCGGCGGCGGGCTGAAGGTGCGGCCGGGCGAGGTGAGCATGGCGCACCTGGGGGTCTTGTTCCTCGACGAGCTGCCCGAGTTCCAGCGCGCGGTGCTCGACTCGCTGCGCCAGCCGCTCGAGTCCGGCACGGTCAGCGTGGCGCGCGCCAACGCGCATGTGACCTTTCCGGCGCGTGTGCAGCTAGTCGCGGCGATGAACCCCTGCCGCTGCGGCTATCTGGGTGATGCCGGGCTGGCCTGCGCCCGGGCGCCGAAATGTGCCGCCGATTACCAGGCGAAGGTATCGGGCCCCTTGCTGGACAGGATCGACCTGCATGTCGAAGTGCAGGCGGTGAGCGCCGCCGACCTGATGCTGCCGCCCCCAGTGGAGGGGTCGGCCCAGGTCGCCGCCCGCGTGGCACAGGTGCGGGCGATCCAGCAGGACCGGTATCGCGACCGCGGCATAAGGACGAATGCCGAAGCCGATGGCGATGTGCTGGAGGCGTTCTGCGCGCCGGATGCGGCGGGGCGTGCGCTGCTGGCGCAGGCGGCGGAGGCGATGCGGCTGTCGGCGCGCGGCTATACCCGCATCCTGCGCGTCGCCCGGACGATTGCCGACATGACGGGTTCCGACGCCGTGGGACGCATCCATGTGGCGGAGGCGCTGAGCTATCGGCGGCGGGCGCCGACAAATTGAGGGGTCAGCCGGCGAGGCGGTGATCGGGATCGAGCAGCGGCGCGCCGGGGGCAAGGAGGCGCCGCTCCGCCAGGAGCCTGCGCGTGTTGGCCGAGTTCATCGGCCGCCCGTAGAGATAGCCCTGGCCGCGTGCGCAGCCGAGGTTGCGCAGCCAGCCCTCCGTCTCGATGTCCTCGACGCCTTCTGCGGTTACCGGCAGGTTCAGGCTGGAGCCAAGGCCGGCGATGGCGCTGACCACAGCGGCGCTGTCGCTGTCGCTGGCGACCGCCTTCACCACGCTCCGGTCGATCTTGATCCGGTCGAACGGCAGCGCGCGCAGGTGGCCGAGGCTGGAATGGCCAGTGCCGAAATCATCCAGCGCGACGCGGATGCCCTGGTTCTTGAGGCTGCCGACGATCGACTGAGCGAGCGGCAGGTTTTCGAACAGCGCGCCTTCGGTGATCTCGATCTCCAGCCGATGCGCGGGGAAGCCGGTTTCGAGCAGGAGCTTGATGATCTTCTGCGGCAGCCAGGCGTCGCGCAACTGCGCGGGCGAGATGTTGATCGACAGGCTGAGCGAGGGATCCCAGTCGCGCGCGGCATGGAACGCCTGACGCATCACGGCCAGCGACAGGTCGGCGATCATGCCGGTCTGTTCGGCGATGGTGATGAACCGGTCTGGCGGGATGATGCCGTGGACCGGGTGGTCCCAGCGGGCGAGCACTTCGAACCCGAACAACTGGCCGGTGGCGAGGTCGATCTGCTGTTCGAAATAGGGGATGATCTGGCCCGCCGGAATGGCGTCGCGCAGCGCCTGTTCCAGTTCGTTGCGCGCCTGCAGCGCACGCGCCATCGCCGGATCGAACCAGCCGACGCGGTTTCGCCCGGCTTCCTTGGCGGCGCACATCGCGATTTCGGCCGCGCGCGTCAGCGCGTCGATCGAGCCACGCTCCACGTCCGACCGTGCAAGGCCGATGGTAGCCGTGATCTGAATGCCCGCGCCGTCGATCTCGATCGGCTGCGCGAGGTGGCTGACGAGGCGCTCGGCTATACGCTGTACGGTATCGGGATCGCGCGGATCGAAGACGAAGGCGCAGACGAATTCGTCCCCGCCGAGCCGTCCGGCCAGTGCGAAAGGTGGCAGCTCGGCCTGGATCTGGCTGGCAACGCGGGCGAGCAGCTTGTCACCCGTGGCGTGGCCATGGAGTTCGTTCACCGCGCGAAAGCGATCGAGATCGACCAGCAGGAGCGCGGTGGCGCGGTGCCTGCGCGACGCATCGAGCAGCATGGCGCTGCCCTGCTCCGTCAATGCGCGACGATTGAGCAGGCCGGTCAGCGGATCGCTGGTCGGCGTCAGACGGGTACGAGCGCTGTTCGCCAGCCGCTGCCCGACCAGCTGAGTGATCTGGCGATGGCGGTGCCACCCGAGAAGAATGAGCGCGACGTTCAGGAGAAGCGCGAGGACCATCAATTCGTCGACCGCGCCGCCGAACCTGCGCTGCAGAAGGGTGGCGGCCGTCGCACCGAGCAGCGCCACGAACAGCCCGATCGCGGCGATCGTGATACGGCCTGCAGGGGTAGCGCGCGGTTCAGCAGAACCATGCGAGACCTGGGCGGGGGGCGCCGAGTCTTCCATCTCGCCCCATGATGCGGCGGGGCCATGTATAATTTGTTAACTGCCCGATGCTTGCCCTGAAGCGCGGTTTGCCGTACAGGCCGCGCAACGTTCCGAGTTGAACGCTGAAGACAAGCGCCCATTGTGGTGCACGCTGGCCGGCGAGGTTTCGCCCGCCGGCGCTTTTGCGTTTGGGCGGAAGAAAGGAGTTTTGACGCGATGTTCGACAGCCTGAGCGACCGTCTTGGCGGTGTATTCGACCGTCTTCGCGGCCGTGGCGCGCTGACCGAGGCCGATGTCCGGCAGGCCATGCGCGAAGTGCGCATCGCGTTGCTGGAGGCTGACGTCGCCTTGCCCGTCGCGCGGCAGTTCGTCGAAGAGGCCACCGAAAAGGCGATCGGCCAGAACGTGCTGCGGTCGGTCACTCCGGGGCAGCAGGTCGTCAAGATCGTCAATGACGCGCTGGTCGCGATGCTGGGCGGCGACGATCCCGAGGCGGCCGAGCTGAAGATCGACGTCACGCCGCCGGCGGTGGTGATGATGGTCGGCCTGCAGGGGTCGGGTAAGACGACCACGACCGCGAAGATCGCCAAGCGCCTGTCGGGCGGCAAGGCGGGCCGCGATCGCAAAAAGGTGCTGATGGCGTCGCTCGACGTCAATCGCCCGGCGGCGCAGGAGCAGCTGGCGACGCTGGGCAAGCAGATCGAGGTGCAGACGCTGCCGATCGTGGCCGGGCAGCAGCCGGTCGATATCGCCCGCCGCGCACTTCAGGCGGCGAAGCTGCAGGGCTTCGACGTGCTGATGCTCGACACCGCCGGGCGCCTCCACGTCGACCAGGCGTTGATGGACGAAATGAAGGCGGTGGCGGAAATCGCCACGCCGCAGGAAATCCTGCTCGTCGTCGATTCGCTGACCGGCCAGGACGCCGTCAATGTCGCGCAGAGCTTCTCGGCGCAGGTGCCGCTGACCGGCGTCGTGCTGACGCGGATGGACGGCGATGCGCGCGGCGGCGCGGCGCTGTCGATGCGCGCCGTCACTGGCAAGCCGATCAAGTTTGCCGGCGTTGGCGAAAAGATGGACGCGCTCGAGGCATTCCATGCCGAGCGTGTCGCTGGCCGAATTCTGGGCATGGGCGATGTCGTCAGCCTCGTTGAGAAGGCGGCGGAGTCGATCCAGCAGGAAGACGCCGAGCGCATGGCGGCGAAGCTGGCCAAGGGCCAGTTCGACATGGACGACCTGCGCGGCCAGCTCGCTCAGATGCGCCGCATGGGTGGCCTCGGCGCGCTCGCCGGCATGATGCCCGGCATGAAGAAGGCGCAGCAGGCGATGGCCAACGGTGCGGTCGACGAACGCATTCTGCTGCGCATGGACGCGATGATTACGTCGATGACGCCGAAGGAGCGATCGAAGCCCGAACTGATCAACGCCAAGCGCAAGATCCGCATCGCCAAAGGCAGCGGCACGACCGTTCAGGACGTGAATAAGCTGCTGAAGATGCACCAGGAAATGTCCACCGCGATGAAGAAGATCCGCAAGATGGGCGGTATCAAGGGCATGCTGGCGATGCTGGGCAAGGGTGGCCCTGGCGGCGGCATGGCCGGTATCGGCAACGCGCTGGGCGGGCCGGAGCTTGGCGACATGCTGGGCAAGGCCGGCGGCGGGCTCCCTGGTCTGCCGGGTGGTGCGGGCGGCCTGCCGCCCGGATTTCCGAAGTTCAAGAAGTAAGCAACCGCCCCGCTGGGGCACGATGATCAACAAAGGATCCCCGCCGGCGCGGGGGCGTGAAATCAGAAGGCAAGGAAGACTACAATGGCACTCAGCATTCGCCTGTCGCGTGGCGGCTCCAAGAAGCGTCCGTACTATCGCATCGTCGTGGCCGATGCGCGCAGCCCGCGTGACGGCCGCTTCATCGAGAAGATCGGCAACTACAACCCGCTGCTCGCCAAGGACGACGAGAAGCGCGTCGTGCTGAACGCGGAGCGTGCGAAGCACTGGCTGAGCAATGGCGCGCAGCCGACTGATCGTGTCGCCCGCTTCCTCGACCTCGCCGGCGTTCGCGAGCGTGCAGCCCGCAACAACCCGAAGAAGGCCGAGCCGGGCGAGAAGGCCAAGGAGCGCGCCGAGGAGCGTGCCGAGAAGCTGAAGGCCGCTGAGGAAGCGTCGCAGGCCGAGACCGAGGCCGTGATGGCCGCGGAAGTCGACGCAGCGACCGAGACGCCGAGCGCAGAGGCCGAGAAGGTCGCCGACGCGACGGCCGAGCAGTAAGCATCAAATCGGGTCATGGCGCGTTTTCCTTCGGCAGCGAAAGGAACGTGCCATGACCGTCGACCCCAAGCCTCACGCGCCAGACCCCAGGACCGCAAGCGATGACGACGAACAGGTCGCCAGCAACGAAGGAGTCTCTGCGAGTGAGCCCGCCGAAGGCGCAGACGACGCCCCAACAGGCGGCGAAGGCTCCCCCAACGGGTGAACCGCAGGTCGTCCTGGCGGTCATCACGGGGGCGCACGGCATCGGCGGCGAAGTGAAGCTCAAGCTCTTCGCCGATGATCTTGCCAGCTATACCTCCTTCAACAATGGCGCGCTGACGCTGAAAAGCGTGCGCGGAACGATCGCCCGGTTTGCGGAAGTGAAAGACCGCACGGCCGCGGAAGGATTGCGCGGGCTGGAACTGTCGGTTCCGCGCGCCGCCTTGCCGCCGTTGGAAGAGGGTGAATATTATCATGCCGACCTGATCGGCCTGTCAGCGGTATCCGACGCTGGCGAGACGCTGGGCCTCGTCGTTTCGGTCGAGAATTTCGGCGCCGGCGATGTGATCGAGGTCGAACGCCCGACCGGCAAGCGTTTCATGGTGCCGATGACGCCGCAGGCGGTTCCGGAATGGGATGACAAGCGGCTGGTGATCGCAGCGGCGTTCGCCGACGCCTGATACGGGCGGGTTAGCCGGCGGCGATCAGACGTCCATCTGCTTCACCGCCGCATTCCACATTGAGATGTTGTTGCGGGCCTCCTGCACAAAGGCGGAGCGGCGCACGAAGCCGAGGAAGAAATCCGCCAGCCACTTGCCGGGATTGCGCAGCGGCCGTTCGAACTGAACGAGAAGCACCACGCGGGTGCCGCTGGTCTCGTTCCACACTTCGTGATCATAGGTGTCGTCGAACACCAGGGTTTCGCCCTCGCGCCAACGCACGATGCGGTTGTCGACGCGCATGCGCACGTCGCCGTCATCGGGCACGATCAGGCCGAGGTGGCAGGTGATCAGCCCCTTCGAAACGCCGCGGTGCGCGGGAATGTGTGTGCCGGGCGCCAGGATCGAGAAGAAGGCGCTGTTCAGGCCGGGGATCTGCTCGACGAGGCGGGCAGTGGTGGGGCAGCGGTCGGCGTTCTCGTCGATGCGATAGCCGTAGCCCCAGATGAAGAACGACCGCCACATGTTCACCTGTGCGATCGACCGGTGGTCGGGCGAGATGGTGGCGAGGCTGGGCGCGGCCTGACCGCGCAGCGCGACCTCGATCGCCTCTGCGCGGATCGCGTCCCAATTGTCACGCAGCAGTTGCGTCCAGGGGAAGGTGCGCACGTCGAGCACGGGATCGTTCGAGACCAAAGATGACGAGGCGATCAGCCGGTCGAAGACGCCGCGAAGATGCTTGCCCACCCGGATGATCAAGGGACGGTTCGGATCAGCCTTCATCTCCGCCGAGGGGGCGGGCGCGCCCGAGATCGCGCAGACATCCGGGACCAGCACCGGCGCGATTGCTCGTTTGTCAGGTGCCAGGGAATCGCGGGCGGGAGAGATGGTGTTCACGATGCCTATCCGTCTTCTGATATTGGCGTGCGCGCAGCAGGCCAGGACGTTCATGGCGATCGACTAGGGACGGATCAGGTCCAAAACATGGCGAGGAAAGGGTGATCGAAAGATCGCCGGGGGGTGTGGCGGCAGCGTGTCGGGCAAGCTAGAAGCAGCCGCATGACCGCATCTTCGCGCGCGCTTGCTGCGCCGTTCGCCGTTGCTTCCCTTGTCGCGTTGGCGGCCGTTCCGGCCATCGGACAGCAGGCAGCGCAGAAGGCAGCTGCCACCGCCAGCCGGGCAGTGGCGGCCACTGCCGCGCCTGTGCAGGGGACGATCATCGATCCTGCAACGGTAAGGGTCGATACCTCGCCCTGGCTGTTCAAAGGATCGGACATTCCGCCCGACCCGGCGTGGAACTTTGGCGCGCTGCCCAACGGCCTGCGTTATGCCGTCCGCAAGAATGGCGTGCCCCCGGGGCAGGTTGCAGTGCGGGTGCGCATTGATGCCGGATCACTGAACGAGACCGATGAGGAACGCGGCTACGCGCATCTAATTGAGCATCTCTCGTTCCGCGGATCCAAATACGTGCCCGACGGCGAGGCGAAGCGGGTGTGGCAGCGGTTCGGCGCGACCTTCGGGTCGGATTCGAACGCGCAGACCACGCCGACCCAGACGGTCTACAAGCTCGACCTACCGGCCGCGACCGAGGCGAACCTCGACGAGAGTCTCAAGATCTTTGCCGGGATGATGTCCGAACCGGGCATCAATGCGCAGGGGCTGGCCGCCGAGCGGCCGGCGGTGCTGGCCGAGCAGCGCGAGGCGCCGGGACCGCAGGTGCGCCTGTCGGACGCGCGCAATGCCTTGTTCTTTGCCGGGCAGCCGCTGGCCGACCGCTCACCAATCGGCAATGTGAAGACGTTGGAAGCGGCGACGCCGGCCAGCGTGCAAGCATTCCACCAGCGCTGGTATCGCCCTGCGCGGACGGTGGTGATCATTTCTGGTGACATCGACCCGGCAGTCGCCGCCCGTCTGGTGGTGAAGAACTTCGGCGGCTGGAAGGGTGTTGGCCCTGATCCGGCGGACCCCGACTTCGGCAAGCCTGATCCGAAGGCGACGCCGACCGCGGCGATCAACGAGCCGTCGCTGCCGCCGCTGGTGATCAGCGCCACGCTGCGTCCGTGGACCTATCAGGACGATACGATCATCTTCAACCAGAAGCGGCTGGTGGACCTGGTGGCGATGCGGGTCATCAACCGGCGGCTGGAGGATCGCGCACGCGCCGGTGGCAGCTTCCTGCAGGCGAGCGTGAACCTGGAGGATGTGGCGCGATCCACCAACGGCACCTTCGTCAGCATCGTGCCGATCGGCGACGATTGGGAAGCGGCGCTGAAGGACGTGCGGGCGGTGATTGCCGACGCGATTGCCAATGCGCCGAGCCAGGCCGACGTCGACCGCGAGACCGCAGAGTTCGAAGGCGCGATGCGCAATGAGGTGGAGACCGCACGGGTCGAAGCCGGCGCCAAGCAGGCCGACGACATGGTCCAGGCGCTCGACATCCGCGAGACGGTGGCCGGGCCGCAGGAATCGTACAACATCTTCCTCGACGCCAAGAAGAAGGGGATGTTTTCCGCGGCTGGCGTGCTTGAGTCCACCCAGCGCGTGTTCAAGGGCGACGCGCAGCGCGCCATCGTCAACACGCGCATGGCGGACCCCGGTGCGGCCGCGAAGCTGGCGTCGGCGCTGACGGCGGACGTGTCGAAGCTGGCCGGACGGCGGGATCGTCAGTCGAAGGTCGATTTCAAGGACCTGCCGAAGCTGGGCAAGCCGGGCAACGTGACGGCGCGCGAGACGATTGCGGACCCCGGGATCGAGAAGGTGACCTTCTCAAACGGTGTGCGGATGCTGATGTACCCGAATGCATCCGAGACGGGTCGCGTGTACCTGCGGGTCCGCTTTGGCCGCGGATATAGTGCGCTCCCAGCTGACAAGCCGACGGCGGCCTGGGCGGCGGATAGCGCGCTCATTCCTGGCGGGATCGGCAAGTGGAACCAGAGCGACCTCGACGCCCTGACCACGGGCCGCCGCATGGGGCTAGATTTCGATATCACTGACGATGCATTCGTCATGAGCGCCATGACGACCCCGGGCGACTATGCCGACAATCTGGCGTTGATGGCGGCCAAGCTGGCGGCGCCGCGCTGGGATGCAGCGCCGGTGCTGCGCGCCAAGGCCGCTGCGGTGGCGGGTTATGCCGGGTTCAATTCGTCGCCGGACGGCGTGCTGTCCCGCGATCTGGAGCGGCTGTTGCGCAATGGCGATCCGCGCTGGGGCCCGCCGACGCGCGAGGAGATCGATGCCCTGACGCCGGAGGGGTTCCGCAAGCTGTGGGAGCCGCTTCTGGCCACCGGCCCGATCGAGGTCGATGTGTTCGGCGACGTGACAGGTGACGAGGCCATTGCCGCCGTCGCCAAAACGTTCGGCGCGCTGAAGGCCCGCACGGAAGCGCCGGCGTTGTCGCCCGGCGCGGCTTTCCCGGCGCACAATGACGTGCCCGTGACGCTTACCCATGAGGGCGCGGACACGCAAGCGGCGGCGGTGATCGCCTGGCCGACCGGTGGCGGCAGCGCGGGTATCGCGGAGAGCCGACGCCTCGACATCCTGTCTGCAATCTTCGGTGATCGCCTGTTCGATCGTCTGCGGTCGGTGGCCGGCGCGAGCTACAGCCCCAGTGCGGTCAGCCAGTGGCCGATGGGGCTTACGTCGGGCGGGCGTATGATCGCAGTCGGCCAGGTAGCGCCGGAGAATGTCGACCTGTTCTACAAGCTGAGCCGCGAGATTGCGGCGGAGCTGGTGTCGACTCCGGTCAGCGAGGACGAGCTACGCCGCGCGGTCGGGCCGATGATGCAGTATCTGGCGCGCGCATCGTCGGGGAACCAGTTCTGGCTGCTGCTGGTGAACGGCGGCGCCCATGACCCCAATCGGCTGAACGGCGCGCGCACGCTGGTGAGCGATTACATGGGCATCACCCCCCAGACGTTGCAGGCAACCGCCGCCAAATATCTGCGGCCGGAGAAGGACTGGACGCTGAAGGTGCTGCCGAAAAAGCCAGCGAAGTGATGCGACAGGCGCCGTCTCATTCCCGGGAATGAGGCGGCGTTTCCTTATCTGCGGAGAGGGCGGCGCTCGCTGAGTTCGTTGCGGATCGTGGTTGCTGCCACGCCGGCCTGACCCATGGCGTGGCTGATCTGATCCAGCCCCTTCACCACGTCCCCGGCCGCATAGAGGCCGGGAATGGTGGTGCGCTGATGTTCGTCGGTGACGATACAGCCATCGTCGGTGCCGCGTGCGCCGGCACCCAGCGCAAGTTCCGAGCGGATCTGTGAGCCAAGCGCCGGATAGACGCTGTCGAAGCGGAGGCGACCGTGGGCGGTGTCGAAGGCGAGCTGGTCGCCCTCGATCGCGTAATGGCCGCACGGACCATCCACCCGCGTCACCCCGGCGGCGTCCAGCGCATCGGCACAAGCGTCGTCGAGCATGTGTTCGGCATCGGGAGCGATCAGCGTGACATCGCGCGTATAGCCGCGGAGGAACAGCGCCTCGCGCATCCCGTGCGTGCCGGTACCGATGACCCCGACGCGCTTGTCGGTCACTTCATAGCCGTCGCAGATCGGGCAGTAGCGGAGGAGGCCTCGCTGCAGCGCCTCGTCGTGCAACGCCGCCTCTATCCTTGGCCGGTTGTTCACCACGCCGGTGGCGAGAAGGACGGTGCATGCCTCCACGGTCGTTTCCCCTGTACGCACGACGAAATGGTCGTCCACCGGCTCAACCGCGGTTACCTTTGAGTCGTGCGAGCGAACGCCGAACGAGGCGGCTTGCTGACGCATGCGGGCGAGCAGATCCTTGCCGCTGATCCCGCCGGGAAAGCCCGCGTGATTGTGCGTGCAGGGGATCAGCGCGGCCCGGCTCTCGCCGCTGTCGTACAGGGCGATGTCGAGGTGGAAGCGGGAGAGGTAGATGGCGGCGGTCAGACCTGCCGGGCCGCCGCCGATGATGACGCAGTCGTGCATGGCCTGCCGAGCGCATTGCTCGCTGTCTGGTTCCCTGGCTCGGCGATTGACGCGGCGCGGGGGTGCGGTATCGCTTCCGCAACTGACCGGGGGGATGACAATGAAGATCCGCGCGCTTTCTGCGGCCTTGTTCCTGACGCTGCCAGTGGCCGCAGCAGCGCAGAATAATGCCGTACCCGCCAAGACGACGCCTGAGGCGAAGCCTGCGGCGGCCACGTCGGTCGAGGCGATTGAGCCGCAGATCACGGGCTTCTTCGACAGCTGGATGAAGAACGCGCATGTGCCGGGTCTGGTCTATGGCGTTGTGAAGGACGGGAAGCTGGTGCTGGTCCGGGGCCTGGGCGTTCAGGATATCGCCAGCAAGAAGCCGGTGACGGTCGACAGCCGGTTCCGCATTGCGTCCATGTCCAAGGCGTTCACCGCCATGGCGATCCTGAAGCTGCGCGACGAGGAGCGCGTGTCGCTCGACGCGCCGGCGGAGCGATACGTGCACGAACTGCGCAACTGGCGCTATCCAACCGCTGACAGCCGGCGGACGCGGGTGGCGGACCTGCTGCATCACACGGCGGGGTTGGTGGAGGATAATCCCTGGGGCGACCGGCAGCAGCCATTGTCGGAGCCCGCCTTCACCGCGATGCTGAAGGCCGGCGTGCCGCTGGCGCAGGCGCCGGGTCTGCGCATGGAATATTCCAACCTTGGCTATGCGACGCTGGGGCGGATCGTCAGCAACGTCTCCGGGCAGCGGTATCAGGATTATATCCGTAGCAGCATCATGACCCCGCTGGGCATGACATCGACCGGCTATGACGTGCTGAACGGGCCGCAGGACCTGCGTGCCCTGGGCTATCGCTGGCAGGACAATGCCTGGGTGCGTGAGCCGGACATGGCCGATGGCGCTTTCGGTGCGATGGGCGGCGTACATACGACCGCCAACGATTACTGGCGCTGGGTGGCGTTCCTGCTGTCGGCGTGGCCGGCACGCGACGATCCCGACAAGGGGCCGATCAAGCGTGCGACGGTGCGCGAGATCGTCGAGGGGTCGAACTTCGTCAACACGGTGGAGCGGCCCGGCGCGTCAGGCCGCCCATGCCGGGTTGCGAGCGCCTATGGCATGGGCTGGCAGGTGGTGAACGACTGCGACGTGGGGCGCATCGTGACCCATTCGGGCGGCTACCCCGGCTATGGTTCGATCGTGATGCTGCTGCCGGATGCTGGCGTTGGTGTGTTCGCCTTCGCCAATCGCACGTATGCCGGGCCTGGCCTGCCCGTATCGCAGACGCTCTATGCGCTGCGGCAGGCGGGGCTGGCCGAGGAGCGTACGGTGCCGGTATCGCCCGCTCTGGCGCGGGCCTATGACATCATGCGTGACGTGTGGCGCAGCGGGGATCCGGCGCGGGCGCCGCTGGCCAACAATGTCGTGCCCGATCGTGATCTCAACCGCCGGCGCAAGGATATTGCCGAGCTGAAGAAGCAGGTTGGCGCATGTCGTACCGATGCCGCGATCGAGCCGATCTCGGCAATGGAGGGAACCTTCACCTGGGCGTGCGCCAACGGCAATGTCGCGGGACGGGTACAGCGCGCGCCGACACCGGCGTTGAGTCTTCAGGTGTTGAGCTTTACCGCCGCCAAGTGACCTTTCATGCGACCGTCCTGACGCTGTATCCCGAGATGTTTCCCGGGCCGCTTGGCTTTGCCATTGCCGGCCGGGCGCTGGCGGAGGGGCGATGGTCGCTCGACGCCGTCAACATCCGGGATTTCACCACCGATCGCCATCGCACCGTCGACGATACGCCGGCGGGGGGTGGCGCTGGCATGGTGCTGCGGGTCGACATCCTGGCCGCTGCGGTCGACGCGCAGGGGCAGGGGCGGCCGGTGCTGGCGATGACCCCGCGCGGCAAGCCGCTGACCCAGGCGCGCGTGCGCGAGCTGGCGGCGGGGCCGGGCGCCGTGGTGCTGTGCGGGCGGTTCGAGGGGTTTGACGAACGCCTGTTTGAAGGCCGCGAGATAGAGGAAGTGTCGATCGGCGACTATGTCCTCTCCGGCGGTGAGACGGCGGCGCTGGTGCTGCTGGATGCTTGCGTTCGGCTGCTTCCCGGCGTAATGGGCGCCGCTTCAAGCGGGGTCGAGGAAAGCCACGAAAGTGGCCTGCTCGAATATCCGCATTATACCCGACCTGTTGAATGGGAAGGGCGCACGATCCCTGAAGTGCTGCGATCGGGGGATCATGCGAAAATCGCCGCCTGGCGCCAGCGCCGGGCGGAGGAAGATACACGGCTACGGCGGCCGGACCTGTGGGAGCGCCACGTCGGTGCTCGGGTCAACCGCCCTCTGGCGCGCGGCGACGATGTGGGAAAAAGTTGAGATGAACCTGATCCAGCAGCTCGAAGCCGAGCAGATCGCGAAGCTGACCGCGAACAAGAAGATCCCGGAATTCCGCCCTGGCGATACGCTGAAGGTCGGTGTGAAGGTGGTCGAGGGTGAGCGTACCCGCGTCCAGAACTACGAAGGCGTGTGCATCGCGCGGTCGAACAAGGGCATGGGTTCCTCGTTCACCGTTCGCAAGATCTCCTTCGGTGAGGGCGTCGAGCGCGTCTTCCCGCTCTACTCGCCGAACATCGATTCGATCGAGGTCGTCCGCAAGGGCGCCGTGCGTCGTGCGAAGCTGTACTACCTGCGTGGTCGTACGGGTAAGTCGGCGCGTATCGCCGAGCGTCGCGACAACCGTCCGGCGAAGGCCGAAGCCGCCGAATAAGCGGTTCGGAACACATTCAAGGAAGGCGTCGGCAGCAATCTGCCGGCGCCTTTTTTGTTGGAGCGGCCGCCGGAGGGCAGGGCGGCCGTGCACTCTAACTCAGCTCTGCCCTGTCCCGCGAACGATCTCCACGATCCGGTCGCCAAGCTGTATGTTCTCCGCCTCGCGCTGGTCGAAACCGATGCATTCGCCCTTGCGGAACATGCGAACGCCAAGGCCCGTCGTGAGCGCGCTGAGCGGTCGTCCGACGTCCTCGGGCGTCGCATCCCGTTCGCGCAGCGCAACCCGGCCGTGCGCGGCGGCGAGATCAGTCAGATATTCCGCCACATGCGGCCCGTTGGTGGAGCCTGCGAGGAGCAGCCCGGCGAAGCTCGCCGGATTGATCACGACATCCGCGCCCGCCTGCCGCGCCAGCGGCTCATTGTCGTCGGACCGGACCACCGCGCTGATGCGCACGTTTTCCGACAAACGGCGCGCGGTCAGCACGATCAGGATCGTGGTGTCGTCCCGCCCGGCTGAGACCATGAGGGTGGACGCCTGCGCCACGTGGGCGATTTCCAGCGTCTTGTCGCGGGTGGCATCACCATCAAGGACGACAGCGCCGCATTGTTCGGCATCGGCCAGCGCGCGCTCGTCACGGTCGATGACGACGATGTTCGCCGGATCGCATCCGCGCCGCTGCAGTTCGCGCAGCGCCTCCGTTCCGCTCGTGCCGTAGCCGGCGATGACGACATGGCCGGTGAGCCGGCGCTGGATGACCTTCATGCGCCACCGATACCATGTGCGCCGAAGAAGGAAGTCATAGGCCGTCCCCAGGAAGATCAACCAGACGAACAGGCGGATTGGCGTGACGACGAAGGTGTCGAACAGCCGAGCGCTGTTGGTCACCGGAACGATATCGCCATAGCCGACCGTCGTCACCGTGATCATGGTGAAATACAGAAGGTCGATGAAGCTGATGTGGCCGTCGATATTGTCGCGCAGCCCCTCGCGATCGAGCCAGTGGCCGACGAGTGCGATGCCGACGAGCAGAAACGCGAGCAGGATACGCAGGCCCAGGCTCGCCCAATCGGGCAGGCCGCTGCGTCGACGCAGGTGAAGCTCCTCGTCGCGATTCTTCAGACGCATGACATGGCTGTAGAGCAAGCGGCGGTGGCTTAGCCAGTGAGGGCGCTACGGACTTTGCGCTGCGCGGCGCGGGCGGCTAACCCGCTGGGAACAATCGAGCGGGAAGAATGAATGCGGATATGGATGGCGGCGGCCGGCGTGGGACTGGCGTTATATGCGGCGACCGCTGTGGGTGAGCCGGTGAAGAAGGGCATGCCGCTGACGTTGGAGCGAGTGTTTGCGAGCCCCGACCTGGGTGGCGGGCAACCGCAGGCGCTGCGCCTGTCGCCCGACGGTACGCTGCTGACGTCGGTGCGGCCGCGAGAGGATGAGCGAAACCGCTTCGACCTGTGGGCGATGGATACGCGCACGGGCCAGTGGCGGATGCTGGTCGATTCGAAGCGGATCGGCAGCGGCGCGGAATTGTCCGAGGCCGAGAAGATGCAGCGCGAGCGGGATCGCTCCAAGACGGGCAAGACCGGCATCCTCGATTACGGCTGGGCGCCCGACGGGAAGTCGATCCTGGTGCCGGTGGATGGCGAGCTGTTCGTCGCGACGCTGGACGGCAACGTGCGCAAGGTGGACGGATCCAAGGGGGCGCTGAACCCAGTCGTGTCGCCGCGGGGCGGTTTCATCAGCTTCGTGCGTGACCAGAACCTGTGGGTCGGGGACGCAAATGGCGTTGCGCGCGCCATCACCACCGAGGGCGGCGGCACGGTTCACTTCGGTGAGGCGGAGTTCGTCGCGCAGGAGGAAATGCATCGTCGCACCGGCTATTGGTGGTCGCCCGACGACCGGCTGATCGCGGTGGAGCGGTTCGACGAGGCACCGGTGCGCGTCTTCACCCGCGCCTCGATCGGCGCGACGGGGACCAGCATCTACGAACAGCGTTATCCCGCGGCCGGCACGCCAAACGTGCTGGTGGATCTGTTCATCATGAAGCCTGATGGTTCGGGGCAGGTGAAGGTGGATCTGGGGCCGGACCGCGACATCTACCTGGCGCGGGTCGACTGGACGCCGGACGGGTCGGCGCTGCTGGTCCAGCGCCAGTCGCGTGACCAAAGGACGCTGGACATGCTGGTGGTCGATCCCGCGACCGGCCAGTCGCGCTTGATGTTCACCGAGCGGTCGGGCGAGAAGAGCTGGGTCAATCTGTCCGATGCCTACCGCCCGCTGAAGGACGGCAGCCTCATCTGGCGCTCGGAACGGGACGGCTTCGGCCATCTGTACCGCTGGAAGGATGGCAAGTGGGCCCAGCTGACCTCTGGCGACTGGGTGGTCGATGCGCTGGTGGCTGTGGACGAGGCATCCGGTCGCCTTGTGTTCACCGGCAATCGCGACGGCGTGCTGGAACGGCATTTGTACTCGGTGAACATGAATGCGCCGGGTGCGATCATCCGGCTGACCGAGCCGGGCTGGACCCTGAGCGGCGCCACGGCGGACAGCACCGGCACGCGCTTCATCATCAGCCGCTCCAATCCCACGCAGCCGCGCCAGACGTATCTGGCGGACGCAAACGGCAAGCGGATCGCCTGGATCAACGAGAATGCGGTGACGGGGGACCATCCCTATGCGCCGTATCTGCCGCTGCATCGTCCGACGCAGTTCGGCAAGATCAAGGCCGATGACGGCACGACGCTGCACTGGCAGATGATCACCCCGGCGCTGCAAAAGGGGAAGCGCTATCCGGTCTTCTTCATGCATTACGGCGGACCGGGCAGCCAGGATGTCTCACGCGACTGGCCGGGCAATATGCCGCTGCGCCAGTTCCTGGTGCAGCAGGGCTGGATCGTGTTCCAGATCGACAATCGCGGCTCCGACAACCGCGGCAAGAAGTTCGAGGATGCGATCTGGCACGCTATGGGCAGCGTGGAGGTGGACGATCAGCTCGCCGGCGCGGCCTATCTGAAGACGCTTCCGTTTGTCGATCCGGCGAAGATCGCCATCTATGGTTGGTCCTATGGCGGCTATCTGACGCTGAAGATGATGGAGCAGCACCCTGGCGTGTTCGCGGCGGGCATCTCCGGTGCGCCGGTCACCGATTGGGCGTTATATGACACGCATTATACCGAGCGCTATATGGGTGATCCGACGCGCGATGCGGCGGCCTATACCGCGGCGAGCGCCTTGCCTGACGCGACGCGGATCAGCGATCCGTTGCTGCTGATGCACGGCATGGCGGATGACAATGTCTTCCTCGACAACGCCACGGCGTTTGCGGCGAAGATGCAGGCGGCGAACCGCCCGTTCGAGATGATGCTGTATCCCGGCAAGGCGCATGGCGCGGCGCGGGAGATCCATCCCTGGACGACGATGCTCGACTTCCTTGATCGCCACGTGAAGAAAAGTGGCGTGAAGTAAAGCTTCGTTGGCACAATGTGTCGCGCGGGCGTAAGGCGCCCGCCGATGTGAATGAAGGACGGTTGTAATGGGTTACCGGGTGGTTGTTGCTGGGGCGACTGGCAATGTGGGACGAGAGATGGTCAACATCCTCGCCGACCGCGAGTTTCCGGCGGATGAGGTGGCGCTGCTGGCGTCATCGCGCTCCGTCGGCGAGCAGATCGAATTTGGCGACACCGGCAAGATGCTCAAGGTGCAGAACATCGAGCATTTCGATCCGACCGGCTGGGACATGGCGCTGTTCGCGATCGGCAGCGAGGCGACCAAGGTTTATGCCCCCAAATTCGCTGCGGCGGGCTGCACGGTGATCGACAATTCGTCGCTGTATCGGATGGACCCGGACGTGCCGTTAATCGTGCCGGAGGTGAACCCCGAGGCAATCGACGGCTATCGCGCGAAGAACATCATCGCCAACCCGAATTGCTCGACCGCGCAGATGGTCGTCGCGCTGAAGCCGCTGCACGATGCCGCGACGATCAAGCGCGTGGTGGTCGCGACCTACCAGTCGGTGTCGGGTGCGGGCAAGCAGGGCATGGACGAGCTGTTCGAGCAGAGCCGCAACATCTTCGTCGGGGACCAGGCGGAGCCCAAGAAGTTTACCAAGCAGATCGCCTTCAACGTCATTCCGCACATCGACAGCTTCCTCGAGGATGGCTCCACCAAGGAAGAGTGGAAGATGGTGGTCGAGACCAAGAAGATCATGGATCCGAAGATCAAGGTGACCGCCACCTGTGTGCGCGTGCCGGTGTTCGTCGGCCATTCGGAAGCGATCAACATCGAGTTCGAGAAGGAGCTGTCGGCCGAGGACGCGCAGCGCATCCTGCGCGAGGCGCCGGGCGTCATGCTCGTCGACAAGCGTGAGGACGGTGGATACGTCACCCCGATCGAATGCGTGGGTGAATATGCCACCTATATCAGCCGCGTGCGCGACGATTCCACGGTGGAAAATGGCCTCGCGCTGTGGTGCGTCAGCGACAACCTGCGCAAGGGCGCGGCGCTGAACGCGGTGCAGATCGCCGAGCTGCTCGGCCGGCGGCATTTGAAGAAGGCTGCCTGATCCGATTGGTTGCCCCGTTCCACGGGGCGGGGCAACCAATCAGCGCCCTGCTGCTCCGGCAGCCGGACAGCGGAGCGGCTCTTGCTTGATCAGCCCTTGTAAAGGGCGTCCAGCCGCTCGCCATAGACCTGACGCAGGATGTGGCGGCGGATCTTCAGGCTGGGCGTCAGCTGTTCGTTCTCGATGCTGAACGGCTCATCCGCGATGATGAAGCGCCGCACGCGTTCGATGACCGAAAGCTCCTTGTTGGTCCGCTCCACCGCTGCGCCGACGAGCGCGCGGAAGTCCGGATCCTTGGAGAGTGAGGGCAGGTTGCAACGCGTGTTGGTCGTCGCGCAGAATTCCTGCATCCATTCAGGATCTGGCACGATCACCGCCACCATGTGCGGCTTGCGATCGCCGGCGATCATCGCCTGCATGATCTCCGGCTGAAGGGTCAGCATCCCTTCGACCTTTTGCGGGGCGATATTGTCGCCCTTGTCGTTGATGATCAGGTCCTTCTTGCGGTCCGTGATCTTGATGCGCCCCGCTTCGTCGATGACGCCGATGTCACCGGTGTGCAGCCAGCCGTCCCGGAGCACCCGCTCGGTCTCGGTCGGGTTGCGCCAATAGCCGTGCATCACCAGTTCGCCGCGGACCAGGATCTCGCCGTCTTCGGCGATGCGCACTTCGGTATGGGGGAGGGGCGGGCCGACACTGTCGACCGTGACGCCCACCTTGGGCCGGTTGCAGGAGACGACCGGTCCTGCCTCCGTCTGGCCATAGCCTTGCAGGAAGGTGACGCCGAGCGACTGGAAGAAGATGCCGACCTCCGGCGTCAGGGGCGCGCCGCCCGAGACCATCGCCTTCATACGGCCGCCGAACTTGGCCGCAATGCGCGGCTTGAAGATGCGATCGACGATCAGCGCCGTCGGGCGATCGCGCAGCCGCAGGGTGCCCGCGGCGCGCCGCGCGCCGACCTCCAACGCAGCGTTCAGCAACCGCTGCGACATGCCGCCCTGCTTTTCGATGGCGCGGGTGATCCGGGCGCGCAGCACCTCGAACAATCGTGGCACGACGAACATGATCGTCGGGCTCACCTCCTCCATGTTGGCGGCAAGCTTCTCCAGGCTTTCGGCGTAATAGATCTGGCCGCCCATCGCGATCGGCAGCATCTGCCCGCCGGTATGCTCATAGGCGTGGCTGAGCGGCAGGAACGACAGGAACACCTCGTCGCCCCAGCCGAGATCCTCCGAGATGACATCAGCGCAACCGGCGATGTTGTGCAGGATCGCGCCGTGATGCTGCATCACGCCGCGCGGGGCGCCGCCGGTGCCCGAGGTGTAGATGATGCAGGCGGTGTCGGCGCGGGTGAAGTTCGCCTGCGCTGCGACGATGTCGGGATCGGCGCGATGCTCCTCGATCAGGTCCGCCCAGTGGCAACTGCGGACGCCCAGCGGGCGCGGGCGCAGATGGTCCAGCGCGATGACGGTTTCGACATGGGTGGTGCGCAGCACCGCCTTTAACAGGGTGTCGGCGAGCTTCTGGTTCGACACGATCACGGCGCGTGCGCCGGAATTCTCGATCACATGGGCATGATCGCGTTCGGTGTTGGTCGTGTAGGTGGGCACGGTGATGCAGCCGGCGGCCATGATGCCGAGATCGCTGATGCACCATTCCGGCCGGTTCTCGCTGACCAGCATCACGCGCTCACCCGGCTTCAAGCCTAGCGACCTGAGTGCGGTCGCAAGGCTGGCGACCTGTTCGGCCGCCTGCCTCCACGAGATCGCCTGCCAGCTGCCGCTGTGCTTTGCCCAGAGAAAGGGGGCGTCGCCTAGCTCGGCGGCGCGCGTGAAGAACATCGTGACGAGATTGGGGAAATGCTCAAGCTGGCGCATTGGGATCCTCTTCCTCGCCGTTCCTTACGCCCCCGCTAGCTATTCGCTAAGCGCATTGCCAACCCCGCGCGGATCGGCCGCGCCGACCCAGCCGGACGCCGTCCTTTCCGCGGCATTGGCTTTCAGCCCCAGGCGGGCGACCGACACCTTGTGGCCCTTAGCCTCCAGCGCCGGCTTCATCGGCGCGAGAATTGTGCCCTGTTCGAGCACGATGCCGTCATTGTTGAAGAAAACGAGGCCCAAGCCCAGCGCATCGCGCACCGGCAGTTTCCAGTCGAAATGCGCGATGATCGCCTTGGCGACCTGCATGATGATCGTCTTGCCGCCGGCGGCGCCGACGGTGAACACGGGCGCGCCGCTCTGGTCATAGACGATCGTCGGCGACATGGACGACAGCGGCCGCTTGCCGGGTTCCACGCGGTTGGCGACGGGTGCGCCGTCCTTTTCGGGCGCGAGACTGAAGTCGGTAAGCTCGTTGTTCAGAACGAAGCCGTTCGCCATCAGCTGACTGCCAAAAGGCATTTCGATCGTCGAGGTCATCGTCGCGACATCGCCCTTGCCGTCGACGGCGATGAAATGGGTCGTGCCATGTTCGTTGGGCTGGCTGCCCGGGGTCCGCGGCTGGGCACCCGGCGGCGTGCCCGGCTCGTAGCGGCCGAGCGCGCGCGCCGGCGAGATCAACCCGGAACGCTGTGCGATATAGCCTTTGTCGATCAGGCCAGCGACCGGCACGTCGACGAAGTCGGCGTCGCCGAGGTATTTCTCACGATCCGCATAGGCGAGCTGCATCGCCTCAGCGATCAGGTGCCAGGATTCGGGCGAATCCTTGCCCAGCTTCGCCAGATCGAAGCGTTCCAGCATGCCCAGGATCTGAAGCACCGTGGTGGCGCCCGACGAGGGTGGGCCCATGCCGCACACCTTGTAGCTGCGATAGGTGCCGCACACCGGGGCGCGTTCCTTTGCCTCATAGGCGGTAAGATCGGCGGCAGTCATGTCGCCGGGCGCGACCTTCGAGGTGGTCACCGCGGTCAGCAGCGCCTTGGCATTCTCGCCAGTGTAGAAGGCGTCGGGGCCTTCCGCCGCGATTTTTCGCAGCAGCTTGGCGAGCGTCGGATTCTTGATCGTCTCGCCCTCCGCTAGCGGCTTGCCGTTGCGCGAATACATGGCGGCGATCTGCGGGAAGCGGCCGGTTGAATCAGCGACGCCGGTGGAGGTGCCACCCTCCGGCCCGGCAACAGCGGTGCTGCCACCACTCCACATCGGCGTGAGATTGGTGCTGGCGGCAGCCATCGGGCGGGTCACGGTATAGCCGTTCTCGGCGAGCCGGATCGCGGGTGCAAACAGCGCCTTCCACGGCAGCTTGCCCCATTTCTTGCTGGCGAGCGCCGCCAGGCGAATGTTGCCGGGCACGCCCACGGACTTACCGCCCGGGAATGCCTGAACGAATGGGATCGGCTTGCCGTCGGGGCCGAGGAACCGATCGGGCGTGGCCGCCATCGGCGCCTTTTCGCGCCCGTCGATCGTCTCCAGCTGTCCTTTGGCCGATTGGTGCAGCAGGAAGCCACCGCCGCCGATACCGCTCGACTGCGGCTCAACCACGGTCAGCGCGAGCATCATGGCGAGGGCAGCGTCAGAGGCCGAGCCACCGGCCCGCAGGATCTCCCTTCCGGCTTCGGTCGCACGGGGATCGGCGGAGGTCACCATTCCCTGAGCGAGCGCGGGAACGGGAGCGATCAGCGCAGCAAGCGCCAGCATTTTCTTCATGGCGCGCGACCCTATCGGCGGCGGCGGCGGCGTCAACCGGCGCCGACAGCCTCGGTTATCGAGCCATAGCCATCGCGCCCGAGCAGCGCGGCGAGGTCTTTGAGGATCCGCACCGGCAGGCCGGGACCGGCATAGACCATCGCGCTGTATAGCTGCACGAGGCTCGCGCCGGCGCGAATACGGGCATAGGCCTCGGCCCCGCTGCCGATGCCGCCGACGGCGATGAGCGGGATGGCGCCGCCCGTGGCGGTGCGGAACTCGGCGAGCTTCTGACGCGCGAGCGCAGCCAGTGGGGCACCCGACAGGCCGCCCGCTTGCCCGGCGTTCGGCGAGGCCAGCGCGGGGCGCGAGATGGTGGTGTTGCCGATGATGAGCGCATCGAGCCGGTGGTCGATGACCGCGGCGGCAATGTCGTCGATTGCAGCATGGTCGAGATCAGGCGCGACCTTCAGGAAGAGGGGGAGAGTGCCGGCGGCGGCGCGGGTCGCGGCGAGGAGGTCGCGCAGCGCGCTGCCATGCTGGAGATCGCGCAGCCCGGGGGTGTTGGGCGAACTGACGTTGATCGTGACATAATCGGCAACGCGCGCCGCGGCCGAGACGCCGGCCACATAATCGGCGACGCGATCCGCAGCGTCCTTGTTGGCGCCGACATTGAGGCCGAGCACGCCAGCACGCTGCGCCGGCAAGCGCTTCAGCGCGGCATCGAGCCCGCCGTTGTTGAAACCCATTCGGTTGATCACGGCCTCATCCTCCACCAGGCGGAAGAGGCGGGGCTTTGGGTTGCCGGGCTGGGGCAGAGGGGTGAGCGTGCCGACCTCGACCGCGCCGAAGCCGAGCGCGTGGAGCCCCGTCACCGCCTCGCCATCCTTGTCGACCCCGGCCGCGAGGCCGAGCGGGTTGGCGAAATCCAGCCCCGCCACGCGGGTCGCCAGCCTGTTATCGGATACGGATCGGCCGCCGGGCGCGCCCAGCCGGCCCCATACCGCGAGAGACCGTATGGTCAGGCGATGGGCGCGTTCAGCGTCGAGGGCGAAGAGGGCGGGGCGCATCGGAAAGCTCATGGCCGGGCGGTGCCCCCGAACCACCCGCGAGATCAAGGGCGTGAATGCTCTTCGCGGGTGCAAAATCGTTGGTTGATTTCCGCGTCACGGAAGCCCATCTGGCAATCAGAACGATTTAGTCCGATTTGAGAACCGCTCGCAATATGCGCCTGTCCAGCCTTGCCGATTATGCCGTCGTCATGATGACGGCCGCGGCACGCCATTGCGGCGGGCTGGCGCGCGTCAACGCCACGAGTCTTGCGCAGGAGACCGGCGTGCCGCTCCCCACGGCGCAGAAGCTGGTCAGCCGGCTCTCCTCTGCTGGACTGATTGAAAGCACGCGCGGCACCGGCGGGGGCTTCCGCCTGTCGCGCCCGCCATCGGCGATCACGCTTGCCGATGTCATCGAGGCGGTGGAGGGGCCGATCGCGCTCACCACCTGCGTCGATACGGCGCAGCATGATTGCGTGCTCGACGGCAGTTGCCGCGTGAAGCCGCATTGGGCGGTTGTGAACAATGCGGTGCGCGGCGCGCTTGCCGGCATCACGCTGACGCAACTCGCCGCCACCACGCCGCTCGTCCCCAGCGGGGGACGCGCCATGACCGATATGAAAGTGGACGCCTGACATGGCCACCAAGAACGCCGAGGCGCTCGCCGCGGTATCCAAGAAGTACGAATGGGGCTTCGCCACCGAGGTGGAGCAGGACTTCGCGCCCAAGGGGCTGAACGAAGACACCGTTCGCTACATTTCCGCGAAGAAGGGCGAGCCCGAATGGATGCTCAACTGGCGGCTGAAGGCGTTCCGCAAGTGGCTGACGATGGAATCGCCGGACTGGGCGAAGCTCAACATTCCGCCGATCGATTATCAGGACGCTTATTATTACGCGGAGCCGAAACAGAAGAAGACGATCGCGTCTTTGGATGAGCTCGATCCGGAAATCCGCCGTACCTATGAGAAGCTGGGCATCCCGATCGCCGAGCAGGAAGTGCTCGCCGGGGTCGAGGGCGCGCGCAAGGTCGCCGTGGATGCCGTGTTCGACAGCGTCTCGGTCGCCACCACGTTCCGCGAGGAGCTGAAGGCTGCCGGCGTCATCTTCCTGTCGATTTCGGAGGCGATCCGGGAATATCCCGATCTGGTGAAGAAGTGGCTCGGCAAGGTCGTGCCGCAGCACGACAATTATTTCGCCACGCTCAACAGCGCGGTCTTCTCGGACGGGACGTTCGTCTACATCCCGGAGGGCGTGCGCTGCCCGATGGAGCTCAGCACCTATTTCCGCATCAATGCGGAGAATACTGGCCAGTTCGAGCGCACGCTGATCGTCGCCGACAAGGGCGCCTACGTGTCGTACCTCGAGGGCTGCACTGCCCCGATGCGCGACGAGAACCAGTTGCACGCCGCGGTGGTGGAACTGGTCGCGCTCGACGATGCCGAGATCAAATATTCGACGGTACAGAACTGGTATCCGGGCGACGAGAACGGCGTCGGCGGCATCTACAATTTTGTCACCAAGCGCGCGCTCTGCCAGGGCAAGAACAGCAAGGTATCGTGGACGCAGGTCGAGACCGGCTCTTCGGTGACATGGAAATACCCGTCTTGCGTGCTGCTGGGCGATGGCAGCGTGGGCGAGTTCTATTCCGTCGCGGTGACCAACAATCGCCAGCAGGCGGATACCGGCACCAAGATGATCCACCTAGGCAAGAACACCCGCTCGACCATCGTGTCGAAGGGCATCAGCGCCGGGCGGTCGGACAACACCTATCGCGGGCTGGTGCGGGTCGCGCCGACGGCAGAGGGCGTGCGCAACTTCACGCAGTGTGACAGCCTGCTTCTGGGCGACCAGTGCGGGGCACATACGATCCCGTATATCGAGGTTCGCAACCCGAGCGCGCAGATCGAGCATGAGGCAACCACCTCTAAGATCAGCGAAGACCAGATGTTCTATGCGATGTCGCGCGGCCTCGACAGCGAGGCGGCCGTGGCGCTGATCGTCAACGGCTTCGCCCGCGAGGTGCTGCAGCAGTTGCCGATGGAGTTTGCGGTGGAAGCGCAAAAACTGCTCGGGATCAGCCTAGAAGGCTCCGTCGGATGACCAACTGTTCCGTCACTTACCTTTTCGGGTCGGCCGCTCCGACCGCCTCCATTTCGGAATGACCATGCTTAGAATTGAAAACCTCCACGCCGAGATCGACGGCAAGCTGATCCTCAAGGGCCTCAGCCTCTCCGTGAACGCGGGTGAAATTCACGCGATCATGGGGCCGAACGGCGCCGGCAAGTCGACGCTCGGCTATGTGCTCGGCGGGCGTCCCGGCTATGAAGTGACCGAAGGCACCGTCACCTTTGATGGCGTCGACCTGCTTGAGCTGGAGCCGCATGAGCGCGCCGCGGCGGGGCTGTTCCTCGGCTTCCAATATCCGGTCGAAATCCCGGGCGTGTCGAACGTCCAGTTCCTGCGCGAGAGCCTGAACGCGCAGCGCGCCGTCCGTGGTGAGAAGCCGCTGTCGGGCGGCGAGTTCCTGAAGCTGGCGCGGGCGCAGGCCGATGCGCTCGGCCTCGACCAGGAGATGCTGAAGCGCCCGGTCAACGTCGGCTTCTCGGGCGGCGAGAAGAAGCGCAACGAGATGGTGCAGATGGGCATCATCGATCCCAAGTTCGCGATCCTCGACGAGACCGACAGCGGCCTCGACATCGACGCGCTGCGCATCGTGGGCGACGGCATCAACCGCATCATGCGCAAGCCCGAAAAAGCCGTGCTGCTCATCACCCACTATCAGCGCCTGCTGGATTACGTGAAGCCGGACTTCGTCCATGTCCTCGCCGATGGCCGCATCACCCGGTCGGGCGGCGCGGAGCTCGCGCATCAGCTCGAGCGTGAGGGTTATGCGGAGGTCGCGGCGTGAGCGACGCCGTGCTTGATCTTCCCTCGGCCCGAGAGGAGGCCTGGCGCTGGGCCGATCTCGGCGGGCTGGCGGCGGCAGCGGCGCTCGCGCCGATCGCGGCGCCTGAGGCCGATTTCCTCGACCTGCCGGGTGCGAAGCTGCTGTTCATCGACGGCGTGCTTGATGAAGCCCGCAGCGACCTTCACCGGGTGACGATCGGCGCGCTTGGTGCGGACGATCACCCGCTCGGCCGCCGCGCCGGCGGCACCGGTTGGTCGCTCCAGCTCGATGCGCAGGCGGCTGCCGATCCGGTGCAGATTGTCCATGTCGCCACCGGGCGCCAGAACCATGTGCCTGCGGAGATCATCCTTGCCGACGATGCCGCGGCCGAGGTGGTGGAGACGTTCGTCGGTGCAGGCTGGCAGAACCGCTTTACCCGCACGCGGCTGGGCAAGGGCGCGCGGCTGATGCGGTCGGTGCGGCTGCTTCAGCCCGCCGGGTTCGTGTCGCTGCGCGAGGCGGCGGAGATCGGGGAGGCGGCGAGCCTCGTCACCGTGTTCCTAGGTGCCGGTGGGCAGGGGAGCCGGATCGACGCGCAGCTGACCATGGCGGGCGACGGCGCCTTCGCCGAATATGGCGGCGCGCTGCTGACGTCGGCTGACCAGAAGCAGGAATGTGCGGTGCGCGTGAACCATGCGCATCCCAATGGCTCCTCGCGGCAGGTGTGGCGCGCGGTCGCGGCGGATCGCTCGCAGGTCAGCCTGGCAGCGGCGGTCGAGGTGGCGCGCCATGCGCAGAAGACCGACGGCGAGCAGAGCCTGCGCGGCCTGCTGCTCGATCGCACCGCGACGGTAAACCTGAAGCCCGAGCTGGAGATCTTTGCCGATGACGTGAAGTGCGCGCATGGCGCGACGGTTGGCGAGCTCGACCAGCGCGCGATGTTCTACATGCAGAGCCGCGGCATCCCGCGGGCGCGTGCCGAGGCGATCCTGACGCGGGCGTTTGTGGCCGATGCGCTGGAGCGGATCGGCGACGAGACGGTGGGCGCGGCGTTCGAGGCGGATGCCGATGCGTGGCTTGAGGCGGCGCTGCAGTGACCCGGGCGGACACCATCCTCGACGCTGCCCGTCCGCTCGACGTGCTGGCCGACTTTCCGGCGATCCCGGCGGGCTGGGCGTATCTCGACACGGCGGCGACGGCGCAGAAGCCGCGGCCGGTGATCGATGCGATCACGCGCGGCTATGACACGACCTATGCGACGGTTCACCGCGGCGTGTACCAGCGGTCGGCGGACATGACGCTGGCCTATGAGGCGGCGCGGCGGCGCGTGGCGGCCTTCATCGGCGGCGCGGAAGAGGAAGTGGTGTTCGTTCGCGGCGCGACGGAGGCGATCAACCTCGTCGCGCAATGCTGGGCCGGGACACAGTTGAAGGCGGGCGATCGCATCCTGCTGTCGGCGCTGGAGCATCATTCCAACATCGTGCCGTGGCAGATGGTGGCCGAGCGGGTCGGTGCGGCGATCGACGTCGTGCCGCTGACCGCGGACCATCGCATCGATCTGGATGCGATGGCAGCGATGCTGACGCCGGCGCACAAGCTGGTCGCGCTGGGCCATGTGTCGAATGTGCTGGGATCGGTGCTGGATGCGAAGCGTGCGGCGGCGCTGGCGCATGGTGTGGGCGCGAAGATTTTGATCGACGGGTGCCAGGCGGTGCCGCGGCTGCCGGTCGACGTCGCTGAGCTCGATTGCGATTTCTACGTCTTCTCGGCGCACAAGCTGTACGGGCCGACCGGGCTTGGCGTGTTGTGGGGCAGGGCGGAGCTGCTCGACGCGATGCCGCCTTATCAGGGGGGCGGGTCGATGATCGACCGCGTGACCTTCGCGAAGACGACCTATGCCCCGCCGCCGACGCGGTTCGAGGCGGGGACGCCGCATATCGTGGGTGTGCTGGGGCTTCATGCCGCGATCGATTATGTCGAGAGCATCGGGCTTGACCGCATCCATGCGCATGAGACCGCTTTGGTGCGCCAGACGCGCGAGGCGCTGTCGGCGATCAACTCCGTGCGCCTGTTCGGGCCGGAGGACAGCGCCGGGATCGTCTCCTTCGCGATCGAGGGGGTGCATCCGCATGACATCGGCACCATCTTGGACGAGGCGAAGGTCGCGATCCGCGCCGGCCATCATTGTGCACAGCCGCTGATGGAGACGCTGGGCGTCGAGGCGACCGCCCGCGCCAGCTTCGGCGTCTATAACGGCCCGGCCGACGTCGAGGCGCTGGCCAGGGGCATTGAACGAGTAACGAGGATTTTCGGATGAGCGAGCCGATCCGGATCGAGGAAGTGGAAGCCGAGACGAAGCCGCCCCGCGCGCGCGTCGAGGATGCGGTGGAAACGCCGGTGGAGACGCGTGGTCGCCAGCGCGACTATCTCGACGGGTTCCTTGCGCAAAAGCCGCAGGGTGACGCGGGACATGAACCGGGCGGCGCACTGTATGAGGCGATCATCGATGCGCTGAAGGAGATCTACGATCCCGAGATCCCGGTGAACATTTATGAGCTGGGCCTGATCTATAATGTCGAGGTGACCGATGGCGGGCATGCCGTGGTCACCATGACGCTGACGACACCGCATTGCCCGGTCGCCGAATCGATGCCGGCCGAGGTGGAGCTGCGCGTCGGATCGGTGCCGGGCGTGTCGATCGTCGACGTGAACCTCGTCTGGGATCCGCCGTGGGACCCGGCCAAGATGTCCGACGAGGCGCGGCTCGAACTGGGGATGTTGTGATGGCGACGGCTGTTCGTGAGCGCCCCGCGGCGCTGATCCTGACCGACACGGCGAAGGCGCGGGTCGCCTCGCTGATGGCCAAGGCGCCGGAGGGAGCGATCGGCGTGAAGCTGTCGACACCGCGGCGCGGCTGTTCCGGCCTTGCCTATTCGGTTGATTATGTGACTGAAGCCAAGCCGTTCGACGAGAAGATCGAGACGCCCGGCGGCACGCTGTATGTCGATGGCGGATCGATCCTGTATCTCATCGGATCGACGATGGACTGGGTCGAGGACGATTTCACCGCGGGCTTCGTGTTCAACAACCCCAATGCGAAGGGCGCCTGCGGGTGCGGCGAGAGCTTCACCGTCTGATGTGAGACAAGCTGCACTGCAGCATGGCGCGTGACTCTACGCGCGCCGGCGCTAAGCTTCGTGGTTGATGACCGACGCCGCAGCTTCGCCCGCCGTTGACCGTTCGCCGCTGGCGAACCGGATCGTCGACACGCTGATCCATCGCATCGGCAAGGATGAGCGCGCCGCGCGCAAGCACGACTGGCTGGACGCCACCATCCTGACGCTGCGCGACGAGATCATCGACAAATGGATGGAATCGACCCGCGCGGCGCACGCGAGCGGCGCCAAGCGGGTCTATTACCTTAGCCTTGAGTTCCTGATCGGGCGGCTGCTGCGCGACGCGCTGTCCAACCTTGGCCGCAATGCCGAGGTGAAGGCGGCGCTGGCGTCGCTGGGCGTCGACCTGGCCGAGATCGAGGAGATTGAGCCTGACGCTGCGCTGGGCAATGGCGGTCTGGGGCGGCTGGCGGCGTGCTTCATGGAGAGCATGGCGACGCTGGAGCTGTCCGCTTATGGCTATGGCATCCGATATGTGAACGGCATGTTCCGCCAGCGCATCGACGATGGCTGGCAGGTCGAGCTTCCCGAAACCTGGCTGACCCATGGCAATCCCTGGGAGTTCGAGCGGCGCGAGAGCGCCTATTTCATCGGCTTCGGCGGCGAGGTAACCAGCAATGCCGCCGGGCGTGTCGACTGGAACCCGGCGGAAGCGGTGGAGGCGGTCGCCTTCGATACGCCGGTGGTCGGCTGGCGCGGCAAGAGGGTGAACACGCTGCGGCTGTGGAGCGCGCGCGCCTTCGATCCCATCCGGCTGGACGCGTTCAACGCCGGCGATCATGCCGGGGCGCTTGCCGGGCAGGTGCGGGCAGAGGCGCTGGTGCGGGTCCTCTACCCGTCGGACGCCAGTGCCGCCGGCCAGGAATTGCGGCTGCGGCAGGAGTATTTCTTCTCCTCCGCCTCGATCCAGGACGTCGTCCGCCGGCACATGCAATATTTCGGGGACATTCGCCTGCTGCCGGAGAAGGCGGCGATCCAGCTCAACGACACGCACCCGGCGATCTCGGTCGCCGAACTGATGCGCTTGTTGCTCGACCATCACGAACTCGATTTTGACGAGGCGTGGGATATAGCCCGGCGGACGTTCGGCTACACCAACCACACCCTGCTGCCCGAGGCGCTGGAAAGCTGGCCCCTGCCGCTGTTCGAGCGGCTGCTGCCGCGGCACATGCAGATCGTCTATGCGATCAATGCGCAGGTGCTGCGCGAGGCGGCGCGAAGCGGGGCGGCTGACGGCGGGGCGATCGCCGCGATCAGCCTTATCGACGAGAATGGCGAGCGGCGCATCCGGATGGCCAACCTCGCCTTTGTCGGCAGCCACAGCGTCAATGGCGTCGCCGCGCTGCACACCGAGCTGATGAAGCAGACGGTGTTCGCCGACCTGCACCGCCTGTACCCGGACCGGATCAACAACAAGACCAACGGCATCACGCCGCGCCGCTGGCTGATGGAGTGCAACCCGCGCCTGACGTCCCTGATCCGCGATGCGATCGGACCGGCGTTCTGCGACGATGCCGAGCAACTCAAGTTATTAGAATCTTTTGCGAACGACGCCTCGTTTCGGGAGCGTTTTGGTGAAGTGAAGCGTTCCAACAAGGTGGATCTGTCGAATTATCTCAGGGAAGATCAGGGGCTGCGGGTTGACCCCGATGCGCTGTTCGACGTCCAGGTCAAACGGATCCACGAATATAAGCGGCAGTTGCTGAACATCATCGAGACGGTGGCGCTGTACGACCAGATCCGCAGCCATCCGGAGCGCGACTGGGTGCCGCGGGTGAAGTTGTTCGGCGGCAAGGCGGCGTCGAGCTATCACAACGCCAAGCTGATCATCAAACTGGCCAATGACGTCGCCAAGCGGATCAACAGCGATCCCGCCGTGGGCGGGCTGCTGAAGGTCGGCTTCATCCCCAATTACAATGTCAGCCTGGCGGAGCGGATCATTCCCGCCGCCGACCTGTCGGAACAGATCTCCACCGCCGGGATGGAAGCGTCGGGGACGGGGAACATGAAATTCGCGCTCAACGGTGCCATCACGATCGGCACGCTGGACGGCGCCAATATCGAGATCAAGGACCGGGTGGGCGATGACAATATCGTCATCTTCGGCCTGACGGCCGACGAGGTCGCCGAAACGCGACGCGCGGGCTATTCGCCGCGGTCTATCATCGAGAACAGCCGGGAGCTGTCGCAGGCGATCAACGCGATCGCCTCCGGCGTGTTCTCGCCCGACGATCCTGGCCGATACCGCGACCTGATGAGCGGCCTCTACGACCATGACTGGTTCATGGTGGCGGCCGATTTCGACGCCTATGCGGCGGCTCAGCGCACGGTGGATGCCCGCTGGCGCGACCGCGGCGGATGGCAGGCGTCGGCGATCCGCAACGTGGCGAATGTCGGCTGGTTTTCGTCCGATCGGACGATCGGCGAATATGCGCGCGACATCTGGAACGTGATGTGAAGCCGCCGCCCAGCGCGATCGCCGCCTTGCTCGCTGGGCGTCACGATGACCCTTTCTCGCTATTGGGCGTCTATGCCGGCCCGACCGGGACCTTTGCCCGCGCGCTGATCCCAGGGGCCGAGCGGGTCGAGGCGCAGACGCTGTCGGGGACGGCGCTCGGCGCGCTGGTTCGTGTCGATGAGCGCGGGCTGTTCGAGGGCGTGATCGCCGGCGAGCCGCAGCCACTGCGCTATCATGCGCAGGGCGGGGGCGCCGAATGGTGGGTGACCGACCCTTATACCTTTGGCCCCGTGCTGGGTCCCGTCGACGATTTGCTGATCGCGCAGGGGACGCATTTCCGCCTGCACGACAAGATGGGCGCGCATCTGATTGAGCATGAAGGTGCATCGGGCGTGCATTTCGCCCTCTGGGCGCCCAATGCGCAGCGTGTCTCCGTGGTCGGCGACTTCAACGACTGGGACGGCAAGCGCCATGTCATGCGGCGGCGCGCGGACGTCGGCGTGTGGGAGATATTCATCCCCGACATCGCCGAGGGGCGGCATTACAAGTTCGAGATCGTCGGCCCGGATGGGCAGTTGCAGCCGCTGAAGGCCGACCCCTACGCCTTTCGCACGGAATTGCGCCCCGGCACCGCATCGATCACCGCGACCCCGCTGACCCATGAATGGGGCGACGCGGACCATGTCGCGCATTGGGCGCAGGTCGATCCGCGCCGCGTGCCGATCAGCATCTACGAGGTGCATGCCGGGTCGTGGGACCGGGACGAGAATGGCTGGTTCCTGACCTGGGACGCGCTGGCAGACCGGCTGATCCCCTATGTCGTCGACATGGGGTTCACCCACATCGAGTTCATGCCGATTTCCGAACATCCCTATGATCCGTCATGGGGATATCAGACGACGGGCCTGTATGCGCCGTCGGCGCGGTTCGGCGACGGCGAGGGGTTTGCCCGGTTCGTCGATGGCGCCCATCGCGCGGGGCTGGGCGTGTTGCTGGACTGGGTGCCGGCGCATTTTCCGATGGACGCGTTCGGCCTGATCCATTTCGACGGCACCGCGCTGTACGAGCATGAGGATCCGCGGCTGGGCTTCCACCCCGACTGGAACACGGCGATCTACAATTTCGGCCGGCGCGAGGTGTCGGCCTTCCTCGTCAACAATGCGCTGTTCTGGGCCGAGCGGTTTCACGTCGACGGGCTGCGCGTCGATGCCGTCGCGTCCATGCTGTACCGCGATTACAGCCGGCAGCCGGGCGAGTGGATCCCCAATGCCGAAGGGGGCCGGGAAAATTGGGAGGCGGCGTCCTTCCTCCAGTCGATGAACCGCGCGGTCTATGGCGCGCATCCGGGCATCTTCACGGTGGCGGAGGAATCGACCGCCTGGCCGGGCGTGACTCACCCCGCACATGACGGCGGGCTGGGGTTCGGCTTCAAGTGGAACATGGGCTTCATGCACGACACGCTGAAGTACATGGCGCGCGAGCCGATCCACCGGCAGCACCATCATCACGATATCACCTTCGGCCTGGTTTACGCGTTCAGTGAAAATTACGTCCTGGCGCTCAGCCATGACGAGGTGGTGCACGGCAAGGGTTCGCTGCTGGCGAAGATGAGCGGCGACGACTGGCAGCAGTTCGCCAACCTGCGCGCCATGTATGCGCTGATGTGGGGATATCCGGGCAAGAAGCTGCTGTTCATGGGGCAGGAGTTCGCCCAGCGGCGCGAGTGGAGCGAGGCGCGGGCGCTGGACTGGGACCTGCTGCACTCGACCGCGCATGAGGGCGTGCGCAAGCTGATCCGCGACCTGAACAGGGTCTATCGCGAGAAGCCGGCACTTCATGCGCGGGACTGCGAGCCGGAAGGGTTCGAGTGGCTGGTTGCCGATGACGCGGCCAATTCGGTATTCGTCTGGCTGCGCAAGGCACCGGGCGCGGCGCCAATTGCGGTGATCTGCAACATGACGCCGGTCGCGCGCGCGCCCTATCGTATTCCATTGCCGCATGATGGCCGCTGGCGCGAGATCCTGAACTCCGATTCCAGTTTCTACTGGGGATCGGGCCTCGGCAACATGGGCGGAGTAGAGGTGCGCGACGGCGCGGCAATGGTCACGCTGCCGCCGCTGGCGACGATCATGCTCGAGTTTGAAGGATAGCGTTTTGCTCTCGGGTGGAGGCAGTGCGGGGGCGTCTATCCCCGGCCTTCGAGAGACCAGGGGAGGGCCTGTTCCCCTGGCATCATGACTGAGGGAGACAGGCCCTCCCGAAACGTACCACGCCGCGTGGGGCAAGGAAGGCACGATGGACCACAGAAGAGGACAGCCGCTGGCCCGAGACGCGATGGCCTATGTGCTTGCCGGGGGGCGCGGCAGCCGCCTTCACGAAATGACCGATACGCGGGCCAAGCCGGCGGTCTATTTCGGGGGCAAGAGCCGGATCATCGATTTCGCGCTGTCGAACGCGATCAATTCGGGCATCCGCCGGATCGGCGTCGCGACCCAGTACAAGGCGCATTCGCTGATCCGTCACCTGCAGCGGGGCTGGAACTTCCTGCGGCCCGAGCGCAACGAGAGCTTCGACATCCTGCCCGCCTCGCAGCGCATCAGCGAGTTCCAATGGTATGAAGGCACGGCCGATGCCGTGTTCCAGAACATCGACATCATCGAGAGCTACGATCCCGAATATATGGTGATCCTGGCGGGTGATCACATCTACAAGATGGATTACGAGCTGATGCTGCAGCAGCATTGCGATTCAGGCGCGGACGTCACGGTCGCCTGTCTCGAAGTGCCGCGGATGGAGGCGGTCGGCTTTGGCGTGATGCATGTCGACGAGAGCGGCCGGATCCTCGACTTCATTGAGAAGCCCGCCGATCCGCCGGCGATGCCGGGCAAGCCGGACGTCGCGCTGGCGTCGATGGGCATTTATGTCTTTCGGACCGCGCTGCTGATCGACCAGCTACGCCGGGATGCCGCGACGCCGGATTCGAAGCGCGATTTCGGGCGCGACATCGTCCCCTGGCTGGTCAAGAACGGCAAGGCGGTGGCGCATCAGTTCACCGATTCCTGCGTCCGGTCATCCAACGAGGCATCGGCCTATTGGCGCGATGTGGGGACGGTGGACGCGTACTGGGAAGCGAACATCGACCTTACCGATGTGGTGCCCGCGCTCGACCTTTATGACCGGACCTGGCCGATTTCGACCTATTCGGAACTGACGCCGCCGGCCAAGTTCGTGCATGACGTCGATGGCCGGCGCGGTTCGGCGGTCGCGAGCCTCGTGTCGGGAGATTGCATCGTTTCGGGTTCCTCGATCTACCGTTCGCTCCTGTCGACGGGAACGCGGACGCACAGTTTTGCGATGCTTGATGAGGCGGTGGTGCTGCCGTTCGTGAAGATCGGCCGGGGCGCGCGGCTGCGGAAGGTGGTGATCGATCGCGGCGTGGAAATCCCCGACGGGCTGGTGGTCGGCGATGATCCGGTGCTGGACGCCAAGCGGTTTCGCCGAACCGACAATGGCGTCTGCCTGATCACGAAGCCGATGATCGACCGACTGTGAGCGACGCTGCGTGAAGATATTGTCGGTTGCTTCGGAGGCGTATCCGCTGGTCAAGACCGGGGGGCTCGCCGACGTCGTCGGTGCGCTGCCGGCGGCGCTGAGCGAACATGGCGTGCAGGTCACCACGTTGCTGCCGGGCTATCCCGCCGTGATGAAGGCGGCGGGGGGACGAGCGGTGTATCGCTGGCGCGACCTGATGGGCGGGGGCGAGGCGCGGTTGCTGCGCGGGGAGATTGCGGGCCATCCCCTGCTGGTCCTGGAGGCGCCCGGCCTGTTTGCGCGGGAGGGCGGGCTGTATGCCGCTGCCGCTGGCGGGGACTGGCCGGACAATTGGCAGCGCTTTGCTGCGTTCGGGCAAGCGGCGGCGCAGATCGCCGCCGGCGGGGTTCGGGGGCTGCGCTTCGATCTCCTCCATGCGCATGACTGGCAGGGCGGGATGGCGCCGGTGTATCTTCGATATGCCCAGGCGGCGGTGAAATCGGTGCTGACCGTCCACAACATCGCGTTTCAGGGGCAGTTCGGGGCGGAGGTGTTCCCGCGCCTGGGGCTGCCGCCCGAGGCGTGGTCGATCGACGGGGTCGAATATTATGGCGGGGTCGGCTTCCTGAAGGGCGGACTGGCGGCGGCGACGGCGATCACGACCGTCAGCCCGACTTATGCCCGCGAGATCCTGCGGCCCGAATTCGGCATGGGGCTGGAGGGGCTGATCGCCGGCCGGTCCGCCGAGCTGACCGGGATCGTCAACGGTATCGATCCCGCGGTGTGGAACCCGCGCAGCGATGCGGCGCTGTGCGCGCGTTACGACGAGGCTGATCTCGCGCGGCGCGTGCAGAACAAGCGGGCGATCGAGCAGCAGTTCGGGCTGGACGAGGCGGAGGGGCCGCTGTTCACAGTCGTCACCCGGCTGACGTGGCAGAAGGGCATGGACGTGCTGGCCGGTGCGCTCGACTCGCTGGTCGATATGGGCGGGCGGCTGGCCTTGCTCGGGTCGGGGGACGAGGGGCTGGAGCAGGCGTTCCTTCGCGCCGCGGCACGCCACCCGGGGCGGATCGGCGTGCGGATTGGCTATGACGAAGCTCTGTCGCACCTGCTGCAGGGCGGCGCCGACGCGATCATCATCCCGTCGCGCTTCGAGCCTTGCGGGCTGACGCAATTATATGGCCTCGCCTATGGCTGCGTTCCGATCGTGGCGCGGGTCGGCGGGCTGGCCGATACGGTGATCGATGCCAATCCGGCCGCGCTCGGCGCCGGGGTGGCGACCGGCATACAGTTCGACGACGTCACGCATGAAGGGCTGACCTACGCCTTGCGCAAGGCGGTCAGCCTCTACGGCCAGCCGGCGCGGTGGCGGCGGATGCAGCAGCGCGGCATGGCCGCCGATTTTTCGTGGAAGACCAGCGGCGCGGCCTATGCGGCGCTTTACCGGAGCCTAGTGAGCGCATGATCGAGACGGTTTCCACCACCCCTTATGGCGACCAGAAGCCCGGCACATCCGGACTGCGCAAGAAGGTGAAGGTATTCCAGCAGCCGCATTATGCCGAGAATTTCATCCAGTCGGTGTTCGAGGTGGTCGAGGGGCGCGAGGGCGCGACGCTGATCATCGGGGGCGACGGCCGTTACCTGAACCGCGAGGTGATCGACAAGGCGATCCGCATGGCGGCGGCGAACGGTTTTGGCCGCGTCATCGTGGGGCGGGGCGGTATCCTGTCGACGCCGGCCGCGTCTCACCTGATCCGCAGCCGTGAGGCGATCGGAGGGCTGATCCTGTCGGCGAGCCACAATCCGGGCGGTCCGAACGAGGATTTCGGGATCAAGTACAATGTCGCCAATGGCGGTCCTGCGCCCGAGAAGGTGACCGACGCGATCCTGGAACGCACCCGGGCGATCGACAGCTACCGCATTGCCGACGCGGAGGCGGTCGACATCGACGCGATCGGAGAGATCGAGATTGCCGGCATGACGGTCGAGGTGGTCGATCCCGTCGCGGCTTATGCCGACCTGATGCAGTCATTGTTCGATTTCACCGCAATCCGCGGTGCTGGCCTGACCATGGCCTTCGACGCAATGAGCGCGGTGACTGGGCCTTATGCGACCGAGATCCTGGAGCGCCGACTGGGGTTCGAACAGGGCACCGTGCGCAACGGCACGCCGCTCGAGGATTTCGGCGGCCATCATCCGGACCCCAATCTGGTCCATGCGCGCACATTATATGATCTGATGATGAGTGCAGATGCGCCCGATTTCGGCGCCGCTTCCGATGGTGATGGTGATCGCAATCTCATCATTGGCCGCGACATCTTCATCACGCCGTCGGACAGCCTCGCCATGCTGGCGGCCAATGCGCACCTTGCCCCGGCCTATGCGGAGGGGCTGAGGGGGATCGCGCGATCCATGCCGACCAGTGCGGCCGCCGATCGCGTTGCCGCCGCGCTGAACATCCCGCTCTTTGAAACCCCAACGGGGTGGAAGTTCTTCGGCAACCTGCTGGATGCCGGCATGGTGACGATCTGCGGTGAGGAAAGCGCCGGCACCGGGTCCGATCACGTGCGCGAGAAGGATGGGCTGTGGGCGGTTTTGCTGTGGCTGAATATCCTGGCGGCCACCGGCAAGTCGGTGAAGCAGATCGCCGAGGAGCATTGGGCGCGGTTCGGCCGGACTTATTACGCGCGGCATGATTATGAAGGCGTCGACAGCGCGGCAGCCGAGGCACTGGTGGACGGACTGCGTGCCCGCCTCTCGGACCTGCCGGGGCAGGAGATCGCCGGCCTGCGGATCGAAGCGGCGGACGAGTTCGCCTATGAGGACCCGACCGATGGATCGATCAGCCGCCAGCAGGGGCTGCGCGTCCTGTTCGAGGGCGGCAGCCGCGTTGTCTTCCGCCTGTCGGGGACCGGAACCAGCGGCGCCACGCTCCGCGTGTATCTGGAACGCTATGAGCCGGTCGGCGGGCGGCTGGATCAGGATACCGGCGAGATGCTGGCCGATATCGCGCGTGCGGCGGATGAGATTGCCGGCATTACCCGGCACACCGGCCGCGCGCGGCCCGATGTGATTACCTGACCCGGCGGCGCGGGTGAGCCAAGCCATGCCGGAGAAGACGCCGCACTGTTTCCGCGTGCGATCGCCGGCCGCCGGGGCCGTGTGGCTGTGCCTGTTCGACGCGGCGGGTGCGGAAACCCGCTACCCGATGGAGCGGGACGGGGAGACATGGGTGCTCGACCTGCCCGTGCCGGTTGGCACCCGCTACGGCTATCGTGCCGACGGGGCGCCGCCGTTCGATGCGACCAAGCTGCTGGTCGACCCGCGCGCGACCGAGCTTGACCGACCGTTCGTCCATGATCCCCGGCTTGGCGAGCGGGGCGTCGATACGGCGGCGCTCGTGCCCAAGGCGATCGTCGCGGCGGTGCTGCCGCCGCTGGCGCCCGCGCCGCCGGTCTTCCGTCCCGGGCAGCTGATCTACGAGATCAACGTCCGCGCCTTCACCATGCGTCATCCGGACGTGCCGGCGGGGCAGCGCGGCACGGTGGGGGCGCTGACGCATCCGGCGGTGCTGGCGCATCTGCGCAAGCTGCGCGTCGGGGCAGTCGAGCTGATGCCGATCGTCGCGTGGATTGACGAACGGCATCTGCCGCCGCTCGCGCTGAGCAACGCCTGGGGGTATAATCCGGTCGTGCCGATGGCGCTTGACCCGCGGCTATGCCCCGGCGGGATGGCGGAGCTGCGCCGCACGGTCGCGGTTCTGCGCGCCAATGGGATCGGGACGATCCTGGACCTTGTGTTCAATCACACCGGGGAGAGCGACGTTGAGGGAGCGACCCTGTCGCTGCGCGGGCTGGACGATCGTTGTTACGCGCGTGCGCCCGACGGCACGCTGATCAACGATGCCGGTACCGGCAACACGCTCGATTTTGGATACCCGCCGGTGCGCGACCTGACGCTCGACACGCTGCGCCATTTCGTGGCCGGCGCCGGGGTCGACGGATTTCGCTTCGACCTGGCGCCCGTGATGGCCAGGTCGCCGGGGTTTGACCCCCACGCGCCGATCTTTGCCGCGATCGCCGACGATCCGCTGCTGGCCGATCATATTATGATCGCCGAGCCCTGGGATGTCGGGCCTGGCGGATACCAGCTGGGCCAGTTTCCCGAGCGGTGGCTGGAGTGGAACGACCGCTTTCGCGACGATGCGCGGCGGTTCTGGCGCGGCGATGGTGGTGCCGGCGCGCTCGCCACGCGGCTTGCCGGATCAACCGATATCTTTGGCCACCATGCCACGCGCAGCATCAATTTTGTCGCCGCGCATGACGGCTTCACGCTGCGAGACGCCGTGAGTTTCATCGAACGGCGCAACGACGCCAATGGCGAGGATAATCAGGACGGTCACCGCGACGAGGTGAGCTGGGATGCGGGAAGCGACGAGGCCCGGCGGCGGGATGCGAAGGCGCTGCTCGCCACGCTGTTTGCCGCGCGCGGGACGATCATGCTGACTGCGGGCGACGAATTCGGGCGGACGCAGGGCGGCAACAACAACGCCTATGCGCAGGATAATCACATCGTCTGGCTCGACTGGTCGGCGCGGGACGGCGAGCTGGAGGACTATGTCGCGCAGCTAGCCGAATGGCGTGCGGCGCACCCCGAACTGTCCGATCCCGCAATCCGGCATGACCTGCACTGGCAGCGACTGGATGGCGGGGCGATGGCGCCGGAGGACTGGCACGATGCGGCAGGTTTCGTGATGACGCTGCCGGAAGGGGCGGGCATCCGGATCGACCGTGATGCCCGCGCCGTTCGTTTCACCGGCTGAGCGCCGACGGGCCTGATCAGGCCTGCGGCGTGACGAGATACTTCTCGCCCGTCGCGCGCTTGCCATAAGCAGCGATGTTCGCCGGATCGAGCACACCGGCAAGCGGGATACGCTGCGTATATTTGCTGGCGAACGTGGTCTTCAGCTCGCGTGAGACGCGTTCGCGCAGTGCCTTTGCCTCGGTCGCGCCCACATCCTCGAGGAAATAGGTGAGCAACCAGCCGCCCATGCGCCAGCGCATGCCAAAGCCGCGGTTGAACTCGGTCGGCGCCGACGACAGGCCGCCATAGAGGTACACCTGCTTCATCTGGCGCGAGCCATAAGGGCCGTCGGCGCGCTGGGTACGGAGCGCAGCCTGTTCCATCGCGGCGAGGATCTGGCCGGCGAGCTTCCCGCCGCCAACGGCGTCGAACGCGAGGAACGCGTTCGTCGCCGCGATGGCGTCGATCAGCTTGGGCATGAAATCGTCGGCCGTCATGTCGACGACATGCTCCGCGCCCAGATCGCGCAGCAGCTTGGCCTGCGTCTCGCTGCGCACGATGTTGACCAGCGGAACGCCATCCGCCTTGCACAATTTGACCAGCATCTGACCGAGGTTCGACGCGGCGGCGGTGTGGACGAGGCCCTGATAGCCTTCGCGCTTCATCGTGCCGACCATGCCGAGCGCGGTGAGCGGGTTGACGTAGGAGGAGGCGGCCTCCTCGGCGGTGGTCCCTTCCGGCACGGTCATGCAGTCGGCAGCGCGCACCTTGCGGTATTCGGCGTAGAAGCCGCCGCCAGCGAGCGCGACCGTCTTGCCGAGCAATGCCTGCGCGTCGGCCGAGCTGCCCGCCGCGACGACGACGCCGGCGCCCTCGTTGCCGACGGGCAGGTCAATGCCCTTACGCGCCGACAACGCACGCTGCACCGGCGGGGAGAGCGGGGCGACCGCCGCGTCGCCATCGCGGCTGAACGCATCGCCCTCGGTCAGGGCGAGCAACACGCCGAGATCGGACGGGTTGATCGGAGATGCTTCGACGCGGATGACCACTTCATCGTCACTAGGCGTCGGCATCGGGACGCTTTGCAGCGACAGGCGAACCTGGCCCTCGGGCGTGACGGTCGAAACCAGCCGGCGATACGTGTCAGGCAGATCAGTCATCCAACTTCCTCTCGTTTGCCGAACAGCTGTGCGCAACTAAGCTGTGCGTGTCGAGGGTTGTCGGGAAAAGGAAGGGCTGGCCGGGGAGAGCGCGGCCGCGCTCCCCGGCTAGTTGTTAGGTAGTGCCGCGCGGCTGGGTTGCCCGTCAGGCCAGCGTCAGGCCCTTCATGCTGCCCTCGTCCCGCCACGCCTTGATCGTGTTGAAGAAGGCGACCGGCCCCTTGCCATAGCTGGAGAAGCTGGCGGCCTTGGGGCTGAGCTGACCCTCGCCGTTGTAATAGCCTGGTGTGCATTCCTCGAGGAACTTGCGTCGGTCGAGCACGGAGGCGAGGATTTCGTTGGTCCACGCCTCCTCTGCCTCCGCGGTCGCCTCGACCCGCGACTTCTGTGCGCGCATCGCCTCGCCGATGATGTGCGCTGCGTGGCCCGCCTGCTCCAGCAGGGCATGCGGGTAATTGGCGGTGAAGCCCGACTGGATCACCGAGAAGATGAACATGTTGGGGAAGCCGTTGACGGTCATGCCGTGAAGCGTGCGGCCGCCGTCGGCCCATTTCTGTTCGAGCGACTGCCCGCCGGTGCCGTGCACGTCATAGCCGGCGCGTCGCGCATAGCTGGTGCCGACTTCAAAGCCGGTGCCGAAGATCAGGCAGTCGAGCTTGTATTCGGTGCCGGCGACGACGACGCCGTTCTTCGTAATCCGCTCCACCCCCTTGCCCTGGGTGTCAATCAACGAGACGTTGGGCCGGTTGAAGGTCGCCAGATAATCGTCGTGGAAGCAGGGGCGCTTGCAGAACTGATTGTACCAGGGCTTCAGCGCCTCGGCCGTCGCCTCGTCCTGAACGACCTCGTCCACGCGCGCGCGGATGGATTCCATCTTCTGGAAATCGGCAAGCTGCACCAGCTCATCCGGGTTTTGCGCGCCCGACCTGGCCGCCTTCATCCGCGCGATGACGCCCAGATTGCGGATGATGTCGGTCCAGCCGTCGTTGACCAGATCCTCCTCCGCCCAGCCGCCCGAGACGAGCGTGTTGAAATTCTCCATCCGCTGCTGGTGCCAGCCGGGCGTCAGTGACTGCGCCCATTGCGGATCGGTCGGCCGGTCGCCGCGCACGTCGATCGAGGAGGGCGTTCGCTGGAACACGAACAATTGCTTGGCGGTCGCGCCGAGATGCGGGACGCATTGCACCGCGGTGGCGCCAGTGCCGATGATCCCGACGACCTTGTCGCCCAGCTTGTCGAGCCCGCCATTCTGGTCGCCGCCGGTATAATCATAATCCCAACGGCTGGTGTGGAAGGTGTGCCCTTCAAATTCCTCGATGCCCGGGATGCCGGGCAGCTTGGGGCGGTGCAGCGGGCCGTTCGCCATGATGACGAAGCGGGCGCGGATCGCGTCGCCGCGATTGGTGGAAATGATCCAGCGGCGGGTTTCCTCATTCCAGCTGAGGTCGGTTACCTCGGTCTGGAACAGGACGTCGCGATACAGGTCGAACCGCTCTGCGATGCGACGCGAGTACGCGCGGATTTCCGGTCCCTGGCTGTATTTGCGCTCAGGGATGAAGCCGGTTTCCTCGAGCAGCGGAAGGTAGACATAGCTTTCGATGTCGCACGCCGCGCCGGGATAGCGGTTCCAGTACCAGGTGCCGCCGAACTCACCGCCCTTTTCGATGATGCGCACATCTTCGATCCCCGCCTCGCGCAGCTTCGCGCCGGCCAGCAGGCCGCCAAAGCCGCCGCCGATGACCACCACGTCCTTTTCATCAGCAAGCGCCGGGCGCGCGATCGGCTGATCGATATAGGGATCCTCGAGGTAGCGGGCGAAGGCGCCGGTCATCTCGACATATTGTTCGTTCGCGTCGGCGCGCAGGCGCTTGTCGCGCTCGGCCAGATATTTCGCCTTCAGCGCCGCCGGATCGAAATCAAACCCGGCATCGGGCGCGGCGTGGATCGCCTGCGACTCGAGTGTCATCTGCCTCTCCTCGTCCCATTTTCTTGGAACGCATTATGACTTAGTGCGAGGCAGAGGTGTAGAGTGCAAGCAAACTAAAGTTGCGACTGTGAGCGGATCAACGTTCGAGCCGCCCGTCGCCGATCGCGCTGGCTTCAAACGGGAAGAGCGTGTCGGGATCGGGCTTGTTCACATCCTTGGTGATCGAGGGCGGCGCCAGTTCGTGCAGCAGATGCTGGATGATCGCGCGGCGGGCGCGCTTCTTGTGATCGGCGCGCACGCACACCCAGGGGGCGAGCGGGGTGCTGGTACGCGTCAGCATCGTATCGCGGGCGGTGGTGTAGCCGTCCCATTCCTTGACCGCGATTTTGTCGAGATCGGAGATCTTGAGCGCCTTCAGCGGATCGCTGCGGCGTGAATTCAGGCGCTTGGCCTGCTCATCACGCGAGATGTCGAGCCAGAGCTTCACCATCCGGATGCCCGACCCGATCAGCATGGCCTCAAAGGCGGGGACATCCTCCAAGAAGCGCGCCTGCTCCTCCGGCGTGGAGAAATGGTTGACCACCTCGACGCCCGCGCGATTGTACCAGCTGCGATTGAAGATCACGAGCTCGCCGGCGGCGGGCAGATGTTCGACATAGCGCTGGAAATACCATTGCGAGCGTTCCTGCGCCGTCGGCTTTGGCAAGGCGACGACGCGGGTGTGGCGCACCGCCAGATGGCGGGTGATCCGGCGGATCGCCCCATCCTTGCCGGCGGTGTCGCGCCCCTCCAGGATGACGAGCGCGCGCTCGCCGGATTGTGCCGTCCATTGCTGGTAGCGGACCAGCGCCACCTGGAGGTCGTGATCCTCCTGATCGTGGTCCGCTCCCATCGCCTCAGACCAGCTCGACGGCGAGGGCGGTGGCTTCACCGCCGCCGATGCACAGGCTGGCCACGCCGCGCTTCTTGCCCTGGTTCTTCAGCGCCGCGACCAAGGTGGTGATGATCCGCGCGCCGGACGCGCCGATCGGGTGGCCGAGCGCCGTGGCGCCGCCGTTCACGTTGATCTTGTCATGCGGGATGCCGAGGTCCTTCATCGCGAACATCGCGACGCAGGCGAAAGCCTCGTTGATTTCGAACAGATCGACCTCATCGATCGTCCAGCCAGCCTTCTTCAGCAGCTTCTCGATGGCGCCCACGGGAGCGGTGGTGAAGGCTGCAGGCTCCTGCGCGTGGGCGGCATGGGCGACGATGCGCGCGATGGGCGTCTGGCCATTGGCCTTGGCGACGCTTTCGCGGGTGAGGACCAGGGCGGCGGCGCCATCGGAGATCGAGGAGCTGGTAGCTGCCGTGATCGTCCCATCCTTGGCAAACGCGGGGCGCAGCGTCGGGATCTTGTCGGGCATGCCGCGGCCGGGCTGCTCGTCGGTGTCCACCACGACGTCGCCCTTGCGGGTAGAGACCGTCACCGGCACGATTTCGTCAGCAAACGCCCCCGACTGGATGGCGGCCTGTGCGCGGCGCAGCGATTCGATCGAATAATCGTCCTGTGCCTGGCGCGTGAGCTGATATTCGTTGGCGGTATCCTGCGCGAAGGTGCCCATCGCGCGGCCGGCCTCATAGGCGTCCTCCAGACCATCCAGGAACATATGGTCGTAGGCCGTGTCGTGACCGATCCGGGAGCCCGAGCGGTGCTTCTGAAGGATGTAGGGGGCGTTGGTCATGCTCTCCATGCCGCCGGCGACGATCACGTCCGCCGATCCGGCTGCGATCGCCTCCGCGCCCATGATCACCGTCTGCATGCCCGAACCGCACACCTTGTTGACGGTGGTCGCCTGCACCGATTTGGGCAGGCCCGCCTTGATCGCCGCCTGACGCGCCGGTGCCTGACCGAGACCGGCCGGGAGGACGCAGCCCATGTAGATGCGGTCCACCGCCGCGCCATCGACACCGGCACGTTCCACCGCCGCCTTCACGGCCGTCGCGCCCAGATCGGTGGCGGAGACGTCGGCCAATGCCCCCTGCATGCCGCCCATCGGCGTGCGGGCGTAGGAGAGGATGACGACGGGATCGGTGGTCATGGAAATGAAGCTCCGGGACAAAATCGTATTGGGTTCGATCTAGTGTCAGTTGCAGGCGAATACAAAGGGCAAGCCAGCGCGTTGGGCGGCGATGGAGAGCTGGATCGACGTATTGAAATGGGCCGCCGCAATCAGCGGAATGATTGCCGCCTTCATGGTTTCGCTGGATCTGGGGCGCCGCGTGACTGGCTGGGGCTTTGTCCTGTTCGTCGGATCGTCGGTCTGCTGGGTCACTGGCGCGCTGCTGACCGAGGATTGGGCGCTGGGAACGCAGAACATCGTGCTGTTCGGCATCAATCTGTTCGGGGTCTATCGATATCTGATACGCAAGAAGGGTGTCTGATCTTCTCTGGCCGGTAGCGCTCGCCATGCTTGGCGCGATCCTCGGCAGCTTTCTGGCGACCGTCGCCCTGCGCTGGCCGGCGGGGCAATCCGCCTTGTCCGGGCGATCGATGTGCGATGGCTGCGGCCGGCCGCTCTCCGCCGTGGATCTGGTGCCGCTCCTCAGCTTCGTCGGCTTGCGGGGGCGGGCGCGTTGCTGTGGCGCGACGATCCCGGCGCTGCATTGGCAGGTGGAGGCGGGATGTGCCGTGGCAGGCTTCCTCGCCGGACTGGTCGCAAGCGGTGCGCCGGCGCTGCTGATCGCGGGGTTCGGGTGGCTGCTGGTGCTCGTCGTCGCGCTGGATGCGACCGAATTCTGGATTCCCGATCCGCTGCCGATGGTCATCGCCGCTTTGGGGCTGATCGCGTCGTTTTTCCTGCCGCCGCCCCTGGTGGAGCGGATCATCGGCGGGGTCGCCGGCTTTACGTCGCTGTGGCTGATCGGATTCCTGTATCATCGGGTTCGCGGGGTGGAGGGGCTGGGCGGCGCTGACCCCAAATTGTTCGGTGCCATCGGGCTGTGGCTCGGCTGGCGGATGCTTCCGCCCGTGCTGCTGCTCGCCGCACTGATCGGGCTTGGAATTGTCGCCTGGCGGATGACCACCGGGCGGGCGGTGGCGCGCGACGACGCGCTGCCGTTCGGCGCGTATCTTGCGCTCGCGGCTTACCCGGCGCTGTTGCTCATGGTACACCTCGGGCCATGATCGCGTTGCTTCTTGCCCTCGCCGCGGCCGATCCGCCCAGGACGCCGGTGCCGATCGCCGGGCTGCCGCTGGCGGCGCTGCCGCCCCAGTCGCTGCCGACGCAGGGGTGTGCTGCCTATCTCTTCACGGCCGGGCAGGGCCGTGCGTTGGTCGGCATGGCCAGTGCGGCGCCTGGCACCTTGCGGCTGGCGCTGGACGGCCGCGTTGCCGATTATGCGCGGCAGAACCAGACCGGGAGCGCCGGCTTCGGTTTTGCGACGACGACGACGTATCATAGCGCGGACGTGACCGCGACGCTCGACCTTGCCGTGCAGACACGCCGCGACCTGTCACAAGGAGCAGTGGTGGACAGCGGTACCTTGCGTATCGACCGGACCGGTCACGATACCGTGATCCTTCCGGTGGCGGGCCTGATAGGATGCGCCGCCACCTGACCGACCACGACAAAAGAAACGGGGAGAGGATAGATGAAGGACATACTCAGCGCCCAACGCGACAGCTTCATGGCCGCGCTGCCGGAGCCGATCTCCGTCCGGAAGGACCGGTTGAAGCGCGCCGCTGCGATGATCCGCGACCATGCGGACCGCTTCTGCGACGCGCTGAGCGAGGATTTCGGCCACCGCAGCCGCGAACAATCGATGATCACCGACATCGGCGGATCGATCAGCCCGATCAATCACGCGCTGAAGAACCTCGAGAAATGGGCGCGACCCGAGAAGCGGCCGGTCCAGTTCCCGCTCGGCCTGCTGGGGGCCAAGGCCTGGGTGGAATATCAGCCCAAGGGCGTGGTCGGCGTGATCGCGCCGTGGAATTTCCCGGTGAACCTGGTGATGTCGCCGTTGGCCGGGGTGTTCGCCGCGGGCAATCGCGCGATGGTCAAGACGAGCGAATATACGCCCGTCACCGCCGCCCTGTTCGAGGAGATCGTCGGCCGGTATTTCGACCCGACCGAACTGGCCTTCGTTTCCGGCGGGCCGGACGTGGGCCAGGCCTTTGCCGAGCTTCCGTTCGATCACCTGATCTTCACCGGCGCGACCGGCATCGGGCGGCACATCCTGCACGCGGCCGCGGACAATCTGACGCCGGTCACGCTGGAGCTTGGCGGCAAGTCCCCGGTGATCGTCGGCAAGGGCGCCGACCTGAAGCAGGTCAGCGAGCGTGTCGCCGTGGGCAAGATGCTGAACGCCGGGCAGATCTGCCTCGCGCCGGATTATCTGCTGGTGCCGTCGGCGCAGGAAAGCGCGGTGGTCGACGGGATCCGCACCGCGGCCAGCGCCATGTACCCGACGCTCCTGTCCAATCCGGATTACACCAGCGTGGTGAACGATCGCCATTACGAGCGGCTCAACCAGTGGGTTGAGGACGCACGGGCGAAGGGCGCGACGGTCGACGTGGTGAATCCCGCCGGCGAGGATTTCGGCAGCACTAACAGCCGCAAGATGCCGCTCCATATCGTGCGCGACGTGACCGACGACATGACGTTGATGCAGGAGGAGATCTTCGGCCCGATCCTGCCCGTGCGCCGCTATGACGGGATTGACGCGGCGATTGGGGAGGTGAACCGGCGCGACCGACCACTGGGCCTCTATTATTTCGGCAAGGATGAGGCGGAGCGCCGCCGCGTGCTGGATCGCACCATCTCCGGCGGGGTGACGATCGACGATGTCATCTTCCATGTGTCGATGGAGGACCTGCCGTTCGGCGGGGTCGGCCCGTCAGGGATGGGGTCGTATCACGGCCTGGATGGGTTCCGCACCTTCAGCCATGCGAAGGCGGTGTATCAGCAGTCCAAGCTGGATGTGGCGAAGATTGCCGGTCTGAAGCCGCCTTATGGTGATGCCACGCGCAAGGCGGTGGCGCGGCAGATGGGCGGGTGAGGGCGCGGCGTGCGGGGCCATCCCCGCGCGCCACACCATGGATTTGCGTCAATGCGCCTGCACGATTTCCTCCTTCAGGCGCAGCTTCTTTTTCTTCAAATCCGCGATGAGCATTGCATCGGGCATGGGCCGATGGGTTTCTTCACTGATGCGCTGATCCAGCGTGGCATGCTTGGCCTCAAGAGCCGAACGATGCGCGGTCTGCATACAGGAATCTCCTTGCTTTGGTTGCGGGGGCAGAAAGTAAAACACGCGAACGGGCGATTGTCTCATCGGAAATTGCCCGATCTGCGGTCGATCGAACCCCCTGTGCGATGTCACGCTTTTGCAACGAGTTTTCCCACCAACCCCCGCACGGGCTCTGCTACAGCGGCATCGCCGGAGGGAGGGCGACGTGACGGATGATGGCCAGCTGATTGCGCGACTCGGCGCGCTGCGCACCGAACATCGCGATCTGGACGCGGCGATTGGCGCGCTGGGCAGGGACGGCGCGGCCGACCAGTTGCAGCTTGCGCGGTTGAAGAAGCGGAAGCTGCGACTGCGCGACGAGATCGCGTTGATCGAGGACCAGCTGATCCCGGACATCATCGCCTGAGTGTCGCAATGGGACGCTGGTCGCAGCGCCGCGTATGATCACGCTGTCGCGCGGTCCTCGTCTCCGATGTAACGTTTCCGCCATGCACGCAGCCCACCATGATTCCGCGGTTTACCGACGCCTGATCGACGCCTTGTATGTAGAAGCCATGGTGCTGGCCGACGATGCACGCAGCTATTTCGATGATGGCGGGCGCGGCGATCGAGAGGCGCTGGACCCGATCACGCGCGTGACCTTCAGCTGTGAATCGCTGAAGGTCACGACGCGGCTGATGCATGTCATCGCCTGGCTGTTGACGCAGCGTGCGGTGCTATCGGGCGAGCTGAGCCCCAGCGCGGCGCTCGATCCGGCACGCCGCTTGATCGGACCGGCAGGGGAATCCGCCATGGTGGCCACGTCGCTGCCTCGGAAGGCGCAGCGGTTGGTCGACACCAGCATCGATCTTTATCGACGGGTGGCGCGGCTGGATGCGGCGCAGGGGATGACGGTGCCGGAGGAAAGCCCCGCGCGGCAGATGTTCCAACGGCTGGCGATGGCGTTCTGAGGCGAGGGGATCCGGCCCCGAAGTGCGGGGCCGGAACGGGTCGGGATCAGCCTTCGACGCGTTCCCAGTGGCCGGTCTCAAAGCCATCCACGGCCAATTCGGCGATACGCGCGGCCACCACTTCGGGCGGCTTCACCGATGCGGGATCCTCACCGGGATACGCGCGGGCGCGCATCTTCGTGCGGGTGGCGCCGGGATCGATGATGGCGGTGCGCACGCGGCTGATCTCGGCCAGTTCGTCGCCATAAGCGGCCAACAGTGTCTCGAATGCGGCCTTGGACGCACCGTAAGCGCCCCAATAAGCGCGCGGCTTGCGACCTACCGAGGAGGTGATGCCGATCACGCGTGCGCCCGGTGAGCGGCGCAGCATCGAATCGAACGCCTGGATCAGTGCGACCTGCGCCGAGACGTTGAGCGTCAGGACGTTGGCGAATTCCTTGGGATCGATCGACGGCACGGCTGCCAGCGTTCCCAGCGTGCCAGCGTTCAGCACCATGATATCGAGCGCCGACCAACGTTCGCCGATCGCGACCGCCAGCCGCGCAATGGCGTCGTTCGCCGCCAGATCGAGCGGCGCGATCGTTGCCGAGCCGCCAGCGTCGAAGATCTTCTGCTCGACCTCTTCCAGCGCCGGGGCGGACCGCGCGGTCAGGATGACATGCGCGCCCTTTTCGGCAAGCGCGATGGCAGTGGCGGCTCCGATACCCCGGCTGGCGCCGGTGACGAGGGCGAGCTTGTTCTCGAGAGGCTTGGTCACGTTCATCATCCCGGATTAGTCCCGGGATTGGCGCTCCCGCAACTCCATAGGTGCCGTGTTGACGGCAGGTGAAGCCGAAGGTCGGCGGGGTGGCGCCTTACGCCACCCGCTCTTCCAGCATGGCGAACTGATCCACCGCGCCCGTATCGTCGTGATCGGTCAGCGTGGTCGGATAGTCGCCCGTAAAGCACGCGTCGCAATAGCCCGGCCGGAATTGCGCGCGCTCGCTGCGACCGAGTGCCTTGTACAGGCCGTCGATCGACACGAACGCCAGACTGTCGGCGTGGATGAAGTCGGTCATCGCCTTCAGGTCATGCGTCGCTGCGAGCAGCTTGGCGCGCTCAGGCGTGTCGACGCCGTAGAAGCAGCTGTGCTTGGTCGGCGGGCTGGCAATGCGCATGTGCACCTCCGCCGCGCCAGCCTCGCGCATCATCTGCACGATCTTCAGGCTGGTCGTGCCGCGCACGATCGAATCGTCGATCAGCACGACGCGCTTGCCCTGGATCAAGGCGCGGTTGGCATTGTGCTTCAGCTTCACGCCAAGGTGGCGGACCTTGTCACCCGGCTGGATGAAGGTGCGGCCGACATAGTGCGAACGGATGATCCCGAGTTCGAACGGGATGCCGCTTTCCTGCGCATAGCCGATCGCCGCGGGCACGCCCGAATCCGGCACTGGAATCACCAGATCAGCCTCGACCGGTGCTTCGAGCGCGAGCTGTTGGCCGATGCCCTTGCGCACCGAGTAGACCGAATGGTCGTCGACGATCGAATCCGGTCGCGAGAAATAGACCCATTCGAAGATGCAGGGGCGCGGCGCGACGGGGCCGAACGGCCGGATCGACCGCATTTCCGAACCCTGTACGATCACCAGCTCGCCCGGCTCCACCGAGCGGACGAATTCGGCGCCGACCACGTCGAGCGCGACGGTTTCGCTGGCGAAGATGATCGAATCGTTGAGCTTGCCCATCACCAGCGGGCGGATGCCCAGCGGATCGCGGCAGGCGATCATTCCCTCCGGCGTCATCACGATCAGGGCATAGGCACCCTCGACCTGCTTCAGCGCGTCGATGAAGCGATCCATCAGCGTCCGGTAGTTGGACGTCGCGACGAGGTGGATGATCGTTTCGGTATCGCTGGTCGATTGGAAGATCGAGCCGCGGCGAATCAGCTCGCGGCGCAGCTTCATCGCGTTGGAGATGTTGCCGTTGTGCGCGACGGCAAAGCCGCCGCTCGCCAGTTCGGCGTACAGGGGCTGAACGTTGCGCAGCGCGGTCTCACCCGTGGTAGAGTAGCGTACGTGGCCGCACGCGACGCTGCCGGGCAGCGAGCCGATCACGGCCTCGCTGTCGAAATTGCCGGCGACGTGACCCATCGCCTTCTTGGTGTGGAAATGCGCGCCATCGAAGGACGTGATGCCGGCGGCCTCCTGTCCACGGTGCTGGAGCGCGTGAAGGCCGAGGGCGACAAGCGCCGCGGCGCCATCGGAGCCGGACACTCCGAAGATGCCGCACTCCTCGTGCAGATGGTCGTCGTCGAAAGGATTAGTCGTCAGCATGGCGTGGGGGCTCGCGTCGTGCGCCGTCCATATAGCGAGTGTCTCGGATTTGTCATGGGGGTGGAGCGATCATTGCGTCCGCCGGTTTCTGCCGGTGAGCGGACGCAAGGAGAAATCACCATGGCCAAGAACCACGGATCGCAGATCAAGGACGACAAATTGTACGAGGATCTGCGTCGGCAAGGCGAATCGAAGGAAAAGGCGGCGCGGATCGCCAATGCGCGCGCCAACGGCTCGCTCGATCATCGCAGCGACCGGCTGGAGGATCGTTCCAAGGAGGATTTGTACGCCGAAGCGCAGAAGATCGGGATCGAGGGGCGATCCAAGATGAACAAGAGCGAGCTGGTCAACGCGGTGCGGAACCACAAATAGCCCGGATCGCGGCGAATAAGGGCGGGCTGGAAGAAGGCGGCCGGGCTGCGCTACAGCCGCGGTCATGACTGATCCGCGCGAAAATGGCCTGACGCTTGATCCCCGATATGACGCCGCCGGGCTGGTGACGGCAGTGGTGACTGCCGCGGGCAGGGGAGAGGTGTTGATGGTCGCGCACATGAACGCCGATGCGCTCGCCGCCACGCGCGCCACCGGCAGGGCCACCTTCTGGTCGCGCAGCCGCCAGGCCTTGTGGGTGAAGGGCGAGACGTCGGGGAATTTCCTCAACGTTCGCGAGATGCGCATCGACTGCGACCAGGATGCGATCTGGATAATCGCCGAACCGGTTGGCCCGGCGTGCCACACCGGCGCGCGGTCGTGCTTCTATCGCCGGATCGGGCCGGACGGGCTGGAACGGGTCGAGTGATCCGACGCGCGGCGGCGGCACTGGCAGGCGCGGCGCTGGTCGCCGGCTGCGGGCAGCAAGCGGGAACGCGCGAACGGTCTGACGACGCCGGAACCGCGCTGGAGGCGACGGCGATCGCACGCGGGATCGTGTCCGATCCTGCCGCGCTCAACCCCGTCGGGGCATTCGCCTCGGCCACGGATCGCGTCTGCGTCGTGCCCAGGGACGGTGAATATAGCATTGGCGTCAGCGTCGATTATGGCGATCGGCAGCATTGCGTCGCACGCGGCGTGGCCCGCGAGAACGGGGTGCTGCGGGTCAACTTCGGGGGCGGCTGCCGCCTCGATGCGCGGTTCGACGGGGAGCGGATCGTCTTTCCAGCAGAGGCGCCGGCGGCCTGCAATCAATCATGTACCGGGCGGGCGAGCCTGTCAGCGGTCAACACTGTGCGGCTGAGCGTTGCAGAGGCAGAAGCGCGCGCAATGCGTGGCGCGGACGGAAACCCTCTATGCGATTGACGTTCACGTAAGCGGAAGATAGATCGGCGGCATGTCGGTCGCTGGCCTTTTCGGTTCGCTCCCGCCCCGCGGGGATCGGACGCATTTCAGCATCACGGACCTCGCCTCCGAGTTCGGCGTGACGCCGCGTGCGTTGCGCTTCTACGAGGATGAGGGGCTGATCGCGCCCGAACGCCGGGGCACGGCGCGGATCTATTCGCATCGCGACCGGGCGCGGCTCGCTTGGATCCTGCGCGGCAAGCGGGTGGGATTCAGCCTGGCCGAGATCCGCGAGATGATCGACCTTTACGACATCGGCGACGGCCGCAACACGCAGCGCAACGTCACCATCGAGCGTTGTCGTGCCCGGATCGAGGCGCTGACGGCGCAGAAGCGCGACATCGACGATGCCATTGCCGAGCTCGACGAGTTCGTCTCCCTCCTTGAAACACCCGATCAGAAGGACTGATCCTCATGCCGCAATATACTCCGCCGGTGCGCGACACCCGCTTCGTTCTCGAACATGTCGTTGGTCTGTCGCGCCACGCCAATGTGCCGGGCTTTGCCAATGCCACGCCCGACACGGTGGATGCCGTGCTGGAGGAGGGCGGCCGCTTCGTCGCGGAAGTGCTGTTCCCCCTGAACCAGTCGGGCGATCAGGAAGGCTGCACCCGGCATGAGGACGGTTCGGTCACGACGCCGGCTGGCTTCAAGGAAGCGTACAAGCAGTTCGTCGAATCCGGCTGGGGCACGCTGTCCGCGCCAGAGGCGTTCGGCGGACAGGGGATGCCGCACGTCATCTCGACGGCGTTTCAGGAATATATGATCTCCTCCAACATGGCGTTCGCCATGTACCCGGGCCTGGCGCATGGCGCGATTGCGGCGCTGGTGGCAAAGGGCTCGCCCGAGCAGCAGGAGAAGTACCTGCCCAAGATGGTGTCCGGCGAATGGGGAGGCACCATGAACCTGACGGAGCCGCAGTGCGGCACTGATCTCGGCCTCATCCGCACCCGCGCCGAGCCGCAGGCTGACGGTTCGTACAAGATCACCGGCACCAAGATCTTCATCTCGGCCGGCGAGCATGACCTGACCGAGAACATCATCCACCTCGTTCTCGCCAAGACGCCGGGTGCGCCCGACAGCTCGAAGGGCATCAGCCTGTTCGTGGTGCCCAAGGTGCTGGTGAACGACGACGGCTCGCTGGGTGAGCGCAATGCGGTCTCCTGCGGCTCGATCGAGCACAAGATGGGCATCCACGGCAACGCGACCTGCGTGCTGAACTATGACGGTGCGACCGGCTGGCTGGTCGGCGAGGAGATGAAGGGCCTTGCCGCGATGTTCATCATGATGAACGCAGCGCGGCTGGGCGTTGGCCTTCAGGGCCTGGCGGTCGGCGAGACGGCCTACCAGAATGCGGTGCAATATGCCGAGGATCGTCGCCAGGGTCGCGCGCTGACCGGCGCGGCCGAGCCTGATGAGAAGGCGGACACGTTGTTCGTCCACCCGGACGTTCGCCGGATGCTGATGAACGGCAAGGCGTGGCTCGAAGGCCTGCGGGCATTATGCCTGTGGGGCGCGCTTCAGGTCGATCTGGAGCACAGCGCCGAGGATGAGGCCGCGCGGCAGGAGGCGGCTGACCTCATCGGGCTGCTGACCCCGGTGATCAAGGGCGTCGGCACCGACAAGGGCTATGCCATCGCGACTGACGCGCAGCAAGTCTATGGCGGCCACGGCTACATCCAGGAATGGGGGATGGAGCAGTACGTCCGTGATGCGCGGATCGCGATGATCTACGAAGGCACCAACGGCGTTCAGGCGATGGACCTCGTCGGTCGCAAGCTGGCGATGAACGGTGGCCGTGCGATCCAGTTGTTCTTCAAGATCGTGGCCGAGGAATGTGCCGCGGCGAAGGGTGGGCCGGCGGCCGAATTCGCCAGCCGGCTCGAAAAGGCGCTTGGTGAGCTTCAGGCGGCGACCATGTGGTTCATGGGGAACATCTCCAACCCGAACAACATCGGCGCGGGCGCGGTGCCCTACATGCACCTGCTGGGTGTCGTGTCAGTCGGGCTGATGTGGCTGCGCATGGCGGTGGCTGCTGCGGCGCTGAAGGAAGCCGGCCAGGGCGACGCCGCCTTCCTCGACGCGAAGCTGGTGACGGCACGCTTCTTCGCCGAGCGCGTGCTGCCGGAGGCGGGTTCCTACCGCCGCCAGATCGAGGGCGGCGCCGAGGCGCTGATGGCGCTGCCGCCCGAGATGTTCCGCGCGGCGTAAGTGACGATCGGCCCCGTTGCGCAGGTCGCGGCGGGGCCGCTTCTTATTCCACGCCGGCCGCGTTGCCGAGCGTCGGCGTTGCCGGCTCCGCGCTTGATTTGCGGCGGACGCCCTCGAGCGGCTCCGGCCCCTTCGCGGGGACATCGACTTTCGGAACCGGCACGGCGCGGAGCATCATGCGCTTCATGCAGGATCCGCGGTTCCTGAACTCGTCGCAATTCCACAGGAAGCGTTCGAGATTGCTGTCGCGATCGCGGATGTAGCTGAACGACATGGCATGCATCTGGTCGTTGGTCAGCGGCAGGCTTGTCGCGGCGGCAGCGGCGGTGGTCCAGCCCATGAAGCGGCACCGGGCGCGCGCGCCGCACGCCGCCATCGCCATCGCGGGATAGCTGGCTGCCTGCGCGGGATTGAGCCGTGTCAGGAACACCTCATTATCGCTGCCTAGCGGCGCGGGTGTCGTGCCCTTGTAGGGAGCCGCGGCGAGCGCGGCGGCAGTTGCCGGCCCGTCGGCACCGATGCGGTGGATGTCCGATACCGCGGCGAGCTTCGCGATCGGTGCCTCGCCGGGCTGCTGCCCGCGGTTGAAGGCGGGGCCGGTGCCCCACCAGCCCGTCCAACGGAAGAACAGATGCGTGTGAAGCTCGGCGATCTTGTCCAGGCTGGAGCTCCAATAGGGTACCACCCAGTCGGTATGGTAATGCGTTGCCCAGCCAACCGGCTTGTACACGCTGCCGCGCAGCGCGCGGGTGGCGACGTCGCGCGCGCGCTGCCACGCGGCGGGTGAGGGTGTCCGGCCGAGGGCGCCGTCGCAGGTAAAGGTGAACTGGCAGCCGGTCGCGCGCTCGGCCCCCTGAAAGACGACGCCGCACACCGTCTTGGGGAAAGCCGGGTGGCGCAGCCGGTTGAGCACGACCTGCGCCACCGCCTTCTGCCCGGGCGGGTCATCGCCGGCCTCGTAATAGGCCGCCGCCGCAAGACAGTCGGTCGCGCGCGCGAAATCCTCCGTGCCGCCGACGAAGCGGAACGGGCGGGCGGCCGGGACCGGGCCGTTCACAAAGGGGATGGCGGCATTCACCGCGCGCGCGTCATCGGGATCGATCGAGGCATATTCGACCGGCTCGACCGGCGGTGGCGGCACCTTGGGCGTGGTCACGATCCGTCGCGCCGTCGGCGGAGCCTCGAACGCTCGTTCGGGTATCGGGGGCGCCAGGCGCACGACGATGATCGGCAAAGCGATTGCGGCGATCGCGATGACCGCGAGAATGAGGTGCAGGGGGCGTAATGCTGACACAGGTCGATCGCTAGCCGTCACGACGGATTGGGGCGAGGACAGTCGCGCGATCAGGACGATGGTGGCCGTGCCAAGACGAAACGCCCGGCACGGCCCCCCTCATCAGGCTTCCGGCAGGAAGTCGGGCACGGAGAGATAGCGCTCACCCGTGTCATAGTTGAAGCCCAAAACCCGCGCATTGTCGGGCAGGTCGGGCAGCTTCTGCAGGATCGCGGCCAGCGTCGCGCCGGACGAGATACCGACCAGCATCCCTTCTTCGCGGGCCGCGCGGCGGGCCATGTCCTTGGCGACATTGGCGTCCACCTCGATCACGCCGTCGAGGGCCTGGGTATGCAGGTTCGCCGGGATGAAGCCGGCGCCGATACCCTGGATCGGGTGCGGGCCGGGCTGGCCGCCGCCGATGACCGGGGAGGCGGCCGGCTCGACCGCGAACACCTTCAGGTTGGGCCATTCCTTCTTCAGCGTTTCGGCGACGCCGGTGATATGGCCACCGGTGCCGACACCGGTGATGACCGCATCGAGCGGCGTGTCACGGAAATCGTTGATGATCTCCTGCGCCGTGGTGCGAACGTGAATGTCGATATTGGCCGGATTCTCGAACTGCTGCGGCATCCAGGCGCCGGGCGTCGTTTCCACCAGTTCCAGTGCGCGCTCGATGGCGCCCTTCATGCCCTTTTCACGCGGGGTGAGGTCAAAGGTCGCGCCATAGGCCAGCATCAGGCGGCGGCGTTCGAGCGACATGCTCTCCGGCATTACCAGCACCAGCTTGTAGCCCTTCACCGCGGCCACCATTGCAAGGCCAATGCCGGTGTTGCCGCTGGTCGGCTCGATGATCGTGCCGCCGGGCTGCAGATCGCCGCTGGCCTCCGCCGCTTCGATCATGGCCAGCGCGATGCGGTCCTTGATCGAGCCGCCCGGGTTCGACCGTTCCGACTTGATCCAGACTTCTGATCCGGGGAACAGGCGCTGCACGCGGATGTGCGGCGTGTTGCCGATCGTCTCGAGGATCGTGTTCGCCTTCATGGCTGAGCTACTCCGTGCTGTGTTTCGGGCGGTATTACCGAAAGTGGTGTCTCGGGCGGATCAAAGGTCTTGGCCTGCTTCAGTTCCGGAAACAATCGCGACCACAGCAGCGTGACGGCCATCGCGCCAACCCCGCCGACGACCACTGCCCCAACGGGGCCGAGCAGCGCCGCCATGAGGCCGCTTTCTGCCTCCCCCAGTTCATTGGAGGCCGAAATGGTCAGCTGGCTGACCGCGCTGACCCGGCCGCGCATCTCGTCAGGCGTGTGCAACTGGATCAGCGATCCGCGCACGTACATCGACACCATGTCCGCGCTGCCGGCGACGATCAGGGCGATGAGGCTGAGCAGGAAGTTGGTCGAGATGCCGAAGGTGACGATCGCGACACCGAAGATCATGACCGCGATCAGCATCTTGCGTCCGACATCGTTCTTCATCGGTCGGAACGACAGGAAGATGCCGGTCGCCGACGCGCCGATCCCCATGCCAGCCGCGAGCAGCCCAAGGCCGGTCGGCCCGACGTGGAGGATGTCGTGGGCATAGATGGGCAGCAGCGCGGTTGCGCCGGCGAGCAGCACGGCGAACAGATCAAGCGTGATCGCCGCCTGCACCAGCCGGTTGCGCTTCACATAGGCGAAGCCGTCGACGATCCTAGCGAACGGCCGGCGATCCTTCTGCGCCGGTGGCTGCGGCACGGGGCGGATCGTCAGCAGCATGACGAGCGCCAGGAGGAACATCGCCGCCATGCCGGCATAAGCGGTCAACGGCCCGATCGCGAACAGGAAGCCGCCGACGCTGGGCCCGGCGATGAAGCCGACCTGCATCGCGATCGATCCCAGCGCGATCGCGCTCGGCAGGGATTCGCGCGGAACGAGGTTGGGCGCCAGCGCGCCATAGGCGGGGCCGGCAAAGGCACGCGCAACCCCGACCAACACGGCGGCGCCGAAGAGAACGGGGAGGCTGATCCAGCCTTCCCATGTGGCAAAACCAAGAAGCAGAACGTTGCCCGCCAGCAACGTTGTCGTCCCGTGCACGATCCAGCGCCGATCGATGCTGTCCGCGATCAGCCCCACCACAGGGGTCAGCAGGAACAGGGGAACAAACTGCGCTAGGCCGATCATCCCGAGAAGAAATGCGGCCTCCCGGATATCCATCGTTTCGCGGGCAATACTGTATACCTGCCAGCCGAGAACGATCGCGAGCGCCGATTGTGCGATGGTACTGGCCAAACGAGCCAGCCAGTAGCTGCGATAGTTCGGAATGCGGAGCGGGTGAGCGGCAGCTGACATGTGGCGATGGACTTAAGTCGGCCCTCCGATCGGCACAACGGGATTTCACGACGTTGCGCCTGCGCCCCGTTGAGGCTTATAGGCCCCGTTCTCCCTTTCCCCTAGGAACCTCGAGGTCCAGCCCCGTGGCAAAAACAGCCCGCGCGAAGAGCGCCGAACCCCCCGTATCCAACCGCGAGCGTCCCGACGAGCCGCAGCCCTATGAGGCGTCCAAGGACGAGCTGCTGCAATTCTACAAGGACATGCTGCTCATCCGCCGCTTCGAAGAAAAGGCCGGCCAGCTCTATGGCCTGGGCCTGATCGGCGGTTTCTGCCACCTGTACATCGGCCAGGAAGCCGTTGCGGTCGGCCTGCAATCCGCGCTGTCGGAGAAAGACAGCGTCATCACTGGCTACCGCGACCACGGCCACATGCTGCTGTGCGGTATCCCCCCCAAGGACGTGATGGCGGAGCTGACCGGGCGTCATGCCGGCATCTCCAAGGGGAAGGGCGGGTCGATGCACATGTTCAGCGTCGACCATAAGTTCTACGGCGGGCACGGCATCGTGGGCGCGCAGGTGTCGCTGGGCACCGGCCTCGGCTTTGCGCACAAGTACAACAATGACGGGGGCGTGTGCCTCGCCTATTTCGGCGACGGCGCGGCGAACCAGGGGCAGGTGTACGAAAGCTTCAACATGGCGGAGCTGTGGAAGCTGCCCGTCATCTTCGTCATCGAGAACAATCAGTACGCCATGGGCACGAGCGTCAACCGCGCGTCGGCCGAGGACCAGCTGTATCGCCGCGGCGAGAGCTTCCGCATCCCGGGCATCCAGGTCGACGGCATGGACGTGCTGGCGGCGCGCGGCGCAGCCGAGGAGGCGCTGGCCTGGGTGCGCGCCGGCAAGGGGCCGATCATCCTCGAGATGAAGACCTATCGCTATCGCGGCCACTCGATGTCGGACCCGGCCAAGTATCGCAGCCGCGAGGAAGTGCAGGCGGTGCGCGACAAGTCCGATCCGATCGAGCATGTGAAGAAGCTGCTCGAGGCGCAGGGCGTCAAGGAAGACGAGCTGAAGGCGATCGAGAGCGAGATCCGCAAGACGGTGAACGAATCCGCCGATTTTGCCGAGAGCACCCCCGAACCCGATCCCAAGGAATTGTATACCGACGTGCTGGTGGAGAAGTATTGAGATGGCGATCGACATCAAGATGCCGGCACTCTCCCCCACCATGGAGGAGGGCACGCTCGCCAGGTGGCTCGTCAAGGAAGGCGACACGGTGAAATCCGGCGACATCATGGCCGAGATCGAGACCGACAAGGCGACGATGGAGTTCGAGGCGGTCGATGAAGGCGTCGTGGCCAAGATCCTGGTCGCCGAGGGCACCGACAATGTGAAGGTCGGCACGGTGATCATGCAGCTGGAAGGCGAGGGCGCCGAGGCAGCCCCCGCGGGCACCAGCGACCCCGCTGCGACCAAGGAAGACACGGCCGCGCCCGAAGCGAAGGCGGACGAGACGAAGGCCGACAAGGTCGAGGATTCGGCGCATCCGGCACAGGAGAAGGTCGACACCGGCACGCGCCAGATGTTCGAGGCGGCGAAGCACAAGGCCGACGTTATCGATCCGGCGATCCCCGAAGGCACCGAAATGGTGAAGGTGACCGTTCGCGAGGCGCTGCGCGATGCGATGGCCGAGGAAATGCGCGCCGACGAGCGTGTGTTCGTGATGGGCGAGGAAGTCGCGCAATATCAGGGCGCCTACAAGGTGACGCAGGGGCTGCTCGACGAGTTCGGCGACCGCCGCGTGATTGACACGCCGATCACCGAATATGGCTTTGCTGGCGTCGGCACGGGCGCGGCGATGGGCGGCCTGCGTCCGATCGTCGAGTTCATGACGTTCAACTTCGCGATGCAGGCGATCGACCATATCGTGAACTCTGCCGCGAAGACGAACTACATGTCCGGCGGCCAGATGCGCTGCCCGATCGTGTTCCGCGGGCCGAACGGCGCGGCGAGCCGCGTGGGCGCCCAGCACTCGCAGAACTATGGGCCATGGTATGCCAGCGTACCGGGCCTGATCGTGATTGCACCATATGATGCGGCGGATGCGAAGGGCCTGCTGAAGGCGGCGATCCGTAGCCAGGATCCGGTCGTGTTCCTCGAGAACGAGCTGCTTTATGGCCGCACGTTCGAGGTGCCGAAGCTCGACGATTGGGTGCTGCCGATCGGCAAGGCCCGCGTCATGCGCGAAGGCAAGGACGTGACGATCGTGAGCTATTCGATCGGCGTCGGCCTTGCACTGGAAGCGGCGGAGAAGCTGGCCGGCGAGGGGATCGATGCGGAAGTGATCGATCTTCGTACGCTGCGGCCGCTCGACAAGGAAACAGTACTCAAGAGCCTCGCCAAGACCAACCGCATGGTCGTGGCCGAGGAGGGCTGGCCGACCTGCTCGATCGCCAGCGAAATCATCGCGATCTGCATGGAGGAAGGCTTCGACGACCTCGATGCCCCGATCGTCCGCGTCTGCGACGAGGACGTGCCGCTGCCTTATGCGGCGAACCTCGAGAAGCTGGCGCTGATCTCGTCCGACAAGATCGTCGAGGGCGTGAAGAAGGTCACGTATCGCAAGTAACGGCTAAGCTCCCGTCTCGCGTTGATCGAGACGGGAGCTGCTACAACCCTGTGGGGGTGTTGCAGTTTTTCTTTGCGGGAAAGCGCTGATCAGGGGTCGGCGTCTGGAAGTCCTTGTTTCGGGCGCGGAACATGGCCATGCGCGTGAAGCTAGGTTCGAGCTTCATGAAGTTCATCGGGTAAATGCTGAAAATCGGCTGGTACTCGTACGTAACTTGAACATGGAACAGGATTTCGTCGAGCGGAAGCATGCGGCTGTTTGGCAAGGTTGCGAGGCTGCTGACCAAGTTGCAGCCGAGAACCGGTGACGCGCTGGTGAAATCTCCATCAAATCGCTGCCACAGGATCCGATTTTCGATGATGCCGTTGTTGTCGTAGTCTGTGCCTTTTACGGCGGTGATTACGACCCGGCCGTGGCGACGAAGGTTGAATGGCTGCGCGGTCAGATCAATCGCGCTGAAGAGGTCGTAGATCTGCGCTTCGGTCGCGCCAACCACGCCCGTTCCGCTCTGGGCCACCAGGTCCGCCGTCATCGATGCGAGACGTTGCACACGATTATTGGCGAGGGCGTAATTGCCAAGCTCGAAGCCGCTGAGGATCATGGCAAGGAGCAATGGGGCGAAAAGCGCAAACTCGAGCAGCGCCACACCGCGAACATCCTGGGGCAGCGATGCACGGGATCGGCGTTTCACAGCGTTTTCCTTACAACAGCCTCGTTGCGCACAATCGTGGTGGCGACGAGCGTGGCTTCGGGTGAGACGCCGAACCATGAGGTCATCGTTCCAAACAGTCGCAACTTCGGAAATGCGGCCGTATAGGAAACAACGTCGCCGGGACCGCCGAGCTTACCCGGGATCGGGATTGCCGGGTCCCATTTACCGTTACCGTTCCGGTCGATGAAGTCTTCGCCCTTGTCGTAGACCCCGTTTCCATTTTGATCGGTGAAGTTTTCTGGCGTAGATGTTGAGAAGTCCTTGTACACCGTCGTCACGATGGTGATGTTCTTGCCAGGAGCGGTCGGGAAGTCGCTCATTGCGTTAGAGATGCTTGCCCGAATGGCGGCTTCTCTCAGGTCCTGGCTACTTTCCATCGACGCGGTCGCCGCTCGCGCTGCTTCGACGACTGCTCCTTCAAGGGCCGCGCGAGCGAACATCGTATGGCCGATTTCAATCGTTCCGCAGATCATCGCCAGCATCACCGGCGATATCAGGGCGAACTCAACCACGGTGACGCCGGTGACGTCTCTGATCAGGTGAGAAAAGGACTTCATTTCGTGAGATGCAAGTCAACGAGTTCGGTGGCGACGTCGTCAAACGCCGATTTCAGCGATGCGGTGTCAGACGTCCGATAGACCCGGCCCGGCGCGCAGCGCTCGAACATTGCCAAGGTATTGGTGTCCGTGGTCGTCAGTGCGATGATATATACTTTTGGCGGGTTTTTCTCAGCCTGTAGCGAGGCGCACGTCTTTGAGAAGCGCCGCTCGGACTGGGTTCTGAAGGCGCCACCATTCTGGGTGGTCGTCAGCGGATTGTCGGCGTAATTCCCGTAAAATGTGAATGTGCGATCAGTGTAGCCATTTTGGCTCTCCCCGAGCGCAGTTTCGCCGTCGGTCATGAATACTAGGGCGCGCTTCGCTTCTTCCGACGTCGGGTTGCTACGTGGAAACACGTCATCTCTGACAAGCAGGCGATAGCCCCAGAGAAGTCCGGCATGGTGCAGCGTCCCGTTGGCCGGGTAGATCGCGCCATTCTTCCGCTCAATGACGTTGTCGATCCAATATGACTTTGGCTTGCCGTAGGCGATCGGCTCAGCCTCCTCCGGGCATTGCCAGTTGGGACTGGGCGGGTCGGTCATGTTCTGCGAGCCGCTGCTCGTACTGCCACCCTTCGGGTTTACCGAATATGTGGTCGCAGCCTTCCATGCCGCAAAGTTGGGAATCCGATCATAATTGATCCTGAACGGCGTTCCGCGCGACGTCGCAAAGTTCCAGCTGTCGGTTTGAGGGTTGTAGAAACTTCCATCGACGCGAGTGATGACGTCGTTGAAGACGCTCGATGCGTTGTCGTTCAGCCCGATATAGTAACGGTAAAAGGCTTCGCGGTACGGCGAGCTCGCCATGCTTGCCTGGTTCAGGCCGCCGTTCGCCAAGGTTTGATCCAGCTGGTACAAGTTGTAGCCTGGCTCGACGTTCGAGATTTTGTAGAATCCACTATTTGGGTTTGCCATGACAGCGGACGAAGCGGAGTTGCCGGATGTCTGGGGAACCCAGAATGGCGGAATGAAGTAGGGCGTGATTGGTGGGTGCCCCCCTTCACCGGGCAATGACCGCACGACATCCCAAGCGCCGGGCTCGGGCTGTGAATAGGTTGCATTCATGTTGCGCACGGTGTCGTCGGCCAGGACGCAGCCCTTCCACGCAAGCCGATTGCCTGGCCAAGGACCGCGCGCCTGCGTGGCGGAGTCGTTGAACCCAGCCAGCTGCCTGACAGACGAGGAGCGCCACTTGGTGAGCAAATGCCCGACGTTCACGGTGATGTCGTACATGACGAACCCGAGTGCCAGTTCCTGACGGGTGCCAGCGCCTTGGTAGAGAATGTCGACGAAGCTTTTGGCCGCATCCTTTGTTGCTGTCATGCGGGTCTTGACGACGCCATTGGCGTCGCGGGGCAGGTTCGCCTTCATTGAGCCGGTGTTGTCGAGGACAACCATGACCTCCAACGGACGAGGCTGCAGCTCGGCGCGCGCGACCGTTCGTATCCGTTGCTTGTCGAACCCAAGCACCCGCATGAACGTCATTGGCAAGTCGGCTTCGGCCTCTACCGTCGTGACGTGGATGTTGTTCTTCGTCGAGAACGTCGGTGTGAGAACCAGGCTCTGCGAGTGCATATATCCCTGTGGGAAGTTCCCGTAGAAATATGCCTCGACCTGCTTCGTCCGATCCTTTGCGGATTTATCGGTCACCGCAAAGGCGCGCGCGCCGGCCAGCGCGGCAGCGTCGACCCCGGCCTGCATTTGGCTGCGCACCATGTATATACGGGCCGTATCGATGCCCGTGCCGATGGCGCCGATTGCCGGGATCGTGAATGCGGCGAGGATCGGAAGGGCCGCCCCATGCCTGTCGTCGGCCAGTTGTCGCAGGAACGTTCTGAGACCCTTGCTTCTCACTCGATTCTCTTCCCATCAGAGAGTAGTGTCGCGGGAAATCGCCTTGCCCGAGAACCCGCTAAGCCCGGCTCAAACGATATGGTTAACGCCGCAGAATACCTCGGGATTGATCCCACTGGCGGACATCCCGAGCGCGCGCTCGCACTTGGCTACGCGCCGGCGGTCACTGCGCCTGGAGTGGCGGCCGTTTTCGCGCTGGATCAGACGCTTGCACGCCTGACGCTTGGCACGCGGGACCCGATGGTTGCGCAACTGCGGCTGACGTGGTGGCGCGAGGCGCTGTGTGCGTTGGAGAACCCGCCAGTGCCGTCGCAACCGATCCTGCAGACGCTGGCGGCGGCGAGGGCGGACGGTGAGCGCCTCGCCCTCGCGGAAGATGGATGGGAGCGGTTGCTCGGCCCGTTCGATCAGGACGAGCTTCTGGCGTTCGCGGCGGAGCGGAGCGTTATCTTCGCCGAGGCGGCGCGGCTGGCCGGCGCGGCCGATGACGTCGAAGCCGCCGGCTCCGGCTGGTCGCTTGCTGACCTGGCGCAGACCACCGCCGACCGCGACCTCGCCGATCGTGCCGCGCTGTTGGCGATGCCGTTGCTGAGGCAGGCTGCGACACAAAGATGGAGCCCGGCGGGCCGCTTCCTGGGCGCGCTGGTGCATGTCGCGGCGGCCGACCTCAATCGGCGACGGGAGCCAGGATCGCCATCGCGCGTGGTACGCCTTGCCTGGCATCGCCTGACCGGACGATAGGCTTGCAGGCGTCGCTTCTTCCGCTAGCATCATGGTTAACGGGGGGCGGAAAATGTGGCGATATCTTGCAGGGGGCGTCGCGGCGCTGCTGATGGTGGCGGCAGGCTGGATGCTGTTTTCGAGCCGCGCGGGGACCGAGCCGGTCCTGCCGGCGATGCCGCAAAATGCGCCAGCGCCCCCACCTGCCGTTGAAGCCGGCGGGGAAGCCGGCGGGGCCGATGTCCCGGAAGCCACTCCCCGAACGCGGGAGGAGAAGCGCTTCGGCCGCTATGACAAGGATCGTGACGGCGGCATCACCAACGCCGAATATCTGGCGTTACGTCGCAAGGCTTTCGCGAAACTCGATACGAACGGTGACGGGCGCCTGTCGTTCGAGGAATGGAGCGCCAGGACTGCGGCAAAATTCACCGCGGCCGACAAGGATCGATCTGGCGTGCTCGACGCGGCTGAATTTGCCACGACGGCGGTGAAGCGGAAGGGCAAGCCGCGGTGTTCCTGCCCTCCCGCTCGAAATGCCGATGAGGACGATTAAGCCGCGAGCCATGTCGAAAGAGCCGCGCGCGCGCGGTCGGTGTACATGCGCTTGCGATCGGCCTTCTTGGTCCGCCCTTCAATCGGCGGAAATAGGCCGAAGTTGACGTTCATCGGCTGATACGTCTCTGCCACCGCGGCGCCGGTGATGTGGCCGAGAAGCGCGCCAAGCGCGGTTTCAGGCGGGGGTTGCAGCATCTTCTTGCCGGCAAGCTCGGCCGCAGCAAAGCGGCCGGCGAGCAGCCCGATCGCCGCGCTTTCGACATATCCTTCGCAGCCGGTGATCTGACCGGCGAAGCGGATGTTGGGACGCGATTTCAGGCGCAGTTCCGAATCGAGGAGTTCGGGCGAGCGCAGGAAGGTGTTGCGGTGAAGCCCGCCGAGCCGGGCGAACTCCGCATTTTCGAGGCCGGGAATGGTGCGAAACAGACGCACCTGTTCGGCGTGCTTCAGCTTCGTCTGGAAGCCGACGATGTTCCACAGCGTGCCCGCAGCGTTGTCCTGCCGGAGCTGGACGCAGGCATAGGGCCAGCGGCCCGTGCGCGGATCGTCGAGACCGACGCCCTTCATCGGGCCGAAGCGCAGCGTCTGGGGGCCGCGCTCCGCCATGACCTCGATCGGCATGCAGCCTTCGAAATAGGGGACGTTCTCCCACTCGCGATATTCGGTCTTCTCGCCGGCGATCAGGGCGGCGACGAAGGCGTCATATTGCTCGCGGTCGAGCGGGCAGTTGATGTAGTCGGTGCCATCGCCCTTGTTCCAGCGCGACTGGAACCAGGCAACATCCATGTTGATGCTGTCGCGGTGCACGATCGGGGCGATCGCATCGAAGAAGGCGAGGGCGTCCTTGCCTGTCTCGCTCGCGATCGACTCCGAAAGGCTTGCTGCCGTGAGCGGGCCGGTGGCGATGATTGCCGGGCCGTCGGGCAAGGTGTCGACGCGTGCGCGCACGATCTCGATCCGTGGATGTGACGCCAGCCGTTCGGTGACGCCCGCCGAGAATCCGTCACGATCAACCGCCAGTGCGGATCCGGCTGGCACGCGATGCCGATCGCCCTCAGCCAGGATCACCGAGCCGAGCGTGCGCATCTCCTCATGGATCAGCCCCACGGCGTTGCTGGTCGCATCGTCCGACCGGAAGCTGTTCGAGCACACCAGTTCGGCGAGGTGATCGGTATGATGGGCGGGCGTGTTGTCGCCGCTGCCGCGCATTTCGGACAGCCGAACGGAAAAACCCGCCTCTGCGAGCTGCCAGGCAGCCTCGGATCCGGCGAGGCCGCCGCCGATGACGTGAATATCGTATGTCATGCGGCGCCGATTAGGCGCTCGGGCGCCCAAATGGAATGCGGCGCGGTGCCTGTGTCTTAACTCTCCACCGCGCGGTCGTCGAACATGCCGAAGGCGAGCGTTGATGCGTAGAGGGCGATCGCGCGCTCACTGGGCATCGACCAGGCCCATTTGCGCATGTCGAAGGCGGCGTTGAGGAAGGCCATGACGAGCTGGCTGGCGACAAGCGGATCCACCGCGCGGATCGTCCCTTCGGCGATACCGTCCGAGATCGTGCCGGCGAAGCGCCGCGCGATGCGGTTCGATCGTTCGACCATCGCCTGCCGCACACTGCCGGGCAGACCGCTGAGCGCGGTGGTGCGAAGCAGCGGGCCGAGCTCCGAGAATTGCACGCCCAGCAGGGTCGCGAACATCGCCGACAGCCGGTCCCAGTGGGTGCCGCCCTGTTCATCGGCCAGACGCTGCGTCGCGGAGATCGTATCGAAGCTGCGCTTGTAGCAGGCGATCACCAGATCGTCCTTCGCGTCGAGGTGGTGGTAGAAGCTGCCCTTCGTGACGTTGAGCTCGCCGGCGATCCGCTGAACCGAGGCGCCGCGATAGCCCAGTTCGTTGATCAGCCGCGTGGCGGCGAGGAGAAAGGCCTCGCGCCCCTCTGCCGGGTCGTGCGGCAAGGTGACCGGGCGGGGCGCCCAGCGCGCGCCGGCGCCGGCGAGGCCGTGACGGAACACGTCCATCACCCGCGCCTCGACCCGATCGAGCTGATCCATATCATAACGGGGCAGCCAGACCGGCAACCAGAAGGTGTTCTCCATCAGAACGTGCGCGCGCGCACCGTTCAGGTCGGTCTGCGCGCGGGTTTCCGCCGGTCCCCACAGGTTGCGCGCGCGGCGAAACACCTCGCGCCATCCGCTGAGCAGCCGGCTGCGCACGGGATCTTCCATGGCCCGGAGGTCGGAGAGGCCAGCGATCTGGCGTTCCTCGCCGCGCTGCACCCGCGACAGGCGTGCCATGTTCAGCGCGAGATAGCGTTCGACCCGCGCCTGTGGCGTCGGAGCCTCCATCGCCGCGTCCAGCATTACTAGCAGGTAATCGAGCGTATGCTCGAACGCCGCGGCCGCCAGGTCTTCCTTGCGTTTGAAATAGTAGGTGACGCTGGTGGTGTTGAGGCCGACACGCCGGGCCACGTCCGCAAAGGTCATGCCCTTTGCGCTTTGTTCATTGATTGCGTCGGCTGCGGCGGCAAGGATGGCTTCGCGCTTCGCCCGAAAGCGCCGCGTGCCGATCTCCTCCCCGTCGCCGCTCGGTTCCACCTGAGCTTGCATCGGATGATCGTAGCAGCGATTTTTCGAAGAAATAGTCCCTTTTATCACCTTCGTGTTTCCACGAACCGCATGGCCGGCGCGCGCTAAATCAGGCGCTTTACCGAAGATGCGGTACGCTCTACAGCCGCATCAAACAGCGAAGCGGAGGGATGCGATGGACTTCACCTTGACCGAGCGCGAGACCTATTTCCGGGATCGCGTGAAGGCCTTCATCGACGCCGAGATCGCGCCGCGGCAGGCCGAATACCACGAGCAGGCGCACACTGGCGATCGCTGGAAGGTGATCCCCGTCATCGAAGAGGTGAAAGCGAAGGCCAAGGCGGCCGGGCTGTGGAACTTCTTCATGCCGCCGCACTCGGGGCAGACGCATGTCGATGAGACGTTCGAGTTCGAAGGGACTCAGCTCACCAACCTCGAATATGCGCTGTGCGCCGAGGAAATGGGCAAGATCGGCTGGGCGAGCGAAGTGTTCAACTGCTCCGCGCCGGACACGGGCAACATGGAAGTGCTGCACCGTTACGGCACGCTGGAGCAGAAGGAGAAGTGGCTGCGCCCGCTGATGAACGGCGAGATCCGCTCCGTCTTCCTGATGACCGAGCCGGCCGTGGCCTCGTCCGACGCGACGAACATCGAGACGCGGATCGAGCGTGACGGCGACGAATACGTCATCAACGGCGTGAAATGGTGGTCGTCGGGCGTGGGCGATCCGCGCTGCAAGATCGGCATCCTGATGGGCAAGACGAGCTTCGAGGGCTCGCGCCACCAGCAGCAGAGCCAAATCCTGGTGCCGATGGATACGCCGGGCATCAAGATCGAGCGGATGCTGTCGGTCTATGGCTATGACCATGCGCCGCACGGCCATGGCGAAGTGAGCTTCACCAACGTCCGCGTGCCGGTCGAGAACGTCATCCTCGGCGAGGGCCGCGGCTTCGAGATCGCGCAGGGCCGGCTTGGGCCGGGTCGCATCCATCACTGCATGCGCACGATCGGGGTCGCCGAAGTCGCGCTGGAGAAGATGGCGAAGCGCCTCCTCAGCCGTGTCGCCTTCGGCAAGCGGATTTCCGATCACTCGGTATGGGAGCAGCGCGTGGCGCAGGCCCGGATCGAGATCGAGATGACGCGACTGCTGTGCCTGAAGGCCGCGCAGACGATGGACGCGGCGGGCAACAAAGCTGCCAGCCAGGAAATCGCGATGATCAAGGTGTTCGCGCCCAACATGGCGCTGCGCATCCTCGACGATGCGGTGCAGGCGCATGGCGGCGGCGGCGTGGCGGAGGACTATGGCCTTGCCCACGCTTGGGCCTCCCAGCGGACGCTTCGCCTCGCCGACGGGCCGGACGAGGTCCATGCCCGCGCCATCGCGCGCAACGAATTCGGCAAATACGGCGACTGGAAGGCGGAGATCGCGAATGACCGCGCCGCGCCGCGCAGTGCCGAGATTTCGAGTGGTGACATCGGCGTTTCGCGCTGAGCCTTTCGTCGCCCGACCTGCCTCAGATCCCGCTGCCGGCAAGACCAGCAACGGGGCTGGGGGCCGGGTGACGAGCATTCGTCAGAATAATGGAGAGAGACCGTGAAAGCCGCTGTCATCTTTGAAACCAAGGCGCCGCTCCAGATCGAGGACGTCGTCGTATCCAAGCCCGGCCCGCATGAGGTGCTGATCCGCACTGTGGCGTGCGGCGTCTGCCGTTCCGACCTTCATTTCGTCGACGGCGCCTATCCGCATCCGCTGCCGGCAATCCCGGGGCACGAAGCCGCCGGCATCGTCGAGGCCGTGGGTGACGAAGTCCGCACGGTGAAGGTTGGCGACGCCGTCGTCACTTGCCTCAGCGCCTTCTGCGGCCATTGCGAGTTCTGCATCACCGGGCGCATGTTCCTGTGCGTCAGCGCGGAAACCCGCCGGTCGCCGACGGCGGAGCCGCGGTTGCGGCTGGCGAACGGCGGCAACGTGAACCAGATGCTGAACCTGTCGGCCTATGCCGAGCAGATGCTGGTGCACGAGCATGCCTGCGTCGCGATCGACCCGGAAATGCCGCTTGATCGCGCCGCGCTGATCGGCTGCGCGGTGACGACGGGCGCGGGCGCGGTGTTCAACACCACGGACGTGACGCCGGGAGAGACGGTGTGCGTCGTGGGCTGCGGCGGCATTGGCCTCGCCGCGGTGAATGCCGCCAAGATTGCCGGTGCGGGCAAGATCATCGCGCTTGATCCGGTGCCGGAGAAGCGCGCTGTCGCCGAGAAGCTGGGCGCGACCCACACGTTCGACCCGTTGGCCGACGGCGTCGTCGGCGAAGTGGTGGAACTAACCAAGGGCGGCGTTCACCACGCGATCGAGGCGGTCGGCCGGCGAGAATCAGCGCAGACGACCGTCGACGTCCTTCGCCGCGGCGGCACCGCGACGATCCTGGGCATGATGCCGCTCGATTCGAAGGTCGGCCTCTCCGCGATGGAGCTGTTGTCGGGCAAGAAGCTGCAGGGCGGCATCATGGGATCGAACCGTTTCCCGGTGGACATCCCGCGCCTGGTCGATTTCTACATGCGCGGCATGCTTGACCTTGACACGATCATCGCAGAGCGCCTGCCGCTCAACCGGATCAACGACGCGTTTGACGAGCTTCGCAAGGGCGATGCGACGCGCAGCGTGATCGTGTTCGATCAATGAGCACGGCGGTGGCGGAAGAGACCGGCCTCCAGGCGGAGATCAGCGAGCGCGATCGGCTCGACACCGATCGCCTCACCACCTGGATGGAAGCGCATGTTCCGGACTTCGCGGGTCCGCTGACCTATGCGAAGTTCGCCGGCGGGCAATCGAACCCGACGTACAAGCTGATGACGCCGGGGCGCAATTACGTGCTTCGCCGCAAGCCGATGGGCGAGCTGTTGCCGTCTGCGCACCAGGTGGATCGCGAATATCGCGTGATGGCTGCGCTTCACCCGACGGGCTTTCCGGTGCCGCGGCAATATGGCCTGTGCGAGGACGACAACGTCATCGGTTCCGCCTTCTACGTCATGGAGATGGTGGACGGCCGAACGATCTGGGACGGTTCCTTCCCGGGCATGGATGCCGATACGCGGCGTGCGCATTACAATGCGATGATCGATACGCTGGCGGCGCTCCACAATGTCGACCTGAAAGCGACGGGGCTCGAGGATTTCGGGCGAGCGGGCAATTACTTCGAGCGCCAGGTGAGCCGCTGGACGAAGCAGTACCGCGGCGCCGAGACCGAGCATATGCCGGCGATGGAGCGGCTGATCGAGTGGCTGCCACGCACCATCCCGGAGCAGACGCGCACCACGATCGTCCATGGGGATTATCGCTGCGACAACATGAAGTTCGCGCCGGGCCTCGAACCGCGCGTCGCGGCGGTGCTCGACTGGGAGCTCTGTACGACGGGCGATCCGCTTGCTGACCTCAGCTATTTCCTGATCAGCTGGGTGACCGAGCCGGAGGGCCGTTCAGGCGTGATGGGCCTGACCGGGCCGGAGACCGGCATTCCGACCGTCGAGGAAGTCGTCGCGCGCTATTGCGAAAAGACCGGGCGCGATGGCGTTCCCGATCTCAACTGGCTGCTGGCGTTCAACCTGTTCCGCCTCGCCTCGATCGTCCAGGGCATCCGCAAGCGCTTCCTGATCGGCACGGCGTCCAGCGCCAATGCCGAGGCGACCAGCGCGCGTGTGCCGATGCTGGCCGATGCGGCCTGGTCCTTCGCCGTCAAGGCGGGCGCGTAACCCGCGCCTTCTACAAGAAGAGAAGTAGCTATGAGTTTGTTCGATCTGACCGGCAAGGTCGTCGTGATTACCGGGTCGTCGCGCGGCATCGGCAAGGCCAGCGCGATCGCCTGCGCTGAGCAGGGCGCGAAGGTCGTGATCTCCAGCCGCAAGCAGGATGCGTCGCAAGCCGTCGCGGACGAGATCAACGCCCGCTTCGGTGAAGGCACAGCGATCGCAGTGGCCGCCAACATCTCGGACAAGGCGGCGCTGCAGACCCTCGTCGATGAGAGTCGCCGCGCATTTGGCCGCATCGATTGCCTGGTCTGCAACGCAGCCTCCAACCCATATTACGGGCCGCAGGAAGGGATTGCGGACGAGCAGTTCCGCAAGATCCTCGACAACAACATCCTCTCCAACCACTGGCTGATCACGATGGTGGCGCCTGAGATGAAGGAGCGGGGAGAAGGTTCGATCGTGATCGTTTCGTCGATCGGGGGCCTGCGCGGGTCGACCGTCATTGGCGCATACTGCATCTCCAAGGCAGCGGACATGCAGCTCGCCCGCAACCTTGCCCATGAATATGGCAAGCACGGTATCCGGGTGAATTGCATCGCGCCGGGATTGATCAAGACCGACTTCGCCAAGGCGCTGTGGGAAGACGAAGCCGCCGTCGCCGAACGGAACCGGACCACGCCGCTGCGCCGCATCGGGGAGCCCGAGGAGATTGCTGGTGCGGTTGTGTACCTCGCGTCCAAGGCGAGCGGCTTCATGACCGGGCAGACGATGGTCATCGACGGCGGCGTGACGATCTGAGGATCACGCGAGCAGCGTAGCGCAGGGTTTGAGCGGAGGTTGAAGTGAGGTTCACGGGCAAGTCGATCATTGTCACGGGTGCAGGTTCGGGCATCGGCCGCGCGGCGGCGACGCTGTTTGCGGCAGAGGGCGGCCAGGTCGTCGTTGCGGACAAGGTGGGGGCTGAGGCGACGGCTGCCGCGATCCGGGAGGCCGGTCATACGGCCCAGGCGATCGAGATGGATGCCGGTAACGAAGAGGATGTGCTGCGCACCATCGCGCTCGCCTGCGACAGCTTCGGCGGGCTCGATATCATGTTCGCCAATGCCGGCATCTCAGGCGGTATGGCGAACATCTTCAATACCGACGTCAGCCTGTTTAGCGAGGTGCTGCGCGTCAACCTGATCGGACCGTTCCTGGCGATCAAGCATGGCGCCCCCCGCATTGCCGAGCGGGGAGGCGGTGCGATTATCCTGACGGCGAGCGTGGCCGGTATTCGCTCGGGCGCGGGGTCGCCGGCATATTCCGCGTCCAAGGCCGGCGTCATCAACCTCGCGCAGGTTTCGGCACAGCAACTGTCGGGATCCAACGTTCGCGTCAACGCGATCTGCCCCGGCCTGACCGAGACCGGCATGACGCAATCGGTGTTCGATTATGCGCGTGAGGCAGGCAAGATCGATCGCGTGGGCCGCCTCAATCCGCTGCGACGCGGCGCGCAGCCGGAGGAACTGGCCAAGGTGGCGCTGTTCCTTGCCTCGGATGATGCAAGCTATGTCAACGGACAGGCGGTGGCGGTGGATGGTGGGCTGTCGTCCAGCCATCCGGTTACCAAGCAGGAATATGGGCGCACCAGCGCCTGAATGGTCACTTCCCAGCGTCTCAGGAGGCGGTTGACCTACGTCTCCGGAGACGCTGCGGACCGGCAAACTGCTGATCGATCAGGCCGGTATGGTCTCACACCAGCGGTCGACCACTTTGCCGAGTACGCCGAGCGGCATCCCGCCGGCCTGAATCACCGCATCGTTGAAACCACGTACGTCGAAGCGCGAGCCGAGCTTCTGCCTCGCGGCGTCGCGCAGGCGGTTGATTTCATTGTGGCCGGTCTTGTAGCCCAGCGCCTGACCCGGCCACACGCAATAACGGTTGATCTCTGACCGCGCCCGGCTCTCGGTATAGCCGGTCGCCGCCATCAGCCAGCGTACCGCCTGATCGACTGACCAGCGTTTGTGATGCAGGCCGGTGTCGACCACCAGGCGCGCGGCGCGGAAGTTCATCGACTGCAGATAGCCGATCCTACCGAGGGGATCGTCGTCATAATAGCCAAGCTCCGCTCCGATCTGCTCGGCATACAGGCCCCAGCCTTCGGAATAGGCGTTGAAGGCGAGCAGCGTTCGGATCAGCGGCAGGTCAAAGGTATATTCGCCCTGCCAGATGTGCCCCGGGATGCCTTCGTGGAATGTGAGCGTAGCAAGTTCGAAGCGCGGCCAGTTCGCGGTATCGCGCAGGTTGATGTAGTAGATGCCGGGCGTCGAGCCATCCAGCGCGCCGGGGCCGGCGTAGCCGTTGGGCGCACCATTCTCGATCGCCGGCGGCACCCGCTTGATGACCAGATTGCCGCGGACGAGCTTGCCGAAGGCCTGCGGCAGACGCGGGCGGAGGCGGTCGACGACAGTGTTGAGATAGGCGAGAAGCTCGGCACGGCCCGCGTCGTTGTTCGCGAACAGGAGGTCCGGGCGCTTGCCGAGCGCGGCGAGCCGCTCCCCGGGCGTGCCCTGGGTTAGCCCCTGTGCGCGGAGCAACGGGTCCAGCTCGGCAGCGTAGGCGCGGCACTGCTCGAGGCCGGATGCATGGATCTCGTCCGGCGTGCGCTTCGTCGTAGTGGCGGCCTCGGCGAGCCATGCGTAGCGATTCTCCGCGTCGGGCATCCGCCACATGCCGCCATCCTCCGGTGCGCGCGAGCGGAACGAGGCCAGCGTGTCGGCCTGCTGTACGAGGGCGGGCGCGATCCGGCGGTCGACGATGGCGGTGGCGCGGGTGGTCCAGTCGCCGGTCAGGCCCGCCTTGGCGACCTTGTCGGCGAAGGTGCGGATCATCCCCTGTTCGGCCGCAGGCTGCGCGGCGCCGGCGCGCAATTGCGCGGCCGTAATGTCGTTGAAGGGGGCCGGCAGCAGAACGTTCTGGCCCGCATCGGCCTGTATCCGGCGCGTTTCGGCCTCGAGCTGACCGGCATAGGCCTCCAGCCGCGCAAGGTATGCCTCGGCATCCGCGCGACTTGCGACCTGATGCTTGTTCTCGAGCAAATCCGGCGTGTCGACGAACGCGCCATTGCCCTGAGTCACCACATAGGGAGTCGAACGATAGTTGTTGTTCGACAGAAAGGCCATGTCGCCGACTGGCATCCGCTGCCAGCCGTCGAGCGCGATCTCATGCGCCGCGATCACGGTTTCGACATGGGTTGCGACGGCCGGCGTCAGGGCGGTGCGATCGATCCGCTGCAGGCGGGCGAGCCGCTGTGCAGCGGCGCTGCGGCGCGCGGCTTCCGCATCGGCGCTGCGATCAGTGAGCCTGGTCTTCAGCGCCAGCCGCTTGCCCTGGTCGAGCCCGAGATACGCCGCGCCGTCGGGATAGGCGGTGAGAAGTGCGTCGGCCTGCTGATCGAGCAGCGCGAGGGCAGCCGCGTCAGCGTCCGCCACTGGGGCCTGCGCCAGCGCCGGCGGGGCGAGGGCGGTGCTCGCGGCAAGCGCGGCGGTGCCGGTGAGAAAATCGCGGCGATCGATGGTCATGGATGAATCCTGAAGGACAGGAGGGTGTGGCGCGCAACCAGCGTGCGGGCGGGGGCAGAAGCAGGACGCGGCCATTGGCCGCTATTCGGCGCGGGGCGTGCGCTGGCGGATCAGCCCTTCCTGCGCCACCGTTGCGACGAGGCGGCCATCCTGGGTGAAGACCTGCCCGCGGTTCATGCCGCGTGCGTGGCCAGCCCAGGGGCTGTCGGTGGCGTAGAGCAGCCATTCGTCGGCGCGAAAATCCTCGTGCAGCCAGATCGAGTGATCGAGACTGGCGCTCTGGAACCCGGGGGTCGTCCAGTTGACGCCGTGCGGCAGCATGCAGGTGCCGAGCAGCGCCATATCCGACGCATAGGACAGCACCGCGCGGTGCATCGCGGGATCATCCCCGATCGGCGCAATGACCCGGAACCAGCTGTGCTGGATCGGTTCGCTGGGGGTGGGATTGAACCATTTGCGCGGAAACACCGGCCGCATCTCGATCGGGCGCGGGCGGGTGACCATGCGCCGCTGCTTTTCGGGGAGGTGCACGGCGTCGCGGGCGCGAAGCTCCGCCTCGGTCGGCAACGATTCCGGCGGCGGCACGTCGGGCATCGCATCCTGATGATGGAAGCCTTCCTCCGGCACCTGCAGCGAGCAGGCAAGGTTGAGGATCGGAGCGCCGCGCTGCATCGCGATGACGCGGCGGGTGGCGAAGCTGCGCCCTTCGAAGTCGCGCACGACGCGGTAGACGATGGGGAAATTTTCGTCGCCCGGCCGCATGAAATAGGCGTGGAGCGAATGGGCGATCTTGGGCGCATCGGTCGAGCGCTGCGCGGCCTGGAGCGCCTGCGCGATTACCTGACCACCGAAGACGCGGCCCACGCCGCCCTTGGACCGGCGGCCACGGTAGAGATCGGTATCGATCTCCTCGACGTCGAGCAGGTCGACGAGATCGGCGGCGAGCGATTCAGGCGTAGGAGTGGGCCGGGTATCGGTAGGGGGAGGCGTGCTGTCGGAGGTGTCGCTCATCTATTCCAATCCCTGGGCCTGAAACGACAGGGCCAAGGACGGTCGCGCCACGTGGAAGTGCCACCATGCGTCGCCGATTGCCTTGCCCCCCGGATGTCGTTCCCCTCCCTCCTGCTGGAAGGAGGGGAAAAGCGTCAATAGCCGGCCGCGCGCGCGAGGCGATCGGCGTGGAAGTTCGCGTCGCCGAACAGTTCGGCGAGCACGCGCTGGCGCTTCATGTAGAAGCCGATGTCATATTCATCGGTCATGCCGATGCCGCCGTGCATCTGGATGCCCTCCTGCACGCTGAGCATGGTGGCGAGGCCAGTCATCGCCTTTGCGACCGAGACGGCTGCGTCCGCCTTCTCGTCACCGGCGTCGAGCAGTTGCTGTGCCTTCAGCACGGCGGCACGCGCCACTTCCATTTCGCTGTAGAGGTGCGACGCGCGGTGCTGCAGCGCCTGGAAGCTGCCGATCAGCACGCCGAACTGCTTGCGCTCCTTCAAATAGTTCACCGTCATGTCCATCGCGCCAGCACCGACGCCGAGCATTTCGGCAGCAGCACCCGCACGGCCCGCGCGCAGCAGGCGATCGAGCGGCGTGCGGCCGGCGTCGACCTCGCCGATCACGGCGTCGGCATCGACCTCGACACCGTCGAACTCGATCCGCGCCGCGAGGCTGGCGTCGGTCAGACGCTCGGCCTTGGCGGTCATGCCAGCGGCATCCTTGGGCACGGCGAACAGCGTGACGCCGTCCTGATCATCGGCCGAGCCGGCCGTGCGCGCGGCGACGATCACCACGTCAGCAACATGGCCGTGGTGGACGAACTGCTTGGCGCCGGTGAGCTTGAAGCCGTTGCCGGCGCGCTCCGCCTTCATGGCAACCGACGAGCGGTGCTTCGCGCCTTCGTCGATCGCGAGCGCGGCAACCGTCTCACCAGCGAGAATGCCGGGGAACCAGCGATCCGCGTGCGGCGTGCCCTTCATCGCCTCGACCGCGGCGACGGCGGTCTGAAGGAAGGGCGAGGGCGACAGGTTGCGACCGATTTCTTCGAGCACGACGCCCGCCTCGACATGGCCGAGGCCAAGGCCGCCCTGTGCCTCGTCGATGAGGATGCCGGTGAAGCCCATGTCGGCGAACTGCTTCCACAGGTCGCGCGAGAAGCCGGTCTGGTCATTGTCGTCGCGCAGCTTGCGCATGTGGCTGACGGGGGCGGAATCGGCCACGAAATCGCGCGCGGTGTCGCGCAGCATGGTCTGATCTTCGTTCAGGAAAAGAGGCATCGTTCGTCCCTATTACGCCCCGGCGCGCATGAGCGCCGGAGGAGGTGGGAAGCGGCGGCAGGCCCGTGGCCGCGCCACCCGCTTCCCGTAGATGGTCTGGCGAGCGCGCCCTTCCCGCGAGGGGAAGGGCGACCCGATCACGCGCCCGGCAGCTCCAGGATGCGCTTCGAGATGATGTTGAGCTGCACCTCGCTGGTGCCGCCCTCGATCGAGTTCGCCTTGGTGCGCAGCCAGTCGCGTGCCGGCGCACCGCCGCGCGACCGCTCGCTTTCCCATTCCAGATTGTCCGAGCCGCCCGAGGCCATCAGCAGTTCGTGGCGCGCCTTGTTCAGCTCCGTGCCGTAATATTTCATCATCGACGGCTGGGCGGGGTGCGCGCGACCGGCCTTTAGCTCGTCAATGAAGCGTTCGGACTGGGCGGCGAACGCCTTGGAGCGGACCTCGAACTCGGCGATCTTGGCGCGCAGCAGCGGATCAGCGAGGCGACCGTCATGATCGAGGCCGATGGTGGCGATCGCGCCCTCGATCAGCGGGTTCCTGCCACCGCCGCCGAGGCCCATGTTCGAGATCATCTCACGCTCATGGCCGAGCAGGTATTTCGCGACGTCCCAGCCCTTGTTGAGCTCTCCGACGAGGTTCTCCTTCGGCACCTTCACATTGTCGAAGAAGGTTTCGCAGAAGGGCGAATAGCCGCTGATCAAGAGGATCGGCTTGGTCGAGACGCCGGGCGTCTGCATGTCGAACAGGACGAAGCTGATGCCCTTGTGCTTGTTCGTCTTGTCGGTGCGCACGAGGCAGAAGATCCAGTCCGCGTAATTCGCGTAGCTGGTCCAGATCTTCTGGCCGTTGATGAGGAAGTGATCGCCCTTGTCCTCCGCCGAGGTGGCGAGGCTGGCGAGGTCGGACCCGGCGTTCGGCTCCGAATAGCCCTGGCACCAGCGGATCTCGCCGCGCGCGATCTTGGGCAGATGCTCCTTCTTCTGCTCCTCGGTGCCGTATTTCAGCAGCGCCGGCCCGAGCATCGAGATGCCGAACGAGGACAGCGGGTTGCGGCACCGCAGCTTCGCCATTTCCTCGCGCAGGATCTTGGTTTCGGCCGCCGAGAGGCCGCCGCCGCCATATTCCTTGGGCCAATCGGGCACGGTCCAGCCCTTGGCACCCATGGCGTCCATCCACTGCTTCTGCGCCGGGGTCATGGCGCTCTGGTCGCGGCCACCCCAGACGCTGTCTTTTTCGCTGCGGATTGGCTCGCGCATCTCGGGCGGGCAATTCGCCTCGAGCCACGCGCGCGTCTCGGCGCGGAACTGATCAAGATCGGTCATTCGCTTGCTCCTTCGCGGGTCTTCTCGCGCAGATATTGGATGAGTTCGATGGTGTGGCCTTCCGGATCATCGAGGAAGGCGATGCGCATGCCGGGGAGATCCTCCGGCGGGCGAACGGCAGTGGCACCGGCGGCGATCGCGCGTTCCCAGGCGGCCTGGATGTCGCGGGTCGACAGGCCGAGCGGCCCGTGATTGTCCCCGCGCACCAGCGCGCGGCCGTCGGTGTGATGATAGAGGACGAGGGTGAAGGGATCGTCCGGGAGGCCGATCAGCACCTCTTCCATCCCCGGAAGCGCGATGCGATTGCGCTCCGTGAAGCCGAACGCTTGCGCGTAGAAGGCGAGCGCGCGCGGCAGATCCTGCACGACGAACTTGGTGAAGAGGATGCGGCCGACGGTCATTATGCGGCCCCCGCCGCATCGTGGATGTCGCGCGCCGCGGCGATGGCGGTACGGTCGGCGTAGAGGTCCGCGATCACCTGAACGCCGATCGGCAGCCCGTCCGCATCCTTGCCGATCGGCACGCTGGTGGCGGGCAGCATCGGGAAGGTGGCGAGGCCGGGGAAGACGAACTGGTGGAAGAATTGCGTGTCCTCGCCGTCGATCGAGAGGCGGCGGGTGGCGAGCGGTGTCGGATCGTGCGGGAAGGCCGTCATGCCCACCGTGGGCGCGATCACCGCATCGTAGCGTTCGAACAGACGGCGCCACTGGCGCTGGTTGCGGGCCTGCTCGTCATGGAGGTGAAGCCAGGGTTCGAGCTCGGGCGCGGCCTGCCCCTCGGGACGCGGGGCGCGGCGCGACATGGCGATGTTGAGCATCTGCCAATAGCCGGCGTGCTGGCGTTCGAGATCGGGGAGGAGATCGCTGCTGGTGTCGACGGTGGCGCCGGTTTCCCGCAGCGCGTTTGCGACCCGTTCGAGTGCGGCGATGATCGATTGCTGCACCTTTGCCATCGGATGGCTGGTGAGGAGCAGGAAGCGCCATTTGTCACCGTGGCGGCGGGCAGGGGCGAGCGGGTGATCGGCGACGATGTCGAGCGCGGTTTCGAGATCGTCGGCATCGCGCGCCATCGGACCGAGCACCGACAGGACGGTGCGCGCCCCGTCGGTGCCGGGCATGTAGTGGCCCTCCGTGGGGATGACACCCCAGGTGGTCTTGTGCCCCCAGACGCCGTTGAAGGCGGCGGGCACGCGGATCGAGCCGCCGATGTCGGAGCCGAATTCGAGCGGGACCATGCCGGCGGCGAGCGCGACGGCCGACCCGCCGGACGAGCCGCCCGCGACCCGATCAGGGTTCACCGCATTGTTGGTGCGGCCATAGACGGGATTGTCGGACTGTAGATCCGACAGGGCGGGGGGAACGTTGGTCTTGCCCAGGATGATCGCGCCCGCCGCCCTCAGCCGGCGGACGGTGATGGCGTCTTCCGCCGCAGTGAAATCGCGATGCTCGGCAAAGCCGAAGGTCGTCGGCAGGCCGGCGACGTCATAGCTTTCCTTGATCGTCATCGGCACGCCGAGGAGCGGGCCGTCGAACCCTTGCGCGATGCGCGCGTCGAGCTCGGCCGCCGCGGCGCGGGCGCGATCGAAATCACGCACCACGACGGCGTTGAGCGGGCCGTCGCGCTCCTCGATCCGGGCGATCGCCGCCTCGGTTTCCGCCAGCGCGGTGGTGGCGCGAGAGCGGACCGCGGCGGCGGTTTGCAAAGCGGTGCGTTCAGTCATCGGCCCGTGCTCCTGTGCCCGCCTGCCCGCCGCGCGTGGCAACGCCGGCCCCGGAAGGGGAGTGGCGGCACCACGGCGCAACGGGCAGGGCGGGGCACGTTTCGGTCACTTCAGCGCAGCGCCCGTCTCGGCTGCGGTCTTGAGGCTCTCGGCGACCTTGAAGCCATGCTTTTCAAGGCCTTCGACGATCTTCTTCAGGCCGACTTCATTCTGCGCCCAGAACATCGGGCCGCCGCGATAGACCGGCCAGCCATAGCCCATGATCCAGACGACATCGACGTCGCTGGCGCGCTGCGCCTTGCCCTCTTCGAGGATCAGCGCGCCTTCGTTGACCATCGTGTAGAGCGTGCGCTCGACGATCTCCTGATCGGTGATCTCGCGCTTCGGCAGGTTCGACTTGGCGCGGAACTCCTCGATGATCTCGAGCGCGCGCGGGCTGGGCGTGGCGTTACGCTTCTCGTCGTAATCGTAATAGCCGGCGCCCTTCTTCTGGCCCCAGCGACCCTCGGCGGCGAGCGCATCGCGGATGCTCTCGATGCGGCTCGGGTCACGATGCCAGCCGATGTCGACCCCGGCGAGATCGGCCATCTGGAACGGGCCCATCGGCATGCCGAATTCGACATGGACCTTGTCGATCTGCTGCGGCGTCGCCCCTTCCATGAGGAGCTTGTTCGCCTCGATCTGACGCGGGCTGAGCATGCGGTTGCCGATGAAGCCATGGCAGACGCCAGCGACGACCGCCACCTTCTTGATCTTCTTGGCGAGCGCCATGACGGTGGCGAGCACGTCCTTCGCCGTCTTTTCGCCGCGCACCACTTCGAGCAGGCGCATGACGTTGGCCGGCGAGAAGAAGTGCATGCCGACGACGTCTTCCGGACGCTTCGTCACCGCGGCGATCTCGTCGACGTTGAGGTAGCTGGTGTTGGTGGCGAGGATCGCGCCCGGCTTCGCGATGGCGTCGAGCTTGGTGAACAGCTCCTTCTTGACATCCATATTCTCATACACCGCCTCGATGATGAGATCGCAGTCGGCGAGATCCTCGAGCTTCAGCGTCGGGGTGAGGAGGCCCATCGCCTTCTCCGGCGCGTCGGGCTTGATGCGGCCCTTGGCGGCCGACGCCTCGTAATTCTTGCGCATTACGCCGGTACCACGGTCGAGCGCTTCCTGCTGCATCTCGACGATGGCGACCGGGATGCCGGCCGACAGGAAGTTCATCGAAATGCCGCCGCCCATCGTGCCGGCGCCGATCACGCCGACCTTGTTGATCGGGCGAAGCGGGGTCTTGGGATCGACGTCGTCGATCTTGGCGGCCTGACGCTCGGCGAAGAACAGGTGGCGCTGCGCCGCGGACTGCGTGCCGGTCATCAGCTTCATGAACTGTTCGCGCTCGAACTTCATGCCCTCATCGAAGGGAAGCTCGCTGGCGGCGACGACGCAGGCGATGTTGGCGGCCGGCGCATCGAAGCCGCGCATGCGGCGGCCGTGCTTCTTCTTGAACTCCTCGACTGCCTCGGGATCGGGGGCGACCGTCTTGTCGCGGACGCGCGGGATCGGCTTCTTGTCGGCGATCTCGCGGGCGAAGGCGATCGCGTCCGCTTCCAGCGAGTCCTCACCGACGACGCGGTCGACCAGGCCGACTTCAGCCGCCTTCTTGGCGGGGATCGGATCGCCGATCGCGACCATTTCAAGCGCGGCCTTCACGCCGACGATGCGCGGCAGGCGCTGCGTGCCGCCCGCGCCGGGGAGCAGCCCGAGCTTCACCTCAGGAAGGCCCATCACCGCCGAGGGGACGGCCACGCGATAGTGGCAGGCGAGCGCGACTTCGCAGCCGCCGCCGAGCGCAGTGCCGTGGATCGCGGCGACGATCGGCTTCTCGCTCGAATCCATCATGTCGATGACTTCGTGAAGCGACGCGCCCTTGGGCGGCTTGCCGAATTCGGTGATGTCAGCGCCGGCGAAGAAGGTCTTGCCGTCGCAGCGGATCACCATCGCCTTGACCGCGGGATCGTTGATCCCCTGGCTGACGCCTTCCTTCAGCCCGTCGCGCACGGCCGCGCCTAGCGCGTTCACCGGCGGCGAATCGGAGATGATGACAAGAACGTCGTCGTGGCGTTCGAAGCGGACGGGGGAGGTCATTGTGCGTTGGTCTCCAAAACAGGATGGTCGTTCGGCCGGCGGACCGGCCGGAAGGGTTTGTTACTTGAGCGCCGAGTAGATCATCGTCTTGAGCTCGCGCCGGATGGGATAGATCATGCTGGGCGACAGCTGGGTCATGAAGACCATGGTCAGCCGCTCGACCGGATCGATGAAGAAGGCGGTGGAGAACATGCCACCCCAATAATATTCGCCGACGCTGCCCGGCATCATCGAGCGCGCGGTGTCGATCGTGACTGCGAAGCCGAGGCCAAAGCCGGTGCCGGCATTCTGCGTCTCGCTGAACAGCGAGCGCGACATCGACGAGAGGTCCGCGCCATTGGGCAGATGGTTCTGCGTCATCAGGTCGATCGTCTTGCGACCCAGGATGCGCACCCCGTCGAGCGTACCGCCGTTGAGGCACATCTGGCAGAAGCGCTGGTAATCGAGCGCGGTGGAGACGAGCCCGCCGCCGCCCGAAACGAGCGTGAACGGCGTCGACCACATGCTTTCCTCGGCGCGGTCGAACATCACGCGGCCCTTGCCGGGCACCAAGGTATAGCAATCGACCAGACGATCGAGCTTTTCCGAAGGAACGGTGAAGCCGGTGTCGTTCATGCCCAGCGGCTTGAAGATGCGCTGTTCGAAGAACTGCGGCAGCGACATGCCCGACACGCGCTGCACCACCGCGCCGAGCACGTCGGTGGAGACGGAATAGTTCCAGCTGGTCCCGGGCGAGAATTCGAGCGGCAGCTTGCCGAGTTCAGCAACAAAGCCGTCGAGATCGTAATTGCCGTGCCAGTTCTCCAGCTTCAGCTCGCGATGCGCGGCATCGATGTTGGAGCGGTTCTGGAAGCCGTAGGTGAGACCCGAGGTGTGCCGCAGCAGATCGACCATCCGCATCGGTTCTTCGGTCGGGCGGGTCATGAAGGGGACGCCTGCGCCACCACCGGCATAGACGCCCAGCTTCTTGAATTCGGGAAGGACGTGATGGACCGGCGTGTCGAGTGCGACCTTGCATTCCTCCACCAGCATCATGAACGCTACCGAGGTGATCGGTTTCGTCATCGAGGCGATACGGAACAGGCTGCCTTCGTCGATCTGCTTCGCGCCACCCTCTCGCGCCGCCCCCTGCGACCAGAAATGCACGATTTCGCCGTCGCGCGACACGAGCAGCTGGGTGTTCGGGAACTCACCCGAATCGAGGTACCGTTCCTTCAGGAAGGTATCGATCATGCCCAGCCGCTGGCTGTCGAAGCCGTGCTTCTCGGGTGACGCGATCTTCATGGCCCCTCCATACCCCTGGTTCTAATTCTCCTCTCCCTATCGCTTGAGCAGGGCGGGAATCAATCCTAACGTCGCGCAATACCGAAGCGAATTTTACCGTGGGAGAAATTTGTCGTGGCAACGCAACCTCTGGCCGCATCCTGGCCCGCCGTCTCGATCAAAGAGGCAGAGGCGTTGCTGACCGCGCCGGGCGCGAAGTTCGAGATGGAAACGGTCACGATCCACGGTATTCCGACGCGGGTTTGGAAGAATGCGCCGCCCCACATGGCCGCGCTGGTGGCGGTATCGCGCGGGCATGGCGAGCGGCTGGCGACGATCTACGAGGATGAGCGCGTCAGCTATGATGCGCAGCACCGCGCAATCGCGGTGCTGGCCGCCGATCTGGCGGCGGGCGGGGTGCGCAAGGGCGACCGGGTGGCGATCGCAATGCGCAACCTGCCCGAATGGATCGTGGCCTTTTTCGCAACCACGGTTTTGGGTGCCATCGCGGTGCCGCTGAACGCGTGGTGGACGGGCGAGGAGCTGGTCTATGGCCTGACGGACTCGGGCGCCAAGGTGCTGATCGCCGACGACGAGCGCTGGGACCGTGTGGCGGACCTGCGCGCAGATTATCCTGGCGTGACGCGCATCCTGATCAGCCGAGCGGCCCAGCCGCTGGAGGGGGCCGAGCGGCTGGAAGACATCATCGGTACGCCGCATGACTGGGCGGCGCTGCCGGCGGGTGATCTGCCCGATGCCGGCTTGGTACCCGAGGATGAGGCGACGATCCTCTACACCAGCGGCACGACGGGGAAGCCCAAGGGCGCGCTGGGCACGCACCGCAACTTCATGACCAACATCCTGTCGACCGGCTATGCGATGGCGCGCACGGTCCTGCGACGCGGCGATCCGCTGCCAGAACCGACCCCCAAAGTGGCGTTGACGGTGATCCCGCTGTTCCACGCGACGGCGCTGTCATCCGGACTGATGGGAGCGGTGGCCGCCGGCCATACGATCATTTACATGCGCAAGTTCGAGCCGATCCGCGCGATGGAGATCATCGAGCGCGAAAAGGTGAATTCGACCGGCGGCGTCCCGACGATCGCCTGGCAGTTGCTCGAGCATCCCGAGCGGCATCGCTACGACCTCTCCAGCCTGGAGACGATCGGCTATGGCGGCGCGCCGTCCGCGCCCGAGCTGGTGCGCAAGATCGCCGGCGAGCTGAAGTCGGCGCCCGGCAACGGCTGGGGCATGACCGAAACGACCGCGACGGTGACGACCCATTCGGGTGAGGATTATCTGCAGCGCCCCGAAAGCTGCGGGCCTGCCGTGGCGGTCGCCGACCTGAAGGTGACCGATGCGGACGGGCGTGAACTGCCGCCGGGGGAAGTCGGCGAATTGTGGGCGCGGGGGCCGATGATCGTGAAGGGCTATTGGAACAAGGCGGAAGCGACGGCGGCGACCTTCGTCGATGGCTGGGTCCGGACCGGCGACCTCGCGCGGCTGGACCAGGAGGGGTTCTGCTTCATCGTCGACCGCGCCAAGGACATGGTGATCCGCGGCGGCGAGAACATTTATTCGAGCGAGGTGGAGAACGTCCTTTACGATCATCCGGCGGTCACCGATTGCGCGCTGATCGGCATCCCGCACCGCACGCTGGGCGAAGAGCCAGCGGCCGTCGTTCACCTCGCCCCCGGCATGCAGGCGAGCGAGGCGGAGCTGCAGCAATGGGTGCGCGAGCGGCTGGCGGCGTTCAAGGTGCCGGTGGCGATCCATTTCTGTGACGAGATGCTGCCGCGAAACGCCAATGGCAAAATTCTGAAGCGCGACCTGAAAAGCTACTTTGAGGATCGTGTCGCCGCCTGAAGCGTTGCGACCTCGCAACAAAGGGGTATGCAGTGCACACCAAGGATTTTCTGCGTGGCCGGCGCCGCAACGAATTGAGCGCCGACGAACTCGCTGCCCTGGAAAGTGCGGTGGAGCGCGTGGAGCGGTATCCGGCGCGCAAGGTGGTTTCGCGGCGCGGGGAGCGCATGCGGTACAGCACGCTCCTAATCGAGGGGCATATGTGCCGCTTCATGGATGCGCGCGACGGATATCGCCAGCTGCTGTCCTATCAGGTGCCGGGCGATTTCGTCGATCTGCACGGCTACCCGACACGCTGCATCGACCATGACGTGGCGACGATCACCGAGGCGACCGTCGCGCTGGTTCCCCACGAGCGGATCGACGCGATCATGGCGGAGCGGCCGCATCTCGGCTTCCTCTTGTGGTTCAGCACGATGCTGGACGCCGCGGCGCATCGTGAGTGGATCTTCCGCATCGGGCGCCTCGACGCCGCCGGGCGGCTCGCGCACTTCATCTGCGAGGCCTATTGCCGCCTTGCCGCGGTCGGACGGGTCCAGGACCAGAGCTTCGACCTTCCATTGACGCAGCAGGACCTGGGCGAGGCGGTCGGGCTGACCAGCGTCCACGTCAATCGCGTCGTCCGACGGTTGCGCGAGGAGGGGTTGGCGGTCGTCGCGCGGGGGCGGGTGCAGATACTCGACATGACGCGGCTGGCGCGGCTGGGCGAGTTCGAGCCGGATTATCTCTACCTCGAGGACGGCCCTTGGGTGAACTAGTGGGGTGTCGCGGGACAATTTGCGGCGACGCGCTCACCCCCATCGTGCTCAATGGTCATTGCCGCAGGTGACCGTTATGGCGAGGCACCGGCAAGCGCGGCGCATTGTCTCGCTTCCTACCAGAGTCGATCGTCATGGCTGATCCCGTTTCCGGTTTCCCGGCGCCCTCGATCGTGCAGGACCAGCCAGCGCCGGCCGCGGCGCCGGCGACGGAGGACCCGCGCGTCGCCCTCAGGCGCGATCGCTTGCTGGCGGCGTTGACGCTGACAGCAGGGTTCGGGCTGGTGGTGGGGTTGCCCTTTGCGCTGAAGGCGGGGGCGGAGTTCTTCATGCCGACCGCGGTGGCGCTGGTCGTCTCCGTCGCGCTCATCCCGCTGCTGGAGTGGATCGAGGCGCGGCGCGTGCCGCCGCCGATTGCGGCGCTGTTCTGCGTCCTGCTGTTTTTGGTGGCGGCGAACATCGCGCTGGCGGCGATCGTGGTGCCGGCGATCGACTTCTTCCAGCTGCTGCCCACGCGCATCGATCGCATCCAGAAAAATCTGGAGCCGCTGCTGGACCTGTATTCGAACCTCGAGCGCTATGCGAACCGGACGCTGCAGCGGCTGGCAACGAGCAATGTGCGGCAATCGCCCACGGCCGCCGTGGCGCCGCCCAGCTCGATCCTGGAACTGGCCGCGACCTCGGCGCCAGCCGTCATCATCCAGGTGCTGTATGCCGTCCTGGTGACGTTCTTTTTCCTGTCGGGGTGGACGCGAATCCGCCAGCGGCTGATCACCAATCGCGAAAGCTTTGGCGGCGCGATGGCGACCGCGCGGGTCATCCAGCAGGTGGTGGATGACGTGTCGAGCTACCTGGGCACGATCACCGCGATCAACATCGTGCTGGGCCTCGTCACGGCAGGCGCGCTTCATCTGCTCGGCATGCCCTTCCCGTTGATGTGGGGGGGCATCGTCGCGCTGTTCAACTACATCCCTTATTTCGGACCGGTGATCGCGGCGCTGCTGGTCGCCATTGGCGGCCTGATGACCTTTCGCGACGTGGGTACCGCGATGGCGGCGCCGGCGATCATGTATGGCCTGCACCTGATCGAGGCGAACGTCGTCACGCCGCTGGTCGTCGGCCATCGCCTGACGATCAACCCGGTGCTGATCCTCGTCTCGCTGAGCTTCTGGGGATGGGTGTGGGGCACCGTCGGCGCGCTGCTGGCCGTGCCGCTGCTGATCATCATCCAGACGATCCTCAAGGGTGCGGGCAAGCCAGACATCGCAGGCTTCCTCTTTGAACATGGTACATTGGTGCGCCAGCCGCAGAACGGAGTGCGGACGAGCGAAAAAAGTGACGCCGCAGTCGTTGACAGTCCCGCGCCCGTGGCATAGTGGCGCGCCTCCACGCTGATCCAAGCGGGTGTAGCTCAGTTGGTTAGAGCGCCGGCCTGTCACGCCGGAGGTCGCGGGTTCGAGCCCCGTCACTCGCGCCACTCCCTCGCGGAGTTGGTGCAGATCAGTGGGAACTCCGACGACGTTGTCGTTCGTGTGCCGGTTTTTCGGGACCATGGGGTAAGTGCCTCGGGATCGCTCATCGGGCGATGATCGGGGCAGATAAGAGCGGGTGTAGCTCAGTTGGTTAGAGCGCCGGCCTGTCACGCCGGAGGTCGCGGGTTCGAGCCCCGTCACTCGCGCCACCCCATCCCGGGGTGGCGTTTTGTTTTCGATCTTCCTGAAACACCGATCATGGAGCTCTCGCGAGCCGCCAGACACGTCGTTTCGCGCCTGACGCACCGTCTGGCGCGCGCACCGATCCGGCAGGATGACGAGCGCGCGCTGATCGGCTAGTCCGCCTGGCAATGCGGGGCGGGAGGTAAGGCGTAGATGACCGAGACGGTGGCGCGACGCGGCTTTGTCGCGGCAATGAAGCCCTATTTGCGACCGCGTCCGGCCGCTGCCTTCCTGCTGGGCATATCCAGCGGCTTTCCGCTGACGCTGCTGCTGGGCACGATGACGTTCTGGCTGGCGAAGGTCGGGATCGACAAGAAGACGATTGGTTTCGCCGTCGGGCTGACCACCCCCTATACGCTGAAATTCCTCTGGGCCCCGCTGATCGATCGCGTCCGCCTGCCGATCCTGACCGGATGGTTCGGCCAGCGCCGGGCATGGCTGTTCGTGGTTCAGGCATTGCTCTTCGCGTCGGTCTGGATGCTGGGCGCGAGCCAGCCCGAACTGCACATCGGCACTTTCGCCTTCTGGGCCATCGTCACCGCGTTCCTGTCGGCGACGCAGGATATCGTCATCGACGCCTATCGCATCGAGATCCTGCCGGACGACGAACTGGCGCACGGCACCGCGGCGAACCAGTTCGGTTATCGCACCGGCAATTTCATCGCCGGCGTGGGGACGATCGCCGTCGCCTCCAGCGAGGGCCTGGGGCTTGGCTGGGCGCTCGGCTATGGACTGACGTCGCTGTGTGTGCTGCCCGGCGCGCTGGCCGCGCTGTGGATCGGCCGCGGGTTGCATGACCAGGTGGTACAGCGCGGCGGGCGCGGCTGGTTCAACGACACGGTGGTCAGCCCCTTCCGCGAATTCTTCCGCCGGCGCGGTGCGCTGCTAATCCTGATGTTCGTGCTGGTCTACAAGCTGGGCGATGCGATGGGGCAGGGCATGCTCAACCCGATGATCGTCGAGCTCGGCTTTTCAGACAAGGAGTTCCTGGCGATCAACAAGGTCGTCGGGCTGTGGGGATTGCTGATCGGCACGGCGATTGGCGCACCGTTCCTGGCGTGGCTCGGCATGGGGCGGGCGCTGTTCGTATCGGGCGTGCTGATGATGCTGTCCAACGCGACCTTCGCAATCCTTGCCGCCAAGGGACATTCGCCCACCTGGCTGTTCATCGCGGTGGCGACGGAACAGGTGACGAGCGGCATCGGCCTGACGGTTTTCGCGACCTATCTGTCGGGCCTGGCCAACGTCGCCTACACCGCGACCCAGTTCGCGCTGCTGACCTCCTTCGCGGTGGTCGGGCGTACGTGGCTGTCGACGCCATCGGGCTATGTCGCGGAGGCGTTTGGCTGGGTCGGGTTCTGGATCGTGACGATGATCGTCGCGCTGCCGGGACTGGTGCTGTTGTGGGTCCTGTGGAAGCGCGGCTTCGTGGTGGATACGGCACGGCAGGAGGTTTCCGAAGAGCCGGAGGTCGCCGCAGCCGGGGCATCGCAGCCGGGCTGACCATTGCTCATCAACAGGTGATCGGTCGCCCTTCGTCAGCGAAGGCAGCGGCGACCACCGCTGCGCTGGCGAGGATGCCGTCGACGCGGCGGATGCCGAGCAGGTCAGCCAGCAGGAGGCGGGCATTGTCCGGGTAAAGCTCGACGCGCGCGAGGACGTGCATCAGCGCGCTCTCGGCATGGGTCATGCGCGAGCAGCAGCAATGCGTGATGGAGATCGGCCCAGCGGCGGAGGTGGCCAAATCCGCCATCAGCGCGCGCACCAGCATCAGCGGACGGCGAAAGCGTTCGCCGAAGGCGGTGAACATGGCGTGCGCGGCGCGGGCATCCGCGAGGCCGTTCGCCCCCATGCGGCGGATCGCGAACAGCACCAACCGGGCGTTCTCACATGCGGGCAGCGTGTGCGGCAGGACCGACAGGCGCTCTGTGACTGATGACGGCGGGACGGACATGGACATGCTGGCGACTCCTCTGCCTCACTTGTCTCTAATCCGCTATTGCAAGTCAATCGCAACTCAAGGCGTCATTGCGGCGCTTCGTCGTTTGCCTCCAGGACGGTGCCAGCGAGATAAAGCGAGCCGGCGATCAGCATGCGGTCCGCAACGGGCAGATCTGCAGCGACGCGGAAGGCATGCCGGATATCGTTAGCCACAAGGCCGCTTGTGGCCCCCAGTGCCGTTGCCTGCCCGGCCAGTGCGGCGGGGTCGTGACAGGCGTGCCCCGGCACCGGCAGCGCAATGATGCTGACCGACTGTGCCATGCCGATCATGTGCCGAAGGATCGCGCCAGCATCCTTGTTCGCCAGAACACCCAGGATGATGGTAGTCGCCGCTTTATGGGGCCAGTCCGTAGCGATGGCAGCGGCGGCCGATTCGTTGTGTGCGCCGTCCAGCCACACGCCATCGGTGGGCTGACGGGGAAGAAGGTCGAGCAACGGGCCATGTTCCAGTCGCTGCATCCGCGCCGACCATCGCGCTGCGCGGATTCCGGCGGCGAGCGCGGCTTGCGGAATGTCGATCAATGATTGGTGGCGCAGCATGGCGACGGCGAGCGCGGCATTGTCGCACTGATGCTGGCCGGCCAGCGTCGGCAGTGGCAGCTGCAGCACGCCTTGTGCGTCCCGATAGAGGATGGCGGAGCCGTCGTGGGTTGCGTGCCATTTGTCGTCTCGCGCCGCCAACGGTGCGCCGCAGCCCGCAGTGACACTTGCGATCGCCTCAGCGGCGATTGGTGGGTAATGCTGCGTCACCAGAGGCACGCCGGGTTTGGCGATGCCGGCCTTCTCGAACGCAATGCGGGCCATCGGCTCGGGCGGTGTGCCCGCTTCTTCGGCGAGCAGGAACGCCTCGTGATCAATCCCGAGGCCGGCGATGCCGCAGACAAGCGGGTGGATGACGTTGGTTGCGTCGAGCCGGCCGCCGAGGCCCACCTCGATGATGCAGGCGTCGGCCGGAGAACGGGAGAATTGCAGGAAGGCCGCGGCGGTCGTCACCTCGAAGAAGCTGGCGCCGACATCGCCGGCACGATCGAGCACTTCGGCCAGCAGCGGTGCCAATGTCGCGTCGTCGATCAGCCGCCCGGCGACCCGAATCCGTTCGTTGAAGCGGACCAGATGGGGGCTGGAATAGACGTGGACGCACTTTCCCGCGGCCTCCAGCGCGGCGCGAAGAAAGGCGCAGGTCGACCCCTTGCCGTTGGTGCCAGCGACATGGAAGGTGGGCGGCAGGTGGAGGTGCGGGTTGCCGAGCCGCGCCAAAAGCTCGGTGATTCGCGACAGGCCGAGCACATCCGCCCCGGGCGACAGCGACCACAGCCGGTCGAGCTGCAATTGTACGGCCGGGTCGCGGGAATGTGCGTGATCGGGCATCGTCGTTCCGCCTTCGGCGTCGCTGAATGAACCGCGCGACACGGGCCGAGCAGCCAATGACGCCGGGCCGGCATGGCCGCCGCGCCGGTGGCGCGAGCGGCAATGGCGGAACGATCAGGCGGCCTGCCGCTCCGCGCAGAGGTAGCCGATGATCGTGGCGAGGCGATCGCGCAGTTCCTTGCGATGCACGACCATGTCGATCAGCCCGTGTTCGAGGTAATATTCGCTGGTCTGGAAATCGTCCGGCAGCTTTTCACGAATGGTATTCTCGATCACGCGGCGGCCGGTGAAGGCGAGCGTCGCGCGCGGCTCGGCGATGTGCACGTCGCCCAGCATCGCATAGGCGGCCATCACGCCGCCCGACGTCGGATCGGTGAGCACGACGATATAGGGCAGCCCCGCATCGTGGAGCATCTGGATCGCCACCGTGCTGCGCGGCATCTGCATGAGGCTGAGGATGCCTTCCTGCATGCGCGCGCCGCCGCTGGCAGTGAAGACGACATAGGGCGCCTTGTCGGCGATCGCCGTCTCGACGCCCTGGATGAACGCCTCACCCACGGCCTGGCCCATCGAGCCGCCCATGAAGGCGAAATCCTGCACACCGATCACGACGCGGCGACCGTGGATGGTGCCGCGTGCGTTGAGGAAGGCATCCTGCTCGCCCGTGTCGGCCCGCGCCGTCTTGAGACGATCGACGTAGCGCTTGGAATCACGGAACTTCAGCGGATCCTCCGGCGCCGGCGGCGGGGCGAGCACGTCTGCGCTGCCCTCGTCCAGCAGCTGCTTGAACCGTGCCGATGGGCCAATGCGGCCGTGGTGGTCGCAGCTGGGGCAGACCGACAGGTTCTCCTCGAACTCCTTGGTGAACACCATCGTCCCGCATCCCTTGCACTTGTGCCAGAGATTGTCGGGGGTCTCTTTCGTTGCCGGAACAACGAAGGACAAAGCGTTACGAACGCTGGACAACCAGCTCATGCAAATTCCTTCCGTGCGGCGCGGATCGCCACCGCCAAAGTCTCAACATAGGTGCGGATCGCCGCCGGTGCATCAGCGTCGAAGCGTTCGACCAGTTCCACGATCGCGGAGCCGACGACGACGCCATCAGCAACGCGGGCGATGGCCTTCGCCTGATCGGGCGTGCGCACGCCGAAGCCGACCGCGATCGGCAGATCAGTCGCGCGCTTCAGCCGCGCAACGGATTCCTCGATCGACGCCTGGGCGGCCTGCTGCAATCCGGTGATCCCTGCCACCGACACATAATAGACGAAGCCCGAGGCGCCTTCCAGAACGGTGGGGAGCCGCGCATCGTCAGTGGTGGGCGTCGCCAGCCTGACGAGGTCGATCCCGGCGCTGCGCAGCGCCGGTCCGAGTGCGTCGTCCTCTTCCGGCGGAACGTCGACGCAGATCACGCCGTCGACCCCGGCGTCGCGCGCTGCGGCGGCGAACCAGTCAGCGCCGCGGCGGAGCATCGGGTTGGCGTAACCCATCAGCACCAGCGGTACGTCCGGGTGCCGGTCACGAAAATCCTTTGCAATCTGCAGGATGGAGGCGGTTGTTGTGCCGCCCTCAAGGCTGCGGATGTTGGCCGCCTGGATCGCAGGGCCGTCCGCCATCGGATCGGTGAAGGGCATGCCAAGTTCGATGACGTCGGCACCGCCCGCCACCAGCGCGTCGAGCACGGCCGGCGTGTCGCCGTCGCCGGCGGTGATGAAGGTGACCAGCGCGGCACGGTCTTTCCGGAAAGCCGCCGTCAGACGCGCGCTCATATCGCCACCCCCAGTGCATGGGCGACGGTGAAGATGTCCTTGTCGCCGCGCCCGCAGAGATTGGCGAGGATGATCTGATCCTCGCGCATTTCCCGTGCCTTGCGCGCTACTGCTGCAATCGCATGGGATGGCTCCAGCGCGGGGATGATTCCCTCCGTCCGGCATAGAAGCTGGAAGGCGTCGAGCGCCTCCTCATCGGTGACGGCGGTATAGTCGACGCGGCCGATGTCCTTCAGCCAGGCGTGCTCGGGCCCGATGCCGGGATAGTCGAGCCCGGCCGAGATTGAGTGGGCCTCGGCAATCTGGCCGTCCTCGTCCTGGAGCAAATAGGTCTTGTTGCCGTGGAGGATGCCCGGAAAACCACCCGCAAGGCTGGCGGCGTGCTTCTTCTCCAGCCCCTCGCCAGCTGCCTCGACCCCGAGCATGCCGACCTCGGCATCATCGAGGAACGGGTGGAACAGGCCAATCGCATTGGACCCTCCGCCGATCGCGGCGACCAGCAGGTCGGGCAGGCGGCTGGTGCGCGCCAGCATCTGCGCCCGCGCCTCACGCCCAATAACGCTCTGGAAGTCGCGGACGAGCTCGGGATAGGGATGCGGGCCGGCTGCGGTACCGATGATGTAGAAGGTGTCGTGGATGTTCGCGACCCAGTCGCGCATCGCTTCGTTCATCGCATCCTTGAGCGTGTTCGCACCCGACGTGACGGCGCGGACCTCAGCACCCAGCAGCTTCATCCGGAACACGTTCGGCTGCTGCCGCTCGACGTCCTTGGCGCCCATGTAGATGACGCAGGGCAGGCCGAAGCGGGCGCAGACCGTGGCGGTCGCAACGCCGTGCTGGCCGGCACCGGTCTCCGCGATGATGCGCGTCTTGCCCATGCGGATGGCGAGCAGGATCTGGCCAATGCAATTGTTAATCTTGTGCGCGCCGGTATGGTTCAGCTCGTCGCGCTTGAACCAGATCTGCGCGCCCATGCCAGGGTCCGCATTCTCGCGCAGCGCGTCCGTCAGGCGTTCCGCATAATAGAGCGGCGAGGGGCGCCCGACATAATGCTCCAGCAGGTCGTCGAACTGCGCCTGGAACGCCGGATCTCCCTTGGCGGCGCGATATTCCCGCTCCAGCTCAAGGATCAGCGGCATCAGCGTCTCGGCAACATAGCGGCCGCCATAGTCGCCGAAGTGACCGCGATCGTCGGGCTGAGCACGGAAGGTGTTTGGTGCATTCATGATGCGGCGACCGCTTGCAGGAACGCGGCTATCTTGTCCACGTTCTTCACGCCGGGGGCGGTTTCGAGGCCGGACGACGCATCGACCAGCGCCGCGCCGGTGCGGCGTGCCGCCTCTGCGACGTTGCTGGCATCGAGCCCGCCAGAAAGCGCCCATGCGGTTGGATGACTAAAGCCGTCGAGCAACGCCCAGTCGAACCGGACACCCATGCCGCCGGGCAGTGCCCCCTCGGGCGTCTTGGCGTCGTAGAGGATCCGGTCGGCAGCACCCGCCAGCGACCGCGCCGATTCGAGGTCGCCTCGGGTCTTCACGGGGAGGGCGGCCCATGTCTCCAGCCCGGTGGCCGCGCGAAGCTGCGCAACGCGTTGCGGCGAGGTCTTGTGAAGCTGGATGACGGTCAGTCGCGCCGCTGTCACCGCGCGCGCGACGAGATCATCGTCGGGATCGACGAACACGCCCACGCGCGACACGTGTGTCGGCACGCGGGCGGCGAGCGCGCCGGCATGCTCAAAGGCGAGATGACGCGGCGACGGGGGATAGAATACGAAGCCGAGGTGGCTTGCGCCCCCTGCGACGGACGCATCGAGCGACTCGATCGTGGACAGCCCGCATATCTTGGCGGTGGTCATTGCATCTCCGGCAGGAACGCGATGATGGACAGATGGCGCGGGAATGACATCCCGCAAGCCACCGAAAAGCTTAGGGATCAGAAGCGCGCGCCGTCGATCTTTTCAATGGCGAGGCTATCGAGGTCGATGGACGGTACGCATCGCAGGTTGACCGCCGTCGTGCGAACGCCGCCCGGCCCCGTCCCCTCGGCATGCGTTTCGCAGCCACAAACCGCGCAGAATCGGTGCCGAATCACATGTTTGTTGAAGAAGTATGAGGTCAGGCGATCAGCGCCGGCCGTGACCGTGAAGGTCTCAGCGGGCAGGAACGCGAGAAGGAAGCCCTTTCGCCGGCAATGCGAGCAGTTGCAGCTCATCGCACCGACCGGCGGATCGGCATCAACGTGGAACGTCACCGCCCCGCAGTGACAGCTGCCTTCGAAAGCCATGACATTGCCTCCTACAGCGTCGCGCCGATCGCACGCGCGGCGGAATCCGGATCCTCAGCCTGGGTGATCGGGCGCCCGATCACCAAAATCGATGCGCCGTTGTCGAGCGCCTGTCGCGGCGTCACTACGCGCTTCTGATCGCCGACGACGGCATCGGCTGGCCGCACGCCGGGCACGACGAAGAAGCCATCGGGCCATGACTGATGCGCGGCTTTCACCTCCTCGCCGGAGCATACGATGCCATCGACGCCGGACCGCTGGGCAAGCTCCGTCAGGCGCAGGACCTGATCGTGCGCCGAACCGTGGATCCCGGTAGCGGCGAGATCGCGCTGGTCGAGACTGGTGAGCATGGTAACGGCAACGACCTTCGTACCCGCGGGCGCGGCCGCCTTGGCATCCTCCAGCATCGCCTGCCCGCCAGCCGCGTGCACCGTGATGATCGCCGGTTCGAGGGCGCGCAGCGCCTGGATCGCCTTGGCGACGGTGTTGGGGATGTCGTGAAACTTGAGATCAAGGAAGATCGGCAGCCCGAGTTCCGCCATCTCCTTCACGCCGTGTCGGCCGTTGCCCGCGAAGAATTCCAGCCCGAGCTTGATCCCGCCGACATGGTGGCGAACGCTGGCGGCAAGCGCCTTGGCGCGGTCAAGATCGGGCGTGTCCAGTGCCACGAAGATGGGGTTGGACATGGTTCAGATGGCCTCCGGCGGGAAATCTGTGGAAGAGGATGGGGCGGGCGCAGCCATGGCCGGCGCAGGCGCGGCCGCGGCAGGCCGGGGCTCGGCAAGCGGCAGCGCCCGAAGGTCGGCAATGGTCCGCTCCGCGGCGGACAGCCGCTGACGCAGGCGCCAGCGCAGCGCTCGCTGGTACAGGAAGGTCGGCAGGAACCCGGCGAGGAACGTGACCAGCAACAGGATGGGAAGGTTCACCTCCGCCATCAGGTTACCGAACAGCGACACCGACACCCATTTCCAATTGCCGAAGGTGAATACCGCAGCGGCGAAGGCGACCAAGGCCCAGAACAGGATTTTCAGGAACTGCATGTACAAGGCTCCGGCATGGCGCGACGCTATTACGCCGGCGCCGTTTTGGCCAGCCTCAGCCTATTTCGCGGCGCAGATCGGCGATGAGGCCGCCGGCCGTGAGGAGGCGCGGTTCCTCTTCATCAAGGATCGCCAGAAAGGCCGATCGCTTTGCGGCGGCGACCGTGCCCGGGCGGAGGCGGGCGGTGGCGGGCAGCGCGGACACGATGATGTCGATCATCCGCTCCGCGCCGTGCAGCCGGCCCCAGAGGTAATCATTCTCGCGGTAGCTGCGGCTGAAGAAGGCGCCGAAATTGCTGAACTGGATCCCCTTCAGCGTGGCCTCCGCACCGCCCTGGCGAATCGCGGTGCAATCATCGGGTGAGATGCGATCGACCTTGACCGGATCGAACTCGTCCAGCCCCTCACCCTGAAGCAGCGGGAGGGTGGCGAGGTCGACATAAGGAAAGCCGAGATAGTGGAGAAGCAGGGTGCGGCGCAGCTGACGGGGAAGCTGCGCCAGCGCCTCGGCGACCCGTTCGTCCGTTTCATGATCGAGCCGGGTCAGGTCGAGAGAGGCGGCGAGATCGTCGAGCAGCGGGGATGCGTCCCCGCGCAGGCTGCGCACCGCGCCCCGCAGGGCACCATGCGCCTCGGGCGCCTTGCGGTGGAGATAGGCGCCGAGCGAATCGTAAATGGCGGTGCGCACGGGCGCCAGGACTGCCTCATCATGCTCCGCCTCCAGCTCGACCAACCGCCGCGCCAGCAAGCGCAGACGGCGGATGCGAAAGCCGATGTCGAAGGTGCGCAGGAAATCGATCGACGCAGCGCTGGAGGCATCGGAAGGGGCCGCCTCATCATAGCCGCGCGCATGCAGCGCGGCCTCGATCCGGCTGCGGATCCGCTGCCAGCGGTGTGGCCCAGGCTCGTCACCCGCGGCGTAGAGCAAGGCCGTCATCGTCTCGATCACGCCGGCGATCTTGAGGTGCGCATAGCCGGCATAGCTGAAGCCGGCCCGCTCCGCCGCTGCGATCTGCGCACGCCGGCGCCATACGACGAGACGCGCTGCGGTTGGCCGGTCCAGGAAGAACGTGCGCCCGAACAAGGCCTCGACCGCTGCTTCGATTTCCGGCCGCACGGCATCAGTGATGGTGCGCATGCGGGCGATGCGCCGCGAGCGGGCGGCGAGCGCCTCCAGATTGTCGCGGATCGGCTGCTTTCGGGGCAGCTCGCTGATCGCGCCGAGGATCGTCTGGAAGAAGCCGGGTGGGCCTTCCGCCGGGCCGGTGAGCCTGAACTTCATGCCGGGCGACGGATCAATATACACGAACCGGCGGTCCACCTCGCGCCGCGCGGGGCGGGCATCGAGTGCGTCGATCGCCGGACGGAACGGGGCATTCGCGAGGACCGAGCCGTCGATCAGCACCGCGGTATCCAGCGCGTTGGCGGCGGCCTGACGCGGCAGCACCCGCGTGAGAAACGCCCGGCGCCCGGGCCAGCGATCCTTGCGGTCGGCGAGCACCTGATCAAGCTCGGCCACGGTGAAGGCGGGAAAAGCGCCGGGAAAGCTTGAGGTGGCCCGCGCGGCGAAGGCAAGCTCGGGTGCGGCGGCCAAGGTCTCGATCGCATGGCCGTGATCGCTGAACGACAGCACCACGCGATGCTCGGTCTCCACTACCTCCGGCGGGGAGTGGAGCTGCAGCCGTTCGGGATGGCCGTTGAAGTCGGTGACGGTCACGAACAGGTCGAGCGGCTGGCCCTCGGGCAGCAGGCGGGGGCCGCGCGGGCCGGATTCCATCGCCGCAAAGGCATCCAGCAGCATGCCGGTGAAGCCGGGGCCATCAAACGGCGGCTCGAACCAGCGCGAGCGGACGAAGTGCGACAGCTTTGCCCGCACCTCCTCGCGTGTTTGTTCGTCGAGATCGTCCAGTCCGTCGACACCGCGCCCGGCCGCCATCCAGGCGATCGGCAGCGCCCAAGCCTTGGAGAAGCGCGAGACCGGCGCAGCGGCCGGCGCGATCAGTGCCTCCACATCGGCATTGTCGAGCCACAGGTCCGTCAGCGGGTCGAGCGATTGCCCGGCGCTGAGTGCCTGCGCGAGGAAAATGCCGTTGATCCCGCCGGCGCTGGCGCCTGCGATGATATCCGGCAGGATCCGCAGACGGATGCCGGTGGAGCCGGCGATCTCCGCCAGCAGCCCCTGGTAGACGCCGGCGGAACGATCCAGCGATTCCCCCGACTGGCTCGCCCGGCTCGCGCGCGCGACGTGCCAGATCTCCTTGGTGATGCCGTGCATGTACACGGCAAGGCTGATCCCGCCGTAGCAGACGAGCGCCAGCCGTAATTCCGAATCACGAATCATGCGGCTTCGACGTCAGCCCAGATCGGCAGATGATCGCTGGCCTTGCGGGCGGCGGCGCTGCTGTGCACCCCGCAATCCATCACCTTCACGTCGCTTGATACCATGATCCTGTCCAGCCGCCCGATCGGACGCGTGGCATGGTAGCTGGGGCCGGTTTCGGCAAATACGAAATCGCGCCCGAAATCGCGGAGGCACCCGCCGGCGCGGGTCCATTCGTTCAGGTCACCCATCATCACGGTGGGCAATCGCTCGCTGCTGGCTGCCACATGGCTGAGGATTGCCGCGGCCTGCTTGCGCCGCCAGAGCCCCGACAGGTCGAGGTGCATGCCGACGCAGCGCCACACCCCGCCCTTGGCCAGCCGCACCTCGGTCACGATCGCGCCGCGCGGTTCGAGTGCGGGGAGGTGGATGACCTCGCAATCGACCACCTGCGATGACTTGCGAACGAGGAAGGCGTTGCCGTGCCAGCCCATCGATCCGGCCCGAACTCCGAAATCGACCGCCTTCCAGTCGCTATGCTCGTCCAGAAGATGCGGGGTGATCACCGCTGCCCGCGCGCCAAACCGCCGGTCCGCCTCTTGCAGGGCAATGACGTCCGCATCCAGTTCGTGCAGGACCTCCAGCACGCGTTCCGGGTTGCGGCGCCGGTCGGTGCCGATCGCCTTGCGCATGTTATAGCTTGCGATGCGGACCATTGCGTTCGTGGAACGCCCCTCCACCAGCGAGGTTGCGTCGGGAAATGGTGCCGGTTGCAGGGATCGAACCCGCGACCTTCGGTTTACAAAACCGCTGCTCTACCAGCTGAGCTAAACCGGCGTGTCGGCGCTCCATGCGTCAGGTGACGCCGAAGGTCCAGCCTTCGGTTTGTCGAACCTGCGCGTCGAGCCCGGGCGGGGCCCACAAGTCGGCTCGGTCGGCATTGGTGCGCAGCCAGGCGGCGGCCAGGATCGCGTCGGTCGAGTGATCGTCATACTGCGTCAGCGGTTCATGCGGGCGGCTGCCAAGGTGCCCGAGTGCATCGTCCAATGAGACTGCATTGCGCAGCTTGCTGCGGCCGCGTGGCAGGCCGGCCGCGCGCGCCGCCATGGCGGTGTAGATCTCCACCAGTACCGCCCCCTCATCAGGTTTCGAGTCGAACGGCCAGATCGCCAGCGCTCCGTCCAGATGGTGGAGCATCCTCATTCCCGCGAAGCTCGCCTTGGCGACCTGCGCCGCACCGATCGCATCATAGACCGTGGTCGGCTTGGTCGATCGATCGCCGACCATCTCGCACGTGCGCCAGTGGAGGAACTGTGCCTTCGGCCCGTCAGCCGCGCCGAGATAAAAGTGTCGGCCCCGCCGTGCCTCCAGGAAGGAGGCCGCCCCCAAATCCTCGTCGCTGCTTTGTTCGTCGACATAGGCCCACAGCGCGCGGGCCGTTTCGGTCCGGGTTTCGCCCGGCAGATGCGCGCCTCGGGCGAGGAAGGGTGCGGAGAAGCTGCAATCGATCCCGACCAGCAGTGGTTCGTGCGCATGATCGCGCAGCCAGGCGCAGACCTCCGTTCGCGACCACCAGCGGCCAGGCGGGGAGACGAGACGCGGCGCCTCCTCGCCGGCGTGGCAGATCGCAACGGCGATCCCCTTGTGGCGAGACCCCTTCGCCCCAGACCAGTCGATCGCCGCGAACTGACGAAAATGGGTCAGCGCCGCCGCCCCCGAACGGTACAGACGCCCATCATTTCAGGTTCCGGATCACGTCAGCGGTAAAGCGGGCGATGTCGAAACGGGCGTTGGTGGGGTCCTCACCGCGGCGGACGATCACCAGCTTCTCCGACGGGACCACCATCACGTACTGCCCGCGATTGCCCTGCGCCGAATAGCTGCCTGCGGGTAGGCCCTGCGCCGGTCCGAACAGCCACATGGTGGCGCCATAGCCGGGGCCATCGGCGGGCTGCGGGCCGCTGGCTGTCGTCATGTAGCGCATCCAGCCCTCCGGCAGCAGGCGCTTGCCCTGCCAGACGCCGTCCTGCAGCCAGAACTGCCCCAACCGCGCAAGGTCGCGAGCGGTGGTATAGACCTGGCTGGAGAGGATCAGATTGCCTTGCCAATCGGTCCCGGCCGTCGTGTGTTTCATGCCGAGGGGGGTGAACAGCTGCGACGGCCAGGCGGCGTAGCGCGTATCATTGTTCATCGCGGCGCGGATAGCGCGCGCCGCCAGCATGATGTCGTTGTTGGCATAGCGGAAGCGCGTGCCCGGCTTCACCTCCAGCGGCCAGCCGGTCGCCTGTTCGGTGACGGTGGTGCCGCCGAAATAGATCGCATCGGTGCGATTGCCGTAATGATCGGAATGGAGACCCGACGACATGCGAAGGAGCTGGTCCAGCGTGATCGCGCGGCGCGGATCGGCGGGGTGGCTCCATTCGGGAATAGGCGCGGGCTTGCGCGGGTCGATCTTCAGGTCCCGCACCGCCATGCCGGCCAATGTGCCCGCAATACTCTTCGCCACCGACCAGGTGCGGTTGGAAGTGAACGGGCCGAAGCCGTCCGCGTAACGCTCCGCCACGATTCGCCCATCGTGCAGCACGACGACCCCGACCGTCTCGCCCTTGTAGGTGCTGCGGTCGAAGGCACGCGCGACGGTCTGTGCCAGCGCGGGGCGTGGGCGCGGCGCGATGCCCGAGTCGCCGAGCGGCCACGGCCGTGAGTCCCCCGGCAGTGGCAGCGAGGCGGCGGGCGGTGTTGCCGGCCACGGCGCAACGACGCGGCCGATCGGCTGGAGGACGCAGCCGGTGCGCGGCGACCAATCCGCGCGCCGTGGGGGCAGATCGGTGGCGAAGGCAACCTGAACACTGCGGTTGGGACGGTCGATCGTGGCGCGCAGGCGCGGGAGCAGCGGCTGATATTCCGGGTAGATCCCGCGGAGTTCGAGCGCCTCGACCTGCGCCTCGGTCCGGCCGGCGGCGATCACCCCTTCGCACAGCGCAAGCGCCTTGTAGCCCGCCGCAATCGCCTCCTGATAGGCGGTGGAGGTTTGCGCACCGATGACCTGAGCGCCCGCGGTAGTTGGCGCAGCGGATGCGATCGTCGCCGCCCCGATCAGCGCGGCGGCCATGCCGTGGGTGCGCCCCCGCTTGCCGCAGGCTGCGCCGGCGGTGAGCCGCCATGCTCGTGCAGTCGACCTGAACCTGTTCCCGACGTCACCCCTGATGCCCACGTGCGACTTCCTCCACCTGTTCCAGCATCGCCCTTAGGCGCATCAACGATCGTTTGTCTCGCCCCGGGAGCGACGCGCCTGCCAGAACGCCAGCCGCTTGCGTACGTCGCGCTCAAACCCGCGTTCATTGGGGCGATAAAGCGGCTCGCGCGGCCCGGCGGCAATCTCGTCCGGGAAGAACTCCTGGCCCGAAAAGGCATCGGGCTGATCGTGATCGTAGCGGTAGCCCGCGCCATAGCCGTGCTCCTTCATCAGCGCGGTCGGCGCGTTCAGGATGTGCTTGGGCGGGGGGAGCGAACCAGTACGGCGCGCAAGATCGGTGGCGCGGCCAAAGGCGAGGTAGGAAGCGTTCGATTTCGGCGCGGTCGCGACGTAATTGATGGCTTGCGCCAGGAACAGCCGCCCCTCGGGCCAGCCAATCCTTTCAAACGCCTGCCACGCCGTCAGCACCTGCACCAGCGCCTGGGGATCCGCCATGCCGACATCCTCGGAGGCGGCGCAGGCAAGGCGGCGGAACAGCACCGCCGGATCCTCGCCGCCGTTGGTCATCCGCGCCGCCCAGTAGAGTGCAGCATCCGCGTCGCTGCCGCGCAGGCTTTTGTGGAAGCAGCTGAGCAGATTGTAATGTTCTTCCTGCCCCTTGTCGTAGAGCGGTGCGCGGCGAAGCGCGAAGGCGGCGAGGGCGGCCGGATCCAGCTGCTCCTTCTCATCCAATGTGAGAAGATCCTCGCAAATGCCCAGCATGTAGCGCGCATCTCCGTCGGCCATGTCGACCAGCACGTCGCGCGCCGCAGCATCGAGCGGCAGGGCGCGTCCGATCAGCCGCTCCGCACGCGCCAGCACCTGCGACAGCGCTGGCGTGTCGAGGCGATTGAGCGTCAGCACCTTGGCACGGGAAAGAAGCGCGGAGACGAGGCTGAAGCTCGGGTTCTCGGTCGTCGCGCCGATCAGGACGAAGGTGCCGTCCTCGATCGCCGGCAGCATCGCGTCCTGCACCGGGCGCGAAAAGCGGTGAAGCTCATCGATGAAAACCGCCGTCGACCGTCCGCTGATCGCACGCAGATCAGCGGCGGCCGCGATCGCCTTTCGGAGGTCAACGATCCCTGTCGACACCGCAGACAGCTGGATGAACTCATAGCCCGTCTCACGCGCGATCAGGCGGGCGATGGTGGTCTTGCCGACACCGGGCGGCCCCCACAGGGCGAAAGAGGACAACCGCTTCGCCTGCACCATGCGCCCGAGCGGCGCGGTCGGCGCCAGCAGATGATCCTGGCCGATGACGTCGGACAGCCGCGCAGGACGAAGCTCCTCTGCCAGGGGCTTGCGGACCGTCGTCTGAAACAGCGAGTCGGTCACTGGCGGGCCGTCCCGCGCAAAGACACTGCGGCGGCGTTCAGGCTGTGCGGGGGAGGGCCGTCAACCGGCCGGTAAGATGCGGGCATCAGCGCAAGATAGGCGTGCTACAGCGACTTCCTACCCTGCCGCAACAAGCCCTGGCCTGGTCACCACCCGCGTCCCTCATTCCTGCGGCGGGATCGTGTCGGGAATGTTGCCCGCCTGCAGCCCGTGACGCATCAGCATCGGCACGTTGGCGATGGCAAAGATCATGGTCAGCGGGATCGCGCCCCACAGCTTGAAGCCGACCCAGAAATCCGTGCTGGTCGACCGCCAGACCGCCTCGTTCAGCACGGCCATGAACAGGAAGAAGATCACCCAGTTGCGGGTCAGCTTGCGCCATCCGTCCGCCGTCAGCCCCGGATAGGCGCTTTCCAGCAGAAGCTGCAGCAGCGGGCGGCCGGTGGCGAGCCCGAAGCCGAGCACGGCGGCGAAGATCGCATAGACGAACGTCGGCTTCATCTTGATGAAGCGTTCGTCCTGGAACCAGATCGTCAGGCCGCCGAACACGATCACCAGCGCGCCGGAGATCAGCAGCATCGGCGGAATGTGGCGCGTCTTCCACCACGAAATGCCGAGCGCCACCGCCATGGCGATCATGAACGCGGCGGTCGCCGCGAGAATGCGTGCAATCGCGGGCCCGGGCGCAAGGAAATTGACCGCGAAAAAGACGATCAACGGCCCGTAATCGAGCGCGAGCCGCAGGCCCGAGGTGTTTTTGGTTTCGGTACTCACCAGTTACTCCGCTGGTCGGGCCGCCCGGGAACGAGCGGCCGCGGCTCAACAATTGGTCTGACGCGAACGGTCGATCAGCGTGCTTGATCCACGCCCGCGATGATCCGGCTGACTTCATGCGCGTCGAACGGGCGCAGGTCGTTCATCGACTCGCCGACGCCAATCGCGTGGATCGGCAGGCCATAACGTTCTGCTGCTGCCACCAGAACGCCGCCGCGCGCGGTGCCGTCCAGCTTGGTCATCACCAGCCCGGTGACGCCCGCGACTTCCTTGAACACCTCGATCTGGCTCAGCGCATTCTGGCCGGTGGTGGCGTCGAGCACCAGCACCACGTCGTGCGGAGAGGCCGGGTTGATGCGGCCAAGCACGCGGCGGATTTTGGCCAGTTCGTCCATCAGCTCGCGCTTGTTCTGCAGCCGTCCCGCGGTGTCGACGATCAGCACGTCGATGCCCGTCTGGGTGGCTTTCTTCACTGCGTCCCACACCACGCCGGCCGCGTCGCCGCCCTCCGGACCGGTCACGATCGGCACGCCGATCCGCTCCGCCCAGGTCGCGAGCTGGCCGATCGCCGCGGCGCGGAACGTGTCGCCTGCCGCGAGCATCACGCCATAATCCTGCTCCATGAACAGGTGCGCAAGCTTTGCGATGGTGGTGGTCTTTCCCGATCCGTTCACGCCGATCACCAGTACCACCTGCGGCCGCGGAAAAGCGTCGATCTCCAGTGGCTTGGCGACCTTTTCTAGAACCCTTTCGACCTCCTCGGCGACGACGAGGCGGATGCCCAGTTCCTCCATGTTCCGCTCATAGCTGCCCTCGGCAAGCCGGGCGCGGATGCGGGCGGCGGTTTCCGGGCCGAGATCCGACGCGATCAGCGCCTCTTCGATCTCGTCCAGCGTCGCATCGTCCAGCCGGGCCGTTCCCAGTCCGGCAAGGTTGCCGACCAGCCGGTCTGACGTACGGCGAAATCCGCCCAGGAGCTTGTCGTGCCAGGATCGGTTGTCGGTCATGCAGGAATTCCGATGAGATGATCGTCGGCGGCAGCAGTGATCCGCACGGTCGCGATATCACCGATGGTCGCCATCGGGTGGGGCAAGCGTACCTCGGCGAAGGCGGGCGTGTGGCCGCGATCGCCGGGTTTCTCGATAACAATCTGCTGGTCGCTGCCGACCAGCGTGGCGAGCCACCCGGCGCGGCGGGTCGCGGCAGCCTCACGCAGGCGTGCGGCACGCTCGCGGGCGACGCCCGGCGCCACCTGGGGCATGCGGGCTGCCGGGGTGCGATCGCGGGGTGAGAAAGGGAAGATATGCGCGTGAACTATGTCGCAATCGGCCAGCAGGCGCAGCGTATTGGCCGCGGCTTCCTCGCTCTCGGTCGGGAAACCGGCGATCAGGTCCGCGCCGATTGCGATCGCGCGCTTCGCCTTCAGCCGGGCCACCATCGCGACGGCTTGCGCTCGTGAATGACGGCGCTTCATCCGCTTCAAAGTCAGATCGTCACCGGCCTGGAGCGAAAGATGGAGGTGCGGCATCACGCGCTCCTCGCTGGTCACCAGATCGAAGAGGTGATCGTCGATCTCGATCGTGTCGAGCGAGGAAAGGCGAAGGCGGGGCAACCGCGGCACACCCGTCAGGATCGCCTCCACCAGTGTGCCGAGGCCGTCGGCGTAGCTGGTAAGGTCGACCCCGGTCAGCACCACCTCGCGCGCGCCATCCTCGACCAGGGCGGCGACGCGCGCGACCACCTGGCCCACGGGCTCCGACCGGCTCGGGCCGCGACCGAGCGGGATGGCGCAGAAGGTGCAGGAATGATCACAGCCGTTCTGCACCCCGACAAAGGCGCGGGCATGGCGGCGGGTGGGTCGGTGGTTGGGAAAGCCGCCCCACGTCGCGGGGAGGAGCTTGGCCGCGTTCGGTACGACGCGGTCCACCTCCGGCATCGCGGCGAAGGCGGCCGTATCCATGTCGGATGCACAGCCCGTCACCACAATCTCCGCCGCCGGGCGATCGCGACGCGCGCGGCGCACCGCGACGCGGGTCTGGCGAACGGCCTCGTTTGTCACGCCGCAGCCATTAATCACCACCATATCTCGCGAGCCGGCGAGCGCGCGGATCGTTTCGCTCTCGGCAAGGTTCAATCGACAGCCCAGGGTAATCACGTCGGGCGAACGGGAGGCGAGCATGGCTGGCGATCTAGGGATACATTCGCGGTTAGTCCACGATGAGGCGCGCGCGGTGCTCGACTTCTGGTTTGCGCTGCCGATGGAACGCCAGTTCAAGCGCGACCCGGAACTCGATGAGGAGATCAGAACGCGGTTCGGCGCGCTGCGTGACCAGGTCTATGCCAGCGGCGCCGCCGGGTGGCGCGACGGGCCGGATGAGTTGCTCGCCGCGGTCATCCTGCTCGACCAGTTCTCCCGCAACATTTACCGCGATTCGCCGCGGGCCTATGAGGCTGATGATCTGGCGGTGGAGCTGACGCTGCTGGCCATCTCCAACGGCTGGGAAGCCCGCTATGTCGAGGAAGAGCGCGCCTTTCTCTACATGCCGCTGATGCATGCCGAGGATCTGCTGCTGCAGCGCCTGTCAGTGGAGAAATTCACCGCGCTGGGCGGACCGAACGTGCCATTCGCGATCGGCCACCGCGACGTGGTGGAGCGTTTTGGCCGCTTTCCGACGCGCAATGCTGCGCTCGGCCGTGACAGCACGGCCGAGGAGCGCGAGTATCTGATGGCGCCCGACGACGGCACCGGACCACCAAAGGGCTGAAGGCGCGGCCGCCGGGCGTCAGCGGCCCGAGAACACCGGGTCACGTTTCTCCAGCAGCGCGGCCACGCCCTCCCGATGGTCGTCGGTCGCATGGCTGACGGCCTGCGCGGTCGATGCCGAATCGAGTGCCTGATCGTAGCTGCTCGTCTGCCCCTGCCGCAGCAGCGACTTCGTCAGGCGCAGCGAATGAGGCGGGAGCGCAGCGATACGGCCCGCCAGCGCCAGCGCCTCATCCATCAGGCTGTCATGGGGCACGACCCGGCTGACGAGGCCCCAGTCGGCTGCCGTGGACGCATCGATAACGTCGCCGGTGAAGAACAGCTCGGCCGCCCGGCTCATCCCGATCGCGCGCGGCAGCAGCCATGATCCGCCGTCGCCCGGCACCAGCCCGAGTTTCAGGAAGGTGACGCCGAACTTCGCCTTGTCCGACGCGATGCGGATGTCCGCCATGCACGCCACGTCGCAGCCAAGCCCGATCGCGGCGCCATTCACCGCGGCGATCACCGGCATGTCGAGGGAGAAGAGCGCGCGGGCGATGCGATGGATGTTACGCTGATAATGGCTGCGGATCGGCAGCCCACCGCCGGAGAAGGGGCCCTCCGGATCGGCCATTTTCTTGATATCGCCGCCAGCCGAGAAGGCGCGGCCCTCGCCGGTCAGGATCACGCAGCGGATCGAGAGGTCAGCGTTCAGCGCGTCGCAGGCGGCGCGAACCGCCTCGCCATCGCCGTCGGCGCCAAGCGCGTTCATTGCGTCTGGCCGGTTGAGGCGGAGGATCGCGATCGGGCCGCGGATCTCGGTGGTAACGACGGTCATGGTGTTCTCCGAATTGGTCTCAGCGCAGCCCGAGCCCGCGTGCAATGATGCCGCGCAGGATCTCGCGTGTTCCGCCGCGCAGGGAAAAGCTGGGTGAATTCATCGTGATATGTGCCAGAACGGCGACGAAGTCTGATGTCGACGCAGCGTCCGGTTCGGCATCGACGAGGCTGCGCGCGATATCCGGCAGCTCCTGTTCGAACGTCGCCCCCAGATCCTTGACGATCGCTGCATGGGTGCCCGGGTTCTCGCCTGCCTCCAGCATCACGGCGACGCCGCGCGACAGGCGGCGCAGGGTGATGAGATGCGCGGTGAGGCGCCCGAGGGCGAGCTGCGCAGCCTCGCCGGGCGCATCCTGAAGCACGCCCACCAGTTCGATCAGCAATTGCATCGAAGACAGGAACCGCTCGGGCCCGCTGCGTTCGAACGCGAGCTCGCTCATCACCTGTTCCCAGCCGGCGCCTTCGGTACCGATCAGCGCGGTGGCGGGAAGGAAGGCATCCTCGAAATGCACCTCGTTGAAATGATGCTGCCCGGCAAGGTCGATGATCGGACGGATCGTGATCCCTTCGGTGGTGCGCAGATCGACAAGGAGCTGGCTGGTGCCAGCCTGACGATCGGCCGGAGTGCCGCTCGTCCGGCAGAACAGGATCATGTAATCGGCGTCGTGCGCCCCGGTCGTCCACAGCTTCGTGCCGGTGACGCGCCACCCACCATCGGCGGGCACGGCGCGCGTACGGGTCGCGGCCAGGTCTGACCCGGAATCGGGCTCGCTCATGCCGATGCAGAACACCGTCTCGCCCGCCGCGATGCCCGGTAGGATGGTCTGCTTCTGCTCCTCCGTCCCATATTTGAGGAGGCTGGGGCCGCTCTGGCGGTCGGCGATCCAGTGCGCCGCGACCGGCGCCCCGGCAGCCAGCGTCTCCTCGACGACGACATAGCGTTCAAAGGCGCTGCGCTCGTGACCGCCATATTGCTTTGGCCAGGTCATGCCGAGCCAGCCGCGCTGGCCCAGCTTGCGGCTGAAATCGCGATCGAAGCCGTTCCAGCTGTCCGCACGGGCGAGCGGCGTACGGGTGGCGAGCTCGTCAGCGAGGAACGCGCGTACCTCTTCTCGAAGCGCCTCGGCTGCCTCGTGGCGGGCGGGTGAGGGAAAGTGCAGGGTCGTCATGCTGCCACCACCATCGGCCAATATCCGTCAGGTCCCGCGGCGAGCGCGCGCTTGCCCAGCACCAGCGTCCATTGTCGCTGCGTCCCATATTCATCCCGCCACGCCCAAAGCGCGGTGGTGTAGCGGTGCAGCACGTGTTCGCGGGTGAAGCCGATCGCCCCGTGCAGCTGATGCGCGATCGCGCTGGCCTTGCTCGCTGCCTCGCCGATGCGCGCGCGGGCTACCGCGACCGCGAAGGTGATGTCGCCGCCAGCCACATACGCATCGGCGGCCTGATCGGCGGCGGCAGATGCCGCGGCGACCTCGCACGCCAGTTTCGCCAGTTCCTGCTGGATCGCCTGGAACTTGGCGAGCGGGCGGCCGAACTGGACGCGCGTGGTCACGTGATCAACGGTCAGCTCGAGGACGCGATCAAGCGCCCCCGCCATCTGCAGCGCGCGTGCGAGCGCTGCCCAGTCAAGCAACGTCCCGGCGGGGAAGGGCGCTGACGGTCCCTCTGCCAGATCGAGCAGGTCCCGCGGTGCGCCGGCCATATTCTTGCCCTCTCGTGTCACGCGTGGCGAGGCGGCGCGGTGAAGCTGGCCCGCTTCGGCCGCCACGACGGTCCGGGCGAAACGGCCCCACGGAACGGGGCCTTTCGCGTCGACCGCGAGGCCGATCGGGCCGTCGCCGAGCGGCAAGCCCGCCGCGGCGAGCGCGGCATTGGCGATCATCGTTTCGGCCAGCGGCAGCGCAAGGGCGTGCGTGCCGGTCAGTCGCACCAGCGCAAGTGCTTCCGCCGTGGGGACGCCGAACCCGCCATGGTCCTCGGGCACGAGGGCGAGCGGCAGGCCGCTTTCCTCGATCGCGTCCCACGCGGCGGCGGGCCACTCGCCGCGCGTCGCCGCTTGCTCGATCGCCTCGGCATGGGCGGTAAACAGCCGCTCGGCGGTGTCGGCGAGCATCGTTCCGATCTCGCTCATGCGTGTCGCCTGTGCCGGTCCTGCATGTGCATGGCCGCTCCTCTCCGTTATCCTGATGTCGCTAGGACAAGGGGCCAGCGCTTGTCCACCTGACAGTCCTGCTGGTCGGCGGGAAACTCCGTGGTAAGAGCGCGCGGCCGGGGGGAATGCGATGCGCCTGTGGTCATTGTTTTTCATGCTGTTCGCGTTGCTGGGGCCACCCGCTGCGGCGCAGGCGCGTGGGCCGCTGGTCCTCGCGGCGGCCAGCATGCAGGAGGCGCTGGGCGAGGCGGCGGACCGATGGGCTGCCAGTGGCCACCCGCGCCCGGTGCTGTCCTTCGCTGCATCCTCTGCGCTCGCACGGCAGATCGGCGCCGGCGCCCCAGCCGATCTGTTCGTATCCGCGGATGACCGCTGGATGGAGTGGCTCGCCGAAAAGGGGCGGCTGGTGCCCGGCACCCGCGCGGTCCTTGCCGGCAACCGGCTGGTCGTCGTTGCCGCGCCCGGACGCGGGCAGGAACTTGGCGGCATGCGGGGGCGCGCTCTCGGCACCTTGCTGGCGGCGGGCCCATTCGCCATGGGCGATCCAGCCGCAGTGCCCGCCGGCCGCTACGGCAAGACGGCCCTCGAGCGGCTGGGCGCGTGGCCGATGGTCGCGCGCCGCGTCGTTCGCGGGGAAAGCGTGCGCGCCGCACTGTCGCTGGTGGAGCGTGGCGCTGCGCCCTATGGCATCGTCTATGCCACCGACGCCCGGATCGCGCCGCGGCTGCGCATCGTCGGCCGCTTTCCCCCCGGCAGTCATCCGCCGGTCCATTACCCGGTCGCGCGGCTTGTCAGCGCGAGGCACCCGGACGCCGAGGGCTTCCGCCGGTTCCTGCTGTCACCCGCCGGTCAGTCGATCCTGGTGCGGCACGGCTTTACCCGCCCATGACGGAGGAGATCGCCACCGTCGTGCGCCTGTCGCTGCTGGTTGGCGGGGTGGCGACGCTTGGCATGCTGCCGATCGCCTTTGCGCTCGCCTGGCTTCTCGCCCGCACCGACTTTCCGGGCAAGGTGCTCCTCGATGGGATCATTCATCTGCCGCTCGTGGTGCCGCCGGTGGTCACTGGCTGGGTTCTGCTGCTGGTTTTTGCTCCGGGCGGGCCGATCGGCGGGCCGCTGGAGCGATGGTTCGGGGTCAGCGTGATGTTCCGCTGGACCGGGGCGGCGATCGCTGCGGGTATTATGGCGCTGCCGCTGATGGTGCGCGCGATGCGGCTGTCGATAGAGGCAGTGGACCAGCGGCTCGAGCAAGCGGCGCGGACGCTGGGGGCAGGGCGGTGGCGCGCCTTTGCCACCATCACGCTGCCGCTCGCGCTGCCCGGGATCCTCGCGGGCGTGGTGCTCGGCTTTGCGCGGTCGCTGGGGGAGTTCGGCGCGACGATCACCTTCGTCTCCAACGTGCCGGGCGAAACGCAGACGCTGCCGCTGGCGATCTATGCCGCGCTTCAGCAGCCGGGCGGCGAGGCGATCGTGTGGCGGCTTGCGGCGATTTCGGTCGGCCTCAGCCTGGCGGCGCTGGTGGTGTCGGAGGCGGTGGCGCGGCGGCAGGGACGGCGGCTCCATGTCCTTTGACATCGACCTGACCGTCCGGCGCGGTGAGCGGGTGATCGGCACCGCGTTCCGCTCCGACGCACGAAGCACCGTCCTCGTCGGTCCGTCAGGCGCGGGAAAGACCAGCGTACTGATGATGATCGCCGGGCTGCTCGTGCCGAGCGTCGGCCATGTCAGGGTCGGTGGCCGCACTTTGTACGATGCGGCCGCGCGGATCGACGTGCCGCCGCATCGCCGCCGCGCCGGCGTGGTTTTTCAGGAGCCGCGGCTGTTTCCGCATCTCTCCGTGCGCCGGAACCTCCTCTACGGGGCGAGCGACGCGTTAGCGCTGCCCCGGATCGCCGCTACGCTGGAGGTCGAGCCGCTGCTGGAGCGCTGGCCGCGCAGCCTGTCAGGCGGCGAGGCGCGGCGCGTGGCGATTGGGCGTGCGCTGCTGAGTGCCCCGGATTTCCTGCTGCTCGACGAACCGCTCGCCTCGCTCGATCGTGCGCGGCGCGAGGAGGCGATGCAGGAGATCGAGCGGCTGCGCGATGATCTGCGCCTGCCGATGTTGATCGTAACGCACGACCCAGAGGAGGCCGAGCGCCTCGGTCAGCACATCATCCGGATGTAACCGGCTGCGGATTGTTGGGGACCAGCACGAGCGTGCGACCCTCGACCCGCCAGGATTTCAGCCGCGACAGGAAGTTCATGCCCAGCACGTCCGTCTCCCCGAAGGCGGGCGACACGACGACGGGCACGTCACGCGCGACGATGTTGCCAAGGGACAGCTCGCCGATCGTCGCGGTCTGCGCGCGGATCGTGCCATTGGCGGTTCGCAGCAGCATCGGGAACATCGCGTCACGCACATCGAGGCCCGCGGCATTTGCCGTATCCAGCGAAAGCGCGGTCACCGTCGCTCCGCTGTCCACCAGCATACGCCGCTTCACCCCGCCGAAGCTGACATTGGCCCAGAAATGCCCGTCTGGGCTCATCCGGATGCGGGTCTCGGCGCCCTCCACCTGCTGCCCCGACAGGTCCAGCACCTCGGCGACACGGCCGAGATAGGGATCGAAGCGTTCGCGCTCGCCCAGGACGAATACCAGCGCGCCGATCAGCGCCACCCACATGGCAAGACTGACGAGGCGGCCGATCACCGGCAGGCGTCGCAGGAAGCCTGCGATCACGACGAGAGCGAAGAGGCCAAGGATCAGCGGATAATGGGGAGCCAGATCGGCAAGTGCGTCCATCGCACCCATATAGGATCACCGCGCCCGCATGCGATGCAGGTCTCGCGCGATTTTCCTCGGCGTTATGGCCCAGCCCGAAACACGACAAAAAAGGGCAGCTCCTTGCGGAGCTGCCCCTTTGTGCAGCCAGTGGCCAGCAGCGGACCGGCAAGACCGGCGACGCTGCAATAAGCCTTAGCGCTTCGAGAACTGGAAGCTGCGGCGTGCCTTGGCGCGGCCGTACTTCTTACGCTCGACGGTACGGCTGTCGCGGGTCAGGAAGCCCGCTGCCTTCACCGGGGCGCGCAACGCCGGCTCGTACTTGGTGATCGCCTGGCTGATGCCGTGCTTCACCGCGCCGGCCTGACCCGAAAGGCCGCCGCCCTTGACGGTGCAGATCACGTCATACTGACCTTCGCGCTCGGTGATGCCGAACACCTGGTTGATGACGAGGCGCAGCGTCGGACGTGCGAAATACACTTCCTGATCACGACCGTTGATCGTGATCTTGCCCGAACCCGGCTTCAGCCACACGCGGGCAACCGCGTCCTTACGACGGCCGGTGGCATAGGCGCGACCGTATTTGTCGAGTTCCTGCGCACGCAGCGGGGCGCGCTGCGACGGCTCGTCGATCTTGCCTTCGAGATAGGCCTCGGCCTTCTCTTCTGCAGCAGCGACGGCGGTTTCGCGCTGCTCGCTGAGCGCGGCGCCGAGATCGGCGAGGGACTGGCGATTGTCGGACATTATGCGCCCACCTTGTTCTTGCGGCTCATGCCGGCGATGTCGAGGACCTCGGGGTTCTGCGCTTCGTGCGGGTGCTCAGCGCCCTTGAAGATGCGCAGGTTGCGCATCTGCTGACGGCCCAGCGGGCCGCGCGGGATCATGCGCTCAACAGCCTTTTCGAGCACGCGCTCGGGGAAGCGGCCTTCCAGCACCTTTGCGGCGGTGACGCCCTTGATGCCGCCGGCATAACCGGTGTGCTTGTAATAGACCTTGTCGGCCAGCTTGTTGCCGGTGAAGCGCACCTTGTCGGCGTTGATCACGATGACATTGTCACCGCAATCTACGTGCGGGGTGAACGACGGCTTGTGCTTGCCGCGCAGGACGTTGGCGATCACGACCGCTGCACGACCGACCACCAGGTCGGTGGCATCGACGATGTGCCACTTCTTTTCCACCTCTGCGGGCTTGGCCGCCTTGGTGGTCTTCATCAGCGCCTTCATGGGCTTGGACCTTTGCAAGAAACAGATACGCCACCCCGTCAAGGGGCGGCGTGACAGTGAGGGCATTGGACAAAGGCCTGCTGAAAGTCAACGATTCAGCGGCTTTCCTGACGGGTAAAATGATACCGGCATCCTGATCCTAGAAGAACAGCTTGCGGAAACTCAGCCTCACCGACCGGCCGAGCGGGTCGAGCAACGCCGGCTGGTAACCGATCGGAACGGCGCCCGCAGCATCACGTACGTCGAGCCGCTGGTTGAAGAGATTGTTGACTGACAGGGTGACGCGCGAGCCTTGGAAGAACGGCGCCTTCTGCACCAGCGCGCGCTGCTGGCCGAGATCCGCGAAGACACGCAGATTGGCGGTGAAGAGCGCGCCGAAGCTGAGATCCTCGGGCGAGGGGGCGCCGTTGGGGTTGGCGAGCAGGGTCGTGCCCTCCTGCCACGTGCCGTTCAGCCGGACGCCGATGCCGTGCCGGTTGTATCCGGCGTTGAACTCCACCTGGTGCCGCGGCTGGCCGCCCCGCGCACCGATGGCCGAACCGCTCAACAGGTCGAGTTCGGGCAGACCGGGCCGGATCAGGATCGTGTCCTCGAGGCGCCAGGTGTGGAACACGCTGAGCTGCACGCGGCCCTGGCGTGCGCCGCCGAACCCGCCGCGGCCAAAGCCACCACCGCCACGTCCGGCAAAGCCGCCCGGTCCGCGATCGCCCGCGGAGCGCACGCCCGTCTGGCTCGCCTCGCCGCCAGCCGGACTGGCGCCCGCCCCGGAACGCCCCCGCTCGCGAAAGGCGGCGCGGCGTTCCGCAATCTGTTCGGCGGTCAGCGGCTGGCCGTCAGGGCCGGTCGGCGGCGGCGCCTCCAGCGTCTCGGTCCAGTTGAAGCCCCAACGGATCTGCCGGCTGCGGCTGCGATCGAAGTTCACGGGCCGCGTGTCGATGCTGATCAGCGTGCCGGCCGCGTCACGATCGAACCGGCCGGGGAAGGCCGCCTCGATTTCCGGCGTCGCGGTCGGAAAGCTTGCGATCGGATTGTCGATGCGGCTGTCTGTGTAATTGGCAAGCAGCGTCAGGTTGGTGTCGCTGATCGGCTTCACCGTCAGGCCCAGCTTCAGCACGCGGCGCTGGTCGGCCGCAAGGTTCGGATTGCCGCCGGTGATGGTGGTCGCATCCACCGTCTGGCCGGTCACCAGGTCGAATACGCGGACGTTGGGCGTGACGATCAACGGATTGCCGAGCTGCTGGATCGTCGGCGCACCCTGCTCATGCGCGACCGAGCCGATCAGGCGCACGGCCTCGACCGGTCGCCAGTTGAAGCCATAGCCGACCGATCCGAGCGTGCCAAAATCCGACAGCTGATCGACCCCGCCGTTGATCGTCGCCGACAGCGCGCCGATCGAGCCATTGCGTGATAGCGGAATGTCGATGTTCGCCTGGGCCGAACCCTGGTCGCGCGACAGGTCGGTCGCAGTCACGATGCCGGCCCGGCGCGATTCGCCGCTGATGTCGCGCAGGGTGAAGCCAGCCTTCAGCGTGGTCGTCACCGCGCCGGCGGGAAGATCGAACAGGCTGCCGCTGAGCGTCCCTTCGGTCTCGATCGTTTGCGCTACCGACTCCGCCCGGTCGCGGCGGGTGCCGCTGCCCGGGCCGCCGTCGCGATCGGTGAGGGTTGTCGACCAGTCGCGCGTATAGCCGCCGTTTAGCGACCAGCGCCATTGATCAAGGTCGCCGTTCAGGGCGTAATTGAGCACGCCGGTGCGGGTGCGCCCCTCGCGCAGCAGCCGCTGGCCGTCTGACGACGTACCAAGGCCGGCGCGGGTATCGGCGCCTTCCAGCTCACCGCTGATCGTGGCCGATACATTGCCGAAAATGGTCTGGTTGTACGTCGCGTTCAGCTTCGCTGCGTCGCTGGCCGATAGCAACGTGCGGTTCGGATCGGCCTCCGCCAGGTTGCGCTGCGTTTCGAACAGCGGGTTGCTGTGGGTATATTCGCCATCGACGCTGAAGCGGTTGCCGTTGCCCAGGCGAAGGTAGTTGAGCGTCGCCTCATGTACCTGACGCCCGCCATCGGTGGCAAAGCCGGTATCCGCCTCCGCCGTCACCGCATTGAAGCGGCGCCGCAGGACGATGTTCACCACCTTCTGATCGGGGCGATAGCCGTATTTCAGCGCGACTTCCTCCGGCAGGATGTCGACGCGCTGGATCGCCTCTGGAGGCAGGCCGCGGATCTCGCGGAAGCCGCTGATCCGGCGGCCGCCCAGCAGGACCACGGGGGCGCCGGCGCCGCGGCCCTGGATGCTGCCGGTGAGCGGGGCAAGCTCCTCCAGCAATTCGCCGATGTTGCTGGCACCATAAGCGCGAATGTCGCGGCCGCTCAGCACCACTTCGGACTTGATGTCACCGATCACCGATCCGCGCGGCTGGCGGCTGCCGGTGACGATGATGTCATCCTCAAGCTCGAGTTCAGCCTCAGCTTCCTCCACCGACTGCGGCTCGCCCTGCAGGGGGATGGCCGTCTCGGATTCGGCCATCTGGGATTCGGCCGGTGGCAATTCGCCCACCTGGACCGGCGTGGCAGTGGCAGGGACGGTCATTGCGGCGAGAGAAGCGGGCAGCAGCAGGATCGACAAGGACAGGCTCCGGAACCGACGTGGGATGATCACGTCCTACGGCGGGGTTGTGGGGGAAATGTCGCGGCGGCACCGGAAAATCGTCGCAAATTGTACCCGTGCGATTGGACGCGGGTTGGCTTGCGGGACAAACCGGTGCTGGACGCGCAGCGCATAACGCGCCGACGCGACAGCGGATAGAGGGCGCGCCCCGCTCAGGTCACGATGCGAACGGGCACGCCCTTCGAGGCCGGGGTCTTGGATGCCTCGTCATGGTACCACAGCGGCACCAGCGGATTGGTTTCGGGGTAATAAGCGCCGATGCACCCGCGCGGCAGCAGATAGGGCGTGACGGTCAGGCCATCGACCTGACGATGCTCCCCATCATCGGCATCGCTGGCGAGGCTGACCACCTGGCCCTCTGCCAGGCCGGCAGCCGCGATATCGTCCGGATGCATCAGCACGACATCGCGCGTGCCCTCGATCCCGCGAAGGCGGTCGGAATAGCCGTAGATGGTGGTGTTGAACTGATCGTTCGAGCGCAGCGTCATCAACCGCCAGCGCCCTTCCTTGTCGCCAAGGCCGAGCGCGGAGAGTGAGGTGGGAACGGTGAATTCCGCCTTGCCGCTTTCCGTCTTCCAGATCCGTTCGCGCGCCGCATTGCCCTTGTAGAAACCGCCCGGCGTGAAGACGCGCGCGTTGAAATCGGCGAACATCTCCGGATAGCTTTCCTCGATCAGGTCGCGGATCAGGCCGTAATCGGCGGTCCAGTCGTCCCACCGCGCCTTCGGATTGGGCGGCAGCGTCGCCTCGGCCATGCCGCAGACGATCGCGACTTCGGATTTCAGATGGTCGCTGGCCGGGTGACCATTGCCCTGCGATCCGTGGATGCACGACAACGAATCCTCCATCGTCACTGCCTGCGCGCCGGTCACTTGCATGTCGCGTTCCGACCGGCCGAGGCACGGCAGGAGATAGGCCACCTCGCCGTTGATCAGGTGGCTGCGGTTGAGCTTGGTGGCGATCTGGACCGTGAGGCGCATCGATTGCCACGCCTGCTCCATCTTTACCTGCTCCGGGATGGCGCGTACGAAATTGCCGCCGAGGCCGATGAAGGCCTTCACCTCGCCCGAAATGATCTTCTCGCAGGCATCGACGGTGTTGAGGCCCGTGTCTCGGGGCGGGGCGAACCCGAATTGCTCCGCCATGCGGTCGAGCGGGACGAGTTCGGGCTTTTCGGAAATGCCGACTGTGCGCTGGCCCTGCACGTTGCTGTGACCGCGGATCGGCGAGATGCCGGCGCCTTCGCGTCCGATGCTGCCTTTCAGCAAGGCAAGATTGACCAGCGTGGTCAGATTGTCGGAGCCGTGCACGTGCTGCGTCAGCCCCATGCCGTACATGAAGATGGTGCGTTCGGCCGCAATATAGACGTCGGCGGCCTTTTCGAGATCGGCCCGGGCCAGACCGCTTTCGCGTTCGATCTCCTCCCACGACAATTGCTCGGCATGGGCCTTCACCGTCTCGAACCCGGTCGTGTGCTGTGCGAGGAAATCGACGTCCAGGACATGGCGCTTGTCCTCGCGCCAGCGCCGTTCCTCGGTGGAGAGGACGTGTTTGATCATGCCCATGATTGCCGCAATGTCGCCGCCCGCCTTTACCTGCAGGTAGAGCGAGGAGATTTCCGTCTCCTTGCCGGTGAGCATTTCGACCGGGCTTTGCGGGTTCTTGAACCGTTCCAGCCCCGTCTCGCGGATCGGGTTGAAGGTGACGATCTGCACCCCGCGCTTCACCGCCTCCTGCAGGGGATGGAGTAGCCGGGGCGCATTTGATCCCGTGTTATGGCCGAAGAAGAAGATCGCGTCGCATTTCTCGAGATCCTCGAGGACGCAGGTGCCGACGGGTGATCCGATCGCCTTCTTGAGCGCCACCGACGTGGTCTCATGGCACATGTTCGAACTGTCGGGCAGGTTGTTGTGCCCGTACATGCGCGCGAACAGGGCGTAGAGGTAGCTTGTCTCAAGGCTGGCGCGGCCCGAGGCGTAGAAGACGGTGCTTTTCGGGTCGAGCCGCTTCAACTCCGTGCCGATCGCGGCAAACGCCTCATCCCAGGCACAGGGGACATATTTGTCGGTCGCGCGATCGTAGCGCATCGGGTGGGTGAGGCGGCCCTGATGCTCCAGATCATAGTCCTTCCAGTCGCGCAGCTCGGTCACGGTATGTTGCGCGAAGAACTCGGCCGTGCAGCGGCGGGATGTCATCTCCCACAGGGTCGCCTTCGCGCCATTCTCGCAGAATTCGAACGGGTGGGGGTGCTTCGGCTTCCCCCAAGCGCAGGACACGCACATGAAGCCGCCGGGCTTGTTCTGCCGCCGCAGGGTGTCGAGCGCGGCGGGCGTCGGCCGTTCACGCGCGAGCACTTCGGTCATGCCGCGTACCGAGCCCCATCCGCCGGCGGCGCCCGAATAGTGAACCGTATCCTTTTCGTCAGCCACCCAGGATCCTTTCGCGCGACAGCCGTTCATGGCTGACAACGCGAGGGGCGCCGTTTGGATCACCGGCGTGGGCACTATATGCAGGGAACGGGCATATGCAGGCGGGGGCGCAGGAGGATCGAAGCCGTGGCGGACGACGCATTGCCTGACGACACCAAGCTGACCCGAACCAAGCAGCGCTGGGCCAACGAGGGCAAGTTCATCACCGGCGCAGCGCGCGGCGCGGATGAGCGCCTGCCGCCCGGCCAGCATCTGGTGCGCGACTGGCCGGTGCTGGACCTGGAGCGCCAGCCCGATGTGTCGACCGATCGATGGCGGCTGACGATCAAGGGGCTGGTCGCCCGTCCGGTATCGCTCGACTGGTCCGCGTTCATGGCCTTGCCTCAGACCGAGCGGCGGAGTGACATCCACTGCGTCACAACCTGGTCGCGCTACGACAATGATTGGGCGGGCGTCGCGACCCGCACGCTGCTCGACCTGGTCGAGCCGCGCGACGAAGCCGCCTTTGTCGTGCTGCACGGTTATGACGGCTATACGACCAACGTCCCGCTGGCCGATTTCGCCGCAGAGGACGCGCTGATCGCGCGCGAATGGCAGGGAAGGCCGCTGACGCGCGAGCATGGGGGACCAGCGCGGCTGGTGATCCCCCATCTCTATTTCTGGAAAAGCGCCAAGTGGATCAGCGGGATCGAACTATTGGGTGCCGATCGCCCGGGCTTCTGGGAAGTGAACGGTTATCACCGACGCGGTGATCCCTGGGCGGAGGAGCGCTATAGCTGAGCTGCGCCGCGCTCAGGCGCGACGCCGCCCCAGCGTGTGCCCGGCGGCGACCACGGCGATCAGCAGGATCGCAGCATTCACCTGATGCGCGACCGCGATGGTGAGGTCGACACCGGTGAGCAGCGTGGCAATCCCCAGCACGATCTGAAGGCTGGTCAGCAGGATGACCGCGCCCCAGGCATTCACCGCGCCGCGCCGCCGTGCCGCAAAGGCGAGCCAGATCACGGCGGCGGCCGCGGCGAAGGCGAACCAGCGATGGACGAACTGGACCACGATGGGATTGTCGACGAGGTTGCGCCACGCCGGCTCCAGCATCGGCGTACCGGCCGGGAAGAAGCTGTCGCCCATCAGCGGCCAGGTGCTGAACGCATAGCCGGCGTTGAGCCCCGCGGTGAAGGCGCCAATGAAGATCTGGATGCCCAGGAGCAGCATCGCGACCGCGGCGAGCGGTTTCAGCCCTGCGGGCCTCGCCAGCGGATCGCGCGCGAGATCGCGCAGGTCCAGTGCGGTCCATACCACGCCGCCCAGGATGACAAGGGCGGCCGAAAGGTGAACTGCGAGGCGGACGTGGCTGACATCAGTTCGCACCGACAGGCCCGATGCGACCATCCACCAGCCGATTGCCCCCTGCAGGCCACCCAGCGCGAGCAGTGCGAGGAGGCGCGGGCCATAGCCGCGCGGGATCTGCCGCTTGATCGCGAACCACAGCAGGGGAAGCGCAAAGGCCAGCCCAATAACGCGGCCGAGCAGGCGATGGACATATTCCCAGAAGAAGATCTGCTTGAACCCGTCCAGCGTCATGCCGCGGTTGATCTCCTGGTATTCCGGGATGCGCTGATAATGGCGGAATTCCGCCATCCACTGCGCCTCGTTCAGCGGGGGAATGGTCCCGCTGATCGGCTTCCACTGCGTGATCGACAGCCCCGATTCGGTCAGACGCGTGATGCCTCCGACGGCAACCATGACAACGATGAGGGCGGCGACGACATAAAGCCATCGCGCCAAGGCGAGTGGCCGCGGCGAAACGCGAAAGCCAGGGCTGGGCTTGAGCATGCAGCCATCTAGAAGCGCGGCGTCGTTGTCGCAATGGCGTACACCCGCCATCGCACTCATCCCCCGTCGCTTGGCGGAGGTGCCAAGTACGCGACCTGGCGTGTTTATTGACGATGTGATGTTGTAACCTGTCCGGCGTGGCGCTACATGCGTCGGCGATGGCAACAATGTCTCATCCCGCCAGCACCGCCCGACTGGATCGCCTGGCGATCATCGTGTCGGGGCTATGCGTCGTTCACTGCATCGCCAGCGCGGTGTTGATCGCGATGCTGTCTGCCGTCGGCGGGATGATGGTGGACCCGATCTTTCACGAGGTCGGATTGATGCTGGCGATCGTGCTGGGTGCCATCGGTCTGGGCCGCGGCGCGTTGCAGCATGGGAACCTATGGCCGATCGGCGTTGGCTCGCTTGGCCTTGGCATCATGGCCGGCGCGTTGTCGCTGCCGCATGACGCCGGGCTGGTCCATACCGGTGAGGCATTCTGGACCATCGTCGGTGTCGCGCTGCTCGCTCTGGGGCACGACTTGAACCGCCGCGCCGACGCCTGAGCGCCAGGGCGGCGCTCAGCCGGGCGGGCGAAGCGTCGCTGCCAGTGATGCCGTTGCGCTCCCCCGCCGTGCCGGCTGCGGCTGATCGGGGGAGGGGGCCCAGCCGGTCAGGAAGATGATCTCGAACCGCTCCGCCGTGCGTCCGTCGGCATCGGCCAGATCGGCAAAGGCGGCCGCGCTGCGCGCCACCGTCGCGGCCCCCAGCGGCTGACGATCGATCAGCAGGTTAGTGCCCGCCATGCCGCGTAGATCGTCGAACAGCCGTCCGACATTGCCGTAGCGCACGCGGAGCGGCTCGGCATCCGCCACCGGCAGGGCGAAGCCGGCGCGCATCAGCAGGTCGCCCGCGGACCGCACGTCGATCTGCGGATGAAAGCGGGCGACTGGTCGCTCGGCTTCTGCGGATCGCATCGCTGAACGCAACGTCGCCAGCGAGCCAGCACCGAGAAACGCACCAAGGAACAGGCCATCCGGGCGCAGGATTCGCCGGATCAGCGACAGCGCGCCCGGCACGTCGTTGACCTGATCGAGCACGCCGGCCGAGACGACCAGATCGAACGAATGATCGGCAAACGGCAAGCGATCCTCATCGGCCTGCACGCCGCCCACCTGACGGGCAAAGCCATGGCCGGCGTCCAGCCGGGCGATCCGGGCGCCAGCGGGTGGCTGGAAGCTTCCATCGAAACTGCCGAGATCGAGGACGTCGTGAAAGGACCGCTTCACGCTCGCGAGCCGCTCGTGGATGCCGTCGAGCATGGCGGCGCGGACGAAATCGTGTGCGGCAAAACGCGGGGCGATGCGGTCGCGCCGCGTGCGGCGGGCCTTGCGGTCGAATATCTCAGGAGCCGTCATGGCGCGGCTTGTGCGCCCGGCGGCGGCGCGCGACAAGCGGGGACGATGCTCGCCAAGTTGCTTCAGCCAGTGATTTCGCTGGCTCTGCCCCCACGATGCGCGGGATGCGGCGCGATTGCCGATGACGATCATCGCTTCTGCGCAACATGCTGGGGATCGCTGCGCTTCCTCGGCCCGCCATGGTGCGCGGCCTGTCACGCGCCGCTGAGCTATGAACCGGCGCCCGGCACATGGTGTGCTCCTTGCCTCCAGGCGCCGCCGCGGCATGGCGGGATAGACGCCGCCGTCGCGTATGGGGAGGTCGCGCGCGCCGTGGCGCTGCGCCTCAAATATGGCGGGCGGGCTGCTTTCGCCGAGACGGCGGCGCGATTGATGGCGCGCCACTTGGCTGCCGACGTCGACTTGCTGGTGCCTGTTCCTCTTCACCGCTGGCGGCTTTGGTCGCGCGGATACAATCAGGCCAGCCTGATCGCGACTGCCGTGGCGCGGCTGAGCGGCGTCCGGGTCGATGCGCAGGCGTTGGTCCGCCATCGCGCGACTCAGGCATTGCGTGGCGCCAGTGGTGCCGAGCGGCGGCGCGTCGTGCGGGGGGCGTTCGCGGTACCGCCCGGCGCGCGGGCAAGGCTGGCGGGCAAGCGGATCGTGCTGATCGATGACGTCTATACCAGCGGCGCAACGACCGACGCCTGTATCGCAGCGCTTCGATCCGCCGGTGCGGCGCACGTCGCGGTGCTATGCTGGGCCCGCGTGCTCAGCGATCGCGATGATTGACAATTGCGCAGCGCATCCACACGTCATTCTCATGGCCCGTGTTGAAATCTACACCAAGGCGTGGTGCCCTTATTGTGTCCGCGCGAAGCAGCTTCTTGCCAGCAAGGGCGTCGAGCCGACCGAATATGACATCACTCTCGGCGGCGAGCAGCGCGTCGAGATGATCGATCGCGCCGGAGGCCGGACGACCGTGCCGCAGATCTTCATCGATGGGCGCCACATCGGCGGCTCCGACGATCTTGTCGCGCTTGATCGGGCAGGGAAGCTCGACCCGCTTCTCGCACCCTGACGATGCGCGCCGCCATCCTGCAGATGACGAGCGGGATCGATCCCGCCGCTAATGCCCGTACGCTGACCGACGCGATCGATGAGGCAACCCGAGGCGGGGCGGCAATGCTCTTCACACCCGAGATGTTGGGGCTGATCGATCGCAACCGGGACCGTGCCGCCGGTGTGATTACGGCGGAAGACGATGATCGGGTATTGGGAAGCGTTCGCGACGCAGCGGTCCGCACGGGGCTTTGGGTGCATCTTGGCAGTCTGGCGGTGCGCCGCGCGGACGGGCGGCTGGTGAACCGCGCCTTCGTGATCGACGGCAATGGGACGGTCCGGGCGCGCTATGACAAGCTGCACCTGTTCGACGTGGATCTGCCCACCGGCGAAAGCTGGCGCGAATCGGCGGCCTATGTCGGCGGCGACGCCGCCGTGGTGGTGGCGACGCCGCTCGGTAACCTCGGTCTTTCGATCTGTTACGACGTACGCTTCCCTAGCCTCTATCAACGGCTGAGCGATGCGGGCGCGACGCTGATCGCGGTGCCCGCCGCCTTCACCCGCCCCACGGGCGCGGCGCATTGGCAGGTGCTGCTGCAGGCCCGCGCTATCGAGAACGCTGCCTTCGTCATCGCCGCCGCCCAGACCGGGCGGCATGAGGACGGACGCGAAACCTATGGCCATTCGCTGGCGATCGGCCCGTGGGGGGAGGTGCTGTGCGATATGGGCGAGCAGCCTGGCCTGGCGCTGGTCGATATCGATGCGGAGAAGGTTTCCGAGGTGCGCGGACGTATCCCGGTCACCATGCATCGCCGCGACATTCCGCCGGTCCGGGTGGTGCCATGATCGTTTTCGATTTGCGATGCGGCACAGGGCATGTGTTCGAAGCGTGGTTCAATTCATCGGATGCCTATGCCGAGCAGCGTGAGCGCAAGCTGATCGCCTGTCCGATGTGCGGCGACACTGGTGTGGACAAGGCGGTAATGGCGCCCAATGTCGCGCCCAAGGGAAACAGCCGCTCCGTGGCGGCAGCCCCGGCGAACGTGCCGGACAAGGTGAAGGCCGCGCTCAAGGCACTGGCCGAGGCGCAGCGCCAGGCGCTCGAGGGATCGCGCTGGGTCGGCGACCGCTTCGCCACGGAAGCACGTGCGATGCATGCCGGCGACCAGCCCGACGAGGCGATCTACGGCCAGACCACGCTGGCCGAAGCAAAGGCGCTGGTCGACGAAGGGGTGCCGATCGCCCCGTTGCCGCTGCCGGTCGTGCCACCCGAAAAGGCGAACTGAGCCGCGTCGCTCGCGTTCAATCAGGGCCCGAGGGTAAGTGAAGGGATCGGCAATAGCGCCTAGTTGACCCGCCTCCACGGCGGCCGTAGCAGGGCGGTCATTGCCCCCGTAGCTCAGTAGGATAGAGCGACGGTTTCCTAACCCCGCGTTGGGGCAGGGAAGAGGCGGCAAAAACCCAGCTTTTCTGCCGGTTTTTTGCTAGTCTGTGTTGCCAAACCGTCGCCTGTGTGCCCTCTTTTGTGCCACCCCCGTCTGGGCGCGTGCGGCCTGTTCGGGCGTCAGGTAGGCGAGATAGATCTCGGTGGTCTTGACGCTGCTGTGCTCCAGCTCCCGCGATAAATCGTAGAATCCGCCTTTGCCCTCCCGCAGGTATTCCACTGCGAACAGGTGCCGGAGGTGGTGGAAGCTGAAGCGGCGGTAGGGGATGCACGCTTTGGCGGCGCGCTTTTCGGCGCGCGCCGTGTAGTCCGCGAAGTTCGAGGCGACGTTGCGGTAGCGGCTCGCAACGGGACGACCGTCGGCGTCTTCCTCCAGGTGGTAGAAGACATACGGTCATTTAAGCTTGCGGGTGGCGCTGAATGATCGCGACGGCCTCGGCCGATAAGGTGACAGTGCGCACGCGGTTGCGCTTCCCGATGACGGTCGCGTGTCGGTTGGCCAGATCGAGCATTGTGTGTTCGAGGCCGGCGATTTCTTCCTCACGCATCCCGGTTTCTCGAGCGAGCAACATCACGTCGCCAAAGCGGGTGCGCTGCCGGCCGATCGTCAGGTCAATGTCGCTCTGGGTGGGGAGCTCGATCGGGTCGCGACGCTCCTGCAGACGCTTGCGTGGGTAGGCGCGGGCTGCGTTCTCATCCACCCAGCCTTCTTCGATCGCGTGATCGAGAACGCTGGAGATCGCCGTCAGATCGCGGCGGATGGTGGCGTTGGTAACGTGCTGCGCCTTGCGGCCCTTCACCAGCTCCCGCAGCCGCTCCGCGTCGATCTGATGGACCTCAAACGGGTCGAGGCACTGTCGGCATTCATTCAGGCTGACGGTATAGCGAAGGACGGTCTTGGGGCTGATCGCTTTTGCCCGCACGTCGGCTTCCATGGCCTCAGTCCAGGAGACGAAGGCCTGCACCCAGTTCATAGGGCCGGCGATGCCGTAGTGCGCCTGGTTCTCGATCTCTTCGCGTCGGGCCTTCAGGCGTTTTTCCGCCACTTTCTCAGAGCGTGTTCGTAAGCTTTCTCGGTCCTCGCCGCCGTTAACCTCGAAACACGCCCAGAGGATTCCGCCCCGCTCGTAGATATTCTTCGGCATTGATGCTTCTTCGCCCCATTGACGCGGGTCGACCATCGCTTGAGATCGATCACCACGAACAGTCATCGCCCGGACGGTTTCGAGGCGCCGGGAATCGCGCCAAGGGATGCTAGATTCTGAAGGGTTCTGTAGGAAAGCCCGGTTATGTTCCGCGCTTCCGCGATACCGCACCGATTTGGCGAGGACGTCATTCGGCGGGATCTCGGGTCGGACCCGCAATCGAGCCGCAAAGGATCATTGTTCGTGCTTTCGAGTAGGAAATTGAAGGTCGGGCCGAGGCGTTGATCCGGTTGCCGGTCAGCGATTTTCCCTCATGCTGGCGAGCAGCATGGCGACGGTGACGGGGAGGCAGAGGATCGCCAGGATGATGATAGCGGCGATCTTCAGCCGCCTCATGTGGGCGGTATCGGTGGTCATGCTGCAGCTCCGAGGCTGACAGTTGAGCGGGCGGCGCGATCGTCATGTCCGCGAGCTAGCGGGCGGACGGGTGCCGGCCCTCCCACCAGAGCAGCGCGTCGACGCAGTCGGCGAGGGCGCGCAGGCGATCGTGGGCGGGATCCTCATCTGCGGCGGTACGGGTGCGGATCGCCATGGCGCCGAGCGCCTCGATCCGCTCACGCTTGAAGGCGCCGCCTCGATCGGGATCGGCGATCCAGTCGGGCGCCGGCTCGATCGCGGCGATCGCTGCCCACTCGGCCGCGCTGGCGTTGCTGATCCGCAGCGCGCGATCTGCCGCAGCCTGGTTGATCTTGCCGGCCGCGATCAGATCGGGATAGCCGACGACACGTTGCTGGTGGAGGTAACCGGTCTCCTGGATCGCCTCGACCATCTTGATCGACGTCCACTGCAGCTGCATCAGCCGGTCGGTCTGGAACTGGTCGCCGGTCCACTGCGCGCCGGGCGCAAGCTGGTGCAGGATTATCTCGGGTTCGGGAACGCCTTCGTCGAAATGCGGCGCAACCGGCTGGGCGACCCGCTGCGCCTGGTGCATTCGATGGCGCGCTACACGCGGCGCGGCGTGGAGGAGGGGGCGTTCTGATGGGTGCCTGGCGGCAAGGACGCCGTGGCGTTCCCGGCCGGCAGCGTGGTGCAAGGGAGCGCTCCTTCCTTCGCAGCGCGAAGACCTGAAAGGTCGAGGAAGCGCCGCGCCTTTCCACACTGCCCTTTTCTCATCGGCGGAACAAGTAGGTCGGCAGACGCGGCTCAAGACTTCGCCTGACGGGCTATAAGCGTGTGAGCAAAGTCACAGAGAAGAACACAAGGAGCGACGGTAACGTAGGCCCTTCGCCGAGCCCAACAAGTTGAGCCCGGTTGCTGCTGATATGAGCTTACTAGAGGGGGGATAATGGCGGGGGCTATCAAGCAATTCACGGGGCCGCGTTATGGTCGCGGGCTCAAGTTGACTGCGAGCAGCATTGTACTAGCGCTTCTATCCGCTTGCGGCGGGGAAGAGGGGAGTTCGGATGACGGTATTGTCACTGTGCCCGCCCCTCCGCCGGTCCCTACACCGTCACCTACGCCAACTCCAACTCCGACACCTGTAGCGACCGGACAGGTTGCATCAGTCGATCTTGGTTCCATCCCTGTTGGAGCGAATGACCTAGTCACCAACTTCAAGGTCACCAACAGCGGCCTTTATATGGCCGTCAACTACGATGACGAAACGAAGCCTGACGCCATTCTAAAGTTGCGCGGGACGCCAGCATTCAGCGACGCATGGTACAGCACGATACCCAACAACACGGCAAACGGGTTTGTTAGCGATTACGCACCGGTCAACGTCTATTCGGAGAGCCGTTCTGAGCTAACATTCTATTGGGCGGGCAGAGATTTCACCGGAGATGGGGTCGAGCGGTGGGGGTTGCACACTGTCAACGGGAACGGCGTCTCGACTGTCGCGGAAGAGCGAAGCTTCGGATCATACGGCATCAAACTCGTAGCATCCGGAGCACGGAATGGGGTGGTCGCGTCGCGTCCGTGGATACTCTGGTATCAGCCCAGCACGGTCGGGAACAGCGGTTACAGCATCTACCAGGACGACGGCGCTTACACGAAAGCGAACTCGATTTCTGACCGTTTTAGTACTCCGGCGACTCCTCCCTTGCCAGGGGACGGGTCCGCGATCTTCTCGCATCCGAGTAATCCGGAGCTGTTTGTTGTCTCGGACAACAAGCTGTTCCTGTATGGCGCGGACAAGCTAATCAGAAGCTGGACACTTCCGAAAGGGGGCGTTGCGACTGACATGATGTGGTCCGGAGACGCGCTCTACTTTGGCTTCGCCGGGAAGGTTTATAAAACAGACGGGACAACCCTTCGGTCGATCGCTGACGTCAATACGACCGGTTTTGCGGTGGAAGGCGGATTTTGCATAACTGGAGGTGAGATGTTCTTGCCGACGGGTGAGGCAATCAACCTGCTCAGCAACACACGCAGGAACTGGATCAAGAAGGGGCAGCTGTCGTCAGCGCAGGCCAGTGCCGTGCAGCAACTTGAGCTTGCCGCACTGTCTTCAAGGGTTTTCTGCTCAAGCTATGCAACAGGCACGACGCTGTACCTCGTGTCACCAGCTACCCGGTCGGTCCGTGTCGTGACGCCAGTCCCGCGTTGATGCGGCTGAGCGGTCAGGGTGCCCTTAGGCCATCGCCCACCTCTCGATTGGTTCGTCGTTCCAATCGTCGCCGGCTGGATCCTGATTGAGCCAATCATCCTCGTTCGGTGCCGCTTCCTTGGGGCGCGGTGCCGGCAGGGTGGGCGGCCCGCCCCCGAAGCGCACGCGAATCATCGCGGTGTGCTCCCCGCAGTCCTGAAACACGCCTGATGCTCCAGGCCAGCGCGGATTTTGGTGCCAATCCACAGGCATCATTCACTCGACAGAGCCGATCTGGATGCCGCGCGCGCTGAACACCGCGACAGCTGCCGGATCGTGCTCGTTGGTCGGTTTGGGCACCAGATGCACCGGCTCGCCTGGCTCGCACATGGCCAGCTCGAAGCGGCGGTTGCTCTGGTCGATGTTGAGTTAATTGATGCCGACGAGGGCAAGGCTGAACTCTTTCACTCGGCCCCCCGGTAGAACAAATGCGAAACGCCCGTTAATTGAAGGCGGTGATGATTCGCAACCGAATCGAGGATGGCTTGAAGATCAAGGACCCGTGCGAGCGGCTTCCTGCGCTTGCCGCGCAGTACCGCGTTACGCTTACCGACCTGCCTCGCATCATCGGTCAGCGCCCGCGCTACCTTCATCGTTTCGTGTGCGATGGCGTGCCGACGGATCTGGACGACGAGGCGCACGACACGCTGGGCCGCTTCTTCGGCGTGCCGACATATCAGCTGGGCGGCGTGGATCCGCGGTGGGCGAAGTTCAGGGTAGCGAAGTGAGGCTGGTTAATCACGACGAGCTGGTCAACCGTATCAAGGCAGCGATCCGCACTTGGCCGAATAGCGTGCTGGCTTGACCGATCACCGGCACGACGAGCAGTTGCGCGCTCGCGTGCATGGGGCCGCGGTGATCGGCGAAAGCCTGAAGCGGCTGGAGATACTGGCGGATAGCCCCGAGCCTCCGACATTCCGCTATGCGGCCATCGATGGTGGCAGCGGCGTGCCGGTTCAGGCCGATGTGGGGCCGACTGATCGATCGGTCTAGCGCTGCGCCGCTAGAATGGGGCGGTGCGGGGAAGATGTTGCGTCTGCAAGTGGGCCGATAGCCGGCCGCTTGGATCAAAGGACGGCTGTCGTCCCAATGCCAGCCGTTCATCATCCCGGAAGCGGCCACTAGAATCAACCAGTGGACGAAACACCAGGCGCGCTTGTCGAGTAGATTTCGAACTCAGCTTCGGACGGTTAACATAAACTGGTGCGCCGGACAGCCGACGACGGTGGCTCCCTGGAGGAAGACCAATACCGAGCGAACCGTCAATTAATCCTACAAACACCTACCAGCTGGCGATACTCAGCCGTTTGTCTTTCATACGCTGCGAGTCTGAAGTGGACTCGCGTGCGTTTCGAGCGAGCCTAATCTGCTGAGCAGATTGCAGCGCAGCCTTAGAAATCGCACGTCACGCTGCCATGCGTCGGAGGTGCCTCCGCCGCATCTAGCGCTTCAGGGGAAAGGTTCCCCTGGCAAAGATCTAGTCGTTTAGGCCCATTCCGGACCTTACTTGACACGCAACGATAAGAGCGCAGTCTGCTTCAACAGAGGAGCAGAGATGCATCGATTCTGGGCGATGATCGATGATGAGCAAGCGCGGCCTCGCAGAGGCTCCGGGATCGTCATTGCATCACTCGCAGGGATCGCTGCAGTGGCAACAGCAAAAGCTGCTCGGCATTACATCGGTGTAGACCTACCGTTCATGTTTTGCGTGGCCGCTGCCCTCGCTACGGCGATCCATTACGGTGCGCTCGCCTCTTTGACGGCATCTTTGACAGGCTTGGGACTGACCATCGTTCTGGCACCAGCCGCTGATCCGCTGGTCACCATCCACAACGCCGCCGGAGCGGCAGTGTTCTGCGTGTGCATAGCGCTGTTTGGTGGAGCGTTGCTGCGATACAGCGCGCGCGAGAGAAGGTTTGCTGCCATCGCTCGGAGGCGCGAGCGCGTGCTGCAGGGAATGTTCGTCGGATCGCCGGCGATCACGCTCATCATCGACGAGAACGATCAAGTCGTTGCCGCGAATGAGGCCGCCGGCCGTTTGTTCGAGCAGCCATCCTCTGCGTTGATAGGGAGGGGGATCGCAGCGTTGATCGGCGAGGGTCTTAGGTCGAGCCGCCGACGACTAACGATCGGCATCGGCGGTCGCGACCGGCATCTGCGGGTCACCGCGACCCGCATGACTTTGGCGGGTCGTCGCTTCGAGACAATTCACATCGGTGATGAAACGGAAGTCACCGAAGCGCACGAGCAATTGGCGAGCACGCAACGCGAATTGTATCAAATCGCGCGGGCGACGGCACTAGGTCAGTTGGGTTCATCTATCGCGCATGAACTGAACCAGCCGCTTGCATCGGTTGCGAACTATTCCGGTGTCGCTCGCGCCCTGCTCACCGCTGCCGATCCCGACATATCGGCCGTTCGACAGGTACTGGATGACACCTTGGATCAGGTCTTCCGGGCAGGGCAAGTGTTGAAGCGATTGCGGGAGTTTGTCCGCCGTCGCGCGTTCGATCGGATAGACGTAGACGCTGCAGAGGTAGTCGGCGACGCTGTTCGGCTTGGATTGCTAGCGGTGAAGGAGGTCAATGCCGAACTGACAGTCGAGGTGGCTCCCGTGAACCGAACAATCTGCGTCGACGTCGTCCAACTTCAGCAGGTCATCCTCAATCTGATGATCAATGCTGTAGATGCTGTCAGGAGCCAGCCGGTGCGCCGGATCGCGGTGCGTGTCTGGGAAGACGGTGAAACACTGTTTTGTGCGGTCAGCGACAATGGACCTGGCATCCCGTCGAGCTTGCGAACGACTGTATTCGAGCCGTTCCGCTCCTCCAAGGAACAGGGGATCGGTATCGGATTGGCGATATGTCGCACGATCGTGGAAGCGCATGCAGAAAAGATCTGGTGCGATACGGATCCGGTGCTGGGGGGCGCGCGCTTTGCGTTCAGCCTACCTTTATCGAACAGCAGGGAGGCGGAGGATGTCGATCGAGCTTCCGGTCTACATAATCGATGACGAACCCGAGGTATGCCGCTCTTTGGCGCTGCTGATGGCCGCGGGCGGCATTCCGGCGCGGTCGTTCGGCAACGCCGATCTGTTCCTTGATCTGGTCCATCATCTGGCACCGGGTATCGTCATCTGCGATGTCGTGCTGCCGGGTACGTCGGGGATCGAGTTGTTGCAGTCGATGCGCAGCAACGGCAGGCAAGACCCGGTCATTTTGATCGCGGGACATGCCGACATACCGATCGCGGTGGCCGCAATGCAGGCGGGCGCGACAAACTTCCTGGAAAAGCCGTTCGATCCGGATGTGATCATCGACGCCGTCGCGCTGGCGCGGCAATCCTTGAACCGCGCATCGGTTAACGACAGCTTGGCCGACCGCCTTTCGCCTCGTGAGCGGCAAGTTCTGGAACTGGTAATTGGCGGCGCTACTAGCAAAGAAGCAGCGCGGCACCTGGGGATCAGCCCCCGCACCGTTGAGACATATCGGACCAAATTGCTGGAGAAGACCGGTGCGCGCAGCACCGCTCATCTCGTGAAAATCGGTCTCGAGGCGGGGCTCGGGTCAGAGCGCCATTCGAATGTCGGAAGCGCATAGCTCAAGCGAGAAGTCGTAGCTCAATCCCATCGGTTCCAGGCGAAGAACGCTGTTCAACCGACGGTTTACGCTAGGCAGATCCCGTAATATCCTCATGCCGAAGCCGCTGCGTATCGTGCGCGGAGGTGCTGGTCCGCCGCGCTCACGCCAGCTGATCTGCAGCACGTCCCTATTTTTCGCATTGCGGACGATCGACCATCGCAGATCGACATGCCCCGTCGTGAAACTGAGAGCACCGTGGCGAACGGCATTGGCGGCCAATTCATGGGTCACGATTGCCACCAAATGCGCCCAGCGCGCAGCAAGCTCGATCTCCGCACCCTGCAGCGTGATCTGCGGTCGGGAGGGATTGTCCAATCGCGAGGTCACTTTCTTCAGCACGACGCCTAAGTTGCACATGTCGCCGTCAATCTCACAACCGGTACGTGCCACCAGGTCGAGGCTTTGCAGGCGGTCGATGAAGTTGGACACCGCGGGCTGTCGGGCGAGGGGGGCGAGTGATTGATGGGCTAGAGAGACTACTAGAGCGACTAAATTACGAGCCCGATGTTGCGCCTCATGCAGCAGTAGAAGGTCGGTCGTAGCACTGTCGTTCGTAGGTATGAGCAGAGTAGCGTGCTTACTATGATCGATAAGGACCCGAATCCGAATATCTGCTTGACTCGTCGTTCGATTGTCACTGCGCTCCGCGCCAGGAGGCCATAGTAGATTGCTGTCATTCGCAATTACAGCACACTCCGATGGCAAGTCTCTCATATCGATAATTATCGACCCATGATCCCTAGGAAGTGACACGATTCGCCTCCGAATGAATGAAGCTGTGCAGCAAAGTACGTCCCACATTATCACTGCCTACAGCGCAGCGGCCATTACGTGGTTTTTCGGAACACAAGTACAGTCCTTCGGTAATCGTTCGGAGTTTTAGACCAGCCGCCTCCAGGGTAGAGATCTGCTCAGGAGGTGCGGTGGCGATGCAAGTCGTAACCAGTTGCTTTATTTGGACGAATGGCAGGCGATCGGACAATCGTGCTTCCGCTGCTCGACTATTAAAGCCTCTCTGTCCCCGAGTGGCCGTCGAGCGGGTCTCTGAGGACTGGGCGCGATCATCTCCCCGGAAAGCCACCGTAACCGGTTACTCGAGGATCAGGTCACGGCGGGCACCAGGATCGGCTCTGCCCTCAGACGGTGTCCATCTGCGACGGCTGCTGCCGCGTCGCGGATGGCGCTGTCCCCCTTCGCAGGCAGGTCGCGGATGCCTGCCCGAACTCGCCGATAGTCTTTCGTCGACGAGCCTCACTTCATCCGCCGGTGCGGGATGGCCAACCCTGCAGCGAGAACGGCCGTGCGATGGAGTTTCCTTCGCGCGAACCCTTCGCCCGGAAGGGCGGAAACAGGAGACGAGCGATGAAGAAAGCAATCTGTGGAGCAGTTTCAGCCCTGGCACTTGCCGCGGCGGCACCGGCGCTTGCGCAATCGTCGGGTACCGTCACTGGCGGTGTCGGCGTCGGCGCAGGCCTGGGTGGCTTCACCAACGGCGCGATCGATACCACTTCCGTGAGTGGCACCAACTCTCAGTCGATCAGCATTGATATGGATCGCGACATGTCTGCCGCCTCAGGCAGCGGCTTCGGCGGCTCGATGGATATCAACTCGGTGCCGGGCGGCTCGAGCTTCGCTGTCGTGGGCGGCGTCGGAACTGCTGGAACGTCGATCAACGCTAACGTCGACGGGCTGAACAATGGCAGCATCACCAGCACCAGTTTCAACGGTGCGCTTTATGGCGGCCTCACCGGCGGCAATGCCGCACTCGACATGCAGGTTGTAAACTTCGGGCAAAGCAGCGCCGACTTCAAGCTGACCTCGGCGTTCGACGCGAATTATACGGACGAGTTCGCAGCTAGCCAGCTCGACTGGACAGCTGCCGGCGCGGTGGGCGCGGTCGGGTTCGGCTTCGGCTCACTTGGCTGGGACATCGACAACTGACCGCCTTTCCGGGGCGGCGCTCGCCGCCCCGGATCTTTCAAGGGAGATCGACCATGAAAGCCTACGCGCGAGCGGTAATCGCCTTAGCCGTCGTTGTACCGGTGCCCGCACTGGCGCAGCAGATGGAGGCGCAGACCAACAGCACAGTGAACGTGATGGCCATTACCGGGCCTCAAACGCAGGTGCCGGTCCGCCAAGAGGTTGTCTATGACGGGCACACGTGGACAACGCCGAGTGCGCAAGGCAGCTACTTCGGTGGCGCGAATCCCTGCCTCATCGGAACTGGCGGTGGCGCCGCAGGTGGGCCAATTGCGTTCAATCTGAACATCGGCAGAAGTGACGAAGGCTGTCAGCGTCGGTCCGATGCGGCGGCCTGGCATGCCATGGGCTTCGACAATGTCGCGATCGCTCGTATGTGCCAGGACGTGAAGAGCGCGGACGCCTTCTTCGCTGCGACAGGACAGGCCTGCCCCGGCGCCGCGCCCGGTCGCTACAAGATGCCCGACGGGTCTGCCGCACCAAGCGCATCCCTGGTTGCGACCAGCCGCTCGATCCCGAACAATCCGAATGCCGGGCCGATCGACTTGACCAACCCAATTGTTCAGTCCGCCATACGGGCGGAAGCGCAAAGGATGCTGCGAAACACTCCTATGCCCTCGGTAGACCCAAGCGCCTCCCGCGTTCCGACAACAGGCTCAACCAGTAGCGTTTCGAGGTAAGCTCGAGAGAGCTAATGCAGCTCCTATGCACGCTTAGCCCTTTGTTTTCCGGGGACGGCGGCTGCATGATCGGAGCGAAAATCACTTCGCTGGGCGTGGGTACTTTCGGGACGCCGGACCGGTTGCCATTCATTAGCAGCCGTGGTTGCGCTACCTTAAAGAACCGCCGGTTTAGAGATCGGCAGGGACCGGAGCAAACGACCGTTATTGGGCGCGTTGCAGTCGTCGAGCTCCCACCTACCGGGGTGGCGGTCGCACCCCTGTAGACCCAAGAGCCGCGCTATTCCCCCCGCCTCGCCGCAGGCTTTTTGGGTGGCCTTTGGTGCAATCGGCACTCCTCATGCGCCAGAAGGGGCGACAGGCGCGGTTTGCGCCGTCCGGCGCGCCTACGGATTGATGCGCCCGCGAAGGCTCTGAGGCGGCGCGCTACTGATCGGCTAGCGAGAAGATGTTGTTGTCCATCAGGTTGCGGCAGGTTCCGCTCTCGAATGTGAGATCGAAGTGCTTTCGCCGCTTGCCTTGGTGCAGATCCTGCAGTCTCAACACCCTCTCAACCTCGCCGAACTTTTGAACCATCTTGTGCTCGATCGCAGCGGCGTCTTGGTTCGAAATATTGTAGGCAGTTGCAAAGACCCAACGTGCACCAGATCCCTCCCCAGGATCCAACAGGTCCATGTTCTGCGCTAAGAACCCGAAACCCAGAAAGACAAGCGTCTCGGCTTTTCTGACCAAGGTCAGGATCGCGGCGGTCGTGCCTTCATCGGCAGACTCTGTGTAGGTTTTTATTCCTAGCGCTACCAGCTCAAGATCTACCCCGTCGCCTCCTCCGAACGGTACCGTTGAATTTTCGCCGTTTCGCTTGAATAAGTGGCCCACCGATCCGTATGCGTGAACTATCGTAGCTCGGCCTATCGCCTGCTGTGCCGAGGCTTGATCTACCGCGAAATACTCCACGACCATCCGGTAAAGGAATAGTTCAAGGCATCGATCGTAGTTGAAGACGATAAAAGAGACGTTGTCGAACAGCTTATCGATATCGTCGGCGCGGTGCCCGGATGTCAGGATTCTGGCAAGGGGAATGTACCAACTCGCGGTCAGTCCCTTACTGTCGATCGCGCCGGCCTGGTCAACGTTGCTCCTGCGAAGATAGCTGTGGCGCTCGGCTTCTAGGATCGCCTGTGTGATGGCGAGCTTGCCGAGGAGCACGGTGTGATCATCGTCCTGCTGCGAATTAAGATAGGTGTCGATAGATCGGGCGTACGGTAGTGCAGTGACGATCTTCTTCGCGGCTTCGCGATATCGCGCCATCGGTGCAGCCCAACCGTGCCCATGATCGCGCGTCATTTGTGCGACCAGCGCTTGGAGGATGGGTTCGTTGCCGAACCCATGGGCGTTCCGGTTCGGCGCTAGAGCTTGCATTATTTTCGTCATTAGCTGGTCGCCGGCCGGTAAATTGAGCTCACAACTCGCGCCGGCTCCGACCACAACGACCGTTCGTTCTTGGAACAACACGCCCCCTTGTTCAGGCGGCCTCAATCGCCGGCAGCCAAGCGTAGAATATGGGACACGGGCGGGAAAGCGGCTACCTCGGTAATGTGGGCTGAAAACTTCTTCTTAGGTTTTGAAAAATCGGGATTTAATAATTACCCGGAAGAGGTAACATTGCGGTTACCCGTCCGGGCGCGGACGGTTATCCCATTGTTTTCGCGAGGGTTTGCTATTTTTAGAGTTACTTGAAAAAGGAGTTAATCAGGTAACCGCTATATTACCCCAGACGTTACCTCAAAAATGGCGGAAAACCGTGGGGGTACCGATGTTACCTCTCTCCCGCGTACACCTAAGAATATTGGGCCAAGCCGTGAATAGTATCGTCGCTTCCGCCCTGCTGAGGCGTAGAACGCCTCAGCGACGCTGGGTCGATCAATCGGCCGAAATCGAGCGCCCGAGCTTCGACCAGCACGCATCAAACGCTGTGCCCTTTTTGTGCCACTTGCCTGGAACTCGACCTCGGGTGCTTGATGATACCGAAGGTGCAGGACACGCCGCGCGTAAAGAGACGGCGCCATCATAGCGGGAACAGAATGTGCCCCCCGTTGTGCCACCCTAAACCGTGGCTTGTCGCGTGTTTCGGGTGTTCGGGATTGACCAGGAAAAGCCAGAAACCTAGGGAATCCGCCATCGCCCCCGTAGCTCAGCAGGATAGAGCGACGGTTTCCTAAACCGCAGGTCGTGAGTTCGAATCTCGCCGGGGGCACCAGCGTTATTCCAGCTTTTCCGCCACTTTCTTACCGCACTAACATCTACGCTCCAAGGTTCATCAGAACCTCGCGAGCATTTTGTTCGCGCGCCGTTCACCATTTGACCGCCTCGGCACCGGTCTTCAGGAACTCCGGCGAGAACCTTCCGTAAACCCGCTCGGTGATCCGGCTGTCGCTGTGTCCAAGGAATTGCGCGATCTGGTAAATCGGGATGCCGGCTTCGGCCTGCCACACCGCGGACGTGTGCCGCAGCATGTGCGGCGTCGCCTGGATGCCAGCCCGCCGCGCGGCCTCCGCAAAGCCCTTCTTGATCGAGCCGACGCGGTTGCGGCCATGCTCGATCACGAAATCTGACAGAGCGCCTTCCTTCGCCTTCTCGAGCTCGGCGCGGATCTGGTCGTTCATCGGCACGGTCGCGCGGTACTTGCTCGTCTGCACCCGATCCCGCGGGTTGAGGTAGATCAATCCCCGCTCAAAATCGACGCGATCCCATGTCAGGTCCAGCAGCGCGTTCGAACGGGCGCCGGTTGCCACGGCCAGCTTCATGAAGAGCGCGATGTGCGGGCGCCTGGCACCATCCAACAGCCGGCGGAATTCGGCGCGCGACAGATGCCCGATCGTGGACGGCGCCAGCTTCGGCATCTGGATGAACGGCGCCTTGTCGATGCGGTTCTTCTTCTGCGCGAAGTTGAGTGCGGCGCGGATCACCGCCAGCTCGTTGCGGATAGTGATCGGCCGGCAGTGCGGGCGCTTCCCCGCATAGCCCTTTACCACCTCCTCATCGACGCGCGCGATCGGCAGCTCTTTCCAGTACGGGGCAGCGGCCTTCCACGCGACCCGGGCGCGCTTGATCGACGCCATGTCGTCCCGCTCGGACAGGTAGAACTCGACCGCCTCGCCGACGGTGTTTATCTTCCCGACGTTGCGCCCGCGCCAGAGGCGCCGCGCCGCTGCTTCGGCTGTTGTTGGATCAGTCGTTCCAAGCGAATGTCGTCGGCGTTTACCGTCTTCCCACCAGACGATGGCGAGGCTGTCTCGGAACCGCTGGATGGTGTATTGTTCCGGCACTCGTACTTCTCCACTGCGTCGGCCCGGATGCGGATCAGCTTTCCGCCGAGCTTGAAATGTTGGAGCTCGCCGCTTCGGACGAGCGCATAGATGGTGTCCGTGCCGCAGCCCCAATGCTGGGCGAGGCTCGGCACATCGAAAACTGCCTGCGTCACTCTTCCTTCCCCTCAATCTGTGCGGCCTTCTCCTGGATCGCAGCTTCAACATCAGGACCAACGCCCATGCAGATGATGGAGCGGGTGCTGGTGATCTGGAGACTGGTGCGGCCGGGGTATGCCTCGTGCGGCGGGAGCGTGTTGTAGAGGGCGGGGGTCATGGCTGCGTCCCCGCGGCGACGGCGTCGCTGGCCAGCCGCTGCTCCGCCTGCCGCAGAGCCTCCACACGCGACATCTGCGCAATGACGTGGCCCCGGTGCTCCGGCTCTTGCGGGCCCATGAGAGATAGCACCATTTCTTCGACAATCAGCAAGTCATGGATGCGCTGATATACTTCGGCGGTCGCAACCACTTTCTCAATCGGGCTCATGACTGGTTCCTGTAGGCAAGTGCGGCAGCGACAGCGGGAAGCGCTATCCACAGGCCGCCAGATAGGAAGATGTCCCACTCGGTGAGCCTAAGCTTTAGTGCGCCAGCGAAGACGCTCAGGACGAAGATCGCTCCGATCATCTCAAGCGCCGCGCGCCCGGCGCGGATTGCTGCGCTCATGGCCGGCGCCCGGGGAAGCTGATCATCATCGCCACGGCGAGCGCGATCAGCCCGAGAATGAATAGACCAAGGCAGAATGCGATCTGCCCGCTCATGGCTGCTTGCCTTGTAGGAGGGCGAGGAGGCGGGCGCCGGGTTCTTCGGCATCACACTCGCGCGCAACATCCATGCCGCACAAGAAGATGGCTATTGACGGGCTCTTGTCATCCACTCCCGCTGCTGCATCGTCTTGCCCCTCCTCATATCCGCGCTTGAACGCATAGCGCTCGACCGCTTGAATAAGCTTCGCCACCTCCTCCCTCGGGAACGCGGGTGCGGGCTGCGTGGAGGCGAGCGCGGCAGCGGCGGCTTCCGGCCAATGCTCGTCAAATGGGACGCCGATCGCTTCGGCAAGGTCCATGGCGATATCGTCCGCCATATCGTCTGTCGGCTCGTTCGGAACGCCGTTGATCTCACCAGCGATGCCATCGACCAGCTTGAAGGCGCGGAGCAACACAGCCTGCGTCACGCTCACGGTGTCAGCCACGGCGGTTCTCCTTGAGGGCGGCGAGCGCATCGCGGGCACGACTTCCTGCGCCAATGCGGAAGTTGACGTGGTTCATGTCCTGATCGTCTTTGTGGTAGTCGA